>JAESFR010000065.1_pt1 | contig 205225 bp, 203 predicted proteins | sample 9266191 | NCBI WGS metagenome assembly JAESFR01 (sample SAMN14503063, study PRJNA617104) | algae metagenome | isolation source: Pleurocapsa minor HA4230-MV1 and co-occurring heterotrophs from cement on... | place: USA: Nuuanu Pali Lookout, Hawaii | collected 2009-07-20 | reverse complement strand
CACCTGCGACGGGATCGACGCCACCGTCGCCAACACCCCCGATGCCGCGGCGACACCCGTGCCCGCCGCAGCATCCAGATCGACCAACCCGTTCCCCTCGAACACACCACCACCCTACGAACACGGTGTGACAACGAAGGCGGTGGTGGGCCCCGAACGGGGGCTCCGTGCGAACGCGAGCTACATCCAGTAGTTGGGCGCCTCGGCGGTGATGGTCACGTCGTGAGGATGTGCCTCGCGCAGGCCGGCGGGGCTCATGCGCACGAAGCGGGCGTTGCGCTGCAGCTCTTCGATCGTGTGGGTGCCGCAGTAGCCCATCGCCGAGCGCAGGCCGCCGACGAGCTGGTAGAGGATCTTCGAGGCGGGGCCCTTGTAGGGCACCCGGCCTTCGACCCCCTCGGGCACGACCTTCTCGGTCGTCTCGACCTCGCCCTGGAAGTAGCGGTCCTTGGAGAACGAGCGATCGCTCATGGCACCCAGCGAGCCCATGCCCCGGTACGCCTTGTAGCGCTCGCCCTTGGACAGCACGATCTCGCCGGGGGTCTCGTCGACGCCGGCGAGCAGGCTGCCGACCATGACGACGTCGGCGCCCGAGCCGATGGCCTTCGCGATGTCGCCCGAGTAGCGCACGCCGCCGTCGGCGATCAGGCCGACGCCGTGCTCGGCCGCGATGACGGCGCACTCGTGGATGGCGGTGAGCTGCGGCACGCCGACACCAGCCACGATGCGGGTGGTGCAGATGGAACCCGGCCCGACGCCGACCTTGACCGCATCGGCGCCGGCGTCGATGAGGGCCCGCGCGGCATCTCCGGTGGCGATGTTGCCGCCAGCGACCGCGACCGACAGGTTGGCCTTGATCTTGGTGACCACCTCGAGCACGCCGGCGGAGTGGCCGTGCGCGGTGTCGACCACGATCAGGTCCACACCCGAGTCGACCAGCGCCTGGGCCCGCTCCAGCGAGTCGTCGCCCACCCCGACCGCGGCGGCGCAACGAAGGCGTCCCTGGGAGTCCTTGGTGGCGTGCGGGTACTTGATCTTCTTGTTGATGTCCTTGACCGTGATGAGCCCCGTGATGCGACCCTCGTCGTCGACGACCGGCAGCTTCTCGATCCGGTGGCGGCCGAGGATGGTCTGGGCCTCCTCCAGGGTGGTTCCCTGGGCCGCGGTGACCAGGCCCTCGGAGGTCATGACCTCTCGCACGGGTCGGGAGCGGTCGTCCTCGAAGCGCAGGTCGCGGTTGGTGAGGATGCCGACCAGGCGGTGCGAGCCGTCGACGATCGGCACACCCGAGATGCGGTACTTGGCCATCAGGTCGAGCGCGGAGCCGACCAGGTCGTCGGGACCGAGCGTGACCGGGTCGACGATCATGCCGGACTCGGAGCGCTTGACCTTGTCGACCTCGGTGACCTGGTCCTCGATGGAGAGGTTGCGGTGGATCACGCCCATGCCGCCCTCGCGGGCGATGGCGATGGCGAGTCGAGCCTCGGTGACGGTGTCCATGGCGGCCGACATGAGCGGGATGGCGAGCTCGATGTCACGGGTGAGCCGGGTCGAGGTCGACACCTGCGCAGGCACGACGTCGGAGGCCGCCGGGACCAGGCAGACGTCGTCGAAGGTCAGGCCCATCTGACCGAAGCGCTGGAGCGGGTCGTACCCCTCCACTCCGCCGGAAGGGTCCGTCAGGTCACTGGGTGGGGGCGCCATGTGGGGATCCTAGTCAGTCCGTCCCGGACGCTCCGACGAGAGGATCGACGCGCCGGGGTGACCTGTGGCAACTGCGATGACAGCCCGACGGGTGCTGGCGTACGGTCGCCGCCATGGAGCGCCGTCATCGGGTCGTGATCGTGGGAGCGGGATTCGGTGGTCTGGCGGTCGCGAAGGGCCTGGCCGGAGCTCCGGTCGACGTGGTCGTGATCGACGCCAACAACTTCCACACGTTCCAGCCGCTGCTGTACCAGGTGGCCACCGCGGGCCTGGACGCCGACGACATCGCCCACCCGGTCCGAGGCATCGTCGCTCGCCACCGCAACGTGGACGTGCGCATGGGGCGGGTCACCCGCCTCGACCTCGAGGCCCGCCGAGTGGACCTGGCCGAGGGTCCGTCGATCGGCTACGACACCCTGGTGCTCGCCGCCGGCGCGGTGACCAACACCTATGGCATCCCCGGTGTGGCCGAGCACGGCTTCGGCCTCAAGTCCATCCGCGACGCCTTGGCGCTGCGCGCTCACGTGCTGTCGCAGTTCGAGCGTGCCGCGGTCGCCCCCGAGCTGATCGACGACGGCGCCCTGACCGTCGTGATCGGCGGCGGGGGGCCGACCGGGGTCGAGCTGGCCGGCGGGCTCACCGAGCTGTTCGAGCGCGTGCTGGCCAAGGACTTCCCGACGGTGGACGTCCGACGTGCACGGGTGGTCCTGGTGGAGCCGACCGAGCGCCTGCTCGGGTCCTTCCGTCCGAGCCTGTCGGCCAGCGCCCGACGTGCGCTGGCACGCCGCGGTGTCGAGGTCGTGCTCGGGGTGGGCGTGGCCTCCGCGGATGCGAAGTCGGTCAGGCTCACCGACGGCACCGAGATCCCCGCCGCGACCCTGGTCTGGACCGCGGGCGTGACCGCGAGCCCGCTGGCGGCGGAGCTGGCCCGTCAGCTGGGCGAGGACTCGTTGACCCGGGGCTCACGGGTGGTCGTGGAGCCCGACCTGAGCCTGCCCGGTCATCCCGAGGTGTGCGTCATCGGCGACCTGGCTGCCGCCACCGGCCCCGACGGCGAGCCGCTGCCGCAGGTGGCGCCGGTGGCGATGCAGGCGGGAGCGTTGGTGGCCGACAACGTGCTGCGGCGCCTCGAGGGGGTCGGGACCGAGTCGTTCCGCTACGTCGACAAGGGGTCCATGGCGACGATCGGCCGTCACGCAGCGGTCGCCCAGCTGCCCGGCGGCATCCGGCTCCGCGGGACCGTCGGCTGGTTGTCGTGGCTGGCGTTGCACCTGATCATGCTGGTCGGGTTCCGCAACCGGGTGAACGTGATGGTCAACTGGGCCTGGAGCTACCTGACCTACGATTTGGCGTCGCGACTGATCCTGGACGACCCGTCGGGGCGCGACCGGCAGTAGCGTGGGGGCATGCCCGAGCTGACCTTCGAAGGCGAGACCCACGGCGAGCTGGTGGTCAAGGTGCGTCGCTGGCTCGCCTCGGTCGAGGGCCAGGAGGCGTCGAACCTGAGCGCGGTCGAGGCGGTCAACCAGGGCGCCGAGCTGACCAAGGAGGCGCTGCGCATCATCGCGTCCGCAGCGCCCGAGCCCATCGCCCAGTCCGAGGTGGTCAAGGGGTTGACCAACATGGGCTACAAGGTCACCGACGGCACGAAGGCCGCCGTGGTCTCGGGACTGGACACGATCGAGGAGGCGACCGGCGGCGGGGTCGTGCACCAGGCGACCAAGGCCGCCGGCAAGGTCGTCTACCAGATGAACGCGACCATGGCCCGCCAGCTGCTGCGTTCCCTGCGCAGCTGAGCGTCCACCGATGACGGCCGGGGCCTGGCCCCGGGCCTAGACTGCTCGCTTCCTGTTGGCCGGGTTCGTCGGCATCCGAGAAGAGAGACCGTGGCAGAGATCGAGATCGGCATCGGCAAGTCCGGGCGGCGTGGGTACTCGCTGGACGAGGTCACGATCGTGCCGAGTCGGCGCACCCGCGATGCCGACGAGGTCGACGTCAGCTGGCAGATCGACGCCTACCAGTTCGACGTGCCGGTGATCGCCGCGGCCATGGACGGGGTGACCAGCCCGACGACCGCCATCGAGATGGGTCGCCTGGGGGGCGCCGGCGCGCTGCACCTCGAGGGGCTCTGGTGCCGTCACGAGGATCCGAGCGCGATGCTCGCCGAACTGGCCGAGATCGATGACGAGGACGCGCTCGACCGCCTGCGCGAGCTGCACGCCGCGCCGGTGGTGCCCGAGCTGATCGGCGAGCGGGTGCAGCAGATCCGGGAGGGCGGCGCAACGGTCGTCGTGGCGGTCACGCCGTCGAGCACCGAGGCGCTGCTGCCCCACATCATCCGCGCCGAGCCCGACCTCCTGGTGATCCAGGGCACGGTCACCTCCGCTGAGCACGTGAGCGAGGGCGCGCACGCCCCGCTGGACCTGAAGCACCTGGTGCGTCGACTCGAGGTGCCGGTGCTGGTCGGTGGCTGCGCCAGCTACCAGGCCGCGCTGCACCTGATGCGCACCGGCGCGGCGGGTGTGCTCGTGGGTGTGGGTCCCGGCGTGACGTCGACGACCAACACGGTGCTCGGGGTCGGCAACCCCCAGGCGACCGCCATCGCGGACGCCCGCGCGGCTCGCATGCGTCACCTGGACGAGACCGGCGTGTACGTGCACGTCATCGCGGATGGCGGCATGCGCACCGGCGGTGACATCGCCAAAGCGGTGGTGTGCGGCGCGGACGGCGTCATGCTGGGCTCGCCCCTGGCACGTGCGGTCGAGGCGCCGGCGGGCGGCGCGTCGTGGTCCATGTCGAGCTTCCACCGGACGCTGCCCCGTGGGCGGCTTCGTCGCTTCTCGCCGGCGGGGTCGCTCGAGCAGATCCTGACCGGTCCGTCGGACCGAGCGGACGGTCGCACCAACCTGATGGGTGCGCTGCGCAAGTCCATGGCGGTGACCGGCCACGGCACCCTCAAGGAGATGCAGAAGGCGGACCTGATGGTCTCGGCCCCGCCGACGATCCGACCGGGGGTGCAGTGATGGGCGCCATGGAGATCGCACCGCCCGCCGAGAAGGTCCTGGTCGTCGACTTCGGCGCCCAGTACGCCCAGCTGATCGCCCGGCGTGTGCGAGAGGCGAACGTCTACTCCGAGATCGTGCCCAGCAACCTGAGCGCCGAGGAGTTCGCCGCTCGCGAGCCGAGCGCCATCATCTTCTCGGGTGGCCCCAAGTCGGTCCACGTCGAGGGTGCCCCGGCCATCGACCCGGGCGTCTACGACCTGGACGTGCCGATCCTGGGCATCTGCTACGGCGCCCAGCTCATCGCCCAGCAGCTGGGTGGCACGGTCGGTCGTGGCGGCGCGGGCGAGTACGGCCGCACCGTCATGGAGCCGATCGAGGGCGCCGCCAGCGAGCTGCTGGTGGGCGACCTCCAGCACACCCAGACGGTGTGGATGAGCCACTTCGACGCGGTGACCGAGGTGCCCGACGGCTTCGTCGCGACCGCCTCGTCGCCCGGCGCCGCGGTCGCCGTGCTGGAGAACCCCGACCGGCGTATCTACGGCGTGCAGTACCACCCCGAGGTCGTGCACACCCCGCACGGGCAGCTGCTCATGGAGCGCTTCCTGCACGACGTCGCCGGGCTGTCCACCGACTGGACCATGGAGAACTTCGTCGACACCGCGGTCGAGGCGATCCGCTCGCAGGTCGGTGACGGGCGAGCGATCTGCGGCCTCTCCGGCGGCGTCGATTCGGCGGTTGCGGCGGCCTTGGTGCACAAGGCGATCGGCTCGCAGCTGACCTGCGTGTTCGTCGACACGGGCCTGATGCGCAAGGGCGAGGGCGACCAGGTGGTGGAGACCTTCCGTCGCCACCAGGGCATCGAGCTGATCCACGTGCGCGCCGCGGACCGCTTCTTCGAGCGCCTCGCCGGCATCACCGAGCCCGAGGCCAAGCGCAAGGCCATCGGCGAGCTGTTCATCCGCGTCTTCGAGGACGCCCGCGGCGGTGTCACCGATGCGAAGTTCCTGGTGCAGGGCACCCTGTACCCGGACGTGATCGAGTCGGGCACCGCGCACGCGTCGACCATCAAGAGCCACCACAACGTGGGCGGCCTGCCCGACGACCTGGACTTCGACCTGGTCGAGCCGCTGCGGGCGCTGTTCAAGGACGAGGTCCGCGCCGTCGGCGCCGAGCTCGGCCTGCCCGACGAGATCGTGTGGCGCCAGCCGTTCCCCGGGCCCGGCCTGGGCGTGCGCATCATCGGCGAGGTGACGCCCGACAAGGTGGCGGTGCTGCAGGAGGCCGACGCGATCGTGCGTGAGGAGCTCAAGATCGCGGGGCTCGAGCGCGAGATCTGGCAGTCGTTCGCGGTGCTGCCCGACATCCGCACCGTCGGGGTCATGGGTGACGAGCGGACCTACGGCTACCCCGTGATCATCCGAGCGGTCACCAGCGAGGACGCGATGACCGCCGACTGGGCGCGCATCCCCTACGAGGTGCTCGAGACGATGGCCTCGCGCATCATCAACGAGGTCGCCGGGGTCAACCGGGTGGCCTACGACATCACCTCGAAGCCGCCCGGCACCATCGAGTGGGAGTGAGCCCGGTGGCCGGCGCGGTCCGGCCGGCGGGACCGGCGATGCGGTTGCCGATCATCCCATGACGGAACGCAACGCGATTGTAATGTTGCCACTCGGTGTGGTTGACTGATCGCCGCCATGTCGCCGCGCCCCGTGTCCGAACCCGCACCCCGACTGCTCCTGCCCGGCACCCGTGCCGGCCGATCGGGGCACCGCCGCACGCACCGCGTCGTGGCCGGCTTCCTGGCGGTGGGCCTGGTCGCCGGCATCACGTTGTCCGGTGCGGGCGCCGGAGCGCAGAGCGTCGAGAGCCTCCGGGCGAGGGCTGCACAGATCGCCAACGAGCTCGAGGAGCTGGAGCAGCAGTCGGGCGAGCTCAACGAGCGCTACCTGGAGCTGTCCGAGCAGCTCGAGCAGCTCGAGGCCGAGCAGTCCGAGAACCGCGGACAGGTCGACGCAGCGCAGGCGCGTGTCGAGGCCAGCCGGAGCGAAGCCGCCGGCTACCTCGTCGAGGCCTACATCGGTGCCGGTGCCCACGAGGGCATGGCGCTGGGGAGCGCAGATCCGAACGAGGCCGTCAACTCGCAGGTGATGCTCGAGATCCTGCGCAGCGACCGGAACCTCGCCGCTGACGAGTACGAGGCGAACAAGTCCGACCTGGAGCGCCGGTCGGCCGAGCTCGAGGCCTCGGAGCGCGAGCTGCAGTCCGCCCGGGAGCGCCAGGAGCAGGTCGTCGCGGAGCTCGAGTCCAGCGTCGCCCGCCAGGAGGAGCTGCTCGCCAGCACCAACGACGAGCTGAACGCCGCCCTGGCCGCCGAGCGCGAGCGTCGAGAGGCCGAGGCAGCAGCCCGTGCCCAGCAGGCTGCACGTGAGGCTGCCGAGCGCCAGGCGGCAGCCAACGCCGCCGCTGCGGCGGCAGCTGCGTCCGCGCCGCGCGCCACGGCCACCCCGGCGCCTCGGGCAGCGGCGCCGGCCGCACCTCGCGCCGCCGCTGCGCCCGCCCCCGCCGCACCTCGAGCCCCAGCCCCCGCCCCGGCGCCCGCCCCCGCCCCGGTGGCCGCGCCCAACGGCCGCGCCGCCGCTGCGGTCTCCGCTGCGATGTCTCGCCTGGGCACCCCCTACCGCTGGGGTGGCACCACGCCGGCAGGGTTCGACTGCTCCGGGCTGATGCTGTGGTCGTGGGCGCACGCCGGCGTGTCGCTGCCGCGCACCTCGGGTGCGCAGCGGAGCTACACCCAGCGCATCTCGTTCGACCAGCTGCAGCCCGGTGACCTGGTCTTCTCGGGCAACCCCGTGTCCCACGTCGGCATGTACATCGGCGGCGGTCAGATGGTGCACTCGCCCCAGACCGGCGACGTGGTGAAGGTGTCCGCAGTGCGCACCGGCGGCTCGGTCGCCTACGGCCGCGTGCCCTGATCGACCCGTTCGATCGACCTGTTCCGATCGACCGGTTCCGAGCTCAGGTGCCGGCGAGGCGGGCGATCACCGGCGCCATGTCGTCCAGCGCGGATGCCGACAGCCCGATCGTCGAGATGCCGAACCGCTCACGACGCTCGATCAGGTCCTCGCTGATCTGATCGACCGTGCCGCACAGGGCGTGCGGCGAGTGGCGTGCCTGGTCGGGGGTGAGGCCGAAGCCCTCGGCGAACAGGTCGAACATGGCGTGGCGGTCGTCGGTGACGATCGCCAGGTGGATGCGCGTCTGCAGCTCGATGTCGTCGAAGCGCTCGCCGGCGGCCGATCGGATCACCTCGAGCTTCGCCTCGGTGGCCTCCGCGGTCGCGCTCGGGCCGGCGTGCTCGTCGATCACGCCGGCGGCGAGCGCCGGGTTCAGCCCGACGATGTCGGCGTAGCGTCCGGCCAGCGCCAGCACCTTGGGCCCACCGCCACCGATCACGATCGGTGGCCGAGGACGCTGCACGGGCTTGGGCTGCCCCTCCAACCCGGTGACGCGGTAGTGGCGACCCTGGAACTCGACGGGGCCGTCGGACCACATGGCGAGCACGACCTGGAGCGCCTCTTCCAGCCGCTCGATGCGCACCCCCGGCCGGTCCATGGCGATGCCGGCGCTCGCGTAGTCGTGGGCCATCCAGCCGGCGCCCAGGCCGAACTCGAGGCGCCCTCCCGACAGGACGTCCACGGTGGCGGCCTCCTTGGCCAGCACGACCGGGTGGCGGTAGTCGTTCGCGAAGACCAGCGAGCCGACGCGCAGCGTGGTCGTCGCCGCGGCCACGGCCATGAGCGCGGCGATGGGGGCGAGCTGGTCGTCGAGGTGGTCCGCGACGGTCAACGCCGAGACGCCGAGGTCCTCGGCCTTGCGTGCCAGGGGTACGAGCTCGTCGGGGTGACCCAGGCGCGACGCCTGGACGGTGAAGCGGAACGGTCGCTGGCGGGGGGACGACATGGCCGTCGACCGTAGCGTCGCCCGCCGCCGACCCGGGCACCGGCACACGCCGCGGGCGCGCGGCGCTACGGTCGCCGCCATGGCCCGTGACGACCTCGCCGACTTCGACCGCACGAGCTTCTCGTTCGGCGGCAAGGAACGGACGGTGCTGCGACAGGGCACGGGGACCGCGGTGATCGTCATGGCGGAGATCCCCGGCATCACCCCGGCGGTCGCCGCCTTCGCTCGACGGGTCGTGGACCGCGGACACACGGTGTACCTCCCTCACCTGTTCGGCGACCCCGGCGCAGAGATGACGCCGGTGGGCGTGGTGCGTGCGATCGTGCCCGCCTGCGTGTCGCGTGAGTTCCGGGCGTTCGCGCTGCGCACGACGCCACCCGCGATCGACTGGCTGCGTGCGCTGGCCCGCCAGGCGCACCAGGAGTGCGGAGGTCCCGGTGTCGGCGCGGTGGGCATGTGCTTCACCGGGGGGTTCGCGCTGGCCATGGCGACCGAGCCCGAGCTGCTGGCGCCGGTGCTGTCGCAGCCGTCGTTGCCGATCGCGCTCAACGGCGACCGTGCTGCCGACCTGGGGTGCTCGGACGCCGACCTGCTGAAGGTGACCGAGCGCGCCCATGCCGACGAGCTGTGCGTGCTCGGGCTGCGCTTCACCGGCGACCGGCTCGTGCCCGCGTCCCGGTTCGCCAACCTGCGTCGCCAGCTCGGCGACCGGTTCATCGGTGTCGAGATCGACTCGTCCAAGCACAACCCGTGGGGTCATCGAGCCGCAGCGCACTCGGTGCTGACCGAGGACCTCGTCGACGAACCCGGCCAGCCCACTCGTGAGGCGCTCGAGCAGGTGCTGGACTTCCTCGACGAGCGCCTCGCCGGCTGAGCGACCGGTCCGAACGACGGACGGCGCTCGGGGCCGTCCGGAGGCTGTCAGAGGGCACGGGTAGGGTTGCCGCGATGTCCCGCGACGACCTCCTCGAGGGTCTCAACCCCGCCCAGTTCGAGGCCGTCACCCACACCGACGGGCCGCTGCTCGTGGTCGCCGGCGCCGGTTCCGGCAAGACGCGGGTGCTCACCCACCGCATCGCCCATCTCATCGACGAGCACCGCATCTCGCCGTACCAGGTGCTGGCCATCACGTTCACCAACAAGGCCGCGGCAGAGATGCGCGAGCGTGTCGCGCGGCTGGTGGGACCGGTGGCCGAGCGCATGTGGGTGTCCACCTTCCACTCCGCCTGCGTGCGCATCCTCCGTCGTGACGCGCAGCTGCTCGGCTACCCGTCGCAGTTCACCATCTACGACCAGGCCGACGCGGTGCGCCTGACCGGCTACGTCATCCGCGACCTGGGCATCGACCCCAAGCGCTTCCCGCCGCGCTCGGTGCACGCCGCCATCTCGGCGCTCAAGAACGACGGCCGCAGCCCCTTCGACGCCACCGAGCGGGCCCAGGTCATCCACGAGCGCAAGATCGCCGAGGTCTACACCGAGTACCAGGCCCGGCTGAAGCGTGCCGGCGCCATGGACTTCGACGACCTGCTCGGGGTCACCGTCGAGCTGCTCCAGACCCGCCCCGAGGTGCTGGCGCACTACCAGGACCGGTTCCGCCACGTGCTGGTCGACGAGTACCAGGACACCAACGTCGTGCAGAACGACCTGGTGGTGATGCTCGCCGAGGAGCACCGCAACGTCTGCGTCGTGGGCGACAGCGACCAGTGCCTCCCGCCCGGCACGATGGTGCGCACCCCGCACGGCGCGGTGCCCATCGAGTCGGTCCGCGTCGGCGACACCGTGCTGGGGACCGCGGGTGGCAGCCAGCCGGTGCCCGGCCGCGTCACCGAGGTGCGTCCGGGCACGTACCGAGGCACCTCCGTCCGCGTCCATGTCGGGGGCCGGACGCTGCAGGGGACGCCGCATCACATCGTGCCGGCACGCATGGGCGTCGATGCGGCGACGCACTTCGTCTACCTCATGTACCGGGCCGACCGCGGCTACCGCATCGGGCGCACCAAGGCGATCCGCTCCAACGACCGCGGGGCCCCGCAGTTCGCTCTCGGTGATGAGGACAGCAGAGTCAGGGTGAACCAGGAGCACGGCGACAAGCTCTGGGTCCTCCGGGTCTGCGACTCGCTGCCGGAGGCCGCGTACTGGGAGTCGTGGTACGCCGCCCACTACGGCCTGCCGACGGCGTGCTTCCACTCGGTCGGTCGAGAGCTCGCCATGGGCGATGCCTGGCTCGAGCGGTTGTACCGCGAGCTCGACACCGAGTTGGCCGCCAAGCAGCTCATGGACGACCTGCTGCTGCACCCGGAGTACCCGCACCACCGGCCCCAGAACGGGGCCCGTCGGCAGTCGCTCAACCTCACCATGTTCTCCGATGCCCGACACGGGCGGCCGTACCACCGCGTGCAGTGGTCGACCAACCGCACCGACGTGGCGGAGCGGATCGCGTCGAAGGGCTTCGACGTGCGAGGCCTCGGCGGCTCGCGACAGGGCTACCGGTTGGAGACGGCGCGGGTCGACTACACCGAGGCGCTCGACCTGGCGCGTCAGGTCGCGGCCGCCGGCGGGCTCGAGCTCCGTCGCCGCATGGCCGTGGGTGGGGCGATCTACGACTACACCCCGCTGTCGCATCTCCGGCCCGGGATGCTGGTCCTGGTCGAACAGGACGGGCAGCTCGTCGAGGCGCCGGTCGAACAGGTCGAGCTCGTGCCCTACGACGGCGAGGTGTACGACCTCGAGGTGGACCACACGCACACGTACGTCGCCGACGGCGTGCTCGTCCACAACTCGGTGTACCGCTTTCGAGGGGCGGACATGCGCAACATCCTCGAGTTCGAGACGGCCTTCCCGGACGCCACGGTGGTGGTGCTCGAGCAGAACTACCGCTCGACGCAGACCATCCTCGACGCTGCGAACGCGGTGATCTCGCACAACCAGGCGCGCAAGCCCAAGGACCTGTGGACCGAGTCCGGCGCCGGCGACAAGATCGTGCGCTTCCAGGGCGAGGACGAGGTCGACGAGGCGCAGTGGATCTCCCGAGAGATGTCGCGCCTGCACGACGGCGGTGACCTTCGCTGGTCCGACATGGCGGTCTTCTACCGGACCAACGCGCAGAGCCGCGTGGTCGAGGAGCAGTTCCTGCGCGCCGGCATCCCGTACCGGGTGGTCGGCGGCACGCGCTTCTACGACCGGCGCGAGGTCAAGGACGCGATGGCCTACCTCAAGGCGGTCGTGAACCCCACCGACGAGGTCAGCGTGAAGCGGGTGCTGAACGTGCCCAAGCGGGGCGTCGGCGACCAGACCGTCGGCCGTCTCGACGCGTTCGCCCGGTCGAAGGGCATCACCTTCGTCGATGCGCTGCGCCGCTGGGACGAGGCGGGTGTCGCCGCCCGATCGGCGCGCGGCATCGAGTCGTTCCTGGGCCTGCTCGACGACCTGGCCGCGGACCTGACCGTGGCACCCGCCGAGATGATCGAGTCGCTGCTGGAGCGCAGCGGCTACCTGGACGAGCTGCGCGCCGACGGCTCGATCGAGGCCGAGTCGCGGCTGGAGAACCTGGCCGAGCTGGTCGGCATGTCGCGCGACCACGAGACCGTCGAGGCCTTCCTCGAGCAGGTCTCGCTCGTGGCCGACACCGACCAGCTGCCCGACCCCGACGACCCGTCCGAGACCGGCGTCGTGATGATGACGCTCCACGCGGCGAAGGGCCTGGAGTTCCCCGTCGTGTTCATGGCCGGCATGGAAGAAGGCGTGTTCCCGCACATGCGGGCGCTCACCGAACCTGCAGAGCTCGAGGAGGAGCGGCGCCTCTGCTACGTCGGCATCACCCGTGCCCGCCAGCGCCTGTACCTGACCCATGCGTGGTGTCGGACGCTCTTCGGCGGGACCCAGTACAACCCGCCGAGCCGGTTCCTCGACGAGGTGCCCGCCGAGCTCATCGAGGAGTCCTCCGCGAGCCGCAGCCGGCAGCGCTCGAGCAGTCGGTCCGAGGGGCGTCCGGGTGGGTGGGGTGCGACCTCGTGGTCACCTGCCGGACGGGAGCGGGCCGTCGAGCGTGCGACCCGGCCCAGCGCGCCGCGACCGACCCAGGCCCACGAGCTGGGGTTCAAGGTGGGCGACGACGTGCGCCACAACGTCTGGGGTGAGGGCGTGGTGCTGCTCATCGAGGGCGCCGGCGAGAAGGCCGAGGCCGTGGTGCACTTCTCGACCGTCGGCGAGAAGCGCCTGCTGCTGTCGTGGGCGCCCCTGGAGAAGGCGTGAGCGTCTCGACGCGTCATCTCGGCGCCGACCTGCGGTGCATGATGGTCCCGTGCTCGTGACCCACAGCTGCGCGCTGCGATGATGTCCCGGTCCCTGGTGCGCCGGGCCGAGCTGGCCCTGCGGCGCTCCGCGACGCTGGCCGACCTGATGGCCCAGCTGGCCGAGGTCCACGGCTCGTCGACGTTCGTGACCGAGGAGATGGCACCGGGGCGCGTGCGCACGCTCAGCTTCCTGGAGGCCGCCGGTCAGGTCGAGCGGTGGTCGGTCGCGATCGCTGCTCGCAGCGAGGCCGGACGTCCGGTCGTGGTCGCCACCGACAACGGCATCGACCAGTTCCTGGTCTGCCTGGCGGTGGCTCGGGCCGGCGGGCTGCCCGCACCCGTCAACCCGCAGATGACCGACGCCGAGGTGGATCACGTGATCGCCGACTCGGGTGCCGGTCTGGTGATCCGCGAAGCGGCCGAGCTGGATGTCGGCAAAGGGTCGCGCAGCGCCCCGATGGTCGCCGCACGCCCACACCCGGACGACATCGCGGCGCTGTTCTACACGTCGGGCACGACCGGTCGGCCGAAGGGGGCCGAGCTGACCCACCGGGCGTTGGTCGGGCAGGTGTCGGCGGCCGCAGCGTGGCCGTTCGTGCTGCGCCACGACGAGATCGTGATGGCCCTTCCGGTCGCGCACATCATGGGGTTCGTCGCGGTGATGGGTCCGGCGATGGCCGGCATCCCGATCTACTTCCTCGACCGCTTCTCTCCGAGCAGGGTGCTCGACGCCATCGAGGGCCGCCGCAGCTCTGCGTTCATCGGGGTGCCGACGATGTACCGCACGCTGCTCGAGTCGGGTGCCGCCGACCGGGACCTGACGTCGGTGCGGGTCTGGATCAGCGGCGCGGACGTGATGCCCGCCGAGGTCGCCCGCCGCTTCAAGTCCTTCGGCGCCACGGCCACGTTGCCGTTGGTGGGACCGGTTGGCGAGGCAGCGTTCGTCGAGGGCTACGGCATGGTCGAGGTGGGCGGCAGCGTCGCCGCCAAGGTCTCGCCGCCGCTGCTGCCCGTCGGGCTGGGTGACTCGCTCGGGGTCTCGATGCCGGGATGGAAGCTCAAGGTCGCCGATCCCGAGGGCCGCAGCGTGCTGCCGGGACAGGTCGGAGAGCTGCAGCTGCGGGGCCCCGGCGTGCTGCGGGGCTACTGGGGCGACCAGGCGGCCACCGACGCGGCGCTCACTCCCGATGGGTGGCTGCGCACCGGTGATCTGGTCCGCTCAGGGCCGTTCGGCACCGTGATGTTCCACGGACGTGCCAAGGCCGTCATCAAGTCCGGTGGCTACTCCGTCTACCCGCTCGAGGTCGAGTCCGACCTGGAGGAGCACCCCGACGTGCTCGAGGCAGCGGTCGTGGGGCTGCCCGACGACAAGCTCGGCGAGGTGCCCGTCGCAGCGGTCCGCCTGCGTCCCGGTGCGAAGGTGACCGGTGAGCAGCTGGTGGTGTGGGCCGGGGTGCGCATGGCCCAGTACAAGGCGCCTCGTGCGGTGGTCGTGGTCGAGGACCTGCCGCGCACCGGCACGCGCAAGGTGCAGCGAGAGCGGTTGCTGCCCCTGTTCGAGCCGCGGGCATGAGCGCGGCGGACGTCGAGCCGGAGGCGCTGTTCGTCGCCGACGGCGACACGTTCGTGCCCACCGGGTACGCCCGGGGCCCGTGGTCGCCGCACTCGCTGCACGGCGGCCCGGTCGCTGCGCTGGTGGTCCGGGCGTTCGAGTCCATCGAGGCGCCGCTGCCGGCGCGGCTCGCACGCGTGACGGTGGAGCTGCTGCGCCCCGTGCCGCTCGAGCCGCTCGTGGTGCGCACCGAGGTGGTGCGCCCGGGCGCGAAGGTGTCGACGTTGGACGCGACGGTGACCGGCGCGGACGGCACACCGCTGGTGATGGCCCGCGCCCAGCGCATCCGCACTGCGGACGTCGACTTCCCCGACGGCGCCGAGGACGTCGTGCCCGAGCTGCCCGACGCTGCCTCCGACACGTCGGCCTGGCCGGGTGGACGCCGGGCGTTCCACTCGCACGCGACCGAGCACCGCTACGTCGTCGGCGAGTTCGGCGGCATCGGACCCTGCACCGACTGGGTGCGGCTGGTCGTGCCGGTGGTGCTGGGCGAGGAGCCGACCGGCTGGCAGCGCGCCGCCGCGGTCGCCGACTTCTCCAACGGGATCAGCGCGGTGGTGCCCTTCGACGGGTCCTCGCTGTTCATCAACCCCGACCTGACCGTGCACCTCTGGCGCGAGCCGGTGGGGGAGTGGGTCTGCTCCGAGGCGGTGACGCGCACCTCCGACACCGGCATCGGGTTGTCGGAGACGGCGCTGTGGGACCGCCGCGGCCGGGTCGGGCGCGGGCTGCAGTCACTGCTCCTGGACCGGACCTGACGCTGCCGCCTGCGCCGGAGCTCAGCCGGCGGTCGTGGTCGTGGCGTCCTCGTCGCCGCGCACGTCGATGATCAGGTTGCCCTCGTCATCGACCTCCCAGCCGAACTGCTCGAGGCCCTCGCCGTTGGGGGGATACGTGACGTTCGAGCACAGCTCGCCGACGTCGTCGCGTCCCGCGCCCTCGGGCGGGCGTCGCTCCTCGAACAGCTCCAGCTCGGCGTTCCAGGTGAGGAAGCACCCCTCGGAGGCACCCGGCGCCACTGCGGGGAACGCGACCCAGCGGATCTCGGGGTCGTCGCCGAAGTGGTTGACCACGATCGGCTGGAGCTGCCCTCGGCCCGAGACGTCGGAGAACAGCGCGGGCCCGTCGTTGCGGATCTGGCGCGACAGCCGCACGGCCTGTCCGGCGTCGAACTCGTCGTCGCCCAGCTGGATGCGCACCGGGCCGTCGCCGCCGGAGGCCAGGGCGAGCATGCCCCAGGCGATGCCGACGGCGATCACGACGGCCACGATGCCGAAGAGCACCGAGGTGATCTGCTTGGTCCCGGAGCGACGTTCGACCGGCATCAGCGGGCCCTTCGGCCGGCTGCGGGGCGGTGCGCTCGGACGGCTGGATATGGGGTCTGCGAGATCACCCGCTTAGTATCCCCCGCCGGGTGCGGATCTCGGTCCACACCCCACGACAGCACCGGCGCCGCCGGTCGGGCCCCAGGCCGAGCAGGAAGGCAGACGAGGGTGGACCTCTTCGAATACCAGGGAAAGCAGTTCTTCGCTTCCTTCGACATCCCCGTGTCGAAGGGTGAGGCGGTGACCACCGTCGACGACGCCGTGGCGGCAGCCGAGCGGATCGGCGAGTTCCCGCTGGTGGTCAAGGCGCAGGTCCACACCGGTGGCCGCGGCAAGGCCGGTGGCGTGAAGCTCGCCAACGACATGGACGAGCTGCGCGAGCACGCCACCAACATCCTCGGCCTGGACATCAAGGGCCACATCGTCAAGATCATCTGGATCGAGGTCGCCTCGGACATCGCCGAGGAGTACTACGCCAGCTTCACCCTGGACCGCTCCGCCAAGCAGCACCTGGGCATGCTGTCGGCCGAGGGTGGTGTCGAGATCGAGGCCGTCGCCGAGGAGAACCCCGACGCCATCGCCAAGATCTGGATCGACCCGGTCGACGGGCTCGACGAGGCGACGGCCCGTGCATGGGTCCAGGCCGCCAAGCTCAACCCCGCGGCCGAGGACGGCGCGGTCGACATCCTGTGCAAGCTCTACCGGGCCTACACCGAGGGCGACGCCGACCTGTGCGAGATCAACCCGCTGATCCTCAAGCCCACCGGTGAGGTGCACGCGCTCGACGCCAAGGTCACCCTGGACGGCAACGCCGCCTACCGCCACGAGTGGGACGAGTACGAGGCCACGCAGTCCCGTGACGAGCGTGAGCAGGCCGCCCACGAGAAGGGCCTGCAGTACGTCGGCCTGGACGGCTCGGTCGGCATCATCGCCAACGGCGCCGGCCTCGCCATGTCGACGTTGGACGTCGTCAACCAGGTGGGCGGCAGCCCCGCCAACTTCCTGGACATCGGTGGCGGCGCCAACGCCGACGTGATGGCAGGTGCGCTCGAGGTCATCAACAACGACCCGGCCGTGAAGTCGATCTTCATCAACATCTTCGGTGGCATCACCCGCGGTGAAGAGGTCGCCAACGGCATCATCGAGGCGCTCAACCGGGTCACCATCGAGGCGCCGATCGTCATCCGCCTCGACGGCACCAACGCCGAGGAGGGCCGAGCCATCCTCGAGCCGCACCTGTCCGAACAGCTGCAGATGCAGCCCACGATGCTCGACGCAGCCCGCACGGTCGTGCAGCTCGCCGACGCCCGCTGAAGGAGACACGACCCATGAGCATCTTCGTCGATCAGAACACCAAGGTCGTCTACCAGGGACTGACCGGCAGCCAGGGCCGCTACTACGGCCTGCTGAACCGTGACTACGGCACCCAGGTGGTCGCCGGCACCAACCCGAAGAAGGCCGGCGAGGACGTCGACGGCATCCCGATCTTCGCCTCGGTCGCCGACGCGGTCGCCGAGACCGGCGCCAACGCCAGCTGCATCTTCATCCCCGCCGCCGGCGTGAAGGCCGCCGTCATGGAGGCCGCCGAGGGCGGCGTCGAGTTCATCGTGTGCATCACCGAGGGTGTGCCCGCGCAGGACGAGGCCTGGTTCTTCAACAAGCTGAAGCGCGACTTCCCGAACGTGCAGCTGCTGGGCCCGAACTGCCCCGGCATCATCAGCCCCGGCAAGTGCAACATCGGCATCACCGCCGGGCACATCGCCAAGGAGGCCGTGCCGGGTGAGAAGAACGTCGGCATCGTCAGTCGCTCCGGCACGCTGACCTACCAGGCGCTCTACGAGCTCAAGCTGCAGGGCATCGGTGTGACCACCTGCGTGGGCATCGGTGGCGACCCCGTCCCGGGCACCAGCTTCATCGACTGCCTGGAGCGCTTCGAGGCCGACCCCGAGACCCACGCCGTCATGATGATCGGTGAGATCGGTGGCTCGGCCGAGGAAGAGGCCGCCGAGTTCATCAAGGCCCACATGTCCAAGCCGGTCGCCGGCTACATCGCCGGCCAGACCGCCCCTCCGGGCAAGAAGATGGGCCACGCCGGCGCCATCGTGTCGGGCGGCAAGGGCACGGCTGCCGCCAAGATGGAGGCGATGGCCGACGCCGGTGTGAAGGTCGGTGCGAACCCGACCGAGGCCGGCGAGCTGATGGTGGAGATCATCAAGGCGCTCTGAGCCGACCCGCCCGTTCATCCCTCTCCGTTCTGTCCCGCAGTTCCGACGCCCAGGCGTCAGAACTGCGGGACAGAACTCGTTTCGGGGGCGACGACCCACCACACTGTGTCGGTGCCGTGGCCACTGCAGGACACCGAGGCGACCGAGCGGTGGCTGCGTCGACGGGGATTGCCGCACCTGATCCCCGGGTACTCCACCGCCGAGGACGCGCTCACCCGTGCCGTGCCGTTCCTGGCGCTGGTGTTCCTGGCCGAGGTGCTCGGTGCCTTCACCGAGAACCGCCGGGGATGGCGCGAGTTCACCGTGTTCCTGGGCGCTGCGGCGGTGCTGCTGGGCGCGGCGGTGGCGGTGAACCTGCTGCGTGGCCGTCGGGCGTTCTCGTTGCCCGACCGGGTCGGGCTGCCCGAGCTGGCCCTGTTCCTGGTGGTGCCGGCCTCGCTGCCGCTGATCTTCGACGACCTCAACTGGGCCAGGGCCGGGTTGCTCCTGGTCCAGGGGATCGTGGTGCTCGTGGTCACCGTCGCGGTCGTGGACTACGCCCTGTTGTCGATGGCCCGGTGGGCCGTCGGCGAGTCGGTGCGGACCATCCGCCTCGTCGCGCAGCTCGCCTCGCGGACCCTTCCCACGTTGCTGCTGCTGGTCACGTTCATCTTCCTCAACGCCGAGATGTGGCAGGTGGCCTACGACTTCACCGGTGTGCGCTTCGCACTGACGCTGGTGCTGTTCCTGCTGGTCGGCTCGGCGTTCGTGCTGTCCAACACCACCGGGCGGTCGAGCCAGATCGCGCACTTCGACGACTGGTCGCAGGTCGACACCGCCTGCAGCGATGCTGGCTGCGACGTGTCGGGGGCGCCGGAGCCGGCCGAAGCGCCCGACGCCGAGCTGGGCCTGCGTGCACGTGTGAACGTGGTGCTCGTGCTGTTCCTCAGCCAGGGGCTGCAGGTGCTGGCGGTGGCCCTCGCCGTGTTCGTCTTCTACCTGGTGTTCGGTGTGCTGACCGTGCCCGAGCCCACGGTGGTCGCCTGGGTCGGCAACGAACCGCACTACGTGATCGAGCGCTTCCCCGAGTGGCTCGACGGCGTGCCGGTCCTCACGCCGATCGCCGAGTCGCTGTCGACCGAGCTGCTGCGCGTCGCCGGGTTCATCGGGGCCTTCGCCGGGCTCCAGGTCGCGATCTCCTCGACGATCGACGCCAGCTACCGAGCCGACTTCCTGGGTCGGATCTCGGCCGAGGTGCGAGAAGCGGTCGCGGTCAGCTTGCGGCTCCGGGCAGCCGGGCGGGCGTCGGATCGGCCCGACCCGGGCGACTGATAGGTTCAGCACCGCTATGCGACTCGCTGTCCTCGCCTCTGGGAGCGGGACCCTGCTCGACGCGATGGCCGCCGCCGGCCTGCCGATCGATCTGGTGCTCGTCGACCGTCACTGCGCGGTCGAGCAGGTCGCGCAGCGCCACTCGCTCGCGCTCGAGGTGGTGGAGCGCACCGACTTCACGCCCGGCTTCGACCGGGCGGCGTTCACCGACCGCGTGCTCGACCGGCTGAGCATCGCGGGCATCGACCTCGTGGCCATGGCCGGGTGGGGCACCATCCTGGCGCCGGCGGCCTTCGCGGCCCTCCCCGGACGCATCGTCAACACCCACCCGTCGCTGCTGCCCGCGTTCCCCGGCTGGAACGCCGTGCGCGAGGCGCTGGCCTACGGCGTGAAGGTGACCGGCTGCACGGTGCACGTCGCGACCGAGCAGGTCGACACCGGGCCGATCCTCGCCCAGGAGGCCGTGCCGGTCCTGCCCGACGACGACGAGGCGACCCTGCACGAACGCATCAAGACCGTCGAACGCCGTCTCTACGTGGAGACCCTCCGATCGATCATCGAGCACGAAAGAGTCGCATGACTGAGCCCACCACCCCTGCGCCCCGCCGAGCACTGCTGTCGGCGTACGACAAGACCGGCATGGTCGAGCTCGGTCGTGCGCTGGTCGAGCTGGGCTGGGAGCTCGTCTCGTCGGGTGGCACCGCACGGGTGCTGGCCGACGCCGGCCTGCCCGTCATGGCCACCGAGGAGGTGACCGGCTTCCCCGAGATGCTCGGACACCGTGTGGTCACCCTGCACCCGGCCATCCACGGCGGCATCCTGGCGGACCGGACCGACCCGTCCCACGTCGAGGACATGGCCACCTACGGGGTCACGGCGATCGACCTGGTGGCGGTGAACCTCTACCCGTTCAGCTCCGAGCCGTCGATCGAGCTGATCGACATCGGCGGTCCGGCCATGGTGCGCGGCGCGGCCAAGAACCACTCGCAGGTGACCGTGCTGGTCAACCCCGCGGACTACGAGGTGGTGCTCGACGAGCTCCGCGCCGACGGGGAGGTGTCGTCCGCGACCCGTCGTCGCCTCGCCCGCGACGCGTTCGCCCACACCGCCGCCTACGACGCCGCGATCGTGGCCTGGTTCGACGACGGCGGCCCCGGTCCTTCCGCCGACGAGGGCCCGCTGCCGCGCACGTTGCACCTGGCAGCCAGGCGCACCCAGGAGCTGCGCTACGGCGAGAACCCGCACCAGGTCGGTGCCCGCTACTCGCTGCCCGGAGGGTCGTGCTGGGACGACGCCGTGCAGCACGGCGGCAAGGAGATGTCGTACCTGAACGTGTACGACGCCGACGCGGCGTGGCGGCTGGTGCACTCCCTCGGCGAGCTGCCCACCGCGGTGGTCATCAAGCACGCGAACGCCTGCGGCGCGGCGACCGGCGCCGACATCACCGAGGCCTACGTGCGGGCGCACGAGTGCGACCCGACCTCGGCCTACGGCGGCATCGTCGCGCTCAACCGCGTGGTGCCCCGTTCGTTGGCCGAGGCGCTCGCGCCGGTGTTCACCGAGGTCGTCATCGCTCCCGGCTACGAGGACGACGCGCTCGAGGTGCTCACCGCGAAGAAGAACCTGCGGGTGCTCACCGCCCCGGCGCCCGAGGTGCCGCCGCTCGACATCCGCTCCATCTCGGGCGGGCTGCTCGTGCAGACCGCGGACGCCGTGACGATGGACCGCTCCGGGTGGAGCGTGGTGACCGAGCGCCAGCCCTCCGACGCCGAGTGGCGCGACCTGGAGCTGGCGTGGCGGCTGGTCGCCCGAGTCACCTCGAACACGATCGTGCTGGTCAAGGACGGTCAGGCCGTCGGCATCGGCGCCGGTCAGCAGAACCGCCGCGACGCCGGCCGCATCGCCGCCGAGAAGGCCGCCGGTCGAGCGGTGGGAGGCGCGTGCGCCTCGGACGCGTTCTTCCCCTTCCGTGACGGCCTCGACGCCGCCGCCGAGGCGGGCGCCACCGCGGTGATCCAGCCGGGCGGCTCCATCCGTGACGAAGAGGTCATCGCCGCCGCGAACGAGCAGGGCCTGGCGATGGTGTTCACCGGCGAGCGCCACTTCAAGCACTGATCGGCAGCCGGCGCGCTCCGGCGGCGTGGGCGGTCTCAGGCTGCGTGGGCAGCGGTCCAGGCGAGCAGGTCGTCCGCGGTGCGCGTGTTGACGATGCGCTCGGCCGGCACGGCGCAGCGCACGGCCTTGTCGGCGCCGTAGGGCAGCCACTCGAGCTGGCCCGGCGCGTGGGCGTCGGTGGCGATCGTGATGTCGCAGCCCCACTCGAGCGCGAGGGCGAGCAGCTCCTCGGGCGGGTCCTGTCGTTCGGGGCGGCAGTTGATCTCGACCGCGGTGCCGAACTGCGCGCACGCGGCGAAGACCAGCTCGGCGTCGAAGCTGGACTGCGGCCGTCCCCGGCCCACGACCTTGCGGCCGGTGCAGTGCCCGAGCACGTCGACGTGCGGGCTGGCCACGGCCATGACCATGCGTCGGGTCATCTCGTCGCGGGGCATCGACAGCTTGGAGTGCACCGAGGCGACCACCAGATCGAGCCGCGCCAGCAGCGCGTCGTCCAGGTCCAACGAGCCGTCGACGAGGATGTCGACCTCCATGCCGGTCAGGATCCGGAACGGCGCCAGCAGCTCGTTCAGCTGCTCGATCTCGGCGAGCTGGTCGCGCAGCCGTTCCGGCGACAGCCCATGGGCGATGGTCAGGCGAGGGGAGTGGTCGGTGACCACCAGGTACTCGTGGCCCAGCGCCATGGCGGCGCGAGCCATGGACTCGATCGAGGCGCCGCCGTCGGACCAGGTGGAGTGCGTGTGGCAGTCGCCCTTGAGCGCCGCCAGCACCGGGGCGCCCTCGCCGACGTCGATGCGGGTGTCGCGCTCGAGTCGCTCCAGGTAGGGGCTCGGCCGTTCGGCGACCGCGTCGGCGATCACCGCGCCGGTCGAGGCGCCGATGCCGTCGAGCTGGGTCAGCGTGCCCGCCTCGACCCGCGTCACCAGCTCGGCCTCGGGCAGCTCGGCGACGATCGCCGCCGCACGCTGGAACGCCCGAACCTTCTGGCCCGGGGCCAGCGACCGGTCGAGCAGGCGCACCGCCTCGGTCAGCGCCGCCAGCGCTCGTGGCCGTGGGTCCTGGCTCGTGGCGGTCACGTCGGTGATGCTAGGTCGGCCGATCGCGGCGGGACGGCGCAGCGCTCGGCTCAGATCCGGTCCCCATGCCAGCCGGGCGCGCCGATGAGGTTCGGGCGCTCCGTGACCCAATCGTGCGTGTCCTGGCCGATCTCGGCGTCGATCAGCGCCTCGAGACGCTGCGAGAGCTCGGCGAGCAGTCCGTCGTTGGCAGGATCTTCGGCCAGGTTCACCTGTTCGTCGGGGTCCGACGCACGGTCGTAGAGCACGACGTCGTTGTTCGCTCGCAGCTGATCCAGATCGCGAGGCCGGTTCGGCTCGAGCGGCGAGAAGTAGCGCCCGAAGGTGTACCGGTGGTCGGTGTAGCCCCTCAGGAAGCCACGCTTGGACCAGTCCGGGCGGAGCTCGCCCGCCGCCACCCGCTGAGGGCCGTCCTCGTCGCCCAGTGAACGCCAGAAGCCGCTGTCGAGCGTCGTGACGATCTCGACCGCGGTGAGCACGCCGTCGCGGACCGAGCTGCCCGACGTCGCCGGCAGCAGCGAGCGTCCGTGCAGGCCGGGGAACCGCTCGGCGACCTCGGCGGCGTCGATCCCGGCGATGTCGAGCAGCGTGGGCGCGAGGTCGACCGCAGAGCCCAGCGCGTCGGTGCGAGCCCCTCTTGCCAGATCTGGGTGGCACAGGACCAGTGGCACGCGGAAGTTCTCGTCGTAGACCAGGTTGCCCTTCTGGCGGAGTCCGTGGGATCCGGCCAGCTCGCCGTGGTCCGAGGTCAACACGATCACGGTCCGGTCAGCCTGACCCGATGCCTCGAGTGCGTCGAGCACGACGTCGATGCTGCGGTCCACGTCGCGGAGGCAGTTGAGGTAGAAGGAGATGCCACGCCGCCACGCGTCGTCGTCGGGCACCCGGCCGAACATCGTGTCCATCGCTGCGGCGTACTCGCGCACGGCCGGAGCCGCGCCGGAGAGGTCGTCGTGCAGCGACGCAGGGGGCTCGACGTCCCATGTGGTCCGGTAGAGCGGCACGTCGGCGGGTGGGCGCACCACCATCGCCTCGGCCAGGTTGGGTGGGGCGGCCACATCACGTCGGCCGCCGTAGTCGAAGCTCATGATGTCGTGCGGGTTCACGAAGTTGACCGCCAAGAACCACGGTTGGTCGGCGGCCACCGCCGCCGCCCGGTCGCGCAGCCACTTGGCGGCCTGGCCGGCGATCACCGGATCGACCCGCAGCCCCGCCCACGCGCCACCGTCGATGTCGCCCCAGTCGTTCCACTCCGAGAAGCCGTACGGCTCCAGGTCGTCGGTGGTGGATCGGGGGTCGGCCGGGTCCTTGTAGAGCCCCGACAGGTGCCACTTGCCCTGGTAGGCGCAGTGGTAGCCGGCGCTGCGCAGCATGGTGCCGAGCGTGCCCAGCTCGGGGTCGAGCGGTCGGATGTAGGGCATGTTGTCGTTGTCGAAGATCTCGGTCACGGGCATGTGGCGGCCTGTGTAGATGACCGAGCGGGACGAGCTGCACTGCGCGGACGCGACGTAGTAGCGGTCGAAGGCGACTCCTCGCTCGAGCAACCGCTCGCGCCCAGGGAGCTCGAACCCCTCGGGCCGCGGCAGCGCAGCGCGCTCCTCGTCGGTCGTGATGAACAGGATGTTCGGACGGTTCACGTCCCACCTCGCCAGCTCCTCGACGGGCCGATGCCCGTCTGCGTGGCGAAGAAACGTATCCGGGCTGCGATCAGCTGCACGACGGCCTCCCTGAGTGTGGGAAGAGGTCCATCGCGCCGATCAGCAACCCGTCGCCGAGGTGTGGCGCGGAGGCGACGTCACCGGTCACCTGCGGGCCAGACCTCACCGGCCCGCAACAGGGCGATCAGAACAGGTACTCGGACATGGCGACGCTGCGCAGGCGCGACATGTCGAACACGGTGCCGACGCTGTCGAGCATGACCGTGAGGTTCTCCAGGTCGCCCAGGTGGAACGCCTCGATGTCGGACACCAGCTCATCGGACGCCCACGACTCGACCACGATGCCGTCGACCGGCGGCGCGCCGGCGGTGATCGGGTGGGCGACGGTGTTGCGCACGTAGCGCAGCCGCGGTTGCAGCCGCTCCGACATGGGGGACTGGTGGCCGTACCAGAACTCACGGAAGGTCCGCTCGTCGAGCACGGGGTTGCGGTGCACCAGCGCCACGGTGACCACGCCGGGCGAGCGCTCCCCGGCCGGCCACGAGCGGGGCTCCCCGCGACGCTGGCCGTACTCGGAGTACACCGACTCGGTCACCAGGTAGCCGTCGCAGCGCTCACCGACGCCGGCCAGCAGCCGCTCGACGCCCGCTCGGTCGTCGTGGTTGTCGAGCCACAGCGACACCGCGGCGCGCAGGGGCAGCTCGCCACCCGGGCACGGCATCGGGCCGGGGATGTGCACCTGGTCGTCGACGAGGTGCACCGACACGTGCGTCGCGCCCAGGTCGTGCAGCTGCGGCACGACCGAGCTGACGACGGCCCCCCGCAGATGGGCTCCATCGGCGCTGGCGCGCTCTCGGATCAGGTAGACCAGCTTCTCCACGCCGTCCTCCTCAGCCCTCGTCGCCGCGCAGCTCACGGCGGCGCTGCATCCACTCGCCGAACACCACCGCGAACTTCTCGGGGTTGTAGATGTCCTCCTCGAAGGACCACTTCCCGTCGCCCGCGTAGTGCAGCACGGTCAGGTTGTACTCCTGGTGGATCGAGCCGTCGCCGGGATCCTCGAGGCGGTTCCAGACGTGGCAGATGACCCAGCCGCGCTCCTCGTCGATGACGTACCACTCGATCGGGAACGACGTGAACGCCGAGTTGGGCCACTGCGACATGGAGCCCTGGATCCACTCGTAGATCTCCTCGCGTCCGGAGAACTCGCCGAACATGTGCTCGATGTAGGTGGCGTCCTCGGTGAACAGGTCCGCCCACGGTCGCCAGTCGCCGGTGCGGCCGGACTCCGCGGCGGCCTGTTGGTAGACCTCGAACGCCTGCTCGATCTCGTCGCGTGTGAAGGTGCCCATCGGCACATCCTGTCAGGGACTGGGGCACACTGCGGCGGTGAGCGCGCTGTTCGAGCTCGTCGACGTGCACGTGCGTGACGGCGACCTGCAGATCCTGCGCGGGGTCACCGTGGAGATCCCCGAGGGTGGCATCACGGTGATCACCGGACCCTCGGGCTCGGGCAAGTCGACGCTGCTGCGGCTCTGCAATCGCCTGGTGATGCCCAGCTCCGGCACCATCCGCGTCCGAGGCGCAGACCTCCTGTCGATCGATCCGATCGAGCTGCGCCGCCGGGTCGGCATGGTGTTCCAGCGACCGACGCCGTTCCCGGGCAGCGTGGCCGACAACCTGCGCGTCGCGGCCGCCCTCGACGACGCCGCGGCCGCTGCGCTGCTCGATCGCGTGGGGCTCGACCCCGCGATGCTCGATCGGGACGCGCTGACCCTGTCGGGCGGTGAGGCGCAGCGCATGTGCCTGGCCCGGACGTTGGCGACGGGGTGCGAGGTGGTGCTGGCCGACGAGAGCACCTCGTCGCTCGACCCCGAGGCCACCGAGGTGGTCGAGCGCACCGTGCGTCGCATCGCGGACGAGGGCGACACGGTGCTGTGGGTCACCCACGACCTGGCCCAGGCCGACCGCCTGGCCGACCATCGGGTGCGCTTGGAGGAGGGACGCGTTGTCGACTGAACCGGGGCTGTGGGGGGTGGCGGCCAGCGGGGTGCTGGTCGGCGTCGCCGTGATCGTGTCGCTGTGGCGCGGGTTGGGCCTGGAGCGCTCGATCCTGTGGGCCTCGCTGCGTGCCCTCGCACAGCTGCTGGCGATCGGCGCGGCGCTCGGGCTGGTGCTCGACGCGGGTCGGCCGCTGCTCTACAGCTGGATCTGGGTGGCGGTGATGGTCGTGTTCGCTGCGTGGACGACCCAGCGGCGCGCCGCCGAAGTGCCTGGGGTGCTGTCCCTTGCGCTGGTTGCGTACGGCGCATCCTGCCTGGTCAGCCTGGGGGTGCTGTTCGGGCTGGGCGTCTTCCGGGTCGAGTCGCGCACCGTGGTGCCGCTCGCCGGCATGGTCATCGGCAACTCGTTGGCGGCGACCGTGCTGGTGGGTCGACGGGTGGTCGGGGAGCTCGGCGACCACCGCGACGAGGTCGAGGCCCGACTGGCGCTCGGTCTGACGTCACGGGCCGCGGCCCAGCCGTTCCTGCGCTCGGCGGCCCGCACGGCGCTGGTGCCCCAGATCGAGACGACGAAGGCGGTGGGGATCGTCTTCCTGCCCGGCGCGATGGTCGGGCTGATCCTGGCCGGCGCGGACCCCGTCGAAGCGGTCCGGGTGCAGGTCGCGGTGATGTACCTGATCCTCGGCTCGGTGGCGACGACGACCACCGTGGTGGGCCTCGGCGTGAGCCGCCGCGCCTTCAGCGAGGACCACCGGCTGGTGCTGCCGCGCTCGACCCGGCGCTGAGCACGACGTCGGCCCGGCTCAACTCCGGCCGCTCGGCGGCCAGCGCACCCCGGCGGCGCGCAGCAGGTCGAGCGTCGCCCGCAACGGCAGTCCGATGACGGTGGTGGGATCGCCCTCGACCCGCTCGACCAGTCCCGCACCCCGACCCTGCACCGCGTAGGCCCCGGCTTTGTCCATGGGCTCGCCGGAGTCCACGTACCAGGCCAGCTCGTCGGACCCCAGTTGCGCCATGGTGACCGTGGCGCCGGCCAACGAGGTGTGCACGACGCCGTCGGGGTCGACCACGACGACGGCGCTCAGCACCCGGTGGTTGCGCCCCGACAGCCGTTCGAGCAGCTCCAGGGCGTGTCGGCGGTCGGTGGGCTTGCCCAGGACCTCGCCGTCGAGCACGACCGAGGTGTCGGCGGCCAGCACGACGGCACCGAGCGTGCGCGCGGCCACGACGGCTGCCTTGTCGGCAGCGACGCGCACCACGTAGTCGTCCGCGGTCTCGCCGGGCAGCACCGACTCGTCGACGTCGGCCGGCACCACCCGGAACGTGAGCCCGACGCGCTCGAGCAGCTCCGCCCGCCGAGGTGACGCCGAGGCGAGCACCAGCTCGGGCTCGTCGGGTGCGCGGTGGCGAGGTTCGGCGGTCATCCGCCCGACACCAGCGCCTCGGCGCCCCGGGGCAGCGCGACCCGTGCGTCCGGGTCGTCGAGCCAGTGCTCGGGCAACGCCACCCGTGACAGCGCGTTGGAGTGGCTGCGCACGATGCGCTCGACGCCTTCGGGTGCCTCGGCGTCGCGGTCGAGCTGGTCGAGCAGCGCCTCGATGTCGGCGACGCTCGCGACCTGGCCGGCCTGTTGACGCACGGCGCTGCCCACTGCGTAGCCCTTGAGGTACCAGGCCAGGTGCTTGCGGAAGTGCGACAGCCGTTCCTCGCCGCCCTGCCAGTCGACGATGAGCGACACGTGACGGCGGATGGTGTCGGCGACCTCACCCAGGCGGGGTGCGGGCGGCACGGGCTCGCCCGCGAACGCGGCGGCAAGGTCGCGGAACAGCCACGGACGGCCCAGGCATCCCCGGCCGATCACCACGCCGTCGCAGCCGGTGCGCTCGAGCATCGTGGCGGCATCGTCGGGGCAGAACACGTCGCCGTTGCCCAGCACCGGGATCGAGGTGACCACCTCGCGCAGCTCCGCGATGCGCTCCCAGTGCGCGGGCGGTGCGTAGTGCTGCAGCGCCGTGCGGGCGTGCAGGGCGACCCAGGCGACGCCTTCGTCCTGGGCGATGCGGCCGGTGTCGAGGAAGGTCAGGTGGTCGTCGTCGATGCCGAGGCGGAACTTCACCGTCACCGGCACGCGCCCGCCCGACTCGGCGTCCGCCGCCTGCACCGCGGCGCGGATGACGTCGCGCAGCAGCCGCCGCTTGTAGGGCAGCGCGGCGCCCCCGCCGTTGCGGGTGACCTTCGCCGCAGGGCAGCCGAAGTTCATGTCGATGTGGTCGACGCGGTCCTCGGCGACGAGGCGTCGCACGGCTTCGCCCAGGGTCAGCGGGTCGGTGCCGTAGAGCTGGAGGGAGCGGATCCGCTCGTCGGGGTGGAAGCGGGCCAGCTCCCACGACGTGGCATGGCCCTCGAGCAGTGCCCTGGCGGTGACCATCTGGTTCACGAACAAGCCGCCGCCGAACTCGGCGCAGAGCACGCGGAACGGCGCGTCGGTCACCCCGGCCATCGGCGCGAGCACGACCGGAGGGTCCACGGTGAAGGGGCCGAGCTGCAGCGGCGCTGCCGTGATCGACGTGGTCGCAGGAGCCGGCGGCGAGGTCGACATCGGGCTCTAGCATGGCCGCTGCGTGGCCGGCGGCACACACCGGCGGCCCACACCGGCAGCAGCCGGATCGACCCATGGAGGACCACGATGGGCACCACGATCGACCGTGAGCGGCTGCAGCGCCTGCTCGCCGAGGAGTCCGAGCGCTTCGTCGCGGCACACCCGGTGTCGGCCGAGCTGCACCAGCGGGCCCTGGGACCGCTGATCGCCGGTGTGCCCATGAACTGGATGACCCGCTGGCCCGGTGCGTTCCCCGTGTTCGCCGATCACGCCGAGGGTGCGTCGATCACCGACGTGGACGGCAACACCTACGTCGACCTGTGCCTGGGCGACACCGGCGCCATGACCGGCCATGCGCCCCCGGCCACGGTCGAGGCGCTGACGCAGCGGGCCCCGCGGGGCATCACGATGATGCTGCCGACCGAGGACGCCATCTGGGCCGGCGAGGAGCTCACCCGTCGCTTCGGGCTCGAGCGCTGGCAGATCGCCATGACGGCGACCGACGCCAACCGCTTCGTGATCCGCATGGCCCGCCAGGTCACGGGCCGCCAGCGGGTGCTGGTCATGAACTGGTGCTACCACGGCACCGTCGACGAGACGCTGTGGGTGCTCGGCGACGACGGCTCGGTGGTGCCCCGTCCCGGCAACGTCGGTCCGCTGCACGCCACCGGCGATGCCGTCGCCGTGGTCGAGTTCAACGACGTCGACGCGCTCGAGCGTGAGCTGTCCAAGGGCGACGTGGCGCTGGTGCTGACCGAGCCGGCGCTGACCAACATCGGCATCGTGCTGCCGGACCCGGGGTACCACGAGGCGCTGCGTCGGCTGACCCGCGAGCACGACACCCTGCTGTGCATCGACGAGACCCACACGATCTGCGTCGGTCCGGGCGGCGCCACTGCGGCGTGGGGGCTCGAGCCGGATCTGTTCACCATCGGCAAGCCGATCGCGGGTGGTGTGCCGATCGCCGCGTACGGCATGACGGCGGAGCTGGCCGAGCGCCTCTACGAGCCGGTCTTCGGTGAGCACTCCGACGTGTCGGGCGTGGGCGGCACACTGTCGGGCAACGCGCTCGCCCTGGCGGCGATGCGGGCCACCCTGTCCTCCACGCTGCAGGCGTCGGACTTCGAACGCATGGTGCCGCTCGCCTCCCGCTGGACCGAGGGTGTCGCCGGAGTCATCGCCCGGGCCGACCTGCCCTGGCACGTGCAGCAGCTCGGCGCCCGGGCCGAGTACTGGTTCTGCCCGCCCCCGCGCAACGGCGGGCAGGCCGCCGCCGCGCTCGACGGCGACCTCGAGGCGTACTTCCACCTGTTCGCGCTCAACCGCGGTGTGCTGCTCACGCCGTTCCACAACATGGCGCTGATGTCGCCGGTCACGACCGACGCCGACGTGGATCGCCACACCGAGGTCTTCGGCGAGTGCGTCGACTCGCTGGTCGGCGCGGGCTCGTGAGCGGCTCCCTGTCCGAGCTGGCAGCCGCGGTGCCCGCCGAGCTGGGCACGAGCGCCCCCGTGCTGATCGCCCAGGAGATGGTGGACGCGCACGCCGCCACCACCGGCGACGCCCAGTGGATCCACAACGATCCGGCGCGGGCCGCACGCGAGTCGCCCTTCGGCGGGCCGATCGTGCAGGGCTTCCTGCTGCTGTCGCTGCTGACCCGGCTGTCGTCGGGTCTGACGTTCCCTGATCGTGGCCGGGTCGAGATGATGGTCAACTACGGCTTCGACCGGGTGCGCTTCGTGCGCCCCGTGCCCGTCGGTGCCAGCGTCCGGGTGCACGGCGTGCTCGCCGAGGTCCGCGAGCGCGACGACGCGTCCGCGGTGCTCGCGGTCGACCTCGAGCTGCACGACGACACCGGCACGAGCGGCCCGGCGATGGTCGCGCGCTGGTTGTTCCTCGCCGTGCCCGCCTGAGGTCGGCCACCCCGACGCCCGCACATGGGCGATGCCTGACTCACGAATCGGAGAGCACTCTCAGGGACTCGGTCGGCCGCTGCCCGCAGATCGAACGGGCCTGGCAGCATGGCCGCCGAAGGGGAGTATCCAGTCCGGGACCGTCGTCACCACGACCCCACCAGGGGTCCGGCGCCCCGCCCCCGATGGGGGTGGAGAGACCTTCCGATCATCGGAAGGAACGCGTCCGTGAACGCCTCTGTGAACACCTCCACCGTGCTGGGTCTCCAGCGCCTCCGTGAGTACCCGTCCGTGTCGATCCTGGTGCCCGTGGACCCGGGACCGCAGCTGTCGGAGGTCGACCGCCGCCGGGTGCAACGTCGCATCGACGACCTGGCGCGCCGCCTGCTCGGCGACGTCGACGCCGCCACCACCGTCGAGGTGATGGAGCGCCTCCAGGGACTGCTGGCCGAAGTGGCCGACGGACCGACGCAGCGATCGCTCGCGCTGTTCGCCTCCCCGTCGACCTCGATCGCCCACCACCTGCACATCGAGGTGCGGGAGCGGACCGTCGTCGACGACACCTTCGCCACTCGTGACCTGCTGGACGAGGCGCGCCGAACGGTCGCCTTCGTCGCCGCCACCGTGAGCGACCGTCGGGTGCAGGTGCTCGAGGGCGCGGGAGAGGTCCTGTCGCCGGTGCGCAGCCGGGGGCTGCCCCTCGAACGGCTGCCCGACGAGACCGACGCCTGTTGGGAGCGCCGTTCGGTGTCGGTGCTGCGTCGCGCGGGTGTCGGGCCCCTGCCGCTCGTGCTGTTCGGCGCGAGCCGGCGCGTGGCGACGCTGGTGCGCTCCGGTGGCGTCGAGCCGGCGGCGGTCGTCCTGGGCAACCACGACCGCACGCCGTGGACATCGCTGGCCGAGATGGCTCGCGGTCCGCTCGCGGAGTGGGCCGGTGCGCGCAACGCCACGGCGCTGCACCGGTTGGACCAGGCCCGCAGCCGTCGCCGGTTCAGCTCGGGCCTCGACGAGGTGTGGGCGCTCGCCCAGGAGTCACGGGTCGAGCTGCTCGTGGTGGAGCGCAACTTCGCGGTCCCGGTCCGGGTCGACGATGCCCACCTGGTGGCCGTCGGGCCCGACGAGGTCGAGGCGCCCGACGTCGTCGACGACGCGGTCGACGACCTGATCGAGGCGGTGGCGCTGCGGCGTGGCGAGGTCGTCATCGTGCCCGACGGCGTGCTCGCCGACGTCGGTCGCGTGGCGGCGGTCCTGCGGTTCTGAGGACCTGGCCCGCTGCCGGTCGGAATGCGTTGTCCGATGCCGGCCGGCAGCGGTAGCCTGAACGGTGATGTGGACCGCGACCGGACTCCTGCTGCTGACCTAGGCGAACCAGCACCCGCTGGCTCGCCGAACCTCCTGCGCCCTGCAGGAGGTTCTTTGGTTTTCGCACTCGATCCGCCCGCCCACGCCACCCGACCGGCTCCCCGCCACCAGACAGGACAGTGACATGCCACCGGAACCCGTGACACCGAAGAAGATGCCCTTCGAGAAGTACCGGCCGTTCCTGCCCCTGGGTGGCCCCGGTGGCGGGCTCGCGGACCGCACCTGGCCCGACCAGCGCATCGAGGTGGCACCGCTGTGGTGCTCGGTCGACCTGCGTGACGGCAACCAGGCGTTGATCGACCCGATGGACCCGGTGCGCAAGCTGCGCATGTTCACCACCCTGGTCAAGATGGGCTTCAAGGAGATCGAGGTCGGCTTCCCCTCGGCCTCCCAGCCGGACTTCGACTTCGTGCGTCAGCTCATCGAGCAGGACCTCATCCCCGACGACGTGACGATCCAGGTGCTCGTGCAGTGCCGGGACGAGCTGATCGAGCGCACCTACGAGGCCATCGCCGGGGCGAAGCAGGCGATCGTGCACTTCTACAACTCCACGTCGATCCTGCAGCGCCGCGTGGTGTTCGGCCAGGACCAGGACGGCATCACCGACATCGCCACCCACGCCGCTCGCACCGCTCGGCGGCTCGAGGCGACCATCCCGGACACGGCGGTGCGCTACGAGTACTCGCCCGAGTCGTTCACCGGCACCGAGCCCGACTACGCGATCGAGATCTGCGCTGCGGTGATGGACGCCCTCGAGCTCGGCCCGGACGAGAAGATCATCCTGAACCTCCCGGCCACGGTCGAGATGTACACGCCGAACCTCTACGCGGACGTGATCGAGCACGTGCACCGCAACCTTCCCAACCGCGACCAGGTGGTGCTCTCGCTGCATCCCCACAACGACCGCGGCACGGCTGTGGCCGCGGCCGAGCTCGGTGTCATGGCCGGCGCGGACCGCGTCGAGGGCACCTTGTTCGGCAACGGCGAGCGCACCGGCAACGTCGACGTGGTCACGCTCGCCATGAACCTGTTCACCCAGGGCGTCGACCCGCAGCTCGACATCTCCGACATCGACGCACTGCGTCGCACCGCCGAGTACTGCAACCGCCTGCCGGTGCACGAGCGGCACCCCTACGTGGGGGACCTGGTGTACACGGCGTTCTCGGGTTCGCACCAGGACGCGATCAAGAAGGGCACCGAGGCGTTGGCGGCATCGGCACCCGACGGCGACTACGAGGTGTGGGAGGTCCCGTACCTGCCCGTCGACCCCGCTCACGTGGGTCGCAACTACGAGGCCGTGATCCGGGTCAACAGCCAGTCGGGCAAGGGCGGCGTCGCCTACGTGATGAAGACCGAGCACGGCCTCGACCTGCCCCGGCGGCTCCAGATCGAGTTCTCGCGCACGATCCAGCACATCACCGAGGACTCGGGCACCGAGATCAGCCCCGACTCCATGTGGGCCGAGTTCTCGGCCTCGTACCTGCAGGAGCGTCCGGGTGGCGTGCAGCTGCGCTCGGCCGAGGTGACCACGACCGACGACGGCGCGACCGTCGTGGCCCAGCTGCTCGTGGACGGCGAGTCACGCACGGTCAAGGGCGAGGGTGGCGGCCCGATCTCGGCGTTCATGCACGCGCTGGCCGAGGACCCGCTGATCGGCGGTGGGCTGCACCTGGACGTCGTGGACTACGCCGAGCACGCAGTGGCCGTGGGCGGGGTGTCGGGCGGGTCGGATGCGACGGCCGCGGCCTACGTCGAGGCCCGCGCCGCAGACGGGACCGTCAAGTGGGGCGTGGGGCTGCACGAGAGCATCCTCACCGCCTCGTTGCGGGCGGTCGTCTCGGCGGTGAACCGGCACCTCGAGGACCGGGACGACTGAGCGAGCAGCCCGCCGCCGCGGTCGGCGCAGCGGCGGGATCGTCGGGCGCCGTCAGCGGCCGGTGGTGATGTAGTTCTGCAGGTGACGGGCCTCGTCCTCGAGCTCGGTGACCCGCCACTTGACCACGTCGCCGATGCTGATGATGCCAGCGAGCACCCCGTCCACCACGACGGGCAGGTGGCGCATCCGGTGGTCGGTCATGCGCCGCATCAGCTCCTCGACGTGGTCATCGGGTGCGCAGGTCCGCACCTCGGTGGTCATCAACCGCTCCACCGGCTCGTCGAGCATGTGCGCACCGCGCTCGGCGAGACGACGGACCAGGTCTCGCTCCGACACGATCCCATCGATCCGGCGTCCGTCGGCCGACACGACGAGCGCCCCGACGCCCCGCAGACGCAGCTCGTCGGCCGCCTCCGCCACCGTGGCCGTGGGAGCGATCGTCGCGACGGTTGCGCCCTTCGCTGCAAGGATGCCCGAGACTCTCATGGCCGACCTCCTGGTCCTTCTGTACCCATGAGTATGACCTACCCGGCCTCGGTGTGTCACCGGTCACGTCCGGCATGGGGCGACGTGGCAGGTGGTGGGGCCGGGTCAGCGGAAGACTGGAGGTCGTGGGACTCTCGGAACTCGGTCAGGATCTGGCCGACTACATCGACCACCACCACCCGAAGCTCGGGTCGCGGCTGATGCAGCTGCGCTTCGGTGGCTTGCGCACGATCGAGCCGACCCCCGGCGTCATCGCGGCGACGGTCGCGTCCGGGGCCGGTCTCGGTCTGGCCGTGCGGCGGATGCTGGGGCGGCACCCCGGTGGCGGAGGCCGGCTGCCGCTGCTGCCGACCGGGGCCACCGGAGCGGTGCTGTCGTGGCTGGCCCTGTGGCGCTGGGACGCCACCCGTTGGCACCGGACGAGGGTGATGGTCGTGGTCGACCTGCCCGACGAGCGCCTCGACGCCATGGTCGTCGAGCTGCGCGACCGCGGTCTGGACGTGCAGCGCTGGGACCGCGCCCGACGGGCCGACGGGCCGCAGCACGGTCTGACGTGCAGACTGCGGGAGCTGCGTCAGGTGAACGCGGCGATCGACGAGATGACAGGAGCTCACCGATGAGCCGATTCCGTGCGGGCATCCAACTCCAGCCGCAGGCCACCTCGGTCGCCGCACTGCTCGACGCCGCCAGGGCTGCCGAGGAGCTGGGCGCCGACTCCGTGTGGACCTGGGATCACTTCTACCCCCTCTACGGGGACCCGGGCGAGACCCACTTCGAGGGCTACACCCTGCTCAGCGCCATGGCGGCGGTCACCGAGCGGGTCCAGCTCGGCGCGCTGGTGACCTGCAACTCGTACCGCAACCCCAACTTGCTCGCCGACATGGCCCGCACCGTCGACCACGTGGCGGGCGGCCGGTTCGTGCTGGGCATCGGCTCGGGATGGTTCGAGCGTGACTACGCCGAGTACGGCTTCGAGTTCGGCACGGCGCGCAGCCGATTGGCCGACCTCGAGCGTGACCTGCCGGTGATCACCGCTCGTCTGGCGGCGCTCAACCCGCCGCCGGTCGGCTCGATGCCGATCCTGATCGGCGGCAGCGGCCGGAAGGTGACCTTGCGCCTGGTGGCGGAGCACGCCGCCATGTGGAACTCCTTCGGGCCGCCGGAGAACTTCGCCGAGCTCAACGCGGTCCTGGACGAGTGGTGCGAACGGGTGGGACGCGATCCTGCCGAGATCGAGCGCACCGTGGCGATCAACCCGAGCGAGGTCGACGACTGGCCGGCGTACGTCGAGGCAGGGGCGCAGCACCTGATCCTCATGAGCGCCGAGCCGTTCGCGCTCGACGCGCTCGGCGCCCTGGTCGACGCCGCCGCGAGCTGACCCTCCCTCGGGGGCTCAGCCGCCGCCGGCGCTGGAGCTCGAACCCGAGCCGCTGGCGCCGGTGCTGCCCGACCCGGTGGTCCCGGAACCGGAGCTGCTGGATCCGGTGCTGCTCGTCGATCCCGTCGACCCGCCGGTGCCCGACGAGGAGGACCCGTCGTCGTTGATGCCGGAGTCGGTCACCGCGGAGCTCCCGGTGCCGGAGCCGTCTCCGGAGTCGGACTCGGTGGCCTCTGCCTCGGCGTTCGCCTGCAGGCGCGAGGAGTAGGCGGCGACCACGTCCACGCACGGCCCCTCGATCCCCTTCGCCGAGAGCACACGTCGCACCGAGGCCACGACCTGGTCGGTGGGGATGCGCTCGTCGGTGATGGCCTCGGTCAGGCGTGCGTGCGCCTGGTCGACCACGTCGGCGCCCGACACCAGCGCGATGTCGGCGCCGGCGAGGATGGCGAGCTCCGCGGCCTCGTCCTGGCTGGTGGTCTCGACGATCGCGCCCATGCCGAGCGAGTCGGTCACGACGAGTCCGTCGAAGCCCTGACGGCCGCGCAGCTCGTCGGTGATCGCCGCACGCGACAGCGACGCCGGCTCGTCCTCGGCGGTGAGGCCCGGGATGACGACGTGGGCCACCATCACCCCTGAGGCACCGGCGGCGAACGCACGGTCGAACGCCACCAGGTCCTCGGCGCGCAGCTCCTCGATCGGGTCGCCGTCGGCGAGCGCGAGGTGCGGGTCGGTGCTGCCGCCGCCGATGCCGGGCCAGTGCTTGACGATCGAGGCGATGCCGGCGCCCTCCTGGGCCGAGATGATGACGTCGGTGAAGGAGGCGACCGTCGACGGGTCGTCGCCGAAGCTGCGGGTGCCAAGGTCCGAGCCGGACCCCACATCGACCACGGGGCCGAAGTTCATGTTGAACCCCAGCGCCGCCATGGCCGAGGCGTACTCGCTGAACAGCTCGCCCGCCTCCGACGGAGTGCCCTCCGCCAGCTCCGAGGCCGAGGGCAGGTCGTCGATGGCCAGCGCCAGGCGCTGCACCGTGCCGCCCTCTTCATCGCTCGCGACGAACGGCGGCACCGGGGCTCCGTCGATCGCCTCGGCGACCTGGTCGCCGACGTCGGCCGACTGCCGGCCCTTCAGGCCGAAGCCGCCGACGGTGCCTGCGGCGAGCGCGTCGCCTGCCAGCTGCGGGCTCGTCACCATGACCATCAGCAGCTGACCGGCCTGGGCGGCCGGGGGCAGGAGCTCCGCGCAGTCCGGCGGCGCGGTGGTGGTCGTCGATTCGACCGGTTCCGGCTCCGCGCGCACCTCGACCTGGGAGCTGGAGGTGCCGGTGCAGCCCACCAGCAGCGCGGCCGGTGCGAACAGCGCGGCTGCCACGGCGCGGGCGCGGTGTCGGCGTGGAAGGGACGAACGCATCGGGACGACGCTAGTGGGCACCGTCGGCGCTCGTGGGCGGCGCACCCGTAGTCGTCCCGCGGCCTCTCGACCGCGTGCCGCTCGTCGGTGCGCACCCACCTACGCTGGTTCGACGCCCGCGACCCAGCGGCCCGACCGCCCGGAGGCCACCGATGCCCGGATCTTCGATCGCTGCACGATTCTCCGACCCCACGGCGGACCCGTCCGAGGACGCGGCACGTCTGCGGTTCGCGCTCTCGCTGCTCGGCGTCGGGGTCGCCCACTTCGTCGTGCCGGGCTTCTTCCGTCGCATCGTGCCGCGGTGGTTCCCGTGGCCGGGCCCGGCGGTGTTCTGGTCGGGTGTGGCCGAGGTGGGCGCCGGCGTGCTCATCGCCATGCCGCGCACCCGGCGCATCGGCGGCTGGCTGGCGGCGATCACGATCGTGGCGGTCTACCCGGCCAACATCCAGATGGCCATCGACGCCACCCGCAAGGGCAACAAGCTCGCGGCGCTGGCGACGTGGCTGCGCCTGCCCATGCAGTTCCCGATGCTCGCCCGGGCGCTGCGACTCACCCGCTGACCCAGCGACCGCTCGGCGGTCCCGGGCCGCGCCCGGTGGAGTCCGCCACGAGGCTCCGTACACTCGAAGCCGTGTCGTGCGACCGGCGGTGGGCCGCAGTCGCGAACACATCCCCCGAATGAGCGAAGCCGACGAGTCCGAGGTCGAACGAGTACGTCGTGAGCGCACGATGCTGCTCGAGATCTTCGATCTCACCGACGACGTCGCGGTGCTGCTGGATGCCGCAGGACGACTGCTGCACCTGAACGCCGCCGCCAAGCGCTTCTACGCCCTCGACGACGAGGCCGCCGAGCGGCGGGTCGGGCAGAACTGGGACCCGGCCGACGAGCGGGTCGATCGTGTGATCGAGGGCATCATCGAGGACCCGGCCAGCTTCGTGCGCTGGTCGGGTGAGGTCGACGCGCTGCGCCACGACGGACGTCGGGTGCCGATGCTGGTGCAGCTGCTCGCGCACCGCGACCGTCCGGACGGACCCATCGAGTTCTTCTCCGCGGTCGGGCGCGACATCAGCGACCGCAAGCTGCTCGAGTCCTCGCTCGCCCAGCAGGCCACCCACGATCCGCTGACCGGACTTCCGAACCGAGCGCTGCTGTTCGAACGCATCCAGCGCGCCCTGGACGGGGTGCGCGACGTGGGCGCGCGGCACTCGGTGGCGCTGCTGTTCATCGACGTCGACCACTTCAAGGCGGTCAACGACACCCTCGGCCACGAGTTGGGCGACAAGATCCTGATCACGGTCGCCGAGCGCATCGCCGCCATGGTCCGCCCCGGTGACACCGTGGCGCGCTTCGGCGGCGACGAGTTCGTCGTGCTCTGCGAGCGCCTCGACCGGCCCGAGGACGCCGTGGTCATCGCCCACCGCATCGACGCGGTGCTCCACGAACCGATGGGCATCGACGACCGGGACCTGCAGCTGGGGGTGTCCATCGGCATCTCGTACGCCGACGAGGAGGACCGCGACCCCTCCGCGATCCTGCGCGACGCCGACACGGCCATGTACCGGGCCAAGGCCTCGGGTCGAGGCCGGTGGGTCGTCTTCGACGACGCCCTGCGCCAGCAGGCCCGCGACCGCCAGCGGATCGAGACGGCGCTGCGCAGCTCGCGCCACGGCGAGGGCCTGGAGCTGCACTACCAGCCGGTCGTGCATCTGCCGACCCGCCGGATCATCGGCGTCGAGACGCTCGTGCGGTGGCGCCACGGCGGTGAGCTGATGTCGCCCGCAGAGTTCGTGCCGATCGCCGAGGAGACCGGGCTGATCGTTCCCATCGGCAACTGGGTGCTCGAGACCGCGTGCGCCCAGGTCGCCACCTGGCAGCGCCTGCCGGGGTGGGAGCGGCTGCGGCTGTCGGTCAACGTGTCGGCGCGTCAGCTCGGTCACCCGGGCTTCGCCTCGATCGTCGCCGGCGTCGCGTCGGGCACGGCGATGGCTCGCGACACGCTGTGGCTGGAGATCACCGAGAGCGTCCTGCTCGACGACGTCGACGACGCACGGGAACGGCTGGAGCGACTGCGCACCCTGGGAGTGCGGATCGCGCTCGACGACTTCGGCACGGGCTACTCGTCGCTGACCTACCTGCGCCGGTTCCCCGTGGACGCGGTGAAGCTCGACCGCTCCTTCGTCGCCGGCGTGCAGCACGATCCCGGCGACGCCGCCATCGTGTCGGCGATCGTGCACCTGGCGACCGCGCTCGACAAGGAGTGCGTGGCCGAGGGCATCGAGCACGAGGGCCAGCTCGCCTCGCTGCTGGAGCTCGGCTGCCGCGCCGGTCAGGGCTACCTGTTCTCGGCGCCGCTGCCGGCGGCCGAGCTGGGGGAGCTGCTGCGCTCGACGGTGCGGTGAGGCTCGACGGTGCGGTAGGGCAGCTCGGGGTGGCCGAGGATCCCCAGGGGATCCGCTGCGGCTGCCCACCGCGAGAGGATCCGCGCCGTGCCGGCCGGGGTGCAGCGCCGCCACCAGTCCGCGTTGAGGGGTCCCACGCCGTGCTCCGCGCTGAAGCTGCCGCCGAACCGGTCGACGACGAGCCCCAGCACCAGCTCGCGGGCGAGCTCCTGCTCCTGCGTGCTCGGCGGCGCGGCTGCGCCGTCGACGTGGGGGAAGCACAGGTTGCAGTGCACCCCTCCGTCGCCCCAGTGCCCGAAGTCGGCCACGAGCGCCCGCGGCAGCTCCCGCGCCACTGACGCGCGAACCGCGGCCACCAGCTCGGGCAGCTGCGGCCGGGGCACCGACACGTCGAAGCCGAGCACGGTTCCCCGGTGTGCCAACCCCTCGGTGATGGCGTGGCGCACCGACCAGGCTGCGTCGGGTGGCTGCACGACCGCGTCCACGATCAGCCCCTCGCCGTGCAGGTCGGCGAGTGCGGCGACCAGCCGGTCCTGCGTGCCGAGCTCGCCCTCGAACTCGACCAGCACGCTGTGCCGCGGCGACGTGTGGTCGCCGAAGGGCCGGGTGGCGACCGACGGCAGCGACAGCGCCGCCTCCATCGCCTCGGCGGCGACGACCTCGAACGCGCTGAGGTCGTCGTGGTGGCCGATCTCGAGGAGCGCGAGCACGTCGACGATCGCTGCGTCGTCACGCGGCACGAGCCAGGCGCAGGAGCGGTCGTCGGCCACGGGTGTCAGCTCGACCGCGACGGCGGTGATGATGCCGAGCCCGCCGCCGGAGCCGACGAGCAGCTGGCCGACCGACGGTCCGACGTTGTGCTTGCGCAGCGTCGTCAGCTCGTCGACGACGCTGCAGTCGGCATCGGCGAGCACCGCGCGCACGCCCAGCAGCGACCGGCGCAGGTCGCCGTGGCGCAGCATCCGGGCGCCACCGGTGTTGGTCGCGACCATTCCCCCCAGGGTCGGATCCGCGCCCAGGTCGATCGGGAGCTGCAGGCGGTGCTCGGCCGCGGCGGCGTTCAGCTCGGACAACCGGACGCCGGCGCCGACCACCGCAGTGCGATCGAGGGCGTCGATCTGCGGCCGCCCGCGCAAGCGGGCGGTCGAGAGCACCACGGCGGTGCTGCCCGGCGGCGGCGTCGAGGCGCCGACGAGGCCGGTGTTCGCCCCCTGGGGCACCACGCGGACGTGGTGCTCGCGGGCCCACGCCAGCACCGTGCGCACCTGCTCGGTGTCCGACGGCAGCACCACCGCGCGGGCGTCACCCGCCGGCCCCCGCCACGGCACCACGTGTGCGGCCAGCTCCGAGGCGTCGGTCAGCACCGAGCCCGCACCGAGCTGGCTGCGCAGCGCGTCGAGCGGGTCGAGGTCTGCCGTCGCCGGTCGCATCGTCACATCTTCGTCGCTCACTTCTCTACGCTGCGACCCGTGACCGACGCCACGAGCTCCCGCGCCGACGATCCGACCGCTCCCTACGCGGGGTTCGGCGGCAGGGTCGGCACCGTGTTCGCCACGTCCGAGCCTTGGTGGCCCGACCCGCCCCAGCGCCGCGAGGGTGCACCGAACGTCGTCATCATGATGTGCGACGACCTCGGGTTCGCCGACCTCGGCTGCTACGGCTCGGAGATCCCCACGCCGAACATCGACGCGCTCGCCGGCGGCGGGCTGCGCTACACCGACTACCACTCGGCGCCCATGTGCTCGCCCACCCGAGCGGCGCTGCTGACCGGGCTCGAGCCGCACCGCGCGGGCGTCGGCCACGTCGCCCACTCCGATCCCGGGTTCCCCGGGTACTCCATGGAGCTCACGCCGTTCGCCCCGACCATGGCCGAGCTGCTGCGCGATGCCGGCTACCAGACGCTGATGGTGGGCAAGTGGCACCTGACCAAGGACAGCGCGCAGAACGACGCAGGTGAGCGCTCGTCGTGGCCCTGCCAGAGAGGCTTCGACCGGTACTACGGGTTCATGGACGGGTTCACGAACCTGCACCAGCCGCACCGCATGATCTCGGACAACCACGCGGTCGACGTGGACGAGTACCCCGAGGGCTACTACCTGACCGACGACCTGACCGACCGGGCCATCTCGATGATCCGCGAGTCGAAGGCCTCGGATCCCGACAAGCCGTTCTTCCTGTACCACGCACAGGGAGCGGTGCACGCGCCGCTGCACGCCAAGGCGGAGGACATCGCCCGCCACGACGGTCGCTACGACGAGGGCTGGGACGTGGTGCGCGAACGCCGCTACCGACGTCAGCTGGAGCTGGGCGTGATCCCACCGGGCACCGAGCTGGCACCTCGCAACACCGAGGCGGGCGACGACGTGGCGGCTTGGGACGAGCTGGATCCGGATCGCCAGCGGCTGTTCTCCAAGTACATGTCGGTCTACGCCGCCATGGTCGACAACATCGACCAGAACGTCGGTCGCCTGCGCGCCGCGCTCGAGGAGATGGGGGAGTGGGACAACACGCTGTTCGTGTTCACCTCCGACAACGGCGGTTCGCGGGAGGGCGAGCGCGACGGCACCAGCGCGTACTTCCGTACGCTGCACTTCGGTCGCACCGGCGCGGAGGAGCCCCTCGAGGAGGACCTCGCCCGACTGGACGAGCTCGGTGGCCCGACGACCATGCCGCACTACCCCCGCGGATGGGCGATGGTGTCCAACACGCCGTTCCGGCTCTACAAGATCAACGCGCACCGCGGCGGCCACTCGGTGCCCTTCGTGGTGTCGTGGCCCGGCGGCGGTGTGCCCGGCGACGAGCTGCGCCACCAGTTCGTGCACGTCACCGACCTGCTGCCCACCGTGCTCGGCATCGTCGGCGCCGAGCGTCCGCAGCGCTGGCGTGGCGAGCCGGTGCTGCCGCTCGCCGGCGAGGACGTGGGTCCGACCCTGCGCTCGGCGGTGGCACCCGGACGGGGCCGTGACGTGATCATCGAGAACGAGGGCCACCGCGGCTACCGCCGCGACGGTTGGGAGGCGGTCACCCGCCACGAGCCGCGCACCTCGTTCTCCGACGAGCGTTGGGAGCTGTTCGACATGGCGGCCGACCCGTCGCAGGTGCACGACCTGTCCGAGCAGCACCCCGAGCTGCTCGACGAGCTGCGCGCCGCCTGGGACGAGGGCGCGTGGGCCGAGCAGATCTACCCCTTGGACGAGGGCACCGGCTACCGCTTCCTGCTGCGACCGCCGTGGACCGAGCGCTACGACCAGCCGGTCGTGCTCCGCCCCGGCACCCCACAGCTGGACCGCTGGCGCTCGCAGCGCCTCATCCTCTGGCGTGACGTGACCGTCACCGCCTCGGTCACGCTGCGTGCCGGCGACCAGGGGGTCCTGGTCGCCCACGGCGACCAGGGCGGCGGCTACTCGATGTACGTCGACGACACGGGTGAGCTCGTCGCAGCGCACAACGGCTACGGCCTGCTGCGCGAGGTCCGGGGTCCGGTCGTGGCGCCGGGCGAACACGAGCTGGAGCTGCGCATCACCTGCCCGGGTGACAACCGCTGGAACCTGGCGTTGGCGATCGATGGCGACGAGGTGGCCGCGGCGACCGACTTCCGCCTGCTGATGGCGATGGCCCCCTTCCAGGGGATCGACGTGGGCCTCGATCGGCGCTCACCGGTGAGCTGGGACCTCCACCAACGACACGGGACGTTCCCCTTCACCGGCACCCTGCACCAGGTCGCCTACCTGCCGGGTTCGCCGGCGCCCGACAGCCCGGACAACTTCCTGGAGATGTTGCGCGAGTGGGGCCGCACCTTCGAGTGAGCTCGCCTCAGGTGGTGCTGCTCGCGAGGTGCGCCGCCGCACGCCCCGCGCGTCGGCCGAAGTAGGTGCCCTCGCCGAGCGAGATGCCCGAGCAGTAGCGCTCGACGGCCAGGCTGGCTGCGACCCGCCCGACGGCGAACAGCCGGGGGACGGCGGTGCCGTCGGTGCGCAGCACCTGCGCGTCGGGGCTCGTCACCACGCCGCCCAGCGGGAACCCCGCGTAGATCGTGGACCCGACCCGCAGGTCGATCGCGCCGAAGGGTGGTTGGTCGAGCGGCACCAGCCACTCGGCCCGCTTTCCGAGCTCGGGGTCCTCACCGCGAGCTGCTGCGTCGTTGTAGGCAGCCATCGTGGCCGCGAGCGACCCCTCGGGCAGGCCGAGCTCGGCGGTCAGCTCCTCCCAGCTGGCGCACACCCACTCGGCACGCATGCCGACGCGGTTGACCTGGTAGCGAGGCTCGTCGACGAGCAGGTAGGCGCAGCCGCCCTGGTCCATCAGCGCAGCCTGGCCGACGTGGCCGAAGTAGGTGTCCTCGTTGATGAAGCGCCGTCCCTCGCCGTTGACCAGCACGCCGCGCACCATCGAGCGTGGTGGGGTGATCGGCAGCGCCACCTCGGCGGTCGTCATCGCCTCGGTCGCGGCGTGCAGCGCCAGGCAGCTGCGCAGCCCCCACCCGTCGTCGTGGTCGGTGCCGAGTCGGAACGCCACCTGCAGCAGCTGCGGGACGTGGCGGCCGACGAGTGCGTCGTTGTACGCCCATCCTCCGGAGGCGAGCACCACGGCGCCCGTGGCGCGCACGAGCTGCTCGGCGCCGCCGACGCGCACGGCGACACCGACGGCGGCGCCGGTCTCGTCGCTGACGAGCCGGGTGGCACGTGCGTCGTGCAGCGTGCGCACGCCGGCGGCATCGGAGGCCGCCAGCAGCCGCTCCATGAGCACACCCCCGGCGGCGTTCGGGGTGGCGGGCACGTGGCCCCGGGCGGCCGGGCGCAGGTGATCGGCGTAGGGGGCGGTGTCCTCGCCGCCCGAGTAGACGAGCCCCTCGGTCCCCGGGGGCTCCATGCCGGGCTCGGGCCAGAGCTCGGGTCGGAACTGCACGCCGTGGGCGACGAGCCAGTCGTGGTGGTCGACCGAGTCGTCGCAGTAGGCCGCCAGCCGCGGGTCCTGCGGGTCGCGGCCGAGCACCTCGGCCAGGAACGCACGCATCAGAGCCGGGTCGTCGTCGACGCCCGCGCCCCGCTGGGTCGCGGTGCCGCCGCCCAGGTAGATGATCCCGCCGGACATGGCCGACGTGCCGCCGCCAGCACCGCCCCGCTCGAGCACCAGCACGTCGGCGCCCTGCTCGGCCGCGGCGATCGCTGCTGCAACCCCGGCGGCTCCTGCGCCGACCACGACCACCTCTGCGGTGTGGTCCCACCCTCGCTGCTCGGCCGCTGCCGCCGGCATCGGCTCGATCGGGGCGGCGTCGTCGGCGGCGGTCTCGGCGTCGGGAGCGTCGGGCATGGTGCGGTTCTAGTCCGGCGTCTCCACCGACGTCGTGAGCTCGCGCGCCGTGCGGGCGATCAGCCGGGTGCGCGGGATCGTGCCCAGGTCGGCCCACGGCCCTTGGCCGACCCGCCAGCGGGCGGCCCACAGCACGGTGACGGTGCCGAGCCACCGGTCGGGCCGAGCGCCGGCGGACGAGGTGCCCGCGGACCCGAGGGTGGCGGTGCGGTACACGACGGTGCACGCGTCGCGATGCTGCGCCTGCGCCGGCACGGATCCCGCGCCGGGCACGAACCGACGACCGGGTCCCGAGCAGATCGCGCTCGGCGACGCAGGGTCCCCGGTGAGCACCCGCAGCCCGATCGGCTCCGCCATCACCTCGGCAGTGATCCCGTTCCAGCTCAACGACCCCTGCACCGGCGCCCAACCCGCGCCGTCGATGGACACGAACACCGGCTGTCCGACCGGTACCGGCGATCCCGGGGGTGGGCTCAGCACCGGGTCGGGCACCGGGAGCCGGGTGATCATCTGGCGCAGCAGGACCTCCTGGGTGCTGCGGGGCGTGGCACGCTCGACGAAGCGCAGCTCGAAGGTCTCGGTGCCGCACACGTAGCCCTGCAGGTCGCCGTCGGGCAGCTCGGGCCGGTCGAGCACGTCGGTCAGCGGATCGAGCAGCGGGGTGCCCAGCCCGAGGCCCACGCTCTGGGCCGAGATCGACACCAGCCACTCCAGCTGCGCGTCGTTCAGGGTGCGCCAGCTGCACCGCGGTGCCGGCGCCGGCCGTCCCGGGACGCGCGACGGCCGACTCCAGCCGAGGATCGAGGTGACGATGTCGCCACGGCCGACCACGCGGGAGCGTGCCCCTCCGTCGGTCGCGGCGCCGGCGGCGGGCGGCCACGTCGTCGCGGCGAGGGCCGTGATCAACGCTGCGACCGCTGCGCGGGCCAGCGCGCGGCGCGGCGGCCTCACGGTCGCCCGCCTGCGTCGGCCGGCAGCGGTGCAGTCGTCGGCGTCGCCATCGGCGTCGGGCACGGGTCCTCCGCCCCCGGTGCGAGCAGCACCAGGTCGAGCTGGTCGAGGGCTGCGAGGCGCCAGCGCACACCGTCGTGCTCCAGGTGGCCCGTTCCGGTCGCGTGCGCCACCTGGTCGTCGACGACCTCGCCGGTGTCGATCGAGCGACCGATGCCGGGTGACCAGCCGCACCACTCGAAATCGATCCGCGCGTCGGTCGCCGACGTGATCGAGGTGGCTCGGTGTCGGTACGCCACGCCCTGCGGTCCGGGCACCACGACCACACGCTCGTCGATCGCCCGTCGGTGCAGCCGCCCCAGGACGTCGTCGGAGAGCGCCGACGGAGCCACCACCTCGTCCCAGCGGGCGCGGGCCGGCGTGCCGGGGGCGGGTGCACCGGTCGGTTCGGCGGAGAGCTGGTCGAGCACCGCGCCGTAGCGGGCGAGCACCTCGTCGGCGATGCGCCAGGCGTCGTCGTCGGCCGCTCGTGCGCCCGGCATGGTGGTGGTCGGTTCGAGCGTCGTGGACGGCGTCACCACGGACGAGCTGGTGGGTGCGTCGCGGCGGGTGGGCGCGGCGTCGGACAGCGGCCGGGGAGCTCCTGTCGCCGCGGTCGTCGGGTCGTCCGCACCGCCACAGGCCACGCCGAGCACGGCCACCAGCCCGAGCGTCGCGCTGGTGAGGTGGCGGCGCAGGCGCCCGAGCCGCCGGACCGGCCCGCTCCGATGCAGGGTGCGCTGTCGGATCATGACCGCAGAGCTTCTCGCGTGAGAGCACCAGAAGCAACATGAAAAGACCTGAAAAGGGCTGAGAGGGTGCTCGGTGCGTCGGCGTGCGGCTCGACGACCAGCGGTCGGTAACGTCGGGCCGTCGACCACGCTCGAGGGGCGACCGGGGATGCGGAGGTGTCGGTGAGCGAGTACGTCCTGACGATCGACCTGGGCACGTCCGGGCCGAAGACCGCGGTGTTCACCCTCGACGGGGAGTACCTCGACGGCGAGTTCGAGCCGGTCGAGCTGCTGCTCGGCGACCACGGCGCCGCCGAGCAGCGCCCCGCCGACTGGTGGGCGGGTGTGGTCGCCGGCATGCGACGGCTGCACGAACGGGGATCGGTGCCGGCAGAGGGGTTCGCCGCCATCTCGGTGACCTCGCAGTGGTCCGGCACCGTCGCCATCGACCGCGACGGTGAGCCGGTGTGCGACGCGGTGATCTGGATGGACTCGCGCGGTGCCGAGCAGATCGGCCGCATCGTCGGCGGTCCGCTCAAGGTCCAGGGCTACGACCCGCGCAAGCTGCGCAAGTGGATCCAGCTCACCGGCGGCGTGCCGTCGTTGTCGGGCAAGGACCCGATCGCGCACATCCATTTCCTGCGCGAGCGCCGCCCCGAGCTCAACGCCGTGACCGACATGTACCTCGAGCCGAAGGACTGGCTGAACCTGCGCCTCACGGGCGTGCGCGCAGCCACCTACGACTCGATCGTGATGACCTGGGTCACCGACAACCGCGACCCCTCCGACGTGCGCTACGACGCCGAGCTGCTCGCCATGGCCGGCCTGCGACGTGAGTGGATGCCCGACCTGCAACCGGCCACGTCGGTGGTCGGCTTCCTGACCGACGCGGCCGCTCGGGAGCTGAGCCTGCCCCCGGGCATCCCCGTGATCGGCGGCACTCCCGACGTGCAGTCCGCTGCGGTCGGGTCGGGCGCCGTGCGCGACTACGAGGGGCACCTCTACCTCGGCACGTCGTCGTGGCTGTCGTGCCACATCCCGATCAAGAAGACCGACGCGCTGCGGGGCGTCGCGTCGCTGCCCAGCCCGCTGCCGGGTCGCTACTTCGTCGCCGACGAGCAGGAGACGGCCGGTGCCTGCATGAACTGGCTGCGCGACAACGTGCTGTTCAGCGACGACGAGCTGCGCACCGATCCGGCCCCCGAGGACGTGTTGGCCCGGATCGACCGCGTCGCAGCCACGACGTCGCCCGGCGCCGGCGGGGTGATCTTCACCCCGTGGCTGAACGGCGAGCGCACCCCGGTCGACGACCACACCATCCGGGGCGGCTGGCACAACGTCTCGTTGCGCACCGACCGCGCCGAGCTGGTCCGAGCGGTGCTCGAGGGCGTGGCGTTCAACTCCCGTTGGCTGCTCGAGGCGGTCGAGCGCTTCACCGGCCGTCCGTTCCCCTGGCTCAACGTCGTCGGCGGCGGTGGCACCTCGGCGGTCTGGGCGCAGATCCACGCGGATGTGATGAACCGGCCGATCCGTCGCATCGAGCACCCGATCCGCGCCAACGCCCGCGGGGCGGCGTTGCTCGCCGGCGTCGCGCTCGGCAAGGTCGAGGTCGACGACCTCGGCGCCAAGGTGAAGATCGTCGAGGTGCACGAGCCGGACCCGGCCAACCGTGCGATCTACGACGAGCTGTTCCGTGCATACCGCTCGATCTACCGCCAGAACAAGGGCGTGCACCGCAAGCTCAACCGCCACCGCAGCTGAACGACGAGGTGCGAGCGAGCAGCCAGCGCCCGGTCGTCGGACCACGAGAACAGAATCACAAGTCAACTGCTTGACCCGCGACGCTCGCGGGAGGATGGTCGCAGCCAGAGGTTCCCTCTGCTGGACCCGGTCGGCGGTGACGTCGGAAGGGTCGACCGGATCGGCCGCCCGCGGCGTCGGAGCGCGAACGACGGATGAGCCTGCACCACGTCGACGGCCACCGGCCGCCGTCGGAGCACGCCACCGGGTTCGCCCGCATCGACGACGTCGAGGGCGGCCGACCGCTGTCCCGGGCCGCCCGGCTCCAGCCCTCATCAGGGTTCGATCCTCGAGCCCGGTCGATAGCGTGGGACGGCCGGCGCGATCGTCGGCGGGACATGACCGAGGTGGACGTGCACGCATCGCAGGACAAGTCGACCGGGGCACGCGCTGCGGCCGTTTCGGTGCTCGCCGTGCTGCTCGTCGTCGTGACCCTGGGGTGCGGCGACGACGGCAGCGCCGACGCGCCGGCGGACTCCACGACCACGGTCGTCGATCGCGACGCCTGGGTGCGTGCGCTCGACGCCGACTGCGCCGAGCTGAACGAGGACTACCAGCAGCTGGCGGAGGCCGACCCGTCGAACCGGGAGGAGGCCGTCGCCCATGCCCGAACCGTCGAGGAGTTCGCCGCGGAGCTGGACGGCGTGCTCGACGGCTCCGGGGTGCCCGACGACCAGCGCGCCGACGCGGCACGGCTGTCGGAGTTGGTCGACCAGCTCGCCGAGGCGGCATCAGGGCTGGCGGACGCCGCCGAGGCGGGTGACGCGACTGCTGCAGCAGCGGCTGCGCAGCAGCTGGCCGACGCGGGTGCCGCCATCAACCCCGTCGCGGCCGACCTCGGTGTGCCGGCCTGCGGGGGCTTCTGACCGATCGTCGCGCGACCGGTCCGATCGCGTGCGTCGTGGCACGATCCTGCGGTGGGAACCTGGCCCGACGGCGACGGAGTGGTCGTGCTGCCGAGCGGCCGTCGAGTCCGAGGGCGAGCGATCCGACGATCGACCTCGCCAGCGATCCTCCCGCAGTTCGGCGTCTACCTGTTGGCCGCTGCTCCCGACCCCCTGGGCTGGGAGCACACGTGGGTCCGGTGTCGCGACTTCGGGTGCCCCACCGATCCACGACGCACGATCTCGGTCCTCCACGGAGCACTCGAGCGCGCCGGCGACGAGCGGGTCGAGGTCGGCTGCGGCGGCGGGGTCGGCCGGACCGGCATCGCCCTGGCGGTCCTGGTGATGCTGGACGGGGTCGAGCCGGAGGCCGCGGTCGACTGGGTGCGCCGTCGGTACCACCCGCGAGCGGTCGAGACACCGTGGCAACGCCGTTGGGTGCGACGCATCGGGGTCGAGAGCATCGCGTGAGTGCAGCGAGCAGGGGAGCGAGCAGCTCACCTCGGTGGTGAGCTCACCAGCCCTTGAACTCGGGGGCGCGACGCTCGCGGAACGCGGCCAGGCCCTCGTTGAAGTCCTCGGACGAGGTGAGCAGGTCCTGGCTCATCGCCTCCTCGTCGAAGGCGGTCTGGCGGCTCGACTCGAAGGACCGGTTGATCAGCCACTTGGTGAGCCCGAGCGCCTTGGTCGGTGCGACGGCGAGGCGGCCGGCGAGCTCGTCCACGGTGCGGTCCAGCTCGTCCGCGGGCACGACCCGGTTGGCGATGCCGAGCTGCTCGCAGCGAGCGGCCGGCACGTCGTCGGCCAGGAACATGAGCTCCTTGGCGATCTGGGGTCCGACGACGCGCGGCAGCAGGTAGGCGCCGCCGGCGTCGGGCAGGATGCCTCGCTTGACGAAGACCTCGACGAGCTTGGCGTTGTCGGCCATGACCACCAGGTCGCAGGCCAGCACCAGGTGGGCACCGCCACCGGCGGCGGTGCCGTTCACCGCGGCGACGACCGGCTTGTCGCAGTCGAGGATCGACGCGACCAGTCGCTGCCACCCACGCTTGATGAGCCGGGCGGCGTCGCCGACCGCGCGCTCGGGGGCACCCTCGGGCAGCGGTGGGGTGGGCTTCTGTGGGCCGCCCAGGTTGGCGCCGGTGCAGAAGTGCCGGGCGCCGGCGCCGCGCAGCACGATCACGCGCACCGCCAGGTCGGCCGAGGCCCACTCGAACCAGTCGGTGAGCTGGTCGCGCATCGCCGCGTTGAGCGAGTTGCCCTGATCCGGGGCGTTGATGGTGATCCGGGCGATGCCGTCGGCCACCTCGTAGGTCACGAGGTCGTCGGTCGGTGTGTCGCTCATGTCGCTCCCGGGCTTCGTCGAGGTGTGTCGGACGGGGCGTCAGGTTAGACCGGGCCGTCGGAGGCACCCGCAGGGACGGCAGGTGCCGGCACGGTGCTCAGCGTTCGAGCGTCGCCAGCACCGCTGCCGCGGCGCGCTCGGGTGCGCCGGGGGACTGCGCGAGGAACAGCGACGGCTCGGTCAGCTCGGCCTCGAGCAGGATCGGTTCGCCGTCCGGGCCGGCCAGCACGTCGATGCGGGCGTACAGCAGGTCCTCGACCCCGGTTCGGGCGAGGATCGCGTCCAGGGCTGCGTGCGCCAGCTCCACCTCGGACGGCGACGGCACCCGTGAGGTGATCTGCTCCGGGGCGAAGAGCCCGTCGACGTTCGCCGCGCCCTCCAGCAGCAGCGGACCCTTGCAGAAGCCGTGGCTGAGCTGCCCGTGCAACAGCACGATGCCGGTCTCGCCGAGCGCGTCCACCGAGTCCTGGTAAGGCTGGACCATGACGTCCCGGCCCTCGTCCAGCAGCCGCAGGGCGTGGCGTGCCGCTGCGGCGGTGTCCTCGGCGCGGTAGCGGGCGGTGTCCTTGGACCCGGCCGACACCGTCGGTTTCACCACGACGTCGCCCGGCGCCGCGACGAGCGCGAACGGATCCCCTGCACCGGCGCGCGCCGCGGGGTCGTCCGCCCGGAGGAACGCGGTCGGCACCACCGCGACACCGTCGTCGTGCAGCTCGCCCAGGTAGCCCTTGTCGGTGTTCCAGCGCAGCACCTGCGCCGGGTTCTCGAGCCGGGTCACCGATCCGACGCGCTCGGCCCAGGCGAGGAAGTCGTCGCGGCGATCGGTGTAGTCCCACGTCGAGCGCACGACCACCAGGTCGAACGCCGACCAGTCGACCGATGGGTCGTCCCAGACCGCCGGGTCGACCTGCGCACCTCGGGCGGTCAGCGCGTCGACCAGCAGCGGCGCGTCCTCGTCGTGCTCCCATGCAGTGCGCGCCGTGGCGAGCGCGAGGCGCGGTGCGTTCATCGTCCGCTCAGCTCGGCCACCAGCGGGGCGATGTCGGCCGCCTGGTCGCCCGGCACGACGTGGTACGAGTAGCCCCAACGCTCACGCCGGCGCTCGAGCTGCTCGGCGATCTCCGACAAGGTGCCCAGCGCCACCATCGGCGAGTCGAGCAGGCCATCGGGCTCGGTGCCGAACGCGGGTGCTAGCTCCTCGGCCAGGCCGGCGGCGTCGTCGGTCACGGCGGCGACGGCCCACCACGCGTTGAGCTCGAGCTCGTCGAAGCGTTCGCCGGCGCCCTGGCGCACCCACTCGAGCTTGCCGTCGATGCGGTCCGCCTGCGCATCTCGTGCCGCGTCGCCGTCGATCTCACCCGAGTGGATCGACGGGTTGACCCCGACGATGTCGGCGTGCCCGCCGGCGTAGCGCAGCATGCGCGGCGCACCGGCGCCGATCAACAGCGGTGGCCCGCCCGGGCGGTGCGGCGCCGGGGTGCCGTCGAGCTCCCGGATCCGGTAGTGCTCGCCCTCGAAGCTGAACGGGCCGGGGGCGAACAGCCCGCGCAGCACCTCGACCGCCTCGATCATCCGGCTCACCCGGACCCCCGGTGGGTCCATCGCGATGCCCGAGGTGGTGTAGTCGCTGGCCTTCCAGCCGGCACCGATGCCCATCTCGAGGCGCCCCTCGGACAGCAGGTCGATGGTGGCCAGCTCTCGGGCGAGCACCACCGGGTGGCGGAAGTCGGCGGCCAGCACGAGCGAGCCGATGCCCAGCGTCGTGGTCGCCGTGGCGGCCGCCGCCATGGCGGCGATCGGTCCGAGCCCCTCGTCGAAGTGGTCGGGCACGAACAGCGTCGAGTAGCCCGCGTCCTCGACCCAGCGGGCGGAGTCCGCCCAGCTCATGCCCTCGAAGGGTCGCTGCAGCTCGACAGCGAAGCGGAAACGTCGTGGGTGCGCCATTCCGGCCACGATACCGGGCGGGTGTGGCAGTGTCGGAGGCCGAGGGGGCCTGGGACACGGTGGGGGATCGGTGACGGGAGCACAGCACGACTCGGGCGACGCGGCGGACCTCGACCTGGACGGGGTGGACCTGTGCGACCTGGACCGCTTCGAGCGCGGCTTCCCCCACGAGGTGTTCCGGGCGCTGCGCCGCGAGCGGCCGGTCTGGTTCCATCCTGCGACGCCGAACGTGCCCGGCGGCGAGGGCTTCTGGGTGCTCAGCCGCCACGCCGACGTGTTGGCCGCGGCCTCGGACCCGGCGACCTTCTCGTCGGTCACCGGTGGCGGGCGGGACGGGGGCGGCACGCTGATCGAGGACCTGCCCATCGGCTTCGCCGGTGTCCTGTTGAACATGACCGACGACCCGTTCCACCAGCGGTTCCGCTCGCTGCTCACGCCGTCGGTGGCGCCACGAGCGGTCGCCGCGATGGAACACGACCTGCGAGCGCGCGCCGCGCACATCGTGGAGCGGGCTCGGGAGCGTCGTCGCGTCGACCTGCTGGTCGAGGTCGCCGCCGAGCTGCCGCTGCAGGCGGCGGCCAGCCTGTTGGGGGTGCCCCAGGACGACAGGTCGAAGCTGGTCGAGTGGGCCGACGCCACCCTGGACTACGACGACCGGGACCTGGGTGGCTCCTCGGCGCGTGCGGCCGACGCGTCCGCGGCGATGTTCGCCTACGGCCAGGACCTGATCACGCGTCGCCGAGCCGACCCGGGCGACGACCTGCTCTCCGCGGCGATCCACCGACGCGTCGACGACGGCGGCGCGTCGCGCCACCTGCGCGACGACGAGCTGCAGCTGCTGTTCTCGCTGCTGGTCGCGGCAGGGACCGAGACGACGCGCAACACGATCGCCGTCGGTCTCGCCGAGCTGGCGCGGCACCCTTCCGTCTGGGACTCGCTCGCCGCCGACCCCGGCGCCGTGCCGGGTGCGGTCGAGGAGCTGCTGCGCTGGGCGTCCTCGACGCCCTACAACCGCCGCACGGCGACCCGCGACGTCCGGGTGGGCGATGAGCTGATCCGCGCCGGTGACAAGGTCACGTTGTGGTGGGCCTCGGCGAACCGCGACGAGCGCGAGTTCGCCGACCCCTTCCGCTTCGACGTGGCGCGCAGCCCGAACCGGCACCTCGCGTTCGGTCACGGCGCGCACTTCTGCCTCGGTGCCCGCCTGGCGCGCCTCGAGATCCGCGTGGTGGTCGAGGAGATGGTCCGCACCGTCGCACGAGTCGAACCTCTGGGTCCCATCGAGTGGACGCGTTCGAACAAGCACACCGGTGTGCGGCACCTGCCCGTCGAGCTGGTGCCACGCTGATCCGGGCGATCACGGCGCGGCGTACCATGCGGCATGGCCGCACCCGTGACGATCGTCGAGGTCGCTCCCCGCGACGGGCTCCAGAGCGACGGGGCGGTGGTGCCCACCGAGGCGAAGCTGACCCTGATCGAGCTGGCGCTGTCGGCAGGGCTGCGCCGCATCGAGACGGCCAGCTTCGTCAACCCGACGAAGGTGCCCCAGATGGCCGACTCCGACGCGGTGATGGCGGAGCTGCTGCGCCGCCGTGGCGCCGCCGGCGCCGACTCGGCGCTCGCGGACGCGTCGTTCATCGGGTTGGTGCTCAACCGTCGCGGCTTCGATCGCGCCATGGAGGCCGGATGCGACGAGGTCAACGCGGTGGTGCCGGTGAGCGACACGTTCAGCCGCCGCAACCAGGGTGTCGACACCGACGGGGCGCTCGCGGTGTGGGACGAGGTCGCCCGTGAGGCCGCGGCTGCCGGCGTGCCGGCGAGCGTGACGCTGACCACCGGCTTCGGCTGCCCGTACGAGGGAGAGATCGACCTGGCCCGCCTCGAGCACGTCGCCCGACGCTGCATCGAGTCGGGCGGGGCCGAGGTGGCGCTGGCCGACACCATCGGCGTGGCCGTCCCGACCGACGTGCGCACGCGGGTCGAGCTGCTGCGCGACCTGATCCATGGCGCCGGCACCGACCAGCGTCTGCGCGTGCACTTCCACAACACCCGCAACACCGGCATCGCCGCGGTCGCCGCCGCGGTCGAGCAGGGGGTGTCGGTCGTGGACGCATCGCTCGGGGGCATCGGCGGCTGCCCGTTCGCCCCGGCCGCCACCGGCAACGTCGCCACCGAGGACGTCGCGTACCTGCTGGAGCGCATGGGTCACCCGACCGGGCTCGACCTGGACCGGCTCATCGAGGCGGTGCGGTGGATGGAGACCGACGAGCTGCTCGGACACGACACGCCGGGCATGCTCGCCCGAGCCGGTCGGTTCCCCGCAGCCCCGTAGTCGAGCGGGCGCCGGGGCGAGGTCGTCAGACCGAGCTGGCCGCGCCGCCGCCGAGCGCCGACAGCGGGAAGGCGATCACGAAGCCGTCGCTGCCGCCCAGCGGGGCCTGCTCGCCCATCTGGCCCGTCGTGGTGCCGGACGCGACGAGCAGTCCGTCCTCGGTGACGGCAAGTCCGGTCATGGTCTCGTCGCCGGCGGAGCCGAAGCGGCTGACCCACAGGACCGAGCCGGTGGCCGCGTCGAGCGCGGCCAGGTAGCCGTCCCGAGCGCCGCCGGGCCCACCGCCGTCGAGCAGGTCGCCGAGCTCGTCGCCCGTCGAGCCGGTCACGTAGATGGTCGCCCCGTCCGCGGCGATGCCGCCGACGGTCTCCTCGAAGGTCGAGCCGAACTGGCTGATCCACTCCAGCGAGCCGTCGGTGCCGACCGCCGCCACGAAGCCGTCGTTGAGCCCGGCGTTGATCGCAGGGCCCTCGGCGTCGATGTCGGCGTCGGTCACCCCGGCACCCAGGAACAGCTCGGTGCCCTGGCGGGCCTCGCCGGTCGCCGTCACCGCGACGATCGAGTCGGTCCCCGAGGAGCCGAGCTGGGTGATCCAGCGCTGGTTGCCCGAGGGGTCGAACCGGCTCATCCAGCTGTCGCGCCCGCCCTTGGAGGCGCCCTCCAGGTCGCCGTCGGTCCACCCGCCGACGACACCGTCGCCGTCGGGGTTGCCGGTCGCCGCCAGCGCCGAGTCGGCGAGCCCGGTGCCGAACTGCCGCGCCCACACCGGTCGCCCGGCGGTGTCGACCTGCATCATCAGCGCATCGCCGCCACCCAGGCCGCGACCCGTCGGGTCCTGCGCACCCGGCAGCAGTCCGCCGAGCGAGCCCGACACGTAGGCGTGGCCGATCCCAGGGCTGGTGCCGACCCCCGTGGGGGCCTCGTCGTCGGACGCGCCCAGCTGCGACGGCGTGGTGAGTGCGCCGTCGTCACCCACGACCGCGCACCAGGCGTCGAGCCCGCCACCCGACGGTGCACCCAGGTCCCCGGTCGTCGAGCCGCACGCCAACGTCGCCTCGTCCGAGGTCACACCGGTCGCCCTGTCGTCGCCTGCGCTGCCCGCAGCGGTGAGCGAGCGCAGCTCACCGCTGGTCTCGACGGTGGCCACCATCACGTCGATGCCGCCGGCCGAAGGGCTGTCGGTGAGACCCGTGGTGGAACCGACGGCCACCACCGTGGCGCCGGCTCCGCTCAGCGCAGCGAGCGAGTCGTCGCCGGGGCCGCCGGTCTGGAGGATCCAGGCGACCGGGAGCGGCTCCGCCTGCCCCTGGGGGGCCAGCTCGTCGGGGGGACCGGGCACCGTCGTGGTCGTCGTGTCCATCTCGGGCAGGGTCACCGTCGCGGGCTCGTCGCCCCCCAGGCTGCACCCGCCCACTGCGACGGCTGCCGACAGCGTGGTCGCGAGCAGCGCGGCGACGCGTCGGCTGCGGCGCGGGGGACGGGATGCACGGCTCACCAGCGGTCCTCTCGAGCGGTCGGCGCCGCACGATGCGACCCGGTCCCTTCCAGCGTGCCACGACCGACGGCGATCGCCGTGCGCGGGCGCGGCCATCGGTGCGCGATCGCCGTGCCGTGTGGCAGGCTCGCGCCATGAGCGATCTGCCACCCCTCGACCAGTCGCAGGCCTACGTCGTGGTCGGCCCGAACGACCAACGCGGTCCGTACACCATGGAGCTGCTGATCAGCGAGGTGCTCGCCGGGCGTCTGAGCGAGGCGACACCGGTGTGGTGGCCCGGTCTGGCCGACTGGACGACGATGGGCGGTCACCCCGGCGTCATGGCCGAGCTGGCGCGACGGCGCAGCCCCGCCGCCCCGGCCGCACCGGCGCCCGCCTGGGCCGAGCCCGTGCCGGCCGCCGACCCCTACGCGCAGCCCACGCCGGCCGCCGACCCCTACGCGCAGCCCACGCCGGCGGCTGATCCGTACGCACAGCCGGCGGCTGATCCGTACGCACAGCCTGCTGCGGATCCGTTCGCGGCCCCGGTCGCCGACGACGACGTGGTCGAGGCCGAGGTCGTCGAGGCCGAGCTGGTGGTGGAGGGTCCCGACGGTGAGCCCGAGGTGCTCGACGTCGAGGAGGTCGTCGTGGTCGACCCCGCACACGACGAGGCCTTCGCCGCCCTGGTGGTGCGCAGCTCCGCCCGTGCCCAGGTGCAGTCGCGCATCGACGCCGTCAACGACGAGCTCGTCGACGCAGTGGTCGCGGGCGTGAGCGCCCAGGGCTTCGCACTCGGCGAGCGGGTCGACGTCGACCGCGGCGCGGAGCTCCGCTTCGACGGTGCGGACGGCGACCTGGTGATGGTGTCGCTCGGGAGGGCCGGCGCGGTGCGCCCGGAGGACCTGCGTGACGATCACGTGCCGGTCACGGTCTCCTACCGCTCGGCAGCCCAGGACGTGCGTGCGTCGGACACGACCGGGGCCCACGGTGAGGTCGTGATCGCTGCGGACGAGTGGACCGGCCAGTCGACCAGCTCCGTGTCGCTGTTCCTGGGCCTGGGCGACTACCTCGACGAGACCCTCGCCGTCGACCGTGGCGCCGTCGAGCGCGACCTGGCGGCCACGGTCGCCGTGCTGCGCTCCAAGCTGGGCTGACCCGCCCGCTGGGCCTCGGTCGACGGGAAGCGACCGGCTCAGGCCACCAGGCCCAGCGGCGTGTGTCCCGTGTAGCGGGGGAACACCCGGCCGAGGTCCGTGGCGCCGCCGCGAACGCCGAGCACCTCGGCCAGCACGTGGCGGTAGTCGTTCATGACCGCCAGGTCCCCTTCCGGTGCGTCGACGATCTCTGACGGGAAGGCGCCGTGCACGCCGCCGCGCACGTTGCGGCCCATCACGAACATGGCGGTGGCCCGCCCGTGGTCCGTGCCGCCGGAGCCGTTCTCGTTGATCGTGCGCCCGAACTCCGACATGGTCACCAGGGTCACCTCGGACATGGCGGCGCCGAGGTCCTGGTAGAAGGCCTGCAGCGCCTCGGAGAACTGCCGTGTGCGGGTCCTGAAGTAGGCGTCGGGCAGCTCGGGGACCCCTTGGCCGTTGTGGGTGTCCCACCCGCCGTCGTCGACCACGGCGACCCGCAGTCCCACGTCGGCCTTGACCAGGCGCGCCACCTCCCGCAGGTTGCGCGCCAGGCCGTCGCCGCCGTACGCCGCGCCGTTCTGCGGGCCGGGGTCTGCCGGCAGGGAGCCGACCAGCCCGGTGATCGCGAGGGTCTCGGCGCCGGTGCCCGTGAGCAGGTCGGCACCCTGGGGGTACATCGCCATCAGCGCCGTGCGCGCTCGTCCGTTGTCGCTGAAGCCGCGCACCCCGAACCCCGAGACCGAGGCCATGGAGTACGCAGGTGCGTCGCCGTGCAGCATCGCCTGCAGCGTCGAGCCGCGGCCGACCGCGCCGAGTCGGTCCAGCCCGGGCACACCGCGCAGGTAGCGGTTGAGGAAGCCGTCGGTGACCGACAGGTCGGCGGAGCCGGCCTCCCAGTTGCGCTGCGACTCGAAGTGGCTGCGAGAGGTCGAGTCGCCCGAGGGCATGCCGGCCGCGTGCACGATCGCCAGGTGTCCTGCGCTCCAGGCGCCCGCGTGCAGCAGCTCCATGCCGGGGTGCAGGCCGAAGACGCCGTCGAGCGCGAACGGCGCCACGTTGCCACCGGCGTTCAGCGGCAGGCCCGCACGCCCCGCGGGGTCGCCGAACTCCTCGGGCGGCCGCACCCGCAGCGTGGGGCGAAGCGCCTGGTAGGTCGGCATCCGGAACGGCGCGACCACGTTTAGCCCGTCCATGCCGCCCCGGTTGAACACGATGACGATCACGTCGCCCTGGTCGGGACGGTTCGGCGTCGCGAACGCGTAGCGGTTGCCCAACGCGGAGACGCCGACGGCGGCGCCGCCCGCGCCGGCCAGCGCCAGGAACGAACGGCGCGTCAGTCCGCTGGGTCCCACCTGGCCGGCGTCGGGTCGATCGAGGGTGCGTCGTGTCATGAGGGTCTCCGGTGGTCAGCGGCGCTGGAACTGCGGGTGCGACAGCAGCAGGGCGACGGCGTTCTGGAGCAGGTTCGTGTCGCCGGCGAGCGCCGCAGCGCCGGCGGTCGGTGAGAGTCGGGCGGCGGCGGCGATGGCGTCGGCATCGGCGGCGGGCAGGTCGAACTGGAACGTCGTGGCTGCGGTGGCGACGAGCAGGTCGCGCACCGTCGCCGGCAGCGGGGCGGGCAGCAACGTCGCCACGTCGACCACGACCTTCTCCGCCGAGTTGGCGTCGGTCAGCTGGTTGCGGGCGAGCTTGGCGGCGTGCTCCCAGCGCTTCAGCAGCCCGTCGGCCGCCACCCAGTAGGTGGCGCGGTCCGGCCAGCCGTCGGGGCTGACCCGCTCGAACACGGGTTGGCCGAGCGCGAGGCCCGCAGCACGCAGCCGGCTGGCGGCGACGCCCTTGGGTGCCGGATGGACCTGCGCCCGGGTGGTGCGCAGCGCCGAGTGCAGCCAGTCCTGGGGTCGTTTGACCTTCTGGCCGGCGGCGCCCTGGAACTCGGCCGACAGGAACAGCTCGCGCAGGACCGGGGCGATCGCGGTGTCGTTGGCCAGGTAGGTCGCCGCCAGGCGGTCGACCAACGCCCGAGGAGGCGTGTCGGACACGAAGCGGCGCGCGAGCTTGCTGGCCAGGTTCCTCGCGGTCGACGGGTGTCGGGCGAGGAAGGTCAGCAGCGACTCGCCGTCGCGCTGGGCGTTGGCCACACGGTCCTGGTAGTTGGCCCGTGACGGCCGGCTCCACGCTCCGCCCAGGATCGACACGGCGTCGCGGCAGTGCCACCACTCCGAGAAGCGGAACGAGTAGCGGTTGGCGTTCTCGTCCCAGTTGATCGACCAGCCGGAGAGCACCTTCGCCACGCCGAGCACGTCGGCCTCGCTGTAGACGTGCGCGCCGTCGACGATGCCGAGCGTGTGCAGCTCGAGCAGCTCCCGGCCGTAGTTCTCGTTGACGACCTTGCCGGGCTGCCCCTCGCTCGCGAAGTTGTCCAGGTACACCAGCATCGCGGGGCTCTTCGCCGAGGCCATCAGCAGGTCGGCGAACCGGCCGAGTGCGTGGCGACGCACGACCTGCTCGTTGTCCACCGTCTTGAGCTGCGTCAACCACTTGGCCCGGCGCCAGATGTTCAGGTGGTTCGTCCAGAAGTCGCACATGACCTCGTAGAGCTGGCGCTCGGAGAACACGGCGCGCTGCAGGGTCGCGTGGTCGAGCTCGGCGAACAGCAGCTCCTCGTCGGAGCTGCGCACGGCGTCGTTCTGGGCGTTCGTGGCGCGCAACGTCGTGTAGCCAGCGAGGCGTGCCTCGGCGTCGGGAAGGGCGCCCGGCGCCAGCTGCTCGTCCAGCCATCCGGCCGCGCCCCGCTGCTGGATCGCCTCGACCACTGCCGGAGTGGCGCCGAAGGTCGCCCGGTTCGCCAGGTGGCGGGCAGCGGCGAGCGGGGTGAGAGGTGCTCCCGGGGCCGCGGCGGGGGGTGCGGGGGGTGCTGCCGGTGCGGCCGGCGGTGCAGGGGGTGTGGGCGGCGCGGTGCACGCGGCCGCCAGCGCCCCGGCACCGGCGGCCACCAGCAGCGTGCGTCGCGTGGCGTGGTCGGCGGGCGCAGGGGTGTCGACGTCGGCAGCCATGCCGCTGTGTCGGCCAACGGCTCGGATTCCTTGAGTCGGACGGCCCAGATGGGTGGTCCGTTCGACCCGGGGCGGGCGGGCGCGCCATCGCGCAGGTGGTAGCGTCGATCGAGCAGGTGGGCGACTCGCCCGCCGGAGGGGAGTACCTCCGAAGCGGTGGCGTCGTCACCACGGTCCCTCGGGACCCGGTGCCACCGGCCCGGTCGAACCGACCAGGTGAGGGAGACCTCCGCCGCAACCGTTGGCGCGCGCACGCCGGCACGACGACGGAGACCCTTCACGATGACACTGACCCACGAGCCCACCGAGTGGTACCGCCTGTCGGCTGCGACCACGGCGCAACGCCTGCAGGTGGACCCGTTGACCGGGCTCGACGCGGCCGAGGTCGCCGCACGCACGGAGCAGTTCGGCCTGAACCAGCTGGACGAGGCGCCGCGTCGACCGGCGTGGTTGCGCTTCCTCGACCAGTTCAAGGACCTGATGGTCTACATCCTGCTCGGCGCGGCGGTGGTCTCCGCGGCCGTGGGGGATTACAAGGACCCGATCGTCATCGGCATCGTGCTGCTGATCAACGCGATCATGGGCTTCGTCCAGGAGAACAAGGCCGACAACGCCCTGGCGGCCCTCAAGGGCATGCTCGAGACGATCGTCCGGGTGCGCCGCGGCGGGGAGGTGCAGGAGATCCCCGCCCAGCAGCTGGTCCCGGGCGACGTGGTGCTGCTCGAGGCCGGCGACCGCGTGCCGGCGGACGGGCGCTTCGTGGTCACCGCCGCGACCTCGGTCGACGAGTCGATGCTCACCGGAGAGTCGGTGCCGGTCGACAAGCAGGACGAGGTGATCGAGACCAGCGGTGAGGTGCCGCTCGCCGACCGGGTCAACGTCGGCTTCATGAACACGACGCTCGTGCGCGGGCGCGCCGAGCTGGTGGTGACCGACACCGGCATGACGACCGAGGTCGGCCGTCTCGCGGGCCTGCTCGGCGCGGCCGAGGAGAAGCCGACGCCGCTGCAGGAGCAGATCCACGCGCTGGGCAAGCGCCTGGCGTTGATCGCCTTCATCGCGGTGATCGCCGTGTTCGTCGTGGCGCTGGTGCAGGCGCCCGAGATCGACAGCGACAGCATCAGCGAGGCGCTGCTGAACTCCGTCGCGCTGGCCGTGGCCGCCATCCCCGAAGGCCTGCCTGCCGTCGTCACCGTGACCCTCGCGATCGGCGTCGGCCGCCTCGCGAAGCGCAACGCCATCATGAAGCGCCTCGCCTCGGTCGAGACGCTGGGCTCGACCACGGTCATCTGCTCGGACAAGACCGGCACCCTGACGCTCAACCAGATGACCGCCACGACGCTGCTCACCCGCGGTCGCCGCTACGACGTCGAGGGGCTCGGGTACGGCACCGACGGCGCAGTGCTGGTCGACGGTGCGCACGCCTCGGCCGACCAGCTCGCGCTGGTCCGCTCCGCGCTGGTCGCCGGAGCGCTGTGCAACGACGCGCACCTGCGTGAGGAGGACGGCCGGCCGGGGCTGGTCGGCGACCCGACCGAGGGTGCGCTCATCGTGCTCGCCGCCAAGGGCGGGGTCGACCCCGAGGGCATCCGACACGAGCTCTCGCGGGTCGGCGAGGTGCCGTTCGACTCGGCCACCAAGTTCATGGCCACGCTGCACCCGCACCCCGACGACGTCCACCGTTCGCTCGTCGTGGTGAAGGGTGCTCCGGACGTGGTGCTGGCCCGCTGCGGCTCCGTCGTCGACGACCAGGGACCCGTCGCGATCGACGAGGCACGTCGGGCGAAGCTGCTCGAGGACAACCACGAGCTGGGGTCCGAGGGCCTGCGCGTGCTGGCGCTCGCCGTCACCGAGCTGCCCGTGCGCGCCACCGACTACGAGGGCGACCTCGAGTCGGAGCTGACCGACCTGCGTCTCGAGGCGCTGGTGGGCATCCTCGACCCAGCACGTCCCGAGGCGATCGACGCCATCGCCGAGTGCGCCACCGCCGGCATCGGCGTCAAGATGATCACCGGCGACCACGCCTCGACCGCCGGCGCGATCGCCGCCGAGCTGGGCATCCGCGGACGGGTCGTCACCGGCGCCGACCTCGACGCCTACTCCGACGAGCAGCTCGCCGAGCACATCGACGAGATCGGTGTGTGCGCCCGGGTGTCACCCGAGCACAAGGTGCGGGTGGTCAAGGCGTTGCAGTCCAAGGGCAACGTGGTCGCCATGACCGGCGACGGCGTGAACGACGCGGCGTCGCTCAAGCAGGCCGAGATCGGCGTCGCCATGGGGATCACCGGCACCGAGGTCACCAAGGAAGCCGGTGACATGATCCTCACCGACGACAACTTCGCAACCATCGTCCACGCCGTCGAGGGCGGGCGCGCGATCTACGACAACATCATCACGTTCGTGCGCTTCCAGCTCACCACGAACATCTCGGCGATCCTGACCATCCTGCTGGCGCAGATCGCCGGGCTCGGGGTCATCTTCAACGCCATCCAGATCCTGTTCGTGAACATCATCGCCGATGGTCCGCCGGCGATCGCCCTGGGCGTCGACCCGCCGAAGCCGGGAGTGATGGAGCAGCCGCCGCGGCGCCGCGACGACGTCATCCTGTCGGGCCCGCGGCTGGTCCGGATCATCTCCTCGGCGATCGTGATCACGATCGGCACGCTCGCGCTGTACCTCTCCCAGCGCGACGCCGACGAGGAGGCCGCGCTGACCATGGCCTTCACGGCGTTCGTGTTCTTCCAGCTGGTGAACTCGTTCTGCGTGCGTGCGGGCGACGAGACGATCTTCAGCCGTCACTCGCTGTCGAACCGCTCGCTGCTGTGGGCGCTCGCCGGCGTGGTGCTCATGCAGATCCTGATCGTGCAGGTCAGCTTCTTCGAGAAGATCTTCGAGACCGTGCCGCTGTCGCTGTCGCAGTGGGGCTGGGTGGTCCTGGTGCCCCTCTCCCTGCTCGTCGTGGAGGAGCTGCGAAAGCTGCTGGTGCGCGCCCGACGCTGACCCGCCGGTCGCACGCGGCCGGTACGGTGGCGGCTCCGCGCGGGCGTGCGACCCGCGGGCCAGGGGGTCTGACGTGCGTGCTGCGCTGTTCACCGAACCAGGATCACCGCTCGAGGTCGTCGACGACGTCGAGCTGGAGGCGCCCCGCGCGGGCGAGGTGCGCGTGCGGGTGGTGGCCTGCGGCGTGTGCCACTCCGACGTGAGCCTCGTGCGGGGCACCTTCCCGTCGATGGGGCCCACCGTGTGCGGCCACGAGGCGGCCGGTGTGGTCGCCGAGGTCGGACCCGGCGTCCGGTCGCTGTCGGTGGGGGACCACGTGGTGCTCAGCCCCAACCCGTCGTGCGGTCGCTGCGACTACTGCTCGCGTGGGCTGTTCAGCGTGTGCCCCGACGCCATGTCGATCGCCACGTCGATGATGCCCGACGGCTCCACTCGGCTCAGCCGTCAGGGCGCCCAGGTCTTCCGGGGCCTCGGTCTGGCAGCGTGGGCCGAGCAGGTCGTGGTGGCCGAGCAGGGTGCGGTGCGCATCGATCCCGACGTGCCGCTCGACGTGGCGTGCGTCATCGGCTGCGCGGTCCAGACCGGCGTCGGCGCGGCGATCAACACCGTCGACATCTCACCCGGCGACGCCGTGCTCGTGCTCGGCGCGGGTGGCATCGGCGTGAGCATCGTGCAGGGCGCGGCGATCGCCGGGGCGTCCACGATCATCGTGTCGGACCCGTCGGAGTCCCGGCGTGAGCAGGCGCTGCACTTCGGCGCGACCCACGTCGTCGACCCGACCACCACCGACGTGGTCGGCACCGCGGCCGAGCTGACGCGCATCGGCGTCGACGTCGCGTTCGACGCCGTCGGCTCGTCCGCGCTGATCCGCACCGCCATGGACGCCACCCGCAACGGGGGCACCACCGTCATGGTCGGCGCCGCACCCGTCGACGACGACCTGTCGCTGGTGCCGGCGCTCGCGATGTTCACCGAGAAGCGGCTGGTGGGCTCACTGCTCGGGTCGTGCTGGGCGCCACGCGACATCCCCCGCATGATCGAGCTCTGGAGGGCGGGGCGGCTGGACCTGGAGTCGATGGTGACCGCCCGCCGTCCCCTCGAGGAGGTCAACGAGGCGATCGTCGACATGGAGGCCGGGCGTGGCCTGCGGACGGTGCTGACCATCGGCGCACCCTGAGCTGCCTCCGGAAGCGTTCTGTGTTGCGAGAGCGCGGCGCTGTCCGCGTTCTCGCAACACAGAACGATGGGTTGTGGTGGTGTCAGCCGAGCGCGGCCTCGATCGCGCCGACGACGGCCGGGTCGTCGGGCACGACGGTCGGCGCGAAGCGGCCGATCACCTGGCCGTCACCGTCGACCAGGAACTTCTCGAAGTTCCACTGGATGTCGCCATCGCGCCCCTCCGCATCGGCGACTGGGGTCAGCTGTGCGTAGAGCGGGTGACGGTCGTCGCCGTTGACCTCGATCTTCTCGGTCATCGGGAAGGTCACGCCGTAGGTGGTCGAGCAGAAGGTGGCGATCTCGTCCGCGCTGCCGGGCTCCTGCTCGAGGAACTGGTTGCACGGCACGCCGAGCACGCTGAAGCCGCGATCCGCGAACTGCTCGTGGATGGCCTCGAGCTGCTCGTACTGCGGGGTGAGCCCGCACTTGGAGGCGACGTTCACCACCAGGGTGACCTTGCCCTTGAGCCCCGAGAGCACGTCGGGGGTGCCGTCGAGCGCTGCGATGTCGGTGTCGTAGATGGCCATGGCCGACACCGTACCGCTGGGAGCGGTGGAGCATCGCTGGCAAGGGGCGCAGGGGTCCCGGCGGTACAGTCAGGGCGCCATGTCCGTCGACACCGTCACCACGTTCTTCGCGCTGCTCGCCGTCGTGGCGCTGGCGGGGGTGGTGCTCAGCGCCGTGACCTGGCTGGTCACCAAGGTGCGCGGGCGTGAGCCGCGCTGGTCGGTCGACCTCCGTGGTGCGGTTGCTCCGGTGGCGCTCCCGCTCGCGGGCGCGGTGGCGCTGACGTGCACGCTCGGCAGCCTCTATCTGTCCGAGGTGGCGAAGTTCCCGCCCTGCATCCTGTGCTGGTACCAGCGCATCGCCATGTACCCGCTCGTGGTGATCCTCGTCGTGGCGACGCTGCGTCGGGACCGCTCGGTCGGCTGGTACGTGGTGCCCCAGGCCGTGATCGGCCTCGGCATCTCGGTGTACCACTACCTGATCGAACGGTTCCCCGACACGGTGTCCTTCTCGTGCTCGAGCGATGTGCCGTGCTCGACGGTCTGGGTCTGGAAGTTTCACTTCCTGTCCATCCCGGCCATGGCGGGCATCGGCTTCGCGACGATCATCACGCTGGTGCTGCTGGCGGGATCCTCAGCTCCGGGCGGGGGCGAGGGAACCGATCGCCCCCGACGCGACGACACTGCGGACGAACCGCACCGACTCCAGGAGACCTCGGCATGAGCGACAAGCGTCCCAAGGGCGTGCCCTACGGCTACACGAACACCCCCGACTCGTCAGGAGGTTCCCGCACCGGCCTGTACGTGATCGGTGCGGTCGTGGCGGTGGTGGTGATCGCGCTGCTGGTCGCACTGGTCGTCACCTCCGAGGACAGCGGCGACGCTGCAGGCGACTCGGTCGGCGACGCCGTGCAGGAGCAGGGCAGCATCGTGGTGACGGGTGAGTCCCTGCCGCAGTACCCCACCGACGGTGGCCTGTTCGCCGATCCCGCCACCGACCCTGCGGTCGGCATGACGCCGCCGACGCTGACGGGCCAGGACTTCGAGGGCAAGGAGGTGACCATCGAGCCCGGCGGCGGCACCCCGATGGTCGTGGTGTTCGCTGCGCACTGGTGCCCGCACTGCCAGAAGGAGATCCCGCTGATCCAGAAGTGGATCGCCGAGGGCAACCTGCCCGACGACGTGCAGGTGAACCTGATCAGCACCAACGTGCAGGCCGACCAGAACAACTACCCGCCGTCGGACTGGCTGTCGTCGGTCGGGTGGTCCGAGCAGATCCTGCTCGACAACCCGGATCAGACCGCCGCCCAGGCCTACGGCCTGACCGGCTACCCGTACCTCGTGTTCGTGGACGCCGACGGCAAGGTGGTGCAGCGGGCGTCGGGCGAGCTGCCGATCGACCAGTTCGGCGACTTCGTCAGCGAGATCGCGGTCTGATCGGACCGGGTTCGCGGCTCGGTGTGGCCGGGCTCAGGGAGTCAGGCACACCTTGCCGGTGATGCGCCGTTCGAGCAGGTCGCGCAGCGCGGTGCCCGCCTCGGCGAGCGGGTAGCTCGTCGGCTCGGCCGGTCGCAGCACCCCGTCCTCGACCAGCGCGAGCACCTCCGACATCACCTCGGCGTTGCCCTCCGGGTCGGCCATCGCCCAGGCGCCCCAGTCGACACCGAGCACCGACCGGTTGCGCAGCAGCACCTGGTTGGCGGGCAGCCGTGGGATGGCACCCGAGGCGAACCCCACCACGAGCAGTCGTCCGAAGTTGCCCAGCGAGCGCAGGGCGAGCTCGCCGAGGTCGCCGCCGACGGTGTCCACCGCCACGTCCGCACCGCCGTCGGTCAGCTCGCGCACCCGGGCCTTGAGGTCCTCGGTCGAGTAGTCGACCACGCCGTGGGCGCCGCGCTCGATGCACAGCTGCAGCTTGGCGTCGGTGGACGCGGCGGCCACGACCTTGGCACCGAGCGCCCTGGCGACGTCCAGCGTGGCCAGCCCGACACCGCCGGCGGCCCCGAGCACCAGCACCCAGTCGTCGGTGCCCACCGTGGTGCGCCGGGTGAGGGCGAACCAGGCGGTCGCGTAGCTCTGGGTCATGGTCGCTGCCTGGCCGTAGCTGAGGCGAGCCGGGATCCGCACCAGCTGCGACGGCGCGAGGACGACCTCGTCCGCGTAGCCGCCCAGGCCGATGCTGGCCATCACCCGGTCGCCGATGGCGACGTGCTCGACCCGGTCGCCGACCTCGGTGACCTCACCAGCGATCTCGCTGCCCGGCACGAACGGCAGCGGCGGGCGGATCTGGTATCGGCCCTGCACGAACAGCGCGTCGACGTAGTTCACCCCGCTCGCCCAGACGTGCACGCGCACCTGATCAGGCCCGCAGGGCGGCGTGTCGAGCTGGCGGACCTGCAGGTCCTCGGGCTCGGCGAAGGCGTCACAGACCACGGCTCGCATGACAGGACGGTACCCAACCGTCGCTAGCGTGGGGGACGTGGACCTCGACACCGCGCTCGCAGAGGCTCGTCCCGAGGTGCTGTGGCTCGACTCGTCCACTCGCCCCACCCCGCGTCCGCCCCTCGACGGGCGCAGCGCCGCGGACCTGGTCGTGGTCGGCGGTGGCTACACCGGGCTGTGGGCAGCGCTGCACGCTCGACGACAGCACCCGTCGCTCGACGTGGTGCTCATCGAGCGCGACACGATCGGCGCGCAGGCCTCGGGTCGCAACGGCGGGTTCGTGTCGTCGTCGCTCACCCACGGGCTCGAGAACGGCGTCGAGCGCTTCGGCAGCCAGATCGATCGGTTGCTGGCCGCGGGCCGGGCGAACTTCGACGCGTTGGTCGCCGACGTGTCCGATCTGGGCATCGACGCCGGCCTGGAGCTGACCGGTGCGCTGACGGTGGCGAACCGCGACTGGCAGGTCGCCGATCTCGAGGCCTCGGCCGAGCTGCACCGACGCCACGGCCAGCGCGTCGAGTGGTGGGACCGCGAGCGGGTCCAGGGCGAGATCGCCTCGCCGAGCTACCGCGGGGCCCTGTTCCAGCCCGAGGGCGAGGCCCTGGTCGACCCCGCCCGGCTGGCGTGGGGGTTGGCCGACGCATGCGAACGTGTCGGGGTCCGACTGGCGGAGCACACCTCGTTGGTGGGCATCGAACGACGTGGCGCCGGGCTCTTGGTGCGCACCGACCGAGGTGACCTCACCTGCGGCGCCGCGGTGCTGGCGACCGGCGCGTTCGCGTCGCCGGTGCGCTCGATCGGCCGCCGGGTCGTGCCGGTGTACGACTACGTGCTGGCCACCGAGCCGCTCAGCGACGAGCAGTGGCGTGCGATCGGATGGTCGGGGCGCCAAGGGGTGTCGGACGCCGCCAACCAGTTCCACTACTACCGGGTGACCGACGACGGACGCATCGTGTGGGGCGGCTACGACGCGGTGTTCCACAACTGGGGTCGGCTCGACCCGTCGCTCGACCAGCGTGCGGAGACGCATCGCCGTCTGGCCCAGCACTTCTTCGAGACGTTCCCCCAGCTCGAGGGGCTGCGCTTCACCCACCGCTGGGGTGGGGTGATCGACACGTCCACTCGCTTCTCGGTCGGCTTCGGCACCGCGTTCGACGGCCGTGTCGCCTACTCGGTCGGCTACACGGGCCTCGGCGTCGGTGCGACCCGATTCGGCGGTCAGGTCGTCGTCGACCTGCTCCACCGTCCGGAGTCCGAGCTGCTGGAGCTGGACCTGGTGCGTCGCCCGCTGCTGCCGTTCCCACCCGAGCCGGTGCGCACCGTCGGGATCCAGATGACACGCCGTGCCATCGCACGCGCGGACGCTGCCGAGGGGCGCCGCGGCGTCTGGCTGAAGCTGCTGGATCGGCTGGGCCTGGGCTTCGACAGCTGAGCCGCGGCGTTTCGACAGCCGGTCGGTCGCTCCGTAACGTCATGCGGTCGTCGACCCCGATCGAGGAGCGAGTCATGCGCAGCCCCAAGGACTTCTTCAAGCCCCTGGCCGTCGGTGCCCCGGAGCCGGTGCGGGAGATCCCGTTCCGGCCGTCGCGCATGATCCACTTCTTCCCGCCGCACCTGGAGAAGGTGACCGCGAAGCTGCCCGACATCGCACCGACCGTCGACGTGCTGCTGGGCAACCTCGAGGACGCGATCCCGATGGACCAGAAGGAGAACGCCCGCAACGGCCTGGTCAAGGTCGCCAAGGAGGTCGACTTCGGTGAGACCCAGCTGTGGACGCGGGTCAACAGCCTGGACTCGCCGTGGGTGCTCGACGACCTCGAGACGCTGGTGGGCGAGGTGGGCGACAAGCTTGACGTGATCATGGTGCCCAAGGTCGAGGGCCCCGAGGACATCCACTACGTCGACCGGCTGCTCGCACAGCTCGAGGCCAAGGCCGGGCTCACCGAGCCGCTGCTGGTGCACGCGATCCTCGAGACCGCCCGTGGCGTGGCCAACGTCGAGGAGATCTGCCTCGCGTCGCCGCGCATGCAGGGCCTGAGCCTGGGCCCCGCCGACCTGGCCGCCAACCGCCGCATGAAGACGACCCGTGTCGGCGGCGGCCATCCTGGCTACCTGGTGCGCCAGGACCCGCCGGCCGGCGAGGACGGCCCCGACTACCACGGCGCACGCGACACCTACCAGCAGGACCTGTGGCACTACACGGTGGCCCGCATGGTCGACGCGTGTGCGATGGCCGGGATCCTGCCGTACTACGGGCCCTTCGGCGACATCAAGGACACGGTCGCCTGCGAGGACCAGTTCCGCAACGCCTACCTGCTGGGCTGCGTGGGTGCGTGGTCGCTGCACCCGGTGCAGATCGACATCGCCAAGATGGTGTTCTCGCCCGAGCCGGCCGAGGTCGACCACGCCCGTGAGGTCATCGAGGCGATGGGCGACGGCACGGGCGCCATCATGCTGAACGGCAAGATGGAGGACGACGCGTCGGTCAAGCAGTGCAAGGTCGTGGTCGAGCTGGCCCGCCAGCTCGCCGAGCGCGACCCGGACCTGGCCGAGCAGTACGGATTCTGAGGAGCACACGATGACCGAGTACCGCCCCCGCCGCAGCGCGCTCTACATGCCGGGCGCCAACGACAAGGCGCTCGAGAAGGCCAAGACCCTGCCGACCGACGCGATCATCTTCGACACCGAGGACTCGGTGGCACCGGACATGAAGACCGTGGCGCGTGACAAGGTCGCCGAGGCGGTGGCGAGTGGCGCCTACGGGCGACGCGAGCTGACCATCCGGGTGAACTCGATCGAGACCGAGTGGCACGAGGCGGATGTGCGCTCGGCAGCGGCCGCTGGCCCGTCGGGCATCGTGGTGCCCAAGATCAACAGCGCGGCCGACGTGGCGGCGGTCGAGCGGCTGCTCGAGTCGGCCGGGGCGCCGGAGCACACGACGATCTGGGCGATGCTCGAGACCCCTGCGGCGATCGAGCGAGCGGTCGAGATCGCCACGTCGTCAGAACGTCTGACCGTGCTGATCATGGGCACCAACGACCTGGCCAAGGAGCTGCGTGCGGCGTTGGTGCCGGGCCGTCACCCGCTGCTGTGGGGCCTCGGTCGTTGCGTGAACGCCGCGAGGTTCGCCGGCAAGGTGATCCTCGACGGCGTGTACAACGACGTGCGCAACCCCGAGGGCTTCGCCGTCGAGGCGGCCCAGGGCGCCGAGATGGGCTTCGACGGCAAGACCCTGGTGCACCCGACCCAGGTCGAGCCGGCCAACGAGGCGTTCGGTCCGTCGCCCGAGGAGATCGAGCACTCGCGGCGTGTCATCGAGGCGTTCGAGGCCGGAGTCGCCGAGGGCAAGGGCGTGGTGACCGTCGACGGCAAGATGATCGAGAACCTCCACGTCGACAACGCTCGCCGTGCGCTGGCCATCGACGAGGCGATCCGGGCGCTCGCCGAGGGCTGACGGCTGGCGGTCCGCTGACGGCGCGTCGGCGCCGTCGGTCTGGGCCAGACTGTTCCCATGAGCGAACCAGCCTCCTCGTCGCCCGCCTCACCTCCGCCCGGGTGGTACCCGGACCCGTCGGGCAGCGGACTGCAGCGCTGGTGGGACGGCAGCCAGTGGGGGATCCTCGCGTCCTCCTCGGTCCCTGCGACGACCGGGTCCTTCGAGGACGAGCGCGGCATGGCGACGTTGGCGCAGGTGCTCGCGATCTTCACGGGCTTCCTGGGCCCGTTGGTGATCTGGTTCCTGGCTCGCCCGGACCAGCCGTTCGTCAAGCACCACGCGGCCGAGTCGCTGAACTTCCAGATCACGGTGACCATCGCCGCGTTCGTCAGCGGGCTGCTGATGCTCGTGCTCATCGGGTTCCTGCTGCTGCCGGTCGTGCTGATCGGTGCGCTGGTGCTCGAGATCATGGCGGCCGTCGCGGCGAACCGCGGGGAGTGGTACCGGTACCCGGTCAACCTGCGACTGGTCCCCGGCGCCCAGGGCTGACGCCTGCAGCTGTCGGTCCACCGTCCGCGCTCCGAGACGGTCTGCCTCGTAGGCTCCGCCCATGCACGTGCGAGTCCGCCCGCTCGAGTGCGGTTGGCTGACCACCGATCTGGGCACGATGCTGTCCGGCCGGCTCGGCGAGATGCGCATGCCGGTCGGCGCGTTCCTGGTCGAGCACGAGCGCGGCACGGTGGTGTTCGACACGGGCATGCACCCGGACCTGGTGCACAGCAGCTCGCGCTTGGGGCCGATCGAGTCCATGTTCGACGTCGACCTGACGGCGGACGGCCTGCTGGGCAACCGCCTGCGCGAGTGCGACGTCGATCCTGCCGACGTGCAGGCCGCCGTGCTGAGCCACCTGCACTACGACCATGCAGGAGGGCTGGTCGAGCTGCCGGAGAGCCGCGTCGTGGTGCAGCGCGACGAGTGGACCGCGGCGCAGGACCCGGTGCTGGCCGAGCTGGGCGTCTACCACCCGGCCGACTTCCACACGGGACACGAGGTCGAGCTCGTCGAAGGCCGCCACGACCTGTTCGGCGACGGTTCGGTGGTCGCGGTGCCGACGCCGGGGCACACCGCCGGGCACCAGTCGCTGCTGATCGAGGGGCACACGCTGCTGGTCGGCGACGCCTGCTACTGCCAGCTCGCGCTGGACGAGGACGCACTCCCGCCGATCTCGGCGGACGTCGAACGCCAACGGGCGGGCTTCGCGTGGCTCCGCCAGCAGGCGGCGGCCGGGGTGCGGTTGGTCTACTCGCACGACCCCGTGCAGTGGCCGACGCTCGGCGACGTCCTCTGATCAGCAGGTGCCGCTGGCCAGGTTGCGTGGGCTCAGCGGTGACCCTCTCGGCGGTGGCGCCGCAGGAACGGGATCGCGACGGGGCAGCGCCACCAACGACCCTGCCCGGCGCGGACCGCGCCCAGCACGACCATCACGAGCGTGCCCAGCCCGAGCAGCATGCCGGCGCCCCACAACAGGAGGAATCCGAGCGGCGGCCCGGTGGACTCCGGCTCCATCGAGCTGAACATCCAGATCATCGCGGGCACCGCGACCGGCACCCACACGACCAGCAGCGTGAGCTGGAGGTTGACCGCCTCGGCGGCGTGCCAGCGGGCGAAGCGGTTCCCGTCCGCTTCCACGACGCGAACGATCAGGGCCGGGATCCCGTAGAACACGAAGTACCCCAGCCAGCTGAGCATGGCGAGCGCCTTGCCGGCATCTTCCTCGCGTTGGGGCGGCGGTGGTGGCGCAGCAGCGGGTCCCCACTGCTGTCCGTCCCACCAACGCGCCACCCCCATGGCGTCCGGGTACCACCCCGGCGGGGTGGCGGTGGGGCTCAGGCTGCAGCCCTGGCCTGATGTCGCGCCACGAGCTGGCGTGCGATCACCTTCAGGCACAGCGTCTCGTCGGCGCCTTCGAAGATCGACAGCACACGCGCGTCCACGAACAGCCGGCTGACCGTGTACTCCTCGGCGTAGCCCATGCCCCCGTGGATCTGCATGGCCTCGCGGGTGACCCACTCGGCGGCCTTGCAGACGTAGGCCTTGATCATCGACGCCTCGAGCGTGCCCTCGCCCTTGGCCATGAGCCGTGCGACCTCGTAGGCGAACTGCCGGGCGCCCTGGATCGTGACCGCCATGCGCCCGAGCTTGGCCTGGGTCAGCTGGTACTCGTGGATCGGCGAACCGAACACGTTGCGGTCGATCGAGTACTGCCGAGCCTCCTCGAGCGCCGACTGCATCACGCCGAGCGCTCGTGCTGCGGTCTGCAGACGGCCGTTCTCGAAGCCGGCCATCTGGTAGTAGAAGCCCTTGCCGATGCCGCCGTCCTGGCCGATCAGGTTCTCCTCGGGCACGAACCAGTTCTCGATGGCGATCTCGTAGGAGTGCATGCCGCGGTAGCCGATCGTGTCGATCGGGCGGCCCTCCATCTTCCCGGTGCCGTGGGCGCTCTCGGAGCTCAGCTCGAAGCCGTGGGAGTCCCCACGCTCCTTGGGCACGATGAACATCGACAGGCCCCGGTGCCCGATCGAGCGGTCCGGGTCGGTGCGGGCGAGCACCATCAGCACATCCGCGCGGGCGCCGAAGGTGCACCACGTCTTGACCCCGTTGATGAGGTAGCCGCCGTCGACCTTGGTCGCGGTGACCTTCACGCCGGCGACGTCGGAGCCGTAGTCGGGCTCGGTCACCGCGACGGCGTTCATGATCTCGGCCGTGGCGAGCCGGGGCAGCCACTCCTGCTTCTGCGCCTCGGTGCCGCCCGCCTCGAGCGCACGGGCGAGGATCTCGGGGCGGGTCACCAGCGAGCCGCCGGCGCCGAGCGAGCCGCGGGACAGCTCCTCGGTCGACACGACCATGCCGATGTAGTCGGACTCGTCGCCCGACGCGAAGCCGCCGTACTCCTCCGAGATCGACAGGCCGAACGCCCCCATCTCGGCGAGGCCGGTGATGATGTCCTCGGGGATGTCGCCGTTGGTGCGGTGGATGTGCTCGGCGATCGGGCTCAGCTTCTCGTCGGCGAAGCGACGGAAGGTGTCCTGGACCATCTCGAAGTCGCCCGACAGGTGGCGGGGCCCGTCGGTGTCGGCCAGGGATGCCAGGAACGCCGGCGCGCGGTAGGTGGCCACGAAGTCGCGCACGCCGTCGAGCGCGTCGTTCGACACTCCCCACTCCGACTCGCGCCCGAAGACCTTGGCGGCCAGATCGGCCAGCACGTCTGCGGTGAACGCCGCGGTGATCTTCGACTCGTCGTCGCCGCGGTTGCCGTAGTCGAGCAGGCCCCGTGCGGCCATCACGCCGGCGGCGGCGTGGGCCACGTCGTAGGCGAGCACCTGGTTGTCGTCGATGCCGTCGGCGGCGAGTCGTGCGATGGCGGCGTCGAGCACTCCCTGGGCGAGGTCGAGCGCGGACGCGGCACCGGTGAGCAGGTTCTGGTCGGCCATGGGCGCGAGGTTACCGCCCGGTAATCTGGCGCTCCCAACCAGCGACCGTGGCCGTCGGTCCGCTCGTGGTGCCCGGAGCGCAACGGTTCAGACCCACGAGCCGCGCCGCTCCGCCAGGTAGGTGGCGAGCTCGGCGACCGGCATGGGCATGCCCAGGTGGTAGCCCTGGGCGCTGTCGCAGCCGAGCTCGGTCAGGCGGCGCAACGCCTCGGCGCTCTCGACGCCCTCGGCCACGACGTGCAACCCCAGGTTGTGGCCGAGGTCGATGACCGAGCGGGCGATCGTGTCGTCGCCCGCCTCCAGGTCGGCGACGAAGCGACGGTCGATCTTGACCTCGTCGACCGGCAGCTCGCGCAGGTAGGGCATCGACGAGTAGCCGGTGCCGAAGTCGTCGATCGCGAGGCGCACCCCCAGGTGTCGAAGTCGGTGCAGCACCTCGAGGGTCTGGCCCGGATCGTCCATGAGCTGGCGCTCGGTCATCTCGAAGCACAGCGACGTCGGCGGGATCGCTGCGGTGGCGAGCAGGTCCCCGACCCAGAGCTCCAGCTGCGGGTCCGACAGGTTCCGCGACGAGAGGTTGACCGAGATGGCGAAGCCGTCGGGCAGCTCCAGCGGCGGCAGCTCGGTGGTGGCGCGCCGGGTCACGACACGGGTCAGCATCTGGATGGTGCCGGAGACCTCGGCGAGCTCGAGGAACGCGGCGGGCGGCAGCAGTCCCCGTTCCGGGTGGCGCCAGCGCACCAGCGCCTCCACGCCGACCGGTCGGAGGCTGCCGAGCTCGAGCCGTGGCTGGTAGTGCACGACCATCTCGTCGGAGTCCACGGCCTCGGTGAGCTCGGCGAGCAGGTCGATCTTGGTGACGCTGGCGGCGTCGCGGGCGTCGGAGTGCGCCACGATGCCGCCGCCGGCCTCCTTCGCCCGGTACATGGCGGAATCGGCGCAGCGCAGCAGGTCCGCCGGGCCCTTGGCGTGGTCCGGTGAGATCGCGAGGCCGACGCTGGCGCCGACCTGGAGGCGGAACTCCCCGACGGTGAACGGCTCGACGCAGAGCTCCACCAGGCGGTCCGCCACGACCAGCGCGGCCTGCTCGTCGCGCACGTCGGTGAGCAGGATCGCGAACTCGTCCCCGCCGAGGCGGGCGATCGTGTCGCAGTTGCGCATGCCGCGTGACAGTCGACGGGCCAGCTCGATCAGCAGCCGGTCGCCGTACTCGTGACCCAGCGAGTCGTTGACGTCCTTGAACTGGTTGAGGTCCATCAGCAGCAGCCCGGTGCGGGTGCCGTCGCTCGTGGCCCGGTCGAGCGCGGCGGCGAGCCGCTGGTTGAGCTGCGCACGGTTGGGCAGGCCCGTCAGGTGGTCGTGCAGGGCCTGGTGGCGGAGCGACTCCGCCAGTCGGGCGCGCTTGGTGACGTCTTCGAGCGCGAGGCCGATGCACTGGTCGGCCAACGGCATCGCTCGCAGTGCGTGGATGGCGCCGTCGTCCGCGAGCGCGATCGACGGTCGCTCGAGGGCGACGCCGAGTCGGGCGACGTCGGCCAGCCGGTCGAGCATCGGCGTCGACGCCGGCAGCAGCTCGCACAGCCGTCGCCCCACCGCTTCGTGCACCGGACGTCCCACGAGATCTGCCGCGGCGGGGTTGCCCACCACCACCCGCAGCGAGGAGGCGTCCTCCGGGTCGTCGAGTCGCAGGATCGCGAGCGCGATGGGGATGCCCTCGATGAAGTCCACGTAGCTGCGCACCGAGCTCTCGGCGTCCCAACGCGCCGACTCGTCGACCACGATCCCTCGACGTCGTGCGACGTTGCCGTCGTGGTCGAGCTCGACGCGGATGCGCTCGTGGAGGTGGCGCTGGCGGGCCCAGGCGTCGCGGATGCGGTAGTGCACCTCGACGTCCTGGCCGGCGGCCAGTCGCTGGCGGCTCTGGATCACCTCGTCCAGGTCGTCGGGATGCACGTGGCTGGCCAGGAACGAGAAGCTGGCGATCTCATCGGGCCCGAAGCCGAGCAGGTCGACGACCCGCCCGCTCACGTAGTCGGCGTCACCGGTCGGCCCCGGGCCTTCCCAGACCATCGCATCGAGCCCGTTGACCATGTCGTCGTAGCGCGTCCGCGCCTGAGCCGAGACCGCAGCGATGCGCACGATCGCAGCTGTGCCCAGGGTGGCGCTGACCATCCAGGCGATCCAGGTCGGGAACCAGAGCTCGGGTTGGCGCCAGAGGCCGATCGCGAGCAGCGCGACGCCGACCGGGACGTGCAGGTATGGCGTGAACCTGCCGCCGAACCAGAAGGCGAACAGCGCGCTGCACGAGACGATGAGGATGACGCCCGCGGAGTACACCGCCGGCGCCAACGCCATGACCGCCAGCACCGTCGCCATGTCGCAGATCGCCACGTGCGCCCGCACCGGATGCCCGCGCCGCACACGGTGCAGCAGGACCACGTTGACCGACACACCTGCGACGAGCGCCATGCAGGCCAGCCCGACCCGGTCGGGCCCCAGCATCGGCAGCGCTGCGAGCAGCCCGCACAGCGCGAAGCTGGCGACGATCCGCGCTCGCAGCAGCTGCTCCCAGAACGTGGTCCAGCCTTCCCGCTCGCCTTCGTTCAGGTGCTCGCCGCCCGAGGTGCGCCACGTCGTGCGCGCCTCGTCGGCTCTTCCGCTCGTGCCCGTGTCCACTCCGCCGTCTCCCGCCTTCCACCTCACGCATTCCCACAAATGCGCCACGCCATGCAGTTGTATGAGCACTCAGCGTGGTTCTGGGGAAGTATGGCACCTCCGGTGGGGCCGGGTTGACGCCTCGGGCGAAGATGAGTCGGACGACCCACGGAACGCACGTCGACACGACACGTGTACCGTGCCGGCCGGAGGGCTCAGGGGCGGGCGAACGCGAGGAGGTGACGACGAACGTGGCCGATGTCGACCCGGGTCGATCGACCCACGGTGCGGTCCACTCGGTCGCCGCCGGCGGGTTCGCCTCCGCAGCGCCCACGTACGCCCGCATCCGCCCCGCCTACGCACGTGCGGCGATCGGCGCGATCAAGGACCTGGTGCCGGACGGGAGCGCCGTGCTCGACCTGGCCGCCGGCACCGGCATCCTCACCGGACAGCTGCACCGCGCACGGCTCCGGGTGCTGGCCCTCGAACCGGTGCCGGAGATGCTCGACCAGCTGCACCGGACCCTGCCGGACGTGCCGACCGTGCGCGGCGTCGCCGAGGACCTGCCGTTCGCGGACGGATCGCTGGGAGCCGTCACGGTCGGCGAGGCGTTCCACTGGTTCGACGCGCCGGCTGCCCTGGGTGAGGTCCGGCGCGTGCTGCGCCGCGGCGGCGTGCTGGCGATCGCCCGGAACCGTCGCGACGAGTCGGTGGACTGGGTCGCCCGCTACGGCGAGCTGATCCGCTCCGAGCTGACCGGGGGTGACCCCTACGAGCGCAGGGAGTCGACCGAGGTGGTCGCCGAGGTGGGCGGGTTCGCCCTGTTGCACGCGCTCGAGGTGGCGAACCCGCGTCCGTGCGGTCCACGCCAGCTGGTCGATCGGGCGGCGTCGACCAGCTTCGTGGCCGACGCAACGCCGGATGCACGGGCGCGCGTGCTGGATCGGGTGGAGCAGCTCGCCGCCACCCACCCGGACCTGTCGGGACGCAGCACGTTCGACCTGCCCTACGTCACCGAGGTCGTCGTGTGGCGAGCCGACTGACGCCGTCGCCCGACCAGGTCGAGCTCCTGGCCTGGGCGGCGCGGCACCGGCGCGACCTGCCGTGGCGGCGCACCCGTGACCCCTGGTCGGTCCTGGTGTCGGAGGTGATGCTGCAGCAGACCCAGGTGGACCGAGTGGTGCCGCGGTGGGAGCGGTTCCTGCAGCGCTGGCCGACGACGGCCGCCTGCGCCGACGCCACGCTCGCCGACGTGCTCGTCGAGTGGCAGGGCCTCGGCTACCCGCGCCGCGCCAGGGCGCTGCACACCGCGGCGCGCCAGATCGAGTCGGAGCACCAGGGTCGGTTCCCGGACGACCTCGAGGACCTCCTGGCCCTGCCGGGCATCGGGCCCTACACCGCCCGGGCCGTGCTCGCCTTCGCGTTCGAGCGCGACGTCGCGGTGGTCGACACCAACGTGGGTCGGGTCCTGGCCCGACGACACGGCGCGGCCCTCGGCGCTCGCCGTGCGCAGGAGGAGGCGGACCGATGGGTGCCGCCGGGGGAGGGGTGGGCCTGGAACCAGGGGCTGCTCGACGTCGGAGCGATGCACTGCCGGCCGCGGGTACCTCGCTGCGACGGTTGCCCCGTCGCCGGGACCTGCAGCTGGCGCAGCGCCGGCCGACCCGAGCCCGACCCCGCCGAGGGCTCCGCCGCGGTGTCGCGCCGACAGGCGCGCTTCGAGGGCTCCGCCCGCCAGGCCCGGGGTCGGCTGATGGCCGCGCTGGGCGCCGGGCCGGTCGCGCTCGACCAGGTCGCGACGGTGGCGCAGCTCGCCGATCGGCCCGACGCCGACCGCGTCGTCGACGAGCTCGTGGACGGGTTGGTGCGCGACGGTCTGGTCCGGCGCGTCGACACCGAGCTGCGCCTTCCCGACTGAGCTGCGCTGCCCGTCTGAGCTGCGCTGCCCGACCGAGCTGCGCACGCTCGGCGGCGGGTCACTCCGACAGGAACGTCAGGATCTCGGCGTTGACGACGTCGGGTCGCTCCAGGTGCAGGAAGTGCCCCGCGTCGTCGACCATCACGGCGCGGCTGCCGGGCACCGTCATCACGTCGCCGGACGTCGCGGCCACCTCGATGCGCATGCAGCCGTCGGCTCGGCCGTGCAGGTAGAGCAGCGGCTGGGGCGGCACTGCGTACGCGCCGTTCTGGGCGTCCGTCAGGGCGGGGTCCTGCAGCTCCGGCTGCAGCGTCTGGCGGTAGTAGCCGAGCGCGGCTTCGACCCTGCCGGGGCCGTCCATGCAGGCCACGAACCGGGCGACGTCCTCGTCGGCGTCGTAGCCGGGGGACCAGTCCTGCCAGAGCCGGCGGATGAACTCGAAGTCCTCCGCCGGCACCACCAGGTCGGCGAGCGGGGTCAGCTGGAAGAACATGTACCAGCTGAGCTTGAGCTGGTCGAAGCTCATGAACGCACCGGCGACGACGGGCCCCGGCGGCACCGCGGCGGCCACGACCCGGCGCCAGTTCTGCGGAGCCAGGGTGGCACCCGAGTACGCGCCCATCGCACCCCAGTCGTGGCCGATGAGCACGGCGTCGCCGTCGCCGCCGAGCGCGCCGTGCAGAGCGTTCGCGTCCACGCCGAGCGCCCCCGCCTGGTAGCGACCGCCGGGGTCGAGTGAGGTGGGTGCGTAGCCCCGGTTGAACGGCGCGACCGCCCGGTAGCCGGCGGCTGCCAGCTCGGGCAGGAGGTGGCGCCAGGTCCAGGCACTGTCCGGGTAGCCGTGCAGGCACAGCGCCAGCGGCCCGGAGCCGAGCGCCAGGTAGGCGAACTCGACGTCGCCGGCGCGCACCGTGGCGTGTTCGAAGGGGAGATCGTCGGGTATGGGGGTCGTCACGGCGGCGGATGCTACCGAGACTTCGGTCACAGCGTCGGGCGACGTCGCCGTGCGTTCACGTACTGTTTTCCGATCCGCTCGCTCGCGCGGGCACACAGGGGGATCCATGCAGGGCCGACACGACGAGGACGAGCGCTGAACGTCACGTTCTACGGGGTGCGCGGCTCGACGCCGTGCTCGTGCGACTCGAACCGCCGGTACGGGGGCAACACCTCGTGCGTGGCGATCGAGTGGCCCGACCGCGACCCGATCCTGTTGGATCTGGGTACCGGCCTGCGCTTCTTCGGGCTGACCCAGCCGAACGACGGGAGCTTCCGCGGCACCGCCCTCGTGTCGCACCTGCACTGGGACCACGTGCAGGGCATCCCGTTCTTCGCGCCCATGCTCGCGCCCGGCGCCCAGCTCGACGTCTACGCCCCCGCGCAGGAGTCCGGTCCGCTGTGCGAGGCGGTCCGCACGTTCATGTCGCCGCCGTACTTCCCGGTCGAGATCGAGGCGCTGCCCGGCAGCTTCCGCTTCCACGAGGTCGACCACGGCGTCTTCGACGTCGACGGCGCCAAGGTCACCGTGGCCCCCGTGCCCCACATCGGCCCGACCGTCGGCTACCGCATCGAGTGCGACGGCCTGTCGGTCGCCTACGTGAGCGACCACCAGCAGCCCGGGGTGGGCAGCACCGAGGTGGCGCCGTCGGTGCTCGACCTGTGCGAGGGCGTGGACCTGCTCATCCACGACGCCCAGTTCGACGAGGACGAGTTCGCCGCGCGCTCCGACTGGGGTCACTGCACCATCGAGTACGCCCTCGAGGTGGCGGCCCGCGCCGGAGCGCGTCGGCTCGCGCTGTTCCACCACGACCCGTCGCACACCGACGAGCGCATGGACCTGCTGTGGGAGCGGGCGAGCGAGTCGGGTGCTCGGCGAGGGCTGCAGGAGGTCATCGCCGCGAGCGAGGGGCTCACGATCTCGCTCGGCGGGTCGGTGCCGGCGCCCGGGGACGACCGGGTCAACCGGTAGCCTCCCGGTCGCTGCGATCCCGAGCACCGGAGGAACCATGTCCGACCAGGCCGCCGAGGGCGACGAACTGCACGATGCACAGGTCGAGATCGACGCGGCGTTGTACCGCCGGGTGCTCGGTCACTACCCGACCGGTGTCACCGTCGTCGCCGGCGTCGAGGGCGACCGGCCGATCGGGCTCGCCATCGGCTCGTTCTTCTCGGTCTCGCTCGACCCGCCGCTGGTCGGCTTCTGCGTGGCGCGCACCTCGTCGTCGTGGCCCCGCATCGAGGCGACGGGCAAGTTCGGCATCACCGTGCTCGCCGAGGACCAGCACGAGACCTCGGGTCGATTCGCCTCCAAGGTCGAGGACAAGTTCGAGGGCGAGACCTGGGTGCCGGCCCCGGTCACCGGCTCGCCGCTGATCCAGGGCGGGATCGAGCACATCGACTGCACGCTGCACGACGTGCTCGACGGCGGCGACCACGTGATCGTGCTCGGTCGCGTGCAGTACCTGGACGTGCACCGCGACGACGTCGGCCCCCTGCTGTTCCTCCGCGGCGCCTACGGCCGCCACACGGCGCTGTAGTCGATCATGGCCATCTACGCCCTGGGCGACCAGGAGCCCGAGATCCACCCCGACGCCTACGTCCACCCCGACGCGGTCGTCATCGGCAGCGTCGTGATCGGCGCGCAGACGTCGGTGTGGCCCACCGCGGTGCTGCGCGGCGACGACGGGTTCATCTTCATCGGCGAGCGGTGCTCGGTGCAGGACGGCGCCGTGCTGCACACCACCGCGGTGTTCCCGACGACGGTCGGCAACGACGTCACGATCGGTCACCTCGCACACCTCGAGGGCTGCATCGTCGAGGACAAGGCGCTCATCGGCTCCGGCTCGATCGTGCTGCACAACGCCCACATCGGGGTCGAGGCGGTCGTCGGCGGCGGCGCGTTCGTGCGCAACAACCAGGTGGTCCCGCCGCTCGCGATGGCCCTCGGCGTGCCCGCGGTCGTCAAGGAAGGGGCGGTGCAGCCCGGCCACTTCGACATGGGCGTCGAGTCCTACGTGCGCCGCGCCGACCGGTACCGGCGCCGGCTCCGCCGCCTCGACTGAGCTCGTCCGGGACCGCCCGCCCACCTGAGCGGGCGGACAGGCTGGGGACTTCGCCCACTCGTCGGCGCCGCCGATCGGGCACACTGGAGCCATGACGCGCACGTCCGCACGCCGCCCCCGCGCCCGCCTCCTGGCACTGTCGCTCGCGATCGTCGCCTCCTTCGGACTGGTCTCGGTGCCCGCCGGCGCACAGGAGCCGACGGGGTCGTGTGCCGGCGTCACGGTGGACGCCACCGTCGCAGCGGCGTCGATCCCCGGCGGATCGTGGGCCGTGCAGGACGCCTGCGTGCCGCTCGAGGCCGTGTACGAAGCAGAGCTGCTCGGCTACCGGCTGGTCGGCGGCATGGCGCCGGCGACCTACACCGACGGCCACGTCGGCAGGATCGCCTTCCTCACCGCCAAGGTCGCGGACGACCGGGCGCTCACGCTCGTCGGCGTCGAGGACGCTGCCACCTCGACGGTCACGTGGGCCTACGTCGACGGCGCCTACGCCGAGGTCGGCCCCACGCGGAGCGTGCAGGGTGAGGCCGACGCCGCGACCGTCGTGCCCGACGCCGCGCCCGGGCCGGTCGAGCCCGCGCAGGTCCAGCTCGACGTCGACGGCACCGGCACCGACCTGGCCACCGCTCAGGGCCCGGTCGCCGACCAGCTGCGCACGCTGCTGGCCCAGGCGGCAGCGGCGCTCAGCGCAGGCTGAGACAACCACTCCCCGTTGGCTGACCGGACCGCTCAGCCGGAGGTGGCTGCGAGGTAGTGCGCGACCGGACCGAGGTCCAGGTTGCGCACGGCGGTGAACGCTGCGACGCACACGCCCAGCGCCGTCCAGGCCCACACCGGCACCCGTGGCCAGTTCCACTCCCGGCCCCGGACCGCGGCCCACATCCACAGCGCCCACACGATCGCGACGATCGGCAGGGCCACCGCCAGCAGCACGTTGTGGTCGGCCGCCGCCACCACGTCGCCGCGCACCAGCGAGTTCACGCAGCGCAGACCGCCGCACAGCGGGCAGTCGACACCGAACACCCCGGCGCTCCAGCACACGGGCAGCCCGGTGTCGGTCGGGTTCATCAGCGCGATCGCCGCACTGCCGCACAGCGCAGCACCGCCGATCACGGCGCCCTTGAACCATGCAGGTCGAGCCGCCGCGGGAGCGTCCAGCTGGAAGTCCGTGCTCACCCGCTCAGGCTAACCCTGCGGGGTCGTGAGCGTCGGTGACCGTTTCCACGGCGTTCGCCGTGTCAATCGGCCCGCAGAGTTGTTACTATCCGCATAGGAGAAATCCCCCCGCCGTGAGCAGCGCCGCCCGCGACCGCCATGCCGACCAAGGAGCCACCATGTCGCTCGATCTCGACCTCTCCAAGTACCAGCTCGGATGGAGCGACAAGGAGGACTACGTCTTCAAGCCGAAGCGTGGCCTCGACACCGACATCATCCGTGAGATGTCGTGGATGAAGGGCGAGCCCGACTGGATGCTCGACTTCCGGCTCAAGTCGCACCGGGCCTTCGAGAAGCGCCCCATGCCCCGCTGGGGTGGCGACATGTCCGAGATCTACTTCGACGACATCTTCTACTACATCAAGCCCACCGATCATCAGGTCGACCAGTGGGACGAGCTGCCCGACGCGATCAAGAACACCTACGAGAAGCTGGGCATCCCCGAGGCGGAGCGCAAGTACCTCGCCGGCGTGACCGCGCAGTACGAGTCCGAGGTGGTCTTCCACCGCAACCGCGAGGACCTCGAGCGCCAGGGCGTCATCTTCTGCGACATGGACACCGCGCTGCGCGAGTACCCCGAGATCGTCAAGCAGTACTTCGGCACCGTCATCCCTCGCAACGACAACAAGTTCTCGGCGCTCAACTCGTCGGTGTGGTCGGGTGGCTCGTTCATCTACGTGCCGCCGGGCGTCGAGGTGGAGATGCCGCTGCAGGCCTACTTCCGGATCAACGCCGAGAACATGGGCCAGTTCGAGCGCACGCTGATCATCGCGGACAAGGGCTCGAAGGTGCACTACATCGAGGGCTGCTCGGCACCCACCTACACCTCGGACTCGCTGCACTCCGCCGTGGTCGAGATCGTCGTGAAGGAAGCCGCCCGCGTCACCTACACGACGATCCAGAACTGGTCGTCGAACGTGTTCAACCTGGTCACCAAGCGCGCCCTGGTCGAGGCCGAGGGCCACATGGAGTGGATCGACGGCAACATCGGCTCGCGCCTCACCATGAAGTACCCGGGAGTGGTCATGGTCGGCCCGAAGGCCTCGGGCGAGGTGCTCTCGGTGGCCTACGCAGGCGCGGGTCAGCACCAGGACACCGGCGCCAAGATGGTCCACGCCGCCCCCGAGACCACCTCGAAGATCGTCTCCAAGTCCATCTCCAAGGACGGCGGCAAGACCTCGTACCGCGGCCTGGTCCGTGTCGAGGACGGCGCCTACGGCTGCAAGTCGCACGTCCAGTGCGACGCGCTCATCCTGGACGAGGACTCGATCAGCGACACCTACCCCTACATGGAGGTCGGCTCGCAGGACGCCGTGATCGGCCACGAGGCCACCGTGTCCAAGGTCGCCGACGAGCAGCTCTTCTACCTGATGAGCCGTGGCCTCTCCGAGGAGCAGGCGATGTCGATGGTCGTCAACGGCTTCATCGAGCCGGTCACCCGCACGCTGCCCATGGAGTACGCCGTCGAGTGGTCCCGCCTGATCGAGCTCCAGATGGAGGGCTCGGTCGGCTGACCGCCCTTCCATCTGCCCGTTCTGTCCCGCAGGACTGACGCCTGAAGGTCAGTCCTGCGGGACAGAACGCTGTTCGGTGGCTCAGGCCGCCAGGCCGTCGGTGGCTCAGGCCGCCAGGCCGGACCTCACGTCGATGATGCGGAACCCGCCGACGCCGTCCTGGCGCGCCGAGGCCAGCGCGGTGCGGGCCGTCTCGACGAGCCCGTCGCCGGACGCGGCGCCATCGGCCACCACGACCCCGATCGTCATCGGCAGTCGGATCTCGTGCTCGCCGATCGTGACCGGCTCCACGACGGTCGACAGCAGCCGGTACGCGACCCCTGCGGCGTCCTGCACGTCGCCCAGGTCCTCGGCGATCACCATGAAGCTGTCGCCGTCGGTGCGGCACACGTCGTCGCTCGGTCGCAGTCGCTGACCGAGTCGTGCGGTGTACACGTCGATCAGCGTGGTGGCGTCGGCCGGCGCCAGCTCCTCGAGCAGCGTCTCGAGACCGTCGACCTCGACGCGCAGCAGCGACAGCGGGTAGCCCGTGCGCGCCGATCGACGCAGCGCCGAGCCCAGCAGCGAGTCGAAGGCCGTGCGGTTCGGCAGGCCCGACACGGGGTCGTGGGTGGCACGGCGCGTCATCTCGACCACACGGCGCCGCCGCCGACGCTCGGCGCGGTGCGGTGCGGTGACGTCGTGCAGCACGGCGACGACCTCGCCGACACCGCCGTCGTCGTCGGGCACCGGACCCAGGGTCAGGCGCACCACCCGGGGCTCGTCGCCGGCGGGGTCCAGACGCAGGTCGTGGCGCTCGTAGTCGGCCACGCCCTCCAGCATGCGCACGAGCGCCGCCATGACCTCGGCCTGCTCGTGCTCGGGGCACACGCCGACCAGGTGCGCGCCGCACAGCTCGTCCACCGAACGTCCCCACACACGTGCGAACGACGGCGACGCCGCGCGGATCCGGCCCTCGGAGTCGAGGGTCGCGGTGGCGATCCCTGCGGCGTCGAGCACTCTGAGCAGCGCGGTGTCGGTCATGTCCCTTTCTCGGCAGCCAACGCCGCCTCGTTGAGCAAGCAGTGCGTCGGCGGGAACATCTACCCACGCTGCCGCGGCGCGACGGCGCCGGGCGCGGGCAGAATTGTGCGATGCCGATGCGAGAGGGCTGCAAGTTCTTCGAGAGCCGCACCTACCCGAACGGGGAGACGGTGCGGAAGTGCGATCTGGACCTGGCGCCGGAAGCGCCGTGGCGCTGCCCCGACGACTGCCCGGCGTACCAGCCGCGCATGGCCGACGTGAACTGGGCCCACGGCACGCTGGTCACGCCGCCGACGCCGCCCGAGCCCGCCAGCCTGGGCGACGACCCCTCGATCGCCGCGCTGCTCGACGAGGCCGAGGACATCGTCAACGCGGTGGTGGACCAGACCCGTGCCGAGGTGGACGCCGAACGACGGCGCGACGAAGGCGGCGGCTGGAAGCGGTTCTTCCGGCGCCGGGGCTGAGCGTCCGTCGGTGGCCGACGTCATCGCGGAGCTGCGCGACGGCACCGAGGTCGCGGCCTGGGTGCTGAAGGCGAAGCCGTCGATCTGGGACATCGGCACGGCGATCGGGCAGGGGGTCGAGCTCGACTGGTGGCGCCTGGCGCCGAGCTACCGCGCCGAGCTGGTGCGACCTGGGCATCCGTGCGCCATGTGGGTCACCCGTGGCGACCCCCGGGTCGCGTCGGGTGTCTGGGCCGTCGGCGAGGTGACGGGCGCGGTGCACGAGGACCTGGGCGATCCCGACGATCCGCTGTGGCGTGACGAGGGGGCCCGCCGTCAGGTGCGACCGAGGGTGCCGGTGCGACTGGAGGTGCTCGAGACCCCGTTGCGACGAGAGGAGCTGCTCGCCGACCCACGGCTGCGGCGCGCCGAGATCCTCCGGGTGCCCCGCATCGGCAATCCCGCGGTGTTCCGCCCGAGGGAGTGGACGGCGCTGCTCGAGCTGCTCGACGAGCCCGTGTGGCCGAGCGACTGAGCTCCAGATCGGCCGACGACCAATACTCCTACCGCCGTAGTGTAAATTCATCCCGTGGCTGTCGACCTCCTCCCCCCGACGTCGTCCTCGGAGCTGCCCGGACCCGCCTGGCTGCGCACGCGGCGCGCCTCGGCCGTCGGCGCCCTGGCAGAGCTGGAGCTGCCGGACGTCAGCCAGGAGGAGTGGCGGTACTCGCGCATCGCCCAGCTGCGCCCCGAGCGCTTCACCCTCGTCGACGCCGATCGCCCCGAGCCCTCGGGTGGCCACCGGGTGCCGGTGCAGGCCGCCTCCGCGCTCGCCGAGCTGGGCGAGCTGGCCGGTGCCGTCGTGGTCCACAACGGGGTGGTCGTGACCACCGAGCTGGACGCCGACCTGGCCGCTGCCGGCGTGGTGCTGCGCGTCGCCGGCGACGACGACGAGGCGCTGCTGGGTGCCGCCGTCGACCGTGCGCCCGACGCCTTCGCGGTGCTGAACGACGCGTTCGCCGCCACCCCGGTGGTCCTGTCGGTCCCGCGTGGCACGACCGTCGAGCGCCCCTTCGCCGTGATCGACGTGACCGACGCCGACGGGGTCATCGCCTTCCCTCGGCTGTCGGTGGTGGCGGGTGAGAACAGCGAGCTGTCGGTGATCGAGATCTCGCTCTCGGCCGACGTCGAGTCGCTGGTCGCGCCGCTGACCGACATCTCGGTGGGTGCGGCGGCCCGGGTTCGCCACAGCACGCTGCAGGACGTGGGGCGCCGCGTCTGGCGCATCGCGACCCTGCTGGCCGCGGTGCAACAGGACGCGACGCTGCGGTCCTCGAGCGCTGCCCTGGGCGGGGACTACGCCCGGCAGCGCACCGACTGCCGCCTGATCGGTCGGGGTGCCCACGGCGACCTCTCCAGCGTGTACTTCGGCGACGGCGAGCAGATGCTCGACCTGCGCACCTTCCAGGAGCACCGCGCGCCGGACACCAGCTCCAACCTGATGTTCAAGGGTGCGGTCGCCGACCGGTCGCACTCGGTCTACACGGGGCTCATCCGCATCGCCCCCGAGGCCCGCGGCACCAACGCCTTCCAGACCAACCGCAACCTCAAGCTGTCCGACGACGCATGGGCCGAGTCGGTGCCGAACCTGGAGATCGAGAACAACGACGTGCACTGCTCGCACGCCTCGACCGTGGGCCCGGTCGACGAGGACCAGCGCTTCTACCTCGAGAGCCGCGGCGTGCCCACCTCGGTCGCCGATCGCCTGATCGTCGGCGGCTTCTTCGACGAGGTGCTCGACGACCTGCCGGTGCCCCAGCTGGCCTCGCCGATCCGGTCCCGGCTGGACGTGCTGCTCGACCAGCAGCTGGGCGCCGAGGCGGCCGTGGGCGGTGCACGATGAGCACCGCCACCAGGCTGTGCGCCCTCGACGAGCTCGCCGACGGCGCCGGAGCTCGCTTCGACGTCGACGGTCGTGCGCTCGCCGTGGTGCGCCTGGGTGCCGACGTCTACGTCATCGGTGACACCTGCAGCCATGCGGACGTGTCGCTGAGCGACGGAGAGGTCGACGGGTCGGCCTGCACGATCGAGTGCCCGAAGCACGGCAGCGAGTTCGACCTGCGCACCGGCGAGCCCAAGTCGCTGCCCGCGGTGCGACCGGTGCCGAGGTACGAGGTCTCCGTCGTGGACGGGGACGTGGTGGTGGAGCTGACATGAGCGAACTTCGCATCGAGGACCTGCGGGCGACCGTCGCGGGCAAGGAGATCCTGCGGGGTGTCACGCTCACCGTGCGCTCCGGCGAGGTCCACGCCGTGATGGGGCCCAACGGCTCGGGCAAGTCGACCCTCTCCAACGTGCTGATGGGCAAGCCCGGCTACGAGGTCACCGGCGGCTCGGTCACCCTCGACGGTGTCGACCTGCTGGCCCTGCCCACCTGGCGGCGCGCCCAGGCGGGGTTGTACCTGGCCATGCAGTACCCGACCGAGGTGCCGGGTGTCCGTCTCGACGAGGTGCTCGAAGAGGCGGCGCGTGCCGCCGACCGGGACCCACAGGCCGTGCTGGTGTCGATGGGCGACGAGGCGGATCGCATCGGCTTCGATCGAGCGTTCCTGGAGCGCCCGATGAACGTCGACCTCTCGGGTGGCGAGAAGAAGCGCAACGAGACGGTCCAGCTCGCCGTGCTCCGCCCACGCATCGCGATCCTCGACGAGCTCGACTCGGGACTCGACGTCGATGCGCTGCGCGCCGTCTCTCGGCGCATCGAGGCCGCGACGTCGGACGGCTTCGACGGCGGTGAGCCGCTCGGCGTGCTCGCCATCACGCACTACAACCGGCTGCTCGAGGAGCTGCGCCCCGACGTCGTGCACGTCTTCGCCAAGGGTCGGATCCTCGAGTCCGGCGGTCCCGAGATCGCCACCCGCCTCGAGGAGGAGGGCTACGCCGCCTGGGTCGGCGAGGAGGAGGCCGCCATGGAGGCAGCCGATGCCCGCCCGGTGATCGACGACCCGTTCTTCATGGACAACCTCTGAGTCGTCGCACTTGTATTGCACTTGTCTTGTCGTTCGACGTGCGGCACGATCGACGGCATGCAGCACGTCACACTCGAACCCATCGCCGTCGTCGTCGGCGGTCGCGCCGATCCCATCGATGACCACTGGGGAACCGAACGCTGCGTGATCGAGCTCGACGAGCGGTTCGGGTCCGACGCGATCGTCGGGCTGGACGAGTTCTCGCACCTCGACGTGGTGTACCTGTTCCACCTCGTCGACGAGTCGGACGTGGTGACGGGGGCGCGCCGGCCGAGAGGTCGCACCGACTGGCCGGAGGTGGGGATCTTCGCCCAACGCGGACGGGTCCGGCCCAACCGCCTGGGGGTCACGACCTGCCGGATCGAGGCGGTCGCCGGCCGCTCCCTCGAGGTCAGCGGCCTGGACGCCGTCGACGGCACCCCGGTGCTCGACCTCAAGCCGCACATGTCGGGCTTCCAGGCCCGCGGCCAGGTCGTCGAGCCGCCGTGGGCGACCGAGATCATGGCGGCGTACTGGTAGCCGACGTCGACCCGGCCACCGTCAGCGCAGCGGGCCCTCCGGTCAGAACAGCCGGCGGAACGCCTCGAGCTCGCGGTGCAGGTCGGAGCCCATCGGGGCGTACATGAACTCGCTCACGCCGGCGGCGGCCGCGTCGTCGAGCCGGCCGCGGAGCTCGTCCGCGGTGCCCGTCCAGGTCGTCGACCCGATCAGCTCCGGCGACACCGATGCGAGGTCGCGGTCGGTCATGCCCACGAAGTGCTCACGGTGGGTGTGCAGGTGTCGTTCGGCGGCGGGGAAGCGCTCGATGGCGTCACGCCACTCGGGCCCGCCCTCGAACGCGTCGAGCAGCGCCGGGTCGGCCTCGTACATGCCGTGGAACACCACCGCCGCGCCCGGGCCGGCCGCGTCGAGCACCCGCTCGTCGGCCAGGGTCTCGCCGTCGTCGAGCAGCGTGCCGTAGGCGAACAGCGCGCACCAGTCCCAGCCGGGCTGGCCCCCGAAGATCGACACGACGCCGTCGGCACCGAGCCGTTCGGCAACCTCGAGGCCCTTGGGGCCGTTGGCCCCGACCAGGATCGGCGTGAACAGCGGCCGATCCGCCACGTAGCCGTCGGGGTGGATCATCTGGCACGGCGCGCCGTCGATCTCGACCACCTCGCCGCGCAGCAGGCCCACCAGCTGGGTCAGGTACCGCTCGGTCGCTGCCCAGGTCATCGGCTTCTGGCCCATCACGAACCTGCCCGTGAAGCCGGTGCCGAGCGCGACGGCCGTGCGACCGGGGGCGAGCTGCTCCAGGGTGGCGATCGCGGCGGCGTTGACCATCGGGTGACGCAGCGACGGCACCAGCACGGCCGGTCCCAGACCGATCGTCGAGGTGGCGTCCGCGCAGCGGGCCAGCGACATCCACACGTCGCCGAACAGCGCGGGGGAGTCGTACACCCAGGCTCTCGTGTAGCCGAGCGCTTCGGCGTGGGCGACGAGCTCGGGCAGGTCGGGACGAGGGGCGAAGGCGCAGCTGAGTTCCATCGGCGACGGAAACTACCGGTTGGGCGAGACTGCGGGGGTGCCCTCGAGTGCGACGTCCGTTCCGATCCAGCTGATCCCGCACCTGGGCCAGGCTCGTGACCACATCGGCTTCACGTTCGACGACGCGGAGGCCGAAACCCCCAGCTGAGCCGTACCCCGGCAGTCGCGAGCCTGCGACACTGGGGGTGTGCGACGCCCCGAACGCCACCTGCTGCGAGCCCGTGACCTGGCGGACCGCCGCTACGCGGAGCCGCTCACGGTCGTCGATCTGGCCGCGGCCGCAGGGCTGTCGCCCGCCCACTTCACGCGCGAGTTCCGTCGGGTGTTCGGGGAGTCGCCGCACCAGTACCTGGTGACGCGCCGCCTCGAGCGCGCTGCTGCACTGCTGCGAGACACGGACTGGTCGGTCACCCGGATCTGCCACTCGGTCGGGTGGAGCAGTCTCGGCTCGTTCACCACCTCGTTCGGGCGCATCCACGGCATGACGCCGAGCGAGTACCGCCGGTCGCGGCCGCCGGCCCAGCGCCACCTGCGTGTGCCCGCCTGCGTGGCACGCGAGTACGGACGGCCGCAGAACCGCACGTTTCGAGAAGTCAGCACGCCGTCGGTTCCGTAGCGTTCGTGGTGGTCACGAACGAAAGGACACGATCGATGCTGAAGATCGCCAACGCGCAGTTCTGGGTGCACGACCCCGATGAGTCGCTCCGCTTCTACGTGGAGACGCTGGGGTGGGAGGTCCGCTCGGACGTCACGATCGAGGACTGGGGATTCCGGTGGCTCGTGGTCGGTCCGGTGGGCCAGGACGGCGTCGGCCTGGTGCTGATGCAGGTGCCCTCGCCGCCGATGCTGGACGACGAGTCCTCCGCGCAGCTGCACGCGCTGGTGGCCAAGGGTGCGGGCGGCACGCTGTTCCTCGAGACCGACGACTGCCAGGCGACCTACGACGAGCTCCGCGCACGCGGCGTGGAGTTCAACGATCCGCCGACGCCGCAGCCCTACGGCATCGACACGTCGTTCCGGGACCCGTCGGGCAACAACATCCGCCTGACGCAGGTCCTCGAGTTCGATCTCGCGAGGTCCTGATCTCATCGCCTCCGTGCCACGGGAGAAATCCCGTGGCACGGCGGCGCCGTCGTGCGTACCGTGGCATCCATGCGCTCGTGACAGCGGCACGCCTGGAGCGTGCGAGCCGAGGTGACGAAGGAACCGGAGGTCCGGCACCGATCGGTGCCGAGCCCCGAGTGGTCGGCCCGTGGGGCTCGCTCGTCACCCGTCGTCCGGGGCGTCGTCGAGTGACCGCGCCGACCTGGCGCCGACGCGCCGGCGGTGACTCGCGACGCCCTCCATCGAGTCCGGGCCGCACGGCCCGCAACGAGGAGGCCACATGACCACGAGAACCACCACTTCTTCCGACGGGGGAGCCGGCGTCAACCGTGCCGCTCGCCGTGCGGCTCGGCGCAACGCGACGAGCGCGCTGGCGGGGATCCCGTCGGCACCGCAGCGCTCGTCGCGACCGCCGAGCAGGCCGCCGACGTCGGTGCAGCCCCGCCGCACCGGCGTGCGCGGCAACCGCTGAGCCAGCGGCACCGGTAACGTCGGCACATGACGCGACCGGTGCCGCTCTCTCCCGACGAGCTCGACGCCGCGGTCGACGGCCTGCCGGGCTGGAGCCTGGTCGAGGGCAAGCTGCACGCGGAGCTGCGCTTCGCCGACTTCGCCCAGGCCTTCGGCTTCATGTCGGCGGCCGCGACCGAGGCGGCTCGCATGGACCACCATCCGGAGTGGTCCAACGTCTACTCCCAGGTCACCATCGACCTGGTGACCCACGACGCCCGCGGGGTCACCGAGCTGGACGTGCAGCTGGCCCGCCGCATGTCCGAGCTCGCCGGAGGGGCCACCTCGTCGTAACCTCGCATCCATGCAGCGTTCATGGGGGCGGGGGAATCGTGGGCAGCGTCGGCGCGTCTGGGCTGCGGGGTTGATCGCAGCGGTGCTGGCCGTGGTGGTCGCGTGCGCTCCGCCGCCGTCGGACCCTGGCGGTCCGCCGACGACGGTCGCACCCCTGCCCGCGCCGCCCGCGGAGTTCACGACGCTCGCGTACAACGTCGCCGGGTTGCCCCAGGAGATCTCGAAGGCGAATCCGCAGGCCAACATCCCTCGGATCAGCCCGTTGCTGAACGAGTACGACGTCGTGCTGACCCAGGAGGACTTCGACTGGTGGACGCCGCTGGCCGGGTTGCTCGACTTCCGCAACTACCACGCCCGGCTGCGCGCGGATGCGACCCATCCGTACCGCACCGACGTGCACCCCGGGCCGCAGGCCGTCGGGGTGGATCCGCAGTCGCGCCCGCTGCTGGTGGGTGACGGGATCGGCATCATGTCGCGCTTCCCGCTCACCGGCGAGGACCACCACGCCTGGTCGAAGTGCAACGGCGACGCCTTCTTCGGCGCGGCGGACTGCTTGGCGATGAAGGGCTTCCGAGTGGTCACGATGACCCTCGGCGACGGCCGCGAGGTCGACGTGTACAGCCTCCACGCCGAGGCCGGCAGCGGCGACCGCGACCAGCAGCTGCAGGCGCTCGACTTCGCCGAGCTGGCAGCGTTCATCGCCGCCCGGGGCGACGACCGGGCGGTGATCGTCGGGGGCGACACGAACCTGCACGTCGAGGACGGCTACCCCGAGGACAACACCGGCGAGGTCGACCGTGTCATCTGGCAGGGCTTCCTCGACGCCACCGGGTTGACCGATGTCTGCGCGGAGCTCTCGTGCGACGAGCCGGGCAGCATCGACAAGTTCGCCTACCGCAGCTCGACCACGGTGGAGCTGGCAGCGCTCGAGATCGACTTCCCCCGAGACCGCTTCAGCACCACCACCGGTGAGGACCTCAGCGACCACCCACCGTTGGTGGTGCGCTGGCGCTGGGACGTGCCCGCCGCTGGCTGAGCGGCGCCCGGGGGTTCAGGAGCCGGCCGCGGCCGCCTCGTCGAGGCCCTGGGCCAGGGTGTTCCAGCTGAGCGTGGCGCACTTGATGCGCACCGGGAACTTCACCACGCCGCGCAGCGCCTCGAGGTCACCCAGCTTGAGCTCGGACACATCGGTCGGCACCTCGGGCTCGCCGCCGTCGAGGCCGTCCTCGTGGATCGACATCATCGCCTTGAAGGCCCGCGTCAGCTCGTGGATCTCTCCGACGGTGCGGCCCTTCACCGCCGCCGACATCATCGAGGCGGACGACTGCGAGATGGAGCAGCCCTGCCCGCCGATTCGGATGTCGGTCACGACGGCGTCATCGCCCTTGGCGGCGTCGTCGACGTCGATGTAGACGACGATCTCGTCGCCGCAGAGCGGGTTGAACCCCTCGACCCGGTGTGCGGGCGGCGAGGGCAGCTCGCCGCGGTTCCGCGGGCTTCGGTAGTGGTCGAGGATGATCTCGCGGTAGAGGTCTTCGAGGCCCGACATTCGGTGCCCTCCGTGGGTGTCGGTGGTGGTGTGTGCGGTGCGGTGTGCGGTGGTCGGCGCGTGCAGGACGCGATCAGAACGTGAAGAAGTCGCCGGCCGCTTCGAGCGCATCGCCGAGAGCGTCGATGTCCGACTCGTCGTTGTAGACGTACCACGATGCTCGCGCAGTGGCGCCGACTCCGAGAACTCGCATGAGCGGCTTGGCGCAGTGGTGGCCCGGACGGACGCACACGCCGTGCTGGTCCAGGACCTGCGACAGGTCGTGAGGGTGCAGGTCGCCGAACGCGAAGCTCATCACGCCGCCGCGCTGGGCGGGCTCGGCGGGGCCGTGGATCGTCAGCTGGTCGCCGAAGCGCTCCGTCAGCGTCGACAGGGCGTACGCGTTGAGCTGCACCTCGTGGCGGCGGACCGCCTCCATGTCGAGCGACTCGAGGTAGTCGATCGCGGCGCCGAGTCCGACGATCTCGGCGATCGGCGGTGTGCCGGCCTCGAACTTGTGCGGCACGTCGGCGGGCACGAAGCCGTCGAGGCGCACGTCGAGGATCATGCCGCCGCCACCGAGGAACGGGGGCATCTCCTCGAGCAGCTCGCGCCGTGCCCACAGCACGCCGACCCCGGTCGGTCCCAGCATCTTGTGCCCGGAGAACGCGAGGAAGTCGGCGCCCAGCTCGGTCACGTCGGTCGGCAGGTGAGGGGTGTACTGGCAGGCGTCGACGCTCACCAGCGCTCCCGCGGCGTGTGCCAGGTCGGCGAGGCGGCGCACGGGGGTGATGGTGCCGACGACGTTCGACATCGCGGAGATGCCGAGCAACGAGATGCCGTCGACCAACCGGTCGATGTCGGTCAGGTCGAGCTGACCGTCCGCGGTGAGCGGGATCCAGCGGATCTCGACGCCCTTCTCCGCCGCCAGCTGCTGCCACGGCACGATGTCGGCGTGGTGCTCGAGCTGGGTGAGCAGCACGGCGTCGCCCGGGCCCAGGTTCGCCGCGCCCCACGACCGGGCCACCAGGTTGATGGACTCGGTCGCGTTCTTGGTGAAGATGATCTCCTCGGGCTGGGCGGCGCCGATGAAGCGGGCGACCTTCGCTCGGCCGCCCTCCATGGCGTTGGTGGCCTCCTCGGCCAGCGTGTAGGCGGCCCGGTGCACGTTGGCGTGGTGCGTCTCGTAGTAGTCGTCCATCGCAGCGAGCACCTGGCGGGGCTTCTGCGAGGACGCCGCGGAGTCGAGGAACACCAGGCGCTGGTCGTGGATGCGGCGCTCGAGGATCGGGAAGTCCGCTCGGATCGCCTCGACGTCGAGCGTTCGGGTCTCGGCGGGGGACGTCGGGTCGCTCAGCGCCATGCGTCGAACCCCTCGGCCTCCAGCCGCTGTGCGAGCTCCGGCCCACCGCTGTCGACGATGCGCCCGTCGATCAGGATGTGCACGACGTCGGGCGTGAGGTGGTCGAGCAGCCGCTGGTAGTGCGTGATCACCAGCACGCCGAGCTCGGGTCGGTCGGCGCGCACCTCGTTGACCCCCGAGGCCACGACGCGCAGGGCGTCGATGTCCAGGCCGGAGTCGGTCTCGTCGAGGATGGCCAGCTCGGGCTCGAGCATCGCCATCTGCAGCACCTCGTTGCGCTTCTTCTCGCCACCGGAGAAGCCCTCGTTGAGGAAGCGGTCCGCGAACGCCGGGTCCATGTCGAGGCGCTGCATCCACTCCATCATGGCGAGTCGGATCTCGAGCACGGACAGGTCGATGCCCTTGCGCTCCGACAGGGCCTGGCGCAGGAACTGGCGCACCGAGACGCCCGGGATCTCCTGGGGGTACTGGAACGCCAGGAAGATGCCCGACTTGCCGCGCACGTCGGCCGGCCAGTCGGTGATGTCCTCACCCTTGAAGCGCACGGTGCCGGAGGTGGTGACGTACTCGGGCGAGCCCATCAGCGTGCTGGCCAGCGTCGACTTGCCCGATCCGTTGGGCCCCATCAGCGCGTGGACCTCGCCACGCCCGACGCTCAGGCTGACGCCGCGGAGGATCTCGGCGGACGTCTCGCCCGCCGGGGCCACGTGGAGGTCATCGATCTGGAAGAGGGGGGCGTCGGTGGTGTCCGTCACGGTGGTCTCCGGCTCGTTGGACATGGCGTGCAGTCTATTTCCCCTACGCGGGTAGTGGAAATAGTGGTGCAGGTCGTGTCGACCGCTCATCGGTGGTCGCGGAGATCCTCCTTCCAACTGCGGAAGCGGTCGTGGTGGCCCGTCGGTCCGGCGCCCTCACCGCTGCCGTCGGGGTGGAGGCGGAACTCGTAGCTCCGGTCCAGGTCGTTCGCGTCGATGGCGACGTAGCGGGCGTCGCCTCGGCGGGCCGGTCCGGCCCTCCACAGCAGCCATGGGCCGATGCGCCGTTTGTAGGTGGCCTCGGCGCTGCCGATGTCGTCGCCGGCCCGCAGGAGGGCAGCAGGGGCTTCGATCCAGGCCGTCGCGGGGATGTTGCGGTCCCGGGTCGGTGTCGGGGGCAGCGCGTCGGTGTGGATCGGTGTCGGGTCGAGGGGCCGATCGTCGGCGACCAGCGGCGGGTCGTTGGGGGTGTCGTCCACGTGGTGAGTCTCCTCCAGTCCGCCGTTGGGGTCACCCCGGCCTTGACGGCGTGTATTCCTACTGGTTTGATAGGAAATCGCGTCGGAGGGCCCGACGTCCGAGTGGCAGGGAGCGGCGTGGAGCGACTGATCGTGTTCGTGCTCGCCGGCTTCGTGGCGCAGCTGATCGACGGCTCGCTGGGCATGGGCTTCGGCGTGATCGGCACCTCGGTGCTCGTCGCGGCAGGGGCCTCGGCCGCGGTCGCCTCGGCGGTGATCCATGCCGCCAAGGTCGGCACCGCGCTGGTGTCGGGTGCGAGCCACTGGCGCTTCGGCAACGTGCACTGGCGGACCGTGCTGCTCATCGGCGTGCCCGGCGCGGTCGGCGCCTACGCCGGGGCGACGGTGCTGTCCAACGTCGACGGCCGGCAGTTCGCGCCGGTCACCGCCGGCATCCTGTTCGTGCTCGGGGGCTACATGCTGGCCCGCTTCGCCTTCGGCATGACCCGCAAGCCGACCGACCCCTCGCACCTCAAGGCGCGCTTCCTGGTGCCGCTCGGCGCGGTCGGGGGAGTGGTGGACGCGATCGGCGGTGGTGGCTGGGGTCCTGTCACCACGCCGACGCTGATGACCGTGGGGCGCATGGAGCCCCGCAAGGCCATCGGCTCGGTGTCGCTGTCCGAGCTGCTCGTGGCGATCGCGGCCAGCCTCGGGTTCCTGTTGCACCTGGGCTCCGAGGAGGTCCAGTGGGGCGCGGTCGGAGCGCTGCTGCTGGGAGCGGTGATCGTCGCGCCGTTCGCCGCGTACGTGGTGAAGGTCCTGCCGCCACGGGTGCTGGGCACGTTCGTCGGCGGTCTGATCGTGGTGCTCAACGCTCGGACGATCATGATCGCCATGGGTGCACCGGGCCCGCTGCGCGTGGTCGTGATGGTGCTGCTGGGTGCCGGCTCGGCGCTCCTCGTCTGGCGCAGCTGGACGATCGCCCGCGAGGAGTCGGCACTGGTGGCGCTCGTGCCCGAGGTCGATCTCACCGTCACCAGCAGCGAGGCGACCGACTCGGCGGCGAAGGAGCCTGCCGGCTGAGCGCCGGCCGGCACCTCATCACCAACCCCGGTCGACCCACTCCTGCAGGTGCGGCGACTCCGCGCCGATCGTGGTGTCGTCGCCGTGACCGGGCATCACGAGCGTGTCGGGGGCGAGCGCCGCGAAGAGCCGACGGTCGATCGACTCGATGATCGTGGCGAAGTCGCCGCCCTCGAAGGTGGCGTTGCCCGCACCTCCGGGGAACAGGGTGTCGCCGCTGAACAGCAGCGGCTTGCCCTCGACCAGGAAGCACATCGAGCCGGGGGTGTGGCCGGGGGTGTGGATGGTGCGGAGCCGAAGGCGACCCACCGGGATCACGACGTCGTGCTCGAGGATCTCGTCGTAGCTGTCGAGCATCGCGGCGTCCTGGGAGGTGACCCCCACCGAATACCCGGCGTCGCGCAGCTCCGGCACGGCCTGGATGTGGTCCCAGTGGCCGTGGGTCTCGAGCACCCGTCGCACGCCCAGGCCCGACGCCAGCTCGAGCAGGCGCTCGTGCTCGTTCGCCGCATCCAGCAGCACCGCATCGCCGGTGTGCCGACACCGCAGCACGAACACGTTGTTGTCCATCGGGCCGACCACGACCTTGTGGATCTCCAGGTCGGTGTCGGCGTGGTGCAGCGTGGACGCGTCGGCCATGGCGTCAGTCTCGCGCCGCCGAGCGGACGGATCCGCTCAGCCCGAGCGGCGCTGGTACGGCTCGAGCGCCGCCTGGAGCCGTCCTGACACGGCTCGGCGGAGCTCGGCGGGCGCGACCACCTCGACGTCGGCGCCGAGCGTGAGCAACTGGTCCGCCAACACCTCCAGCGTCTCGCCCCGCACTCGCAGCTCCACCCAGCCCTGCTCGTCCGGCGGGCCCGTGGGTTCCGCCGCAGCAGCGGCGGACTCGCCGACGGCCTCGTGCAGCCGTCGGCGACCGCTCGGCGTGCAGCGGAGCCGACACTCGACGCGCAGCAGGCTCTGGTCGAACGCCGACGAGGACGCCGACCACCACGCCGCCAGGTCGAACCCGTCGGGGCGGCGCGACGCCTCGTCGAGCACGGTGCAGCCCACGATGCGGCCGACCCGGTAGCTGCGCACGTCGCTGCGGTGCATCGCGACCAGGTACCAGGTCCCCGCCTTCATCACCAGGCCGAGCGGATCCAGGCGTCGACGCACGGCGCCCTCGCCGCGCCGGTAGCTCACCTGGATGCGGCGTGACGACCAGACCGCGTCCGCGACGGCGCGCAGGCAGTCGGTGGGTTCGTGGCGTCGGAACCATCCGGCGGCGTCGAGGTGGACGCGCTCGCCGATGCGTGCCGCATGGGCGCGCAGCTGCGGGGGCATGGCCGCGCTCACCTTGAGCTGCGCGCTCGCCGCGACCGAGGCCAGCCCGAGCTGCGCCAGCGCGTCCGGTGCGCCGGCGAGCGACAACGCTGCTGCCTCGTCGCCGGTCAGCGCGCCCAGATCGGTGCGCCAGCCCGGCAGCAGGTGGATGCCGCCCCCGGGTCCGGTGGTGGTCCACAGCGGCACCCCGGCGGCCTGCAGCGCCTCGACGTCGCGGTACACGGTGCGCACGGACACCTCGAGCTGCTCGGCGAGCTCGGCCGCGGTCCAGCGCTCACGGGTCCGGCACAGCATGAGCATGTTCAGCAGGCGACTCGAGCGCACCTCGACGAGGGTAGGACAGCTCCCTGACAAGATCTGTCAGGAATGTGGGGTCACCATCTCCGGATGGATGACATGACCTTCCCGTTCGCCGCAGATCGAGCCGAGCAGCCGCTCACCGCCGGGCTGGCCAGCTGGGCCGACGTCGTGGCAGCGCAACCCGAGCTGGCCGCGGCGGTGCAGGCCCGCCTCGAGTCCACCAAGCACCACGTGCTCGCGACGCTGCGCTCCGATGGAGCACCTCGCGTCAGCGGCACCGAGGTGATCCTGTTCGACGGCATCCTGGCGCTGGGCTCGATGTGGCGCGCGGTCAAGGCGCTCGACCTGCGCCGCGACGGACGTTTCGCGCTGCACACGAACCCGGGCGACGGCTCCATGGACGGCGGCGACGCCAAGTTGTCGGGCACCGCCGTGGAGCTGAGGGGCGCCACCGCCGTGGCGATCTCGGAACGTCTGAGCGCGGAGGCCGCCGAGCAGGACCGCCCCGAGGTGCCCGAGCCGTTCCACCTGTTCCGCCTGGACCTGTCGCAGGTGGTGCTGTCGGAGGTGGACCACGAACGGGGGTGCATGGTCATCCGCTCGTGGTGGCCCGACCGCGGGCTCGTGGTGGCCGAGCGCTGAGGGCTGACGATCGGCGGGTCGGTGCGTGGTCAGGTGCTGACGACGTCGTAGCCGAGTGCCACCGCCACCGGGATCTGCGCCGGGTCGAAGGTCAGGTAGGTGAGCGGCCTCGGCAGTCGGTCCGCCGCAGCCAGGTGGAGCGCGTCCACGGTGCGCACCGGCTGGGTGCGGCCCAGCTCGGCGGCGCGGTCCAGGCACCGCTGGTCCACGGGCACCACGTGGAAGCGCTCCCAGTCGTCGCGCATCGCCCGCCGGAGATCGTCGGACCGAGCGGGATCGTCACCCAGGCGGTCGACCACCATCAGCGCCTCGGACAGGGCCAGGGCTGCGGCACACCAGTCGGGGTCGTCGTGCATGGCGTCCAGCGTGACCGTCCGGGACGGTCCTTCCAGGTAGCGCGCCAGCAACGCCGTCGAGTCCAGGAAGAGCGTCATCGTCCGCGGACCTCACGCACCAGCTGGTCGATCCGGGTGCCGGCCCACAGCGGCATGGAGAACTCCGGCTCCGGTCGGTCGGCGCGGCGCGCGAGCACCAGCTGACCTCGGGCGGCGAGATCCTCGAGCGAGACGTGCTCGTCGACGGGTTCGATCGGGCCCAGCTGCGCCACGGGCAGCCCGTCGACGGTGATCACGATGCGCTCTCCGGCGCCCGCCCGTCGCACGTGCGCCGCGACGTCGGCCCGAAGGTTCCGGATGCCCACGTGCTCCACGGGTGTCAGGATAACCATCCTGGGCGACCGGTGTACGCGTGTGTACTCAAGCCGACGTGCCGGCGCGAGCTCGACGGGGTAGAACCTCGCCCGAACCGATCGACACGCCCACAGGGGGAACCAACGTGAACTTCGCCTTCAGCGAGGACCAGGAAGCACTGCGCAAGGTCGTCAAGGACTTCCTGAACGCCAAGTCCAGCGAGGACACCGTCCGTGAGCTCATGGACACCGAAGCCGGCTACGACCAGGCCGTGTGGACCCAGATGGCCGAGCAGATGGGCCTCCAGGGGCTCATCATCCCCGAGGAGTTCGGCGGCTCCGGCTACTCCTTCGTCGAGCTGATCGTGGTGCTCGAGGAGATGGGTCGCCGCCTGCTGTGCGCCCCGTACTTCTCCACCGTCGTGCTCGCCGGCCAGACGCTGGTGCACTCCGGCGACGACGCCGCCAAGGCCGAGCACCTGCCCGGCATCGCCTCGGGCGAGACCATCGCCACGCTGGCCTACACCGAGCCCAACGGCCGCTGGGACGAGGGCGCCGTCACCGCGACCGCCACCCGCTCGGGCGACGGGTGGACCATCGAGGGCACGAAGCTCTACGTGCTCGACGGCCACGTCGCCGACCTGATCATCACCGCAGCGCGCACCGAGGCGGGCATCAGCCTGTTCGCGGTGCAGGGTGACGCCGCAGGGCTCACGCGCACGGCGCTGTCCACCATGGACCAGACCCGCAAGCAGGCCCGCCTCGAGTACGCCGGCGTGCCGGCCACGCTCATCGGCACCGACGGCGCCGGCTGGGACACCATCTCCACCGTGCTCGACCTCGCAGCGGTGGCGCTCGCCGCCGAGCAGGTCGGCGGTGGCCAGGAGGTCCTGGAGATGGCCGTGCAGTACGCGAAGGACCGCGTGCAGTTCGGTCGCCCGATCGGCTCGTTCCAGGCGATCAAGCACAAGTGCGCCGACATGCTGCTCGAGGTCGAGTCGGCCAAGTCCGCCGCCTACTACGCCGGCTGGTGTGCGTCCGAGCTGAACGACGAGCTGCCCTCGGTGGCCTCGCTGGCCAAGGCGTACTGCTCCGAGGCCTACTTCCACGCCGCGGCGGAGAACATCCAGATCCACGGCGGCATCGGCTTCACCTGGGAGCACCCGGCGCACCTCTACTTCAAGCGCGCCAAGAGCTCCGAGCTGCTCTTCGGCGACCCGACGTACCACCGCGAGCTGCTCGCTCAGCGCATCGGCATCTGATCCTGCAGGCGCGGTCCTGAACGGCGAGACCCTGGTGGTCCGAGTCGCGCTGCGACCGGGTCCCAGGGTCTCGCCGCGCTCGCTGCGTTGTCGTCAGCTCAGGCGAGGACCCGTGCGGCCAGGAGCTCGACGAGCGCCGGATCCGCTCCGAGGTGCTCGGCCAGCTCGATCTCGACCGACGCATGACGCTCGCGAGCGGCCTCGACGATCGTCGGGATGTCGACCAGCACGTGGTTGCCGGGGCCGAGGAAGTGGGGGACCACCCGCACTCGGGTCGCCCCGTCCGCGACCGCTGCGTCCACCGCGTCAGCGATGGACGGCGTGGTGAGCTCCAGGTACGCGGGTCGGACCGGGGCGCCGGCGCGCTCGCCGACCGCGACGCACAGCGCTTCGTGCGCGGTCGCTGCTGCGGGGTTGCGGCTGCCATGGGCCACGAGCAGGGTCACGTGCGCGGTCGAGGGGGAGGGCATGGCCCAGACGCTACGGTCCGTGCTCGTGAGCGACAACGCAGGCCGCACCCCCTCGGCGCACCACGTCGTCGGGGTGGGCCCGCATCCTCGGCCGTGGCCCGACGACGACCGGCTCGACCCCGAGCTGCTCGAGCACGGCGACCGTCGCAACGTGGCGGACGGCTACCGCTACTGGACCGTCGAGGCCATCCGGGCCGACCTGGATCGTGACGCGCTGCCGGTCGAGATCGCCGTGGAGAACTGGGAGCACGACTTCAACATCGGCACCGTCGTGCGCAACGCGAACGCCTTCGGCGTGCGTCGGGTGCACATCGTGGGCCGCCGACGGTGGAACCGTCGCGGCGCCATGGTCACCGACCGCTACCTGCACGTCGAGCACCACGACGACCTGGACGGCCTGCTGGCCGACGCGGCGGCACGTGACCTGCAGGTGGTGGGCATCGACAACCTGGACGGCTCGGTGCCGCTCGAGTCGACCGAGCTCCCCGAACGAGCGCTGCTCGTGTTCGGCCAGGAGGGCCCCGGGTTGTCCGACGCGGCCCGACAGGCGGCGACGGTGGTGTGCTCCATCACCATGGTGGGGTCGACCAGGTCGATCAACGCCGGGGTCGCGTCGGGGATCGCGCTCCACTCCTGGCTGCGCCAGCACGTGCTCCCCGGCCGCGACCAGCGTTGAGGAGATACCCTCCTGGGGTATCATCATCGCATGCACGGCTACACCACCGACAAGGACGCCTACCTGAAGCGGCTGCGACGCATCGAGGGTCAGGTGCGAGGTCTGCACCGAATGGTCGACGAGGACGAGTACTGCATCGATGTGCTGACGCAGATCTCGGCGGTGACCAAGGCGCTGCAGGGCGTCGCGCTCGGGCTCATGGACGACCACCTGCACCACTGCGTCGCGGACGCGGTCCAGGACGGCGGCGCCGAGGCCGACGAGAAGCTCGCCGAGGCGAGCGCCGCGATCCGGCGTCTGGTGCGGTCCTGAGCAGCACCCGCCAGACTTGGGGCCGTCGCCGTCCACGGAGCACCATGGTCGGGCGCTGTCATCCCGCCAGGAGCACCACATGACCTCTCGACGATCGATCCGACTGCTGACCGGGCTGGGCATCGCCCTGGCGTTGGTCCTCTGGGGCGCAGGGACCGCCGGCGCCCAGGAGCTGCCCGGCGACTCCGGCTCGGGCCGACGGGTCGTGTACTCCGTCGGCCAGCAGCGAGTGTGGTGGGTCGAGGGCGACAACACCGTCGTCAACACGTACCTGGTGTCCGGCAAGGCCGCCACGCCGGCGGTCGGCACCTACCAGGTGTACTCCAAGAGCCGTTACACGACCTCGGTCGACGGCTCGGCGAGGATGGAGTTCATGGTGCGCTTCGCCTGGGGGCGCTCGGCGGCCATCGGGTTCCACTCGATCCCGGTCAACCGCTACGGCAGCCCGCTGCAGAGCGAGGCCCAGCTGGGCAGCCCCCTGTCGGCCGGCTGCGTGCGCCAGCGTTGGTGGGACGCCGCAGGCCTGTGGGACTGGGCGCCGATCGGCACCACCGTCGTCGTCGTCAAGTGAGCTCCGGCCCCCTCGACCCGGCGGGGCTGTTCCGCCTGGACGGGCAGGTCGCGATCGTGACCGGTGCGTCGTCGGGGCTCGGTGACCGCTTCGCCCGGGTGCTGCACGCCGCCGGCGCCCACGTGGTCGTCGCTGCACGCCGCGCCGACCGGTTGGCGTCGCTCGCCGAGGAGCTGGGCGATCGGGTCACCCCGGTGCCAGCGGACCTGACCGTGCTCGAGGACCGTGAGCTGCTGGTCGAGACGGCGCTCGGCGCCACCGGCAGGATCGACGTGCTGGTCAACAACGCGGGGGTCAGCGACCCGACTCCCGCCGAGGACGAAACGCTCGAGCACCTCCTGTCCACCATGGACCTCAACGTCGTGGCGCCGTTCCACCTGTGCCAGCTCGTCGGCCGCCGGATGCTCGCCGAGGGCACCGGCAGCATCGTCAACGTGGCGTCGATCCTGGGCCTGGTGGCGGCGTCGCCGATGAAGGACGCCAGCTACTGCACCTCGAAGGGCGCGCTGGTGAACATGACGCGCCAGCTGGGATGCGAGTGGGGGCGCAAGGGCGTGCGCGTGAACGCACTGGCGCCGGGCTGGTTCCCGTCCGAGATGACCCAGGCCGACATGTTCGACGACGACGGCGGGGCGCAGTTCGTGGTCCGCAACACGCCCATGGGACGTGCGGGTCAGGTCGACGAGCTCGACGGAGCGCTGCTGTTCCTGGCAGGTCCTGCGTCGAGCTACGTCACCGGGCAGGTGCTCGCCGTCGACGGAGGCTGGACCGCCCGCTGAGCGGCCCGGCGGTCGCGCCGCGGCTCAGCCGGCGGCGGGGGAGCCCTCGAAGGGCATCGGGTCGCCGGGCTTGGGGTACACCGGGCGCGACCACGACATCATGCGGGCCAGGTTGTCGGTGACGGGCCGCCACTGCTCCGGATCCCAGCCGTCGGCCTTGCCGATGATGCTGAGGTCGTTGCCGACGTGGACCAGCGCCGGGATCTGCTCGACGCCGAGCGCCGCCACCGCGGTGCGATCCGGGTCGGCGAAGGTCAGGAAGCGGTCCGCCCAGGGCCCCAGGAACGCCAACGCGTCCTTCTCGTCGGCGGTGACGAGCCAGGCGACGCGGCAGTCGGCGCCCACCAGCTCACCGAGGATGCGACCTGCGGTCTCCAGGATCCATGCGCTCTCGTAGGTGTACGGGTCGAGCACGACGGTCACCAGGTGGAACATGGTGACCTGGTCGGACATGGTGAGCGGCTCGCCGCCGATCGGCTCGAGCTTGAGGTCTGCAGGGACGGTAGCCACGGGCGAAAAGTAGCGCGCGCCGACGACGGGGAGCAGATCCGGGTCGCACCTACACTCCGCTCGTGCACCCCATCGAGCGACTCAGGTACGTGGCCAGGTCCCAGGGTGCGCCCGCCCCCGTGCTGGTGCGAGAGGCATCGGTGGCACTCGGTGCGTTCCGCAACGACCCCGCCGGCATGGTCGCCGCCTGCCGGCGCATCATCGACCGCCAGCTGACCTGCGCCCCGCTGTGGTGGCTCTGCGCCCGGATGCTCTGCGCACCGGAGCCGATGCGGGAAGGTCACGAGGCGGTGATCGAGATGGACGACGATCCCACCGGTCGCCTGCTCGCTGCGGCACTGCCCGACGACGCCTCGGTGGTGCTGGTCGGGTGGCCGGCCCAGGCGGTGGCCGCGCTGCGGCGACGAGGCGACGTCGAGGTGCTGGTCGTCGACGTCGCGGGAGAGGCGCACGAAGCGGCCGACCAGCTCGAGCTGCTCGACGTCGAGGCACTGGCGGTGCCGTCGCGGGGCCTGGCCGCGGCGGTCGCCCTGGCCGACCTGGTGCTCGTCGACGCACTGGCGATCGGCCCCGAACGAGCGCTGGTGCCGTCCGGTTCGATGGCCGCGGCAGCGGTGGCGCGCCAACTGGGCGTGCCGGTGTGGATCATCGGTGGCGTCGGTCGGCTCATGCCGGCGTCGATGTTCGATGCGCTCGCCACCCGCTGGTCGGGCTCCGTCGACCCCCTCGACGCCGAGGAGGAGCTGATGAGCCTGGCCTCCGTGGATCGCCTCGCCGGCGTCGGCGGCGTGCTCGACGTGGCGGCCGGGCTGCTGCACACCGACTGCCCGGTCGCCCCCGAGCTGTTCCGACTCGCCGGCTGAGCGCCGCGGTACTGTCCCCGCCATGGCGATCGTCGAGTTCCCCTCCAACGGCACCACCGGGTCGGGCTACTTCGCCCCCGCAGCGGGCGGCAGGGGCCCCGGGGTCCTGGTGATCCAGGAGTGGTGGGGCCTGGTGCCCCACATCTGCGACGTGGTCGATCGCTTCGCCGCCGCCGGGTTCTCGGCGCTGGCGCCGGACCTGTACCGCGGCGCGACGACGACCGAGCCCGACGAGGCCGGCAAGCTCATGATGGCGCTGAACCTGGAGCAGGCGGCCAAGGACATGCGCGGCGCCATCGGCTTCCTGCAGGGCTCCGACGCGGTCAGCTCCGAGGGCGTCGGCGTGGTCGGGTTCTGCATGGGCGGGGGTCTGGCCATGATGCTCGCAGCGCAGGAGCCCGACGACGTCGTGGCGTGCGCGCCGTTCTACGGGCTCATCCCGTGGGAGGCGGCCGAGCCCGACTGGTCGGCGTTGTCCGCGCCGGTGCGGGGCCACTTCGCCGAGCAGGACGGCTTCTTCGGCCCCGACAAGGCACGCGAGCTCGAGGCGAAGCTGCAGGACCTGGGCAAGGACGCGCAGATCCGCATCCACCCCGGCGTGGACCACGCCTTCTTCAACGACGCACGGCCCGAGGTGTACTCCGCCGAGGCCGCACAGGCGGCCTGGGACGACACGATCGAGTTCTTCCGCTCGACCATCCGATAGCGCCGGCGCCGGCACGCCGCTATGCACGTCCTGATCGTCACCAACGACCTGCCGCCGCGTGTCGGCGGCATCCAGTACTACGTCGACCAGCTCGCCCGAGGGTTGGTGTCGGCCGGCGACCGGGTGACGATGTACGGCTCGAGCTCGCCGGGCTGGGAGGACCACGACCGCGACGCGCCGTACGCCGTGGTCCGAGAGCCCACCTCGACGCTGCTGCCGACGCCGACCGTGCTGCGCCACACGCTCGCCATCATCGAGCGTCGACGCCCCGACGTGGTCGTGTTCGGCGCGGCGTTCCCCCTGGGGCTGCTGGGGCCTCGACTGCGGCGGCGGACGGGGGTGCCCTACGTGGCGTGGACCCACGGCCTCGAGGTGTCCGCCGTGCGGGCGCCGGGTGGGCGGCGCCTGCTGCGTGCGGTCGGTCGGGACGCCGCGGCCATCACGTTCGTGTCGCGCTGGTGCCGCGACCTGCTGCAGCCGGGCTTCGGGCCGGGCCCGCGCTACGAGCTGCTGCCGCCGGCGGTCGATCCGGCGTTCCACCCCGGTGTCGACGGCACGGCGGTGCGGGAGCGCTACGGGTTCGGTGACGACCCGGTGGTGGTCTGCGTCTCGCGGATGGTGGAGCGCAAGGGCCAGGACCAGCTGATCGCCGCGCTGCCCGAGCTACGTCGCCGGGTGCCCGGCGCTCGGCTGCTGCTGGTCGGTGGGGGGCCGCACCACGACGAGCTCGTGGCGTTGGCTCGTCGCTTCGATGTGATCGAGCACGTGCAGTTCGCCGGTCAGGTGAGCGATGCCGAGCTGCCGGCGCACTACGCCGCCGGCGACGTGTTCGCCATGCCGTGCCGTGAGCGAAAGGGCGGGCTCGAGGTCGAGGCGTTCGGCATCGTGTTCATCCAGGCACAGGCGATCGGTCGGCCGGTGGTGGCCGGCGACATCGGCGGAGTGCCCGACGCACTCGACCCTGGCCGCACCGGACTGCTGGTGGACGGCTCGTCGGTCACGGCGCTCACCGACGCCCTGGCGTCGTTGCTGGGCGACCCCGAGCGCGCCACCGAGATGGGCGAGGCCGGTGCCGCGTTCGTCGCCGACGGCTTCACCTGGGATCGCCGCACCGCCGAGCTGCGGTCGCTGCTCGCCGACGTCGTCGGCTGACCCTGCTGGCGCGTTCAGGCGCGGGCGATGGCTTCGCCGTGGGGCACGAGGAACCAGCCGTCGGGGTCCGCTGCCCAGTCCCGGAACGCCTCGGCCATGTCCGCGAGCTCGGCGCGCGTGGCCAGTCCGGCGTCGATGAGCTGCTCGGCGATCGACGACTCGGTCATGCGGTCTGCCCACAGGCCGCCCCACCACGCCCGGTCGTCCGGTGTGGCGAAGCACCACACCGAGGCGCCCGGCGCCACGTCGGTGAACCCGGCCGAGTGCAGCCAGCCGAGCAGTCGGCGGCCGGCATCCGGCTCACCGCCGTTGCGTCGAGCGATCGTGCGGTACGCATCGAGCCAGCGGTCGAGTTGGTGGTGCTCGGGCGCCCAGGTGAACGCCCCGTAGTCGGCGTCGCGCACGGCGACGATCCCGCCGGGGCGACACACCCGGTGCATCTCGACGAGCGCTGCGACCGGGTCCTGGAGGTGTTGCAGCACCTGGTGTGCGTGCACCACGTCGAACGCGTCGTCGTCGAAGGGCAGCCGCCGCAGGTCCGCGACGCGGAACTCGAGGCGCTCGCCAGCGTGCTGCGCTGCGGCCTGGTGGATCACTTCGGCGCTGCGATCGATGCCGACCACTCGTCCGGGCGACACCCGCGCCGCGAGGTCGGCGGTGATCGAGCCAGGGCCGCAGCCCACGTCCAGCACATCGTCACCGGCGCGGAGATGCGCCAGCAGGTGCGGCGCCGAGTTCTCCACCGTGCGCCAGGTGTGCGAGCGCAGCACCGACTCGTGGTGACCATGGGTGTAGCGGGACTGATCCACCGAGCGAGCATCTCACCAGATGCCGGTCGGCAGCCCGTGAGTTCCCGTACCGGGTGTGCGCGACGTCGGCGCAGGCAGCACCGGATCTTCCGCGGAATCGTCGTCGGGACCGTGGTCGAAGGGAAGGTTGGCGGCGAAGAAGCACGCCCAGTCGATGTGGTCGCCCTGCCAGTGGCTGCCGGCGCCATCGGCGGCGATGTCGAGGCCGAACCGATCGTGGGCATCGATGAGCTCGGCGAGTCGGCCCTGCATGGGCGGCGCGGCGTCGGGCACCTCCTCGCCGAGTCGTCGGAACCGCGCGTCGGTGGCGGTGCCGGTCAGGCTCCAGACGCCTCGGTGGACCGCACGATGGTGCTTCGGGCACAGCAGCAGCAGGTTCACGACGTGTTATCAATGTGCCCATGCCACGACGAGCGGTCACAGCAGCAGCGATCTACGCCCGGATCTCCAGCGACGACGGGTCTGCCCTGGGCGTCACCCGGCAGTTGGAAGACTGCCGCAAGCTCGCTGCGGAGCTGGGGTGGACGGTGGCCGAGGAGTACGTGGACAACGACGTGTCGGCGTACTCGAGGAAGCGTCGCCTGGGCTACGAAGCGATGTTGGAGGACATCGCCGCAGGCGAGCGAGATGCGGTGATCGCCTATCACCAGGACCGGCTCACCCGACGGCCGATCGAGTCGGAACGATTCGTCGAGGTCATGCAGGCAGCTGGGGTGACCCGGCTGCGGTTCGCTGCCGGGGGAGAGGTGGATCTGGCCAACGGTGACGGTCTGTTGATGCTGCGCATCCAGGCGGCGGTGGCGGCGAACGAGTCGGATGCGAAGTCTCGCCGGGTGCGGCGCAAGTTGGACCAGGTCGCCCAGGAGGGCCGTCCGCATGGTGGCAGCGTTCGACCGTTCGGCTACGAAGCGGACAGGGTGACGCTGCGGGCTGACGAAGCGGTGGTCGTCAAGGATCTGGCCGAGCGGTTCCTGTCGGGCGAGTCGCTGGCCTCGTTGACCCGCTGGCTGAACGACGAGGGCATCCCGACCACGGGCAGGGCCGACCGGTGGAAGACCCCGACCGTGCGGGGGATGTTGGCGTCGGCTCGGATCTCCGGTCAGCGTGAACACCGAGGCGAGATCGTCGGACCGGCGATCTGGCCGGCCATCATCACTCCCGAGCAGACCGCCCGCATCCGGGCGATCTTCGCCGACCCGTCCCGGCGAACGAACCGGACCGCACGTAGCTACCTGCTGTCGGGTCTGTTGCGCTGCTCCGAGTGTGGCGCCGTGATGGTCTCTCACCCGAAGAAGGATCGTCGGTCCTACGTGTGCCGCTCCGGTCCCGACGCCGGTGGCTGTGGATCGCTGCGCATCTCCGCTGACCGAGTCGAGGAGCTGGTCGCCGAAGCGGTCCTCTACCGGCTGGACACCCCGGAACTCGCGAACGCTCTCTCGGGTGCGCAAGCGGCCGATGACGCTGGCGCCGCCTTGGCGGAGCAGATCACCGCCGACTCGGAGCAGCTCCAGGAGCTGGCCGAGCTCTACGCCGCTCGATCGATTAGTGCTGCCGAGTGGATGGCAGCCCGGAATCCGATCGAGTCACGACTGCAGGCGAACAAGCGTCAGATCGCACGGGCGAGCGGCACTGCGGATCTGGCCCGCTACATCGGCCAGGGCGAGCAGCTACGCACCCAGTGGTCGGGACTGAACCTCGACCGTCAACGGGCGATCGTCCGCACCGTGTTCGACCACGCCGTCGTGCACCCCCGGCCCAACAGCGGCGGCAGGACCAACCGGTTCGACCCGTCCCGAGTCGTGCCCGTGTGGCGGCTGTGAGGCGAGGTGGCGCACCGGCCGCAGCTCCGCTTGCGGCCCGGTGCGGTCGCCTGCCCTCAATAGGACGCCCACACGCCGCACCGCTTCAGGATCGGTGACCCGAGCGGGCACACCCTGAGCAGCGCAGGACGCCTCGACCCACGCAGCAACTTCGTCGGCTCTCAACCCGGCCATTGCATCCACACCGCCGGCGGGCCCGCCCAGTTCTCGTTCTGGCTGGAGTTCCAGTAGGTCTCGGCGGGACCGCCCATGCGTTCGAACGCTGCGAGGAACAGTGCGTCGAGCGTGGGCGCCTCGAGCTGCTCGACCTCGGGTGTGAACCCTTGGGCCACCTCGTAGCGGTGCAGACCCGGGACCCGTGCCCCGTCATCGAAGGACTTGGCCACGTACTTCGACAGGTAGCCGGCGGCCTTTCGGGCCTGGGCCAGCGCACCGGAGCCGACCGGAAGGTCTCCGATCAGCTTGATGTGCACGAACCCGTGCGGCCAGGCCGACTCGATCACCGTGCGTGGCACGTACCGGCCGACAGCGAAGTGCACGTGCAGCCCGTGGCCGGTCTTGTGCCACTCGGGTACCCACACGTACGCCAGCGGATCGCCCCCGAGCTGTGAGCGGAGTCGCCGGAAGAACAACCCGACGTGCTCCCTGAGCGCCTGGGGATCGTGATTGCCCTCACCCCGGTACGTCAGCGTGCCCAAGCGGTTCAGCCGGTTCGCTGCGCAGTACCTCCGCACCTTCGAGCGGGCACGACGAGCAGCTTCGGCAGCGGCACGCTCCGGGTCCGCTGCAGGCATCCCCGGAATCCGCACCACCGGCGCCGACTTCGCATAGCGGAACGACCCGCCGGCTTCCCCGGCGGCCGGCACCACCGACAGCACCCAACCAACAACCCCACCCTCAACACGCACACCAGACACGGACGGCTCCACGAACAGATGACCTGGACGTAGACAAACCACCCGCGACTTGGGCCTGCGTTGGGGCTCTTCACCCGGTATTCAGCCACCCGCGACTTGGGCCTGCGTAGGGGCTCTTCACCCGGCTGTGTCTGCGGGGAACGATAGCGCACGGAGGTCCGACCGCACGGCGGTCGGACCTCCGTGCGTGTCAACCGATCAGGCTGCCGCCCCTCCGCTGCGCTCCGGGTTGCCCTCCACCCAGGCCCTCGGGCCGCCCCGACGGGTCGGCCCGAGTTTCGTTGCTATTTCAAGTCAAGCGACCATTCCTCCGGCAGAAGCTCCGGTGGAGGCTTCGGACGGCGCTGACGGAGCCAATGGCCGATCTGCGGAAGGACGTACATCGTGCCAAAAAACAGGAGGAAAGCTCGGATCATGAGAGGTGAGGGTGGATCAGTTACGGGATCTGACAGGAGGACGCCGTCCCTGATTAGCGCTGCTGCTGAGATCGCCACAACGCCCACTACGAAGCCAGCTTGCCGAATTGCGCGGCCAACGCGGCTTCTAAACTTGCTGCTCCCGGTGAGCTCGCGAACGGGCCGGACCTCCTTGATTCCACCAGGGTGTCCCTTCAACGTCCCTCGGAGTACGACATCACGCCATATGCCGGTGTGCATGACGTCGACCCTGAATCCGTCGCCGGGATCCAGAAACTCGAATCCGACGGTCACCTTGGTTACTGGATCGGCGGTGTCGATCGGCTCGAGTGCTATCCCATTGACCGGTCGAGTGGTCGTGAGGTGAGTCCGGAGAATTTGCACGTCCTGGGGGCACTCGATCCGCAGCGCGTCTGCGGGGACCAGAGCAGAACCGTCAAGTGTCTGATTTCCGGCGTTCCAGAAGAAGAGTGAGGTGCCTGCCAAGTAGGGAACGTCACGACCGTCGAGAGTCACCTGCAGTCCGTCGATGGTCTGGTCCGGCCCGCCTATCAGCTCCCCACCGCGCTTGGCCTGCAAGGGCTTGGCGGAAGTCCTAGAGCGGACGTAGAAGACCACCGCCAGCACAACACCCACCACACCTGTAGCGACGCCAATCCACTCAAGCACCCACGCCTCCTCCCGGCTGCGCACAAGATAGAGGGCATTTGAACCGAGGGAGGGAGTGCAGCACCGCCGGTTTGGATTAGGGACGGCGGACCAAAGGGTGGACGCCGGGAGATTGCTGGCAGGTCGACGCCATAGCGGCCCTCCGGCCGGGCGGCCAACCCTCCCGCCCGAGACCGCCTGACCGGGCCAAGCCGTCTGGGGGCGTCCTCGCAACGTGTGAGGTTGGACAGGTCCGTGCGGCCGCCGCGCTCCCACCACACGATGTGGTGCACATGGAGCCGGTGCCGCCGAGCGCAGCCCGGGAACCGGCAGCAGCCACGATCGCGACGGTGCACCGCTCGGCGCAGCGCGGGGCTGGGGAACCGCCGGTGCCGGTCGAGGTCGAGCGAGGTGACCAGGTCGGCCCACAGCCCGTCGCCGTCGACGAGGTCGAGCACCGACCGCGCGCCGCCGTCGCAGCACAGCTTGTGCAGGGTCGCCCACGGCAGGTGCTGGTCGTGCTGGGTGACGATCGGCCAGCGGTGCGCTGCATCGTGCACCGCCCGAGTCGCCGGTGCGTCGTGGTCGGGTGCGGCGGCCTGCACCGGTGCGGTGACGTGCACGACGACCTCGGGCTGCGGTGCCAGCGAGGTGTCGCAGGTGGCGCCGGCGGACACCAGATCCACGAGCGCGTCCAGGCGCCGGCACTCCAGCGCCAGGGCCTCGGGGTCATCGGGGGCGAGCGTCGGCTCGGCGAGGGCGTCGGCCAGCGCGTCGATCGACGCGCGGAAGGACTCGGCAGCCACGCCGGCGGGGATGCGGGCTCGGACGATCAGGTCGCCGGTGTCGAGGTCGTGGCTCCAGGTCAACGAGCGGCGCAGCTCGGCCCGGTCCTGTTCGTCGCGCAGCTCGGCGTCGGCCTGCTCGCTGCACCGACGCAGCGCCGAACAGGCTCGCTCCAGCTGTGACGCGGTGGACCACCGGGCCAGGTCGACCAGGTTGGCCTCGGTGCCGGGGTGGGCGACGCGGGTGATGGCGCGCACCTTCGAGTAGGACAGCTCGCCCCGGTCGAACGCCTCGGTGACGAGCGGCAGCTCCCGCAGGCGGCGTGCCACCCGGACCTGCTCTCGTGCCGCGACCATGCCCACCCCGCAGCGCCAGTTCAACCAGTGTGCGCACGACAGGCACTCCCACGACTCCCAGGAGCGTCGAGCGTCGTACTCGCCGACCATGCGCAGGAACGAGCAGGTGGCCGCGGCCAAGTGGCCGGCGAGGCTGAGCATCTCGTGCTCCAGCCGCTCGGTGGGCAGGGACTCGAGGTCCACCTCGGTGCGCGGATCGGGACGGGTCGGCGGGTCGACGGTCGTGGTCATGTGGGCTCCTTCCCTCCCGACCGACGCTACGGACGGGGTGGGACAGCGAACCCGGTGCTGCCGCACCGGCGGTGATTCCGCGGAATGACCGGACGGGCCGCTGCTGCGGCAGCGTCTCGTGAAGCGACAGAGTCAGCTGAAGCGACAGAGTCAGGCGAAGCGGCGATCGAGCCAGTCGATGAGCAGGTCGTTGACCTCTTCGGGGGACTCGTGCTGCACCCAGTGCCCGGCCTTGGCCACGATGTGCATCTCCAGGTCGGAGCAGCGCTCGCCCATGTCGGCCGCCAGTGCGGGCGGGAGCGCCGGGTCCCACTCGGCGCAGAGCATCAGCGCCGGCAGGTCGAGCTGCTGCACGCCGACACCCGGATGGCGCCGGGCGTTCTCGTCGACGTTGCGGTACCAGTTGAGACCACCGCGGAACCCGGTCCGCTCGAAGGCCGACGCGTACACGTCGAGCTCCTCGGCGGACAGCAGGCGCTCGCCCAGGTCCGGCAACGAGGCCAGGTCGAGGAACGGGTTGAACTGGTGGCCGCCCTCTCGGGCCATCCCGCGCTCGGCGATGATCGCGGGGTCGATGCCGCCGACCATGAGCTTCTCGAACAGCAGGCGCGGGTCTCGGTCCAGCACCGCCTCGGCGACCCCCGGCTCCTGGAACCACAGCATGTACATGCTCTCGGGGTCGTCACCGAACATCGCCCGGAGGAACTCGGTGCCGGGGAACGGCGTGTACGGGGTGCAGACCCCGACCACGCCGGCACATCGCTCGGGGAACAGCACGGGCATGGCCCAGGCGACGAACCCGCCCCAGTCGTGCCCGACGAACACCGCCCGCTCGATCTCGAGCGCGTCCAGCAGGTCGGCCAGGTCCCCGGTGAGCCGGCCCAGGCTGTAGGCGTCGATCGCCTCCGGAGCAGTGGTGTCGCCATAGCCGCGCTGGTCCGGCGCGATCGCCCGGAAGCCGGCATCCGCCACCGCGGACAGCTGATGTCGCCACGAGTAGCCGAGATCGGGGAAGCCGTGGCAGAACACCACGGGCGGGCGCCCCTGGCCGTTGCCGAGCTCGTGCACCGCCATGCGGATGGGAGTGTCGGTGGCCGACGCGCCGGGCGCGTTCCGCCCCGACAACGTGTGGTGCACCGGCAGGGGGAACGCAGTCATCGCGTCACCGTACCGACTGGGACCGTGGCGCGCCGTCGGTCAGCCGAGCAGCCGGTCGGGGTCTCCCCACAGTCCCGAGAGCCAGCGCGTGATGTCGTCGCCGAACAGCAGGCTGAGCGTGGTGAAGACCACCAGCAGCACACCCATGATGATCCAGGTGCGCAGCGGGATCGTGCCCTCCTCGGGCACACCCGGCACCTTCCGGCGGATCAGCTGCACGGTGCGCTCGGCCCAGGTGAAGGGCAGCAGGCTGAGCCCGAAGATGATCATGACCCAGCCGGGCCCGGGCAGCAGGAGACCCGCGAGGCCGACGCCGATGATCGTGAACCCGCCGATGATGCGTGCGAGGCGGATGAGGACGCCCCGGCGTGCCTCGTCGGCGCTCGTCTCACGTCTGCCGGTCTCGTACTCGGCCTCGATGGCTGCGGCGTTGAGGCGGTCGAGCCACGGGGAGTCGTGCTCGTGCGGCGTCCCGGAGGGACCCTGTGCGGACATCGGACAAGTATGGCGGCCCACTTCGTCCGCCGGGTCGCGCTGCGCTAGACCCTTCTCATGGTCGACGAGCGGGAACCCGACCCGATCCTGGACGGCAAGCGCCCCGCACCGGTGACACCACCGGCGAAGAAGGCGTCCGCGAAGAAGAAGGCAGCTCCGGCCAAGAAGGCTCCGGCCAAGAAGAAGCCGCCCGCCAAGAAGGCCGCGCCCGCGAAGAAGGCTCCGGCGAAGAAGGCAGCTCCGGCGAAGACGGCAGCTCCGGCCAAGAAGAAGCCGCCCGCCAAGAAGGCAGCCCCGAAGACGGCAGCGCCGGCGCCGACCGCACCGCCGGCGCCGACCTCGTGGGTCCCGGGCACCGACGTGCCCGTCCCCGACGAGTCGTCCGTGCACACGACCGCAGCCGAGCACCCGATCACCCGGGGCGCGCACCTGTCGGTCGTCCGCGACGAGCCGCGCGTGGCGTCGGCCAGCCGCGCAGTGGTCGTGTCGGTGACCGAGGACCTGCTCAACGACCTCGTGCTGTTCGCCGTCGGCGGAGGTGTGGCGCTCGAGCCGCTCGAGACGGCGGTCGCCCTGCCCGGCATGGGTGAGGTCGACGTGCGTCTCGCGCTCACGATCACGGGTGGCACGATGTCGCCGTCGACCGAGGACCACGGCCGGGTGCGCGTCGTGGTGACCGCGGACGGCGAGGTCACGGCTCGCTCGGTGGCCTTCGGTGCGGCTCCCGAGCAGGTGCCCGAGGGCGCCATGGGGTTGCCCGTGCCGCCGGCGCCGATCCCGGTGCGGGTGGAGGCGTTGGTGCGGCCCGAGGTCGAGCTGCGCGCCGACCACACGGTGTCGGTCGGACTGGATCTGTCGGATGCCTCGCTGGTCTCGTTGGCCGTCGACGACGCGGCACCGGTGCCCGACGGCGTCGATCCGACGGCCTGGCAGGGCATCCTGAGCCTGTTCTCGATGCTGTTCGGTGTGCTGGGTACGGGCCTCTTCGACTCGCTCGGTGAGCACGTCGGCACTGCGGGGCTCGAGCTGCCCTCGGACGTGGGTGACGTGCTGGTGCAGCTCGGCATCGCGCCGGGGCGCGCCGAGGTGAGCGTCGGGTCGGGCACGGTGACCGTGTCGTTGCCGGGCGACGACGAGCTGGACGGCCACGCGCTGCCCGTGCCGGTGGCGGGCACTCGCCTGGGCCTGGGCCTGGCGAACTCGGTCGTGGACCGCCTCGCCCAGCTGCTGGTGCTGCGGGCCGCCGGGGACCTGCCGGTGCCCTTCGAGCTCGAGGTCGACCTGGGCGAGCAGCAGATCGCCGGCCGACTTCGCCAGAGCCGGGTGCTGCCGGAGTTCCTGCCGGACCTGCGCTCGTCGCTGCGCACCGAGGTCCGCACCCGACTGGTGCGGGGTCGCCTGGAGCTGGCGGTGCAGGCGGCGTGGGTCGAACTGCCCCCTGCACTGCCCTCGTTGTTCAACCAGATCTCGCGGCGCCTCGGCGGCCTGGTCTCGCTCGCTCCCATGAAGGTCCGATTCCCCGCGACGATCGACGTGCCGCTGCCCGACGGCGACGCGACGCTGCCGATCCGCATCGACGACCTGCGGGTGACCGGCGACGGCCTCGGCATCGTGCTGTCGCTGGCCTAGGACGACCGTGCCGACCGACGACCTGCGCCCGCGCCTGGCACGCGAGGGCATGTTCAACGTCCGGGACCTGGGCGGGCTGCCCGTCGCCGACGGGCGTGTGGTGGCGCCGGGCCGCCTGGTGCGCGGCGACGCCCTGCACCGCGCCCGCTCGACGGCGGCCGACCTGCGCGCCCACGGGGTGGTGCGGGTGCTGGACCTGCGCGACCAGCGAGAGCGCGACGACGAGGGTGCGCTCGTGGCGGACGGCATCGAGGTGCTGCACCTGCCGGTGCTGGACCCGACCTTCGAGTGGTTCGACGACGACCACGATGACCTGTCGACGCTGCTGGCGCACCGGTACCAGCTGATCCTGACCTCGTTCCCCGACCGGTTCGCCGCGGCGGTCGCCGCGACCGTGGACGTCGTCGCTGCACCGGGCTCGTCCCCGGACGCCGTCGGTGCGGTCGCCTACCACTGCGCAGTGGGCAAGGACCGGACCGGCCTGCTGACCGCGCTGCTGCTCGGCGCGCTCGGCGCGAACGACGACGTGGTGATCGCCGACTACGTACGCTCCGCCCGCGCGACCGCGGTGCAGGTCGGGTGGCTGTGGTCGCTCGGGCTGCCCGGTGGGGGAGCGACGGACGCCGACCTGGAGCTGGGGGTGTGGTCCGCACGCGAGGACACGATGCGGGTGACGCTCGACTGGCTGCGCGACGAGCACGGCGGTGCCGAGCGGTATCTGCACGGCGCCGGGGTCGACCCCGAGCAGCTCGAGGCGCTGCGGGGCGCGGTGCTGCTCGAGCGGTGAGCGGTAGCTTGGCGCCATGCTGAGCACCGGTGACCAGGCCCCCGACTTCACGCTGCAGGACCAGACCGGACAGCAGGTGTCGCTCGACGGCCTGCTCGCCGCGGGACCGGTGGTGCTGTTCTTCTATCCCAAGGCGATGACCAGCGGCTGCACCAAGGAGTCCTGTCACTTCCGCGACCTGGCCGGCGAGTTCGCCGCAGTGGGCGCCCAACGGGTGGGCATCTCGGCCGACAAGGTCGACAAGCAGGCGGCGTTCGATCAGAAGCACTCGCTCGGGTACCCCTTGTTGTCCGATCCCGACCGCAAGGTTGCCGGTGCGTTCGGCGTCAAGCGACCCGGGCCCATCTTCAACAAGCGGGCCACGTTCGTGATCGGTGCCGATCGACGGATCCTGGCGGCCATCAGCTCGGAGACCAACATGGACGTGCACGCCGACGAGGCGCTCGACGTGCTGCGCAGCGCTGCGGCCGGCTGAGCGTCGATCGCACGTCACGAGGGGGACCGACATGTCGACGGCCGAGACGTTCACGCTGCTGCGCGCCGCGATCGCAGATCCGCAGCTGACGGGGGTGGGGCGATTGCCGATGCGCCCCGCGCTCGTGCCGTGCCCCGACACGGCGACGGCGCGCACCGGAGACCCGGCCGATTCGCCGTGGTGGCGGTCGCTCGACGGGCCCTGGGACCTCCGCATGTTCGAGCACCTCGACGAACTGCCCGCGTCGATCGTCGCCGAACGTGACGGCACCTGGGGCAGCGTGCAGGTGCCGTGTGCGTGGACCACGCAACGTGGTGCCGACGGCGAGCGGCTCCTGTCGCCGCACTACACGAACGTCGTCATGCCCTTCGACGCCGATCCTCCGACGGTGCCCGAGCGCAACCCCGTCGGCGTGCACCGCCGCCTGGTGAGCGTGCCAGCCGACTGGAAGGGACGGCGCATCGTGCTGCGCGTCGGTGCCGCCGAGTCGGTCGTCGCCGCCTACGTCGAGGGCGCCTGCGTCGGGGTGGGCACCGACAGCCGCCTGCCGAACGAGTTCGACATCACCTCGCTGGTCCGCCCCGGGCGGCGAGCGCTCGTGGTGCTCGTCGTCGCCCGCTGGTCCGCCGCGACCTGGGTCGAGGACCAGGACCAGTGGTGGCACGGCGGCATCCAGCGCAGCGTCACCATGTACGCGACCGCGCCGAGCCACCTGGCCCGCGTCACGGCGCTGCCGGGCCTGGAGGACACCTCGACGGACGTCGAGGCCGACCTGGGGACCGGGACCCTCGACCTGGAGCTGGTCGTCGACGGTCCGGCCCGGCGTGAGGACGGCTGGAGCGTCGAGGTGCAGGTCGAGGCGCTGGCGAGGGGCGGCCGCTCGGGCCGGGTGCTGGCCCGCACCGGGGCGTTGGCGGTGCCCGTGTGGCGCTCAGGCAACGAGGTCGAGCAGCTGCTGTCGGCCATGTTCGTCGAGCCGGGCGTCGTGCGACACCGACTCGTCGTGCCGGGCATCCGGCCGTGGCACCACGAGTCGCCCGCGCGCTACCGGGTGCTGGCCACCCTGCGCGACCCCGACGGCGACGTCGTCGAGGTCGACTCGTGGTGCACCGGGTTCCGCTCGGTGCGCGTCGAGGGCAACGAGCTGTTGATCAACGGCCGGCCGGTGCTGATCCACGGCGTGAACCTGCACGAGCACGATCCCGAGCGTGGACGCGCCGTCGGCGCCGAGTTGACCCGTCGGGACCTGGTGCTCATGAAGGCCCACAACCTCAACGCCGTGCGGGCGGCGCACTACCCCCACGACGAGCACCTGGCCGAGCTGTGCGACGAGCTGGGGCTGTACCTGGTCGACGAGGCGAACGTCGAGAGCCACGGGCGCCAGACGTCGCTGTGCCACGACCCCCGCTACGCCACGACGATGGTTGAGCGGGTCCAGCGCATGGTGCGCCGCGACGCCAACCACCCGAGCATCGTCATGTGGTCGCTCGGCAACGAGTCGGGCGACGGCCCACCACATGCCGCCGCCGCGGCGTGGGTGCGCAGCGTCGACCCGACCCGGCCGCTGCACTACGAGGGCCCCCTCATGCACGACCTGTACGCCGACGCGCCGGTGACCGACGTGGTGTGCCCGATGTACGCGCCGATCGACGACGTCGTCGCGTGGGCCCGGTCGGGGCGCGACACCCGCCGGCCGCTGATCCTGTGCGAGTACTCCCACGCGATGGGCAACTCCAACGGCTCGCTGGCCGACTACTGGGAGGCCTTCGAGACGACCCACGGACTGCAGGGCGGCTTCATCTGGGAGTGGCTCGAGCACGGCCTCGAACGCGATGGGCAGGTCGGCGCAGGACCCGGCGGGCGTGTCTCGTGGGGCTACGGCGGGGACTTCGGCGACCACCCCAACGACACGAACTTCGTCTGCGACGGCCTGGTGGCCGCGGACCGGACCCCGCACCCGGCGATGCGCGAGGTGCACCACCTGGGCCGGCCCGTCCGGGTCACGTGGGCCGACGACCGTCGTCGGCGGCTCCGGGTGCAGAACCGGCGCTGGTTCAGCGGCATCGACGACCTGCGGGCGACGTGGGAGCTCACCGTCGACGGGAGCGTGGTCGGCCATGGTGACCTCGACGTGCCGCCGGTCGGCCCGCGCGGCGAGGTGCTCGTGGGGCTGCCGTGCCGGGTGCCGAGGACACGTGAGGGGGCAGAGGTGCACCTCACGCTGCGCTGGTTCCTGCGTCGAGCGACGGCGTGGTGCTCGGCGGCCCACGAGGTCGGCCACGACCAGCTCACCCTCGAGGCCATCACCCGCGCGAGGTCGCCCCGCCCCGTGCCGATGCCGCAGCCGGTCGCCGAGCGTGCCGTGGACGTCGCTGCGCTGCCCTGGTCGCCGACGTTGTTCCGGGCGCTCACCGACAACGACGGGCTGCGACACGGCTGGATGCGCGGCCTGCTCGGCAACCTGGCCCGGTGGGTCGACGAGCAGGGCCTCGATCGCTGCGAGTGGCAGGCCGACTCGCCGAGCCGGCGACGCGTCGACGACGCGGTGAGCTGGACCACGTCGGGCCGGCTCCTGGCGCCGGGCGTCGCCGAGCCGGTGCAGGTCCGACGTCGCCTGCTGGTGCGCAACGACGGCTGGACCCAGGCGACGGTGACCATGACCGTGCCCGACGCGCTGGTGGATCCGCCGCGGGTCGGCACGGAGTGGGTGCTGCCCGCGGAGCTGTCGCGCGTCGAGTGGTTCGGCGACGGCCCGCACGAGTGCTACCCGGACCGTCGGGCCGCCACGCTGGTGGGCCGTCACACGAGCGCGGTCGAGGACCTCTACGAGGACTACGTCGTGCCCCAGGAGCACGGTCAGCGCACCGGTGTGCGCTGGCTCGCGCTGTCCGGCGCCGGCTCGGCTGCGGCCCGTCGTTCCGGGCTGCTCGTGGTCGCGGATCCGGCGACCGGTGACGGCACCTTCGCGACGGCGGTGCGGCGTCACTCCGACGCCGAGCTGTGGTCGTGCGCGCACACCGACGAGCTGGCGCGGCTCGAGGCCGACCGGCCCCCGGCCACCTACCTGTACCTGGATGCCGCGCAGCGGGGGCTGGGCACGGGGTCGTGCGGGCCGGACGCGCTCGAGCGGTACCGCATCGCCGCCGGACGCCACGTGCTGTCGGTGTGGTTCGCCAGCTACGACCCCACCCAGCAGGACCCTGCAGAACTGGCCCGCACGGTGCGTGCCGGCGGCTGAGCTGCACCGCATGGGCACCGACCGCATCGGCGTGGTTCGCCGTGAGCGCCGAGAGGACACCGAGGTGGTCACCCTCGAGATGGGCGCGCTGCGCGCCGAGGTGCTGACCTACGGCGCTCACCTGGTCGGCCTGTGGGTTCCCGATCGGGATGGGCGCTGCGACGACGTGGTGGTCTCGTTGCGCGACGTCGAGGGTCGCCCGGACATCGCCGCCTACCGCGACCCCCTGCGCAACCCGCACCTCGGTGGGATGGCGGGCCGCTACGCCAACCGCATCCGAGATGCCCGGTTCGAGCTCGACGGTGCGCTGCACCAGCTCGTGGCGAACGAAGGCGCTCATCAGCTCCACGGCGGGCCCGAGGGCTTCGACCGGCGGGAGTGGACCGTGCTGGACACCCACGAGTGGGATCGCGCAGCGGTCACCCTGGGGCTGAGCTCGCACGCGGGCGACCAGGGCTTCCCCGGGGCCGTCGACGTGCAGGTCACCTACGCGCTCGAGACCGACGGCGTGCTGCGCATCGAGTGCGAGGGGCACACCGATGCTCCGACCGTGCTGAACGTCACGAACCACACGTACTGGAACCTGGCCGGTGCGCGGGTGTGCTCGGAGCAGGGCGGGGAGGCAGCCGCCGCGACGCTTGCCGAGCACCGCCTGCGGGTCGCCGCCGACCGTGTGGTGGTCGTCGACGGGGCGCTCCTCCCGACCGGCGAGCTGGCCCCCGTGGACCGCGGCCCGTTCGACCTGCGCGAGAGGTCCCGTCTGGGTGACGTGCTGGCCGATCCGCGCGTGGCCCACGTCGGCGGGCTGGACCACTGCCTGGTGTTCGCGCCGCGCCCTCCCGAGGCGACGGCGATCGAGTTGCTGCACCCGCCGTCGGGCCGACGCCTGCGGATCCGGACCGATCAGCCCGGCGTGCAGGTCTACACCGCGAACCACGGTGCGGGACCGTGGCCCGAGCACGCCGCGGTCTGCCTGGAGACCCAGCACCTGCCCGATGCGCCAAACCAGCCGGGCTTCCCGTCACCGGTGCTGCAACCCGGCGAGACCTACCGCCACCTCCACCTGATCGATCTGGACACCGTGGACTGACGCTCAGCCCATGCGGCTCGCCGTGTCGCGCAGCTCCTCGCGGAAGTCCGGGTGTGCGATCTCGGCCAACGCCTGGGCGCGCTCGCGCACCGTGCGGCCCTTCAGCTCCGCCGCGCCGTGCTCGGTGATCACCACGTCGACCTGGTGACGGGGGGTGGTGACCAGCAGGTCGGGGCCCAGGCACGGGCGGATCCTCGACACCCGCTCGCCGTCGACCATGGACGACGATCGCAGGCACAGCAGCGAGCGGTCGTCGCTCTGGAGGCCGGCGCCCGCCAGGAAGTCCTCGTGGCCGCCGGTGCCGGAGTGCTGGCGTCCGCCGATCGTGTCGGCGGCGACCTGACCGTAGAGGTCGACCGCGGTGGCGCCGTTGATCGAGATGAAGTCGTGGTTCTCCGCGATCACGTCCGCGGAGTTGACGACGTCGACCGGCAGGAAGCGCACCTGGTCGTTCTCGTGCAGCCACTCGTACAGCTCGGGTGTGCCGGCGGCGAAGGTCGTGACCGAGAACCCCTCGAACTCGCCCTTGTTGGCGTTCGTGACCTTGCCGGCCTGGTAGAGCCGCATCAGCCCGGTGGTGAACATCTCCGAGTGCACGCCGTAACCCTGGCCGTCGCCCTCGGCGAGCAAGGTGGCGATGAGCGAGGGGATCGCACCGATGCCGGTCTGCAGGGTGGCGCCGTCGCTCACGTAGCGCTGCGCCTGCTCGGCGATCGCCCGGTCGATCTCGTCGGGCACCGCGTCGGCCAGGTCCACCGGTGCGGAGTCCGTCTCGACGATGACGTCGATCTCGTCGAGGTGCAGCCGGTGCGGGTGCTCGGGCATCAGCCCGAAGGTGCGGGGGTAGTTCGGCGAGTGCTCGACGATCAGGAGTCGGTCGGGGTCGGCCCCCGCCCGGTGCAGCTCGTCGACGGTTGCTCCTGCGTGCAGCGACAACGAGCAGTAGCCGTCCGCATCGGGTGCGGCTGCGGCGGTCGCCATGACCCGCGGGCCGAGCTGCTCGACGATCGGGCCGAAGCGTCGGAAGTCGGCGGGCACGTACTGGATGTCAGCGCCCGCGTCGCGCAGGAAGCGCTCCGCGGGGCCGAAGAAGCCGCTGCGGTAGTGCACGGCCTCCTTGGTGAACACCGCGTACAGGTCGGTGAGCAGCGCGCCGAACAGTTGCAGGTCCTCCCAGTCGTCACGGTCGCCGAGGGCGTGCAGGAGGCCGCCGGGATGGGCGGGGCCGAGCCCCACCGCGACGCTGTCGGACGCTTGGATGTACGCCGCCGCCTCTGTGGCGGTACCGACCCGTCGAGCTGCCATGCGTGATGTTCCTCCGTCGTCGGCGCGGCCGTGTGCGTGGCGCCGCGCTGGACCGTATCTTCGGCACGGACCCCGGGTGGGGCGGAAGTGGCTTTGGACCCGATCAGGAGGCGAGCAGCGTGACGGACGGGATGAGCCTGGCCACGGTGTGGGAGACGGTGGCCGACACGGTGCCCGACGCGGCGGCGGTGCTGCACGGCGACCACGAGCTCACCTGGTCGGAGTTCGACCGCCGTTCGGCGCTGCTGGCCGCGCACCTGGACGCCGCCGGCGTCGGCGCGGGCGCCAAGGTGGCCTGCTACCTGTACAACGGCCCCGAGTACCTCGAGACCACGTTCGCGGCCTTCAAGGTGCGTGCCGCGCCGATCAACGTGAACTACCGCTACCTCGAGGCCGAGCTCGAGTACCTGCTCGACAACGCGGACGCCGAGGCGGTCGTGTTCGACGTGGAGTTCGCCGAGCGCATCGAGCGCGTGCGTGCGTCGCTGCCGAAGGTGCGCACCTGGGTGTGCGTCGGCGCGGACGGCGAGCACCCCGTGCCGCACTGGGCGGTCGACCACGACGCGGCGCTCGCGGCGCAGGCACCGATGCCGCGCATCGAGCGGTCGGGTGACGACCTGTGGTTCCTCTACACGGGCGGCACGACCGGCATGCCCAAGGGGGTGATGTGGCCGCACCGCAACCTGTTGGCCACCGCGACAGCGACGTTCGCGGTCGTGAAGCGCCCAGTGCCGTCGACCCCCGACGAGGTCGCGGACGCGGTGCGCGCCTTCCACGACCAGGGTCGTGCCGTGCGGCTGCTGCCCGCGGCGCCGCTGATGCACGGCACCTCTGCCATCACCGCGGTGGCGGTGCTGTCCGCCGGCGGCAGCGTCACGACGCTGACCCGTCGTTCGTTCGACGCCGACGAGCTGTGCGCCGCGGTGCAGGCCCGCCGGATCACGCAGCTGACCATCGTCGGCGACGCGTTCGCGAAGCCGATGGTCAGCGCCCTGCGCCGCGCCCGAGACGAGGGCCGGCCCTACGACCTGTCGTCGCTCAAGGTGATCGTGTCGTCGGGGGTCATGTGGTCGGCGGCGGCCAAGGACGAGCTGCTCGAGTTCTGCACCGCGACGCTGGTCGACTCGCTCGGCTCCTCGGAGGGCGTCGGCTTCGCCAGCTCCGTGGCGCGCAAGGGCGACACCGCGCCGACCGCGACGTTCTCGCTGGGGGAGCACGCACGGGTGTTCACCGAGGACGGCCGCGAGGTCGAGCGCGGAACGGGCGAACGCGGGCTGCTCGCCGTCGGCGGACCGATCCCCATCGGCTACTACAAGGACCCCGACAAGAGCGCGCAGACCTTCCGCACGTTCGCCGGCCGGGTGTGGTCCGTGCCGGGTGACTGGGCGACGGTCGAGACCGACGGCACGATCACGTTGCTCGGCCGCGGTTCGGTGTGCATCAACACCGCCGGCGAGAAGGTCTACCCGGAGGAGGTCGAGGAGGCGCTCAAGCTGCACGACGCCGTGCTGGACGCGAACGTCGTCGGTCTGCCCGACGAGAAGTGGGGGTCCTCGGTCACCGCAGTGGTCTCGTTGGTCGACGGCCTCGACGCCTCATCGGTGCCCGACGAGGCGGCGCTGGTCGCGCACTGCAAGGCGCACCTTGCCGGCTACAAGTGCCCCAAGCGGGTCGTGTTCGTCGAGCGCGTCCTGCGCGGCCCCAACGGCAAGCCCGACTACCGCTGGGCCACCGACATGGCCACGACGTCGCGCTGAACGCGTCCTGAGCTCACGATCGAGCCGAGTCGGTCGACGGGGAGGAGGCGCACCGTCGCCGACTCCTCGGAGGAACCATGTCAACTCGTGCCGGGTCCGCTCGTGCTGCATCGACACGCGCCGGGGGCGACCGACGTCGCCGGACACCGGCGTTCGGTCTGGTGATGCTCGTCGCGGGCGCCGCGTCCCTGATCGGATGCACCGACGACAGCAGCTGGTCCGCACCGGCAGGCACCGGCGACGCCGCAGCTCCCGGTGAGGTCCAGCTGCTCCTGGCGCTCGACGCCGGGTCGGCGACCGTCTCGGACGACGGCGAGGAGCAGTCGATCACGTTGCGGGAGACCTCGGACGTGCTCGCCTTCACCGATCGTCCGGTGCGCGCAGCGCAGCGGACCTCCGTCGATCAGCTGGTGCAGCGCTGGGATCGGCTCTTCGGCGACGACCCTCCGAACGCAGCGCTGTCGGGTGTGACCGTGGACGGCTACTCCGTCGACGTGCCCGTCGAGCTCACCTCGATCTCCGCGACCGGCGACGACGTGAGCTTCACTGCTCGTCGACTCGACGACGGGCAGAACGCACCGGTGCCCGAAGAGCTCGAGCGGGTCTCGATGTTCATCGACGACGGGTCGCCCTGCGGCGGCGTCGAGGGCGAGGGTGCGCAGTCGCTCTGCACGACCGAGCTCGTGTACGCCTCGACGTTCGTGCCGTTCGACTCGTCGTTCTGAGCCGGACCCCCGGGCGTCCGGAATCCGCCGCAGCATCAGCTGCGCGGGCGTAGGGTGGCGCGGCCGGCGAACCGGGGGGTTCACGCCGGCAGGGGGACAACTCATGAAGCGCACGCTGGTGGTGCTGGCGATGGTCGTGACGCTCGTGGCGAGCGCCTGCGGTGCATCGGGCGACGACGGTGCCGGGTCCGACGAGGACCCGACGACGACCACTGCTGCGGCCTCTGCGGACGCCGCGGTGTTCGGCGACATGGAGGACCCGGTCTGCGGCGAGGGCGACTTCTCGGTCCAGCCCGACGAGGCGGGCGGCAGCCCCGACGTGCTGCGCATCGGCGTGGCGGGGGACCGAAGCTCCGAGATCCGCCCGGGCCTCAACAAGGACATGTGGGACACCTCGGTGGCCTTCGCCGCCTGGTGCAACGAGCAGGGCGGCATCGGAGGCCTCCCGATCGAGATCGTCGACCTCGACGCCGCGTTGTTCAACGTGGAGGCCGCGATGACCACGGCCTGCACCGGGGTGTTCGCCCTGGTCGGTGGCGGCATGGTCCAGGACCAGCTGCAGTTCTCGGGCAACGAGGGCAGCGACTTCCACGAGTGCGCCATGATCGACATCCCCGGGTTCGCCAACTCGCCCGAGAAGGCCGACTCGAACGGCCAGGTCCAGCCGATCCCGAACCCCGGCACCACCCAGAACACCACCTGGTTCCGCGACTTCCAGCAGCTCTACCCCGACGACGCCGAGCGCTGGGTCGTGGTGTGGGGCGAGCTGCCGTCGATCGAAGCGGTGAAGATCAAGTACGAGTCCTCGATGGAGCAGGTCGACGGCTACGAGGTGCTCGACTCGATCTCGTACCCCGCGGCAGGCGCGGACGACTGGGTGCCCTACGCGCAGAAGCTCATCGACTCCGGAGCGACGTCGATGACCTGGATCGGCGAGCCGGTGTTCTTCGCCAAGTTCCTCGAGACCGCCCGCCAGCGCGGTTGGGAGGGCCGGGCGCTGCTCGAGACGAACAACTACAACCAGGCGCTGCTCGACGCGGGCGACGCCACCGAGGGCACCGTCGTGCGCTCCACGTTCCACCCGCTCGAGGAGGCCGAGGACTGGGACGCCACCCAGGACTACCTCGACGTCGTGCAGGGCAACGTGGACGACGCCGTGGTGGGTCCGCTGGGCATGCAGAGCTTCTCGGCGTGGCTGCTGTTCGCCACGGCCGCGAACGCCTGCGGTGAGGCGAACGACGGCGAGCTGTCCCGGACCTGCATCCTGGAGCAGGCCGCCGCGGTCGAGGACTGGACCGGCGGTGGGCTGCACGGCCCGCAGGACCCCGCAGCGGTCGACGAGGTCGAGGCCAGCCCGTGCGGCATGTTGCTGATCGTCGAGGACGGCCAGTTCCAGCGCCTCTACCCCGAGGTCGGGGGCGAGGGCGACGACGGCGACGGGTTCCACTGCCCGCCCGAGGGCGTCACCCCCACTGAGGGCAGCAACGCCGGCGTGGTCGATCCCGACCGACCCATCTGAGCGGAGCGGGTTCCCCCGCGGCAGGGATCGGCGGCGTCAGGCGACGGACTCGGTCGAGCCGATCCAGCCGCGGACCGCGGACTCGAGCTCGGCGATGCGCTCGTCGAGCTGGTCGATCGACACCGGGCCGGACAGGTGCAGCCCCTGCGCGTGATCGCAGCCGAAGTCGCCGAGTGCCGACAACGTCGCGTCGTCGGCGACGCCGTCGGCGCCCACGGTCAGGCCGAACTCGTGGCACAGCTCGATGGTGGAGCGCACGATCGACGCATCAGCGGGCGTCGAGGCGATGTTGGTGACGAAGCTCCGGTCGATCTTCAACCCGGCCAGCGGAAGGTGGCGAAGCGACGCGAGTGAGCTGTAGCCGGTCCCGAAGTCGTCCACCACCAAGCGCAGGCCGAGCTCCGAGAGTTGCCCCAGCACCTCGGCGGCGCGGACCGGGTCGTCGGTGAGCTCGGTCTCGCCGATCTCGAGCTCGATCGACTCGGGGTCCAGCTCGTCGCTCGAGATGAGCAGGCTGATGAAGGTCAGCAGGTCCGGATCGAACAGGTTGCGGAACGACAGGTTGGTGCTCACCACCATCGGTCGATCGATGCTCGACAGCGTGCGCGCCGCGGCTGCAGCCTCGCCGAGGATCCAGCGCGTGAGCGGCTGGATCAGCCCGGAGTGCTCGGCCAGCTCCAGGAACTCCACCGGCAGGCGGGTGCCGTCGTCGTCCTCACGCCAGCGCAGGACCGCCTCGACACGACCCACCCGGCCGGAGCGCAGGTCCACCACCGGCTGGTAGCGCAGCTCCAGGTCGCGGTTGGCGAGTCCCTGGCGCAGCTCGCTCAGCAGCGCGAGCCGGTGGATCGATCCGGATGGCGTCGCCGACTCGTGCACGGCGAAGCGGCGGTCGTCGACCTTGGCGCGTTCCAGCGCCGCCTGGGCCAACCGCAGCGCCGTCCGGGCGTCCTCGGCGTGCTCGGGGGCGATCACCACGCCGACGCTGGCCTGGACCGAGATCAGGTGACCGTCGACGTCGAAGGGGCGGTCGAGCACCGCGCTGACCGCCGCAGCTCGCTCGGTCGCCTCGGCGCTGCTCGCGCACGGCATGGTCAGGATCGCGAACTCGTCGCCGTCGATGCGCGACACGAGTGCGGTGCCGCGCACCTCGCGCACCAGGCGTCGGCCGATCTCGACCAGCAGCCGGTCGCCCAGGTGCAGGCCGTAGGACTCGTTGACGTCGCGCAGGCGGTCCACGTCGACCAGGATCAGCGCGACGGGCGAGGTGTCGTTGACCTCGGCGATGGCCACCCCCAGACGCTCCTCGAACAGCGAGCGGTTGGGCAGCGAGGTGAGTGCGTCGTGCGAGGCCTGGTGGCGCAGGCGCTCCTCGAGCGCGACCGTGCCGGTGACGTCACGCACCACCATGCCGATGGTGCCGTCCGACAGGCGGTCGACCCGCAGGTCCAGGTAGGCGCCACGGACCTCGGTCAGCGACAGTCGCTCGGCGGTCATCGACTCGCCGGTGTGGCTGACGTCGAACACGGCGGAGCGGATGAGCTGCGCAGAGGCGGGGCCCAGCACCGACTCGATCGGGGTGCCGTCCACCATGGGGCGCTCCAGGCGGAACATGGCGTGGGCGGAGCGGTTCGCCGCTCGGATCACCAGTGTGGACGGGTCGGCGGGGTCGAGGAACTCCAGGACCAGGCACCCAGCCGGGTCGAGCTCCACGAGCTCGGCGAAGCGCCGACCGGTGCGGCGCGACATCTCCTCGCCGCTGACGTCGACCATCGAGCCCTTCGCAGCGGATCCCGCAGGAGGCGGACCGCCGGCGGGTCGCAGCTGCACGTGGGCCCAGGTGCCCCCGGCGGTCCGGAAGCGCACGACGAGGTCGTCGCCGCTGGCCGCCGGCGGCGCCGAGTTGCTCGGCGTGTCATCCGTGCCCGAGTCGGAGTCGGTCAGGTCGATCACCGCGGTCTCGACGGCCGTCGGTGTTGCTGCGGGCGGAGGGAAGGCGACCGCGAAGGTGGCCAGGTCATCCGGGTGCACCATCCCGCGCAGGATGCCGGGTGCCAGGAACGCCATCGGATCCCAACCGAGCACGTCGGACATCGAGGAGGACACGTGGAAGCCGTCGACATCCGCGCTGACCTGCTGGAGCAGCACCACGCCGCTCTCCACCAGCGCGCGGTCGTACGACTCGCGGGTCCGGGCCAGCTGGAGCTCCAGGTCACGGCGAGCCTGATCGGACTGCTCGAGTGCAGCAGCCACCTGTCGTCGTCGCGATCTACGCATCACGATGCAGATCCTCCCAGAGCGTTCGGCACGACGTCGACCGGGACGCCGCGGCGCAGTCCGCTGCACCTGCCCCGACCCCGTCACGACACTACGGCCAGTCCGGTGCGCGATCGCGGACCGCCGGTCGCCCTACGATTCGTCGATGTACTGCGACGGACGAGGCTGGGCCTGCCAGCCGGTGCTGGACGCGACGGGCAACGAGCAGCTGGCTGCGGTGGTCGGCTGGCTGTCGGAGAAGCCGCTCAAGATCCTGGCGATCCTGCTGGTGGCCTGGGCCGTCAACAAGGTCGTGCGACGCATCATCTCCCGCACGGGCGAGCGCATGGTCGACAACGCCGACCGCATCGGCGACTTCATGCCGTCACGGCTGCGCACGGGCACCTCCGGTCGCTCCGAGGCCCGTGCCGCGACGCTGTCGTCGATCTCTCGCAGCATCGCCACCGCGACGGTCGTCACGGTGGCAGTCGCGTGGATCGCGAGCGTGCTCGGTCTCAGCCTGGCGGCGTTGTTCGCGAGCGCCGGCGTGGTCGGCGTGGCGCTGGGCTTCGGTGCGCAGAACCTGGTGCGCGACGTGCTCGCCGGATGGTTCATCCTGGTCGAGGACCGCTACGGCGTCGGCGACACGATCGACGCAGGGCCCCCGGCGGTCGGCGTCGTCGAACGGGTCACCCTGCGCTCGACCCGCCTGCGTGACGTCAACGGCACCGTCTGGCACGTCGCCAACGGCGAGATCCTCCGCGTCGGCAACAAGAGCCAGAACTGGTCGCGTGCGGTGGTCGACGTCGTGGTGAGCCCCAGCGCCGACATCGACCGGGCCTGCGACGTGCTGGGCGAGGTCGGCAGCGAGCTCGCCGCGGACCCCGAGTGGTCGGGCCGGCTGACCAGCGAGCCCGACGTCTTCGGTGTGCACCTGATGGACCCGTCGGGTGTCACGCTGCGCGTCGTCTGCGACACCGAGCCGGCCAGCCAGTTCCCGGTCGAGCGCGAGTACCGCCGGCGGGTGCTGCGGGCGTTCGAGGCCGAGGGCATCCCCTTGGCGACGCTGCCGGCGGTCGACGCCCGTGCGCTGTCGGGCGGGTCGCCCGACGAGGGTCCACCGGCGCCCTGAGGTCGGCTGGTACGTTCGCCAGGCGGACGGAGTTCCCCGGTCGTCGCGCGCGGTCGGGGTCGTGGGTCGACCTCTGCAACCTGCGTCGGCAGCTCCCGCTGCCGGGAAGGTCGAGGATCACGATGAACAACAAGCTGATGCCGGTCCTCCTCCTCGCTGGTGGCTTCATGGTCCTGGCGATCTGGCGGAACCCCGCCGTGGCGGCCCAGGACGTGGGCAACCTGCTCGGCAACGTGGGGTCCTTCCTCCAAGAGGTCCTGGCCAAGCTGGCCGAGTTCTTCGGCAACCTGGGGTCGTGAGGGCCCAGCCCGTGCGACGCAGCGGCGCACGGCCTGGTTCCGGTCAGTCGCCGGACCGCGCGCCCCGTGGGTGGCACCCCGACGACATCGTCGCCGGCTACCTGGTGCCCCATGAACGGGTGGTGCTCGAGGAGACCCGATCGGTGCGCGGCTTCCTGGTCGGCCAGATCGTCTGGATCGTCCTTGCGCTGGTGCTGTCGGTGCTGCTCACCTCGGCACTCGGCTCGGCCGTCGCCGGGCTGGTCGTGGTGGGCCTGGTCGTGCTCGGCGGAGTCATCGGGTACCGGGCGCTGCAGGCGTGGTTCACCCGCTACGTCGTGACCGATCTGCGCGTGATGCGGGTGCACGGCATCCTCAACCGCCACGCCGAGTTCATCCCCTGGGGCAAGGTCACCGACATCACGCGCAGCGAGACGATCTTCCAGTGGATGGCGCGCACCGCGACCATCCGCATCGAGTCGGCGAACGAGCGCTCCGGCCTGCGCACGATCGACGACGTGGACGACCCCGGCTACTTCTACCGGGTGCTGGTGGAGATGGTGGACCGCAAGCAGGGCCGCATCGACGACGTCACCCCGCCGTCGCGATACTGAGCCGGTCGCGGCGCTCCACGGCGCCGGCTCAGGCCTCCGGCGGCACGACGGTGGCCTCGACCGAGATGGTCTCGGCCACCTCGGTGCGCAGCTCGGCGACGTTGCCCGCTTCGACGACGTCGGCCAGCACGCTGCCCAGCAGCTCGAGGCGCTCGGCGGTGTCGCGCACCACGGCCACGGAGATGGCCGCACGCATCGACACCTTGGCGGCCGACTTGGCGCCGCGCAGCTCCGAGAGCACCTGGCCGGCCAGCTCGAGCGCCGCCGGGTCGGCGCCGGCGGCCAGCGCCACCAGCTCGTCGGACTCGGGCCAGGCCGAGGTGTGCACCGAGCCCTCCATCCACCACGACCACGCCTCTTCGGCGGTGAAGGGCAGGAACGGCGCGAAGAGCCGGTGCAGGGTCGACAGCGCGACCGACAGCGCCGCGCGCGCCGAGGTCGAGCCGTCGGCGTCGTCGCCGTCGTACGCACGACCCTTGACCAGCTCCAGGTAGTCGTCGCAGAAGCGCCAGAAGAAGCCCTCGGTGCGCTCGAGCGCTCGGGCGTAGTCGTAGGCCTCGAACGCCTCGGTGGCCTCGAGCACCAGCCGCGCCAGCCCGGCCACCATCGAGCGATCGAGCGGGTGGGTCAGTGCAGCGGGTGAGGCGGGCTCGGCGTCGTCGCCGCCCAGCGACAGCGCGAATCGAGAGGCGTTCAGCAGCTTGATGGCGAGCTTGCGCCCCGCCTTCATCTGCTGCTCCTCGAAGGCCGTGTCCTTGCCGGGACGGCCCGAGGCCGCCCAGTAGCGCACCCCGTCGGAGCCGTACTTCTCCAACAGGTCGATCGGCGTCACCACGTTGCCCTTGGACTTCGACATCTTCTTGCGGTCGGGGTCGAGGATCCACCCCGACAGCGCCACGTCGGACCACGGCACGTGGCCGAACTCGTCGTGGCTGCGCAGCATCGTGGAGAACAGCCATGTGCGGATGATGTCGTGGCCCTGCGGGCGCAGGTCCATCGGGAACGTGACGTCGAACAGCTCCGGCTGCTCGCCCCAGCGGCAGGCGATGAGGGGTGTGAGCGACGAGGTGGCCCAGGTGTCCATGACGTCCGGATCGCCGACGAAGCCGCCCGCCGCGCCGCGCTGGTCCTCGGTGAAGCCCGGTGGGCACTCGGCCTGCGGGTCGACCGGCAGCGTGGACTCGTCGGGCAGGATCGGGTGGTCGTGGTCGACGGTGCCGTCGTCGAGCACGGGGTACCAGACCGGGAACGGCACGCCGAAGTAGCGCTGGCGCGACACGAGCCAGTCGCCGTTGAGCCCCTGCACCCAGTTGTCGTAGCGGTGCTGCATGTACCCCGGGTGCCACGACAGCTCGCCGCCGCGGGCGACCAGCTCGGCCTTGAGCTCGTCGGATCGGCCGCCGTTGCGGATGTACCACTGGCGCGAGGTGACGATCTCGAGCGGCTTGTCGCCCTTCTCGAAGAACTTCACCGGGTGCGAGATCGGACGCACGTCGCCGACGAGCTCGCCGGACTCGGTGAGCAGCTCGACCATCTGGTTGCGGGCGCCGCCGGCGGCCTTGCGGGCGATGCGCTCGTAGGCGGCGCGCGCGGCGTCGCTGGTGAGCCACTCGGGCACGTCGGCGGCAAAGCGGCCGTCACGCCCCAGCACCGCCCGGGTGGGCAGGTCCAGCTCGCGCCACCAGATCACGTCGGTGAGGTCGCCGAACGTGCAGATCATGGCGATGCCGGTGCCCTTGTCGGGCTCGGCCAGCGGGTGCGCCAGGATCGGCACCTCGACGCCGAACACCGGCGTGGTGACCGTCGAGCCGAACAGCGGGCGGAAGCGCTCGTCGTCGGGATGCGCGACCAGCGCGACGCACGACACGACCAGCTCGGGGCGAGTGGTGTCGATCAGCACGTCGCCGCCGCCGTCGCTGCGGTGGAAGGCCAGCTGGTGGTAGGCGCCCGGGCGCTCGCGGTCCTCGAGCTCGGCCTGGGCGACCGCGGTCTGGAACGTGACGTCCCACAGCGACGGCGCCTCGGCGGAGTACGCCTGCCCGCGGGCCAGGTTGTGCAGGAACGCGCGCTGGGAGATGCGCCGGGTCGAGTCGCTGATCGTGGTGTAGCCGAGCGACCAGTCGACCGACAGGGCGAGGCGGCGGAACAGGTCCTCGAAGGCCTGCTCGTCGGTCACCAGCAGCTGCTCGCACAGCTCGATGAAGTTGGGTCGGCTGACCCGCAGGTAGTCGGCGCGGTCCTTGGGTGGGGTGTCGGGCACCACCAGGTCGGGGTCGTAGGGGACCGAGGTGTCGCACACGACGCCGAAGTAGTTCTCGACCCTGCGCTCGGTCGGCAGGCCGTTGTCGTCCCAGCCCATCGGGTAGAAGACGTGCTGGCCCCGCATGCGCCGGTACCGGGCGATCGTGTCGGTGTGGGTGTAGCTGAACACGTGGCCGATGTGCAGCGAGCCCGACGCGGTCGGCGGCGGGGTGTCGATGGAGAACACCTCGTCGCGCGTCGCGGGTGCGTCGAAGCGGTAGGTGCCCCGCTCGTCCCATACGGGGATCCACCGAGCTTCGAGGCCGTCCACCGAGGGCTTCTCGGGGACCTGTCGACGGGACCTGGAGGTGGGTGGGATCGCTGGCATACGGGCGCCAAGCTACCGGGCCGCCCGCTACGGTCCGAAGCCGGATCGGCCAGAGGGCCCACGAGCGAACAGGACCAGTCCATGACGACCAGCGACGCGACGGTGCTCGAGGGTGCGGCGGCGATCGTCACCGGTGCGGGTGGCGGCATCGGGGCGGCGACCGCTGCCCGCCTCGCCGCCGGAGGTGCGGCGCTGGTGCTGGCCGATCGCGACGCCGCCGCACTCGAGCGGCTGGCGAGCGTGCTGCCCGCGGGCACGGTCTGCGAGCTGGTGGTGGGCGACGTGCGCGACGCAGAGCACCACCGGGACCTGGTCGTCGCGGCGCAGGACCTGGGCGGCCTGGCGCTGAGCGTGCTCAACGCCGGTGTGTCGCTCACGGGCCTGTCCTGGGAGCTGCCGCTCGAGCAGTGGGAGCTGCACGTCGACGTGAACTACTGGGGTGTGGTGCACGGGGTCCGGGCTGCGGTCCCCGCGATGCTGGCCCGCGGGGCCGGCCACGTCGTGGCGGTGGCGTCGGGGGCCGGCCTGGTGGCCACGCCGGGCCTGGCTGCCTACGTGTCGACCAAGCATGCGGTCGTCGGGCTGATGGAGTCGCTGTACCACGAGCTCGCCCGCACCACCCCCGACGTGCACGCCTCGGTGGTGTGCCCCGGCAACATCCGCACGCCGATGGCGGCCAACTCGTTGGCCGCGGCAGGCCTGGACGAGCGACCCCTCGAGGGTGAGGCCGCGGCGATCGAGCAGGTCGTGCAGGCGGGCGTGCAGGGTGGCGCGGAGCCGTCGACGGTGGCCGACGCGATCGTGGAGGCCGTGCGCGACGGCCGCTTCTGGGTCCTGCCCCAGCCCGAGCTGGCCTGGGCCGCGACCGACCGAGCCCGGCGGCTGGCCGAGGGCGAGGCACCCGTCGACCTGCTGGGTTGATGCCGGTCGGTAGCATCCGGCGCATGATCCACCTGTACGACACCGCAGCAGGAGCCGTGCTCCCGCTGGAGCCGCGCCGAGACGGCGAGGTGTCGATGTACGTGTGCGGTCCGACCGTGTACGGGCCGCCGCACCTGGGTCACGGACGCTTCTCGCTGGTGTTCGACGTGCTGCGCCGCTACCTGATCTGGTCGGGCCTCGACGTGACCTACGTGTCCAACATCACCGACATCGAGGACAAGATCCTCCAGCGTGCCGCCGCCGAGGGTGTGCCGTGGCAGGAGATCACCGAGCAGTACGAGAAGGTCTGGTTCGACGCGATGGACGCCATCGGCGTGCTGCGCCCCGACCACGTGCCCCACGCCACCGAGTACGTCGAGCAGATGGTGGCGATGATCGGCGAGCTGCTCGAACGGTCCGCGGCCTACACGACCGACGACGGGGTGTACCTGTCGGTCGAGCACGTCGAGGGGTACGGCCTGCTGGCGCACCAGTCGCTCGAGGACATGCGCGCGGGCGGCGGCGACCGGGAGCTGGTCGGCACCCAGAAGCGGCACCCTGCGGACTTCGTGCTGTGGAAGTTCGCCAAGCCCGGTGAGCCCTCGTGGCCGTCGCCGTGGGGCGACGGCCGACCGGGCTGGCACACCGAGTGCGTCGTCATGAGCCTCGACCTGCTCGGCGAGGGGTTCGATTTGCACGGCGGCGGCATGGACCTGGCGTTCCCGCACCACGAGAACGAGCGCGCCCAGGCCGTCGCGCTCGGCAAGGAGTTCTCACGGCGCTGGGCGCACAACGGCTTCGTCGAGGTGGCGGGGGAGAAGATGTCCAAGTCGCTGGGCAACTTCACGACGCTCACCGACCTGATCGACCAGCACGACCCGCGCGCCTACCGGCTGCTGGTGCTGCAGTCGCACTATCGCTCGCCCCTCGAGGTCACCGCCGCGACCATCGAGGCCGCCGAGGCCTCGCTGGCGCGTCTGGACGCGCTGGCCCGGCGCAGCGCGTCGCTCCCTGCCGTCGACGCGGACGGCGACGAGGTGCGTGCGTTCGCCGAGCGCATGGACGACAACCTGGACACCCCCGCGGTGTGCGCCCAGCTGTTCGGTCTGGTGACTCGGGTCAACTCGTCGCTCGACCAGGGCGACGAGGTGGGCGCGGCCCCGCTCGTGGCTGCCTGGCGGGAGATCCTCTCCGCGCTCGGCCTCGAGGTCCGTGCCGAAGCGGGCGAGGTGCCCGACGACATCGCCGAGATGGCGCGTCAGCGCGACGCAGCGCGTGCGGCCAAGGACTGGGCGGCGGCCGATGCGCTGCGCGACCAGATCGCCGCCGCGGGCTTCGTCGCCGAGGACGGCCCCGACGGCACGGTGGTGCGTCCGGCCTGAGCCGGCGGGTCAGGTGGCAGGGGGGTTCGGCCGTCGCCGCTGCTCGGCCCGCATCAGAGGTCGCGGGCGAGCCGGACCCCGAAGAACGCGCTGGTCGCCGTGCCGGCGACCTCGACGGCGAACAGCCCGCCGTTGCGGATCGACAGTGCGCCGAGGAAGCTCAGCTCGATCGAGCCGTCCGGCGGCTCGACCCGGTCCGAGATCCAGACGCCGGGATAGGTGCCGGTCCCGCTGCTCGGGGTCCAGGTGCCGATGGTCGGATCGAGCGATCCGTCGTCGAGCAACCGGAGGTTGTAGGTGCCGCTGCTCACCAGCATCGTGTCGCCGCGCCAGTCGAGCACCGACCAGGGAGCGACGGTCGGCAGCGGCACCCCGGGGCCGGGAACGACGCGCCCGTCGCCGTCGAAGGTCTCGTCGAGCTGCCCATCCGGCAGCAGGCGCACGATCTCCTGGCCAGCGGCGATCCAGGTCCGCCCGAGGTCGTCGACCGCGAGGTCCGCCAGGCTGCACGACGAACAGGGCGCCCCGAGCAGGTCGAGCCAGCCGGCGAAGGTCGGGTCGGGTGCGCCGTCGGCGCTGAGGCGCGTGACCGCGGTGGTGGCGCCCGAGGACCACGCGACGGTGATCGAGCCGCTCTGCGGGTCGACGTCGGCGCGGATGAGGCGGGGCTGGGACGACTCGACGAGCGGGTCCAGCTCGACCGTGCCGCCGGAGGCGAAGGTGGGGTCCGGTCGACCGTCGGGGTCGAGGCGTGACAGCACCACCCGTGCGGGCGCGACGGCGGTACCCGCCCGGGTGGCGCCCACCACGAGCGAGCCATCGGGCTGTGCGATCAGCGACGTGATGAGGACCGGCGCCGTCGACGCCGTCGAGCCCCACCCCGGCGCGGGTGCCGTCGCCTGCGAGCCCCACGCCGCGCTCGGACGGCCGTCGGGCTCGAGCATGAGCACGCGGGTGCCGACCGAGATCGCCACGCGTCCGTCGGCGAGCACAGCATGGGACTGCACGGTGCTCGCCGAGGTCGACGACAGCGACGGGAGCGGCGCCGCCGCCGACAGCGCCGCGGTCACATCCACGCTCGCGCGCAGACGGCCGGCGTCGTCGACGGCGAGCAGTCGGGCTCTGCGGTCGGTGCCGCCGGGTCCCCAGTGGCCCGTGGTGGACAGGGTCCCGACGCCGTCGCCCAGGGGGAACGCCGAGACCAGTCGCAGCGTCCGACTCGCCGGGGTCGGCAGGTCGACGTGGCCGACCAGGTTCGCCGTGGGCTCCACCCAACCGGTGGGTGCTGGCCACAGCGGCGGAGGCTCGACTGCGGGTGGGGGCGCACACGCCGCGGCGACGATGGACACGCACACGACGAGCAGGCCGCCGGCCAGCCATCCGCGTCGGACCCTGTTCGTCAGTGTGGTCGCCATCTCGCCCCCCGATGTTGCCGACCAGAGTTTCGCGGACCCGCTGGGCGTCTGACGGGAAAAGGCGGGCTGGCGGTCGTCCGCTCAGCCGGCGGGCAGCGCCGGAGTCGCGGCGGGCGGTTCCGGACCGTCCTCGACGGGGGACCACTCGGTGGCGGGTGCGGTGGCGAACACGGCGGGAGCCAGCTCGACGGGCGCGGCGCTGGGCTCCGTGCTGAACGGTGAGTCGGCCGCGACGCCGTCCTCGCCGACCACCACCTCGGCGTCGATCGGGGCGTCGGGGTCGGCCGGCGCCGGCGCGAACTGCACCGTTGCCTGCTCGGAGACCTCGACCGCGGCGACCTCGGGTGCGAACACCGCGGCGGGTGCCTCGGCCGCAGCCACGGTCGCGTCGACGGTGGTCGCTCCGGCCGGTGAGAGCCAGGAGCCGCCCACGACGGTGACCGCCCCGACGGCCATCAGCGCGCCGACGGCGAGCGCCCGCGCGGTGACGCGCGCTCCGGCCGGGGTCAGGTCCAGCAGCTCGGCCAGCTCCGACTCGAGCGCAGTGTCGGACAGGTCGAGCACGTTCGCCAGGCTCGCGATGTCGTTGGCGCGCAGCTCGACGCTCGCGTCGGCGCCCAGACCTCGCTGGCGGCGGACCGCCGCCAGGTAGCGAGTCAGCACGGTGCGGTTGGTGCCGTCCACCTCGAGGCGCTCGTCGCCGACGAACAGCACACCCGGCACCGCGTCGGACACGATCGGACGTCGCTCGGGCCAGATCTCGTCCAGGTCGGCGCTGTAGAGCCGGATCGCTCGTGACAGCTCGTCCGCGTCCATGGGCGTGGAGCCCTGCTCCCAGCCTCGGAGCCGTGCGCGGCGCACGCCCAGCGATCGAGCAGCTGATCGCTCGGTCAGGCCGGACAGCTCACGCGCACGGCGGAGCGCGCGGCCGGTGTCGTAGGTGCTGGGCTGGTGCATGGTCGGAACCTCCACCATGTCCATCGGCACCGCACCGCCGGACCTGAGCGAGCCGTGGTGGGTGATTCGACTCGGTGGTCGGGCCCCTGCGGCGGTGCGACAGTCCTTGCGGCCACTGGCGCGTTCCGGTTACCCGTGGGTAACCTACTGCTCGGTAACCTACCCGTCGGTAACCACCGGCGGGCCGGCCACGACAGCGATCGAGCGACGGCCAGACCGTCCCGACCAACAAGAAGGACCCCGACATGTCCGACTTCTCCGCCAGCCTCAACGAGGACCAGCTCCAGCTCCAGAAGTGGATCCACGACTTCGCCGAGAACGTCGTGCGCCCTGCGGCCGAGGAATGGGACGAGCGCGAGGAGTTCCCCTGGCCGATCGTGCAGGAGGCCGCCAACATCGGCCTGTACTCCTTCGACTTCATCGCGCAGGGCATGCTCGGCGATCCGACCGGGCTGACCATGCCGGTCGCGCTCGAGGAGCTGTTCTGGGGCGACGCCGGCATCGGCCTGGCCATCTTCGGCTCCTCGCTCGCCGCGGCGGGCATCGCCGGCAACGGCACCCCCGAGCAGACCCTGGAGTGGGTGCCGCAGTGCTACGGCACGCCCGAGAAGATCCAGCTGGGGGCGTTCTGCGTGTCCGAGCCCGACGCCGGCTCCGACGTCTCGTCGCTGCGCACTCGTGCGGTCTACGACGAGGCCAAGGACGAGTGGGTGCTCAACGGCACCAAGGCGTGGATCACCAACGGTGGCATCGCCGACATCCACGTCGTCGTCGCAGCGGTCGACCCCGAGCTCAAGGGCCGTGGCCAGGCCAGCTTCATCGTGCCGCCCGGCACCCCTGGCCTGTCGATGGGCCAGAAGTACAAGAAGCACGGCATCAAGGCGAGCCACACCTCCGAGGTCGTGCTCGACGACGTGCGCGTGCCCGGCTCCTGCCTGCTCGGCGGCAAGGAGAAGCTCGACGAGAAGCTCGCCCGTGCCCGTGAGGCGCTGAAGAACCCGCAGGTCTCCTCGGGCAAGCAGCCCGCCATGGCCACCTTCGAGGCCACCCGCCCGGCGGTCGGTGCCCAGGCCGTCGGCGTCGCCCGTGCCGCCTACGAGTACGCACTGCAGTACGCCCAGGAGCGCACCGCCTTCGGCAAGCCGATCATCATGAACCAGTCGATCGCGTTCATGCTCGCCGACATGGCCACCCAGATCGAGGCGTCCCGCCTGATGGTGTGGCGTGCCTCGTGGCTGTCGAAGAACGGCGGCGGCTACACGATGGGCGAGGGCTCCATGTCCAAGCTCATGGCCGGCCGCACGGCCGTGTGGGTGACCGAGCGTGCGATCCAGATCCTGGGCGGCTACGGCTACACCCGTGAGTACCCGGTGGAGCGCTGGCACCGCGACGCGAAGATCTACGACATCTTCGAGGGCACCGAGCAGATCCAGCAGCTGGTGATCGCCCGGGCCATCTCCGGCCTGCGCATCGAGTAGTCGGAGGCCCCTGGATCCCGCTGCTCGCACGGGCGGGAGGGGTCGTGAACATGTCAAGAGCGTCGAGCGTCCCGGTCCTGAACGACCGGGACGCTCTGCGTTCGATGGCCCGTGTTGCGTGGGATCTCGGTCAGCGTGTGCGCTGGCGGTCCGACTGGGGCTGTGCCGTCACTCCCCGGCGCCTGCGGGCGGGCCTGGGGGCGTGATGCCGCACTGCTCGGACTCGAACGCTGCGATCTCCTCCGAGGCGGCGGCGGCGTCGGGGTCGGCGAACACCGCTCCGAGGTCGCCATCGGCTGCGGTGAACGCGGCGGCGAAGGTCTCGACGGGCTCGCTGATCTCGTCAGGTGCGAGCGCCGAGTACTCGTCGATCTGCTCCTGGGTCGGCGTTGCTCCGTTGAGCTCGGATGCGAGGTCGCAGAACTCGGTCAGGTCGCTCGTCGGCTCCTCCGGCGTGGTCGACGCGGCCGACGTGGTGGTGGTCGACTCGGCAGAGGCCTCGTCGTCGTCACTGCTGCAGGCGCCGGCGCCGGCGATGACAGCCCCGGCGGCGACGAGCGCGATGATCGTGCGGGATCGGATGGTCATGGTCTCCTCCTCGATGCGACCGGGACGGGAACGTCGCGGTCACGATCTCTGTCGTCGCGCAGTGACGTTCGGGATCACCAGGGCCGCTGGAGGCGCGGGTGCTTCGCGACGGCATCTCGGACCAGCGCTGCCACGAGCAGCGTGACGGAGACCAGGGTGACGCCGGTCCAGATCGCTGCGCTGCGTCGCCATGGTTCGTCGGGCCAGATCGGGAACAGCGGCAGCGTGCGCTCGTACGGTCGGGTGAGGGCGGCCGCGACGACGAGGGGCGCCGCGACGGCGGCGATCATGACGCCTGGCTCACCCCGGTGGGGCCGCCGCCACGTCGAGATCGCGAAGCCGGCGAGTGCCATGGCCAGCCCTTGCAGCACGAGCACCGACAGCGGCTGCGGGAGTCGATCGCGCAGGAGCACGTGCACCAGCACCCATGTCGCCGCGGTCGCGGCGGGCGTGACGGCACGCAGTGCAGTGCGCCACCACAGCGGTCTCGGTGCCACATCGACCACGGCGCTGCTCGTCTCGTCGACGGCCATGGCGCTGACGGCAGCGATGACGCCGAGCGCTGCGCCGTGCAGCGGCCACAACCCGGAGGGTCGGACGGCGGCGATGGCGACACAGGCGGCGACCATCAGGGTCGAGACGGCGGCGACGGGCAGGTTGGTGGCGGTCGCCGCGTAGCGGCCCGCTGCAGCACAGCGGCCGTGGCGACAGCTCATCCGCCCCAGGAGGTGCCCTGGCCCGCGACCGGGCCGACCAGGGTGGCGGGAGTGCCGGTCCACATCGCGAGACCACAGCTGATCGCTGCGATCAGTGACGCCGCCACGAGCAGCGCCGTCGTCCGCCCGTTCCGGGCGTCGGGGTCGGTTCGCACCGCGACGACGGCACCGATGAGGCACAGCGCCAACAGGTACACCAGCCACCATCCGGGGGAGCCGGGGAGCACGATCGAGCGTTCGGGGTCGCCATCCACCCCGAACGGACCTCCCCAGTAGGTCCAGGGCATCGCGACCCGTACTCGTCGCAGCACCGGGAACAGGCCCTGGAACACGATGACGAGGATCACCAGCCCGACGGAGGCGACCAGCGGCGCTGCGGACCATCTCCAACGTCGCGCGATCACGACTCCCAGCACGGGGCCACCGAGGCAGCTCACCGCGCCGAGCGCGATCCACACCGCGGCCACCCAACGGTCGCTCATCATCGCCGCGTAGCCGTCCGCTGGTGTGGGAACCGAGCGTGCTCGCACCAAGGTGATCGCGACGAAGCCCGTGCCGGCCAGGAACGGCACGAGACAGGCGATCAGGTGCGCCAAGGTGCGCTGGCGTTGGCCGACGGCGGTGGGGCCCGCGGCCTCGGCGCATCGGTCCGATGCCCTGACCCGAGAGGCGCTCACGCTGATGCCCACCAGCCCGATGAGGGCGGCGGGTGCGATCATCGACAGCTCGTCGGTCGGCTCGGAGCGGTTCAGGTAGGGCAGCAGGGCGGCGTAGGTCAGCGCAGCGCCGATCAGGAACGCGGGTCGACGTGCATAGCGCGTGGCTTCGATCCGGGCGAGCACCGGCCACGCAGCGGTCCGCTCGGTCGGGGTCGGGTCGAGCGCCGTCGAGGTCATGCGGGCACCTCCGCGCCGTCGACGCCGACCAGCAGCAGGTAGGCGTCTTCGACACTCGGTGCGGTGGGTTCCGCCGTGGTCGACGGCACACCCCCGACACTTCGCACCCGCCCGCTCGCGTCCCGCCAGCTGGTCACTGCGTCGGTGGTCGGCCGATCGTCGACCCACACCTGCCCATCGGCGGTCGCCACCAGCGCGGCCACGCTGCCGTCGAACACGATGCCGCCGGCCGTCATCACGATCACCCGGTCGCACACGGCGGCGACGTCCTCGGTCTGGTGGGTGGCGAACACGATCGTGGTGGTGGCACGCCGCTCGGTCAGCGCCGCTCGGAAGCTCGCGCGTCGTTCCGGGTCGAGGCCCGTGGTCGGTTCGTCGAGGACCAGGAGGTCCGGCTCTCCGATGAGCGCCTGGGCGAAGGCCAGTCGGCGGCGCTGTCCACCCGACAGCTTCCGCACCTTGAGCGTCGGCCGATCGTCGAGCCCGACGACGCCGAGCACTCGACGCACCTCGGCGTGACGCCGGTCGGTGTCGTCGAACTCCTTCAACACTGCGATGTAGTCGAGGAACCCGAACGCAGTGACGCCGGCCGGGTAGCGGACCTCCTGTGGCATGAAACCGAGGCGACGGCGGATGGCGATGCGGTCGCCCAGCGGTCCTGCTGCGTCGAGGCCGAAGACCGTGACCCGGCCGGCGTCCGGCGGTGCGGCCGTGCTGAGCAGGCTCAGCAGCGTCGACTTCCCGGCACCGTTCGGACCCAGCAGCGCGGTGATGCCCGGGGAGAGCTGGAACGACACGTCCCGCAGCACCGTCGTGCGACCGTGACGACGGGTTGCGGACTCCGTTCTGACGGTGACGGGCATCTCAGCTCCTCCCCGAGCGTGTGGCGTGCGTGCGGGCAGCACCGTCGCCGAGCCGGCGCTGCAGGACCGCCAGCGCTGCGGCGACGACGGCGACGGCGGCCGCCTGGGTCGGGATCGCCGTGATCGTCCCGGTGGTGTCGCGCACACTCCAGCTGATCACCACTGCGGCCCACACGAGCGCAACGACCGCTGCCGGACGGACCGGGTCGGTCCAGGTCGCCGCAGCGGCCACGCACGACGTGCACGCCGCGGCTGGCAGCAGCCATGCCAGTGCCATCAGCGGATCCGGGAGCACCAGCACCCCGGCGAGCACCGCGAGCGGCACGGCGGCCGCCACGACGTACGCGGTGCGCCACAACAGCATGCGAGCCGGGGAGAACGGCGCCGCGCGCTCCACCAGGTCGACACCCGAGGGCACGAGTCGGTAGGTCGCCGCCACGCCCAGCGCGGGAACCAGCGGCGCCACGAGCACGAACGCGTCGTGCGCGGCGTCGACCGGACCGAGCATCGCCGCCACTGCTGCGGCGACCAGCACCAGCGTGGTCGCGATCGTCCATGGCCTGCTCTGTGCCGCCACCGACTGCAGCACCACGACGTCGGGCTCGCGGATCCCCAGCCGCAACAGCGTCCGGCTCACCGGCCCCGGTGTCGGCGAACTGACCCTGGATTCGATCCGTGACCACAACCGGTCGGCACCGATCGCGCTCGGCGAGGATGCCGTCGAGGAGGCGACCAGTCGTGCTCGACAGCGCTCGCAGCGCACTGCGTGGGTCTCGAGCGATGCTCGCTGCACCGGGCCGAGCTGTCGGCGGCCGTAGGCCGCGGCCGCCGCGTCGTCGATGTGCCAGTCCGTCATCGGAGCTCTCCCAACTGGATCCCGGTCCCGCCCAGGTCGGCACGGAGTTGTGCCTTGGCGCGCCGCATGCGGCCCTTGACCGTCCCCTCGGGTACCCCGAGCAGCCGTCCTGTCTCCTTTGCGGTCAGCCCGTCGAAGACCATTGCCTGCACGACCTCCATCAGCTCCGGCGACAACGACGCGAGCGCCTGGCCGACGTCGCCGAGCTCGATCGACTCCAGCACCCGCTCCTCAGCGCTCGAGCCCACCAGCTGGGCCGTCACGATCGGCTCACGAGCGCGGCGACCCGCCTTGCGCAGGTGGTTGACCAGCTGTCGCATCCCGATGCCCCAGATCCACGCACCCACATCGCCGTCCGCCCGCCATCTGCCGGCGCCCTGCCACACCGCGAAGAAGGTGTCCTCCACTGCGTCGGCCACGATCGCCTCGTCGAAGCAGCGCGACCGGAGCCGGGCGATGAGCCACGGGGAGTGGCGCTCGTACAGCTGACGCAGCGCAGTGACATCCTGCGCCGCCACTGCGGCCACCAACGCCTCATCACTCGCGTCGGCGTCCACGACCACCTCCCATGGAACCCATCATCACCGACTCTGTCGTCGTGGGCAGCGAAACGGGATCACGATCGGTTCCACGCCCGCAGCCCCGGGGGCATGATGTGCGCGTGGAAGGGCAGCGGACGGATCGCAGGCGCCTCGTGTGGCTGGCGGCGTCGATCACCGCGCTCCTGGTCGGGGGACTCACCGCCTGGAGCGGCAACGACCTGCTGTTCAGCGCACTCCCTCCGGTGCTCTGCGGCGCCTGGCTGATGACCTTCGTTGCTGCGGTCAAGTGGCGTTGCGGTCCCGCCGTGATCGTGTTGGCGGTGGTGCTGCCGGTGGTGGTGGTCGCGGCGGTGCTCGTGGACGGCCCGGCGACGGTGCGGGCCGTCGCCAGTCAGGACCAACTCGCCGAGGCGTCCGCCGACGTGCTCGCCGGTCGAGAGGTCGACGATGTGGGGTTCTACCGGGTGATCGGCTCCTGGGTCAGCGACTCGGGCTGTGCGGTGTTCGTGACGCACACCTTCTTCTTCGACGAGTCGGGGGTCGCGTACTGCCCCGACGGACGCACGCCGCCATCGGGCACCTTCGAACCGCTCGTGGGTCCGCTCTACTCCTACGCCGTCGTGGAGTAGACGTCGCCCAGCTCCACCCCGCCGGGCAGCGCAGGTGACTCCGTCCCTCGACCGGTTCGTTCGGCCGACGCTCGTCGACGTCGCCCGGGTCCCGGTGCTCGTCCGCTGGGTGGCGCGCGGCCGAAACGGGTACGACACCGTCATGGCATCGAACAAGATCTCGGCGACGCTCGCCGGCCGCACCGACCTCGTCTGGCGCGTCGTGTCGGGTGCGACCGGCCTCGTCGCGGGCATGGCGACACGACGCCTGCTCGCCGTCGCATGGAGCTCGCTGTCTCCCTCCGACCACGAGCCGCCGTTGAACCCGGCGGACCGTCGGATCACCTGGCCGGAGGCCGTGACCTGGGCCGTGGCTGCGGGTGCGGGCGTCGGTGTCGCGCACCTCGTCGGCCAGCGGTTGGCCGCCGCCGGGTGGGAGCTGGCGACCGGTGAGGCGCCGCCCGGGATCGACGACGGCGCCTGAGGCAGGGCGGCCCCGGGTGTGCGGGGCTCGGCACCCGGTGGCCGGTGGCGGCGGAACGTGGCGGATCGTGGCAGGATCGCACCCAGACAACGTGGCGCCGGCGTCCCGGCGCCCACAACGGGTAGGGGCACCCACGTGAAAGAGACCGAGCTGCGCGAACGACTGCTGGTGATGCTGCCGACGCTGCGACACCCGACGTTCATGGTCATCTCCTCCCGGTTCAGCAGCCGGGTGAAGCGCGGGTTGCTGGACCGCACCCTGCGCCACATGCGCCAGGACGGTCTGGTCGAGGAGACGGTCGGGTCGAAGGACGGCGTCAGCGTGCGCCGCTACCGATTGACCCAGGAGGGCTTGACCGAGCGGGCGCACCTCATGCTGCGCCAGGCGCGTGCGGCTCGAGAGGCGCGGCAGCGGGTGGGCTGACGAGGGGCACCCGGGTCGGCCGATCCATCGGTTGACCGATATACATCAGGACTCCTATATTTCTGTCGTGGCCACGCAGGGGGAACGCCGAGCCGACACGCGTCGCCGGCTGCTCAACGCCGCCGCGGAGCTGTTCGCCGAGCGCGGGGTGGACGGCACGTCCATCGACGCCATCGCCGAGCGGGCGGACCGCACCTCCGGCGCGGTGTACGACCACTTCGGCGGCAAGGACGGTCTGCTGCTCGCACTGCTCGACAGCTGGGTGGGCGACGTCGGCGCGGTCGTGACCGCCGAGCTCGCGACCGCGACCACCGTCGACGAGCGCCTGGCCGTGCTGTGGCGCTCGGTCTCGGCTCCGGCCGTCGGCGACGGGCGCTGGATGACCCTCGAGTTCGAGCTGTGGTCGCACGCGTCGCGCCATCCTGAGCTGCGAGCGCACCTGACCCGCCGCTACCGCGGGGCCTGGCGGGGCATCGTCGGCGCAGCGGGCGGCACCAGCACCGACGGCAGCGGCGCCACCTCCGACCCGAATCCCGACGCCGACAACCAGGTTGGCCCCGCCGTCATCGGCCTGTTGTTCGGCCTCGAGATGATGCGTCGCATCGACCCCGACCGCGTCACCGACGACCTGGCCGTGCGTGCCCTGCGCGGCGTCGTCGACGCGTGCGCCACCGAACCCGGATCCCTGGAGACCAGATGAGCCCGACCGACACCGACCTCCTGACGCTGGACGACATCGACCTGCTGGCCGAGACCTGGGGCCGCACCGTGCCCCACGACCAGTTCGACCTGCTGCGCCGTGAGGCGCCGGTCTTCTGGCATCCCGAGCCCGACGGGCCCGGCTTCTGGGCCGTCACCAAGCACGCAGACGTGCGCACCGTCAGCCACGACTGGGAGACGTTCTCCAGCGAGCTGGGCGCCACGTTCATCCCGACCCAGGACGAGGAGATCCTCGCCCAGCTGCGGCTGTCCATCCTCAACATGGATCCGCCGCTGCACAACCGTGCACGACGCCTGGTCTCCAAGGCCTTCACGCCGCGCATGATCGCCAAGCTCGTCGAGGAGATCGACCGTCGTGCCGCCGAGGTCATCGACGCGGTGATCGACCGTGGCGAGTGCGACTTCGTCGAGGACATCGCCGCGCAGGTGCCGGTGCAGATGATCTGCGAGATGATCGGTCTCGAGCCCGAGCAGTGGCCGCGCATGTTCGAGATCTCGAACGACGTCATCGGCGCCCGCAACGACCCCGAGTACGCCCACGTCGACGCCGAGGCAGCCTCGGGTGAGATCTACGCGTTGTGCGACGCCGTCGCCGAGGACCGTCGCGCGAACCCCCGCGACGACCTCATGACCGCGTTGGTGCAGGCCGAGATCGACGGCGAGCGCCTCGACAACCTGGAGCTCAACCTCTTCTTCATCTCGCTCGTGGTCGCCGGCAACGAGACCACGCGCAACCTGATCAACCACTCGCTGCTGGCCATCCTCGATCACCCCGATCAGGCCGAGCGGCTGCGCGAGCACCCCGAGCTGTGGGACACCGCGGTCGAGGAGATGCTGCGGTGGGGCAGCTCCATCCACAACTTCCGTCGCACCGCGACGCGCGACACGCAGCTGCGCGGCGTCGACATCGCCGAGGGCGACAAGGTCGTCATCTACTACGCGTCGGCCAACCGCGACGAGGACGTCTTCGACTCGCCGCACACCTTCGACATCGCCCGGACCCCCAACGACCACGTGACCTTCGGTGGCGGGGGAGTGCACTACTGCCTGGGCGCCAGCCTGGCCCGTGCCGAGATCCGGGCGACCATGCGGCAGGTCGTCGAGCGACTGCCGAACATCCGTCTCGCCGGGGAGCCCGATCGGCTCGCCAGCGACTTCGTCAACGGCATCAAGCGGATGCCCGTCACCTGGTGACCCGAAAGGAAACCCAACATGCGCACACAGATCTGTGACGACCTGGGGATCGAGTTCCCGATCTTCGCCTTCACCCACTGCCGCGACGTCGTCGTCGCGGTCTCCAAGGCCGGCGGCTTCGGCGTGCTCGGCGCCGTGGGCTACTCGCCCGAGCAGCTCGAGGTCGAGCTGAACTGGATCGACGAGCACATCGGCGACCACCCCTACGGCGTCGACATCGTCATCCCGAACAAGTACGAGGGCATGGACGCCGACATGTCCACCGAGGACCTCACCAAGATGCTGCAGGACATGGTGCCCCAGCAGCACCTCGACTTCGCCCGCCAGCTCATGCTCGACCACGGCGTGCCGCTGCAGGAGGGCGAGGACGACAACACCATGCAGCTGATCGGCTGGACCGAGGCCACCGCGACCCCGCAGGTCGACGTGGCGCTGCGCCACCCCAAGATGACCCTGATCGCGAACGCCCTGGGCACCCCGCCCGCGGACATGATCGAGCGCATCCACGCCGAGGGCCGCAAGGTCGCTGCGCTGTGCGGCTCGCCCTACCAGGCGCTGAAGCACGCGAACGCGGACGTCGACATCATCATCGCCCAGGGTGGCGAGGGCGGCGGCCACTGCGGCGAGGTCGGCTCGATCGTGCTGTGGCCCCAGGTCGTCAAGGCCGTCTCGCCGCGGCCCGTGCTGGCTGCCGGTGGCATCGGCAGCGGTGAGCAGATCGCTGCGGCGCTGGCACTGGGCTGCCAGGGCGCCTGGACCGGCTCGCAGTGGCTGATGGTCGAGGAGTCCGAGAACACCCCGGTCCAGCAGAAGGCCTACATCGACGCCAGCTCGCGCGACACGGTGCGGTCGCGGTCGTTCACCGGCAAGCCGTGCCGCATGTTGAAGAACGACTGGACCGAGGCCTGGGAGAACCCCGAGAACCCCGATCCCCTGGGCATGCCCCTGCAGTACATGGTGTCGGGTGTCGCGGTGGCCGCCACGCACAAGTGGCCGGACCAGACCGTCGACGTGGCGTTCAACCCCGTCGGTCAGGTCGTCGGCCAGTTCGAGAAGGTCGAGAAGACCGGCGCGGTCATCGAGCGCTGGGTCAACGAGTACCTCGAGGCGACCCAGCACCTCGACGCGCTGAACGAGGCCGCAGCCGCCGGCTGACGCCGGGGGCGACCCCTCGCCCTGTTCTGTGTTGCGAGGACGCGGTGTCCACCGCGGTCTCGCACCACAGAACGGGTGGGGTCGGGCCGGAGCGGCTGGCCCAGCCCGCTACTTCTTGAGCGGGCGCAGCTGCTCGCGCAGGGCGTCGACCTGGGCGACGATCCAGTCGACCAATGGCGCCGCCTGCACGGCGTGGCCTTGCACGTACTGGTCCAGGTCGACCAGGTGGTACGTGCGGGCGTTGACCGTGTTGAGCTGGTGGTTGATGCGCACCTCGCCGGCGACCGGCATCTTGAAGAGGTTCGCGAAGTCGGTCCGCCACATCGTGGCCAGGTCGTCGGGATCCGAGACCTTGTTGCGCATCTCGGCGGTGAAGCCGATCACGGTCTTCGAGCCCATCGACTGGGTCAGCGCACCCGAGCCGCTGCGCCGGTCGACCAGCAGGTACACCGCGGAGAGCACCGGGTCGCCGGGCAGCTTGAAGCCCATCTGCTGACGGTCCGAGTGGGCGATGATGCGGTGGCAGCGCCACCCACGGTGCGACAGGCCCCGGATGAGCTCGCCGCAGACGATCTCGTCCTTGGACTCGCGCAGCTCGGACTTGTGCGCGTAGTTGGCCATCGAGTTGAACAGGCCCATGGTCAGCTCCCGAACCGTGACTGGATGAACGTCTTCATGGTGTAGACCACCGACGCCAGGTGGCGACGCAGCAGCTCGTGGTCGACCGCCAGGTCCTCCGCCACGTACCGGTCGAGCTCGAGCAGCAGATCGATGTTGGCGTAGACGTAGCCCGACGACAGGTCGGCGTCGAAGGTGACCGTGCCGGGCTCGGGGGAGAGCACGAAGTTGCTCTGCATCTCCTGGCGCACCGCCTGGCCGACCTTGTTGAACTCCTTGACCCGCTCGCCGTAGCCGATGATCGCCGAGGCGCGATGGCCGATCATCTTGGCGGAGGCGACGTCGGGGGTGAGGTGCTCGAGGGCGACGGTGACCCGTGCCTTGGTCTCGGGCTCCTCGAAGCGCAGCTGGTGGTGCGCGGCGGTCGCGGTGGAGCCGACGTTGGTGCCGGCGGTCGTTGCGGTCGTGGTCGCGGCCGGGTCGGCGGCGACCACGCCCAGCAGGGCGCCCGCCGTCTCCAGGTCGATGAGCACGAAGCCGCAGTCGACCAGCGCGGTGATGACTCCGCCGAGCATCGCCTCGTCGATCGAGGTGGCGAACTCGGTCTCCTTGTACATGTCCCAGCTGCGACCGACCAGGCCGATGAACTCGTCGTCGAGCTCCTGGTCCGACAGGCCGCTCATGAGCGCCTGCGAGGCGGTCAGGGGACCGGACGGAGCGGCGGCTGTCGGTGATGTGGCGGTCGGTGATGCGGCTGGGATGGGGGCCGCCGTGGCGTCGCTCACCTGGTCGAAGGCCTGCCACGACGGTGCGCCGTCCCACCACACCTGGGTGCTGGGTGGGATCTGGGCGTGCTGGACACGGGCCTGGACCGTCTCCCACGGCTCAGGGCCCTGTTGGTTGCCGGCGCTGTCGATCCAGTGCACCTGCGTCTGCGGATCCGGCATGTGCTCCCCTCCGGGTCGGGCCTCTGCACGTGTGCAGTGGCGACGACGGCGAGGATAACCGGGCGCGGGCGCGGCTGCGGTCGGCTCAGCCGACCAGGTCCGCCCGGGCGACGTCCTGCATCGCCTCGGCGTCGGCCTCGAGCAGCACACCCTCGTCGATCGCCGCCTGCAACGCCGCGTCGTACTGCGCCATGTAGTCGTCGGCGCCGGCGTAGCGCTGGGCGAGGACCTCCGGCGGCAGCGGCGTGGTCGTGCCGAGCAGCAGGCAGAAGAGGTCGTCGCTCGGGCCGGGGTCACCCGAGAGGACCTGCGCCGGCACGTCGACCGGCGGGGTGCGCACGCCGCCCCGCGCGATGCCGTCGCCGTCGCGCTGCACCGTCGGCGGCACGGCGTCGGTCAGCTCGAGTCGGGGCTGCACGGGCGGTGCGTCACCACCGCTCGACCAGGTCACCAGGTGCGCGAAGGCGGCTTTGGCGACCAGGTGCAGCGGGCCGTCGTTGATCGGCACCCCGCACGGCGCCGACTCGGCGAGCGGGCCCAGCAGGTGGGCGTCCGCGTGCGCGGTGCCGGCGACCTCCCACAGTCGCAGGGTGTCGCTGTCGTCCTGTCGTGCCTGGGCCGAGGCGAGCACGCCGGTCACGTCGCCCTCCGCCTGCAGCACCATCGCGGGCGCATCGAGATCGGTGCGCAGCAGGGTCCGCTCGCTGCCGATCGAACCGGCCAGGTCCGCGTACTCCCCAGGTCCGACCAGCGGCAGCGGCACCGCAGCGCGGCTGTGCACGAAGAAGCCGTCGAAGGCCCCGGTGAGCGGCTGCACGCCGTTGTAGTAGGTGGTCAGCGCCAGCGCGGATTGCGACTCACCCGCAGCGAGCACGAGCTCGGGCGCCGCGCCGTCCAGGCCCTGGCCCTCCCGCAGGGCCCGAGCGACCTGGGTGTAGATGTCGAACGAGTAGCCGTCGCCGGGGTGCGACAGCGACCCGTAGCGCTCGGGATCGATGCCGACCAGGCCCTTGCCGGCAAACGCGTCGGCGCCCGGCGCGGTCACGAGCACCGGGCCGCCCTCGACGCCGATCAGCTGGGCCGACACGCCGACCCAGGTGTGGCCCTGGCGGATGATCTCCTCCTGGAGCGAGCTCCACTCCGGGTTCGCGTCGATGCCCCCGCTGACGTTGAGCCACTCCACGACCACGACGCCGCTCGAGTCCTCGGGGTCTGCGGGACGTCGCACCAGCACCCGGGTGCGGTAGTCGGCGGCGGCGTCGGGTTCGAAGGTCCACTCGCCGGAGGTGGCGAGCTCGTCGGTCGACCGGTACGAGGTCGCGGTGCCCGCGGCGACCAGCTCCTGCTCGACGTAGCCCGCAGCGGCCAGGTCGGTGGCGCTCGCGGCACCGATGAACGGACCCGCGCCGGCGGTCAGCTCCTCGGAGAGCTCCGCGGCCGGGCCGCTGGCGAGGGCGGGCACGCTCGACGTGGTGGTCGACTCGGCGGCGACGTCGGAGCCGGACCCCGACCCGGCGGCGTCGTCGCCCGAGCAGGCAGCCGCGGCCAGCACGAGGACCGCAGCGAGCGCGGCCAGGGTGAGCGACGACGTGCGGTGTCGTCGCGCTCGGCGTCGCTGTCGGTCGATCGGCATCCCCACCCCCTGGTCACGCCGCGACTCGACGTGCGCCGAGCGATGGTAGCGGGGCAGGGTGCCCGGCCCCGTGGGGCCGGGCACCGGTGCCGTGCGGTCCGGCTCAGAGGTGCTTGCCGCAGTGCGGCCAGGGGCGTGCGCCCGAGGAGCGATACAGCGCGAGGGCCATGGCGTCCTGGTCGGCGGGCGACGCGGCGGCCGGGTCGACGCCGACGAGGTGGGGGTGCGACCGGGACGCGACGGCGTTCCAGGTCGAGCGGGAGAACTGGTAGGCGCCTCGATAGGCGCCGCTCGCGGACACGGCGCGGTAGTTGCCACCGGACTCGCAGCGCCGCAGCGCCGCCCAACCGCCACCCATGGCGGACCGTCCGGCCTCGGCGGCCTTCTGGGCCTCGGCCGCCGCTGCCTGCTCGGCGGCGACCCTGGCGGCTTCCGCGGCCACGGCGCCTTCCAGGAAGCGTCGGACCTGCTCGGCCGCGGCAGCTTCGGCGGCCGCGGCTTCCGCTGCCGCGGCGGCTGCGGCGCGGGCCTCCTGTGCCTGTTCGGCGGCTTCATGGGCGCGGCTGACCTCGGCGACCAGCATGAGCTCGCCCTGCGCCACCAGCGCCGGCTGCTTCGTGGTCGCCGCCGAGGTGCGGGCATCCGCGTCCTGCGCGGGGGAGGTGGTGATGACGAGGAGCGAGGTCAGCGCCACCAGGGTGACGGCGGCAACCAGGGCGATCGCGCGGCGCGCGCGCGGACTTCGGGTGGATGGTCGAGGTGTCACGTGATCTCCAGCGAGTCATGGGTGGCGCCCCAGCGACGCCACGCGCGAGATGTGGACCCGACCAGCTTGCCGCGGTTCGTCATGAAACCGAAATACAACCGTTGGTCATCCGTCACATGAACCGCGCTCGGAGATCTTCGGGGGATCGTTGTCCGGCGAACCGGTGTGTGCCACGATGCTCGTCACCGAGGGGGGACCTCGGGGGCGAGGGGGACAACTGATGAGGCTGACCGGGAACTGGGGACGCGCGGGCATGAGCGCGGTGGTGGCCGCGACCGCGACGGTGGTGCTCGCATGTGCACCGACGCCGACCACACCGACGACCACCACGTCGACGACCGCATCGACCACGTCGAGCACGACCTCGACGACGGCGCCGACCACGACCACGTCGACATCGACCACGTCGACGACCAGCACCACCACGACGTCCACGACGTCGACCACGACCACGACGTCGACCACCACCACCACGACGACGCCGCCGACCCCGACGCCGACCTACACCCCGGTGTCGTTCGACTGCCGGACGCAGGCCTCGATCTCGACCAGCTACAACACCCTGGAGAACGGGGTCACCGCACTGGTGGCGCCGACGGTGACGGCGGGCGCGAACTTCCCGGTCACCCTGACGCCCGATCCGATCGAGGTGCCGACCAGCGGCGGCGGCTACCCGATCCGGAACCTCAACACGGTCCGGGTGCGCTTCGCCGTGCCCGCCGGCGCGACGTTCGTGTCGGCCACGCTGAGCGGGGGTGCCAACCTGGGCACTGGGACGCCCACGGTGAGCCACTCCGGCGGCATCGTGACCCTGGCGGTGCCGGGCCAGCTCGCTCCCGGCACCACGGCGATCCTCCCGACGGTCACCGTCACGCTGAACGCCTCGGGTGCCCCCGGCACCGTGCTGGCGGCCCGCTTCGCCGGCAACAGCTACGACAACCCGTCGATCCAGTTCACCGCGGTGGTCGGCGTGCCGATCCTCGGCAACATCAGCGGCACGACCAAGTGCTTCTCGCCGGTCAACCCCGTGGTCGCCACGACGACCATCGGCTGACGCGACGCCCTGGCCCGGAGGTGGTCACCTCCGGGCCAGGGCCAGCATCGCCGGGATGCCGACCGCGGCCCCTGCCAGGAGCCACAGGCCCGTCGACAGCCCGAACGCGCCCGCCACCAGGCCCACGGCGCCGGGACCGAGCACGATGCCCAGGTAGCCCACCGTCGACACGGCGCCGACGATCGCGCCCGGGCGCTCCCGGCCCCGGCCGACCTCGGACATGAGCAGCGGCCAGCACACCGACACCCCGCCGGCAGCCATGACGAGACCCGCCGCGGCGAGCACGGGCTGGGTGAGCGACGCGAGCATCGCCAGGCCGACCGCGGCGACCATGGATCCGCCGACCACGACCCTGCGGGCGCTGCGATGCGTCTGCACACCGCTCACCGACACCCGGGCGAGCACGGCGATGAGGTAGCCCAGCACCGCGCCTCCCGCGCCGACGACAAGCCCGGCGTCGAGCTGACCCCTCAGCTGCAGCACGCCCCACGTGTTGATCCCGCCCTCGACCGTGGCAGCGAGCGCGAACGCGAGTGCGACCGGCACCAGCCGCTCGCGCCGCAGCGTGCGCATGCCGTCCGACAGCGGCACGTGCTCACCCGCGTGTCCTGCGGGCAGCTCCACCCCTCTCGTGGTGGCGAGCAGCGCTGCGACGACGACCGCGGACGCTGCCCAGGCGATCCGCCACCCGCTGGTCGCGCTCAACGCCAGCAGGACCGCGGCGAGCACGGCACCCAGCGCTCCGCCGACGTTGAACAGCGCGTGCAGCCGCACCAGGCGCCCCGGGCGGTCGGCGAGCGCCGCGGTGGCGCCGACGTTCGCGACCACGTCGACCGCGCCGGAGCCCGACAGCGCCGCCGCGATGCCCAGCGCGACACCCCACGGCGCCGGGGCGACCGCCCCCGCAGCCAGTGCGACCGCCCACCACGCCAACGTCAGGCGCAGCGCGGCAGAGGTGCCACGTCGCTCGGCGAGCGCGCCGCCCAGCGTGTTCATCCACGCAGCCAGCAGCAGCGCGCCGGTCAACACCAGGCCGAGCCTCCCGGGCCCACCGCCCAGCGCGGCCTCGACCTCGGGGGTGACCACGGTCCACATGCCGATGAACAACCCGAGGGTGCCCAGCGTGCCCCCGAGCGGGACCAGGCGGCGGTCGAGGCGGCGGCGGGCAGCCCCGGTCCGAGTCACCGGCCCAGACTGCACGGCGATGCCAGCGCCGGTCCAGTGTCGGGTCCGCCGGCGCCTACCGGCCCGGCCGGGCGCAGCCGTAGGTTCGCCCACGCATGGACACCGCCGACCTCCTCGTGCTGAGCGCCCAGCTCGCGGCGAGCTGGGCGATGGTCGGCCTCATCTGGTTCGTCCAGATCGTGCACTACCCGCTGTTCGCCATGGTCGGCGCCGAGGGCTTCGCCGACTACGAGCAGGCCCATCGGTGGCGCACGTCGTTCGTGGTCGGCCCGCCCATGGCGATCGAGCTGCTCGCCGCGGCGGCGCTGGTGCTCGATCCCCCCGTCGGGCTGGGGCGCACCCTCCCGCTGGTGGGCCTCGTGGTGCTCGGCGTCGTGCACGTCAGCACCGTCGCCCTGGCGGTTCCGGCCCACGATCGTCTCTCGAGCGGATTCGATCCGGCGGTGCTGCGCCGGCTGGTCGGCGCCAACTGGGTGCGGACCGCGGGGTGGAGCGTCCGCGGTGTGCTCAGCCTGGTGATGCTGGCTGCGGTGGCACGATGAGCAGCGCCCGACCGTCGATGTCGCGAGCGCCGGTGCCGCTGCGGCGAGCCGTGATGGAGCAGCGCTGGGACGACGTCACGTTCCTGCACTGGGCCTACGACCCGGCCGCGGTGCAGCGCCTCCTGCCCGCCGACGTGCAGGTCGACACCTTCGACGGCGCGGCGTGGGTCTCGTTGGTGCCGTTCCGCATGGTCGACCTCCGGCTGCCCGGTCGGCGCCCGCTGCCGTTCGGCACCTTCCCCGAGGTCAACGTGCGCACCTACGTGCGCCACGGCGCACACCGCGGTGTCTGGTTCTTCTCGCTCGACATCGACCGCATCGCACCCACGGTCGTGGCCCGGGTGGCCTATCGGTTGCCGTACTGCCAGGGACGGGTCGACCACGTCCGGGTCGGCGAGCGGGTCATGACCGTGGTCGACCGGGCCTGGCCGCGGCCGGCGATCGCAGCACGTGCCGAGCTCGTGGTGCGCACCGGCGCGCCCCTGCCCGACGACGATCAGCTCGCCACCTTCCTCACCGCTCGGTGGGGGCTGCTGGCGGCGGCTCGGCGTCGGCTGCTGTGGGCACCCGTGGAGCACGAGCCGTGGCCGCTGCACCGAGCCCACGTCGAGCACCTCGAGGAGTCGCTCGTCGCCGCCTGCGGGTTGCCCTCGCCGTCGGGCGAGCCGCTCGCGATGTGGTGCCGGGGCGTCGATGTCCGGGTGGGGGCGCCGACGTCGGTCTGAGCTCGGACCTCGCCGAGTGGTCAGGCAGCCGGTCGTGCGCCGGGCCGAGCGGGCGGGTGCTCGCCGATGCCGAACGGGCGGTCGCCGGCGATGCTGATCCGGTCCATCACTCGCCGCTGCGGCGCGTAGTCGCTGCTGGCGTAGTGCTGGCAGGCGCGGTTGTCCCAGAGCGCGACCGAGCCAGGGGTCCAGCGGAACCGGCACTGGTACTCGGGTCGGGTGAACTGCCGGTACAGCAGGCGCAGCAGGTCCTCGCTCTCCGCATCGCTGAGCCCGACGACGTGGTCGGTGAAGAACGGGTTGACGAACAGCGTGCGGCGACCGGTCTCGGGGTGGACCCGCACGACGGGGTGCAACACCGGGGGGAACTGCTCGTGCAGCGCCGCCAGGTCCTGCGGGGGCATGGCCAGGCCGAAGGTCGAGCGCCAGTCGTGCACGGCGACCAGCTCGTCGATGCGCTCGCGCACGTCGCTCGGCAGGCCGTCGTAGGCGGCCCCCGCGTCGGCCCACAACGTGTCGCCGCCCAGTGCGGGCACCTCGACGGCGCGCAGCACCGCACCGAACGAGGGCCGTTCGTGCCAGGTGAGATCGGCGTGCCACTCGTTCTCGGCGCCGCCGTGCTCGGCGTCCTTGGCGAGACGGACGACGTCGGCCTCGTCCTGGTCGGGATGCACGTACGAGAAGAACGGGTGCCGCTCGAGCTCGCCCCAGGACTGCGCGAAGGCGCGCTGCTGCGAACGCTCGAGCTGTTGGTCGCGGAAGAACAGGACCTTCCACTCGAGCAGCGCCCGGTGCAGCTCGGCGTGCAGCTCCTCGTCGAGCGGTACGGCCAGGTCGACGCCTCGGATCTCGGCGCCGATCACCGGCGAGCTCGCCACGACCTCGAAGCGCTCGTAGGGCCGATCCTGCGCCCCGTCGGGCAGACGTCGCAGCGTCGCCGGGCCGATGCGCAGGTGCTCGTTCAGGGTGTACACGCCGTGACCTCCGTGGTCGCAGGGGTGGTCGCCACGGCGGTGCACATGGCGATCAGGTCGTCGATCTCGATCCGCACCGGGAGCGGGTGGGTGTCGCCGCGGGACTCGGCCGCCGCCAGCGAGGTGACCGCCAGCGCGATCGCGTGCTCGACGCGGCGGGTGCGCAGCGGCTCGGGCAGGTGGTCGAGGGCGTTCACCAGCCGGCGCACGCAGTCACGGTAGGCACGTCCCTCGGAGGCGGTGGCGACGACCTGGGCCAGCGTCGGGTCGGTGCCGCACTGCACCAGGAACCGCGCCCAGTGGCTGGTGTCGGTCGTGGTCGCCTCGGCGAGCGGGCGCACGAGCACGTCCACCAGCGCCGCGGGGTCGTCGGGCCCCTCGAGGCGGTCGAGCAGCTCGCCGCGACGTTCGTTGACCGGTGCCATGCGCGTGCGCACGACCGCTTCGATCAGGCCGGCGCGGGAGCCGAAGTGGTACTGCGCCGCGGACTTGTTGCGCTGTTGCGCGAGGGACTGCACGGCCCGAAGGGTGAGCGCGCTCAGGCCCGCTTCGGCGACGAGGCGCTCGGTCACCTCGATCATCTGCTCACGTGCCCCCACGGCCGACAGGTTAAGGCACCTGCCTTAACCTGTCCAGGATCCAGCTGCGCAGGGGGACCTTCGGCCCTCCGCCGCTCACGCAACGTCGACCAGACTGGCTCCCGGGAGGTGCTGCCGTGAGCGCCGTGGTGCAGATGCAGGGTGTGGTCAAGGCCTTCGGGTCGACCCGAGCGCTCGACGGCTTGGACCTGGTGGCCGAGCACGGCGAGGTGCACGGGTTCCTCGGGCCCAACGGCGCCGGCAAGACCGTGACGATCAGGATCCTGCTGGGCCTGCTGCGCCCCGACGGCGGCACCGTCGAGCTGCTCGGGGGTGACCCGTGGCGCGACGCGGTCGCGCTGCACCGACGGGTCGCGTACGTGCCGGGTGAGCTCGAGCTGTGGCCCCAGCTCAGCGGCGGCGAGGTGATCGACGCGCTCGGACGGCTGCAGGGTGGCATCGATCCGCGCCGCCGCGACGAGCTGATCGAACGGTTCGACCTGGACGTGCGCCGTCGTGCGCGCACGTACTCCAAGGGCAACCGCCAGAAGGTCGCGCTGGTCGCCGCCCTGGCCGCGGACGCCGAGCTCTACCTGCTCGACGAGCCGACCGCAGGGCTGGACCCGCTGATGGAGGCGGTCTTCCAGGACTGCGTCGCAGAGCTGGCCGCCGAGGGTCGCTCGGTGCTGCTGTCGAGCCACATCCTCGACCAGGTCGAGCGGCTCTGCGATCGCGTCACGATCATCCGACGTGGACGCAGCGTGCAGTCCGGCACGCTGTCGGAGCTGCGCCACCTCACCCGGACCACCGTGTCGGCGACGACCCAGCGACCCGTGGTCGCGCTGGCGGAGATGGCCGGCGTGCACGGGTTCACGTTCGATGACGGCCGGGTCACCTTCGACGTCGACAGCGACCAGATCGGTGAGGTGGTCCAGCACCTGTCGAGCTTCGGGCTGACGTCGCTCACCAGCCACCCGCCGACCCTGGAGGAGCTGTTCCTGCGCCACTACGGCGACGAGCTGGACGACGCGGGTCTGCACGAGCGCGGGACCGAGCCGACATGAGCGACGCGCGCCGGCGCTCGACGCTGCGCGGGACCACCGAGCTGGTCCGCCTGCACCTGCGCACCGGCAGGATCCGCATCGCCGTGTGGCTCGCCGGCGTGGTCGGCCTGGTGCTCGTGTCGGCGGGCAGCGTCCGCAACCTCTACGGCACACCGCAGCAGGTCGACGACTACGTCGCACTGATCGGTCTGAGCCCCAACATGGTGGCGCTCAACCGTGCGTTGAACGGACCGGGCTTCGGCTTCGACGACCCGAACGTGGGGGTGGTGCTGGTCAACGAGGTCGCCGTGTGGGGCGCGGTCGCCTTCTCACTGATGGCGGTCGTGCTCACCGCTCGCGACACCCGCGGTGAGGAGGACGCCCAGCGCACCGAGGTCGTGCGCGCCCGCATGGTGGGGCGACACGCTCCGCTCGCAGCGGCGGGGCTGGTGACCGCGGGGGCGTTGATGGTCGCCGCGGCGGGCACCCTGCTCGGACTGCTGGCCATGGGCTACGCCGCGGTGGGCTCGGTGGCGCTGGTGTGCGCCTACGTGGCCGCCGGAGCGGTCGCCGGAGGCGTCACCGCGCTCGCGGCACAGGTCGTCGCGTCCTCCCGGGCCACCGTCGGGGTCGGCGTCGGCGCGCTGGGCGTGGCCTTCCTCGTGCGAGCGCTGGGGGACATGGGCGACGGCCGCCTGTCGTGGCTGTCACCCATCGGCTGGGTGCACCGGCTGCGGCCTTTCGCCGGTGAGCAGTGGTGGGTCCTGTCGCTGTCGCTGGCCGCCACGGTCGTGACCGCCGGGGCGGCGGTGGTGCTGTCCGACCGCCGCAACCTGGGGGCCGGGCTGGTGCCGCCTCGACTCGGGCGCCGTCACGCCGGTCCGTGGACCGCACACCGGCTCGGGCTGCTGATCCGGCTGCAGCGTGGTGCGGCGCTCGGCTGGGCGGCGGGGCTGTTCGTGCTCGGGCTGGTCTACGGCTCCATCGCCCGCGACATCGAGGCGATGTTCGCCGACAACCCCGACCTGCAGCGCTTCATCCCCAGCGGTCCCTCGCCGACCGACGCCTACCTGGCCTACACGCTCGCGTTGGGGGTGATGATGGCCGGCGGGGCGGTGACGTCCGCGGTCCTTCGACTGCGCGGGGAGGAGTCGTCGGGTCGCCTGGAGCTGGTGCTCGCACACCCGGTCGCTCGTTGGCGGTGGCTGCTCGATCACCTGTGCGTGGCGCTCGGTGTGGGGCTGCTGGCACTGCTGGCGTCGGGGCTCGGCACCGGCCTGGGAGTGGCGTACGCGCTCGACGACCCCGGCCAGGTCCCGCGGATGATCGGGGCGTCCCTGTCGCTGCTGCCCGTCGTGCTGGTCCTGATCGGCCTGACCACGCTGTGCGTGGGGCTCGTGCCGCGCCTCGCCGTGCTGGCCTGGTTGGGGGTCGCCGTGGTGGTGGTCATCGGGCTGTTCGCCGAGCTGTTCCGCCTCCCCGGATGGGTCCGCGGGATCTCGCCGCTGTACCACCTGGCGCCCATGCCCGCGGCAGGGTTCGAGGTGTGGTCGACCGGGGCGGTGTCGCTGGTCGCCCTCGCGCTGGCGGCGGTCGGCACCGTCGCGTTCATGCGACGGGACGTGCCGGTGCTCTGAGCGTCGGGCGTGCGCCGCAGGCTCAGCGAGGCCAGACCTGCGGGCACCACGGCGGGCCGACCGGGTCGCCGTCGTCCACCTGGTCCAGGCCGGGGCGGCCGGGCAGACCCGGCCGGTGCAGGTAGCGGGCGTCGTCGCCGCAGTAGCGCACCGAGATGGCGCGACGTCGGGTCGCCGACACGTTCGCAGGGGCGCCGTGCAGGGTGCGGGCGTGGTGCACCGTCAGGTCGCCCGGCTCCAGCTCGAAGCTGATGAGGCGCTCGGACAGCTCGGCCGAGCCGAGCACGTCGGGAACCGTCTCGCCGTGGGTGTCGGGGATCGGTTCGTCGGTCACGAACAGGTTCGGCCGGTAGTCGGCCTCGTCGAGGTGCGAGCCACGCACCCACTGCACCATGCCCGACTCGGGGCTCGCCGGGTCCAACGGCACCCAGGTCGTCGCGATCTGTGTCCCGCTCAGGTGGAAGTAGCCCGCGTCGGTGTGGAACTTGGTGGCGAACGGCGTGCCGGGCTCCTTGACCAGCACGCTGTCCTCCCAGAGCCACACGTGCTCGCTGCGCAGCAGGGCAGCGACGATCGGGCCGAGCGGCGAGCGCAGCGCGAACGCGGCGAAGGTGTCGTCGCCGCGCCAGTGGTCCACGCCGGCGGCGAAGGCGGGTGCGTCGGGTGCGCCCTCGTCGGTGAGCGTGCCCATGTCGACGGCGCCCCCGTGGCGCAGCGTGCGCTCGACCGGGTCGGCCAGGGCCGCGAGCCAGTCGCTCGGCAGCACGCCGCGCAGCGCGACCACGCCGTCACGCCAGAAGGTCTCGACCTCGTCGTCGGTGATCGGTCGCAGCGGCTCGCTGCTCAGCGTCGGCGTCGTCGGCACGTTCGGGTCCTCCCACTCGGCAGCTGCGAGCGTAGGACACCGACGCGGCGCTCAGCCGCCGAAGAGGCGGGCGCGGAGCGAGGGCTTCGCCGTTCGCTCGCACTGGCATCGCTCCGACTGCGGGACATCGCCGAGCACCTGCTCGACGTGCTGGCCGCAGCCGGCGTAGGTGGGACGGTGACAAGTGGGGCACATGACTCGACTGCACATACCCCCCACAGTATCAGTCGTCGGTCATTCCGTCCTGTCGGTCATCCCGTCCTGTCGGGCGGCGCAGGTCGTCCGCTCGCCGCTTGCGCCCCGGCGCCGTTGCTCGACGCACCGTTGCCGCCGACGTTGGCGTTGGGGTTGGCGGGCGGGTCGGGGTTGGTCGCTCCGTTGGCGACACCGTTGTTGGCGTTCCTGTTGGACCCGTTGCTGGCGCCGTTGCCGGCGTTGGGGTTAGCGTTGGCGGACCCGTTGCTGGCGCCGTTGCCGGCGTTGGGGTTGGCGTTGGCGGACCCGTTGCTGGCGCCGTTGCCGGCGTTGGGGTTGGCGTTGCCGGACTGGTTGCCGGCGTTCGGATTGGCGTTGCCGGACTGGTTCCCGGCGTTCGGGCTCTTGGTGGTCGATCCCGACCCCGGGTTCGCGGTCGTGTCGTCGACGGTGTCCTCGCTCGACGGGTCCTCGGCTGCGGTGTCGCCCGTCGTCTCCCCCGAGGCGGCGAGCGCGGCAGCGGCCTCGTCGCAGTACGCATCGGGGGCCATGTCGTGGGCGGCGGCAGCCTCGACGAGTCGCGCCGCACCCTCCGGTGAGGTCGCGGCGGCGCAGGTCGCAGCGGCGGCGCGGGCCTCCTCCAGCGGCATGACCACGCTGCGTCGCGGCAACATCTCGCCAGGGTCCGAGGTCGAGTCGTCGGTCGGTGCGCCGGGCGGCGGCTCCACCTCGACGGTCGACGGCGGCGGGTCCTCGTCGATGGCATGGAGGACGGCTCCGGTCGCGGCACCGGCGCCCGCGAGGCCGAGCGTCGCCACCGCGCCGATCACCAGCACCTTGACCGCGATGGCCTTGCCCCAGAGCCGCACGGTGCGCGGCTCGTCGGTCTCGATCACGGCGCGCTCCGCGGCGTGGTGCTCCACGGCCGCCACGAACGCCGCCGAGCTGGAGAGCTCTGCCTCGTCGCCAGGAGCGGCCGCCGTCCTGAGCAGTGCAGCGACCGGGTCGGTCATGTGGTCGGGCGCCGCGTCGGCGCGGTCGGCGAGCCGGTCGAGCAGCGCGTCGGTCGCGCGCAGCTCCTCGGCCGACGCCGCCAGCGCGTCGTCGCTCGGGTCCGGGGTGCCCAGGGGGCCGGTGCCGGTCACGGTTGCACCTCGAGCTGTCCACCCACGACGCCGCCCAGCCGCTTCATCGCCCGGTGCTGGGTGACGCGCACCCAGGCCTCTGGTCGCTGCATCAAGCTCGCCACCTCGGCGGCGCTGAAGTCCGCGACGACGCGCAGGATCAGCACCTCGGCCTGGTCCGGCGTGAGGTGTCGACTGATCATGTCGACCGCCCGCTGCGCATCGACCAGGTCGACGGCCCTCGCCGCGCTGTCCTCGTCGGTCGCGTTCTCGGCGAAGCTGCCCGGGTCGACCGAGTCGGTCCGGCGACGGATCCCCTTGCGGCGGTGCTCGATCACCTTGCGTCGCGCGACGGTGAACAACCACGAGCGGAAGCCGCGTTCGTCGCCCTCGAAGTCCGCCAGGTTGCGGGCCGCGGCCAGCCACACCTCGGCGGCGAGGTCCTCGGCCGCCCGCCGTTCCTGCGAGCGCAGGTAGCGCAGGAGCATCGGCTGGTGGGCGCGGTACAGGGCGTCGGCGGCCTGGCGGTCGCCACGGCGTGCTGCGTCGAGTGTCGTCTCGAACGGAGGCTGCTCCCGCATGGTCACTGTGGAAGCTATCGGCAGGAACGTGCCGCGGATGGAGATGGTGTGCGAGATTCCGCTGCATAGGCCGTTCGGCCCATTTCCCACCCAACGTGATACGAGAGCCACTCCTTGCGCGATCCCCGGGGTGTCGGACGAGTGCGTCCCGAGATCCGGATGGTGGCAGCGATGGGCAGCAGAGATGGCGCGAGTCGGTGGCGGGATCGCCGCGCGAGCGGCGCAGAACGTGGTGCGGCGATGGTCGAGTTCGCCCTCGTCATCCCCGTGTTCCTGTTGGTGGTCATGGGCGTGATCGACTTCGGCGCGACGTTCAACGACTACAACTCGGTGCGCCAGGGAGTTCGTGAGGGTGCCCGCCAGGCGGTGGTCGCCGACTGGGACCTCGAAGGCTGCACCGGGTCCTCGTCGCAGAAGATCTCGTGCATCACCAAGGAGCGCATCGGTCTGGATCCGGCGCGCACCCGGGTGAAGGTGGACGTCGACGGGGACTACGCCGCCGGCGAGCAGCTCACCGTGTGCGCCATGTACCGGGCGCAGAGCCTCACCGGGATGTTCGGTTCGTTGCTGGACGACGTGGTGCTCACCTCGAGCATCACCATGCGCATCGAGCAGGTCGACGCCGACCTGCCGGTGACCGACCTGACCGAGACCGCGCTGACCGGGGAGAACTGGACATGGTGCTGATGTCTGGCCGCCGGACCCGCCGCGCACGGCGCGACGAGCGTGGAGCGATCCTGGTCGTGGCCGCGCTGATGCTGACCGCCCTGTTGACCATGTCGGCGTTCGCGATCGACCTCACCAACGCGCGTCAACAGCAACGCCAGTCGCAGGCCTCGGCGGACTCCGCCGCGTTGGCCGCCGCGCAGGACCTCCCCGATCCGACCAAGGTCGTCGCGACCGCAAAGGCCTACGCCCTCGAGAACTTCGACACGCCCGCCTCGGCGTGGGTGGGGTGCGACGACGAGAACCACCTTGCGGAGCTTCCCGACTCCGCCAACAGCAACACCTGCATCTCCATCGACGAGGCGTTCTCCCGGGTGCGCGTCCGGATCCCGACCCGTGACGTCGAGACGTACTTCGCGAAGGTGATCGGCATCGACACGGTGCCCGTCGGCAGCGCGGCGGTCGCCGAGGCGAAGCTCACCCGTGACGACCGGATCATCCCCGCGACCGTGGCGGCGTCGACGGGCAGTGGGTGGAACTGCATCGAGAACGGCGGGGCGAACGTGGCCCCGTGCAACAAGAGCGTCAGCGGCAACTTCGGTTCGTTCGACGCGCCGCGCCTCAACCTCTACGAGCCGACCTCGCAGGTGGAGCCGAACGCACTGCGCATCAACTACTCGATGGGCGTCGACCACGTGCTGTCGATCTACGGCACCGGCTCGACGAGGGTCTGCGACTACTCCCAGCCGCTCAAGAGCCCCTGCAGCACGACCAACGTCGCCAGCGGCAAGGACGCGAACCACCTCCTGCCCTACACCGGCAACGTCGTGCCGCCGCTGACCGACGGTCTCGTCGAGAACGCCACGATCAGCACCGACGACGGCGAGCACCTGTTCTGCGGGCGGCTCCGTCGGCCCGACCTGAGCGACGACAACCTGACCGACACCGACCCGGAGGACTGCCTCCACTGGACGAACGCCCCCGGGCCCGGTCCCGCCATCACCGTCGTGGGCGAGAAGATCAACGGTCGCCACGTGTCGTTCTGGATGAAGTCGGAGTTCCGCTCGATCTTCTATCCGAGCGCCACGCCCAACACCACCGCGTCCACCTCCTCGTCGTGGGCGACGGGGGACACCATGCTCAACTGCTTCCTGGAGAGCTACCGGTTCGACTACGGCGGCACGAACTCCAAGGGCCACGTCGCCCAGACCGAGTTCTTCATCGACCCCGCCTCGACGATCAGCTCGTCCACGGCGGACGGCACCGAGTTCACGCTCGCCCAGGCGAAGAACTACCTGATCAACACGTGCAAGATGCCGGCGGCGACCGTCGACGCGAAGCTCGCCAGCCTCACCGACAGCAACGACTTCTGGCCGATGTTCGACGCCGACATGGTGACCGATCCACGCTTCGGCATGATCCCGGTGGTGACCGGGTTCAACAGCGGCAGTTCGACGGCCATGCAGATCGTCCGCTTCTGGGGCATCTACCTGTACAAGCTGCACACCAGCAGCACGAAGATCCAGGCGGTCGACTCGTGGGTGTTCGAGCCTGCGTTGGTCGAGACCGAGTCGGGTATCGCGGATCTGCAGTTCGGCTACCAGACCGACCAGGCGATCGTGCGTCTGGTGGAGTGAGCGGACGCGCGTCAGCGTCCCGCGAGCTCCGCGACGAGCGGGGCCAGCTCGAGGGCTGACTCGTTCTGCACCACGTGGTAGGAGAAGCCCCACCGCTCACGCCGAGCGTGCAGCCGGTCGACGAGCTCCGGCACGGTGCCGACGACCACCATCGGCGAGTCGAGCAGGCTGGTCGGGTCCTCGTCGCCCAGGCCGAAGCCCGGGGCCAGGAGCTCAGCCACGGCCTGCGCGTCGTCGGTGATCGACACCACGGGGACCCAGGCGTTCAGCTCCAGGTCGTCGAAGCGCTCGCCGGCGCCCTCGCGCACCCACCCGAGCTTGGCGTCCATGCGGTCCGCCAGGCCGTCGCGGGCGGCGTCGCCGTCGATCTCACCCGAGTGGATCGACGGGTTCACCCCGACGATGTCCGCGTGGGCGCCGGCGAAGCGCAGCATGCGTGGCGCCCCGCCGGCCAGCAGCAGCGGCGGCCCACCCGGCGTGTGTGGTGTGGGCAGCCCGACCAGGTCGGTGATCGTGTAGTGCTCGCCGTGGTGGTGCACCGGCTCTCCGGACCACAGTCCCCGCAGGATCGACGTCGACTCCATCATCCGGTCGACGCGCACGCCGGGGCGGTCCATCGGGATGCCCGACGTCTCGTAGTCGGAGCGCATCCAGCCAGCGCCGAGCCCGACCTCGCAAGGGCCCTCGAAGAGCAGGTCGATCGTGGCCATCTCCTTGGCCAGCACGACGGGGTGGCGGTAGTCGTTGTCGAACACCAACGTGCCGACCGAGAGCCGCTCGGTCGCGGCCGCCGCTGCGGTCATGGCTGCGATCGGCGCGAGCTGCTCGCCGAAGTGGTCGGGAAGGAACAGCGTGGAGTAGCCGAGCTCCTCGAGCCGCCGCGCCGAGTCGGCCCAGCTCAGCCCGGGCAGCGGTTGGTGCAGCTGCGCGCCGAAACGGAAACGTCGATCGTGTGCCATCGGCGCAGTCTGGCCGATCGTCGCCGGCGCGTGGGCTCAGACGCGATCGATCGACCAGGCCTCGAAGCCGAACACGAAGCAGGGGAAGACGCAGCCCGGGGGCTCGTCGGGTGTCACGAAGACCGACGCCGCCATGTGGTTGCCCGCAGCCTGCAGCCGGCCGGTGAGCGCCGAGCGGATGCCCGCATCGGCCGGGTCGGGGGAGGGGGTCAGCTCCCGCTCGCGCACCCAGGTCGCCCCACGCCGATAGGTCGCGACGTCGCCGACGGTCACCGGTGCGTGGCCGGGGGCCGAGGAGGCCACGGTGCGCGTGCGCGTGGTGAGCGCGAGCAGCGGACCGTCGATCGCGACCGAGCTGGCGAAGTACGAGCCGCCCGACAGGTCCGGCGCGGCTTCGTCGTGGTCGAGGCGCTGCTCGAGCGTGAAGCCGGCGCCGCTGTCGGCGAGCACGTCGATGCCCAGGGTGGCCAGGTTGTCCCCGACGGGGCCGATCACCAACCGGTCGACCGTGGCGCCGTCGTCGACCGCCAGGCTGCGGCCGAAGAACGCGGGCCTGCTGACGCCGCCCAGGCTCTGGGCAGCGGTCCAGTCGGTGCCGTTCCAGCGGAACAGACGCGCCCCTCCCGGCGTGGGTGCCGACACACCGGTCGCGCCGACGGCCAGCAGGTCGCCGTCGAGCGCGACGGCGGTGGCAAAGCCCTCGCGCAACGCCGCGGGCCAGCTCGGTTCGGGACCGAGCACGGTGACGAAGGTGGCGGTCACCGCGGAGCCCGAGGTGTCGATCCGGTAGATCCTCACCTCGCCGTCGCCGGTGAAGCTCGGGTCGCCCGGCACGCGTCGTGCGACGAGCCAGTCGTCGGTCATCGCGGACAGCTGGAACCCGGCGGGCAGGGTGGCGGTGCCTGCGGCGCCCCACACCCCGGCGACCGGCCGGAAGAACCGCACCGGCACCGGCTCGCCGGGTGGCGCGGTGCCGCCGAGTGCGATGACGTGCTCGCCGAGCGGTCCGCCGAAGCCGACGTCCGCGGTCAGCGGCACCGTCTGCGTGGCGCCCAGCACGCTGCCGGCCGGCCCCTGGCGCCGACGAACCTCCAGGGCGATCGTCGTGCCGCTGCCGCCGACGGGGGTGGTGGCGCGCACGGTGGCGAACCACTGGTCGTCGGTCCAGGCCCCGAAGTGGTTCACCACCTCGGTGGCGCTCGACGTGCGGGGCACGCGGGTCGTCGTCCACTGGGCCGTCGGCGCGAGTGGCGGCGGACCGCACGCCCCTGCGGCCAGCGCGACGGCGACCGCGGCGCACAGGAGTCCCCGACGCGCTGCGCGACCTTCGCGGGTCTCGATCCTCTGCCTCATCGGTGCACCCCCTGCGACCCGCACATCATGGCCCGACGGACTGGGATCGTGTCGGGCCGCCGGCGCGTCGGCCCGGTGCTGCATCCGCGACGGCCGAGCCCGACGAAGCACCGTTGTGACGGTGTCGGCCATGAGGGTGGATCGGGGCTCAGCCCGGGGCGGCAGCTCCGTGCAGGAACTGCGTCCACACCACCTCGGTGGCGGCGTCGGGGGAGTGGCCACGGTCGACCACGAGGGTGCGCCCTGCGGTCAGCAGGTGCTGGAACACGTCGGCGAGCACCTCGACGTCGGTGCCGGAGCGCAGCGCACCGGCATCGACGGCCGCGACGATCTGGTCGCGCACCATGTCGTGCAGGCGCTGCATGGCGGCGCCGACCTTTGCGCCGACCTCGGGGGAGAACTGGTGCGGGTCGATCACCGTCGAGGCGCTGCGGTGCCCGGGGCTCGCGAAGTACACCAGCAGGTGCGACAGCACGGCGTGCAGCCGCTCCAGGGGGTCGTCGAGCCCGGCCAGGCGCTGCTCGAGCGTCGCGTGCTCCTGTTCGACCTCGCCGATCATGAACGACGCCAGCACGGCCTCGACGCTCGAGAAGTACTTGTAGAGCGTCGCTCTGCTGATGCCGGCCCGCTTCGCCACGTCGACCATGCCGACGCTGCCCAGGCCCTGCTCGGTGGCGAGGTCCACCGCCGCTCGCTGGATGAGGCGCCGCTGCTGGGCACGGTGCAGTGCCAGGCTGGCCTCCCACTCGTCGGTCACGCCGCGAACTCTACCCGACTTGCCGACAGAGTGTTCGAGGGTGTAGACACTATGTCCATGACCCCTACCGCTCGTCCCCACGTCGCGAGGGAGCGCTGATGTTCCTCGCGCTGCGCGAGATGCGCCGGGCGATGGTCCGCTTCGGTCTGCTCATGGCGTCCATCGGCCTGCTCGTCTTCCTGATCCTGTTCCAACAGACGCTCCAGAACGGTCTGATCACCTCGTTCGTCGGGGCGATCGAGCAGCAGTCGGCGCCGGTGCTGGTCTACAGCGTCGACGGGCGCCGCAACCTGCAGGGCAGCCTCATCACCCCCGACCTGGAGCAGCAGATCCGCGAGGTCGACGGCGTCGGTGCCGCCGGGCTCATCGGGCAGGGCACGTTCAGCGTGCGAGCCGGCGGCGAGCTGCAGTCCGCAGCGCTCATCGCCTACAGCGATCCCGAGCTGGGCGCACCCGACTCGATGGTCGAGGGTCGCCTTCCCGAGTCCACGGGCGAGGTGGTCGCGCTCGACAGCTCCGCCGAGGACGGCTTCGACGTCGGCGACACCGTCACGGTCGAGCCCGGCGGCCTGGAGCTCACCGTGGTGGGCCTGGCCGAGCGCATCGGCTACCAGGCCTCGGCCACCATGTTCAGCACCTACGAGACCTACCAGCAGGCCATCGGTGCCGCGAACCCCGACGCCGGCGCCGTGCTGCCCTCGGTCATGGCGCTCGCACCCGGCGACGGCGTCACCGCCGAGCAGCTGGCCCAGCGGGTGAACGACGCAGTGCCCGATGCGGACGCGCTGCCCCGGGCAGAGGCGGCGGCCGAGACACCCGGTGTGGCGCAGGTGCGCCAGTCGTTCCAGCTGATCTTCCTGCTCTACGGCCTGGTGATCCCGCTCGTGACGGGGCTGTTCTTCCTGATCATCACCCTGCAGAAGGCCAACTCGCTCACGCTGCTGCGCGCGGTGGGCGTGCAGGGCGGTGCCCTGGTGCGCTCGCTTCTCGTGCAGGTGCTCATCGTGATGGTGCTCGGCATCGGCATCGGCATCGCGCTCTACACCCCGCTGGCCAACCAGCGTCTCGGCGGGATCCCGCTCAGCTTCCAGACCGGCGCGGTGGTCTTCTGGGCCGTCACCCTTCTGGTGCTCGGCGTGCTCAGCTCGCTCTTCTCGGCCCGGCGGGTGCTGCGCATCGACCCGCTCGAGGCGACGACCGGCGCGGGGGTGGGCTCGTGAAGATCGCACTGCTCGAACTGCGGCGCCGGCCCAGCCGCTTCGCCACCGCCACGATCATCCTGACCCTGATCGCCACCCTGCTCATGCTGCTGGGCGGCCTGCTCGACGGGCTGATCGACGGCGCCACCAGCGCCGTGAAGGCCCAGCGCGGCGACGTCATCGTGTTCTCCGAGACCGCCGAGAGCTCGTTCCTGCGCAGCCGCATCGACCCCGAGACCCGAGCGACCGTCGAGGCGGCGACCGGTGTCGCCGAGGTCGGCGGCATCGGGGTCGCGCAGCTGGGAGCCCGCGTGCCCGGCAACGACGCCCGGGACCTGGCCGACGTCGCCCTGTTCGGCTACCAGATCCCGCCCGAGGGGGTGCCCGACCCGCCCGCTGCAGGTGAGGCCTATGCCGACCGCTCGCTCGAATCCAGCGGTGTGCGCGAGGGCATGACCCTGGAGGTCGGACCTCAGCGCACCCCGGTCAAGGTCGTCGGCTGGGTCGACGGTCTCGTCTATTCGGGCCAGGGCACGCTGTGGACCGACGCCGACACGTGGCGCGAGGTGGTCAACCAGAACCGGCCCGACGCCGGTGTGGGTGACGGCGTGTTCCAGTCGCTCGTGGTGCGTGCCGAGCCCGGCACCGACCCCGCGCAGCTGGCCCGGCTCATCGACCGCGACACCGACGGCGCCACCGAGTCGTTGACCCTCACCGAGGCCGTCAACGCCATCCCCGGGGTCGAGCAGCAGCAGAGCACCTTCAACCAGATCATCGGGGTCACCGTGGTCATCGCGATCATCGTCGTCGCGCTGTTCTTCGCCCTGCTGACGGTCGAGCGCACGTCGCTCTACGGCGTGCTCAAGGCCGTCGGTGCCACCTCGCGCAGCCTGTTCGCCGGTGTGGTCGCCCAGGCCGTGGTCGTCACCCTGGTGGCCTCGCTCATCGGCGGCTCGCTGGCGGTGCTGCTCGACCTGCTCGTGCCGCCCGGCGGCATCCCCTACATGCTGCTGCCCGCCCGGGTGATCAGCAGCATCCTGTTCCTCCTCGTCGCCGCCGTCATCGGCTGCGCCTTCTCACTCCGCCGGGTGCTGCGCATCGACCCGGCCTCAGCCATCGGGAGCGGCTCGTGACCTCCGACCAGACCGAGACCACCACCGCCGGGTCGCCGGGCTCCGGCGCCACTGCGACCGCGGAGCCGGCGCTGCGCATGAGCAGCGTGCGCAAGACCTACCAGCTCGGCGACGAGGAGGTCGTGGCGCTCGACCACGTCAACCTGACCGTCGACCAGGGCGAGATCCTGTGCCTGTTGGGCCCGTCGGGCTCGGGCAAGACCACGCTGTGCTCGATCGCCGGCGGCCTGTTGTCGGCCACCGAGGGCGAGGTCGTCGTGGGTGGGCAGGACATCACCGACTACAGCGCGAAGCAGCTGTCGAAGTTCCGCTCCGAGTCCGTCGGCTTCGTGTTCCAGGCGGTGAACCTGGTGCCGTTCCTGACCGCCCGTGAGAACCTGCTGGTCGTCGACGAGCTCGGGGCCCGCGTCGGCAAGGCGGCTCGTGCGCGTGCCGACCAGCTGCTCGGCGAGCTCAGCCTGGCGGACCGCGCCAAGAACCTGCCGTCGCAGCTCTCGGGTGGTCAGCGCCAGCGCGTCGCGATCGGTCGGGCGCTCATGAACGAGCCGCGCCTGGTCCTCTTCGACGAGCCGACCTCGGCGTTGGACACCAAGCTCGGCGAGCAGGTCATGGAGCTCATCCAGAACGAGATGCGCCAGCGGGGGACCGCGGCGATCATCGTGACCCACGACGAGCGCATCACCCGCTACGCGGACCGCACGGTGCACATCGTCGACGGCCGGCTCGACGCCTGATCGTCGGCCACGGCACGAGACGGCACCGCCGCTAGCCTGCGACCCATGTGGTGGTGGATCCTGCTCACGGCGCTGTTGGTGTTCGTCGTGGCCGCCGTGTCCATCGGCGTGGTGTCGGGCTCGCTCGCCCAGCGCCCGAGGCGCAGCGTCTACGACCTCGAGGAAGCCGTCGACTTCGTCGCGGACCGCCTTCCCGACGAGCTGACCTCGCAGATCTCCTACGACGACGTGCGCTCGGTGCTGCTGTTCCACTGCGACTACCTGGCCGCGAAGGGTGTCGCCTCGGAACGCACCGCGGACGACATCGGCACCGCGCTGGTCGTGGTGCCCGACGACGAGCCCACGGCGTACGTGCTGGGCAAAGTGGGCGACGCCGGCCTGGCGCTGAGCGACGACGACGTCGTGGCGATCCTGGACGCCGAGCTGGCCTACTACGAGGCGATCGGTGCCATCGGGCCGCAGCTCGAGTCGCCGCCCGAGCCCTGAGTCCCCGGTTCGGGCAGTCGTGCGAGGACGCCGTACGATGGGCGCAGCAGCCGCAACACAGGAGCGCGACATGGAACGGCCCGTGAAGTTCGAGCATCACCGCTACGTCGGCGACAAGCGGACCCAGGTCGTCTACGACGTCGACGAGCTCGGCCCCGAGGACGAGCACCTCATCGAGGAGCTCATGGCGGCCGAGACCTACCTGTGCTTCGGGCCGGACACGGTCGCCGAGGCCCGCAACCGCGGCTACAAGCTCTTCGCGAAGCAGCGGGCCACGAGCGACGCCTGATGCCGGCGCGTCGGGCATGAGCGACCAGGAGTCCCGTCCGACGCCGGCGGTCATGGACTACCGGTTCCGCTCGGGTGCGCTGACCCTGAGCGGGCACCTGTCCGAGCCGGCCGCCGAGCTGCACGACGCTCCCGGGCTGGTGCTCTGCCACGGCTTCCCGACCCGGGGCCGCGAGTCGCCGCAGTCCGGCAAGTCCTTCCCCGAGCTGGCCGACCGGATCGCCTCCGAGCTCGGGTGGTGCGTGCTGACCATGAACTTCCGCGGCTGCGGCACCGCCGAGGGTGACTTCTCCCTCGACGGATGGCTCGACGACGTGCACGCGGCCGTCGCACACCTGGTGCGCCTCGGCGTGGACGGCGTGTGGCTGGCGGGCTTCGGCACCGGCGGATCGCTCGCCGTGTGCGAAGGCGCCCGCAACCCCTCGGTCCGTGGCGTCGCGGCGCTCGCCACCCCGGCGGACTTCGACGACTGGGCGCGCAACCCCCGGCGGCTGCTGCTGCACGCACGCCAGGTCCAGGTCATCCGCGATCCGCAGTTCCCCCCGGCGTTCGACCAGTGGGCCTCCGCCATCAAGTCGGTCCGTCCGGTCGAGGCCGCGGCGGAGCTGGCGCCTCGGCCGCTGCTCGTCGTGCACGGCGACAGCGACGACCTCACGCCGCAGGCCGACGGCCGAGCGCTCGCCGCAGCGCACGGTGCGGCGGAGTTCCGCTTGATCAACGGCGCCGGCCACGAGCTGCGACACGACCCGCGGGCCATCGCGGTGTTCCTCGGCTGGCTCGCACGACAGCAGATCGACGCTGCCGTGGCGGAAGGACGTCAGCGCCTCACCGACTGACGTTCGAGCTCAGGCCGGGGAGTCCTGCTTCGACTTCTTCGCCGCCTTCATCGCCTTCTTCCACTCGCGCACCGCGAGCAGCGTCTCGGGTGAGCTGACATCCGCGACCGAGCGGGGCTGCTCGTCGGAGAAGGGGCTGGCGACGGCTTCCCATCCGTCGAGTCGCACACCGAGGCGCTTGGCCAGGATGGCGATGAAGATCTTCGTCTTCTCCTCGCCGTAGCCGGGGAGGGCACGGAGTCGGGCTCGCAGGTCCTTGGCGTCACTCGCCTCGGTCCAGATCCGGGCAGCGTCGCCGTCGTGGTCGGCGACGACGGCCTCGCACAGGGCGTGGACCCGACGGCCCATCGAGGCGGGGAATCGGTGGATCGCCGGCGTCCGGGCACACAGCGCCACGAACTCCTCGGTGTCCATGGTGGCGATGCGCTCGGCGCTCAGCTCTCCGTCGAGGCGGTCTCGCAGCGTGGCGGGGCCCTTGAACGCCCACTCCATCGGCACCTGCTGGTCCAACAGCATGCCGATGAGCAGTGCCAGCGGGTCGTCCTGGAGCAGCAGGTCCGCCTCGGAGTCGCCGGTGATGGGGATCGCAGGGGAGGCCATGAGCGGCAAGCTACCGCGAGGCCAGCCGCGTGGGCCGACCGGCCCAACGTTCTCAAGGAGCCGCAGGGGCACGTCGATGCCTGCACAGGGCCCAGGCCCGCCGTCGTCGAACCGGAGACCCGTCGTGGACCGATCACTGCACCGAGGAATCGAGCTGGCCGTCGTGGCGCTCGCCGTGCTCATGGTCCTGACCGTGACCGTCGGCGTCGTCGCCTGAGCTGCGCGCGGCCATGCAGAACTGCCCCGGTTGCCAGATGCTCATGGATGACGACGAGGCGCTGTGCCCGACGTGCGTCGAGCAGCGCTCCGGTCACGCCGGCGCCGCGGCGCGGATCACGGCGTCAGCCGGTGCGTCGTCGCTCGGCGCGACGGCGCTGCTGGACCGACCGACGACCGCGTCGGCGCCGACGACCCTGCGCTACCGCACGCCGGGACAGCACCGTCGCACGGTGCGACTGGTGGTCGTGATCGCTGCGGTCCTGGTCGGTGCCGCGGTGCTCGCCGTCATGGCGGCTCGCGGCGACGGGCCGCTGGCCGACGCTGCGGTCGCCGCCGGCCTGGTGGCGCCGCCGGTGGTGGACGTGCCGGACCGATGGGTGATCGCATCGTCGGACACGGGCGGCTTCCGTGCGGCCGTGCCCGAGGGTGCTCGCGCCTACACGCCGGTGCCCGGGCGACCGGTGGCGACGACGGGGGTGACCGAGGGGTTCGAGGTGGACCTGGGCTCGGGTGGCTCGGCCTCGGTGACCTCGAGCCCGCTGGGCGTGCCCCCCGGCGCCGACGACGCGCTGCTGCTGGCGGAGTCCGTGACCCGGCTCAGCCAGGGCCTGAGCACGTCCACGCCCGGCAGCATCGAGACGATCCGCCGCGAGGTCCCCGTGGGGAACGGGCGCGCTGCCGACCTGGTCGTGGTCGACGAGGCGGGCGCCACGACGACGCGCGCCCGGGTCTGGGTGGTCGGTGGCCGGGTGCTCACGATCGTCACCGCCGGCGACGACGAGGGTGGCGCGGAGTTGGACGAGGTGCACGCACGGTTGCTCGCCGGCCTGGAGCTGCACGACTGAGCCGAGCGGGGTCTCAGCGAGCGCTGCGCTCGCTCCCACACGCGCGGCAGCGGGCCACCCACCCGCCGGTGCTCACCCGCACCGCCAGCCAACCGCCGCAGTCGGTGCAGTAGCGCGGCGGGTCCAGCTCGGGCAGGCAGCCGGCGCAGTCCGCCGCGCCGCAGCCGGGGCAGTGCACTGCGCCGGTCACCGGGTCGGGCATCGGCTCAGACGACGCCGGTGAGCGCCGCGATCGGCATCTGCAGGTCCTCGAGCATCTGCAGGTCCTCTTCGGGGGAGCGGCCCAGGGTCGTCAGGTAGTTGCCCACGATGAGGGCGTTGATGCCCGAGGTCATGCCCATCACCTGCAGCTCGCGCAACGTGATCTCGCGCCCGCCTGCGTAGCGCAGGATGACCGAGGGAAGGGCGATGCGGAACAGGGCGATCCAGCGCAGGGCCTCCATGGCCGAGACGGGCTTGCGGATCTGCAGCGGGGTGCCCGGACGGGGGTTGAGGAAGTTGAGCGGCACCTCGGTGGGGTCGAGCTCGGCCAGCTGGCCCAGCAGCTCCAGGCGTTGTGCGACCGACTCGCCCATGCCCAGCAGGGCGCCGCAGCACAGCTCCATGCCGTTGTCCTTCACCAGCTGGCAGGTGTCCCAGCGCTCCTCCCAGGTGTGGGTCGTGGCGACCTGCGGGAAGAAGGACCGTGCGGTCTCGAGGTTGTGGTTGTAGCGGTGCACGCCGCCGGCAGCGAGGCGCTCGGCCTGCTCGGCGGAGAGGATGCCCGCCGAGACCGCCACGTTGAGCCCGGTCGCCTCGCCGACCACGGGGACCAGCTCGAGGATGCGCTGCAGGGTGCGCTCGTCGGGACCCTTGACCGCCAGCACGATGCAGAACTCCGACGCACCCAGCTCGGCGGTCTCGCGGGCGGCGGCCAGCACCTCGTCGGTGTCCAGGAACGGGGTGGCCTTGACCGTCGTGTCGAACGCCGAGGACTGGCTGCAGAAGTGGCAGTCCTCGGGGCAGCCGCCGGTCTTGGCCGACAGGATGCCCTCGACCTCGACCTCCGGTCCGCACCAGGCCAGTCGGACCTGGTGCGCCAGCGCGGTGAGCGCGGGCACGTGCTCGTCGGGCAACGCCGCCAGGGCGGCCAGCTCGTCGGCGGTGAGGCGGCGTCGCTCATCGAGCAGCGCGTCCTCGGCGTCACGGATCAGCGTGCGGGACATGGGCGCAGACGGTAGTTCGCGGCGTGCCTCGGCTCCCACCCCGGCCCGGAGCGGGAGGCGGCACTTGCCCATCAACCAGACAAAGTCTGTGTAGTTGACTGAATTAGTCGGGAATAGCTACCGTCCTGCCGCTGCCTCCACCGGGAGGCCGACAAAGGAAGGACCACCCCCATGAACACCCGCCACCTGCACCTCCGATGGAGGGTCCTGGCCGCCCTCGGCCTCGCCGTGGCGGTCGTGGCCGGCTGCTCGAGCAGCGACGACTCGTCGAGCGAGGCCGACGAGCCCGCCGAGACCATCGACCTGGTGGGCTTCGCCGTGCCAGAGGCGGCCAACAAGGCGATCGCGCAGGAGTGGAACTCGACGCCCGAGGGCGAGGGTGTCGAGTTCGTCACCTCCTACGGCGCCTCGGGCGACCAGAGCCGTGCCGTGGCCGACGGCCTGCCCGCCGACTACGTGCACTTCTCGGTGCCCAGCGACGTGACCCGCCTGGTCGACGCAGGGCTCGTGGCCGAGGACTGGGACCAGGGGCCGAACAAGGGCGTCGTGTCGACGTCGCTGGTGGTGTTCGCGGTGCCCAAGGGCAACCCTGACGACATCCAGGACTGGGACGACCTCATCCAGCCCGGCGTCGAGATCGTGACCCCCAACCCGGCCAGCTCGGGTGCGGCACGCTGGAACGCCCTCGCAGCGTGGGGCCAGGTGATCGCCAACGGCGGCACCGAGGAGGACGCGCTCGACTACGTCACGAAGCTGTACGGCAACGTGGTGTCGCTGCCCAGCAGCGGTCGCGACGCCACCACCGCGTTCACCGGCGGCACCGGCAACGTCTTCCTGACCTACGAGAACGAGGCCATCCTCGCCCGCCAGAACGGCGAGGACTTCGACTACGTCATCCCGGCCACCACGCTGAAGATCGAGAACCCGGGGGCGGTGCTCATCGACGCCACCCCGAAGGCGACCGAGTGGTTGGACTTCGTGCTCAGCGAGTCCGGCCAGACGCAGTTCGCGCTCAAGGGCTTCCGTCCGATCGACGGGGTCGAGGTGGACGTCGACGAGGTCGAGGGCGCCAACGACCCCTCCGACCCGTACCCGCCCGTCGAGCAGCTCCTGACCGTCCAGGAGAGCTTCGGCAGCTGGAGCGAGCTCTCCTCCAAGTTCTTCGACGAGGAGAACGGCGTCATCACCAAGGTGATCGCCGAGTCCGGGAAGGCGAGTTGACCGCAGTCGCCCCGCACCCGACGCCCGTGCGGACCCGCCGGCCGGCGCGATGGCGCCGGCCGGCGGCCGACGGCGGGCTCACGGTGGTGTCCGGCGTCGGCCTGGGGGTCTCGCTGCTGTGGTTCAGCGTGCTGGTCCTGATCCCGCTCGCCGCAGTGGTCGGTGTGGCGGCCGCGGGTGGCTGGGCCGAGTTCTGGGCCACCGTCACCAACGAGCAGACCTTCGCGGCGATCCGGCTCACCCTGGGCACCGCGGTCGTGGTCACCGCGCTCAACGTGGTGACCGGCACGGCCATCGCGTGGGTGCTGGTGCGTGACCGGTTCTGGGGCAAGTCGTTCTTCGACGTGCTCATCGACATCCCCTTCGCACTGCCGACCATCGTCGCCGGCCTGGTGCTGCTGTCGCTGTACGGACCGGACAGCCCGCTCGGGGTCGACGTGGCGAACACGCGCGTGGCGGTCGGGCTCGCCTTCCTGTTCGTGACGCTGCCGTTCATCGTGCGCACGGTGCAGCCCGTGCTCGAGGAGCTCGACCGTGACGTGGAGGAGGCCGCCGCGTCGCTGGGCGCGAGCCGGCTGACCACGTTCCGTCGCATCATCCTGCCGAGCATCACGCCGGCCATCGCCGCCGGCGCCGCACTGTCGTTCGCCCGGGGCGTCAGCGAGTACGGCTCGCTCGTGCTGCTGTCGGGCAACCTGCCCTTCAGCACCGAGGTCACCTCGGTGCGCATCCTGTCCAGCCTCGAGAACGACAACCGTGCCGGCGCCGCGGCAACCGCGACCGTGCTGCTCGTCGTGTCGCTGGTCGTGATCGTCGTGATCGACGTGGTGCAGCGCAAGCTGGTGCGTCGTGGGTGATCTCTCGCTGCTCGACGTCCCGCACGCAGCACCCGATGGGGACCAGCGCAGCTCGACGAGCTCGCCTCGGCGTCCACGCAGGACGCAGCGCAAGGGGCCGGGCACCTACGTGCTGCGCTGGCTCGTGATCCTGTACCTGTTCTTCCTGGTGGCCTGGCCCGTCGCGTTGGTGGCCCAACGCACCTTCGAGGACGGCCTCGACGACCTGCGCGGCATCCTTGCGGAGCCCGACGTGGTGAGCGCGCTGCGCCTCACCGTCGTGGTCGCGGTGATTGCGGTGGTCATCAACACGCTGTTCGGGGTCGGCATCTCGCTGCTGCTCGTGCGCTACCGGTTCCCCGGCAAGCGCCTGCTCAGCGCCCTGGTCGACCTGCCGCTCGCCGTCTCACCGATCGTCGTCGGGCTCTCGCTCGTGCTGGTCTACGGGGGACGGGACGGCTGGTTCGGCCCTGCGCTCGAGTCGGCCGGCTTCCAGGTCATCTACGCCATGCCCGGCATCGTGATGGCCACCGTCTTCGTCGCGCTGCCGTTGGTCATCCGAGAGGTGGTGCCGGTGCTCGAGGAGATCGGCACCGACGCCGAACGTGCGGCGCAGACCCTGGGTGCCAACGCCTGGCAGACGTTCTGGCGCATCACCTTCCCGGCGATCCGCTGGGCGATCGTCTACGGCGTGGTGCTCAGCCTGGCCCGGTCCCTCGGCGAGTTCGGCGCGGTGAAGGTCGTGTCGGGGAACCTGCTCGGCCGGACGCGCACCGCCACCCTGGTGGTGGAGGAGAAGTACCTGAACTTCGACAAGGGCGGCGCCTACGCGACGGCCTTCCTGCTGGCGTTGGTCTCGGTGGCCTGCATCGTCGTCGTGTCGATCGTGCGCCCGAAGCGCGCCGAGGAGGAGCAATGAGCATCGAGGTCGCCCATGTCGACAAGCGCTTCGGGGACTTCGTGGCCCTCGACGACGTGTCGGTGAGCATCCCGAGCGGCCAGCTCACCGCGCTGCTCGGCCCGAGCGGCGGCGGCAAGTCCACGCTGCTGCGCATCATCGCCGGACTCGAGCAGCCCAGCGGGGGCAGCGTCGCGATCGAGGGCGTCGACGCGACGCACCTGTCGCCGCAGCGTCGCGACGTCGGCTTCGTGTTCCAGCACTACGCGGCGTTCAAGCACCTGAGCGTGGCCCGCAACGTGGCCTTCGGGCTGGAGATCCGCAAGCGACCGAAGGCAGAGATCCGCGCCCGGGTCCAGGAGCTGCTGGAGCTCGTGCACCTCGAGAACTTCGCCGACCGGCTGCCCGCGCAGCTCTCGGGAGGGCAGCGGCAGCGCATGGCGCTGGCGCGCGCCCTGGCGGTCGAACCGAAGGTCCTGCTGCTCGACGAGCCGTTCGGGGCACTCGACGCGAAGGTCCGCAAGGAGCTGCGTGAGTGGCTGCGACAGCTGCACGACGACGTGCATGTGACGACCGTGTTCGTCACCCACGACCAGGAGGAGGCGCTCGAGGTCGCGGACGAGATCGTCGTGATCAACGAGGGCCGCGTCGAGCAGGTGGGCACGCCGGACCAGCTCTACGACGAGCCCGCCAACGAGTTCGTCATGGGGTTCCTCGGACCGGTCACCGAGTTGTCGGGGCACCTGATCCGACCCCACGACGTCGAGGTGCTGGCCCACTCGGTCGACGGCGCCGCGCCGGCCCGGCTCCGCCGCGTGCAGCGCGTCGGGTTCGAGGTGCGCCTCGACCTGGAGCTCGCCGCCGACCGGCCCGTCCAGGCGACGTTGACCCGTGCGCAGCTGGTCGCGGCGGGCATCGACGCAGGTGACCAGGTGTGGGTGCGCCCGGCGCCGGGCGCGGCCACCGTCGAGCGGTCCGGGAGCGCCGTCGTTCAGCCGGACCAGGGTGCGGGGCGCTCGGTGTCGATCCCGTAGCGGGCGATCGCATCCCCGAGTGCCGCGGGCACCAGCTGGCCCTCGGCGACGAGCTGGGTCAGCACGGCGAGCACGACGTGGGCCGAGTCGGTCTCGAAGAAGCGTCGCAGCGCCACGCGGGTGTCGGAACGTCCGAACCCGTCGGTGCCCAGCGGCAGGAAGCGTCGGGGCACCCAGCGGGCGATCTGGTCGGGCACGGTGCGCATCCAGTCCGACACGGCGACCACCGGGCCGGTCGACTGCTGCAGCTGCTCGGTCACCCACGGGGTGCGCGGGGCCTCGGTCGGGTGCAGCAGGTTCCAGCGCTCCACCTCCAGCGCCTGCTGGCGCAGCTGCTGGTAGCTGGTGGCGGACCACAGCTCGGCACCGACGCCGTAGTGCTCGGCCAGGTCGCGCTGCGCCTGGTCCGCCGCGCCCCAGGAGCTGCCCGAGAACAGGATCGTGGCGCCCGGTCCGTTCGTCGCGGGCGCCGCGGCGTAGCGGTACAGGCCGCCCAGCACACCGTCCGCGACCCCGTCGGGCATCGGCGGCATCGGGTAGTTCTCGTTGTAGAGCGTCAGGTAGTAGAAGACGTCCTCGCCGCGGGTCGGGTCGCCGTCGGGGTACATCCGGTGCAGACCATCACGGATGATGAGCGCCGTCTCGAACGCGAACGCCGGGTCGTAGCTGCGACACACCGGGACCGTCGAGGCGAGCAGCTGGCTGTGGCCGTCCTGGTGCTGGAGCCCCTCGCCGAGCAGGGTCGTGCGCCCGGCGGTGGCACCCATCAGGAACCCACGCGCTCGTGCGTCGGCGGCCGCCCAGATCAGGTCGCCCACCCGCTGGAAGCCGAACATCGAGTAGAAGGTGAAGAAGGGCACCATCGGCACGCCACGGTGCGCGTACGACGTGGCCGCTGCCGTCCAGGACGACAGGCCGCCCGCTTCGGTGATGCCCTCCTCGAGGATCTGCCCGTCGTCGGACTCGCGGTACGACAGCATCAGGTCGTGGTCGACCGGCTCGTAGCGCTGCCCCTGCGAGGCGTAGATGCCGAACTCCTTGAACAGCGCGTCCATGCCGAAGGTGCGGGCCTCGTCGGGGATGATCGGCACGACCCTGGGCCCGATGTGCTCGTCGCGGCAGAGGTTGCGCAGCAGGCGCGTGAAGGCGGTCGTCGTCGACGCCGCCTGCTCGCCCGACCCGCCGAGCAGCTCGGTGAACGCGGCGTCGTCGGGCAGCGTCAGCGGACGACGCACCTGCACCACCCGTGACGGCAGCGGTCCGTCGAGCGCGGTGCGCCGGCCCAGCAGGTAGCGGGTGACCTCGGAGTCCTCGGGCGGTCGCAGATAGGGCGGCAGGTCGCCGTCGAAGGCGGAGTCGGGCAGGTCGTCGGCCAGGTGGAGACGGTCGCGCATCTCCAGCAGCTGCGCCTTGGTCATCTTCTTGATCTGGTGCGTCGAGTTGCGGCCCTCGAACCCCGAGCCCAGCGTCCAGCCCTTCACGGTCTTGGCCAGGATCACCGTCGGCACACCCTTGGTGGCCACCGCCGCCGAGTACGCCGCGTAGAGCTTGCGGTAGTCGTGACCGCCGCGGGGCAGCAGCTGCAGCTCCTCGTCGCTGAGGTGGTCGACCAGGGCACGCAACCGCGGGTCGGGTCCGAAGAAGTGCTCGCGGATGTACGCGCCGGACTCGATCGCGTAGCGCTGGAACTCGCCATCGACGGTGGTGTCCATCTTGTGCAGCAGCACCCCGTCGACGTCGCGGGCGAGCAGCGGGTCCCATCCGCCGCCCCAGATGACCTTGATCACGTTCCAGCCGTTGCCGCGGAAGATCGCCTCGAGCTCCTGGATGATCTTGCCGTTGCCCCGCACCGGCCCGTCGAGGCGCTGCAGGTTGCAGTTGACCACCCACGTGAGGTTGTCGAGCTGCTCGCGTGCCGCCAGCGAGATGGCCCCCAGCGTCTCGGGCTCGTCGACCTCGCCATCGCCGACGAAGCACCACACCCGGCTGTCGGACGCGTCGTCGATGCGGCGGTGGTGGAGGTACCTGTTGAAACGTGCCTGGTAGATCGACAGGATCGGGCCGAGGCCCATCGAGACCGTCGGGTACTCCCAGAAGTCGGCCATGAGCCGGGGGTGCGGGTACGACGACAGCCCCCGTCCGAGCGGCGCGCCTTCGGCGGCGGGCGGGTCGACCTCGCGGCGGAAGCGGTCCAGGTCGTCCTCGTCGAGGCGGTGCTCCAGGAACGCCCGCGCGTAGATGCCCGGCGCGGCGTGGCCCTGGATGTAGACGTGGTCACCCGGCAGCCCGTCCTCCTTGCCCCTGAAGAAGTGGTGGAAGCCGACGTCGTAGAGCGCGGCCGAGCTGGCGAAGGTCGACAGGTGCCCGCCCAGGCCGTCGGCGACCTTGTTCGCCCGCACGACCATCATCGCGGCGTTCCAGCGGATGTAGGCCCGGATGCGTCGCTCCAGGTCGAGGTCGCCGGGGAACCACGGCTCCTGTTCGGCGGGGATGGTGTTCACGTACGGCGTCGAGATGCTGGCCGGGGTGCCGATGCCCAGGGCCCGGGACCGCTCGACCAGGCGGGCCATCAGGTACTGCGCCCTGGCGCTGCCCCGGGTCTGGGCCACCGCCGCCAGGGAGTCCAGCCACTCCTCGGTCTCCTCCGGGTCGATGTCGGGCAGCTGGCGGGCGAAGCCGTCGATGAGCATCCGGACCTCCGGATCTGTTGGTCGGGTGGCCCAGCGTACGGCGAGTAGCGTGCCGCCGTGCCTCGCTCCGGAGCCGACCCCGCGCCGTCCGGCGCCACCGTCGCCTACACCGACGGGGCCTGCCGCGGGAACCCCGGACCGGGCGGTTGGGCCTGGGCGGTGCCCGGGGGACGATGGGAGTCGGGCTTCGATCCGGCGACCACCAACCAGCGCATGGAGATCACCGCGGCCTACCGGGCCGTGCAGGCGCTCGAGGGTCCGGTGCACATCGTGTCGGACTCCACCTACGTCGTGAACTGCTTCCGCGACGAGTGGTGGAAGGGCTGGATCGCCCGCGGCTGGAAGAACTCCAAGAAGGAGCCGGTAGCCAACCGCGACCTGTGGGAGCCGTTCGTCGAGCTGGTGGCCGCTCGTGACGTGACCTTCGCGTGGGTGAAGGGCCACTCGGGGGACCCGATGAACGACGTCGTCGACCGCCTGGCCGTCGCAGCGTCCCAGCGCGAGCGCGGCGACGCGGGGGATCGCCCGCCGGGCGACGCGGACCTCGGACCGCAGGACGTCGTCGGCAGGTCAGCGACCTCCGCGACGAGCGCTGCGACGTCCTCGGGCTCGGCCCCGACCGGCGCCGCACGGGACAGCCGGGTGCCGGCGGGCACGCCGTGGTCGGTGGTCGGGCTGAGGGTCGAGGGACTGGAGGCGACCCGTCGGGGCGAGCTGCTCCGGCGCCAGCTGGCCGCGGTGCTCGGGGCGCAGGCCACCCTGCATCCGGACCTGGTGGTGCTGACCGGGCTGCGCCCCGGTGCAGAGCACCTGGGCGCACTCGCGGCGCAGGACGCGGGGGTGCCCTACGCCGTCGTGCTGCCGTACCCGGATCCGGCCAGCGGCTGGCCCGAGCACGACCGGGTGTGGTTCGACCGCGCCGTCGACGCGGCGAACCAGGTCGTGACCCTGGAACGTGCCCGTCCCACTGACGTCGCGGGTCGGCGCTCGGCGATGCAGCGCCGTGACGGTTGGCTCCGATCGGTCAGCGCCGGAGCCGTGGTGGTGACCGACGGGCGCGACACCGACGCCGAGCTGCTGCTCCGGCGCTTCACGGAGTCGCTCGGCGACGACGTGTGGACCCTCGAGGTCGACCCGACGGACTGAGGCCGACGGGTCGCCGGCTCAGACCCGCTGCACGGCGCGCTCGCGCCGGATGGTGGCATAGGCCTCGTTCACGTCACGGACGCGACGCTCGGCCGCCTCACGCTCCTCGTCGTCGCTGCCGACGTAGCGGTCGGGGTGCAGCTGCGAGACCAACTTGCGATGGGCGCGGCTGACCTCCTCCCAGGACGCGTTGCGTCGCAGACCCAACACCCCGTAGGGACCCTCGACCGGTCGGCCGTCGGGGTCGACGCCCGCAGCGGGCTCGGGCTGCTCGAACAGCGACTCGTTCGAGTAGTAGGCCTCGAAGCCCCGGTCCTTGCCCGGCGAGCGTTCATCCGGGTTGCGTCGCAAGGGCGAGTCGTCCTCGTCGTCGGGTTCGTCCTCGAGCAGGTCGTCGGGTGCGCCGGCGGGGCGCTGCAACCGTGGCAGGCGCGCCTGACCGCCGGGGAACGCTCGCCGGGGTCGCGGTGCGCGCCGCTCCACGAAGGCCTCGTCGTCGCGGGACTGCTCGCTGTCGCCCATGTGGTGCCGGCTCCGTTCGTGGGTGGGCCCGAGCCGCGAGTTGCGGGCATCGGGTACGTTCCGTGCCGTGCGACTGGGAGCCGACAGCGGCGGGACGTTCACCGATGTTGTCGGCACCGACGGTCGCATCCTGAAGATCCCGTCGACGCCCGCCGACCCCGGTGCGGCGGTGCGCGACGGGACGGCTCGCCTGGCCGCCGGCGACCGCGTCGAGCTGCTGGCACACGGCACCACCGTCGCGACCAACGCCGTGCTGGAGCGCAGCGGTGCGGTGACGGCGCTGGTCACGACCGAGGGCTTCGCCGACCTGGTCGAGATCGGGCGCCAGGACCGTCCCTCGCTCTACGACCCGTGGATCGACCGGGCCGAGCCGCTGGTGCCCAGGTGGCTGCGCCTCGAGGTGCGTGAACGCTGCGGACCTGATGGCGCGGTGCTGGAGCCGCTCGACGTGTCGCAGCTCGTCGAGCTGCCCGACGAGGTCGAGGCGGTCGCGGTCTGCTTCCTGCACGCGGATCTGGCCCCCGACCACGAGCAGCAGGTGGCCGAGGTGCTGCGGGCCCGCGGGCACGAGGTGAGCGCGTCGCACGAGGTGGCGCCCGAGTTCCGTGAGTTCGAGCGGATGGTGACCACGGTGGTCAACGCCTCGCTGCGTCCGGTCTGCCGTCCGTACCTCGAGGGCCTGGCCGGTGCCGCCGAGCGCGTCGTCGTCATGACCTCGGCGGGTGGCCTGGTCGACGCCGCAGCTGCGGCGCACACGCCGGCGGCGCTGCTGCTGTCCGGGCCGGCAGGCGGTGTGCGTGCGGCTGCCGCGGTCGCCGCCGCCTGCGGCCGACCCGATGCGCTCAGCTTCGACATGGGCGGCACCAGCACCGACGTGGCGGTGATCATCGACGGCGAGCCCGCTCCTGCCGCGGCACGTCGGATCGACGGCCACCCGATCCGACTGCCCTCGCTCGACGTGCACACGATCGGCGCCGGTGGTGGCAGCGTCGCCTCGCTCGACCGCGGTGGTGCGCTGCGTGTCGGCCCGGAGTCCGCCGGTGCCCTGCCCGGTCCCGCCTGCTACGGACGCGGCGGCACGCTGCCCACGGTGACCGACGCCAACCTCCTGCTCGGTCGCATCCCGTCCGACACCGCCTTCCCCGGCCTGGGCGTGCTCGACGTCGAGGCCGCCCGCCGCGCGTTCGACGCCGCGGGGCTGGACCCGGCCGGCGTCATCGAGGTGGTCGACGCCCAGATGGAGCAGGCGCTGCGGACCGTGTCGGTCGAGCGTGGCGTCGACCCGGCGTCGCTCGCGCTCGTGGCGTTCGGGGGCGCCGGTCCGCTGCACGCCTGCGCCCTGGCCGAGGCGGTCGGCATCGGCCAGGTGATCGTGCCTGCAGCGGCCGGCGTGCTGTCCGCGGTGGGGCTGCTGACCTCGCCGCAGCGGCGCGAGCTGGTGCGGTCGTGGCCCACACCGGGTGATCACGACGGGCTGGCCGCCGCGCTCGACGAGCTGGCCGAGCGCGCACGGCGAGAGCTGGACGCGCCGGACGGCGCACCGGTGCGCACGGCGACCGCGCTGGACTGCCGCTACGCCGGCCAGAGCCACGAGCTGCGCGTCGATGCGCTCGCGGACTTCGACGCCGCGCACCTGGCACGCAACGGCTACGCCGCTCCCGGCGCGCCGGTGGAGGTGGTCGCCCTGCGAGCGGTGGCCGAGACCGACGCGCCCGCCACCGTCGAGCAGGTGCTGTCGCGATGGGCCGGCCAGCCGCTCGGCACCGTCGTCGGACCGCAGGTGGTGGTGCGCGACGACTGCACCATCTGGGTCCCGCGAGGGTGGGTCGGACGGCCCGGCGCGCTCGGTGCGCTGGTGTTGGAGCCCCGGGCATGAGCACGCTCGGACCGGCCGAGCTGAGCGTGCTGATCGCTCGGTTGTCGGGCATCGCCGAGGAGATGGGTGCGGTGCTGCGCCGGGGCGCCTACAGCCCCAACATCAAGGAGCGGGCCGACTGCTCGGCCGCGGTGTTCTCGGCCACCGGGCAGATGCTCGCCCAGGCCGAGCACATCCCGGTGCACCTGGGTTCGATGCCGGCCTCGGTCGCCGCGGTGATCGATCGGCTCGGCGAGCTGGGGCCCGGGGAGCAGGCGGTGGTCAACGACCCGTTCGCCGGCGGCACCCACCTCAACGACCTGACCGTGGTCGCCCCGTGCTGGCACGACGGCCGGCTCGTCGGGTGGGTGGCGAACCGCGCCCACCACGCGGACATCGGCGGCGCCGCGCCCGGCTCGTTGCCCGCGGACGCCACCGACGTGCACCAGGAGGGCCTGCGCCTGCCGCCCGTGCGGCTCACCGACGAGGTGCGGGTGCTGCTGCTCGCCAACTCTCGCACCCCGGTCGAGCGCGCCGGCGACCTGGACGCGCAGCTGGGGGCGAACGTGGTCGGGGTCGCTCGACTGGCGGCGCTGGCCGACCGCCCGCTCGAGGAGGTCGTGGCCTACGGAGAGCGACGAGCCCGTGCCGCCATCGCCGACCTGCCCGACGGTGAGTGGACCGCCACCGACGAGCTGGACTCGACCGGTGCCGCGCCGGACCAGCAGCGACCGGCCCGGCTGCGCTGCACCGTGCGGGTGCGCGTGGAGCACCTCGAGGTCGACCTGCGTGCCACCGACGCCCAGTCCGCCGGCAACACCAACGCCGTGCGTGCCGTGACCGAGTCCGCCGTCGCGTTCGTGCTGCGTTCGGTCGTCGATCCGACCCTGCCGGCCACCGCCGGCACGATGGCGCCCGTGACCGTGTCGACCGGGCCGGGCACCCTGGTGGACGCGCAGTACCCCGCGGCGGTGGGCGCGGGCAACGTCGAGGTCAGCCAACGTCTGGTCGACGTGGTGTCCCGGGCCATGGCCGGTGCCGTCCCGCACCGGGTGGGCGCGGCCTCGCAGGGGACGATGAACAACGTGCTCATCGGCGGAGGTGGGGCCGACGGGCACTGGGTGTACTACGAGACGGTCGCCGGTGGGCAGGGTGGTCGACCGCCGCGACCCGGCGTCGTCGGCGCTCAGCCGATGCCCGGGATGAGCGGTGTGCACACCGCCATGACCAACACCCTGAACACGCCGATCGAGGCGTTGGAGCGGGCGATCCCGGTGCGGGTGCGCCGCACGACCCTGCGACGCGACAGCGGCGGCGCCGGGGCCGCACCCGGCGGCGACGGGATCGAGCGGGACCTGGAGCTGCTCGAGGACGCGACCGTGTCGCTCATCACCGAGCGGCGCGTGTCGTCGCCGTGGGGGCTGGCCGGCGGCGAGCCCGGCGCGGTGGGGGAGAACTGGCTGCTGCCCGGCGGCGACGAGACCCGCGCGGAGCGCCTGCCCGACAAGTGCACGATCCAGGTCCGCGCCGGTGACGTGCTGCGCATGCGCACGCCCGGCGGCGGGGGCTGGGGCCCTGCCAGCTGAGCGAGCCGGTCAGCTGAGCGAGCCGGTCAGCTGAGCGAGCCGATGGGGCGCAGCTCGCCCTGCACCTCGAGCACGTGCACGGCCGATACCGGGAGGCGCTCGGGCAACGTCACCTGGAGCTGACCCTCGACGGTGTCGTGGGTGACGGGTTCGTCCACGCCCAGCAGGCGCACACCGGTCACGTCGGTGCCGTCGATCTCACGCAGGTGGAACGTCGTGCGCCCCGGCGGGTCGACGAGTAGCACGTGGGTGACCTGTCCGGTGCGGGTGAAGCGCACCTCGGTGTCCTCCGACGTTCGGGTGGCCGGCACCAGCCAGGGGCGACTGCGGCGGATCGCTTCGCCGTTGACCTGCATCCACTCGCCGAGGCCACGCAGCGGCACCTGCTGCTCGTCGGGGATCGTGCCATCGGGGTTGGGCCCGATGCCGATCAGCAGGTTGCCGTTCTTGGCCACGATGTCGCAGAAGCCGCGGATCAGGCCGGTGGCGGTGACGATGTCCTGGGCGCGCTCGTTGCGGTTGGCGCCGAACGAGTGACCAACGCCGCGGGTCGACTCCCACTTCTTGGTGCGGATCGAGTCGAACGAGGCGTACTCGGGGGTGTGGAAGTCGAAGTGGTTCGCACTCGGGAAGGTCAGCGACTTCCACCCCGACGGCAGCAGCTTCCAACCGGCCTGCACCACGTCGCCGAGGCCGCGCACGACCGTGTCGACCACGCGGTTGCGCGGCCCGTTGGGCTGCAGCCAGCGGTCGTTGACCACACCGTCGGGCACCGAGTTGTAGTAGTCGGCGAAGAGCTCGGCCAGGTTGCCCCCGGCGGGCCAGCAGATGTCGTTCCACAGCACCGAGGGTTGGTAGTGCTCGATCAGCTCGCGCACGTGAGCGGTGACGTACTCGCGGTAGGCGGCGTCGCTCGGCACCGCCAGGATCACGTCCGCCGGGTTGGCCAGCACGGCGTCGTTGTAGGGCCAGTCGTAGCCGCCGGAGTAGTACAGGCCCATGCGCATGCCAGCGGCGCGCACCGCGTCGCTCAGGTCGCCCACCAGGTCGCGCCGGGCGTGGTAGCGGCCCTTGCGTGGGTGGGGCACCGACGAGGGCCACAGCGCGAAGCCGTCGTGGTGCTTGGTGGTCAGCACCACGTAGCCCGCGCCGGCGTCGCTGCAGAGCGCGGCGAGCGCGTCGAGGTCGGCGTGCTCGCTCTCCAGGTCGAACGAGTCCCGGAATGCGTCGTAGGGGGTGTCGGCGCCGTAGACCTCGGCGTGGTGCAGCTGGGTGGGGCTGCCCGGGATCTGCATCGAGTTGAGGTACCACTCGGCGTACGGGCTGTTGCGCAGGATCGTGCGGGGGCCGTGGTCGTGCAGCAGCTCGTGGATGTCGGGCACCTGCGGCGCCCAACCCGGCACCGAGTACAGACCCCAGTGCAGGAACACGCCGAGCTTCGCGTCGTCGTACCACTCGGGCAGCGGGTGGGTGCCGACCGACTCCCAGGTGGGCTCGTAGCGGGCCACCGGGCTCAGCCCAGTCCCCACTTGCCGACCATCGCGGCGATCGCGAAGACCAGCACCAGCGAGTCGACCGCGCCGAACACGGCCAGGCGACCGTTGAGCGACTTCTCGGTGGCCTCGTCGCCGGCCTCGATGGCCGAGGCGAGCTTGCGGGTGCCGGGACCGAACACCGCCATGCCGAGCACCGCGCCGATGATCACCGCCACGAAGCCGACGGTCACGAAGGTGTCGGAGAAGGACACGAAGTCGCTGTCGAGCACCAGACCCACGCCGGTGAGCAGGACCAGGATGCCGGCGATGTTGTAGAGCACCCGGGCCATCGAGCCCTGGGTCTCGGCCCACCACCGCCGGGTCTCGGCGCTCGCATGCACCGCGCGCGGGCCGGCGAAGGCGAGCACCATGTTGGCGCCGAACCAGGTCGCGACGCCGAGGATGTGCAGGACCAGGAGCGTGTTGCGCATGCCCGTGACGCTACCGGGGCGTCGCCGGCGGCGAGCGGGATGATCGCCGTGGTGCGCTCCGGCTGGCCCACTTGACCGGCCGGTCAATAGAGTCCCGGTCATGCTGGAACTCAATGGTGCATCTGCAATCGTGACCGGTGGGGCCTCGGGCCTGGGTGAGGCCTCGGTGCGAGCCCTCGCCGCCAAGGGCGCCAAGGTCGTCATCTTGGACCTCGACCGCCAACAGGAGAAGGGCGACGCCCTCGCCAAGGAGACCGGCGGCGTGTTCGCACCCGCCGACGTCACCGACGCCGAGCAGGTCATCGCCGCCGTCGAGGCCGCCAAGGAGCTCGGCCCGCTGCGTGCGGTCGTCAACTCCGCCGGCATCGGCTGGGCGTCGCGCACCATCGGTCGTGACGGCACCTACGAGTCGGCCCACGACCTCGAGCTGTTCCGCAAGGTCATCGACATCAACCTGGTCGGCACCTTCAACGTGACCCGCCTGGCGGCCACCGCGATGTCGCAGACCGACGCGGTCGACGAGGACGGCTCGCGTGGCGCGATCGTCAACACCGCCTCCGTCGCTGCCCTCGAGGGCCAGGTCGGCCAGGTCGCCTACACCGCCTCCAAGGCCGGCATCGTCGGCATGACCCTGGTGCTCGCCCGTGACCTGGCGCCCGCCGGCATCCGCTGCAACACCATCATCCCCGGGTTCTTCGATACGCCGATCTACGGCGGCAACGAGGACATGAAGAACCACCTGAAGAAGGACACCCTCTTCCCCAAGCGCCTGGGCGACGCCGCCGAGTACGCGTCGCTCGCCATCGAGCTGCTCACCAACAGCTACATCAACGGCGAGTCGGTGCGCATCGACACCGGCACGCGCATGCAGCCCAAGTGAGCTGACGTCGCTGCGAAGGCCCGGATCACCTGCAGCTGCAGGGGGTCCGGGCCTTCTGCGTTCAGAGGATCGCGTCGAGGAGCAGGAGCACGCCGAAGAGCGCGAACAGCGACGCGGCGGCGATGCGGATCGTGCGCCGCGGCAACCGGTCGCCCAGCACGCTGCCCACCGCCACGGCGAGTGCACCCGATGCGGTGATGCCCAACGTTGCGCCGGCCCAGGTGAGCAGTGGTGACTCGCGTGCGGCCAGGGTGGCGGTGGCCAGCATCGTCTTGTCGCCCAGCTCGGCGAGCACCATCGCGCCGATGATCGACACCAGCACCGACCGGCCGCCGACGGCGTCGGGCTCCTCGTCGTCATCGTCCTCGTCGCGCAGCGTCCAGATGGCGAAACCGAAGAACGCGATGGCACCGGCGATCGAGATCGCCGTCGTCGGCAACGCTGCACCCAGCAGCCCGCCCACGACCACCGAGATGCCGTTGGTGATCGCGTACGCGATGGTGATCCCGGCCAGCACGGTGACGGTGCGGTAGCGGGCGGCCAGGCTCATGGCGACGAGCTGTGTCTTGTCGCCCAGCTCGGCGACGAACACGACGGCGAAGGCGATGGCGAAGGATTCCACTGGACGGGACCTCTGGTTCTGGCGGTGCCAGGACGACTTCGCGGGGGCGACTTCGACCCGGCAGCGCGTGGCTGACGGCGTCGAAGGTCTCGCCCGTCCGGCCACCGAGGTGACCGAACCCGATCGACCGGGCGGTTGCGCCAGTGTGTCGACCGATCGGAACAGGGCTACTCCCCTTCAGGCAGGCAAGGTAGCAGCTGCGCGGTCGACGGGTCGTCCGACCGCCGGTTCCCGGCGCGCTCAGTCGTCGAGGCGCGTGGCCAGGAACGCCGCTCCGCGTGGGGACAGCCGGTAGCCAACGTCCAGGCTGATCGTGAGGCCGAGGTTCTTCAACTTGCGGACGTCGGTCTTGAACGCCAGGCGATCGCGACCGACCTCGTCGGCCAGGTCGCCGGCGCGCACCGCCGGCCGATCTTCGATGAGCCGCAGCGTGCGGAGGGTCCAGGGGCCGTGGGTGCTGGCCCGGTCGAGCCGAGCCAGGCGGTTGGTGAGCTCCGCCAGCTCGTCGTCGGTGAGGTCGGCCGACGCGGCGAGCTCATCGCGCGGGTCGGGCTCGTCGACGGTGCGGAACTCGATCCGGTACAGGTCCAGCTCCGGTGCGCCGCGCAGATCGGCGACGAGTGCCTCGGGCGACGGATACCCCGCGGCGAGCGCGTCGCGTTCGTCGATGGACGCCGTCTCCACGGTCTCGATCGAGGTCACCTCGAGCATGCCGGCCGCCGTGCGGTATCGACGTCCCGCCACGACCTGGCGCCGCTTCCAGCGACGGAACGTGACGGTCACCTCGCCCGCGGCGATCGGCTCCCAGAACCGCTTCTCGAACAACATGGCGGCTATTCGAGCACGTCGCTGACCGGGCAGCTCCAACAGCGCTCGAGTCGGGCTCGAGCGCTCTTGGAGCTGGGGGGAATCGAACCCCCGTCCGCCAGGTGGTGACCGAACCTGATACGACCATTCCTGCATTCCGGCCTCGACGGCTACCGAACTGGCAGGTCAGCGGAGATCACGAGGATCTCACCGCCGGGTCTTTCCCCGAAGTCAGCGGTCTTTCACGCCGTCAGTGGTCTTTCCCTACGGTCCATCCCCGCTTCTGTTGCCGGGCTGCGGTGATCCGGCCCCGTGCGCCATTGCTGGTCACGATTTTGCTCTTCTACCTACTGATCAGATCAGGCGGCGAGAGCGAACTGCTCATTCTTGGCGGTTCTTTTGGTGCCCCCGTTTAACGAGTCTGAAGCAACTCGGGTCGCAGATACGGCTTCCAGGTCCCAACGTCGAAACCAGTCAGCCCCATGTGCGAGGACGAGTGTACCGGACTGCTCGGACAGCGTCGCCGCGGTCGCTGAGCAGATGCCGCGACCTCAGAACGACAGCTCGGGCAACTCCTCGCCGTAGAGCCATGGATCGCTCAGCTCCGAGATCGACGAGCCATGGATCCGTCGGGCGAGCGCCAGGAACTCGGCCGTCGTGGCGTTGCCACCCCGGTGCTCGTCGAGCCAGGTCCGCAGGAGACGATCGAACGCCTCCGCGCCCATCAGGTGCTCGAGCTCGATCAGGAACATCGCACTGCGCTCGTAGACCGAGCGACCGAACAGCTCCTCCTCGCCTGGATCGGCGGGTGGCACGTCCATCGAGTCGTCCGCGGCGTCCCAGCTGAGGCGCGCCGACTGCTCCAGCGTCGGTCCGCCCTGGGCCTCGGCCCAGCTCCACTGCAGGTAGACCGCCGGTCCCTCGTTCAGCCAGATGTCGGCCCAGGTCGACGGGGTGACGGAGTCGCCGAACCACTGGTGGGCCAGCTCGTGGACCAGCAGCTGATCGGCGTCGGGTGCTCGCAGCGCGTCGAGCGACAGGACGGGGCGGGTCTGGGTCTCGAGCGCGGTCGGCGGCAGGCCCGGCACCACGATGTTGCCGGCGATGTCGAACGGGTAGGGCCCCAGCCGGTCCTCGAGGAACGCCACCATCGTCGGGAACCGGGCGAGCTCGGACCGGACGGCCGGATCGACCCCCGGTGGCACGGCGTCGATCACCGGTGTGCCGTCGCCGAGCTGCGAGTCGAGCAGCTCCAGGTCGCCGATCACGAGCGTCATCAGATAGGGCGCCATCGGCTCGGTCGCCGCCCAGTGGAACGTCCGAGTAGCGCCGTCGACACGCGCCGCACCGATGGGCGCACCGTTGCTGACGGCGTGCAGCGCGGCGTCGACGGTCACGGTGAGGTCGAGGGTCGCCTTGTCCGACGGGAGGTCGTTCACCGGGAGCCACGTCGAGGCACCGATCGGTTCGGCCATCACCGCCGAGTAGCCGTCCAGGTCCAGCCATCCGCCCCCGCCCTCGAGGATCTCGATCGCCGATCGGTCGTGGGCGGGTCGGCCGTGATAGGTGATCGCCGCGTCGAAGGTGGAGCCGTCGGAGATCGGGTCGTCCGGGGTGATCACCAGCTCGGTGTCGTCCTGGGCATGTCGGACCTGGTGGCCGTCGATGCGCACCGAGTCGACCTCCAGGCCGGTGAGGTCCAGCTCCACCTGCTCGAGGTCGGCGCGCGCCGTGATGGCCAGCGTGGCCGTCGCCCGCAGCTCGTCGGGCCCGTCGATCGTGACCGACGCTGCGACGTCGTAGGCCAGCACGTCGAGCGACGTCGTGCCCACGCCCGGGAAGTAGGTCGACGTGGCGGCGTCCGGGTCCGACCCGGCGGTCGTGCTCGTCCGGTCGACGCACGCCGCGACGAGCAGCAGCACGACCACGAAGAGCGGGGTGATCCGAGCACGCGTCGACATGGAGGATCCAGGGTAACGAGGCGGGTCCTCCGATCGATCAGTGACCGCGCCGCAGCCACTCCTCGAGGTGCGGGGCCTCGTCGCCGATGGTGGTCGAGTCGCCGTGGCCGGTGTGCACCACCGTCTCGGGCGGCAACGTCAGCAGGTGCTCTCGGATCGACCGGATGATCGTGTCGAAGTCGCTGAAGCTGCGGCCCGTCGCCCCGGGGCCGCCGCAGAACAGCGTGTCGCCGGAGAACAGGTGTGGACCGTCGGCAGCGTCTGCGTCGACGAAGCAGCAGCAGCCGGGGGAGTGGCCCGGCGTGTTGACGACCGCGAGCGAGGTGTCGCCCGCTCGGAGTCGGTCACCGGTGGCCAGCTCGCGGTCGGGTGCACGATCGGGGTAGACGACGTCCCACAGCATCCGGTCCGCCGGGTGCAACAGGATCGGGGCGTCGACCAGGTCCTGCAGCGCCACCGCGGCGTTGATGTGGTCGTTGTGGCCGTGGGTCAGCACGATGGCCGGCACGTGCCGCCCGTGCACCGCCGACGCGATGGCCTCGGCGTCGTGCGCGGCGTCGATGACCAGCACCTCGCGGTCGTCGCCGACCAGCCAGATGTTGTTCGTGACCTCCCACTCGCCCCCGTCCAGGGCGAAGATCCCGTCGGTCTGCACCAGCTCGATGGCCATCAGAGGACCACGACCGAGCGCAGGACCTCGCCGCGCTCCATCTTGTGGAACGCCTCTTCGACGCCGTCGAGCGGGATGGTCTCGGTGACGAAGCTGTCCAGGTCCAGGCGTCCCTGCAGGTACAGATCGATCAGCATCGGGAAGTCGCGGCTCGGCAGGCAGTCGCCGTACCAGCTGGGCTTGAGCGCACCGCCACGACCGAAGAACTCGATCATCGGGATCTGCGGCATGGTCATGTCGGGCGTGGGCACGCCGACCTGCACGACGGTGCCGGCCAGGTCCCGGGCGAAGAACGCCTGCTCCAGCACCTTCGGGTTGCCGACCGCCTCGATCACGACGTCGGCGCCGAGACCGCCGGTGGCCTCGCGCACCGCCTCGACCGCGTCGACCGACGACGCGTCGACGGTGTGGGTCGCCCCGAAGTGCGTCGCCATCTCGAGCTTCTTCGGGTCGAGGTCGACCGCGACGATGGTGGTCGCGCCGGCGAGCTTGGCGCCGACGATCGCCGCGTCGCCGACACCGCCGCAGCCGAACACGGCGACCGAGTCGCCCCGGCCGACCTCGCCGGTGAGCATGGCGGCGCCGATGCCGGCCATCACGCCACAGCCGAGCAGGCCAGCGGTGGCGGGCGGTGCCGCTGGATCGACCTTGGTGGCCTGACCCGCGGCCACCAGGGTCTTCTCGGCGAAGGCGCCGATGCCCAGCGCGGGGGACAGCTCGGTGCCGTCGGTCAGCGTCATCTTCTGGGTCGCGTTGTGCGTGGAGAAGCAGTACTGCGGGCGCCCCTTGCGGCACGACCGGCACTCGCCGCACACCGCTCGCCAGTTGAGGATCACGAAGTCGCCCGGCTCGACCTCGGTGACGTCGGGCCCGACCGACTCGACGATGCCCGCGGCCTCGTGACCCAACAGGAACGGGAACTCGTCGTTGATGCCGCCCTCCCGGTAGTGCAGGTCGGTGTGGCACACACCGCAGGCCTGCACCGCGACGACGACCTCGCCCGGACCGGGGTCGGGGATGACGATCGTGGTGACCTCGACCGGAGCTCCGACGGAGCGGGCGATGACGCCCTGCACTTCCTGTGGCATCTGGGAACCCCCTGTTGGCGACGGGCGCCAGACTAGGCGTCGCCCGACGGTGGGTTGGCGGCTGAGCGAACACTCCGTGAACCGTCTTGCGGCCGCTCGACTCGGACCCCAGACTGCGCAGGTCCTCACGTCCGGGCGTGCACCCAGGGGGACACCCTCATCCCCCCGAATCCCCTGGAGTGCTCATGCATGCCGCCCCGAGGCGCGCGCTCGCCGCGCGCGTGGCGACCGTGCTGGTCGGATCCGTCGTGTCGTCCTACGGCTACCTGCTCACCGTGCGTGCGGAGGTCGGCAACGGGCCCATGTTCGCGGTGCAGGACGCGCTGCACCTGCGCACCGGCATGTCGCTCGCGCTCACCGCGGTCGTCGTCGGCCTCGCCCTGGCGGCGCTGGCGCGAGGCCTCGGCATCCGCCTGGGCGTCGGCCCACTGGCGATCCCGGTGCTCACCGGACTGACCGTCGCGGTGGTCGAGCCGTTCGCCCCCCAACTCGACGGCGCGGTGCTGCGCTGGACGGCCTTCGCGGTCGGCACGAGCGTGATGATGCTGGGTGCGGTGGTGATGCTCCGCGCCGGCTTCGGTGGGTCGGCACTCGAGAGCGCCATGTTCGGCGTCGCTCGGATCACCCGCACCAGTCCCGCGACGGCCAGGATCGGCCTCGAGGTCGCGATGGCCCTCACCGGTCTGGTGTTCGGCGGGCGGGTCGGCCCCGGCACCGCCGCCATGGCGGTGTCGGTCGGGCCGCTGTTCGCCTTCTGGTCGCGCCACCTCCCGTCGCGGACGCCGGCGCCGCACGAGTCGGTCCCGGCTCCCGCAGCCGTAGCCTGACCGGGTGCCGCGCGACATCATCGACGACCGCCTGATCGGCGCCCTGCACGTCCGTGCGCTGTCACGCTCCGGTCTGGCGCACGACGTCGCGCACGAGCACACCGTGGTCCAGGCGGGCACGCTCGACGCGCTGATGGGTGGGCGCTACGACGGCGACGCCACGATCGGCGAGCTGCTCCGCCACGGCGACCTGGGCATCGGCACGATCCAGGCGCTCGACGGCGAGTTGGTCGTGGTCGACGGTGAGCCCTACGCGATCGGCGGCGATGCCACGGTGCGCCGGGTGCCGCTGAGCGTGACGACGCCGTTCGCCGTGCTCTGCCGCTTCGAGCCGACGGTGCACGAGCGCCTCGACGGCCCCCGGTCGCTCGAGGACCTGCATCGGCGCCTCGACGCGCTGATCCCGCCGGACGCGCCGGTGGCGGCGGTGCGCGTCGACGGGACGTTCCGGGACCTGCGCCTGCGCAGCGTCGCACGCCAGGTCCCGCCGTACCCGCCGCTGGCCCAGGTCACCGCCCACCAGCGCGAGTGGACGGTGCCCGAGGCCGAGGGCTCGCTGGTCGGGTTCCGCTTCCCCGACGCCGCCGCCGGACTGGAGGTGCCGGGTTTCCACCTGCACTTCCTCGCCGCGGACCGCGACTCCGGCGGTCACGTGCTCGGCCTCACCCTGGAGGAGGGCTGGCTGCGCATCGACGGTGGCGACGAGCTGCACGTCGAGCTGCCGCCGGGGGTGGAGCTGGGCCGCCCGGGTCTCGCCGACCGGGCTGCGATCGCCAGCGTCGAGGGCGCCCGTCGCCCTGGGTGACCAGGGGGTCAGTCGGTGCGGCGACGTGCGTTGGCGACCTCTCGAGCGGCGTCGCGGTCGGACTGGCGCTTCGCCAGGTCGTGGCGCTTGTCGACGGTCGACTTGCCCTTGCCGAGGGCCATCTCGACCTTCACCTTGCCGTCGGAGAAGTAGAGCTTGGTCGGCACCAGGGTCAGGCGCTCGAGCTGCATCTTCATGCGGATGCGCTCGATCTGGTGCTTGTGCAGCAGCAGCTTGCGGTCGCGGACCGGCTGGTGGCCGGTGTGGGCCTGGGCGTGGCTGTACGGCGCGATGTGCAGGCCGTGGAGCCAGGCTTCGCCCGCGTCGATGGAGCCCCACGCTTCGGTGAGCTGCACCTTGGCCTCCCTCAGCGACTTGACCTCGCTGCCGGTCAGGACCAGCCCGCACTCGTAGGTGTCGAGCAGGGTGTAGCGGTGTCGAGCCTGCCGGTTGGTGGCCACCACCTTGACGCCGGTCTGCTTCACAGGACCGCTCACACTAGGCGCTGCGCACGACGGCGGGCACGGCCCGCTACCGTTCCGGCGTGCTCCGCATGACCCCCCAGCTCCACGCCGAGATGATCGCCCACGCGTTCGCGGGGCTGCCGATGGAGGCCTGCGGCCTGTTCGCCGGCACGCCCGACCCCGACGGTCGGGGCGCGGTGCTGCACCGCTTCTACCCGACGGAGAACGAGGCGGCGAGCTCCAAGGTGTACACGGTGCCCGGCAAGGCCTTCCTGCGTGCCGACCGCGACGCCGAGGACCACGGCTGGCAGCTGCTCGGCGTCATGCACTCCCACACCCACACCGAGGCGTACCCGTCGCCCACCGACGTGCGCCAGGCCCCCGACGAGACCTGGCACTACGTGATCGTGTCGCTCCGGGACGACCTGCCGTCGCTGCGGTCGTACCGGATCGTCGACGCGACGATCACCGAGGAGCGTGTCGAGCTGCGCGACGCCGCGGGCTGAGCGGTGCGTCGACGCCTGAGGAAGGGTCCGGTGCCGCGAGTGGTTCCCACGGCGAGAATTCCCTACCATTCAGGTCAAGAATCATGACCGTCTACTCCTCCGTGCTCGAGATGATCGGCAACACACCGATCGTCGACGTGAGCCAGCTGAGCCCCAATCCGAACGTCCGCATCCTCGGCAAGATGGAGGGTCAGAACCCCGCGGGCTCGGTCAAGGACCGCATCGCGCTGTCGATGATCACCGAGGCCGAGGAGGACGGCACCCTCACACCGGGCTGCACGATCATCGAGCCGTCGTCGGGCAACACGGGCATCGCCATGGCGATGATCTGCCGCATCAAGGGCTACAAGATCAAGATCGTGCTGCCCGGCAACGTGTCGATCGAGCGCCGACAGCTGCTCGAGGTGTACGGCGCGGAGATCATCGACTCGCCCGGCGAGGAGGGCTCGAACGGCGCGGTGCGCATGGCGATCGAGCTGGCCGACGCCAACCCCGACTGGGTGTTCCTCTACCAGTACGCCAACGAGGCCAACCCCAAGGCGCACTACCGCACGACCGGCCCCGAGATCTTCGCCGACGTGCCCGACATCACCCACTTCGTCGCAGGGCTCGGCACCTCGGGCACCCTGCTCGGCGTCGGGACCTACCTCAAGGAGCAGAACCCCGACATCAAGGTCCTCGCGGTCGAGCCGCCGTCGGGGGAGCAGGTCGAGGGTCTGCGGTCGCTCGAGGACGGCTACATCCCGCCGGTGTTCGACAAGTGGGGCGGCTACGACCTGCTCGACGGCAAGTCGATCGTGCGGCCCCGCGAGTCGCTCGAGTTCACCCGCCAGCTCGCCGATGTCGGCATCTTCTCGGGCATCTCCGCCGGCGCCGCGCTGGCCGGAGCGGTCAAGGTCGCCGGCAGGATCGAGTCGGGCACGATCGTGTTCGTCGTGTGCGACTACGGCTGGAAGTACCTCTCGACGGGCGCCTGGACGCTCGACCTGGACGAGGCGACCGCCAACGCCGAGAAGGTCATCTACTTCTGACCAGTAGCGTCGGGACCGTGCGAGACGGTCCCATCGGCATGTTCGACTCGGGCTTCGGTGGCCTCACCGTCGCCCGGGCGCTCATCGACCTGCTGCCCGGCGAGGACCTCGTCTACCTGGGCGACACCGGCCGGTACCCCTACGGCCCTCGGGACCTGACCGAGGTCGCAGCCTTCGCGCACCAGATCACCACCGAGCTCGTCGAGCGTCGCGGGGTGAAGCTGGTGGTCGTCGCCTGCAACACTGCGGCCGCCGCGGCGCTCGAGTCGCTGCGGGATCGCTTCGACGTGCCGGTGGTCGGGGTGATCGAACCGGGTGTGCGGGCGCTGGCCCAGGCCACCCGCTCCGGTCACGTCGGTGTGATCGGCACGGTCGGCACCATCAACTCCGGCGCCTACCAGAGCGCCGTCGCAGCCGAGGCTCCCGACGTGGAGCTGGTCGCGCTCGCCTGTCCCGGCTTCGTCGAGTTCGTCGAGCGGGGCGAGTTCGACTCCGAGCAGGTCCACGTGCTGGCCACGGCGCTGTTGGCGCCCGCCAAGGAGGCCGAGGTCGACGCGCTGCTCCTCGGCTGCACCCACTACCCGTACCTGGCCCGCACGCTGTCCGACGTGATGGGACGCGAGGTCGTGCTGGTGTCGAGCGCGGACGAGACCGCGTTCGAGGTGCGCCGGCTGATGATCGACGGCGGCCTCCAACGCGAGCACGACCCCGACCAGCCCAAGGGGACCGCCACGTTCATCACCACGGGCGACGTCAACTGGTTCGAGGAGCTCGGCCGTCGGCTGCTCGGTCCGGAGCTCGAACGCGCCGAGCACCTGTACTGGGACTGACCGCTAGCGTGGACCCGGTGTCGCTGAACGTCACCATCCTCGGCTCCTCGGGCACCTACGCCGGACCGGAGGGCGCCTGCTCCGGGTTCCTGGTCCGCAGCCCCGGCGCCACCGTCATGATGGATGCCGGGCCGGGGACCCTGGCCAACCTGCAGCGCCACGTGCAGCCGACCGACCTCGACGCCGTCGTGCTCAGCCACTCGCACCCGGATCACTGGCTGGAGCTGCCGGTGCTGCGCAACGCGCTGAAGTACGTGCTGTCCAAGGTCGGGCTCGACGTCTTCGCGACCGCCGAGACCCTCGAGCTCGCCCAGGAGCTGACCGGGAGCCGCTTCGAGTCGACGTTCCGCCCGCACGTGATCTCCGACGGCGCCGAGTTCACCGTCGCCGACCAGCGGTGGCGGTGCTCACGCACGGACCACCCGGTCGAGACCATGGGGTTGCGCGTCGACGCCGGAGGCCGATCCCTCGGCTACACGGCCGACACCGGTCCGGGCTGGTCGCTCGCCGAGCTCGGCCCCGTCGACCTGGGCCTCAGCGAGGCGACCTTCCTGCACGACGGACCGGAGCGCAACCCCGTGCACCTCTCGGCGCACCAGGCCGGGGAGATGGCACGCGCGGCCGGGGTGCGACACCTGGTGATCACCCACGTGCTGCCCACCGGCTCCGTCGAGGCGTCCGCCGCCGAGGCCGCGGACGCCTATGGTGCGCCCGTCGACGTCGCCACCCTGCACCGAACCTTCGACGTCTGAGGAGACGAATCCAGATGAGACCTGACGGCCGCGCCCATGACGAGCTCCGCCCCTTCGGCTTCGAGCGGGACTTCACCGCCTACGCGCACGGCTCGGTACTGGTCACCTTCGGTGACACGAAGGTGCTGTGCACCGCCATGCTGGACGAGGACGTCCCCCGCTGGATGCGCAACTCCGGCAAGGGCTGGGTCACCGCCGAGTACTCGATGCTGCCGGGCTCGTCGCCCGAGCGCATCCGCCGCGAGACCAAGGGCCCGAAGGGCCGCACCCAGGAGATCCAACGGCTGATCGGCCGGGCGCTGCGGTCGGTGGTCGACATGCGTGCCCTGGGCGAGCGCCAGATCCTGATCGACTGCGACGTGCTGCAGGCTGACGGCGGCACCCGCACCGCGTCCATCACCGGTGCCTACCTGGCGCTGCACGACTGCCTGACCCGCATGGTCCAGGCGGGGCTGATCTCGAGCGTGCCGCTGCTCGACGAGCTGGCGGCCATCTCGGTCGGCGTGGTCAAGGGCGAGCCGTGCCTCGACCTGCCCTACGTCGAGGACTCGACCGCCGAGACCGACATGAACGTGGTCATGACGGGCAAGGGGCTCTTCGTCGAGGTGCAGGGCACCGCCGAGGGAGCGCCGTTCAGCCGTGAGGAGCTGGACTCGCTGCTCGAGCTCGCCTCCGGCGGCATCCGCACGATCCACGAAGCGCAGCGGGCGTACGTGGCCGAGCCCCCGTCGCCGCGGACCTTCGGCCGCTGATCGGCGCGCCGGTCCGTCGCCGTGGAGCTGCCAGAGCGCATCGTCGTCGCGTCGGCGAACCCGAAGAAGGCCGCCGAGCTGGCCGACCTGCTCGGCGCGCTGGACGTGCAGGTGCTGGCGCGCCCGCCCGAGGTGCCCGACGTGGTGGAGGACGCCGACATCTTCGAGGGCAACGCCCGGCTGAAGGCCGTGGCGCTGGCCGCGGCGACGGGTGAGGTCGCGTTGGCCGACGACTCCGGGCTCGAGGTCGACGCGCTCGGCGGCGAGCCGGGAGTGCGCTCCGCTCGCTACGCGGGGGAGTCGGCGAGCGATGCCGACAACGTGCAGCGGGTGCTCACGGAGCTGGACCGGGTCGGTGCGAACGACCCCGGCTCGCGGTCGGCCAGGTTCCGCTGCGTGCTGGTGCTGCGCTGGCCCGACGGCACCGAGCTGGTGACCGACGGTTCGGTCGAAGGGCACCTGATCGAGGCTCCTCGGGGCCGGGGCGGCTTCGGCTACGACCCGATCTTCGTGCCAGCCGAGGGCGACGGCCGCACCTTTGCCGAGATGTCACACGAGGAGAAGCAGGCGATCTCGCACCGAGGCCGCGCCCTTCGAGCCCTCGCCGCCGACCTCACCCCCTGACCCTCAGCTCGACGAATTCACCGAGGTCTGGCGCGTCGGTGACTGCTCACGTCACCGCCGCGCGACGCCTGGCGGGTGCTCACGCAGGCCAGCAGCAATCTGGTCTGCGACCCATTCGGGTTGTCGGACGATATGGCGCCATGAGAACCGCAGGACGAGCCAGCCGGCGAGCACCAGGTCGTTCTGGCGTGCCCGATCTCGGTCGAACTGCTCGAGATCTGAGTGGAACTCGAAGCCGTCACCCTCGAGCGCCACCAGCTGGTCGGGATAGGCGAAGTCGAGTCGGTACCGCCGTCCCGCGACGTGGACCACGTGCTGTGGAACGGGCGGCGGCAGCCCCGCCGCGACGATGATCGCCCGAAGCATGCTCTCGAGGTCGCTCTCGACGAGCGCCAGGTCCCGGTCGAGTTCCATGAGCACGTCGCGCAGCACGCCGGTGCCACGACGCCCCGGTCGCCCGAACGAGACGAAGCGTGCGACGAGCGCGTCCGGGTGCGTCAGCCGTCGGTATCGGGCCCGATCGACAAGAGTTGAGTCCCGGGTAGTGGTGTAGCGGGGGTGGGTCCCCCGGACGCGATGACCACCGCGTCAGCCTCTTGAAGTTCCTGCGAAAGAGCGACGAGAGGATGAACACGGTGGTCAACAACAACATGG
>JAESFR010000064.1_pt1 | contig 210561 bp, 199 predicted proteins | sample 9266191 | NCBI WGS metagenome assembly JAESFR01 (sample SAMN14503063, study PRJNA617104) | algae metagenome | isolation source: Pleurocapsa minor HA4230-MV1 and co-occurring heterotrophs from cement on... | place: USA: Nuuanu Pali Lookout, Hawaii | collected 2009-07-20 | reverse complement strand
GGCGGCGGCGCGGGCCCCGCCCCCCCGCCCCCCGCCGCCCCCCGGGGTCGGCGGGCGATGTCGGAGCCCCCTGTCATGATCGAGCCAGTGGCAAGCGGGTCGATGTCCGACCCCCCTGGCACACTGAAGATGCCGGATCACCGAGTGCCCACGGTGATCCGGGAACGACTCCCGATGCGGGAGCAGCGGTGCTGCGCAGAGCGCGGCGAAAGGGGCACACGGGGTGGCGACCGAGAGCGACCAGCAGCGGCGGGCAGAGGAGAAACTCGCCGGCCGGTTCGCGGATGAGCTCGCCCGCATCCACGCCGAGAAGTCGAGCCTCGCTGCGCGCGAGGCGAAACTGCTCGCCAAGGCGTACCGGCTGACCGAGACGCAGAAGGCGCGGATCCAGTCGACCTCGTCGCGCGAGCGCGACATCCCGCTGCGGTCGATGGCGCTGGAGCTGGGGATGGCGGTACGCGTGAACGACCGCACCATGCAGACCCGTATGCACGACGCCCATGAACTCGTGAGCTCCTACCCCGATACGGCTGCGGCGCTGCGGGCGGGCCGGATCAGTCGCGAGCACGCGCAGATCATTCAGGACGCGGGGCGAGTGCTGGATGACGCGGACGTGCGCGCGGATTTCGAGCGGGTCGTCCTCCGCTTCGCCGAGAACGAATCGGTGCCGCGGACGCGGAAGTTCGCGACATCCCGAGCGGCGGCCGTCGACCCGCGGTCGATGGACCTGCGGCATGAGGCGGCGATGCGGGAGCGGCGGGTGTGGGTCACCGACCTCGACGACGCCATGTCGACCCTCACGATCCTCGGAGCGAGTGTCGAGATCCACGGAGCGTACGACCGGCTGACGCGGCAGGGCAACGCCATCAAGGCAGTGGACGCCGAGCATCGGCGGGCGCATGCGGCGGCGGAGGCGGGAAAGGCCGGCGAGGCGGAGAAGGCCGGTGAGGCGGAGAAGTCACGTGGCGGTGCAGATGCGGCGAACGCGGGTGAGGCGATTCCGGGTGTGGGCACGGACGGATGCGACCCGGGTTCGGCGCCCGGGGCATCCGCTGGACACTCGGAGGAGGCGAGGTTCGACGAGCGGCGCCTGGATGGGATCCGGGTCGACCTGGCGCTCGACATGCTGCTGACCTCCTCCCCCACCGTCGACCCGACCGACCCGGATCGGGGCGGGCTCGGAGCGATCACGGCCGAGGTGCAGATCACCATTCCGGTCACCACCCTCACCGGCGTCACCAAGACCGGGGCCGAACTCAACGGAGTCACCCCCGTCGACCCGGCGACCGCGCGGCGCCTCGCCGGCACCACCCGTGTCTGGGACCGGATCATGACCGACCCGATCACCGGAGTGGTCGTCGCCGTCGACCGGTACAAGCCCCATCCGGCGATGGAGCGATTCATCGAGGCGCGCGATGTCACCTGTCGAACACCCGGCTGCCGACGGCCAGCGAAACACTGCGACAAAGACCACTCCCACGACTTCGCCCTCGGCGGCGAAACCCGCAGCGAAAACCTTTGCAGTCAATGCAAGAGACACCACACCCTCCGACATGCCACCGCCTGGAGGGTGCGGCAACTCCCCGGCGGCGTGCTCGAGTTCACCAGCCCCGGCGGGAAGACCTACGTCGACCACCCCTCACCACGGGTCCTGTTCGTGCCCACCGACGACGGGTCACTGGCGGTCGCCCCGTTCTGAGTCACACCAATGCCCGCTCGCCGCATCGCGGCCTGGTGGCGGTGCGGCACGCCGGCCGCGGTGAGGCACGCCGGTAGCGGTGAGGCGCGACACTGCGGTGCTGCCGACACTGCGATGCGGCGCGACACGGCGGTGCGGGGCGACACGGCGGTCCGGCGCGACACGGCGGTGCGGCGACACGGCGGTTCGGCGCGACACGGCGGTGCGGCGACACTGCAATGCGGCGCGACACGACGGTGCGGTGCGTGCGGTGCGTTCGGTGCGGTGCGGCAATGGGGTGCAGTGCGATGCGGCGGTGCGGTGCGGTGCGTTCGGGTGAGGCGGCGTGGGCGCGGCACAGCGATCCGGCGCGGATGCGCGGCACACGCTCAACGATGACGGGTCACACGCACGACGGCGGGGAGAAGGGCACGCACCGATCCCGCACGCAGCGAAGACCACCACACCCCAGCCCCGTAGGCGAGATCATCCAAACGTTTGGCCAGCCCGAAGCGCAGCGGGTCGAGGTTCGGCCGCAGCCGCGCGTACTCCCAGACGGCATCCGCCACCGCCGCCACCGCGACGGCACGCCGAACGCGGCGAGAGAACACTGCGCCGACAACCGCCAACGGCCACCAGTGCCGCACGAGCAGCGCGATCGCCTGAGCCGTCGCGGACACCAGAGCGCCGGCGACGAGCTGCACCGAGACGCGGTACGGATGCCGCAGGTGCCCGATCCGCAGGGCGATCCGCCAGGTCACGAATCCTGCCGTCCCCACGATGACGGGCACCGACCACCTCCGCTGAGCAAGGGCGGCGACGAGGACCACCGCGCTCCACGGCGCCAGCACCACGGGCGCGACGTTAGCGGGGTGACGCGCCGCGAGGGGCTGGGCGCCGGTGCCATAGAAGAACTTGCGCCCCAGCCACCGCTCGGCCCGCGCGCGATGCTCGTGGTGGACGACCGCCGCCGGCTCGTAACGAATACGATGCCCGGCGGCATGCAACCGCCAGACGAGATCCACATCCTCGCCGGCACGGGTGGACTCGTCGAAGCCGTCACCAAGCAGTGCGACCCTCGCCACGACGCAGGTCGTCGGCACCCAGGCGACCCGCGTCCGCGGCACGACGGGAGCGCTGTCGATACCGAGATCGAGCGACGAACGCGCATCCTCGTACCGCGTGATCCACGTCGGATCACCCTCTGTCGTCCCCACCACCCTCGGAGCCGCCAGCGCCAGTCGCGGGTCGGCGAAATGACGCAGCAGAAGGGGCAGGCAGGCCTCATCCAGCACCACGTCCGTGTCGATGAACGCGACGAACTCGGTCGTGACCGCTCGCATGCCCGAGTTGCGCGCCGCGGAAACGCCGAGGTTGCGGGGGTGCACGAGGAGCCGGGCGCCCGCGGCGGCAGCCGCTCTCGCGATCGCCGCCGCGTCGTCCGACCCGTCGTCGACCACGATCACCCCGGCGACGGCGTCGGGGATGCTGTCCAGCAGGCGCGCGAGGAGACGCGCCCTGTCCTTGGCCGGAATCACCACGGTGAGGCGGTCGAGCTCGATCTCGGGCAACCCGTCGGGCGCGGGATGCGCGAAGCCGTTCTCGAGCAGGTACTCCGCCAACTTTCGCGAGGCCGCATCCCCCACCGTGACTGCGCCTTCCGACACCATCGCCCGCGCCTTGGGCGTCAGCCGCACAACCCGCGAATTCGTTCCCCCGATGAGCACCGCCCCCTGATCGAGAACACGCGTCTGCCGCCCGATCCTGACGGTGAACCCATCCGGGAGCCCGGATGACGGCGCACCGCTTCCCTTACCGACCACCATCATCCGCGCACCGCCTCCCAGGCAGAATCGCCCATGGCCTGGAGGAGCTCGGCGCCCTCCCTGGCGGATGCCCCGGTCGGGTCTCCCAGCACGCCGTTGGAAGAGACGGCGGCCACCCCGTACTGGCGAAGTGTCGGCAGGATCTCTTGCAGAGGGCGGAGGTCGCCCGGCTCCTGCCGCTCGGCACGAACCGCCTCCGGGGCGAGATGGAGCAGGATCGAGGTCTCCGTCCGGCCGGCGTGCGCATCCGACGGCGCAACGCCGCACGCCACCCACCGCACCTCCCGCCCCTCCGAACGCAGCAGCGCCACCGCATCCGACACCGGCTCGACGTTTCCGCCATGGCCGTTGACGAAGACGACCCGCTCCGCCCACCGACCCGCCGACCGGCCGATCTCCACGATCACATTTCGCAGCGCGTCGATTCCGATCGAGATGGTTCCCGCGAAATCCTCGTGCTCGCCGCTCGCACCGTACGACAGCACCGGCGCCACGAGCGCCTCCGCACCCGTTGATCGCCAGCGGTCGGCGAGGTCGTCGGCGACCGCCGCGGCAATGACCGCATCGACCGAGAGCGGCAGGTGAGGACCGTGCTGCTCGGTGGACCCGAGGGGGACGATGAGGATGCCGCGCGCCGACTCCCACGTGTGCGACGCGAGGCGGTGCGGCGAGAGGTCGTGCGGCGGCGGCATCCTCACATCATTTCGCGCCAGCGGGAACCTCGCCGTCGAGAGTCGCCACCTCGGGCGACGCCGCAGGCTTCTTCGGCGAGCGCGGTTTCGGCGTGTCGGACGCAGGCTCCCCGCCCAGCACCCGGGTGAAGTCGGCCGGGATCCACAGATCCTCCGGGCTGAGCTCGGCGATCGAGCGGTGGCCGAGCCCGAGCACGGCGGAGTCGAGGCCCATCCGCAGCAGATCCAGCACGTTCTCGACGCCCGCCTGACCGTTCGCCGCCAGGCCCCACAGATACGCCCGGCCGATCATCACCGCCCGAGCCCCCAGCGCGAGCGCTTTCGCGACGTCGCCGCCCCGACGGATGCCGCCATCGAGCAGCACCTCCACCTGGTCGCCGACGGCTTCGGAGATGGCGGGGAGACACCGGATGGTCGCGGGCGTGGTGTCGAGGTTGTTGCCGCCGTGGTTGGAGACCGAGATCGCATGGGCCCCGATGTCGACCGCGCGCTTGGCGTCGTCGACGCGGGTGATGCCCTTGAGCATGAACGGCCGGCCCCACTCCTTCCGAAGCCACTCCACGTCTTCCCAGGAGGGCGGCGGAGTCTGCATCCACTCGTAGTAGGCGCCGAAGAACGTCGGAGCCGCACCGTCGGGCGGCTGCAGGTTCGGGGCGGTGAGATCGGGAAGGCCGCTCCGCAGGAAGGCCAGCGTCCACCCGGGCCGGCGGATCGCCTCGGGCGCCAGCTGGATCATCGCGTTCAGATCGAGCTTCTCGGGGATGGTGGGGCTCCCCCAGTCCCGACCGACCGAGAACGACCAGTCGAGCGTCGCGATGAGGCCCTTGGCACCGGCATCCCGCGCCCGGTTCATCCGCTGGATCATCGACTCCTTCGAGCCTGTCCAGTACAGCTGATAGAGGGTGTTGCCGTTCGCCGCCACGACCTCCTCGACGGGCTTGCTCGCGAAGGAGCTGAGGCCCATGATCGTGCCCCGTGCGGCTGCCGCCTTGGCGACGGCGACCTCGCCCGCCGGGTCGACCGCCTGCACGCCGGTGGGCGAGATCAGTACCGGGAGCGAGATGGGAATGCCCAGCACCGTCGTGGAGAGGTCGCGATCGGCCTGGTGTCCCGCGACGTGCGGCGCGAACTCGAGTTCGGCGAACGCGTCGGTGTTGTCCCTGGGCGTCGTTCCCCGCTCGGATCCCGCCACCAGCGCCGCATATACCGACGGGGGGAGGCGCTTGCGCGCCCTCCGCTGCGCTTCGAGAACGGTCTCGAACCACGGGTTCTGTCGCCACGGCCACAGTTTCATGGGGTCTCCTCTGCAGTGTTGCTCATGCGGATGCGGGATTCACGTCCCCGCGAAGATCTCGGAGATGGCCGGCGCGACGTCGCGATGACCATGGATGAGGCGGCAGACGCCGCGGCCCTTGGCCGCCAGCTCGCGGCCGAGCTCGACATCCTTCTCCCCCGTCGCGTCCAGGAGCACGTCGAGCCGAGGAAGACGCGCGGCAAGCGGCCGGGGATCGGGGCCGGCGTTGTGGACGCAGTCCGACAGCAGCAGAACACGGGCGTCGCGCGCGGGGACGCGGGCGAGCTGCTGCTGCGCGAGCTCCAACGGGAACCCGACATTGGTGAGGCCGCGCGCGGGGATCCGGAGGATGTCATCGAGGAGGTTCATCGGCCGCACGACGTCGCCGAGCTTCAACAGGATGGCGGCGTCCGACCAGAACGCGATCACCCCCAGCGCGTCGGCGTGGAGTTCGGACGACACCGCGCCCACGGTCGCCGCGGCCGTCTTGATGCGCTCTCCCCGCATCGACCCCGACACATCGACCAGGAGGACGACGGATCGGGTGGTGCGCATCCGTTCGCGCACCACGATGTCTTCGTCCTCGGGCACCGGCCGCTCGGCGAGCACCTCGATCGTCTTGTCGAGGTCGATCTCGTCGGATGCACCGCGGTAGGGAGTGCTCAGCAGGTCGCCGACCCCGCGACGCGTCGTGACGTCGCGTCGCGCACGACGCACCGACAGCCGCGCGGCGATCTGCCGGGCCGTCGCCCGCACGGCGGGATCCACCGTCGTCTCCTCGGTCGGGGCGGCGACGAGCGTTCCGACCTCATCGGTCTCCCCCGGCGCGGTCGCTCCGCGCATCGGGCGGGCCGACGCGCCGCGCCCGCTGCCGGCACGCATCGCCATCCCGCCTCTGCCGGTCGCGTCGAACACGGTGGGCTTCTCATCGAGCTGCTTCGGCTTCCGCTTCAGCGGCGTGCCCCGCGTCGTCGCCGTGCGTCGTCGACCGGAGCGGAGGGGGGAATCAGCGGCCACTTCTCTTCAACCCGGGGCAGCCTTGTGGGGCTCCAGCACGAAGCGGTCCTCCCAGATCTCGCGGAGCACGATCTCGGGAGTCGTCTCCACCGCCTCGTCGAGATGGATTCGCCCCGAGAGTGCGACCACCATCGCGTCGTAGACGAGCTCGGGATACTCCGGCGCGTCCGGGTCAGCGTGTCCCCGAAGCGCCGCCAGGCGCAGGGCGACGAGGGTGGTGTCGATCGCACCGCGGACGCTCGATCCTTGGCGCACGTCGGGATGCTCGCGCGTGGCGCGCGTCACGGCAACGGCATCCTGCACCGTCCGATCTGCGAGGGGACCTCGCGCGCCGGTGCGGAGGGTGACGATCCGCTCCTCCTCCTCGGCACTCTGGTAGTCGACCGCGAGTCGGTTGAGGCGGTCGTGCACGCTGGTCGAGAGGCGGGTCGTGCCGACGTTGTCGTAGGGGTTCATCGACGCGATCACCCGGAAGGTCGGGAGCGCCTCGATGCGACCCACCCGCGGCACGGTGATCGAGCGATCGGCCATGGCCGTCAGCAGGGTGTTGAGGGTGTCCTCCGGCGCGCGGTTGAACTCCTCGATGTAGAGGAATCCGCCGCGTTGCATGGCTTCCAGCAGGGGCCCGGGAACGAAGTTCTCGGGCGAGTAGTCCTCGCGCAGCACCCGCGCCGGGTTGTGGTGGCCCACGAGCTTCGCCGGTGTGAGGTCGGCGTTCCCCTCGACGAAGAGCAGCGGGATGCCCCACTCATCCGTGATCGCGCGCAGGATCGTCGTCTTGCTCGTGCCCGGCGGTCCTTCCAGCACGATGTCACGACCCGCGGCGACGGCCGCGAGCGTGAGCTCCAATTCACGCTCGCGGCCGACGAGACGCGCGGCGATCCTCGCACGGTTCTCGCGAAGGGTGTCCGCATCCTCCACGTCGGACAGTGCATCGATCGTCACGGTGTCCCCTTCGCTCTACTTCTGGGTGTTTCCGGCGTCCACCGGAAGGGTGACCCCGGTGACATAGCGCGCCTCGTCGGAGGCGAGCCACAGCACCGCGTTGGAGATGTCGATCGACTCGAGCCACGGGATGGGGAGCGCGTTGAGCGCGGAGAACCGTTCCCCGAGCACCTCTCGCGTGCGGGCCTCCGGCTCGAGGTCGGGGGCGAAGAGCGCGTAGAGAGCATCGTTGTGGATCATGTCGGTGTCGACCGTGGTCGGATGCACCGAGTTCACCCGGATGAAGTCGGGGGCGAGCTCGAGCGCGAGGGTGCGCATGATCCCGATCACCCCGTGCTTCGCCGCGACGTAGTGGATGAAGTTCGGGTAGCCCTTCAGACCCGCCGCCGAACTGGTGATGATGATCGACCCGCCTCCGGCAGCCCGCAGGTGCGGGATCGCGGCCTTCGCCGTGAGCCAGACCCCCTTGAGGTTGATGTCGATCATGTCGTCCCACTGAGCCTCGGTGAGCTCCTCCGCCGTGGCATTGGAGAAGATCCCGGCGTTAGCGCTGACGATGTCGAGTCGGCCGAGCTGGGCCACCCCCGCGTCCACGGCCTGCTGGAGGGCGGCGAAGTCACGGACATCCGCTTCGCTCGCGACGATCCGGCGATCCAGCGCCTCGACCTGGCGGACCGTCTCGGCGAGATCCTCCGCGGTAGCCATCGGATAGGGGACGGTATCCACCTGCGAGGCGAGGTCGACGGCGATGATGTCCGCGCCCTCCTGCGCGAGGCGGATGGCGTGCGAGCGTCCCTGCCCGCGCGCCGCTCCGGTGATGAAAGCGACCTTTCCGTCGAGTCGTCCCATGATGATCTCCCTTTCTCTAGCGCTTGTTGAGGAATCCGGCGTCGACGGGCAGCGTCACGCCGGTGACGTACCGACCCGCGTCGGAGACGAGGAACAGGATGGCGTTGGAGATGTCGACCGCATCGAGCATCGGCACCGGCAGGGCGTTGGCCATCGCGTTGCTCAGCTGCGGATCGTTCTGGAGGAACGCCTGCATGACGTCGTTGACGACCATCGGAGTGTCCACACCGGTGGGGTGCACCGTGTTCACGCGGATGCTGTGTTCGGCCAGCTGGTTGGCGTACGAGCGCATCAGCCCGACCACGCCGTGCTTGGCGGCCGTATAGCCGAGCCCGCCCGGCGTCGACCCGCCGATTCCGGCCAGACCAGCAGTCGAACTGGTGAGCACGATCGCCCCGCCACCCCGCTCGATCAGGGCCTGCTTGGCCACCTCGACGGTGTGGTAAACGCCGGTCAGGTTCACGTCGATGACGTCGAACCACTCCTGCTCGGTCGGACTCATCGACAGTGGCGCGATGCCCGCGTTGCCGAGCACGATGTCGACTCCACCGAGGAGAGCGACGCCACCGTCGAACGCGGCCTGCAGGGCCGCCCGGTCGCGCACATCGGCCTGCACGGCGTGGATGCGACGGTCGAGTTCTTCGACCTGCCGCACGGTCTCGGCAAGGTCTTCGGGTGTCGCCATCGGATAGGCGACGGAGTCGATCTGGGCGGCGAGGTCGACCGCGATGATGTCTGCGCCCTCCTGGGCGAGACGGACCGCATGCGCGCGTCCTTGCCCGCGAGCGGCTCCAGTGATGAAGGCGACTTTGCCTTCGAGGACTCCCATGTTCGTTCCCTTCGGTTATCGGACGGGGTTGGCGTTGACGCCGGGCAGCAGCAGGTGCCCGGCATCGACGGGCACCGAGATGCCCGTCACGGAGGAGGCGAGGTCGGAGTTCAGCCACAGAGCGGCATCCGCGATGCGCTGGGGCGGGAGGAAGCCCTGACCCTTCAGCGCGTGGAAGTGATAGCCGGCCGCGAGCATGTCATCCTCGGTGCCCTCACCCTCGGGCTTGCCGCTCATCATGTCCCACGCCCCCTGCCAGCTGGTCATCGGGGTGAGGATGGCGCCCGGGTGCACCGAGTTGACACGGATGCCGTGCGGCGCGTACTCCAGCGCCAGCGTCTTCATAATCCCGACGACACCGAACTTCGCCGCGCAGTAGTGCACGTAGTTCGCGCCGGGCTCGAGCCCGTTGATCGACGACGTCATAACGATCGATCCGCCGCCCTGCTCCATCATCTGCGGGAGCACGGCCTTCGCGGATTTCCAGACCCCGGTGAGATTCACCGCGATCATGTCGTCCCACATCTCCTCGGTGAGCTCATGTGCGGGACCCAGAGAGAAGATGCCGGCGTTGGCGATGAGGATGTCCAGCCGGCCGAACGCCGCGATCCCCTCGGCGACGGCGCGATCGAGATCGGCCTGCCTCCGTACGTCTCCGACGACCGAGACGATCCTGCGGTCCAGTTCCTCCACCTGCCGGACGGTCTCGTCGATGTCGGCCTGCTGAGCCATCGGATACGCCACGGTCGAGATCTGATCCAGCGTGTCGATGATGATCACGTCCGCGCCCTCCCGGGCGCACGTGACAGCGTGCGCGCGACCCTGGCCGCGCGAACCTCCAGTGATGAGGGCGACTTTGCCCTCGAGCATCCCCATGTCCTTCTCCTTTCAGTACTGGGTGTTTCCGGCGTCGACGGTCATCGCCATCGCGGTGACGTACCGCGACTCGTCGCTGGCGAGGAAGAGGACGGCGTTGGACTGATCGCGGGGTTCGGTGACCTGGATCGGCAGCATGTTGGCGAGCATCCCGCCGAGGGTCGGGTTCTTCTCCAGCACCGGCGGGTAGGCGTTGCCCATCTCGCCCATGGCGGTCGCGACGCCCGTCGGATGCAGGGTGTTGACGCGGATGTTGTGCTGGGCCAACTCCGCAGCGAAGGCTTTGCCGAGTCCGGTCACCCCCCACTTCGAGGCGACGTACGGGGTGAGGAAGGGCAAGCCCTTGAGCCCCGCGGCGGAGCTCGTGAGGATGATCGATCCCCCGCCGGCGGCGATGAGGTGCGGCGCGGAAAGCTGCACCGTGTTGAAGACGCCGGTGAGGTTGATGGAGATCGTCTCGTCCCAGACATCCGGTGTGACCTCGTCCCACGGCCGGATGATGCAGATCCCGGCGTTTCCGACGACGATGTCGAGCCTGCCGAGCGAGCTCACGCCCTCGTCGATCGCTCCCTTGAAGGCATCCCGGTCGCGGACGTCGGTCCTGGTGGCGACGATCCGGCGATCGAGAGCTTCGACCTGGCGTACCGTCTCGGCCAGATCCTCCTCGGTCGCCGCGGGATACTGCAGGTTCGGCACCGGGGCGCAGAGGTCGACCGCGATGATGTCGGCGCCTTCTTCCGCGAGCCGGAGCGCATGGCTCCGACCCTGTCCGCGCGCGGCTCCGGTGATGAGCGCGACCTTGCCTTCTACTCGTCCAGCCATCGATGTTCCTTTCTCAAGGCGCACGACACCGCCGCGACCGCGGTCCGCGGCCGTCGAGTGAAGCGATGTCACGCGTGTTCGGAGCGGGTACCTCCTGAGGGACGTGCGCCCTCGTGGGCGTCCTCGAAAGACGGCGTGAACCCGGCGAGGGGGCTCTCAGCACAGGCGCTCACGGGCGGTGCCGTGATGTCGTCGCGGCGGCCGATGGTGACCCTGACAGGTCGTGGCCGGGGCGGCGAGGTGCGGTGCGAGTGATCCTGCGACGGCTGCGGAACGGTGCCCTTCGTCTTCAGCACTTCTTCGCCGAAGCCGCGCACGCACTCGGGGTCTGGTCCGTCGAGGGGCAGGCCCGTGAAGAACTTCGCCGCCATGCACCCGCCCTTGCAGGAGTCGAAGAACTGGCACGACGAGCAGGCGCCGCCTGACTGCGGCTGGCGGAGTCGCGTGAAGAGGTCGGAGCGCTGCCAGACCTCCTGGAATCCGAAGTCCCTGACATTCCCGGCGAGGAACTCATCGTGGATCGCGAAGGGACAGGCGTAGACGTCGCCGATCGGGTCGATGAGACAGACCACGCGGCCGGCCCCGCAGAGGTTCAGCCCCGGGAGGGCGGATCCGTAGGCGGAGAGGTGGAAGAAGGAATCTCCGGTGAGGACCTCGTCGCCGTGGGCGACGAGCCAGTCGTACAGCTCGCGCTGCTGCTCCCGCGTCGGGTGCAGATCGTCCCAGACATCCGCCCCACGACCGGAAGGACGGAGCCGGGTGAGCCGGAGCTGCGCCCCGTACCGATCGGCGATGGCCTTGAACTCGTCGAGCTGCCCGATGTTCGTGCGCGTGCACACCACCGAAAGCTTGAAACCGCGCATCCCGGCATCCGCCAGGTTCTGCATCGCGCGCAGCGCCGTCTCGTACGAGCGGGGACCGCGGATCGCATCGTTGACGTCGGCGGTCGCCCCGTCGAGGGAGATCTGCACGTCGACGTAGTCGTTCGCGGCGAGTCGGACCGCGACGTCGGGGGTGATCTTGACCCCGTTCGTGGAGAACTTCACGCCCACGTGGTGCGCCGTCGCGTAATCGACGAGCTCCCAGAAGTCACTGCGGACCGTGGGCTCACCGCCGCCGATGTTCACGTAGAACACCTGCATGCGTTCCAGCTCATCGATGATCGCCTTGCACTCCGCCGTGCTGAGCTCACGGGGGTCGCGGCGCCCGGAGCTTGAGAGGCAGTGCACGCACGAGAGGTTGCACGCGTAGGTGAGCTCCCAGGTCAGACAGATCGGAGCATCCAAGCCTCGCTCGAAGTGGTCGACGAGTCGGGTCGGACGGGATGCCGGGGCGTCGGTGAGAAGGGTCACGGGATGCGCTCCTCGATCATCGCGGACGACGCGAGGGTCTCCAGCGCCTTGAGGTATCGGGGACGGTCGGAGGGAGCGATCCCTGCCGCATCGCACGCGGCTTCCAGGGTGTCGGATGCCTCGAGGCGCTCGACCACCGTCAGAAGGGCGCGATCCTTCAAGAACGACAGCTTGCGCGTGCCGAAGTGGTAGAGCAGAGCTCCAAAGGGTTCGGGGCGCACCGACACCTGCGGACTGAGCCGCCAGGGCGCGCTGACGTCCATCGGATCAGTAGACGCCGCACATGCCGTCGATGGACACTTCCTCGACGAGGGAGTCCGTCTCGACGATCTCCGGCTTGGAGGCCTCGGTCTTGGCAGGATCCATGGGATGCTCCTCCTCAGCGATCCGCCGTCGTTGGCGGATCCGTCGTTGGCCACGATACTAATGACACTCAGTGCCGAATGGAAGGGGTAGCCGTGTCGACCGACGCCGGGACCCGTTCCCGCATGGGACGCGCTCCCGCGACGACGCACGGGGAACTCAGTCACGTCGCCCTCGCTCTCTTCCGGGAGCGCGGCTTCGACCAGACCACCATCGACGACATCGTGGAGGCGGCCGGCATCGGGCGGCGCACGTTCTTCCGGTACTTCCGATCCAAGAACGACCTCCCCTGGGGCGACTTCGAGAACATGCTCGAGGGGATGCGCGTCCACCTCGCCGCGCTCCCCCGCGACCTGCCGGTCAGAGACGCCCTGCGCACCGCGGTGGTGGAGTTCAACCGGTTTCCGGCCGTGGAGATCCCCGTCCACCGGGAGCGGATGTGGCTGCTGTTCAACGTGCCGAGCCTCACCGCGCACTCAACGCTGCGATACGCCGCATGGCGGCGGGTGATCGCCGAGTTCGTCGCCGAGCGTCTCGGAGATGCGCCTGACGCGCTCGAACCCCAGGCTGTCGCGTGGGCCTGCCTGGGTCTCTCGCTCGCCGCATACGAGCAGTGGCTGGCGCAACCCGATGCCGATCTGCTTGCGCTCATCGAGGAAGCCTTCATGAGGCTCGGCGACGCGTGGTCGGCGCCCGGATGACCACGATCATCGTCGGTGCCGGGTCATCCGGCTCCGCCCTCGCCGCGCGGCTGACCGAAGACCACGCCCGCGACGTCCTTCTTCTGGAAGCGGGTCCCGCCGGCCCGGGCTTCGCCCCGGAGGTTCTTGACGCCTCCAGCATCCAGGGCGCCATGCCGGGGCATCCGGCGAACTGGTCTTTCCTCGGCCACCTGACCCCCGACCTCGCCTACACCGTTGTCCGAGGCCGGATGCTGGGCGGTTCGAGCGCCATCAACGGCGCCTACTTCATTCGCGCCCGCGCCGGCGATCATGCCCGGTGGGCGCGGGCCGGCGGGGACCGATGGTCGTACGAGTCCGCCCTGCCGGTGTGGCGCGCGCTCGAGACCGATGGCGACTTTCCGACCTCACCGCTCCACGGGTCTGCAGGCCCGGTGCCCGTGCGGCGGCCACCGGCGGGAGCGCTGACGTCGGCCTTTCTCGACGCCGCCGAGGCACGGGGGCACCGACACGAAATCGACAAGAACGGTGAGGAGACCCCCGGCGCCGGTCTCGTCCCGTCCAACATCGTGGACGGCGTCCGCGTCAATGGGGCGATGGCGTACCTCCCCGAGGCGGAGCGCGCGCGACCGAACCTTCGAATCCAGGGCGACACCACCGTGGGCCGAGTGATCTTCGACGGGGATCGCGCGGTCGGCGTGGAGACCTCTCGTGGCGTCATCCGGGCCGCCGACGTCGTGCTCGCCGCGGGAGCGATCGGCTCCGCCCGGATACTCCTCGCGTCGGGAGTCGGCCCCGTTGCCGACCTGGAGCGACTCGGCATCGTCGTGCGCGCCGACCTCCCCGTCGGACAGGCCTTCTCCGATCACCCGGACATCTCGCTCTCCTGGCGCCCGGACGGACCGACCATCGATCCTCGCGAACGATTCGCGTTCCCCGCGGCGCTCAATTTCGACTCCGGCGGCCACCCCGACGGTGATCTCGAGATCCTCCTCTCGGTGAAGCCGCTCGGATACCTGCTCACCGGAACCACCCGCGCCCTTTCGGGCGGTCTCGGCGCCGCGCTGAGACATCCGCTTCGCAGCGCACGTGCCGTGAGGGGCATCTCGGCACGCCGTGCCGCGATGCAGATGGCGCACCGCGATGACCTGCCCTTGATCGTGGGCCTGCAGTCGCCCTCCGGCCGCGGAACGCTCACGCTGCAGACAGCGGACCCGGGCGCGCCGCCACGAATCGACTACCACTACCTTGGTGAGGCCGACGACCGTCGCCGGCTGCGGACAGGAATTCGTGAAGCAGCGGCCCTGGTGCGGGAGATGCGCGGAAAGCTCACGGAACTCCACGACCCGGATGTCGACGACTCTGCGCTCGACCGATGGATGCTCTCGCACCTGGGCACGGCGATCCACATGTGCGGCACAGTACCGATGGGGTCGGTGGTCGACGGTGCGGGCCGCGTCCACGGCATCACCGGGCTCCGCGTCGCTGACACGTCGATTCTTGCGGTCGTGCCGACGCGCGGCCCCGCCGCATCGGCTGTGCTCGCGGGGGAGATCATCGCCCGCGCCATGCGCGACGACTGAGGAGGCGTCGAGACATCCGCCTCTCGCCGACTGTGTCAAAGGGCTCCGTCAGCGGCGCATGGCGCGATCGTGGCGCACGCGCGCGATGATCGTCGCGGCGACGATGAGGACGACCGCGATGATCGCAGCGACGGCGGTCGGGGGTGAGTAGGGCTCGTCGGTGAAGCGCGCGATGGCGACCCAGGCGATGCCCCAGCAGAGGGACAGCGCGGGCGCGATACGTCCGCCACCCCAGAAGGCGAGGGCGATGCCCACGGCGGCGGCGACGGCGAGCACGAGTGAGGACCAGAACTCCGGCACGATCCCGAAACCGTCGAAGCCCGCCGCCACCAGGATCGCCGTGGCATTGGCGGCCGTCGCGATGATGACCCAGCCGAGGTAGAGGCCGATGGCGCCGTCGGCGACCACGACCTCGACCTTGTTCTTCGGAGTGGTGCGACGAAGGATGACGAAGATCCGGCAGAGAACGGCCAGCAGCACTGCGATGACCGGCAGGCTCAGCCACAGCAGATCTGCCTGCACGACGCCGATCCAGATGGCATTGAGGATGAGCGACGCGGCGACCCACCAGCCGATCCGCATCTGGCGCTCGTCGTTGCGCTGCCGGGGGAGCGCCTGCCAGATCGCGTACGCGAGCATGCCGGTATAGATGACGCTCCAGATGCGGAAGGCGCCGGTTCCGGGAGCGATGAGCGTCGAATCGGAGTTGAGGAAGCCGCCCGCAGCCTCCTGGATGGGGGTGCCGAAGAAGGCACCCGAGCCGATGAAGGCGGCGACGATCGCGAGCACCGAACTGACGAGGATGATGACCTGTCGCGCGATGTCTTGCGTACGGGTGCTGCGATCGGCGTGGGACGTCGATGTCGTGGTCACAGGTGCCTCCCGAGGCTGGTGACGGAAACCCTCACTAGGTCTTTCTCACGGTAGGCGCCCGGCGGATGCACCGCTACGCCACCCGCCATCACGGGACGGACGACCTCGCGCGGCAACCCTGGGTCGGGATGCGGCGCTGAGGCACGGCATCGCTGACACAATGAGCCACATGACGCAGTCACCGCGTCGCGTGCAGGGCACCTACTACACGCTGATGCTCGGGAACACCCTCGCCGCCTCGTTCATCTGGGGCGTCAACACCCTCTTCCTCCTCGACGCCGGCCTGTCGAACCTCGAAGCATTCGCCGCCAACGCGTTCTTCACCGCGGGGATGCTGATCTTCGAGATCCCGACCGGAGTGGTCGCCGACACCCTGGGACGCCGCGTCTCCTATCTCCTCGGCACCCTCACCCTCGCCATCACGACCGCCCTGTACTGGTACCTGTGGCTGACGGAAGCACCGTTCTGGGCCTGGGCGATCGTCTCCGTGCTCCTCGGCCTCGGCTTCACCTTCTTCTCGGGCGCGGTCGATGCCTGGCTCGTCGACGCCCTTCGGGCGACGGGATACGAGGGGAGCCTGGAAGCGGTCTTCGGCCGTGCACAGATCGTCGGCGGCATCGCGATGCTGTCGGGATCGGTCCTCGGCGGCGTGATCGCCCAGCTCACGAACCTCGGGGTGCCGTTCCTCATCCGCGGCGGAATCCTCCTGGTGATGCTGGCGGTCGCAGCCCTCCTCATGCGCGATCTCGGTTTCACGCCCGACCGGAGCGAAGGTCCTCTGCGCGCGACCCGCACGGTGTTCCGGGCGTCGGTGAAGTACGGGCTCGGCAACCCGCCGGTTCGGTGGCTGATGCTCGCGAGCCCCTTCGTCGCCGGGGTCGGGGTCTACGTCTTCTACGCGCTGCAGCCCTACCTCCTCGAGCTCTTCGGTGACGAGGAGGCGTACTCGGTCGCCGGTCTCGCCGCCGCCCTCTTCGCCGGCGCCTCCATCGTCGGCGGAGCGCTCGCACCGTGGGTGCGCAAGCTCTTCCACAAGCGCACCACGGTCATCCTCATCGCCACCGCCGGAAGCGTGGTGGTCCTCCTCTGCCTCGGCCTGGTTCAGAACTTCTGGGTTGCGGTGGTGCTCGTCGCCGTGTGGGGCATCGTCGCCGCGATCGACGATCCGGTCCACCGCGCCTACCTCAACGACATGATCCCCTCGAAGCAGCGGGCGACCGTCCTCTCCTTCGACTCGCTGCTCGGCTCGGCCGGCGGCGTGGTGTGGCAGCCGGTGCTCGGCCGCACCGCCGACATCGGCGGGTACGGTCTGTCGCTGCTGTGGAGCGGCATCATCGGCGCCGCGGCGATCCCGTTCGTCCTGCTCAGTCGCGCGCAGAAAGACCCCGCAGACACCGTGCAGACGGTCGATGCCGCCACGGACGTGGTGACCGATGCGGCGCCGGACGCACCCGCCGACCCGCCCGATACCGCCGCGGGACCGCGGTGACCTGCCGCAGGCGCCGCCGGCAACAGGCGGCGTGAACGAGGGATACTGACAGTTACACGCTTCTGTTACCATCAGTCAAATGATGGAAGATCGTGTTCCCACGCTCGCGGTCCCCGGTATCGCGACGCGAAGAGGCTCGGCGATGGTCGCCGCCGCGCTGGTGCTGGGATCGGCACTCGCGTTCCTGCCCGAAGGACCGGCGAGCGCCGTTCCCGTGAGTGACGAAGCGGGCATCCGAGCCGCTGTCGCCGACCCGAACGAGACGGTGGTGACCCTCACCTCCGACATCGACCTCGTCGATTGCGCCGCGGGCGCCCTCGACCGCGCGAGTGCGACACCGCTCAGCATCGAGGGGAACGGTCATCAGGTGCGGCAGACCTGCGCGGGTGTTCGCGTCCTCACCCTGACCGGCAGCGGCGGCGTGACGCTCGACGGCCTCCGCCTCACCGGCGGATCCCCGGGTGCCGACGGCGGCGGGGCCATCCGCAGCGACGGTCCGGTGGTCGTCCGGAACGGCTCCGAGCTGAGTGGGAACACCGCCTCGCGCGGTGGTGCCGTCCTCGCGGAGGGACCGCAAGCCACCATCTCCATCGTCGACTCGGTCGTCGCTGTGAACGCGTCGACGGCGAACGGCGGTGCACTGCTGGCCGACGCCGAGATCGACCTCGTCCGATCGACCTTCGCCGACAACGAGTCGGGCAGCAACGGCGGCGTCGCCAGCGCACTCGACATCGTCGTGAGCGAATCGACCTTCCAAGGCAACGAGGCCGAAGCGGGTGGCGCCTTCCAGGTCTTCGGGTCGATCGCCGTCGACTCGTCGTCGTTCAGCGGAAACGCCGCGCGCGCTCTCGACGGCGGCGCGCTGTTCCTCGTCGAAGCCACGGCGACGATCACCTCGACCACTTTCGACCTCAACACGGCCGCTGGTGCGGGGGGCGCCATCGCAGCGGCGGACGGTACCGGCGAATCGTCGATGACCATCACCGGCTCGACGTTCGATGACAACGTCGCTGCCGAGGGCGGGGCGATTTCAGGCGTCGGCACCGCGACCATCTCGTCGTCCCAGCTGGAGGCGAACGAGAGCACCGCAATCGACGGCGGGGCGATCCGGATGACCGGAGCCTTAACCATCGATCAAGGCTCCACCCTGATCGGCAACGCGAGCGCTCGCCATGGCGGCGCCGTCGCCGGGGCGGGGCCGATCAGCGTGACGAACAGCAACGTCAGCGGAAACACGGCCGTAACCCTCGGTGGCGGCATCGTCGCGTATGACACGGTGGCCATCTCCGGGTCGACCCTCATCGGCAACGAGGCCGATCGGGGCGGCGCCCTGTCCGCCGACGACATCGCCGAGATCACGGATTCGACCCTCTCCGACAACATCGCGCGGACCGCAGAGGGCGGCGGCGCCAGCATCAGCGGCGGCCAGATCATCGGCTCCGACTTCGACGGCAACACGGCGGCGACCTCGGGCGGGGCGGTTTTCGCCTCCGATGTGCCCGTCACCGTGACCGCCTCAACGTTCACCTCCAACACCGCGGAGCACGGCGGCGGCATCTCCGTCGAGGACCGTCTCTCGGTCACCGATACCGCCTTCGAGGCGAACACCGCGCTTTCGGGCGAAGGCGGAGCCGTCGCGTTGGCGGACGGCGGGTCGCTCGAGGTGGCGACGAGCTGGTTCGAGGGGAACGTGGCCGGTCTCGGCGGCGGCGCGGTCACGACCGGCTCGGGCGCGACCGTCATCTCCGATACGACGTTCACGGGCAACGCGGCCGGATCCTCCGGCGGCGCCGTCGACGCAGAAGGCCCGCTCGCGGTGGAGCGCTCGACGCTGGAGGGCAACTCGACACCCGACGCCGGAGGAGCGATCTCGGCCGCGCAGCAGGCGACGGTCACCAACTCCACGCTCTCGGGCAACCAGGCCGGCTCGGTGGGCGGCGGCATCGGCGGCGAGGGCGACCTCGACCTCGCGCATGTCACGCTCGTGGGCAACACTGCTCCGAGTGGCGCGCATCTCGCGATGGCGACCCCCGGCTCGCTTCTCACGTCGTTCGCCACGGTGGCCGGCCCAGGCGGGTCCGATGCCTGCCGCCTCGTCGGCACCACGGTCGACTCCGGTGGCTTCAACCATTTCCCCGACGAGTCGTGCGAGCTCGGAAGCGCCACCGACATCACGGGCCCGACTGATCCCGGTCTCGAGGCACTCGCCGACAACGGCGGGGCGACCCAGACGCATCTGCCCTCGGCCGTCAGCCCCCTCGTCGATGCCGTCCCGATCGCGGATTGCCGACCGTCGGTCGCTCTCGACCAGCGATCGGTGGCCCGACCGCAGGGCGCGGGATGCGATATCGGCGCGGTCGAGCTGAGCGTCGTCGCACCCCCGGGCGGCGGCACCCCACCCGGCGGCGGGAATGGGGCGGACCCCGAACCTCCGGCTCTCGACGGGCTTCCCGCGACCGGGTCGACGGACGCGTTCCTCCTCACCGCGGTCGCGCTGGCACTCGTCGCCGCCGGCCTGCTCCTCCGTCGCGGCGGCCGGCGCGAGCAACGCCTCGGGCTCGATGGTCAGGATGGGAGTGAGTGACGGTCAGGCCCGGGCGCGGCTGTCTCGGTGCGCCCGGTAGTAGGCCGCCTGGCGATGCCGGTGACCGCAGGAGTTGTGACACCAGCGGCGCCGGTGATGATGCTTGAGGAAGAGCATCTCGCAGTCGTCGTTGGCGCAGATCCGCAGAAGTTGCCCCTCTGGCCCACCGAGAAGGTCGATGGTGGCGATCGCGAGCTCGCCGAGCGCCGCGTCGGTGTCATCGGCGACGTCGGATCGCTCCACCCGCTCCGGCCCCTCGAGCGGCGACCACACCAGCTCGGCCCGCCGAGGCATGAGCGCGGCGGCGGCATTCAGGCGCTCGAGGGACGACGCATCGGCCGCCCGGCCGTCGATCAAGGCGCGGAGGAGTTCGTCCGCAGCATCCCGCACCTCGATGAGGCGGCGCCGCCCGGCGTCGGTCCACCGCTCAGGACGACGGATCTGCGTCGCCGTCGGCGATGCGTCGAACCAGGCGGACACCAGTCCTGGGCTGGCGAGGAACTCGATGCTCTCGCCGCCGTCTCGGTACCGGGTGTTGGCCAACTCGATCGGAACCGGTTCGCCGAGGACCGGCAGGTTCTCCTCCAGTAGAGCATCGTCCATGCGTCCGCCTCTCCCGTCCTGATGGTGACCGGTTGCTGATGATTACAAGGCCTCGTTATCATCAGTATATGACGGACGTCGCCGCGATCTCCTTCGAGCCGCTGTCTCGCAGCCACCTTCCGGTTCTGCAGCGCTGGCTGGCAGAACCGCACGTCGCGCGCTGGTGGAATCATGATCCCTCGGCCGCGGCCGTCGAACGAGACTTCGGTTTCAGCTTCGACCAGGGCGACGACATGGTCGTGCTCGTCGACGGCACCCCCGTCGGGCTCATCCAGCTGTCCCTCTTCTCGGATCACCCCGACTACGCGGCGGAGCTCGACCCGATCTATCCCGTCGGCGCGGGCACGGCGACGATCGACTACTTCATCGGCGACGCCGGCAGGGTGGGCCGCGGGCTCGGTTCGGCGATGATCACCGCGTTCGTCGACCGCCTCTGGTCCGAGCGGACAGACATCACCGAGCTCGTCGTGCCGGTGAACGACGCGAACGAGGGGTCGTGGCGTGCGCTGTTGAACGCCGGCTTCCGCCGTGTCGCAGAGGGCGAGATGGAGCCCGACAATCCCGTCGACGGCCGCGGGCACATCGTCCTCCGCCGCGACCGGCCCGCGTAGCGTCGCGTTCCGACGGGGATGGGGCTCGTCTTCGGCGACCGGGCGAGTTGACCAACCGACCACCCGGTCGGTAGCTTCGGCACATGGCCGGTAGAGATCACATCCTCGGTGTCGCCCGCCGGTTGACGGCGGAGAGCGGCGTGGTTCCGTCCCTCAATACGGTCGCCTCGGCCGCCGGGGTGTCGAAGGGTGGCTTCATCCACCACTTCCCGACGCGCGACGCTCTGGTCACGGCCCTGGCCGAGGCGGCGATCGCCGATCTCGACGCATCTATGCGCGCGGCGGCAGCGGAGGGGCACGCCGCGGAGACGTGGCTCCGGCTCGCCGTCCTCTCCCCCGAGGAGGTGGCGCTCTTTCAAGCGCTGTCGGCCGCTGCGCCGACGCTCGGCTCCGCGTTGACCGAGCTCGCGACGGCTGCCGACGCCGCCAACGCGCGGTGGGAGGAGATGATCGCCGCCGAAGTGGGGGATCCCGTGCAGGCCCGGGTCATCCGTCTCGTCGGCGACGGACTCACGTTCAACAGTGTGCTGCAGCCACCCGACCCCGCCTCGGTCGACGCCGTCGTCGCGCATGTCCTCCGCGGAGGAACCGCGTGAGCCCGGCGCTGCTCCTCGGCATCGCGGGGCTCGCGATCCTCGACTCCTTCAACCCGGCGACCATCGTCGCGGTGGTGCTCATTCTGCTGTCGGCGCAGCGGCGACCCGGGCTGACCGCGTTCGCCGCGGTCACCGGCGCGATCGTGACGGTGTTCACCCTCGGCGCGGTGGTCTTCCTCACCGCGGGCGCCGCAGCCGGCGCGGTCGAGGGCATCGTCACGGGCCTGCGATTCGTCGCCTTCGGCGCCGGCGCGATCGGCCTCGTGATCGCGGGCATACGACGCCTGAAAGATCGGCCGCGCCGGGCGATCGAGCTGCCGGCCTGGTTCACCCCCTGGACGGCGCTCCCCTTCGGGGCGCTCATCACCGCGGCGGACCTCCCGAATGCGCTCCCGTACTTCATCGCCATCGAGCGACTCGTCGCCAGTGACGCCTCGGTGGGACAGGGGCTCGCAGTGCTCGCCGGGTACAGCCTGGTCTACTGCGTGCCGTGCCTCGTGCTGCTCGTCGTCGGGATGGTCGCCCGCCGACGCACCCGCGCCTGGCTCGACCGGCTCGTCACGAGACTCGGAACGGGTGTGGTGAAGAGGTCGATCCCGGTGGCGGTGACGCTGTGGGTGCTGGCGATTGCGGTGGGGACGGTGCCGTTCCTGCTGTGAGTGCGTTCGGGCGAGGTCCGCGTCAGGGCCGCGGGGCTGCTGACTCGAGGTGCGGACGCGCGGCGTTCAGGAAGGCCGCGGGATCGTCCGCCCAGAACCGGATCTCGTCGATCCGCACGACGCCCTGCGGCATGGTGATCTCGACGGGGCGCTCGAGCTCGACGACGAGATTGGTCTCGTCCTGCATCCGGAGGTGCAGCACCCACGCGTCATCCATTCGCCCCGGTGTGTACTTCGGGCCCTTGTGCCGCATCTCCGAGCGCCGTGCGACAGACAGGACGTCGTCCCACGGCAGGGGGATGTCGATCTCGGTTCCCAGCCGCACGCGGATGCCCTCGGGTCCGACCGCATGCGGACGCGTGATGTAGCCGGCGAGGAAGCCGAGCATCCACGTCACGCCCCAGATCCCGAGTATCAGGAGCGGGATGCGCACGAACGGCCAGGGATGCACGATCAGGTCGATGATCGGGATCTCGAGCGCCGACAGCACGATGAAGACGATGAGGATGCCGCGCACCGGCCGGTGATACGGCACCGGCACCGCTCCCCGCGGCACCCGCGGCCGGCGGAAGATCAGGCGACCGAGGCTCGCCCAGCCGTCAGCCTCGAGCTTCGAGCCCCGACGGATGAGTTGCCGCGTGCGCTCTGACCGGCTGAGTTCGGGGAAGGCGGGACCGGGAACATCCGCGCTCGTCGTCGCCGGCGTCGGGGTGCTCACCTCTCGGCCTCCTTCGCCTCGGCCGCCTGCTTCTCCGCAGCGTCCGCCACGAGCGCTTCGAAGCGATCGGCGACGCGCTCGAGGCCCTCGGCGAGCGCTGACTGCTGCGCGGCGGGAAGGCCAGCGACGAGGTCGGCGGCGAGCTGCTCGCGCTGCCCGCTCATCTCGCGCATCGTACGTTCGGCGAGCGAGGTGAGGGTGACGAGCGTCGCCCGGCGATCGGTCGGATGCGGGGCGCGCTCGACATACCCGGCCTGCTCGAGCGCATCGACGAGACCGGTGACGTTGCGAGGACTGACGTCGAGGGCGGCGGCGAGCGCCTGCTGCGTCGAGGGTCCGCCATGGTGGATGACCCAGAGGAGGTGCACGCGCGACATGGTGAGAGCGGTGCCGGCGAACGAGTCGGCCATATCGCGCTGCACGAGGTCGGCGAGGCGCATCACCTGGTCGAGGATGCGGATGCCGTCGGTCACGCGGCGACTCCGAGTTGAGCCATCAGAGTCGTGATGTCGGATGCGATCCACTCCTCGGCGATGAGCCCGTCTCGAAAGCGGTAGTGCTCCAGGCTGCCGTACTCCACGGTGCGGCCCGTGGCGGGGACACCGAGGAACTCGCCGGTGTGCCGCGCGGTGTAACGGACGTTGACGGCGACGAGATCGCCCTCCGCGACCGTGTGCTCGACCTCCGCGGTGAGGTCGGAGAACGAGGCCGACATGATCGCGACGTTCGATCGCCACGCGTCGCGACCGACGAGCACCCCGGGGGCGCCGTGCACCGTAATGCGGAAGTCGTCCGTCAGGAGGTCTGCGACGGCGTCGGTGCGGCCCTGGAGGAGGAGGTCGAAGGCGTGGCCGAGTCGCGCAGCGTTCGAGGGAGCGGTGGTGAGAGACGTGTCGTCCATGGCGTCTCCTGATTCGTGAAGTAGCATCACTATATAGGAGATTCACGAACGACGGTTCGTCAACTCCGGTGAACAGCGGTGTACGCACCCACCGCGATGAGCGAAAGGCCTCCGACGCGCTTGACCGTCGTGACGCGGGACGGAACCGTGATCAGTGCGCGGCGAGCGACACTCGCCGCGAGCGCCCACGCGGAATCCAAGGCGAGTCCCACCGTGACCGGAACCAGCACGAGGAGCAGCATCTGCACGACCGGCGGAACCGACCCCGTGGGATGGACGAACGCGGGAAGGAGAGCGCCGAAGATCACGTACACCTTGGGGTTGGTCACGCCCACCACGACCGCTCCGAGGAAGCTCGCCCGGCGCCGGGACGACGGGGCACCAGGTGGCTCGTCGCCGGTGAGGGGCTTTCGCGCGCCTACCAGCGCGGCGATGCCGAGCGCGACGAGCGTCGCAGCACCGACGAGCCGCATCGCCTCGACGACGATCGCTGACTGCTCGATGATGAAACCGAGTCCGACCGCGATGACCGCCCCCGCGAGGAGGGCTCCCGCCGCATTCCCGGCCGCACTGAGGAGCGCCGTCTCCCGTCCTCGTGCCAGCGCCTGTCCGACGATGAAGACGACGCTCGGACCGGGAATGAGGATCAGCAGGACGGTCGCGGCGGCGACGCCGGCGAACTGAGCGAACTCCATGTCGTCACGCTAGTGGTGGGGGTACCGTCGGCGCCTCACGAGATCAGTCGCGTCCTTCCGTCACCTCGCCGGCCCAGGCGATCAGGGGCCCGACCCTGACGGCGAAGTCGACGAGGTCGTCGCGAATGGTGCCGTCGAGCCAACTCTCGGTCGTGAGCGGACGGAGGACGACATACTGCTTGAGCCGCAGCACGTCGGCCTGCGGATGGTCGGCGAACCCGGCATAGCCGCGCGGCATCGTCTTCACCGCCTCCGCGCGGTCGAGGTCGTAGCCAGCGGCCTTCAGGCCTGCGACGATCGTGGCGAACCGCTCGGGGAGGGCGAGGATCGCCTGACGATTCGCCTCCAACTGCGCCGACCCGGGCCGATACAGTCCTCCGGCGAGGAAACCGCCGGCCGCGTTCAGCTGCACGTACACCAGGCCCCCGGCCTCGGCCTTCGTTCCGCTCGGAGTGAGGAGTCCGGCGCGGTAGGGGTGGTACGGCGACTTGTCGGCGCTGAAACGGACGTCCCGATTCATCCGGAACGTCGTGCGCGCCCCGCCCGACAGCGGCACGGCGGCGTCGGCGAGCGCGACGGAGACATCCTCGAGCAGGCGCGTGAACGGCTCCTCGACGTGCTCACGGAAAGCGTCGCGATGCTCGGCGAACCAGTCGACGTCGTTGTGCGCTTCGAGACCCTCGAACCAGCCGAAGGTCGCGGGCGAGAAACCGAGCGGCGAGACGGGCATCGGTGCTCCTTTTCGAGAGGGAGGCGCTTAATGAACGATGTGTTCAATAGCGGATGACTCGTACGTTAGCGTATCCTCGTGGCATGACGGCTCGCGCACCCGGAATCGCACCTGCCGGGGACGCTGTCGACGCCCGCGTCACTCGCACGCGCCGCGACGTGCTCGCCGCGACGATCGACGAACTCATCGAGAACGGCTGGGACGGGGCCACCCACGCCCGGATCGCCGCACGCGCGGGATACGCCAAGGCGACGATCTACGCCCACTGGCCCGACCGACTCACCCTTGTGCGCGATGCACTCGCGCAGTTCGGGGAGATGTCGCACTTCTCACCGACGGGCGACCTCCGCACCGACCTGATCGGCGAGTTGACGTCGTTCCGGACGGCGATGACCGCCCACCGACTCGATCGGGTGCTTGCGGTGCTCGCGGAGCGGTCATCGCCGGTGCCCGAACTCGTCGCGATGCGCGATGCCTTCGTGGAGGACGGCGAGCGTCCGCTGCGGCGGGCGCTTGACCCGTACCTGAGCGGGGCGCCATTGGAAGCGGCGACAGCGATGCTCTGCGGCGCGATCGTGCACCCGATGCTGCTGCGCGGTCACACCCCCAGCGATCGCGAGATCGCGGCGATGGTCGACATCGCGCTCGAGGGCCTCGGGGTGGCGGGATCGTGACCGAGATCGTCCTCGACACCGAGGATGTCGACCTCGGTCGAACGCTGTCGGCCTTCGGGATGCTGCCGCGGGATCCGACGGTGCGGCTCTCCCCCGGCCGGTTCGCCCGCGCGACGCTCACACCGGAAGGTGCGGGGCAGATCGTCGTCACCTGGGCACCGAAGCGCCCCGAAGCGCAGATGCAGACGACGGGGCCCGGCGCGCAGTGGCTGCAGCGCCAGGCCCCGGCCCTCCTCGGACTGACCGACGACGTGGCGGGGTTCGATCCCGCCACCGAGCCGCTCCGGTCGATCTGGGCACGTCACCGGGGAGATCGCATCGCGGCATCCGGCACCTTCTGGCACGACCTGGCGTTCTTCATCGTGCAGCAGCGCGTGGCGCGGAGCAGCGCGGCCGCGTCGTGGGACCGAATGGTGCGAGCGCTCGGCACGCCGGCGGGCGACGGTGAGCTGATGCTGCCGCCCGAGGCATCTGTCCTGGCGCGTCTGACGTACGCCGACCTCCACCCCTTCGGTATCGAGCGCCAGCGGGCGGACAATCTCATCGCGGCAGCCCGGTTCGCGGTGCGGTTGCCGGCTTCGCTCGACCAGGAGGCGACGCTCGCGGCGCTTCGCACGGTACGGGGAATCGGGCCGTGGACCTGCAGCTGCCTGTCGACCTTCACGTGGGGTTCACCCGACACCGTTATCACGGGGGACGCGGGGATCCCGTCGATGATCACGTGGCTGCTTGCTCGCGAGCCGCGCGGCGATGACCGGCGGATGCTCGCACTGCTCGAGCCGTATCGTCCGCACCGATACCGGGTCATCCGGCTCGCGTTCGCCGAGGGGGTCACGCCGCCGCGGCGCGGACCGCGGGCGCCGGTGCACGACATGCGGCGGCGGTGAGGGTCAGGTGCCGCAGTAGGTGACGTAGGGACCGAACGCGTCGGGAGCGGGCTCGGCATAGCGCTCGAAGCCGGGTCGCTCGGCGAAGGGCCTGCGGACGACATCCGTGAGCTTCTCGAACGGAGCAAGGTCACCGTCGGTGGCTGCCGCGATGGCTTCCTCGACGAGGTGGTTGCGGGGGATGTAGAGCGGGTTCACGCGATCCATCGCGTCGGCCTCGGGCGCGAAAGCGAGCCAGCGCTCCAGCCAGATGTCCAGCGGACCGGGATCGGTGAACATCGACTGCAGGGCGGCTCGATCGCCGCGGGCGGCGCCGGCGAGGCGACGGAAGAAGAGGGTGTAGTCCACCCGAGAGATCTCGAGCATGTCGAAGAGGTCGGTCATGAGCGCGGCGGTCGCCGAGACATCCGTCACCGCCGTGTCGCTCGGGATGCCGAGCTTCGCGCGCATGCCCTCCGCCCACGCGGCGTTGTACAGCTCGCGATAGCGGAGGAGCGATTCCTGGGCGGCGGCGATCGCGTCATCGGTGGCGTCCGCGAGAAGGGGCAGCAGGGCCTCGGCGAGCCGGATGAGATTCCACTCGCCGATCGCCGGCTGGTTGCCGTAGGCGTAGCGACCCTGCTGGTCGATGGAGCTGTAGACGGCGGCGACGTCGAATGTGTCGAGGAACGCGCACGGACCGTAGTCGATCGTCTCGCCCGAGATCGTCATGTTGTCGGTGTTCATGACGCCGTGGACGAACCCGACGAGCATCCATTGGGCGATGAGCTGCGCCTGTGCGGCGATGACCGCGTCGAGGAGGGCGCGCGCGGGATTGTCGGCGCCGGCGGCGTCGGGATAGTGGCGGGCGATGGCATGGTCGACGAGGCGCCTCAGGAGAACCTCGTCGCCGGTCGCCCGCGCGAACGTGAGGCTGCCGACCCGGAGGTGGCTGCTCGCGACACGGGTGAGGACGGCGCCGGGGAGGATCGCCTCGCGAACGACCTCGCGACCGGTGCCGACGACCGCGAGCGAGCGGGTGGTCGGGATGCCGAGGGCGTGCATCGCCTCGCTGACGACGTACTCGCGCAGCATCGGGCCGACCGCGGCGTACCCGTCGCCGCCGCGGGCGAAGGGGGTGCGTCCCGACCCCTTGAGGTGGATGTCGCGGAGCGCGCCGCTGCCGTCGGTGATCTCGCCGAGGAGGAGTGCGCGGCCGTCGCCGAGCCGGGGGTTGTACGCGCCGAACTGGTGACCGGCGTAGGCCTGGGCCACAGGGTGGGCGCTGGTGGGGACCGCGGTTCCGGTGAGGAAGGCGATGCCTTCGTCGGTGCGGAGGAACGCCGGATCGAGGCCGAGCTCGTCGGCGAGGGCATCGTTGAGGACGAGGAGTGTCGGGGCGGGCGGGGTCGCCGCGGGGACGGCGACCGCCATCTCGGGGAGGTCATCGGCGAAGCGATGCGAGAGCGTGATCTCGGTCAGGGCCGGCGTGCTCATGCGCCGAGCGTACGCCCGGCGACTGAGGGCGGGATGGGGGTTGCGGGATGGGCGAGCGCCACTGGCCACCAGCCGACGAGACATCCCCGCAGCACGCTCACGGCATCGGCATCGGCTCGACGGACATCTCCACCGATGCGAACGGGAAGGGATAGATGAGCAGCGAGTCGCCGGCGGGATCCCAGGTTCCGATCGGAAGCAACGCGAACCACACCTGCGCGATCACCAGGGACGCCCCGGCGACGACGGCGACGGCGAGGGTCGCCCGATCGGTCGTCCGCACCGCCGCCTGCTCGTCGACCGCCCACCGCGCGACACGACGCACCGCCCACAGGACGATCATCGCCATCGCCAGGAGGACGAACGGACTCGGGCCCATCTGGAGCGAAAGGCATTGCGGCGCGACATCCGTCTCCTGCCCGAGCCGATCGACGAAGCCGCCCCCGCCTGTGAACCCGCCGGCGCAGGCGCCGCTCGTCGCCTGAGCGAAGGCCGCATAGATGAACGCGGCGACGACGGCGACCACCAGCAACCGCTGGAGGCGGCGGACGACCGGACGCCAGTGCGACGGGTCGCGGACGCCTTCTCGCGTGTGGATGTCGGTAGATGTCACGGTGTCGCCCCCTCACGGCGACGGTAGGACATTGATTGCTACGCTTGCAATACCTATCGATTCTCAATAGATTACTACCGAAGAACAGGAGGTGCCGTATGGGCACATGGACCATCCGCGCCTTGCGGATCATCATCGCGCTGTCGCTCGCGGGCTCGCTCGTCGTGCAGACGCTGATCGTGCCGGCGCTGTGGAACGACCTCGACGGGGCACCGTCGTGGGCGCGCATCGCCATCGTGATCCTCGTCGTGCTCGGCGTCCTCACGATGCAGGTCTTCGCCGTCTGCGTCTGGCAGCTGCTCACCCTCGTCCGCCGCGGAGCGGTGTTCAGTCAGGCGGCGTTCCGATACGTGCACGTCATCATCGCAGCGGTGGCTGCGGCATCCGTCGTCACCTTCGCCTTCGCCGTCGTGCTGCGTTTCGGACGAGCCGCCCCCGGAGTGGTGGGCCTCGTCTCGGGGTTCGCCCTGGTGCTCGCCGGGATGGCCCTTCTCGTGGTCGTCATGCGCACGCTCCTCACCCAGGCGATCGACCGCGAAGCCGAAGCCGGAAAGCTTCGCGCCGAACTGGACGAGGTGATCTGAGTGGCGATCATCGTCGATATCGACGTCATGCTCGCACGCCGCAAGATGGCCGTCGGCACCCTCGCCGAGCGCGTGGGGATCACCCCGGCGAACCTCGCGGTCCTCAAGAACGGCCGCGCCAAGGCGGTGCGCTTCTCCACGCTCGACGCCCTCTGCGCAGCCCTCGACTGTCAACCCGGCGACCTGCTGCGGTGGGAGCCCGACGCCGAGAGCGAGACGCCGGGATGATCGAGGTGCGCGGCCTCAGCAAGCGATACGGCCGAGTGGCGGCCGTCGACGACCTCACCTTCGACGTCCGGCCGGGTCAGGTCACCGGGTTCCTCGGGCCGAACGGCGCCGGCAAGTCCACAACCCTCCGGATGATTTTCGGGCTCGACCGACCCAGTGCGGGAACGGCGCTCGTCGATGGCGCACCCTACGCCGCCCTCGACGAACCCCTTCGCAGCGTCGGAGCACTCCTCGACGCGCAGGCGATGCACCCCGGGCGCACCGGCCGCAGTCATCTCGGCATCGCCGCCCGCACGAGCGGATTGCCCCGGCGACGCGTCGACGACGTGCTCGACCAGGTGGGACTGACGGATGCCGCGCATCGCCGCATCCGCGGCTACTCCCTCGGTATGCGCCAGCGCCTGGGAATCGCAGCCGCCCTCCTCGGCGACCCCGCCACGCTCATCTTCGACGAGCCGGTGAACGGACTCGACGTCGACGGGGTCCGCTGGATCCGCTCCCTGCTCCGGCGCCTCGCCGACGAGGGTCGCACCGTCCTCATCTCCAGTCACCTGATGAGCGAGTTGCAGCTCATCGCCGACCGGGTCGTCGTGATCGGCCGCGGCCGACTCCTCGCCGATGCGTCTCTCTCGGACTTCGTCCGCGGTGACGAGTCCCTCGAGGACGCCTACCTGCGACTGACGGATGCCGCATGAGCGCCCTTCCGACGATCACTCGGCGCACGGCGTCGGCCGAGTGGCGGCGCCTGTGGTCGGTGCGCTCGACGTGGACCCTCGCCGTCGTCACGACGATCGGTCTCCTCGCGATCACGGTCCTCGCCGCCTCCCAGTCGGCGGCCACCGCGCCGACCGGAGGGTCTCCGTGGCAGCTCGCCGGGATGCTCAGCCTGCCGGCGCTCTTCGGCATCCTCGTACTGGTCAGCGTCGCCACGACCGCCGACCACGCCACGGGCAACATCGTGCCGACCCTGCAGTGGACGCCTCGGCGCGGCGTCCTTCTCGCCGCCAGGGTCGCGGTGATCACCGTCACCGCGACGAGCCTCGGGGTGGGCCTCCTCATCGCGGCGAGTACGACGATCTGGTTCTTCGCGCCGCAGCTGGCTTACGTGTCGTCGTCCGCCGCGGAGAAGATCGGGGGTGTGACCCTCGTGTATGTCACGACCGCGCTTCTGGCCGTCGGACTGGGGCTCGCACTCCGGAGCACGGCCGGAGCCCTGGCATCCGTCTTCGCCCTCGTGCTCGTGCTGCCGCTCTTCCTCCAGCTGCTGCCCTTCACCTGGGTCACCCGGCTCATCGAGGCACTGCCGGGCTCGGGAGCTCTGTTCTTCCTCCTCGGAGAAGGACCGGGCGACACGGTGATGACTGCGGGCGGAGCCGCTCTGGTGCTCACCGCGTGGGCGGCCGCGGCTCTCGCTCTCGGCAGCTGGCGCCTGCTGCGCTCGGACGCCGACCGCTGATCAGTCGCCGTCTTGATCGACGCGTGTCACCTCGACGGCGTCGATGTAGAGGGGCGACTGCCAGTCGGCGAAGACCTCGTCCTCGGGGTTGACGGGCGTGCCCTCGTCGAGCTGCTCCGACTCGGAGGCGTCGTAGAGGGTGCCCGTCACCTCGACGATGGCCCCGTGCTCGGCGTTGTCGACCGAGCCGTCGTGGACGACGAGGACATTGTGCTCGTCGGTGGGGTCTTGGATGATGAACGACGACGGCCCCTGCACCTCTCGGATGTCGGCACGCAGCGTCACGGTCGACCCGAGGTAGCTGTCGATGTCGGCGATGAAGTCGTCGGTGATCTCGCCCTCGTAGGCGACCGCGGCGGCATCGGCCGACGGCGACTCCATGGTGTCGGCCGACTGCTCTTCGGTCACCACCTCTTCGGTGACGTTCTGCGCATCGGTGTCGCTCCCGCACCCGGCGAGCGCGACGGCGGCGGCGAAGACGGTGGCGGCGAGAGTGAGACGGATGACGGGACGTTGGGCCGATGTACGCATTCCCCCACCCTCTCCCCTCCGCCCCAACGAGCTCAGGGGGTTGCGCCCGCAGGCCGATTGCGCTGAGGTGGGCGCGACGCACTCCGACGGCTCGAATCAGGCCGGCGGCGAAACCGGGCGGGTCACTCCCAGGTGTGGACCGGCTCGTTCGTGTGCATCTGGGCGGTGTAGTCGAGAAGGGTGGCGCGCAGCGCGTCGAAACGCTCCATGCCCGAGCGCGCATGCATGCGTCGCACGAACCACTCGGCGCCGGTGACTCCGGTGAGGCATCGCTGCTCGATGATGCCGAGGAGGCGCTCGCGCTCCGCGGTTGAGACGCCCCAAGCCTCGAGACCCTGGTGGGCGAGGGGCAGCAGGCGCCGCAGGACGAGCTCCGTGGCCGCGATCTGACCGACCCCCGGCCAGTAGACGTGGGCGTCGATCCCGTCGCGCGCACCGACGTGGAAGTTCTCCTCCGCCGCGCTGAACGACATCCGCGACCAGAGCGGCCGCTCGCTTTCGGCGAGAGCACGGACGAGGCCGAAGTAGAAGGCGGCGTTGGCCATGATGTCGGCGACCGTCGGCCCGGCGGCGAGGAGGCGATTCTCCACCCGGAGGTGCGGCATCCCGTCGGCGATGTCGTAGACCGGCCGGTTCCAGCGGTAGATCGTTCCGTTGTGGAGCTTGAGCTCCGCGAGCGCGGGGACGCCGCCGTCGCCCAGCACGTCCGCGGGATCCTCCGCGTCGGTGACCGGTAGGAGGGGCGGGAAGTACCGCACGTTCTCCTCGAAGAGATCGAACACCGACGTGATCCACCGCTCGCCGAACCACACCCGGGGGCGGACGCCCTGCGCCTTCAGCTCCTCGCTGCGGGTATCGGTCGCCTGCTCGAACAGGGGAATGCGGGTCTCGCGCCAGAGCTCCTTGCCCAGGAGATAGGGCGAATTCGCGGAGACCGCGAGCTGCACCCCGGCGATGACCTGAGAGGCGTTCCAGTACGCCGCGAAACTGTCGGGCGACGTCTGGACGTGAAACTGGGTGCTGGTGCAGGCTGCCTCGGGGATGATCGAGTCGGTGGTGGTGCGAAGCTTCTCGACACCGTTGATCGAGAGCGCAATGTCTTCGCCCCGCGCATCCAGGATCTGCTCGCTCAGCAGGCTGTATCGCGGATTCGCGCTGATCGTCTGGCGCGTCAGGTGTCCTTCGGCCAGCGTGGGAAGGATGCCGATCATCACCAGGTGCGCCCCGACCGTCGCCGACCGCTCCTCGGCGTGATTGAGGCTCCGGCGAAGCCCCTCCTCGAAGGTCGTCAGCCCGCCATCGCGCAGGCGCGCCGGGGGCACGTTCATCTCGATGTTGAACTGGCCGAGCTCGGTCTGGAAAGCAGGATCGGCGATCGCCTCGAGCGCCTCGGCGTTGCGGAGGGCCGGGTCACCCACCTCGTCGACGAGGTTCAGCTCCACCTCGAGACCGGTCAGCGGATCGTCGGTGTCGAAACGCGATTCACGCAGCATCTGCGCGAAGACGTCGAGGTTCTGCCGCACCTTCTCGCGGTGGCGCGTGCGGTCCTCGCGCGTGAACTCCTGTGCCGCGACATCCTCCCCCATGGTGGCTGGAGTGTATCCCGCGCCTGGTTCGGGAGGAAGGGGCTGGAGTCAGTCGGCGCGCGCGTCCAGCTCGGCCACGAGCCTGCGCGGTGCCGTGACCCGGAAGGAGGCATCGATGAGTTCGGCGACCTCGGTCCAATCGGTGTCGTCGTCGATGACGAGACCCAGCCATCCGGCGGGCCAGAGGTAGGCGGGCTCCCAGAACCGGGGATCCTGGCGCATCGCGGGTTCGTCGTCGGGGTCGGGTCTGATGAGGATGGCGGAGTCGTGGCGCACCCGGTCCGCCTCCCCGCGCTCGGATCCGCCGTAGTAGCAGAAGGTGCGGGTGGTGAAGAAGTTAGGACGGCCGTGCGAGACCCGCTCGGCCGCTCCGGGAAACGACAGCGCGATGGCACGCAGGCGCACCAGTGCGGGGTCGTCGTCGTCGAACATGAGCGGATGACTCACGGCTATCTCCTCACTTTGCGTTCGGCCACCGAATGATCGAGCACACCGGGCACGGCATCGGCGCGGACGGCGGCGACGAGGCGATCGGCGATGGCGCGGTGTCCGCGGTTGTCGACGTGTCCGTCGCCCAGGTGATGCGCCGGATCGACGACGTTCGGCTCGAGCAGGCTCACGTAGAGGGCGTCGACGGACGCCGCCGCCTCTCGGACGGCGTGATCGAGGCCCCGGGCGAGATCGTCCACGGCCCAAGGCGTCGACGGACCGAGCGCCACGAGGCGGGCATCGGGGAGAGCCGCGCGCAGCCCGGCGAACACCGCCCTCACCGCCGTGTGAACGCGGGAGGGATCGCGCGCGTAGGCGGAGAAGTCGTTCTGCCCACCCGCGACCACGACGACGTCGGGACGCACCGCCGCGACCTCGGCGACCATCTCGACATAGGTCGGGCAATACTGCAGCCCGCACCCGCGGAAACTATTTGTCGTGACATACCCGGTGCCGCCGCGCCCGTAATTCAGCTCGCTCCAGCCGAGATCGCCCGCGGCCTCGGTGCTCCAGCGGAACTCATCGGGATCCGCCCCGCCCCCCTGCGTGTACGAATCGCCGATGAAGGCAGCGCGGACGGTCTCGGGGTCGCGGCCTGGAGAAGGGGCTGCGGCCGGACGAGGTGTCGGGGTGAGGGCGGCGTTCGGAGCCGGCTCCACCGCTCGCGCCTGATCGGAAGCCGGAGCCGACGCCGAGGCCCGATCCGGAACCGGCGGCGCGGCGACCGCACCGGCGAGCGCGACAGCCGCGAGGGCGGCGCCGGCGAGGGCACGACGGATGACTCCGACACGCCGACCCCGAGCATCCCGCCCCGCCACAGCACCGACAGTAGGCGCGTCGGACGCTCTTGCCCAGGGGGAAGGCGAGCGAGGAGGATGTCGCCATGCCGCACGCCGTCTCCGTCCGTCACGCCTCGGTCGCCGACGCCGAGGTGGTCGGGCAGCTGCTCTACGACTTCAACGTCGAATTCGACACCCCCACCCCCGACGCCGCGTTCTTCTCCCGCCGCTTGACCGACCTGCTCGCTCGGCCCGATGTGTTCGTGATCCTCGCCGATGCGTCGGTCGAGGGAGGGGAGGACGAGAAGGCCGTCGGGTTCGCCTATGCGACGCTGCGCCCCACCCCCTACGACGACGGCCCCCTCGCGCAGTTGGAGGAGCTGTACGTCCGCCCGAGCCGTCGCGACGGCGGGATCGGCACGGCGATCCTCACCGCGGTCCTCGACGAGGTGCGCGCCCGCGGCGGCGGAGAGGTGCACATCAACGTCGACGAGATCGACCACGACACCCGCCGGTTCTACGAACGGCACGGCTTCGTCAACATCCTCCCGGGTGAGGACTACCGGATGCTCTGCTACCTCCAGGAGCTCTGATTCCGCCGACATCCCGCTGACGGCTCTCCCAGCCGCGAATGCGACGATGACGCTCGTGCGCCGCACCGCCCGAACCCTGCAGACCGTCCTCGCGGGGTTCGTCACGATCGCCGTCGTCGGGGTCATCGCCGTGGTGGTGCTGTTCTCGGGCACCGAGCCCGCCACCGATTGCCGCCGGTACAGCGATGAGCAGCTCGCGAACGCCGCCACCATCGTCCGCGCAGGCCAGGACCTCGGGCTCTCCGTCCGCGATCAGACGATCGGTGTGATGACGGCGATGGGCGAGTCATCCCTCCGCAACATCGACTACGGCGACTGGGAGACCAGCGGCGTGACCAACCCCGACGGGAGCCGCACCACCTCGATCGGGCTGTTCCAGCAGCAGGACGAATGGGGAAGCCGCGACGAACGCCTCGACCCGTACACCGCCGCAACCCTGTTCTACCGCGCGATGGTCGAGGAGGTGCCCGAGCCCGAGCGTGCGAATCTCGAGCCGACCCTCGTCGCCCACCGCACGCAGGTGAACGCCAACCCCTGGCACTACGCCCGCTACTGGCCGGCGGCGGTCGCCGTCGTCGAGGGTCTCGCGGGCGCCGACACGGGCCTCGCGGGCGGCGGCTCCTGCTGACATCCGCTCCTCAGGGCGAGGGCGTGAGACCGGCGGCAGCGAGCTCGCCGAGGAAGATACCGGCGAGCTCGGCGTGACCCTCGGCGGAGAAGTGCCGGTCGTCGACGAGGAACGGCTGGAGGCCCGATGCCTCGACCCACTCGGTGGCGTCGATGAAGGTGATGCCACGGGATGCGGCGAGGTCGTGCAGCATCTCGCTCACCGCCCGGCGCTCCCCCGCCCACGCCTCGACCTGCACGAGCGGGCCGACGATCACGACCGAGGCGTCGGGAACGAGCGTCGCGAGGTGGTCGAAGGCCTGCTCCGCCGCGACTCGGACGTCTGCGAGCGGGAAGGTCTGGTCGTTGCCGCCCGCCTGGACGACGACCACCGCCGGGCCGGCCGAGTGGTCGACGGCGACGGGCGGACCGGCGCCCCCCGCGAGGAGGTCGTGGATGTTCGGATGACCCGGCACGGCCGCCAGGTACCCGATGCCGCCCACGGCCGAGGACTGCACGTCGTAGCCCAGACCCGTGAGCCCTCGGATCACCCACGAGTCGGTGGCCGCCGCCTGCGAGTCGCCGATCACCCACGCGATCGGGCGCGCCTCGGGCTCGGTCGCGCCGCCTTCGGCGGAGGACTCGGTGGAGGTGAGGATCGGCGCGGGGATCAGCGGGGTCGCGGTGGGCGCGGGCGCCGCCGCCTGCGCGGCGCCGTTGAGGGGGCCGAGGGTGAGCGCGAGCCATCCCACCGTCAGCGACGCCACGAGCAGGATGCCGCCGAGAACGACCCCCACGCGCGGCCGCCGTCGGTGCGATCGCCTCTCCACCGGGCCAGGGTAGGCGGGGAAGCGGTTCCTGCCCGGCAGACATGCAGGGCAGCGTGCTTTACTGCCGCCCATGCAGAAGCCTGTCGCCCTCGTCACCGGAGCATCGTCGGGAATCGGCGAGGCCACCGTCCTCGAACTCCTCGAGCGGGGGTTCGTCGTCTACGGCGCCGCCCGCCGCGTGGAACGGATGGCGGAGCTCGAGAAACGCGGAGCCCGGGTCATCCGCCTCGACGTCACCGATGAGGAGTCGATGACCGCAGCCGTCGCGCAGATCCTCGACGAGCAGGGCCGGATCGACGTGCTCGTGAACAACGCCGGATACGGCTCGTACGGCGCGCTGGAAGACGTGCCGCTCGCCGAAGCCCGCCGGCAGTTCGACGTGAACGTCTTCGGCCTCGCGCGCCTGACCCAGCTCGTGCTGCCGTCGATGCGCGAGCGGCGCCGCGGCACGATCGTGAACATCTCCTCCATCGGCGGACGCATCTACGAGCCGCTCGGCGCCTGGTATCACGCCACGAAATTCGCCGTCGAGGGGCTGAGCGATTCGCTGCGCGTGGAGCTCGCGCCGCACGGAATCCGGGTCGTCGTCATCCGACCCGGGGCGATCAAGACGGAGTGGAACGAGATCTCCCGGCGAAGCGCCCTGGAGGTCTCGGGCGAGACGGCCTACGGCGCACAGGCGCGCGCCCTCGTGCGGACGCTCGAGGCGGCCGACAGCGACCGGCTCGGGGCGAAGCCCGGCGTCATCGGCCGGGTCATCGGGAAGGCGGTGTCGGCGCGACGCCCGCGCACCCGCTACGCGGCGCCCTTCACCGCGAAGGTCATCCTGTTCTTCCGGTGGCTCCTCCCCGACCGGGTGTTCGACGCCGTCGTGCGGCGCGCCTTCGGAGGGTAGGTCGCGCCGCCGCATGCATAACCGCGGGCCACGGACGCCGACACGCCGGGAAGGTATGCCGCGTCGCGGCGTGCCGACGAGGATCCCCGCGGTTGCGCACGGGGACGTCGGCGCCGGGGGTGGCTGAAACCCCAAGAGAAATTCCGAGATGTGGAACCGTGTGGCACACACTGGAAGATGGCTAGGCTGAGGCCATGAGACTCGCGCGCATCGGCCCCGCAGGAGGCGAGAAGCCCGTCGTCGTGGCGGGGGACGAGACCGTCATCGACGTGTCCGACGAGGTGGCCGACATCGACGCCGCCTTCTTCGCCTCCGGGGGCATCGAGCGCCTCCGGCCCCTTGTGGCCGAGCGCCTCGGGGCCGGCCGAACCGAGCCGCTCGGCGACCGGCGCATCGGTGCGCCGATCGCCCGGCCGCACCAGATCATCTGCGTCGGGCTGAACTTCTCCGACCACGCCGCCGAGACCGGACAGCCCGTCCCCGACGAGCCCATCCTCTTCACGAAGTCGCCGAACACGCTCGTCGGCCCGAACGACGACATCCGGATGCCGCGCGGCGGCGAGAAGCTCGACTGGGAGGTGGAGCTCGGCATCGTCATCGGCTCCCGCACCAGCTATCTCGACAGCCCCGCCGACGCCGCGCGGCACATCGCCGGATGGACCGTCGTCAACGATGTCAGCGAGCGCGCCTTCCAGATGGAGCGGGGCGGCCAGTGGCTGAAGGGCAAGTCGGCCGAGACCTTCAACCCCGCGGGCCCGTGGCTGGTGACCCCCGACGAGGTGCCGGATGTCGGAGATCTCGGCATGCGTCTCGACGTCAACGGCGTGCGACGCCAGGACGGCTCCACGGCGACGATGATCTTCGACCCGTTCTTCCTCGTGCACTACATCAGCCAGTTCCTCGTGCTGGAGCCCGGCGACCTCATCAACACCGGCACCCCGCCCGGCGTCGGCATGGGGCTCACCCCGCCGGTCTGGCTCCGCCCCGGAGATGTGGTCGAGGTGTCCATCGACCGGCTGGGCTCACAGCGGCAGACGGTGGTGGGTCCGCGATGACGACCTCTCGGCGCGCGGTCGTCACCGGCGGAGCGAGCGGTCTCGGCGCCGCGACCGCCGAACGCCTCGCGGCGGACGGTGTCGAGGTCATCCGTGTCGACCGCGCCGGGGAGGTGGAGGAGCGGCTGGATGTCACCGACGCCGCGGCCGTCGAGGATCTCGCCGCGCGGATCGGGCCGGTGGACATCGTCATAAACTCCGCCGGCATCGTGGGGCCCAACATGCCGCTCGTCGACACGACGCCGGCACAGTGGCGGGAGACGTTCGAGGTCAACGTGCTCGGCGTCGTGGCGATGATGCGCGCCTTCGTTCCCGGCATGGTCGAGAAGGGCTGGGGTCGGGTGGTGAATGTCGCCAGCATGGCGGGGAAGGACGGCAACCCGAACCTCGCCGCCTACTCCGCCTCGAAGGCGGCCGTCATCGCGCTGACGAAGTCGGCCGGCAAGGAGCTCGCCACCACAGGGGTGCTCGTCAACGCCATCGCCCCCGCCGTCATCGCCACCCCGATGAATGCCACGACGGCTCCCGAGGTGCTCGCCCACATCACCAGCCTCATCCCGATGAAGCGCGTCGGCGAAGCGCACGAGGTCGCCGAACTCGTGGCGTGGCTGGCGTCGGAGAAAGTCAGCTTCTCCACCGGAGCCGTCTACGACATCAGCGGCGGACGGGCGACCTATTGATCCGGGCGCCCGCGGTCATCGCCGTCACCACCGCGCACGATCGCCGAGATCACCGGCACATCGGCCACCAGGCGATCGAGCGGCATCCGGAAGGCCAGCGCACTGACGCTGATCGCTCCCGCAGGCTCGCCCCCCTGCGCCGCCGGCAGGGGTACGGCGACGCACGTGATGCCGACCTCGTTCTCCTGGTCGTCGATACCGAAGCCGCGCTCCCGCGTCGCCACGAGCTCGCGCCAGAGGACTTTCACGTCGGTGATCGTCTGCGGCGTCCGGCGTTCCAGCGGCCCGTCGCCGACGAGCTGGCGGAGCTCCGCCTCGCTCCCGACCCGCGCGCTGAGGAGAAGCTTCCCGACCGCAGTGCGGTACGCCGGATTCCGCCCGCCGACGACCGAGGTGAGGCGCACCGCCCCGTGCGGCGGGTCGGTCTTGGCCCGGTAGACCACCTCCGCCCCCTCCAGGACGGCGTAGTGCGCGGTCTCACCGAATCGCTCCGTAAGCGCGCCCAGCAGCGGGCCCACCGTGATGACATCCGGTCTCTCCGCCGCCGTCCGGAAGGCGATCCGGAGGAACTCGTCTCCCAGGGCGTAGACACCCCGCTCGATCTGCACGGCGAGGCCCGCGCGGCGAAGCGCCTGCAGGGCGCGATGCACGGTCGGCTTGGCACTGGCGACCTGGTGGCTCAGCTGCTCGAGCGTCGCCCCCCGAGGGTGATCGCCGAGGGCGAGGAGCACGGCGAGCACGCGGTCGGCGCCGACGAGGCGCTCCCCGTCCGCACCGTTTTCGGCCATCCCATTCCCTCCGCCGCCCGTTACGGGCATGGTAGCCCCATGAAGGAGACCACCTGATGCGTCCCGCCCTATCCCTCCAGCTCTACACACTCCGCGACCGGCTGGCCGCCGACCCCGCCGCCACCCTCCGAGACGTCGCCGCGCTCGGCTTCACCGCCGTCGAGCCGTTCGCCCTCGCCGAGCTCGGCCCCGCACTCGCACCCCTCCTGGCCGAGACGCAGCTGAGCGCCCCGACCGCGCATGCCTCGTTCATCGACGCCGACATCGAGCCGGTGCTGCGGGCCGCGGCCCTCACCGGCACGCTCACGCTCTACGACCCCTTCGTTCCCGAGGAGCGCTGGCGCGACGTCGACGCGATCGCCGCCACCGCCGCGGCGCTCAACCGCGCGGCGGCGCGCGCCGCTGATCACGGGATCGCCGTGGGCTACCACAACCACTGGTGGGAGTTGGAGCAGCTCGTCGACGGGGCGCCGGCGCTCCGAGTCCTCGTCGACCACCTCGACGACGCCGTCCAGCTCGAGGTCGACACCTACTGGGCGGCCGTCGGCGGGGTGGACGTCGTCGAGCTCCTCCGCGACCTCGGCGCCCGGGTGACCGCGATCCATGTGAAGGACGGCCCGATCTCCCGCGAGCCCCGCGAGCAGCTGCCGGCGGGAGAGGGACGGATGCCGCTCGGCGACGTCCTCGCCGCGGCGCCCGACGCCCGCCGTGTCGTCGAGTTCGACGACTTCGCCGGAGACCTCCTCGCGGGGATCGCCGCCGCCCGCGCCGCGCTCGTCGCGATCGAAGGCTCGGAGGCGCCGCGGTGAGCGGCACCGGGCCCGTCGGTGTCGGCATCATCGGCGCGGGGGTCATCAGCACCCAGTACCTCGACAATCTCTCCCGCACGCCCGACGTGCGCGTGCTGATGATCGCCGACCTCGACGAGAGCCGCGCGGCGGCGCGCGCGGCCGAGTACGGCATCGCCCACAGCGGATCGGTCGCCGACCTCCTCGCCCGCGACGATGTCGAGATCGTGGTGAACCTCACCATCCCCGCCGCCCACGTCGCGGTCGGACTCGATGCGCTCGCCGCCGGGAAGCACGTCTTCAGCGAGAAGCCGCTCGCGCTCGATCGCGAGAGCGGCCGCGCCCTCCTCACCGCCGCCGAGGCCGGCGGGCTCCGCGTGGCGTGCGCGCCGGACACCATGCTCGGGGCGGGGCTCCAAACGGGGTTCCGCCTCCTGGCCGCCGACGCGATCGGCGAGCCCCTCACCGCGCTCGCGCTGTTCCAGGTGTCCGGACCCGAGAGCTGGCACCCGAGCCCGGAGTTCCTCTTCGCCCGGGGCGGCGGGCCGCTGTTCGACATGGGGCCGTACTACCTCTCCACCCTCGTGCATGCCCTCGGCTCGGCCAGACGGGTCATCGCGCGCGGCTCCACCTCGCGCCACGAGCGCGTCATCGGCTCCGGTCCCCGCGCAGGCACGCGGTTCCCCGTCGAGGTCCCGACGCATGTGGCGGGCCTCATCGACTTCGACAGCGGCGCGAGCGCGCAGATCACCCTCAGCTTCCAGTCCGCGCTGCCGCGTGTCGGCGTCGTCGAGGTGACCGGGACCGCGGGGGCGCTGGCCTTCCCCGACCCGAACACCTTCGACGGCGACCTCGCCCTGTGGCGCGACGGCGCGTTCGAGGCCGAGACCGTCGCCGCGGTGGGGTCGACCCTCAGCCGTGGGGCCGGCGTCGTCGATCTCGCGCGGGCGATCCGCGCCGGCCGGCCCGAGCGGGTCTCGGGCGCCTTCGCCCTCCACGTCGTGGACCTCCTGTGCAGCCTCGAGGAGTCGGCCACCCACGGGAACGCCGTCGAGCTCACGACCTCCGCGCCGGCGACTCCGCCGCTCCCCGAGGAGTGGGATCCGCTCGCCGCGACCCTCTGAGGTCAGCCGTCGCGGCGGAACTCCACCCGGTAGTCGCAGACGTAGTCGGCGGCGGCGTCGGTGATGTCCTTGACGAACAGGCGCGCCTCGCGACCGATCCGCAGCGACGTCCGCCGCGCGGCGCGATCCTCGTCACTGTCGGTCGGCTGCAGCGCCGGGTACCAGAGAGTGTGGCCGGGGCGCCGCAGCACCTCGACGGGCGCCGACCAGTCCTGCGCGTTCGCGCCCTCGCCGAGGTCGGCGTGGGGGTTGACCGACACGAAGATGCTGTCGCCCACCCAGAACGCGCCGTCCACACGCCCCATGAGCATGACCCACACGCCGAGATGCTCGTTCCAGCTGACCGACGGCCCCCAGTAGTACCGCTCGTCACCCTGGGAGACGGCCCCCCCGCCCTCCTCGCGCGGGATCTGCAGCGCGGCGATCGGGGCACCGGCGGCATCCCAGTCGGCCGCGAAGGCCGCGCCGTCCCAGCGCTTCGCCGCGCCGCGCGGGTCGTCGAGGGCGGCGAGGGGAACGCGAGCGACACTGATGCACTGACCGGATGCCTCGCGGTCGCCGTCCCACGTCGCCGCGTCGAACGCCTCGGGATAGGCGTACTCGCCGAAGAAGACGTAGAGATGGTCGCCGCTCGCCACGGCGCTCGGGTCGCCGACTCCGCCGGGGAAGCAGTAGTTCCGGTTGACGGGGAGTCGGATCATCCGCTCGTCACGATCTTCGAGCAGGATGCCGCGGTCCTCCCAGCTCTCACCCCCGTCGGTCGAGCGCATAATGCCGATGCGCGGCGCCGCCTGGATGGAGTCGTCGCCCTGGAGGCCGGGCGGCCAGTCGCGATCGCTCATCCCCTCGCCCGTCTCGGGGTCGTAGGGGAGCGTCTCGGGGTAGTTCTCGTTGTGATAGAGCGCGTAGAGGGTCCGGCCGGACCCGTCGGCCGGGTCTTGGTACACCGTCTCGAACCAGATCGCGCCGTGAAGCCCGGACGTGCCAGGAGGGGCGTTCGGCGGCAGCGCGGGGAGACGGAAATCGTCGGGGTCGGTGGCGAACGCCTCACTCACGGTGGCGCCGTCGGCCACCTTGAGGTCGTCAGCCTCGCCCCAGACGGGGTCTTCGCCGTACTTGCCGGGGAAGATGCGGAAGCGGTCGCCGACCCACGCCGCCGCCATGTTGCAGTCGACGAACGAGCGGAAGGTGAACCGCTCGGTGGGGGTGAGGCGCATGACGATGCCGTCGACACCGATGCGGATGTCTCGGGGGCCGTCCGTGATCTCGGTTGGGTCGGTCATCGCGTGTCCTTCTCGATCGGGGACAGGTCTTGGAGCCGGAACAGGAGCGATCCCTGCACCGGTTGGGCCCGCAGCCGGTAGGCGGGAAGCACGCCCGGGCCGCATCGGGCGGTGCCGACACCGGCGCGGACGAGGTCGACGATCACGTGCGTCCGGCCGTCGGCGTTGAGCTCGTCGTCATGACGGGCGGCCCGAAGCGCCGCCTCCGACCACGGCCGGACCGTGACTGCCGTGTCGGCGCCTGACAGGGCGATCTCCAGACGCCGGCCTCCGATGCCGATACTCGCCCAGTCCGCGGCGCGGGCACCGGCCTCCTGCGGGCGGACGGTGCGCTCCTGGAGCGCCAGGACCGAGCCGGAGAACCACCCGGCGGTGGCCGCCTGACCGAGGTCGGGGTAAGCGGGCCCGGGCCCGCGGCCGCACCAGTCGAGGTGGGCATCGCCTCCGGCGAGCGCGAAGCCGACGCCCACGCGCGCCCAGTGGGCCGTCCAGTCCGGCCAGAACCCCTGCGGCTCGACGTCGAGGTCGAGGCGGAGGCCGTCGTCGGCGGCTCGCCACACCCAGCGGCAGTCGACGCGGGCGTCGACAGCCGGCCCGCCGACCACCGTGTGCACCTCGAGGCGATCGTCGAACCGCTCGAGCGACACCAACCGCGATCGGAGGTCGTGGAGGCCGAGCTGTCGCCAGCGCTCCGCCCACGGCAGATCGTCGATCTCGTCCCACCCCGCGTGACGGTCGTTGTCGGTCGGCACCCGGTCGAGCACCAGCCGCCAGTCGCTCAGGCGGAGATCGCCGAGAGCGCGGAGCGCGCCGCTCGCGGCATCGACGTGCAGATCGTCGAGGCGGAGCGCCCGCACCGGTCGATCACGTCGCTGCGCCGCGAGGCCTGCGGGCACCGGAGTGGAGACCCGGGCGACGACCCAGCCGGCCGGTGCCCACGCGGTGTCGCGAACCTCGACCGCCTCGACCGTGAGCACCGCATCGGATGGGACGGTCGGAAGCGGCAGGACCGCCTCACCGCGCGGGGGCAGCGAGGCGAGCGGCAGCTCCCCGCTTTCGCGGACCCCGTCGGCACCCTCGATGCGGTAGTGCAGGGCGAAGCGGGACGAATCGGTGTGGTCGAGGCGAGACGTCACCTCCAGCGCGCCGGAGCGGAGCCGCAGCCGCAGCGGCGCGAAGACGGCCGCCAGGTCGGCGAGCTGCACCCGCGGCATCCGCTCGGCCGACACCAGTCCGTCGATGACATCGTTGCCGTCGTGGATCGGCTCGCCGAAGTCGCCGCCGTAACGCGTCACGGGTCCGTCGTCGGTGTCGAGGTGGATGCCGTGCTCGAGCCACTCCCAGATGAACCCGCCCATGAGCCGCGGGTGGGCGTCGAAGAGGTCCTGGTACTCGCTCAGGCCGCCCGGCCCCGTCCCCATCGCGTGCGCGTACTCGCACAGCACGAACGGCATGCCGCGCCGGCGGGCATCCAGCGCCGGGTCATCGAGCGGCGGCTCGGCGTGGCGGGCGATCTCGGCCACCTCGTCGGGGTGGGCGTACATCCGCGACCACACGTCGACGTGGGCGCTGGACTGGTCGCCCTCGTAGTGCAGCGGCCGCGAGTCATCCCGCGACCGGATCTCCGCCGCCATCGCCGCGAGGTTCCGTCCCTCCCCCGCCTCGTTGCCGAGCGACCAGAGGATGACGCTCGGGTGATTCTTGTCACGCTCCACCATGCGCGCCACACGATCGCGCAGGGCTGGTTCCCACACCGGATCGTCGACGGGATTCTTCCGCCACCCGATCTCGGCGAAGCCGTGGGTCTCGACGTCGCATTCGTCGATGACCCAGAAGCCGAGCCGGTCGGCGAGATCCAGCAGAAGCGGGTCGGGCGGGTAGTGCGAGGTTCGGATGGCGTTGATGTTGTGCCGCTTCATCAGCAGCAGCTCGGCCTTGACCATCTCCGGTGGCACGCGCCGGCCCAGGCGAGGGTGGTGCTCATGACGATTCACGCCGCGGAGCTGGATCGGTCGCCCGTTCACCTGGAACACCTCGTCGACGATGGCGACCGTGCGGAAGCCGATCCGCTGCGTGACGGTCTCGCTCGCGGTGCGGACGCGCAGGGTGTAGAGCACCGGGTCTTCGGCCGACCACGGCAGGGCGCTCGGCACGGCGATGGCCTCGCCGAGGGGAGCCGCCGTCGCGAGCTCGACCACCTCGGCGCGCGCGGTGGCGTCGGCGTCGACGTCGACACGGAGGCGGGCGCCGTCGGGGGTCCAGTCCGCGCGGACACGGATGTCGCGGACGCCGCCCGCCGGACGGGCGCGCAGCACGACGGAGCGGATGATGCCGGGAAGCCACCACTCGTCCTGATCCTCGAGGTAGGTCGCGGCGCTGAACTGGTGCACGCGGACCTCGAGGACGTTGTCGCGGGCGAGGAGACCCGACACGTCGAACGCCATGGGCAGCCGGCTTCCCCGCGTCGAGCCGAGGAGCACGTCGTTCAGCCACACGTCGGCGGCACCCTCGATGCCGCCGAACCGCAGCTCCGCGCGCGGCGGCGGGTCGTCGAGCGAGAACCGCCGGCGGTAGTCCCCGACCGGATTGTCGTCGGGCGGGTGCGGCGGGTCGACCGGGAACGGGTACCACTTGTTGGTGTAGGCGGGGGCGCCGTGCGGCCCCGCCGGCTTCGCGTCGGTGTCTTTCGACGGCGAGTCGAGGGCGGGCATGACGAAGCTCGCGGGAACCGGGATCGTCCCCCATCCCTCATCGACGATCTCGTCGGGCCGCGGCGACCAGCGGAACTCCCACGGTCCGTCGAGCACCCACTCCGGAGCGTCGGTGCTCCACGTCGCGACGGTCGGCGCCGTGCCGACCGGCGGGCCGGGGTCGTCGAGGCGCTGACGGGCCTCGGGCCGCGGGCTCATGCCTGCACCCCCGAGAACCGCACGGTGCGGAATTGGAAGGGGCGGAACTCGAGCTCGATCTCCGAGCCGGCGGACACGACGGTGTCGCGGGCTGCCTCCGCAAGCGCCCGTTCGAGGAGGTCGGTGAGGCGGATGGCGTCGGCGGTGCCGTCGAGCCGCACGCGGGTGCGGGCCCGCCGACCTCCCGCCTCGTACAGGCGCACGACGAGGTCGCCGCTGCCGTCCTCGGCGAGCTTCACCGTCTCGACGAGCACCGTCGGCGCGGTCGAGGTCACGAGGGGCCGGATCTCGCCTCGCGTCGACCGCAGGGGGAAGGCCAAGTCGTATCCGAGAGCGACGGCGTCGACGACATCCGATCCCGGTCGCACCCGGAACCGCAGGGTGTGCCTGCCCTGGTCGGCGTCGGGGTCGGGGAAGAGCGCGGCGCGCACGAGGGAGAAGCGAACGCAGGTAGTCGTCCCGCCGTCCGCACGGGTCGTCCGCTCGACGTCGTACCCGTAGGTCGAGTCGTTGGCGACGGCGACACCCCATCCGGGCTCGGCGAGGTGGACGAAGCGGTGCTGGCATGCCTCGAAGCGCGCCTCGTCCCAGCTGGTGTTGGTGTGGGTCGGGCGGAACACGTGGCCGAACTGCGTCTCGGCGGCGATCCGGTCGGCGTGGACGTCGAAGGGCATCGCGAGCTTGAGGATCTTCTCCCGCTCGTGCCAGTCGATGTCGAAGACGAACTCCAGCGCGTCCGCTCCGGGACGGAGGACGATCCGCTCCGTGACCCGTGAGGAGTGGAACAGCCTCTCGATGACGACGGCGACGCCGCCCTCGTCGTCCCGTTCGACCGTGCGGGCCTCGACGTCGGTGATCTCGGTCACGGTGCGGCGGTAGTGGACGTCGAGGTCCCACGCGTCCCACAGGTTCGGGAGGTCACGATGAAGGCGCAGCACGCCGAGCGCCTCGCCGCTCGGGACCGCGTCGCGGCCGTCGGAGTGGGCGGCGAGCGAGGTGACGTGGCCGCCCGCGTCGACCACGGCCCGGATGACCCCGTTGTCCATGACCACGTCGTCGCCCCTGTCGTCGGCCCGAACCGGGGTCTGGCCGATCTCCGCGGGCGCCGCGCCGAGGGGCGGGATGCCGGCTCGGGCGAAGGGGCTCGCATTGACCACCGTCGGCGCCGGGTCATCCGCACTGCCGGCCAGAGCCGCGAGGGACGCGGCGATCAGGCGCTCCAGAGTCGCCGACACCTCGGCGTGCCGCTCCTCGGCCTCGCGATGAACCCACGCGATCGCCGAGCCCGGCAGGATGTCGTGGAACTGCAGGAGCAGCACGGCGTGCCAGGCGCGCTGGAGTTCCTCGGCGGGGTACGGGTGGCCGACGCGAAGGGCGGCGGTCGTCGCCCACATCTCGGCCTCTCGCAGCAGCGCCTCGTTGCGGCGGTTCCCCTGCTTGGTGCGCAGCTGCGAGGTGAAGACACCGCGATGCAGTTCGAGGTACATCTCCCCCGACCACACCGGCGCATCGGGATACTCCTCCTCCGCGGCGGCGAAGAACTCCCGCGGGGAGCCGACGGTGACCCGGGGCGATCCCTCGAGGTCGGCGGTGCGCCGGGCCGCTGCCATCATCTCCCGGGTGGGGCCGCCGCCCCCGTCGCCCCAGCCGAAGGGCACCAGCGACATCGTGGCGCGGCCCTTCTCGCTGAAGTTCCGCTCGGCGTGGGCGAGCTCCGCCCCCGACAGCTCGCTGATGTAGGTGTCCACGGGCGGGAAGTGAGTGAAGATCCGCGTGCCGTCGATGCCTTCCCAGCGGAAGGTGTGGTGCGGGAACCGGTTGGACTGGTTCCACGAGATCTTCTGCGTGAGGAACCAGCGCTCGCCGGCCGCCGCGACGATCTGCGGGAGCGCCGCGGAGTAGCCGAAGGAATCGGGCATCCACGCCTCCTCGCACTCGATGCCGAACTCCTCGAGGAAGAACCGCTTGCCGGCGATGAACTGGCGGGCGAGGGCCTCCGACCCCGGCATGTTCGTGTCGGATTCGACCCACATCCCCCCGACCGGCACGAAGGCGCCCGCGGCGACCTTCTCGCGGATGCGGTCGTAGACACGCGGGTGGTGCTCCTTGAGCCACGCGTACTGCTGGGCCGACGAGCAGGAGAAGACGAAATCGGGGTCGTCGTCGATGAGGGCGGCGACGTTGGTGAAAGTCCGCGCGCACTTCCGGACCGTCTCGCGCACGGGCCAGAGCCAGGCGGAGTCGATGTGGGCGTGGCCGGTGGCGAGGATCCGGTGAGCGGACGCGTGGGCGGGAGCGGCGAGCACCTCGGCCAGCATCGCGCGTCCCTCGGCCGCCGTGCCCGGGACGTCGTCGGGATCGACCGCGTCCATCATCAGCTCGAGAGCGCGGAGGATCTCGTGGCGGCGCGAGGAGGTCTCGGGGAGTTCCTTCATGAGGCCGGTGAGCGTCCAGACATCCTGCACCAGCTCCCACACCGTCTGATCGCGAAGTGCGATCTCGAGCTGCCGCAGCTCGTAGAGCGGCTCCTCGGGCGCGCCGTCCCAGTCGCCGAGGCGGGTCGGCTCGAACGTGTACTCCCCCGCGACGTCGGGGTTCGCTGCCGCTTCGATGAGCAGGTCGACGTCGCCGTCTGCGGGATTCCACGCCACCCAGGAGTTCAGGGGCGCGATCGCCTTCACCGGCGTGCCGTCGGGGCGGTACACCAGCCCCTCGGCCTGGAAGCCCGACCGCGACCGGTTGTAGCCGAAGTCGACGAGGATCTCGGCGACCGTGCCGGCCGGAGTCCCCGAGCGCCACTCGTCGGGAAGCGCGCCGGTGACGCGGAACCACACCGTCGACCACGGCCGGCCCCAGCGCCAGCCGAGGGGGACGGGCTCGTAGTGCTGCCCGACCGCGTCGTCGAAGGGGACCGGTTCGCGAGGTACCGACCAGGCGGCGGCCTGCAACGGGTGGGCGTCGCGATAGATCGCGGGCGTCAGGTGATCGGCGGTGAAGCGCGTCAGGCGGGCTTCGACGAGGGCGTGATCGCTGTGCACGGGGCTGTTCCGTCTTTGGGGGATCAGGGGCGAGGGGACACTCGGAGGAGCCAGGATGCGGTGCCCGCGGCACTGTCCGGGACGGGGTCGGTGAGAGCGGCCCCGTCTCGGGCGAGGACGTCTCCGGTGACGGCCGTGGTGACGCCGGAGGCCAGGTCGGTCACCTCGTAGGTGCGCGCGAGATCGAGGCCCCGGGGGCGGATGACGCCGGGAGCCTCGCCCCCCGGGAGGACGAAGGCGGCGAGGACGTGCCGGTCGTCCGCCTCGCTCGTGAGCTGGAACGCCGGCGCGCGCTCGCCGAGCCCGCCCCGCTCGGGGGTCGCGGCGAGCACGCGGAGCACGCCGTCGCGAACGAGGGGGGCGATCTCGGCGCGGAAGATCGCGACGTGTTCGCGGAGCACGTCGCGAAGAGCGGGCGAGAGCTCGGTGAGACGAATGCTCACCCCGAACCGGTGCAGCATCGCGGCGCGCAGCATCGTGGCGAACTGCTCCTCGGTCAGCGCCGACCAGTCGAGCTGCTGCGCCTCGTCGTCACCACGCCACTGGGACTGCGACCAGTGGAGGATCCCGAGCGGAGGCAGCAGGTGGCTGACCCCGTGGAGCACCTGGAGGTGATGCTCGGTGTAGTCGGGGTCGCTCAGGAAGAAGGCGTGCACGTGGCGCGCGAGACCCAGGTCGATGCGCAGTCCGCCCGACGAGCACGCTTCGAAGAAGACATCCGGATGCGCGCTGCGCACCTCGTCGAGAACGCGGTAGAGCCCCTCGTAGTGACGGAAGAGCCCGGCGCCGGCACCGTGGCCGTGATCGGTGCGCGTGCACCCGGCGTCGGGATCGATGTTGAAGTCCAGCTTGATCCAGCGCGCGCCCATGCGCTCGATGAGGTCGGAGATCGCCGCCCCCACGTGAGCCCGGCCGGCGGACGAGCCGAGACACACGTACCCGAGGAAGGCCGGGTCGGACGGGTCGAGCGACACCGTCGTCCGGCGGTACGACGGGTCGGCGGCGCGCCCGTCCGTCGCCTCGGCCAGGAGTTCGGGATGCGCCGTGCGGAGCCGGGCGACCCGTCCGACCGCCTCGGCCTCGATCCAGATACCGGGGAGGGCGCCCTCCTGCCGGATGGATGCGCCGAGGTGCGCGAGCCCGGACGGGAAGCGCTCGGCGTTGACATCCGCCCAGTCGCCTCGCTGCTCCTGCCAGTCGCTCGCCGCGTCGGAGGCGCCGAACCAGCCGGCGTCGACGGTCACCACCTCGAGGCCGGCGGCCACCGCCTCGCGGGCGTTGGCGGCGATCACCTCCTCGGTGACCTCGGCGTCTTCGTAGGGCCACCAGTGATTCCACTCGGTGGGGATGGTGTCGCTGAACGGGGATCGCGGCAGCCAATGGTCACGGACCGCCCGCTGGAGGGAGAGCGCCGCCTCGTCGAGGTCGACGCCTGCGGCCAGAACCACGCTCGGCGCGACGACGCTCTCCCCGGGCGCGAGCTCCACGGCGAACCGCCAGGGCGAGATGCCGGCGGTGATGTCGCCGCGGGAGAGGGCGGTGATGTGCCAGTTGCCGCTCCACGCCGGCGTGACGATGACGGCCGCGCCCCCTCGCTCGCGCTCGGCGCCGAACCAGGGCGCCGTGCCGTGCGACGACCGTCCCGATCGCACGTCGAGGAAGGTGTCGTGGCGGGTGGTGCCGTGACGCGGGCGGAACTCGTCGCCCCAGGCCGATCGATACCAGCGGGTCCGCCAGTGGTCGTGGGCCGTGGTCTGGAGGCGGATTCGCGCGGCGTCCATGCGGGTCACCGAGACCGGAGCGTCGCCGTCATTGCGCAGCGTCAGGGTCAGCTCGCAGACCTCCGGCGCGCCGATCGGGGCGAGGGACCACTCCAGGGTGAGATCGGAGGGATGATCTGCTGCGACGAGCCCGTGCTCGAGCCGCGCGACGAGGTCGCCGTCGACGGCCAGGTGCGACCCGCCGGGGCCGGAGACGAACGCGGCTCGGGAGGCTGGGGTCATCATCGTCCTCAGTATCGCGGGGGAAGACTTAGATCATATCTAAGAGCTGACCGCGGTCGTCAAGGCCCCCACTCTGCCCTCGACAAGCGACTTTGATACGATCAAAAACCCTCTCGGATGGAGTTGCGCATGACGATCTCGCCCCCAGAGCCCGCCCCGCTTCGCGTCGGCATCGTCGGCACCGGGTATGCCGGCACCACCGCCGGTGAGGCGTACCGCAGCATCCCGGGAGTGGAGGTGGTCGCCGTCGCGGGCAAGGAGGCAGAGCGACTGGCCGCCCTCTCTGCGGCCTGGGGGGTGAGCGAGGTCTACCCCGACTGGGAGGATGTCGTCGCCCGCGACGACATCGACATCGTCAGCGTCGCGACGCCCAACGCCCTGCACGACGTGATCTCCATCGCAGCCCTCCGCTCGGGCAAGCACGTCTTCTGCGAGAAACCGCTCGCGATCTCCGCCGACGCCGCCCGGGCCATGGTGGCGGCGTCGCACGAAGCCGATCGTGTGCTCGAGGTCGCCTTCAACCACCGCCGCCGCGCCGACGTGCAGTGGGCGCACCGCTATCTGCGCGAGACCGGCATCGGGCCGGTGTACCACGCGCGGGCGTCGTGGAAGCGGCGCTCGGGCATCCCCGGCCTCACCTCCTGGTTCACCTCGCGCGAGCTCGCCGGTGGCGGCGCGCTCATCGATCTCGGGCCGCACGTGATCGACTCCCTGCTCTACCTCCTCGGCGAACCGCGGGTCACGGCCGTGAGCGCCGTCGCGCACGGCCAGCTCGGGCGGGCGGGGTACGGCGCGATGGACAACCGCCAGCAGATGGCGGGGTCGGGCTCGTTCGAGGTAGAAGACCTCGTCTCGGCGCTCCTGCGGCTGGAGAACGGCGCGAGCGTCGCCCTCGAGATCAGCTGGGCAGGACACACCCAGGACGACGAGGACATCTCCATCGAGCTCCTCGGCGTCGACGCGGGCCTCCGTCTCTTCGTCCCGCGCTACAAGCCCCGCGACACCCTCTGGGTCTACCGCGACGAGGCGGGCGCTCCGGTGACGCTCCGGCCCGACGTCGTCGTGGCGGGCGGCGAGCACTCCCTCGTCATCCGGGAGTTCATCGACTTCGTGCGTTCGGGCGACTGGGCCGGCCATCACGGCGACTTCGCCCTGCATCGCACGGAGATCATCGATGCCTGCTACCGTTCGGCAGCCGAGGGACGAGAGGTGACCCTATGACCATCCGCGTGACCGTCTGGAACGAGAACCGCCACGAGCGCCGCATCGGCGAGCGCCCCGCCGAGCTCTATCCCGACGGGATGCACAGCGTCATCGCCGCCGGCCTCCGCGAGCTCCTCGGAGACGAGGTGGAGGTACGGACGGCGACGATGGAGCAGCCCGAGCACGGGCTGCCGGCGAACGTCGTCGACACCACCGACGTCCTGCTGTGGTGGGGCCATGAAGACCACCCGGGCGTCGACGACGCGGTCGTCGACCGCGTGCACGAGGCCGTCCTCGGCGGGATGGGCATGATCGTCCTCCACTCCGGCCACTACTCCAAGATCTTCCGCCGACTCATGGGCACCACCTGCTCGCTGCGGTGGCGCAACGACGGCGACCGCGAGATCGTGTGGACGGTCGCACCGCGGCATCCGATCGCCGAAGGCGTTCCCGACCCCCTCGTGATCGACCAGCAGGAGATGTACGGCGAGTTCTTCGACATCCCCGTTCCCGAGGAGCTGATCTTCCTCTCCTCGTTCTCCGGCGGCGAGGTCTTCCGCTCGGGAGCGACGTGGACCCGCGGCCACGGCCGGGTCTTCTACTTCTCGCCCGGCGATCAGGAGTACCCCGTCTACTACCACCCCGGCGTGCAGCGCGTGCTCGCCAACGCGGTGCGGTGGGCGGCGCCGGCGCAGCGCGGTCCGTCTCTCGACGCCACCCACCACCCGCGGGAGTGGTTCAGCGACTGACCCCGACCTGCAGCCCCTGCATGATGTATCGCGAGGCGAACGCGAGGAGCACGAGCGGCACCGATGCCGTGACGAACAGACCCGCCGACACCAGCGGCTGGTCGGTCACGAACCGTTCGCCGATCGTCGCCAGCGTCGGGGTGAGAAGCCACATCGACTGGTCGCGGATGAGGATGATCGCGAAGATCAGCTCGTTCCAGACGCCCAGGAACTGCAGCACCGCGAGGGTCGCGATGCCGCTGGAACCCATCGGCAGGACGATCGACCAGAGGGTGCGGAAGAGCCCCGCGCCGTCGATGCGCGCGGCCTCCATGACCTCGTCGGGGATGCCGCGGAAGGTGAGGGTGAGGAAGAAGGTCGCGAACGGCAGCCCCGTGGCGACGTAGACGAGGATCAGCCCGGCGTAGCCGCCGAGGCCCAACCGGGCCAGCAGCAGGTAGATCGGGATGATCAGCACCGGGCCCGGAATGAGCATCACCGACACGAACGTCGCGGTGATGTACTTCGCCCCGGGCACGGGCAGCTTCGCCAAGGCGTGGGCGGCGATCGTGGCGAGGATCAGCACGATGATCACCGACACGGTGGTGACGAACATGCTGTTGAGGAACGCCCGGCCGAGGCCGTACGAGTTGCCGAGGGTCGTGTAGTTCTCCAGCGTCCAGACACTCGGGAGGCCGAACGGGTCCTGCAGGTAGTCGGAGTTCGGGCGCAGTGATGTCACGATCACGAACCACAGCGGGTAGATGATCGAGATCGCGACGAGGCAGAGCGCGACGAAGATCGGCCACCGGACGCGCCGGCTGCTGAGACGGGTGCTGACGGCGTCGGTCATCAGTCCTCCTCCTGCAGGCGGAACACGCGGTTCTGGATGAGGGTCAGCACCCCGATGAAGAGGAACAGCACCACCGCGAGCGCCGCGCCCGACCCGAGGTTGCTGCTGGAGAAGGCGCGGAGGTAGACGAGGTAGTCGATCGTCGTCGTCTCGAAGCCGGGGCCACCTGCCGTCATCACGAAGATGAAGCCGAACAGCGACGTGAAGGTGTAGAGCACGTTGATGATGAAGACGAAGCCGAGAACACGACGGATGTTGGGAAGGGTGATGTACCACAGGCGCTTCCACCACCCGGCGCCGTCGATCGCCGCCGCCTCGAACACCGCGGGGTTGATCGAGGTGAGGCCGGCGAGGAGGAGGAGCGACTGGTAGCCGAAGCCCGACCACACCAGGGCGAGGACGATGATCGAGATCGCCAGCGTGCCGTTGGTGAAGAACTGGATGGGTTCCACGCCGAACAGGCCCAGCGCCTGGTTCACGCCGCCGTAGTACCCGAAGGCGTTCCGGAACATGATGCCGATGACGGCGACCGACAGGACGTTCGGCAGGAAGAAGATGACGCGGAAGAATCGCCAGCCGCGCACCCGCTCGAACAGCAGCACCGAGACGATGAGCGCCACGAAGATGACGAGCGGCACCGAGATGAGGAACTTCAGGTTGTTGAGGAACACCTGATGCACCACCGGGTCGGTCAGGAGCGCGGTGTAGTTGGCGAAGCCGTTCCACTCGAACTGCAGGCCGTTGGTGCGGGTGAAGGAGATGAAGACCGCGAAGGCGACGGGGAACGCCATGAAGCCGACGACCACGAGGAAGGCCGGCGCCACCGAGAACAGACCCACGAGGCGGTCACGCCGACGCAGCCCCCCGCGCTTGCGGTGCTGCTGGACCGTGGCCTCGATGATGGGCGCCTCGTCGGAGGCGCCCATCAACGAGCCTTCGAAGGCGGAAGTCACTGGTTGGCGATCTCCGCCTCGTACGACTCCGCCAGCTGTCGCACCGCGTCTTCCGGCGTGATCGACCCGAGGAAGACCCCGGCGTTCACCCGGTAGAAGAGGTCGATCGTCGCCTGCGGCATCACCGAGTCGAAGGCGAAGACGATGCCGTCGGTGGCCTCCTGCAGCTGCTCGAACTCCTGCTGCAGCAGCGGGTTCTCGATGAGCGAGGGATCGGCGTCGCGGTGGTTGGACGCCTGCGTCTGGTAGAGCTCCACGAACCGGTCCTGATTCTCGGGCTCCGCCAGGAACTGCAGGAACTCACCGGCCAGCTCCTTCTGGTCGGAGTAGTTCGTGATCGAGATCGCGATCTCCGGTCCGCCGGCCGCCATGTTGGGGTAGGGCGCATCCTCGAACATCGGGATGAAGAAGACGCTCACGTCCTCGCCGAAGGCGTCGACCATGTTGTTGTTCTCCCAGCTGCCGACGATGTAGTATGCGCCGTCGCCGCCGACGAAGCCCGCGGTGGACTCCCCGTTGGAGACCTGACCGGCGTCGGGGTTGGTGAGGCCGCTCGCGCCGAGTTCGGCGAACGCCTCGTAGGCCCTCACCATCGCCGGGTCATCGACGGGGATCTCCCCGGCGTACATCTGCGTGAAGGCCGACTCACCGAGTTCCCCACCCACGAGCGCGCTGATGATCCACGCCCCCACGTAGCCCTCGAGGTTGGCCATCCAGAACGGGTTGTAGTCGGTGTTGGCCGCGATCTGCTCGCCGTTGGCCATCAGCTCCTCCCACGAGGTGGGCGGGTCGGCCGGGTCGAGCCCCGCCTCTTCGAGCATCGCGTTGTTGGCGAAGACCGTGAAGAGATTCCCGGCGCCGTAGGGCATGCCGAGGATCGCCCCGTCCGGCGAGAAGCCTTCGCGGTTGACGTTGAAGCCCGCCATCGAGTCGATGATCTCCGGCGTCAGGTAGGGCTCGAGGTCTTCGAAGAACTCCGCGAACGAGATGGTGGGTCCGCCGGCGTACTGGATGCGGATGTCGGGACCGTCGCCGGCGATCGAGGCGGCCTGGAACTGCGCGCCGTTGGCCGAGATGTCGCCGCCCTGCTGGACGACGGTGACGGTCACCCCCGGGTTCTGCTCCTCGAACTCCGCCGCCATCTGGTCGATGAAGGAGTTCTCGACATCCGGCTCTCCGCTCTCGAGCGTCCGGCCGAGGATGCCGGTGTCCCAGATGACGAGCTCCTGACCGTCGGCCTCTCCGCCCCCACCGCCGGGAGCGCAGGCCGCGAGCGAGACGACGAGTCCTGTAGCGAGAACCAGCCCGCCGATCGCGCGTGTCTTCATTGCTGTGTCCTTCCTTGGATGCAACGCGCGACCGGCAGCTGCCGGTCGCGAGGTGAGCGCGCAGAAGGCGACGACGGTGTGCAGGCAGCCACGGCCGGAAAAGCCGGCGAGCTGCTCGGGCGTTGCGACATCTTCGTCCCATCCACATCGACTACCCGCGGGCCCGAAGGCGCCGCGTGGAGCCATTAGATCATACGTGATCGGCGCATCGCACGCATTGTTGCGGATCGGTTACCAACGCCTTGGCAAGTGGAAGCGGGATACATATGATGTAATCCGAGGCGGCAGACCGCAGTGTGGCTGTGTGCGCGCGAGGCCTCCGGTCATTCGTCCACGAGATGCGAAGGCGGCATCCCTTCATGAACCTCCCCGTCGTAGGAACCCTCGCATGAACATCGACACCGTCGACTTCTTCTACGCCTCCATGCCGGAGGTGACCCTCGAGGCGGACGGGAGCCAAGACGCCCTTCTCGTGCGCGTCACGGCGGACGGCCACGTGGGGTGGGGTGAATGCGAAGCATCGCCGCTCACCTCGATCGCGGCGTTCGTCACGCCCCGGTCGCACGGCGTCTGCCAGCCCGTGGCGGCGAGCGTCATCGGAGAGCGCATCGACTCCCCCGCCGACATCGCGCGGATCGCCCGCGCTGTCGAGCGCAACAGCATGGATCTGCTGCAAGCCGCCCACACCTGGTCGGGGATCGAGATCGCGCTCTGGGACCTCCTCGGCCGAATCCGTGACGAGCCGGTGTGGCGCCTTCTCGGGTACGACCGCAGCCACGGGAAGCTCCCGTACGCCTCCATGCTGTTCGGCGCCGATCCGCAGGCCACCCTCGACCGGGCGCGCGGGGCCCGCGCCGACGGCTTCCGGGCTCTGAAGTTCGGGTGGGGCTCATTCGGCACGGGGCCTGCCGCCGACGACGCCGAACACGTCGTCGCCGCCCGCGAAGGCCTCGGCGACGATGGCATCCTCCTCATCGACGCGGGCCAGATCTGGGGGGATGACACCGGCCCCGCGCTCGAACGCCTCCCGGCGCTCGAGGAGGCGCGGGTGACGTGGCTGGAAGAACCCTTCGTCCCGCACGCGTTCGTCTCCTACGCCGCCCTCGCTGACGCCGCGACCACCGTCGGGGTCGCGGGGGGTGAGGGGGCGCACACCGTGCACATGGCGACGAACCTCATCGATTACGGCGGCGTCCGCTTCATCCAGATCGACGCCGCCCGCATCGGCGGGATCGGCCCCGCTCTGGCCGTGGCCCGGCACGCCGTCGACCGCGGAGTCACCTTCGTCAATCACACCTTCACCTCGCATCTGGCCCTCTCGGCGTCGCTGCAGCCCTATGCCGGGCTCGCCGCTCACCGGATCGCCGAGTACCCGGTCGAGCCGAAGCCCGTCGCCCTGGCGATCTCGGCGCAGCACATCCGCCCCGACCACAACGGCGAGATCTTCGCTCCCGATGCCCCCGGCCTCGGCATCGACGTCGATCTCGGGGGCCTGCGGCCGTACCTGCGGAGCATCGAGATCCGCATCGACGACGCACCGGTGTACATCAGCCCCACGGCGGACACGCACGCACCTAAAGTGAACTCATCCCTGGGGGCATGAGGAGGTGACCGTGACCGAGACCCGCGACCTCGAGCACGGCTCGGGGTACACGATGCGCGGCTTGCAGGGCCGCGTCATCGAAGGGGTCGGTCGGGCGATCATCCGCGGCGACTATTCGCCCGGCGATCTGGTGCCCAAGGAGGCGGAGCTCACCGAGGCGTACGGCGTCAGCCGGACATCCGTCCGGGAAGGGATGCGGGTCCTCGCCGCGAAGGGCCTCGTCGACATCCGCCAGAAGATCGGCACCCGGGTCCGCCGAACCGAACAGTGGAACGTGTTCGACGCCGACATCCTCCGCTGGCACAGCGACGAGGGGAAGGGCGAAAGCATCCTCCGCGACCTCGTCGAGGTGCGTCAGATCATGGAGCCGCAAGCCGCGCGCCTGGCGGCCGGACGGGCGAGCATGGACGACCTCCGCCGGATGGAGGGCGCGCTCGGCGCCATGCGCGCGTCGACCACCGACCGGGAGTCGTACGCCCACGCCGACGTCGATTTCCACGTCGCGGTCTACGGCGCCTCGCACAACGTGCTCCTGCGGCAGTTCAGTGCGGTGATCGCCGATTTCATGTATCTGAGCTTCAGCGTGCAGCAGGAGACCGCCGCCGACGACGCGCGGTTCGCCGGCGACGTCGAGCAGCACGCCGCCGTGCTCCACGCCATTCACCGGGGACGCGGCGAGCAGGCCGCCGAAGCGATGCTCGATGTCGTGCTCGACGGCAAGTCGGCCCTCTTCCAGGCCCTCGGCGGGGCGCGCGGCGACACCCCGCCGTGAGCGAGGTCGTCGTGCTGACGGCCGGAGCGGCGCGCGCCGTCGTCCACCCGGCCGAGGGCGGCGTGGCCTCCCGGTTGCGCGTCGCCGGGGCATCCGTTCTCGCGCGCACGCCCTGGGCGGACGCCGTCCTTCCCGGCACCGAACCGGCGCCGGACGAGGCGTCGTGGGTGCAGCGCTGGCGCGGCGGGTGGCAATTGTGCTTCCCGAACGCCGGGCAGCCCGACCCCTCGGCGCGGCCGCCGCAAGCGTTCCACGGCAGCGCGTCCCAGACACCCTGGCAGCTTCGCGGCGCGGGAGCCGCGCACGTAGACCTCGAGTGGCGCGAGGCGGACGGGCTCGTGGCGTCGCGGCGGTGGACGCTCCACGCGGACGGCCTGAGCGCCCAGACGACCGCGCGCAACGAGGGCGCCGCGCCGCGTCGGCTGTCGGTGGCCGAGCACCTCATCCTCGGCGGGGACCTGATCCACGGCGGGGACCTGATTGTCGGCGGGGACCCTATTCTCGGCGGGGGCCCTGCGGCGCCGGTCGTCGCCGGGACCGCGGCACTCGTCATCGACGCCGGTGGCACGGTGGTGGAGCTCGACTACGACGGCGTCCCCAGCGGGAGGCGGTCGCCCTGGCCGGGCGACGGGTGGGATGTGGTCGACCATCGCACTCCCGCGCGGGTCACCGCACTGGAAAGACCCGAGCCTCGAGTCATCCGCGTCGTGGGGCCGGAGTTGACCGCGGAGATCTCCTGGACGGGCCTCGAGCACGCCCTGCTGTGGGAGGAGATCGGACAGACGATCGATCCGCCCTGGCACGGGCTCGTCCGCGCGCTCGGGGTCGAGCCGACGTCCGCCCCGCACGGCGCGGGAACCGCCCGCGACGAGGGCGCGATCACGCTCGAGCCGGGCGCCGAGCTGTCATGGGAGGCGCACCTGCGGGTGCAGCCGAGCACCGGGAACGAATCCGCCGAGAGAAGGGATGACCCATGACCGAGCGACCTCTGCGCTGCATCGTCACCGGGGCCGCGAACGGCATCGGGGCCGCGGTGGCCGAGCGGCTGGCGGCCGCCGGATCGGACGTCGCGGGGATCGACATCGAGGGTGCCGCGGGCGAGGTGCCGATCGTGGCCGCCGACCTCGGGGAGCGGCAGGCGCGAGCACGCGCCTTCGCGCGAGCGGTGGAGGCCCTCGGCGGGGTGGATGTCCTCGTCAACGCCGCCGGCGTCTTCCGCGCGGGGAGCGTTCTCGATTCCGCGCCCGCGGACTGGGAGCCGCTGTGGGCGGTCGACCTCGAAGCTCCCATCGATCTGATGCGGCTCGCCGCACCGATCCTCCGCGACCAGGGCTTCGGGCGGATCGTCAACATCACGAGCGTGCACGCCCGCACCGGGAGTCGCGGGTGCCTCGCGTACGACGTGGCGAAGGCGGGCCTCGAGGCGGCGACGCGGTCGGCGGCGCTGGACCTCGCCGCGCACGGGGTGCTCGTGAACGCCGTCGCCCCCGGCTTCGTGCGGACGCGGATGAGCCTCCTTCCCGATGGGCGCGACGAGACCGAGACCGAGGCGTTCCGGGCGACCTACGTCGATGCCGGCAAGCTGCCGCTCGCCCGGCCGGCCGAGCCCGCCGAGATCGCCGGCACAGTCGCCTTCCTCGCCTCCCGCGACAACACGTATGTCACCGGCCAGGTCCTGGTGGCCGACGGCGGGTTGACCGCGACGTTCTAGCGTTCGTCGCCGCGCCGTCGCTCACCGGACGCCGGCCCTTGCTACAGCGGGTACTGTCCGGGCTCGCGACGAAGGGTGATCCAGCGCGTTTCGGTGAACGCGTCGATGTTCGCCTGCACTCCGCCGTGGCGGGAACCCGTCCCCGAGGCGCCGGTGCCGCCGAAGGGCGCGTTCGCCTCGTCGTTGACCGTCTGATCGTTGATGTGGACGATGCCGGTCGGGATCCGCTGGGCCATGGCGAGCGCGGCCATCACATCGCGACTCACGATGCCGAGCGACAGCCCGTACTCGGTGGCGGCGGCGAGCTCGATCGCCTCGTCATCGGTGGAGAACGACACGACGGATGCCACGGGGCCGAAGACCTCGTCATGGTAGGCCGCGGCGTCCTTCGGCATGTGCGCCAGCACCGTCGGGCGATAGAAGAGCCCGTCGTACTCGCCACCGGCCCGGAGGTCCGCGCCCTGCGCGACCGCATCCTGCACCAGGGTGTGCACGCGGTCGCGCTGGACCTCGTCGATGAGCGGGCCGAGATGCACGGGACCCGCCGCCGGATCGCCCACCACCATCGCGTCGGCCTTCGCGCTCAGTTTCGCCACGTACTCCTCGAAGAGCGACTCGTGAACGATGTGCCGGCCGATCGTCATGCAGATCTGGCCCTGATGCAGGTAGGAGCCCCACGTCGCGAGGTTGACCGCCTGGTCGACGTCGGCGTCGTCACGGATGACGAACGCCGAATTGCCCCCGAGTTCGAGGTGCGCGCGGGTGAGGTGCCTGCCGGCGAGTTCGCCGACGATCCGGCCGGCGCGGGTGGAGCCGGTGAAGGCGACGACGGCGACATGCTGATCGGTCACGATCGCCTCGCCCACCTCTGCGCCGCCCGGCACGAGCTGCAGGAGGCCTGCGGGAAGCCCCGCCTCCTCGAAGATCCGCACCATCGAGACGCCGCCGGTCACCACGGTGCGCGGGTCGGGCTTGAGGAGCACGGCGTTGCCGAGGGCGAGCGCCGGCGCCACCGCGCGGATGCCGAGGATCAGGGGGACGTTGAACGGCGAGATCACCCCGACGACGCCGACCGGCACCTGCTGGGCCAGCGAGAGCCGCGGCTCTTCGCTGGAGAGGATCGAGCCGAGGGGCGCCGAGGGAAGCGCCGCGGCCTCGTAGCACTCGGCGGCGGTGACGTGCAGGGCGAAGCCCGCGAGCGGCGGGATGGCGCCGACCTCGCGGATGTTCCAGCCCATGATCTCTTCGGCGTGCGCCTCCCAGAGCTGCGCCGCCCGGCGGAGCACGGCCGCGCGTGCCGGATGCGGCGTGGCTGCCCACGCCTTCTGGGCCTTCGCGGCGCCGGCGGCCGCCCGGGCGACATCCGCCGCGGACGCGAGACCCACCGTCGCGATCGTCTCGCCGGTGGCGGGCGCGATCGAGGCGAGCTCACCTCCGCCACCGATGACCCATTCGCCGTCGATGTGGATGCGGCCGCGGAACGCGGCCTCGTCGATGAGGAGTGCTGTGGCCTCGGCCGTCGTGGACATCGTCGTTCCCCTTCCGTCACCGCGTGCTGCTCTGCACCGGCGATCGCTCGCTACATGGTTACACGTAAACGGGTTTCCCGCGAGGGTCGCGGGGTCGGCGGCGGCGGAAGGTCAGACCCGCAGGAGGCACGCCTCGGCGGCGACCCAGCCGAGCATGGCGCACTTCACCCGCATGACGTACTTGGCCACGCCGTGGAAGGCGGCCGCGTCCTCCAGCCGCTCCGGCGGCTCGGCGCCCGGCGAGCGCACCATGGTGCGGAAATCGTCGATGAGGGCGCGGGCGGTCGAGACATCCGTCCCCGTCAGCAGCTGCGTCATGACCGACGCCGACGCCATCGAGATGCTGCACCCCTGGCCCTCCCAGGCGAGGTCGGCGATGACCCCGTCGTCGACGACGAGGCCGAGCGTGATCTCGTCACCGCACGAGGGGTTCAGTTCGTGGTGGGTGATGGCGAAGCCGGAGACATCCGCGCGCCCGATCGGATGCCGGGAATGGTCGAGGATCACCTCGCGGTACAGGCTCTCCAGTTCGCTCATCGGTCTGCTCCGAAGAAGGCGCGCACCTCGGCGAGCGCCGCCGCGAAGCGGGCGACGTCGTCGGGTGAGGTGTAGACGTATGCGCTCGCGCGGGTGGTCGCGGTCACCCCGAGCCGGCGGTGCAGCGGCTGCGCGCAGTGGTGGCCGGTGCGCACCGTGATGCCGCGATCATCGAGGAACTGGCCGACGTCGTGGGCGTGCACGCCGTCGACGACGAAGCTGACGAGCGGGCCTCGCTCGGCGCCGGGATCGGGCCCGAAGAGGCGGACCCCGGGGGTCGCCGCCACGGCGTCGACGAGGAGTCCGGTCATCTCCCGCTCGTGGGCGGCGACGGCGTCGAGCCCGAGGGAGCGGAGATACTCGGATGCCGCGGCGAGCCCGACCGCCTGGCTCACCGGCTGCGTCCCGGCCTCGAAGCGCGCAGGGGCGGGGAGGAACTCCGCGGTCTCCATCGTCACGGTGGTGATCGTCGAGCCCCCGGTACGGGCGGGCGGCAGGAGGTCGAGAAGGTCCTTCCGCCCCCACAGCGCCCCGATACCGGTGGGCCCGAGCATCTTGTGGGAGGAGAACGCGGCGAAGTCGACGCCGAGAGCGGGAAGGTCGACCGGGTGATGCGGCACCGATTGGCATGCGTCGAGGACCGTCAGGGCGCCGGCGCGCCGGGCGATGTCGGCGATCTCGGGGACCGGGGCGACGAGGCCGGTGACGTTCGAGACGTGCGCGACCGCGATGAGGCGGGTGCGGTCGGTGACAGCGGCGGAGAGATCGTCGATGCCCCAGAGCCCCCGGTCGTCGACCGGCACCCAGCGGAGGTGGGCCCCGGTGCGGGCGGCGAGGCGCTGCCAGGGGAGGAGGTTCGCGTGGTGCTCGGCTTCGGTGACGAGGATCTCGTCGCCGGGGCCCAGCCCGAACCGGGCCCGGGCGCCGTCGCCGCCGAGACCGAGCGCGGCATCCGACATCCCGAGCGCCACGATGTTGATGGCGTCGGTGGCGTTCTCGGTCCAGACGATCTCGTCGGGCCTCGCGCCGACGAAGGCGGCGACGGTGGCGCGCGCGCTCTCGTACGCGACGGTGGCGGCGCCCGTCGCCATGCTCGAGCCGCGGTGCACGGCCGCGTACGAGGTCTCGACGAACGCCGTCTCGGCGTCGATCACCGCGCGGGGTCGCTGCGAGGTCGCCGCGGAGTCGAGGTAGCTGCGGCCCTCGTGCGCGGCGAGGAACGGGAAGTCGTCGCGGACCCGGTCGAGGAGGGGAATCATCACCCTCCAGTCTCTCTCGGATCGCGCGTCGGCGGGCGGGACGTCCGTGGGATGACGCGGTTATGCACGCAACCGGGGGTCTCGTTCCTCGAAGACCGGGCCGGGATGACGGGTGAACCACTCCAGCGCGGCGCCGGAGACGACGGACGGCGCCTCGAGCTGAGGGAAGTGTCCGACTCCGGGCAGGATCTGCAGGTCGTACGGCGCTGCGAACTCCGCCTCCTGCCCGCGCACCATCTGGGGAAGGGAGCATCCGTCCACGGCGCCGGTCAGAAACCGGGTCGGCACCCGGATCGCCGCGCCGTCGATCCGGAACCCCCCGCCCCGGTACATCTCGATCGGGTGCGGCATGCTCGCCGCCATGGTGGCCTTGACCCGAGCGCGGTGGTCGGCAGGCACGCGACCGGGCGGCGACCAGCGGTCCCAGAGCCGGTCGAGGTAGGCGAAGTCGTCCTTCCTCACTCGGCGCTCGGCGAGCCCCGGGAACTGGAAGCCGACGATGTACCGGCTCGCCCACAGTTGGCGAGGATGCCGGAGGGTGTTCCGGTTGATCGCGCGCGGGTGCGCGCCGGACAGCAGCACCGCCGATCGGAAGAGCCCGGGCGCCGCCGCCATCGCCGCGAAGGACAGCTGCGACCCGTAGTCGTGGGCGAGGAGGTGCACCGGCCGGCCGCCGTCCGCGGCTTCCGCCCACGCCAGCAGGTCGTCGCGCAGCGCGGCGTATCCGAGGTCGCCCTCGAGCGGAGAGGGCGAGTACCCGCGGAGGGAGGGCGCCACGACGCGGTATCCGGCCGCAGCGAGATCCGTCGCCACCCGGTCGTAGGTCGAGGCGTCGTCGGGGAAGCCGTGCAGCGCGAGGATCACGGGTCGCGGGGCGGCGCCGTCTCCTCCGCCGGGTTCGGTCACCCTCACGGCGAAGACGCCGCGCGCGGTCGTCAGGCGACGCTCGGCCGGCACCCTCACCGCACGACCTCCGCGGGCGGCGTGACCGGCTCGGCAACGACCGGGCGGCGGGGCGGAACGAGGACGACGCAGGCCACTGCGGTCACGGCGAGCACCGCGGCCGCCACCCACGAGGCGGACGCCAGACCCACGGCGAAGGCGTCCCGGGCGGCAGCAGCGATCTCCGCCCCGGCCGGCCCGAACACCTCAGCGGCGCCGATCGCGGCACCCGCACCCGAATCGACGACCTCGCGCGCAGGCTCGGGCAACGACGCGAGAGTCGGCGCGATCTCGTCCCGATAGCTCGACAGCAGCACGCTCGACAGGATCGCGATGCCGAGCACGCCGCCGACCTCCCGGGTGATGTCGTTCACCGCGCTCGCGATCGACCGCCGCTCGGCGGGCAATCCGTCGATGATGAGCTCGGTGCCGGGCGTGATCCCCATCCCGAACCCGACGCCGAAGATCGCCAGCCCCGCCGCGAGGACCCAGATCGACGCATCCGTCCCTTCCGCCAAGGTCCACGCGGCCACGGCGAAGCCGGCTGCCATGAGCATCAGTCCGAGGGCACCCGGAGCGCCCTGACCGAACCGCCGGGCGAGGGCCACGGAGACGCCGATCCCCGCTCCCACCCCCAACGGGATGACCAGCAGCGACAGGGCAGCCCCGAGCGGACTGAACTCCACGACGAGCTGCAGGTACTGGGGAGCGAGAACGAACAGGCCCAGCGAAGCGAAGAACTGCGCCGTCACGACGAGGGATCCCGCCGCGAGGCCGCGACGGCGGAACAGACGCACGTCGAGCGAGGGCTCCTTCGCCCGCAGTTGATGCACGATGAATCCCGCCACGCCGCCGACCCCCAGCACGAGCGCCGCGATCGTCAGCGGGTCATCCCACCCGCGCTTGGGACCCTCGATCACGCCGAACACGATCCCCGTGAGGGCGATCACCGACCACACCGCGGCGAGGGGGTCGGCGGAAAGGCGCCGGTTGCGATTCTGCGCGACGAGGATCAGAGAGGGGATGACGAGAAGCAGGGCCACCCCGCCGAAGAGAAGCTGCACACTCCCCCAGGGGAACCACTCGAGCAGCACACCCGCCACGATCGTGCCGCCGACGGCGCCGGCAGAGCTCACCCCCGACCACACGGCGATGGCGAACGTGCGGCGATCAGGCGGGTAGGCGTCGACGAGGGCGGAGAGGGTGACCGGGAAGACCGCCGCCGCTCCCGCGCCGGAAATCGCCCGGAGCGCGATGAACCAGGCGGGGTCGGGCGCGAAGGCGGACGCCACCGAGGCTGCGCCGAACACCGAGAGCCCCACGACGATGACGGTCCGGCGCCCGATCTTGTCGGCGAGGAGGCCCGCGGTCAGGAGGAAGGCGGCGAACGTCAGCGCGTACGCGTCGATGATCCACGTCAACTCCGACTGGTCGGCACCGAGATCGGCGGCGATGTCGGGGAGGGCGATGGCGAGCGCGGAGTTACCGGCGACGACGAGCGCCAGCGCCACGCAGAGTGTGAGGAGAAGGCCGCGGAGCATAACAGTCCCTTCGGATTCGGAATGATTCGGAATCCATACTGTTCCGATTCCATAGCGAAGTCAATAGACTGATCGCATGGCCAGCGAAGACTCCCGGGCGTTCGACGACATCGAGGACCTCGAGCGAGGTCGCACCGTCGCCCACGAGGTGAGCTGGGCGCTCCGCGCCCTGAATCGGGCGACCACCGACATGGACCGCGCGCTGGCCGAGCACATACGCCTGCGACCCATGGACTACGACGCGATCGGCCACCTCATGGAGTCCGAGCGTTCACCCCTCGGCACTCTCGAGTTGGCGGCGCGACTGCGCATCAGCCCCGGCTCCGCGACGGAGCTGGTCGACCGGCTCGAGCGCGCGGGCCACGTCACCCGCGAGCGCAGCCCCCATGACCGGCGCCGGGTGCAGGTCACCGTGCAGCCGCGTGCGGTCGGCCAGGTGATCGGGGGGCTCACGCCCCTGTTCGACGCGCTGGACGCGCTGGCCGAGGAGTACTCCCCCGCCGAGCAGCAGGCGATCACCGATTACCTCCGCAAGGCGGCCGATCGCACCCGGACGTTCATGGCGTCCCTGGATACTGATAACCTCCCTTCGTGACCCTGACGTGTCGTTGTTGTGAGTGAGCGCCCACCGGCGCGCCTTCGACGACCACTCACCTCCCGCCGCCACAAGCGGCCTACCTCAGGAACTCACGTTGCGCTACGCCTCCCACGTCGCCGAGCTCGTCGGCAACACGCCCCTCGTCCGGCTCAATCAGGTCGTCGGTGATCTGAAGCCCACGGTGCTCGCCAAGGTCGAGTACTTCAACCCCGGCGGATCGGTGAAAGACCGCATCGCCCGACGCATGATCGACGCCGCCGAAGCGAGCGGCGAACTGCAGCCGGGCGGCACCATCGTCGAAGCGACGAGCGGCAACACCGGCGTCGGCCTGGCGCTCGTCGCCCTTCAGCGCGGGTACCGCATGATCTTCGTCGTCCCCGACAAGTTCTCGGGCGAGAAGACCGCCGTGCTCCGCGCGTACGGCGCCGAGATCGTCACGACTCCGACGAACGTGCCCCCCGAGCATCCGGATTCGTACTACTCCGTGTCCGACCGGCTGGCCGCCGAGATCCCCGGTGCGTTCAAACCGAACCAGTTCGCCAACGCCAACGGCCCCCGCAGCCACTACGAGACGACCGGGCCGGAGATCTGGAACGACACCGACGGCCGCGTCACCCACTTCGTCGCCGGCATCGGCACGGGCGGCACCATCACCGGGTCGGGGCGCTACCTGAAGGATGTCTCCGACGGCCGCGTCCAGGTGATCGGCGCCGACCCCGAGGGGTCGATCTACTCGGGCGGCCCGGTGCACGGCTACCTCGTCGAAGGCGTCGGCGAGGACTTCTGGCCCTCCACCTTCGACCCCACGGTCGTCGACCGCTACGAGCGGGTGGACGACCGCGAGTCGTTCGAGATGACCCGCCGGCTCGCCCGGGAGGAAGGGCTCCTCGTCGGCGGGTCGTGCGGCATGGCCGTGGTCGCGGCGCTGCGCACCGCGCGCGACCTCTCGGAAGACGACGTGGTGGTGGTGGTCCTCCCCGACTCGGGACGCGGCTATATCAGCAAGATCTTCGATGACGAATGGATGACGAGGAACCTCTCATGACCGTCGACCCCACCCGCCACGGCTTCGACAGCCTCGCCGTGCACGCCGGCCAGGAGTTCGACCCGACGACGGGCGCCGTCATCCCGCCGGTGCACTTCTCCACGACCTTCGCCCAGGACGGCATCGGCGGACTCCGCCAGGGTTACGAGTACGGCCGGAGCGGCAACCCCACCCGTACGGCGCTGCAGCGCCAGCTCGCCGCACTCGAGGGCGGCGCCCACGCGTTCTCGTTCTCGTCGGGCCTCGCCGCCGAAGACGCGCTGCTGCGCGCGACCCTGAAGCCCGGCGACAGCGTGGTGCTCGGCAACGACGTCTACGGCGGAACGCATCGGCTCATCTCCCGGGTCCTCGGGCCGTGGGGAGTCGATCTGCGGGTCGTCGACATGGCCGACCTCGACGCGGTGCGGGCGGCCCTCGCCGAGCGACCGGCGCGCCTGCTCTGGGTCGAGACGCCGTCCAATCCGCTGCTGAAGATCACCGACATCCACGAGCTCTCCGGCATCGGGCACGCCGCCGGCTCCCTCGTCGTCGTCGACAACACCTTCGCCACCCCGGCGCTGCAGCGGCCGCTGACCCTCGGCGCGGACGTCGTCGTGCACTCGGTGACGAAGTACCTCGGCGGTCACTCCGACGTCGTCGGCGGCGCCCTGGTGCTCAGCGACGACGCCCTCGCCGAGCAGCTCGGCTTCCTGCAGTTCGCCGTCGGGGCGGTGTCGGGGCCGATGGACGCCTGGCTCGCCTCGCGCGGCATCAAGACACTCGGGATCCGGATGCAGCGGCACAGCCAGAATGCCGCCGCGGTGGCGGCATTCCTGCAGCGGCATCCGCTCGTCACCCAGGTGTACTACCCGGGGCTTCCCGAACACCCGGGCCACGAGATCGCCGCCCGCCAGATGTCGGAGTTCGGCGGGATCGTGTCGGTCGCGTTCGAATCCGGCGAGATCGCTCGGCGCTTCGCCGAGTCGACGGAACTGTTCCAGCTCGCCGAATCCCTCGGAGGCGTGGAGTCGCTGGTGAACTACCCCGATGCGATGACGCACGCCTCGGTGCGCGGCACCGACGCGGCGGTTCCGGTCGAGGTCGTCCGACTCTCCGTCGGTATCGAAGAAGCCGACGATCTCGTCGCCGACGTCGAGCAGGCACTGCGCGCCGCGACCCGCTGAATCACACCATCGCGCCGCGGGCGAGTCGGATCTCGCGTCGGCCCGGGGTGCTGGCGGCCCACCCCGAGCGGATGACCCGGAGGGCGTCGGCCACCACTTCGAGCCCGTCGTCATAGGGCGCCCGCCAGATCGCCAGCATGTCGGCGACGGGCTCGGCGAGCACGGAGCGCGAGAAGGCCTCGATCCCGAATCGGCCCTGGTACCCGTCGTCGAGCGCTTGACGCACGATCCGAGGGATGTCGACGGCCCCGCCCGACAGCGCGCCCCGCCCGGACTGACCGAGCTCGAGGTACGCCAGTCGGGGCAACGCCTGCCGGATGGCGCTCGACAGGTCGGACTCCTCCACCGCCATGTGGAAGGTGTCCAGGTGGATGCGCAGATTCTCCGACCCGCTCGCCTCAGCGAACCACATCGCCTCCGCGGCGGTGTTGACCGCCGAGGTCTCGTACCGGTTCAGCACCTCGAAGGTCATGACGATGCCCTCCGCGGCGGCGGCGTCGGCGACCCCGCCCACCAGACGTGCCGCCTCTTCCATCCGGTGCCGGGGCACCGGAGCGCCGGGCGACCCGAACAATCCGTACGGGACGCTGTTCATCTGGTCGCCGCCGAGCGCCGCGGTCAGGCGCACCATCTCCCGGAGCGCCGCAGCACCGGCGGCGCGCTCGTCGGGGTCGTCCGCGGCGACATTGGCCCCGGGAGCCTGTCCGGCGATGGTGACCGGTGTCACCCCCGCATGGGCGAGGATGCCCGCCAGAGCCGCGGCGTCGGTGGAGCGCGGATCGAGCGGCGGCAGGACCACGCGCCGGATGCCGAGGTCGACGAGCGGCGGCAGCGCCTGCGCGAGGCGGGCAGGGGAGGCATCGGCGACCAGGACGTTCAGGTGACAGGCGACGTCGAGCGTCATCTCGACGTCTGCGGCATGCGTCGTCATCAGAACACCGGAAGGTCCAGCCGCTGCTTGAACACCGAGTACCCGTCGTCCACGTGCACCACCGTGCCGTTGATGACGTTCGCCTCGTCGGAGGCGAGGAACGCCACCACATCGGCGATCTCCGACGGCTGCGTCATCCTGTTGCGCAGCTGCTCCGACGCGAAGACGGTCTTCAGCTCGTCGCTGAACTGGTTGATGATCGCCGTGCCCACGCGTCCGGGCGTGATGGCGACGACGCGGATCCCGTGTTCGGCGAGCTCGTACGCCGCCGACCGGGTGAAGGAGATGACCGCTGCCTTCGCCGCGCTGTAGCTGAAGGCGAGCTCTGCGGCCTGCTCGCCGTAGATCGAGGAGGTGTTGATGATGACGCCGGGCGTCCCCTGGTCGCGGAACTGCCGCGCTGCGGCGAGGATGCCGTAGTAGACCCCGTCCTGGTCGACGCGGATCATCGGCACGTAGTCCTTCTCGGGATCATGGTCGAGCAGCGGCGCACCACCGGCGATACCGGCGTTGTTGAAGATGACATCGATCTTCCCGAACGTCGCGACGGCGGCGGCCACCATGGCCTCGACCTGGGCGAAGTCGGACACGTCGACCCGATAGGCCGCCGTCATGCCGGGATGACCCGCCGCGTCGATCTCGGCGACCGCGCGGTTCGCGGCATCTTCGGAGATGTCGGCGATGAGCACGCGGGCTCCCTCGCGGACGAATGCATCGACGGTCGCGCGGCCGATGCCGCTGGCACCGCCGGTGATGATGGCGACTTTGCCTTCCAGGCGCATGAGAGTCCTTTCGTGGATGGGGTCCTCGGGGGCGGGACGAGAGAAGCCCGCCCCCGAGGAGATCGCGTCAGCCCAGCTGGTCGGACGGTGTGATGTCGTCGGCGTTCTCGGCGGTGACCAGCATCGTGGCCTCCTCCTCGAAGTTGTTCGACGGCGCGTTGCCCGACGAGCGCCACTCGGCGATGGCGTCGAGGACCGCGTCGTTGATCAGCGGCCACGGCTGCTCGACGGTGGCGAGCATCGTGCCGGCCTTCACCGCCGCGATCGCTTCGCTCGTGGCATCCACACCGGTCACCGCGACTGTCGCGCCGGCTTCGGTGACCGCCTGCACGGCGCCCAGCGCCGCGTCGTCCCAGCCGACCCACACCGCGTCCAGCCCGTCGGGGTTGGCCGAGAGGTAGTCGGCGACGAGCGCGAGGGCTTCGGTGCGGCCCGTGGCGGGCGAGACGACCTGTTGGATCTCCCCGCCGGCGAGGGTGGCGCCGCCGGCCTCGACGGCCTCCGCGGCGAGCGCGGCGCGCGTGCGGATACCCGCGTGCGGGTCGTGCCCGATCACCATGATGTTCTTGCCCTCCAGGCCTCCGATCGCGTCGGAGATCGCGCCCATGGTCTGGTCGACGATGCCCTGCTGATCGGTGGTGATGTTGAGCGCGTACGCGTCGGTGGGCTCGACGCCGGCGTCGATGGCGAACATCGGGATGCCCGCGTCCTTGACCGCGGTCACGATCGAGCCGATCGAGGCGACGTCGGTGTAGCCGTTGTAGACGAGGTCGGCGCCCTGACCGATCGCGCTTTCGACGGCCGGGTTCATCTTCTGGAAGTCGAAGTCGCCCTGCACCATCGTGAGGTCCCAGCCGAGCTCGTCGGCCTGTTCTTCGACCGCCTTGACCCACCACGCGCCGATCGGCGTCTGGTTGCCCGAGGTGAACGCGACGACGCGCAACGGCTCGCTGCCGTCGCCTCCGTCGCCCCCTCCCCCGGTGCTTCCTCCGCCGGAGCCACCGGCGCATCCGGCGAGCGCCAACGCGCCGGCCACGGTGAGGACTGCGAATGCCCTGATTCTGTTACGCACTTCTCTACTCCTTTGTGATGGTTGCGTTTTCTCGGTGCCCCGGCGCGGGTTCGCCAGGCGGGTGAGAACGGCTAGCGTTCTCGGTTCTTGAACGAGCTGAGGGTGACCGCGGCGATGATGATGATTCCGGTGACGACCTGCTGCACGTAGGCGTTCACCCCCAGGATGTTCAGGCCGTTGCTCATGACGCCGATGATCGCGACGCCGACCATCGTGCCGACGATGTTCGCCGCGCCCGAGCGCACGATCGTCATGCCGAGGAAAACTGCGGCGACGGAGAACATGAGGTTGTCCTCGCCCTGCACGGCGCTGGCGCTGCCGAGCCGCGCGGCGAGGAGCACCCCGCCGACCGCCGAGACGAGCCCCGCGACGGAGAAGGCGAGGAAGCGGGCGCGCTTGACGTTCACACCCGACAGCCGCGACACCTCGGCGTTGCCGCCGATGGCGTACCAGCGGCGTCCGAGGGTGGTGTAGCGGAGGATGAACCAGAGCACGGCCGACAGCGCGATCGCGATGAACACCGGCAGCGGGATCTCGAGGAATCGGCCCTGGCCGAGTGCGTTGAACTCCGGCGGCAGGTTGAACAGCGTGGTGCCCTGGGTGACGAGGAACGCCAGGCCGATGACGGAGGTCATCGTCGCCAGCGTCGCGACGAACGCCGAGAGATTGAGGAAGGCGACGAGCGCGCCGTTCACCATTCCGATCAGCAGTCCGACGAGGAGCGCGATCGCGATCGCCGGCATGACCGGCACCCCCTGCAGCATCAGGGATGCCGCCACGGCGCCCGCCAGCGCCGAGGTCGCCGCCACCGACAGGTCGAAGTCGCCGACGACCATGACGATGGTCTGCGCCCCGGCGATGATGGCGAGGATCGACACCTGATAGAGGATGTTGCGGACGTTGGTGAAGGTGAGGAAGACGTCGGGGCGCATGGCGAAGAAGAAGATGACCAGGAGAATCAGCGCGACGACCGTCCCTCCCTGCATCAAGCGGGTGCCCACGTTCCGCGCATGCCCGGCAACCATCACGGTGCCGGTGCGCTCCTTCTCAGTGGTGGTCATCTCAGACCGCCTTTCCGTAGCAGTAGGACAGGAGGATCTCGTCGTCAGCGCCCTCGGCCGGCACCTCGCCCGAGACATGGCCCTCGTGGAGGATCACGATGCGGTCGCTCATCCCGATCAGTTCGGGAAGCTCGGAACTGACGGCGATGACCGCGGTGCCCTGCGCCGCGAGTTTCCGGATGAGGCGGTAGATCTCCGCCTTGGTGCCGACGTCGATGCCGCGGGTGGGTTCGTCCATGAGCAGCACGCGGGGATTGCGGGCGAGCATCTTCGCGAGGACCACCTTCTGCTGGTTGCCGCCCGACAGTTCGCTGACGTGCTGGCGGGGGCTCCGTGCCTTGATGCGGAGGTCGGCGATCCCGCGTTTGGCGATATCGGCGACCCGTGCGCCCGGGACGTAGCCGCCCGCGCTGACGGTGGGGAGGTTGGCCAGGGTGATGTTGTCCTGGATGGAGGCGCCGAGGATGACTCCCTGGCTCCGTCGCTCCTCGGGCACGAGCGCGATACCCGCCTCCAGCGCCCGCCCGACGCCGCCGCGGTGCGGGAGGACCGTGTCGCCGACGGCGATCTCGCCCGCCGTGTGGCGCTGCGCCCCGGCGAGAAGACGCAGCAGCTCGCTCCGGCCGGAGCCCGCGAGCCCGCCGATGCCGAGCACCTCGCCCTGATGAACGGTGAACGACACGTTCGACACGCGTCGTCCGCTGAGCCCGGTGACACGCATCGCCGGCGTCGCGGTCGTCGTGCCGCGCTCGGGGTAGAGGGCGTCGGGCGAACGTCCGACCATCAGCGAGATGACCTCGTCGATGTGCGACTCGGCGACCGGCTTGGTGATGATCGTCTCGCCGTTGCGCATGATCGTCAGGCGATCGCAGAGCTCGAAGACCTCCTCGAGGCGATGGGAGACGTAGACGATCGACACCCCCTCGTCGCGGAGCGACCGGAGCACCGCGAACAGGTCGCGGATCTCGGTGTCGGTCAGCGACGCGGTCGGCTCGTCGAGGATGAGGACCCGCGCGTCGGTGGCGAGCGCCCGGGCGAACGCGACCATCGTCTGCTGGACCGGTGAGAGCTCGCCCGCCAAGCGTCCGAGCGGGATCTTCTGGTTGATGCGCTGGAGCTGCTCCTTCGCCTTCTTGCGCAGGTGCGCCCACCGGACGAGTCCCGCCACGCTCGGTGTCTCCTCCCCGAGGAGGATGTTCTCGGCGACGCTGATGGACGGGACGATCGACAGCTCCTGGTAGAGCGCGACGATGCCCGCACGGTTGGCCGCTCGGACGTTGGCGAACTGCACGTCGTCGCCGTTCAGCCGGATCGTTCCCGCGTCGGGTTCGTGGATGCCGGTGATGATCTTGATGAGGGTGGACTTGCCCGCGCCGTTCTCACCGAGGAGCGCGTGGATCTCTCCCGGGCGGACCTCGAGCCGCGCGCCGCTCAGGGCGTGCACACCCTCGAAACGTTTGACGATGCCGCTCACCTCGAGGGTCGGGGCGGGGGCGGTGGCCGCCGTCGTCTCGGAACGCTCTTCCACGGTCGTCATGCTCCTCAGCTCCCGTCGGGGATGTCGTTGCACCGGATGAGGACCTTCGGGTGTCGGCCGCTCAGATGCTCGGCGAAGGCGTCGACGGCGTCGTCGAGGTCGTAGACCGCCCGGGTGAAATCGTCGAGCTGAAGGTGAGGGAGGAGCTGGACGGCGCGCGGGAAGGCGTACGGCGAGACGAAGACACCGGTGAGGGTGAGCTCTTTGAGGTAGAGGTACGACGAGAGGTTGAGCGGCATCTCGTAGTCGGCCGGATACATCGCCCCGTAGATGACCGTCGCCCCGTGCGCGGCGAGGTCGAGGAGGCCCCCGACCGCGCGGGTCGACCCGGATGCGTCGACGACGACGTCGAAACCCCTGCCGTCGGTGATCGCCGCGGCGCGGGCCGCCTGATCCTCGCCGACGGGATCGATCACGTGATCCGCGCCGGTGCGCAGGGCCATCTCGCGCCGCTCGAGGATCGGCTCGATCAGGGTGAGGGAGGTCGCCCCGTGCCGTTTCAGCACCTGCAGGGCGAGCTGCCCGATCGGGCCGCCCCCGCAGACGGCCACCCGATCGCCGACGCGCAACCGGGTCTTGTCGGCGATCCGCACCGCCACCGAGACCGGCTCCAGCAGAGCACCCTGACGGAGGGTCACGCCGTCGGGCAGCCGGTACACCTGCGACTCGTGCCACGTGACGGTCTCGGCCATCCCGGGCCGGTTGTACTCCTGGATGAACGCGCAGAACTGCTGCCGCCCATCGCGACAGGCGAGGCACGTGCCGCAGAACCGGAGGAAGTTTCCGGCGACGCGGTCGCCCACCTGCAGCCCGGTCCGATGCGCCCGCTCCCCGAGCGCCTCGATCACTCCCGAGATCTCATGACCGAGCCCGATCGGCACCTCGGTGCCGAAGTAGCCCTCGGCGACGTGGGGGTCCGACCCGCAGATCCCCGCGTAGGCGACGCGGATGCGGACGTCTTCGGGGCCGAGGGCCTGGGCCGGGAAGTCGGCCAGACCGATCCGCCCGCGAGCCGCCTCATCGGCGGCGCGCAGGTCTCCCACCCGGGTGACGGCGACTGTCTTCATCGTGGTCTTCCCCCGCCGCCCTCAGGCCGCGTGCGCTCGGCGGATGGCGGAGACCGTGGCTGCCAAGCCGTAGCCGTGCTTGTCGCGGAGCTGCTCGTCCTCTCCGAAGCCGGCGTAGACCTGCGGGATCCCGAGCCGCTCGAACGACTGGAGGTGCACGCGCCGGTCGGCGAGCACGTCCGCGATGCGGGACGCCAACCCTCCGTAGGCGAGGTGATCCTCGAGGACGACGAACCGTCCATCCGTGCGCTCGGCGGAGTCGACGATCAGCTCCTCATCGATCGGCTTGAGGGTGAACATGTCGACCACGCGCACGGAGATCCCGGCCTCGCCGACCTGCTCGGCCGCGGCGAGCGCCTGGGCGACCGTCGTGCCGTGGGTGAACAGCGTGACATCCGATCCGTCACGGGCGATGATGCCCTTGCCGATCCGGATGTCGTGCTGCCCCGGCTCGTAGAGGACCATGTCCTTCTTCCCCACGGCGAGGCGGATGTACAGGGGTCCGGTCATGCTCATCGACTGCCGGATCACCTCACCGACCATGAGGGGGTCGCCGATCGAGGTCACCGTCATGTTGGTGAGCGCCGACATCAGGGCGAGGTCTTCGACGGCGTAGTGGGTGGAGCCGCCGTTGCCGACTAGGCCGCCGTGCGTGCCGATGATCTTCACCGGGAGATTCGGATAGCAGACGTCTGTGCGGATCTGCTCGAGAGCCCGCATGCTGAGGAAGGGCAGCATGCCCGAGACGACGGGGATGTTGCCGTCGTAGGCGAGCCCGGCTGCGATGCCGACACACGCCTGTTCCGCGAGGCCGACGTCGATGAAGCGGTCGGGGAAGCGGTCGCGGAACTCCACCAGGGTCGCGCCGATGTCCGGGGTCAGGACGAAGAGGTTCTCGCGGTCCTCGCCGAGCTCGGCGAGGGTGGTGCCGATGACCGAGCGAGCGCCGAGGAACTCGCCGAAGGTGAAGGTGACAGGCATCAGACGCTCTCCTTCGCACGAGTCGCCTCGAGCGCGGCCAGCGCCCGCTCGAGATCGGCGGCGCCGAGCGAGCCGGCATGCCAGGCGAGGTTCCGCTCCATGAAGTCGACGCCCTTGCCCTTGACGGTGTCGCAGATGACCACGGTGGGAACCTCGCTCGAGGGGTCGGGAAGACCGTCGACGGCGGCGACGAGAGCGGCCATGTCGTGGCCGTCGACCTCGACGACGTTCCAGCCGAACGCCCGCCACTTATCGGGGTACGGCTCGAACATCACCCGCTCCTCGGCGAAGCTGGTCATGAGCTGCTTGTTGCGGTCGACGAAGGCGACGAGATTTCCGAGCCGGTTGCTCCGCGCCGCCATGACGGCTTCCCACACCGAGCCCTCGCCGGTCTCCCCGTCGCCGAGGAGCGTCACGACCCGGTGGGATTCGCCCCGGTGCCGGGCACCGAGCGCCATCCCGACGGCGAGCGGGAGCCCGTGGCCGAGCGACCCGGTGGAGCACTCCACTCCGGGAAGCTGCACCTTGCACGGGTGCATGCCGTAAGCGCTGTCGAGCTGACCGTAGGTGGCGACGATGTCGTCGTACTCGAAGAAGCCGCGGATCGCCATCGCGATGTACATGCAGACCGCGGCGTGCCCCTTGCTGAGGACGAAGCGGTCCCGCTCCGGGTTGACGATGTCGGACGGGTCGACGCGCAGCCCGTAGCTGAACAACACGGTCAGGATGTCCGCAGCGGAGAGGTCCCCGCCGATGTGGACGGCTCCCTCGTATGTGCCGCAGAGCTGCAGGAGCTTCGAACGAAGCTCGAACGCGAGGTCTTCCAGCTCAGCGACGCTGTGCTCTCGACCGGCGACCAGGGTCGGCGAACTCACCACATGACTCCTCATTGAATGACACGGTGTCTCTCGGATCGGCCGTCGTCGGCCGCTCACTTCCCTTCGTCGGAAGGGATGTCGGCGAAGCTACCACCGACTCATTTACAAGTAAAGAGGGATGCACGTAAACTGCGGGCACGGTCTTTCGCATCCGCGGCCCGCAGTGACGCGGGGTGTTGCACAATGACCGGGAACCAGAACGCACAGAGAGGTGAGTTTCAGTCATGACAGATGTATTGACGTCGGCAGGAGTGTCGACGGGCCTGTTCATCGGCGGGGAGGAGCGGTTCACGGATGACGTGCTGACCGTGGCCGACCCGGCGAAGCCGGGAGCGGTCGTCGGCACCGCCGCGGCCGCCTCCGCCTCCGACGTCGCGGACGCCGTCGCCGCGGCGAAGGCGGCGTTCCCCTCCTGGGCGGCGATGGGTGCGCAGGAGCGCGCGCGCCTGATGACCGAAGCGATCGCCGGTATCGCCGACGACCGCGATGCCGACGCGGCGATCCTCTCGCAGGAGAACGGCAAGATCCGGTTCGAGTCGTGGGTCGACGCCCTCGTCTTCGAGATCCGCTGGAACCTCGCCCTGATGCTCGCCGACGAGGTCGAGAAGGGACACACCCTCCCGGTCGTCCCCGGCGCGATCCCGGTGAACACCGAGGTGTCGTACCAGCCGCTCGGCGTGGTGACCGTGATCGTCCCCTTCAACTGGCCGATTGCGATCCTCGGCGCCTCGCTCCCCCACGCGCTGCTGGCCGGAAACACCGCGATCGTCAAGCCTCCGCCCTCGGCCCCGCTCGCCACGACGCGTGTCGTCCAGCGCGTTGCCGAGAAACTGCCGCCGGGCGTGCTGAACGTCGTCACCGGTCGTGACGAGAACATGTCGGGGCTCATCCAGAATCCCGACATCGCCAAGGTCTGCTTCACCGGGTCGGTCAACGGCGGCAAGCGCATCATGGAATTGGCTTCGAAGACCCTCACGCGCGTGACGCTCGAACTCGGTGGCAACGATGCGGCGGTCTTCCTCGAGGACGCCATCCTCGACGACACCCACCTCGACCGGCTGTATGCCGCGGTCTTCGACACCACCGGCCAGATCTGCATGAACGCCAAGCGGGTGTACGTGCACCGGTCGCGGATGGACGAAGTGGTCGCCGGCCTCTCCGCCCGCCTCGACAAAGCGGTCATCGGGTACGGCCTCGACGAGGGCACGACGATGGGTCCGCTCCACCAGTCCGCGCAGAAGGCGTTCGTCGAGGAGATCGTCCAGGAGGCCAAGGACGCCGGCGCCGACGTCCGCGAGTTCGGCCGGCTTCCCACCGGCGACCTCGAGGGCGGCAACTTCCTGCGCCCGGCGATCGTGATCGACCCCGACCCGTCGCTGCGCGTGGTCACTCAGGAGCAGTTCGGGCCGGTCATCCCCATCATCCCGTTCGACAGCGAGGAGGAGGCGGTCCGCCTCGCGAACGACACCTGGGGAGGGCTTTGCGGGTCGGTCTGGAGTGCGAGCGACGCGTCGGCGCAGCGGGTCGGATCGCAGCTGGTCTGCGGGTACGTGTGGGTGAACGACCACGGTGCGACCCGGCTCGACCTGCGCGCGCCGTTCGGCGGCATGAAGCAATCCGGCTTCGGCCGGGAGCAGGGCATCGAGGGGGTGCGGGCGTTCCAGGACACCCGCTCCATCGCTACCATCGACCCCGAAGCCCTTGCCGGCATGGCCCACTGATCACCGCATCACGGGATCCGGCCCGCACGGGCCGGATCCCGTTGTGTCCGACCGCACCGACAGACCCGGTGCCCAGGAAAGGACTGTTCGATGGCTTCCGCCCCGATCGCCGCACCGACGGCGACCAGCGACACCGACTCCGCCCCGGCCGACGTGGTGACCGAGGCGCTCGACGAGGTCATCGACCCGGACGAGTTCACTCCGCGCCTGCTCGCGCTGTTGTCCAATGCCCTCGTCTTCCGGGAATCGCATGAACTGCGTCGCCAGTTCAAGCTCGGGACCAACGAGTGGCGGGTCATCTCGGCGCTGTCGCTGCGACCGGGGATGGCGGCCACCGAGGTGTGCGACTTCCTGGGGATGAACAAATCCGTCGTCTCACGGGCGGTGACCCGGCTGCAGTTACGGAAACTCATCGTGCTGAGCGACGGACCCCGCGGTTCGCGGCCCCTCTACCTCACGCATGCCGGCGCCGACATGCACGACCGGATGCTGCCGGTGTCGCTGCGTGGCCAGGAGATCATCACCGAGGGAATGGCGGCGGGGGAGGTCGCGGCGCTGAACGAGCTCCTTCGCGGAATGCTCGCCCGGATCCGCGACGACGCGGCGCTGCAGGGTGCGAGCGGGTCACCCAGCCAGTACCCGATCGACTGAGGAAACGTCAGCGGCCCCGGCATCCGTTCCGGATGCCGGGGCCGCTGTTGTGAAATCGGGGAGCCTTACTTGAAGGCGTCCTTGACGTTCTCGCCCGCCTGCTTCACGTTGGCTTTGGTCTGGTCGCCCTGACCTTCGGCCTCGAGGCGCTCGTTGTCGGTTGCCCGACCCACGCCCTCCTTGGCCTTACCGGAGAGCTCTTCGGCGGCGTTCTTGATCTTGTCATCGAGTCCCATAGGGTGCTCCTTTCGTCCGCGAATACCTCGACGCTACGCCGCTCGCGGGTGACGCACAGGCTCTTGCGGAGCGCTTCGATGTGCGTTACTGCCAGAGCTCGGCTTCGGTCTTGAGGTACTGCCGCTGCAGCCACGCGCCGAAGCGCGGCACCGCCAGGCAGCTCGCCCTGTCCCGACAGCCGGCGATCACCGGGTCATCCTGCGCATAGGCCCCGAAGGCGGCGACCTTTCGATCGAGCACCTCTCCTGTGACGTTCACCGGCCACGACGCGCTCTGATAGCCGATCGCGTAGAAGATCTGCCCACCCGGCACGGCGGCATCCTGCCACGCCCCCCGTGTCAATACGCCGGTGATCGCATGGTCGGCATGGTCGCCTTTGGCGTAGGCGTGCGCGCTCCCCGGCACATGCGTCAGGAAGGTCGTCGGGGCGAAGCCGGCGATCAACTCCGTGACCGAACCCTTGATCTGGCTCCAGGTGAGCGACGCCGAACGTGACAGCGTCGGAAGAGCCGGGATCTTGTCGGCGGCGAGCTTGGCGAGACTCACCTCGCCGCTGGCGGGATACCCCTGGCCGTAGAGGTTGCCGTCGGGGAGGCCGAAGAAGACCAGCGAGATGCGATCGGTGTCGGCCGGATGCCACACGGTGACAGCAGCACCGGTAGCGAGCGTCGCCGGGAACGACACCCACTCGCCGGGCTCCGCCCCGCGCATGACGTCGTACGCGCGCATGATGCCGTGCTCACGGCCGGCGGAGTAGTCGGGCCCGCGGCCGGCATCGCCGGCGGTGAGGAAGACGCTCCGGACGCACTGCCCGGCGGCGATCGCGTCGGAGATCTGCGAACCCACGAAGAGGAGGTCGTCGTCGTAGTGCGCCCAGACCGACATCGTCTTCGCGCCCTCGCAGACCGGGTAAAGCGGATCCGCGGGCGGAGCCGCGGGCGCCGGAGGCGGCGGAGCCGCGGTCACCGTCGGGGCGGGAAGGACCTCAGCGGGAGGCGGTGGAGCGGGCGCCACAGTGCTATCGGCGGCGACGGGATGCTGCGTCGGTGCGGCGAGTCGGCCGCCCCACGCCGTCGCGACGGCGACGGTCGTCGAGACCACCAACGGCACCGCTGCGGCGATCAGCAGTGCCAGCACCACGAAACACGCGGCCCACGCCACGCGTCGCCCTCGTGCACGGCCTTCGTGCACCGACGTCCTCCCCCAGTCCGCACCGCGTCTCCCCCGCGATGCGCCCGTCCATCATGCCAGAAAGCGGCGCCCCGGCCGTGTGTGGGCACGGCCGGGGCGTCGGACGGGCTCTCTGCGTGGGCGGCGCGCCCTATGGAGCCCCCATGTGTTCGTCGCCCGGGCCGGATCGGATGGGAAGCCTGCCCGCGCGGCGGGCCGCGAACGACCCGGTGGACGAGGAGATCAGCTGAGCGCGCCCGGAAGCGGCTGCGCCTGCGGCGCGGACGCCGGCTCGGGTGCACCGGGCAGCGCGGGCGCGAGATCGGGCAGGAAACTCAGCGCGCACGACGGGCAGCGGAAGCCCCCGCGGATGTCGCGGAGCACGGTCCCGCACTCCGGGCACGCCGGCTGCGCGAGTGCGTCGAGCTCGGTCATCGACCACCCCAATCCGCGATCGCGGCCCCTCCGGGCCCATGCGCGCGGAGGTAGGCGCGGTGGATCTGCTCGCATGCGAGCCGCAGGGTGGTGGACCACCCCAGGACCTCGCCGCGGTGCATCGCCTTGTACCGGACGTCGGTGCCGTTCATCACCCGTCGGATCTCCACTGTTCCGTACTCGTCGCCGGCCGGATCGACGAGACGCCATGTGCCGGTCGGGCCTTCGACCGCCGCGAGGATCGGGTTCCACGCTTCGACCACGAGAGTCCTCTCTCCGGCCGATGAAGCCAGGGTACTCCCGAGCGCCGACGTCGCGTCAGCCCGAGCGCCGCCCTTCCTCCGGCGCGGGACACCCCCCAGTTGTCGGAGAATCGCTCGCATGTCGGAGAGATCCGCCCGAATCATCCGACATCCGGGCACCGCTCCGACGAACGCGCCGCCGGCGCGACCGGTCAGCGGGTGAGGAGGCCGGCGGAGCCGAGGAGCTGCTCGGGATCGATGCGGATGACCACCCGGCGGGGGTTCTCGCGCGGCGGCCGATACCGCTCGGCGTAGAGCTGCTCAGCGCGGCGCACCGCGTCGGGTGCACGCTCGATGCGGGCGGCCCCGGCGATGCTCAGCCACTGGGGCCCCGCCACCTGGGCGACGGTGGCCCGTGGGTCGCGCTCGACGTTTCGCACCTTCTGCGTGCCGTCGCTGGTGATGATGCGCACCACGCCGTCAACGAACGTGAAGCCGACCGCCACCACGTGGATGCCCCCGCGGGGACCGATCGTCGACAGGGTCGCGAGGTGCCGGTCGGCGACGAAGCGCTCGCCCTCCGCCGTCAGCGTCACCGGGCGGGACCCAGATATCGGCGCAGGGTCACCTCGATGGTGCTCCACCGCCGCCGTATCCGCACCTGCGAGACGCCGAGGGCGAGGAGTTCGCGGGCGGTCGCGGGGTCGAGGCGTTGATCCCTCACCGGCTCCCACCCCCGGTGGCCGTGATACTCGGCGATGATCTTCGGCGTCGCGTCGACCGCACCGAGCTTCTTGGTGCGATAGACCGCGGTGGCGCCGTCGACGGCATCACCGACCTCGCGGGCCTCCCGGCGGCGGAGCGCCGGCTGCGACACGTCGTCAGACATAGGTCTCCTTCATCGCCGCGGGCGTCGTCGGGTCGAGAACGCGGCGCAGGTCCCATTGTGGTCACTCCTCACGGCCGCGAACCAGCCCCTCATCCACCCGTAACGAGAACGTCATGATCCATACGCGGGCATACGTCCCGCCGGCTCACCTCTCGCCCGCCGTCGCCGTCCGTCTCGACCGCTCCGCCCCCCACCACACCAGCGCGAGCCCGACGAGGGCACCGGCGGCGTTGGCGACGACGTCGCGCATGGTCGCCGTCCGCCCCGGGAGAAGCACCGCCTGACCCGCCTCGATGGCGAGGCTCGCCGCCACCGCGATCGGAACGACGAACACCCGCGCCCCTCCGAGCAGCACAGCCAGCAGCACCCCGAGCGGTACGAAGAGCAGGATGTTCGCGGTGAACTCCACCACGTCGTAGGTGAGCCACGGCACCGCCCGGGCGAGGGCCCGCAGCAGCGGACCCGCTCCCTGATCGACCGGCGTCGGCCAGAACGCGATGACGGCAAGCGACACCGCGTAGACGACGAGGAGCACGGCGGCGACCGGGCGCACAAGAGGTCGACGGGATGTCTCGACGAGCTGAGCGGTCACGCGGTCCTCCGGAGGTCCGGCGCCGCGACGATGCCGCGCGAGGGTGCAAGCGAGCATACTCCGCAGCCGAGGACGGCACCGCGGGAGAGCACCGCTTAGGGTGATCGGGTGAGCGAATCCGCGAACCCCCGCCCGCTGCGGCTCGCCGGCGTCGTCTTCGCCTGGGTGCTCGCGGCGTTCCTGGCAGCCCTCGTCCTCCTCCTCGCCTGGGTCGGCGTGCGCGGCTTCCTCGCCTATCAGCACCTGACCGGCGCGCAGGACGCCGCAGCGGCGGTTCGCGATGACCTCACCGATCCCGCCCGCGCCTCCGCCGCCATCGACGACATCGCCGCCGACACCGCAGCGGCGCGGGCCCTGACGTCCGACCCGCTGTGGCGCGCCGCCGAGACCCTCCCGTGGCTCGGGCCCCAGCTCGGGGCGGTCGCCACCGTCGCCGCCGCCGTCGACGACGTCGCGGGCACCGCTCTCGCCCCGCTCGCCGAGGTCGCCGGCGGCTTCGACCTCACCGCCCTTCGCCCCGAGGGCGGCCGCATCGACCTCTCGCCCTTCACCGACATCCGCACCGCCGCGGCGACCGGCGCGACGGCGATCTCGGGCGCCGCGGCCTCGGTCGACGGCATCGACCGCACCCCTCTCCTCACGCCCCTGCGGACGGCCGTCGACGAGGTGGGCGCACTCCTCGGCGAGACCGAGACGGCAACGGGCGCCCTCACCCGGGCCGCCACGCTCCTTCCGGCCATGCTCGGGGCCGACGGCCCCCGTTCGTACCTCGTGCTCTTCCAGAACAACGCCGAATGGCGCTCGCTCGGCGGCATCCCCGGTGCGGTCGCGCTCGTCCGCACCGACGCCGGCACCATCTCGCTGGCCGCCCAGGAATCCTCCACCGACTTTCCGCGCTTCGATTCCTCCGTTCTCCCGCTCGACCCCGAGGTCGACGCCATCTACTCGGAGCGGCCGGGGCGGTTCATCCAGAACGTCACCCAGATCCCCGATTTCGCCACCTCCGGCGCCCTCGCCCGCGAGATGTGGGCGCGCGAGCACGCCGGCGAACAGGTCGACGGGGTGATCGCCGTCGATCCGGTCGCGCTGTCGTACCTGCTGGCCGCGACGGGCCCGGTGACCCTTCCCACCGGCGACGTGCTCACGAGCGAGAACGCTGTGCCGCTGCTGTTGAACGAGGTGTACTTCCGCTATTCCGACCCCGCCGAGCAGGACGCGTTCTTCGCCGCGGCGGCGGCGTCGGTGTTCCAGGCCCTCACCGCCGGGGGCAGCGACCCGGCCGCGCTCGTCGAGGCCCTCAGCCGCGCGGGCGACGAGCGGCGTCTGCTGCTGTGGAGCGCACGCGAGGAGGAGCAGGCCCTCCTCGCCGACACGACGCTCGCCGGCGCCCTCCCCGAGACCGACGCCCGGACCGCCCGGTTCGGCGTCTACCTCAACGACGGCACCGGATCGAAGATGGACTACTACCAGAGCGCCGCCGCCACGCTCGCCTGGGACGCCTGCACTTCGACGGGGTCGTCCGCGACCGGAAGGGCGACCCTCACCGTCACCCTGACGAACAACGCCCCCACCGACGCCGCAACATCGCTCCCGCGCTACATCACCGGCGGCGGCGCCTTCGACGTCCCGCCGGGGGTCGCCCGCACGGTCGGCTACCTCTACCTTCCCGAGGGGTTCGAGCTCGTCGACGCCACCATCACCGGAGACGTCGGCTTCGGCGGCGGGGTGCACGACGACCGGCGGGTGCTGAGCTTCGCTGTCGACGTGCCGCCCGGGTCATCCGCCACCGCCACCGTCGTGGTCCAGGCGCCCGAGGGTTCGGCGGGGCGCCTCGAGGTCGTGTCAACCCCCACCCTCACATCGGCGCCCGCCGTGACCGCCGTCTGCGAGCCGACCTAGACTCGAGGGGTGCCCGCAAGCGTCGAGGCGAACGTCATCTACCCGCCTTCGGGCTCGTGTACCGCGAGCCCGGCGACGCTCGACCCCGGCGACCTCTTCCGGTTCCAGTGCGCACCGGGCACCTTCTCCAGCTCCGAGAGCGTGACGATCACCGTCACCGGTGAGAACGGCGCCGCCGCCGACATCGGAATGGTGCGCTTCGCCATCACCACCGCGAGCGGTTCGACCACGTCGGATCTCGACGGCTCCATCGCCCCCGTCGAGATCACCCTTCCCGAGGACGCATCGGGCACCTACAACATCGCCGCGGTCTCGTCGACGTCGGCCGGCGGCACGGCCGCGGTCACGGTGACTCCGCCCGACGGCCCCCTCCCCGTCACCGGACTCGACTCCGCCTCGATGTTCGGCCTCGTCGTCGGGGGAGGAGCCCTCCTCCTCGCCGGCGTCGCCCTCGCCCTCGCCGCGCTGCTCCGACGCCGTCGCCTCCGCGGCTGAGGGCGGGCGGCCCCCGTGCCGAGGAGCCGGCTGCCCGCGGGCCGTCATCTCGCCCTCACCTGGTCGATCCCCGACGACTTCGGCGGCATGACCGCGGCGATGCTCCACCGATCCCGCGCCTTCCGCACGCAGGGCGGCGTCGACGTCGACATCCTCACGCTCGACGACCGCGTCGACTATCCGGCAGTGACGGCGCGCCTCCGCACCGCCGGCGCGCTGATCGAGGGGATGACCCTGCAGAACCTCTACGACTGGCTCCGCGCGCATCCGCTTCCGCCCGGGGCGGTGCACCTCGACCGGCACGCCTTCACCCCGCTCGAGCCCGCCGATCCGTCCCTCACCGCCCACACCCGCGATGGGGTGGTGCTGCGCCGCGAGCGCCGCGGCACCGACGGCACGGTGCTGCAGGTCGACCACTACCGCCTCGACGGCTCCCTGGTCGTCTCCGACCGGCGCGACACCCGGCGACCCGGTCGGGTGGGCGGCCGGTCGGTCGTCGTCTGCGACGCGGCCGGCCGGCCGCTGCGCTCGTGGCCGAGCATCGGCAGGCTCTACACGGCGTGGCTCGACGCGCTCACCGTCGCCGGCCGCTCCTGGTTGATCATCGACAGCAAGACCGCCGCCCAGCACGTGCTCGGCTACCGCCGGCGTGGCGTCGTGACGGTGCACGTCGTGCATGGCGCCCACCGGGCGGCGGCGTCCGACACGGCAGGCGTCGCTCCGGCCCGCCGGGAGGTGTTCGCGCGGCTCCGCTCCTTCGACGCGGTCGTCCTCCTCACCGCGCGCCAGCGCGCCGAGGTCCGCCGCCTGGTGGGGCGGGTGCCCAACCTCGCGGTGATCCCCCTCGGCATCGACCCCGCTCTCGCGCCCGCGACGGCCGAGGAGGAGCGGGCCGGCGCCGTCGTCCTCGCGCGCCTGTCCGCACTCAAGCGCGTCGATCACGCCGTCGAGGCGGTCCGGCGGGTGAACGCCGCACGGGCGGACGCGATCACCCTCGACATCTGGGGCGACGGACGGCGCCGGCGGGCGCTGGAAGAACAGACGGCGGATGACCCGGCGGTCCGGCTGCACCCGCACGACCCCAGCGCCCGCGGGCGGCTCGGCACCGCCTCGCTCCTTCTCCTCACCAGCCGCAGCGAGGGTTTCGGTCTCGTGCTCCTCGAGGCGATGGCGGCAGGTTGCGTGCCGATCGCCTACGACGTTCCCTACGGCCCGGGCGAGATCATCCACGACGGCGCCGACGGCTACCTGGTCCCGGCCGGCGACATCCCCGCCCTGGCCGAGGCGATCATCCGCTTCCTCGCCCTCTCCCCCGCCGAGCGCGAGCGCGTGCGCGCCGGCGCGCGCCGGCGTGCGGCGGACTTCTCCGACGAGCGGATCACGGCGATGTGGGCGCGGACCCTGCGCACCGGCCGCGCCCGGATGGCGCCGCTGCGTGCGGCCGGAGCGTTGACATGGCGCGCGCGCCGGATGGCGGGAGCCGTGCTGCGATCGTCGGCCGCCGGATAGCATCAGGTCCGTGGCCCTCTCCCGCGCTCCCGTGCGGCGCCGCCGTGGAATGCCGCGGTGGCTCATCATCACGTTCATCGCGCTGGCCGTCGCCGGGGTGCTGGCACTCCTCGGTGTCATCGGCTGGCTGACCTCTTGGGGGCTGCAGGTGTTGAGCGCACGTCCACCCGCCGTCGGCACGACGATCGTGGCGCCCGAGGAGTCCAAGGCGGCGAAGGCCCTCGCGGCGACGACCCCGGGGACCGATGCTCACGAGGCGACGGAGTACCTGGCGGGGCAGCCGACGGCGTACTGGCTGACCCCCGAAGAGGATCCGATCGGCGAGGTCTTCGGGAGGGTGTCGCATCTCGCCCGGGAGGCGCGCGAGCAGGACGCGGCGCTCGCCGTCGTCGTCTACGGGCTCCCCGGGCGCGACTGCGGGAACTTCTCGGCGGGCGGGCTCGACGAGCCCGACTACGTCACCTGGACGGAGCAGATCGCCGCGGCCCTGCGCTCGGCGGGCGACGTGCAGAAGATCGTGGTGCTCGAGCCCGACAGTCTCGCCCTCGCCCCCGAGTGCGGCAACGTCGCCGAGCGGATCGGCCAGCTGCAGGGGGCGATCGACCGGTTGGCCGGCCCCAACACGTGGATCTACGTCGACGGGGGCCACTCCAGCTGGCTCCCGGCCGACCAGATGGCGGGTCTCATCGCGCAGCTCGACCGGGGCGGCGTCATCCGCGGGTTCACCACCAACGTCTCCAACTACAACCACGCCTCCGAGGAGTTCCCCTACGCCCACGAGCTCTCGCGGCTGCTCGGCGGCGCGCATGCCCTGGTCGACACGTCGCGCAGCGGCGCGGGCTCGAACGGCGAGTGGTGCAACCCGCGCGGCCGGCTCATCGGCGAACCCGGCGGCACCCTCGGCGATGACGTCGTGGACACGAACCTGTGGATCAAGCCTCCGGGCGAGTCCGACGGGGAGTGCAACGGCGGCCCCGCCGCGGGCGTGTGGTGGCCGCAGGCCGCCATCGAGCTGACCCGCGAGGTGCGCTGACCCCGCCGGGAGAGCCCGTCAGGCCCCGGCGACGAGCTCGGAGGTGAGGCGGTAGCCCACGCCCCGGACGGTCTCGATGTAGCGGGGGTTCGTCGGGTTGTCGCCGAGCTTGCGGCGGAGGTTCGTCATGTGCGCCTCGATCGCGCGCTTGTCGGCTTCGCCGACGAAGTACGACGTGACGTACGACTCGCCGCGCAGCACCAGGGTGAGGTCGGCTTTGCTGCGCACCCGGCGCTTGGACTCCATGAGGGTCGCGAGCAGATCGAACTCGGTGCGGGTGAGATCGAGCACCTCGCCCCCCACCATCACCAGGCGGGTGTCGGGGTCCAGCTGCAGGTCGCGGTGCGCGAGCACCTGCGCACCGACGAGCGCGGCGGGGGCCTGGTCGGCGGGCACGAGGTCGGTGCCGGGCTCGGCATCGGCGACCGGCTGCGCCGGCATGATGATGGGCTGCTCAGGCGCAGGGTACGCGTACGGCTGGCCGGCGTAGGGCTGGGCGGGGTACGGATGACCCGGATACGGCTGGCCGGCATAGGGCTGGCCGGGATACACGGGGGCCTGTCCCTGCCCGATGCCGGCGACCGGCCGGGCGCCGGGGAACGAGGGGCCGACACTGTCCTGCCGGGGAGCGGCGGGCGGAGCGCTCTGGGTTCGCGGCCGCCGGAGGAGCGCGTCGATCCGAGCGCGGAGCTCGCGCGGCCGGAAGGGCTTGACGATGTATTCGTCGGCGCCGGCGCCGAGACCCAGCACGACGTCGGCCTCGTCCTCCAGGCCCGTCAGCATGATGATGTACGTGTCGCTCTGGGCACGGATCCGGCGGGCGGCCTCGAAGCCGTCGATGCCGGGCATGTTGACGTCGAGCGTGGTGATGAGCGGCTGGTACGACACCACCGCGCGCACCCCGTCGATGCCGTTGCCGACCGAGACGGTCGAGAACCCGGCGGCCTCCAAGACCTCCACGAGGAGGTGACGGATGTCGGGATCGTCTTCGACGATCACGGCCGTCTTGAGGGCCATCGAGGGATCGCTCATGGGCGAATGCTCCCAGCGGTCGAGGGCAGGAGAGGCAGCCACAGCGGTCTGCGTCCCGGAAGCGCTATCCACGGTCATGGTACACATCCCTTCGATGATCGCGGTTCAGACCTTGTAGCCCTGGTAGCGGCGGATGAGCTTGAAGAACATCAGCAGCGTCTGCAGAACGGTGACCACACCGACGATCGGCCACCCGATCCAGAGGATCGTGGACTGCACCATGGGTCCGAGCATGGTCCAGATCACCGCCATGGCCACGAGCACCGCGACGAGCAGCACGAGCGGCAGCCAGTGGGCGTTTCCGCCACCCTTCTCGGCCTTGGCCTGCATCGCCCAGTTGTCGACCTTCTTGCGGGAGAGGAACCGGGTCCACGACCGGAGGAAGTGGCTGAGGCGGATCCACATGAAGATCTCGGCCGGGAAGACGAGCCCGGCGAAGAGCAGGTCGCGGGAGTTGTGCTCCTTCATGGTCCGGGCGATGCGGAGGTTCAGAAGGGTCGCCACGACCGGCGGGATCAGCCACCAAGGCGAGAAGATGAAGGCGCCGATCGAGAGAGACCCCGCGAGGAGGATGAGGAACGCCACGCGCACGAAGAGGTTGGTGAGCATGCCGAAGTTCTCGAACCACCGCAGGCGCAGGTTCGGGTGGAACGGCTGTCCCTTGGTGTCACCGCGCTGACCCGGCCACATGAGCTCGATCGCGCCGTAGGTCCACTTCACCTGCTGGGCGTCGTACCCCTTGAGGGTGGTCATGCCGCCGACGTCCGCCCGGGCGAAGGGGGAGATCTTCGTGAGGTAACCGGCGCTCTTGATCTGCAGCGACAGGAGCGAATCCTCCACCTCGCTGTCGCGGACCCACGGCGTCGACTGGTGGTTCTGGCGCATGACGTCGCGCAGGGCGTTGGTGGAGAAGATGGAGAACTGGCCCCCGAGGACGGCCATGTTGCGGCCGCGGAGAAGGTTCTGCAGGTTGAAGGCGGCGAACTGCGTGCGCTGCCCGGCGATGAGGAACTTTCCGACGAGGCCCTTGATGGGCCGGTCGTCGATCGAGTAGATCGCCGAGATGCCGCCGATGCGGGAGTCCGACACCGCCTCGGTCTCGAGGTACTCCACGGCCTTCGAGTCGGCCATGGTGTCGCCGTCGACGCCGAGGAGGTAGTCGTAGCCCTCGACGAGGGAGTAGCCGTAGTTGAGCGCCCCGACCTTCTTGTCGGGGTTCTTCCCGATGTCGTGGACGAACACCTCGGTGAACTGCTCGCCCAGGTCGTTCTCGATCTGGTGGGGGCCGGCGAATTCGCTCGCCACGCGCACCGTGCCGTCGGAGGAGTTGTTGACCACCACGTGGATGACGTCGGGAACCCGTGTCTGGCCGAGGAGCGACTCGATGACACCGGCGATCGACTCCTCCTCGTTGTAGGCGGGAATGATGCACCCGATCGTCGAGCGGTGCCCGGTGAGGTTCTCCAGGACCGACGAGAAGTCGTCGGCGAACCCGGGCTCCAGCGGCGCATCCGCCGGCGGGCGGGCGGCCGGAGACATCGGAGCCGTGCGGGTGTAGGCGACGGGGGCGTTCTGCTCGGTCATCGTGACATCCTGTGTCGGTCAGAGCGGCGCGTTCCTGCCGGTCAGCGAGGTGCTGGTCAGCGAGGTGCTGGTGGGCGGTTTGCCGCTGGGAAGAGACTGCCCGAGCGACCGCGAGAGACCACCGACTTCTCGCCAAGCGCCCCGCAAGATTCCCTCAAGGCTGGGGCGTAGGTGCCGGGGCGGCGGCAGCGGTGTCGTCGGGGTAGATCGCGATCGGCAGGTACTGGTACACCGTCTGCTGCTGGAAGGAGTTCTCGTCGTTCGCGGTGCCTTCGACGAACACCGTCAGGGCGAATTCCAGCGTGATGCCGTAGGTGTCGCTCGGGAGTTGGCTGATGGTGGTCTCGGGAACCAGCAGACCGCCCTGGTAGCTGTTCAGCAGCAGCCCGCGGTCCGAGCGCAGGGTGTCGGAGGGGACGAGGGTGCGCGGGTCGGCGCTGAACTGGAACGGGCTCTGCACCTGACCGTTCAGTTGGGCGGTCTGGGATGTCACGGTGACCGACGACAGGTAGACGCGGCGCTTCTCGGTGAGGACGGCCTTCTCGTCGACCCGGTGGTCGTGGACGTTGACCGCGAACCCCAGCGTCTTCATGCGGGTGGGGGACCACTCCTGCGTGCGCTTGGGGTCGGAGGCCCAGACATCCAGGCGCACCTCGAGCTGGTCGGCGACCTCGGTCGACAGCGACACCGATCCGTCATAGGTGAACTGCGAGTCGAAGTCCATCACGGGCGAGGCGAGCGGCGTGGGGGTCGCCGCCGCCGCCGGGGCGCCGGCGCTCTGCTGGAACTGGTTGAACGCATCGGCGACCTGGGTGCAGCCCGAGAGCCCCACGACGAGGGCTCCGGCGGCGGCGACGACCGCGATCCGGCGAAGGCGACGGATCCGGGGGGAAGGGCTGCTCACGGCGGAAACTCCTGTCGGGCCGAGGAAGGGGAGCCGACCGTGGCCGGGCATGGACGAGGTGAGGCCGGGCGTCCGCGAACTGTGGGCACTCCGCCCGGTTCGGGTTCGGACGGACAGCGGATGCGCCGGCCCCACCCCTCGCCGGTACTGAACCACGCCGATCGGCGATCTTGAGGTTCTTGAGCCAATCTTGCGGCAGCCTTGCGCGTCGGGGTCCGTAGAATGACGCCACACGTCCTTCCCTCTCGGGAGGCACCCGCTCCGGGAGGTTCCATGGGCACCCGCCGTGCCGCCGCGCTCGCCGCGCTCAGCATCGCTCTCGTGGGCGTGCTCGCCGGATGCGGGCCGGCGCCCTGGGACTTCGGCGCCGAGCCCACCCCGACCGCCACGCGGAGCACCCCGAGCGCAGCTCCCGCGCCGGTGCCCAACGACCTCTCGAGCGGGTCGACCAAGCGGGAGCTCGCCGCGGGCGCCGTTGCGGCATCGGTGGATTACTGGTCGACGCTGTCGATGGACCGCTGGACCGCCGAGGCGCTGAAGCCGGTGAACCTCTCCATGACGACCACGGTGACCCCCGACGACGGGCAGAAGGTCTACCTGCAGCGGGCCGTCATGGTCGCGGTGCCGCAGGGGCCGGATGGCGCGATGGCGCCCCTCGAGGCGCAGATCGACCAGTCGTCGGTCGCCCCCGGCTACCTGGTGCTGAGCCCCTACAGCTACTCGCAGACCTTCAATGTCGGCGCGGTGCCGGCAGAAGCCACCCACGTGCAGCTGCAGTTCAGCTACGACTTCCTCGTGCAGACCACGCCGACCTCGAGCGAATTCGCCAAGCAGACCGCGAGCGACACGGTCACCGTGGCCATCGCGCAGCCCGGGGGCGAGGGCGAAGAGAGCGCCGAGGAGTCCGAGGAGGGCTGAAACCCCTCAGGCGGTGACCCGCTCCCAGCGGTCGCCGCCGGCGATGCGGGCCGCGACCGCGGCATCCGTCGCCCGTTCGATCATCGCGTCGAGGTCGTACCCGGCCGCGTCGGCCGACACCCACCCGACGCTGGCCGACACCTGGATCTCGAGCCCGGCGGTGTCATCCATCCGGGCCACGCGCGCCAGCGCACTGCGGATGGCCGACCGGAGAACCGGCTCCGGTCGGGAGATCAAGACCGCCGCGGTGCCGGGGCAGCGCACCGCGACGTCGGCGTCGGCCGGGAACGACCGGCGGAGCGCTTCTTCGAAGCGAGCGCAAACCGCCGCGTGCCCGGCGGGTCCCAGGGCTTCGCGCAGGTCTTCCTCGTCGTCGACGCGGAACAGCAGCAGCGCCCACGAGCGCTCCCCCCGCGCCTCGGCGCGCCCGAGGCGCTCGCGGGCGATGGCGAGGAACGCCTCCCACGCCGACGGCGCCCGGTCGGGGTCGGCTCGTTCGGTGCGTGTGGCGTACCCGACGAGCGAGACCTGGGCGCAGACGAGGTAGGCGACGAAGCCCAACTGGTTGACCGACCGGACGAGCGCGAGGTCATCGCCCGAGGAGGCGGGGAAGAAGAACCCGCCGAGGGCGACGAAGATCCCGAGGGCCGCCGTCAGCACCGAGATCACCACGAGCGGGTAGAGCACGGCATCGGTGCGATCGGGCAGGCGCAGCCATTCGCTCACGATCAGGAAGGAGAACCCTGCCGAGACGAGGAACAGCACGCGGAAGGCGACGCTGTACGCCTCACCGGGCCCTGCCCCCGCGAGCACCGCCGGGCTCACCACCGCCACGAGGGCGGGGAGCCACCAGCGCGTCGCGGAGGTGCGAAGTGCTCGGAACCCCGCCCAGAGGAACCCGGTCGCGCCGAGCAGCAGTCCGATGCCGGCGCGCCGCATCACCTCGGAGTCCGTCGCCTCGGCGAGCACGACGCTCCACGCCGACACCATCGCCACCAGGAACGCGATCGACCACAGCAGGGTCGAGCGGTGCGGGCGACCGAGGAAGCCCACCCCGATCATCACCACCACTCCGAGGGTGGCGACCGTCGCCTGCGCGAGGGCGAGATTGGGCCCGGCGAGCGAGGGGATGGCGCCCATCACTCGGCCCTCCCCTTCGGGAGGGTGACGGTGGCGACGGTGCCCGCTCCGACGCCGGTACCGGTGCCGGTTCCCGAGGTCAGCACGAGGCTGCCGTCATGAGCCTCGACGATCTCGCGGGCGATGCCGAGACCGAGCCCTGTGCCCGGCGCCGTCTCACCCGCCGCCGAGGACCGGAAGTAGGGCTCGAAGACGCGGTCGAGGTCTTCGGCCGCGATGCCGATCCCCGAATCGGCGATCTCCACGCGGATGACCCGGGGCTCTGCCGTCGCGCGCACCGAGACGGTCCCCTGGCGCGGGGTGTACTTCACCGCGTTGCTGAGGAGGTTGTCGAAGACCTGGCGTAGGCGGAACTCGTCCCCGCGGGTGGGAAGGCTCGGCGGGACATCCGTCACGAGCGCGATGTTCCGCGACCGGGCGTTGGCGCGAACGCCCTCGAGCGCCGCCTCGAGAACGGAGCGGAGATCGATGTCGTCGGTCTCTCGGGGCGCCGAGAACGCCGCGCGCGAGGCTTTGAGGGTCTGCTCGAGCATCGTCAGCATCCGCTCGGCCGAACTCTCGATGACGGTGAAGTCATCCCGCGTGGCGGAAGAGAGGTCGCGTTCGAGCGCGAGTTCGGCGCGGCCGAGGATGACGGTGAGGGGATTCCGGATCTCGTGCGACGCCATCGCGACGACCTGGTCGCGCGCCCGCTGCGCCTCGAGCAGGTCGGTGACCTCGCGGATCACCAGCAGCATGCTGGCCTCGTCCTCGATGCTCGAGGCCAGCGGGGTGGCGGCGACGTCGATCGCGCGCCACACGCCCTCCGCGTCGAAGAGCCAGACCGTCTCGGGCCCGAACGCCTCCCCGCGCGCCGCGCGCGCGAAGGGCCGTTGCTCGGGCGCGACGGCTTCGCCGCCCAGCGCGTGGTACTCCACCGCGGGGGCGTCGGCGGGGCTCTCCTGCTCGCCGAGACCGTACAGCCGCCGGTACGCCGCGTTCAGGGCGAGGAGCTCGCCGCCGGGCGACAGCCGGACGATTCCGAGATCGATGCCGTCGATCATCTCGGCGATCCGCCGCTCCTGGGCGGTCGCGCGGTCGAGCGTGGCCTGAAGGCGCCGCGCCTGCCGGCGGAGCAGCCGCTTGAAGGCGCGGGTGCGCTTAGAGCTCACGTGCAGCGTGATCCCGATGAAGGCGAGCACCACGATGACGAGGACGAATCGGATGGTGGCGTCGGTGCCGGGCGCGACGCTGGAGGAGACGAGGAGGAAGGCGCCCACGAGGGCGAGCGCGGCGGCGAGGGTCCGCGCGCCGTAGTGCATCGCGATCCACACCACGGGGAAGGCCCAGAGGAAGGCGAAACGCAGGTCGCTGCCGAGGTTCATCAGACCCACCGCGACGAGGTCGGCCAGCGGCACGACGAGCACCGCGTGCGCCGACAGGCGCGCCCACGGTGCGATGAGGGTCGCGGCGGTGATGACGACGATCAGGATGATGCCGCCGCCGAACCACCATCTGGCGAGCTGATCGGGCTGGATGAACAGCAGCAGCACCACGAGCACCAGGGTCGTCGCGCCGAGGACGAGCTGGTTCAGCCAGATGGATCGGGTGCGCGCCGAGACGGGAACGACCGGGATGGCGCGCGATGCCGCGGGTCGCGAGCCGGTGGCAGGGTCGACCGCCGTCGCCTCACCCCCCGTGAACATATGGCGAGTGTAGCGATGCCCTCAGGCCACGGAATCCTGCCGCGCGTTCTCCTGCGCCGTGACGTGGGCGCTGACGAGGATCGGCAGGTGGTCGGACAACCCTTGCGGAAGGGTCCGCACCCGGTCGATCGTGAAGCCCGACGAGGTCACGAAGTCGTAGTGGCCGCGGAAGAAGCGGTACCGGGTGTAGGTGCGGGCGTCGCTGAGGCTGAGCTCGTAGCCCTGTTCGCGCACCTTCTGCCCCAGATTCTCCTTGAACACCGGATAGTTGTAGTCGCCCACCATGAGGGCGGGCAGGCCCAGGCCGAGCTGCTGCAGCTCGGCCAGCGCGGTGCGGATCTGGTGGCGGCGCAGCGAATTCAGCGCGGTGAGGGGTGCCGCGTGGAACGACGCGACGATCACGTCGCCACCGGCGTCGATGTCGTGGAGGCGGACCCCGAGCATCCGTTCCTCGGCCGGCTTCAGCACGCGGTCGTGCAGGGACTTCTTCAGCGCCAGGGCGCGCACCTCCACCGGACGGTAGGTGTTCGCGCGGTAGTAGACGGCGAGACCGAGGCGATTGCGCGCGGTGGCGTCGGCCAGGCGGAGGCCGGCGATCTCGTCGGGGACGTCGGTGGTGTCGTATTCCTGAAGACACAGGATGTCGGCGCCGTACCGCTCGACGATGCTCGACAGCTCGCCGGCGGCGCGGTGCTTGCGCAGGTTGTACGAGATCACTCTCATCGCCGCCAGCCTAGAACGGCGGAGGTGTCGCGGGAGTGGCTTGCGCGCAACCGATAAGGGATGCTCAGGTTTCCGGATCGAGCTCGCGCCGGGCGCGGGTCTGCTCGGCGCGCGCGCCGAGGAGATCATCGTGCGGGTAGCCCACCTCGGCGAGGGTGAGCCCACGAGCGGCGAGCACGTGCACCTCGGGCACCTTCCCGCCGTCGTCACGGATGGCGGCGAGATCGGCGGGATCGAGCCGGCCTTCCCCCACCGCCACGCACCCCCCGACGAGAGCCCGCACCATGCTGTGGCAGAAGGCGTCGGCCTTGACGTTCGCGACGAGGACGCCGTCGGGGTCGCGGCGCCAGTCGAACTCCAGCAGGGTGCGGATGGTGGTCGCCTCGTCGCGCGGTTTGCAGTACGCGGCGAAGTCGTGGAGCCCCCGGAGGGAGCGCGCCGCGACATCCATCCGTCCCTCATCGAGGGTCACCCGGACGCTCGTGGTGCGATGCCGCTCGAGGGGGTCGTAGCCGGCGCGTCGATCGGCGATGCGATACACATACCGTCGCCAGACCGCCGAGAAGCGGGCGTCGAACCCGGGCGGCGCGATGGTCGTGGCGCCGACCGCGAGGTCGGCGTAGGCGCCCAGCACCCCGTTGACGCGGCGAGCGAGCTGCCCGACGGGATCGGCGACCGCGCTGCCGCGCGGAGCCCGGGCGGCGAGGAGGCGCTCCTCCTGGTCGGCGTCGAGATCGAGGTGGGCGACCTGGCCGGTCGCGTGCACGCCGGCGTCGGTGCGGCCCGCCACGACGAGGCGCGGCGCGCCGCCGAGCACCCGCCCCAGGGCGGCCTCGAGAGTCTCCTGCACGGTGCGCAGTCCCGGCTGGCGCGCCCAGCCCCGGAAGAGCGTCCCGTCATAGGCGAGGTCGAGGCGGATGCGCACCGCACCAGCGTAGTTCGCAGGGGTGCCGAGAGTCCCCGCGAGCGGGGCCCCGCATGCGACGTACACTGTGATGTCGCCCCGCCGGATCACCGACCTCTCCCCGGTTTCCCATGACCCTCACCGCCCCCACGCCGCTCATCAGCACCGCGATCGCCCCCGAGGTGCCGCCCGTCACCGGGCCCGCGCGCTACGCCGGACTCGACGGCATGCGCGCCGTCGCCGTCGCGCTCGTCGTGGTGTATCACCTTTTCCCGGCGATGCTTCCGAGTGGCTTCATCGGCGTGGACGTCTTCTTCGTCATCAGCGGCTTCCTCATCACCAGCCTGCTGCTGCGCGAGCACGCCCGCACGGGACGGATCCGCCTCGTCGGGTTCTGGCGCCGACGAGCCCGCCGTCTCCTCCCGGCTCTCGCTCTCGTGGTCGGTGTCTGCGCGACCGGTGCATGGATCGTCGGCGGCGACGTGCTCGTCCGCCTCGGCGCGCAGGTGCTCGGGGCCGCGACCTTCAGCTACAACTGGGTCTCCCTCACCGGCGATGCCGGATACTTCTCCGCCGCGACGCCGGAGCTGTTCCGGAACTTCTGGTCACTGGCGGTCGAGGAGCAGTTCTACGTCATCTGGCCACTCGTGCTGCCGCTGTTCCTCCTGCTTCCGCGGGCGTGGGCGCGCGCCGGAGCGGCGGTCCTGCTGGCAGGCGCGTCGGCCGCGTGGATGGCGACGCTCGTGGCATCCGGCGGCGATCTCACCCGCGCCTACTTCGGCACCGACACCCACGCCTTCGGGATCCTCCTCGGAGTCGCACTCGCCTTCACCACGGCCGGTCTCCTTCGCCGTGCGGCGGACGGTGCGGCGGCACCGGCAGCCGCTGTCGACATCGAGCTCCCCGCCGGGTGGCGGCTCGTGATGCCGGGGGCGCAGGATGACGGGGACCGCGCCGCTCGCGCGCGTCGCCGACGGGTGGCGACCACCACCCTCGGGTGGGGTGCGGTGTCAGGGCTCGTGCTGCTGTCGTTCCTGTCGCCGACCGACGGGACGGCGACCTTCCCCGGTGCGCTCCTTGCGGCGAGCGCCCTGTCGGCGGCGGCGATCGTCGCCGGAGTCTGGCCGGGATCGAGCTTCGGCCGCGTGATCGATGCACAGCCCCTGCGCTGGATCGGTGACCGCTCGTACGGCATCTACCTGTGGCACTGGCCGCTGCTGGTCCTCCTCCTCGCGGCGCTCCAGGGCACCGGCCCCGAGGGTGGCGTGCCCGGGGCGATCGGTCTGGTCACCCTCGGGGTGACCCTTCTCGCCGCGGAACTGTCGTACCGCCTGGTCGAGACGCCGGTGCGCCGCTTCGGCTTCCGCGGGTCGCTCCGGCGGCTCGGTAGTGCGATCGCCGGGTCGGCGAGGCGTCGCGTGCAGGCGGTGGGCGTGGTCGCCCTCTCGATGGGCCTCGCCGCCGGGACGGTCGCCGCCATCGCTGCGGCGCCGGCGGTGTCGTCCGGCCAGGCCGTCGTCGCGGCGGGGCAGGAGGCGCTGGACCAGGCGCCCGAGGCGGAGGCCGGCGTGCCGGCGACGGAGCCCGCCGGGCCGGCGGAGCCGGGTACGCCGGCAGAAGGCGCGGAGCCCGAGGCATCCGTCCCCGCCGCCCCCTCGGCGGGCGTGCCTCCCGAGAGCACGGTGCCTCGTCCCGCGCCGACGCCGGTCACCGGCGGCGAGATCAGCGCGGTGGGAGACTCGGTGATGCTGGCATCGGCGCCGGCCCTCCTCGAGCGGTTCCCCGGCATCGCCGTGGACGCCGCGGTGTCACGGTCGGCGTGGGCGGGACCCGGGATCCTGCAGCAGCTGGCGGACTCCGGCCAGCTGCGGCCCTATGTCGTGATCGGCCTCGGCACGAACGGACCGGTCGACCGCGATGCCTTGGAGCGGATGGCGGCGGTCGCCGGCCCCGACCGAGACCTCATCCTCGTGAACGCCTTCGCCCCGCGCGACTGGATCCCGGGAGTCAACGCCGAGCTCGCCGAGTTCGCCGCCTCGCATCCGCGGGTCTTCCTCGCCGACTGGGCAGGCTCCGTCGGGGCGAAGACCGAGCTGCTGGCCGGCGACCAGATCCACCCCGACTCCGGCGGGGGCGCGGTCTTCGCCGACGCGGTCGGCCAGGCCGTGCAGCGCGCCGAGGAGCACCGGGCCCTCGTGGCCTACGAGCAGGAGCTCCGCGCCTGGCGGCGCTTCCACCACGCGGTCGGCCGCGAGTTCGAGTAGGGGTCGCGGGGCGGTCGCGGGAGCGTCTTCTCCGCGGCAGGGATGGTCGCTCCCGCCCCACGCGACGAGGCCCGCCACCCGGGAAGGGGCGGCGGGCCTCGAAAGAGACGGCGGCGGGAGCTTACTTCTCGCTCGACGCGGCCTCGTCGGCGGTGCCGGCGGCGTCGTCCGAGCCACCCTCGACGACGGCGTCCTCGGCGGCCGACTCGGCAGCGGCGCCCTCCTCGGGCGACTCGGAACCGGCGCCGACGGCCTCGGTGTTGTCCTCACCTGCGGTGCTGTCCACGGGGGCCTCCTCAGCGGTCGTGTCCGCCTGAGTCTCCTCCGGCGCAGCCTCCGCCGAGGTGGGGTTGACAGCGGCGCTCGACGATGCCGAGGAGCGCTTGGTGTTCTTCGCCTTCGGCGTCACCGGCTCGAGCACGAGCTCGATGACGGCCATGGGCGCGTTGTCGCCCTTGCGGTTGCCGATCTTCGTGATGCGCGTGTAGCCGCCCTCACGGTCGGCGACCAGCGGCGCGATCTCGGTGAAGAGCTCGTGCACGACCGCCTTGTCACCGATCACCGAAAGCACGCGGCGACGCGCGTGGAGGTCGCCACGCTTGGCGAAGGTCACCAGGCGCTCGGCCAGCGGCCGCAGACGCTTGGCCTTGGTCTCGGTGGTCTGGATCGACTTGTGGGTGAAAAGGGCCGCGGCGAGGTTCGCAAGCAGCAGGCGCTCGTGGGCGGGGCCGCCTCCGAGGCGGGGACCCTTCGTGGGCTTGGGCATGTCAGTTACTCCAGTCGAAAGTCAGTCGGGATGCCGCGGGGCTCAGACGGTCTCGTCGTCGTAGCCGCCGTAGAAGTGCGCGCCGTCGAACCCGGGGACCGAGTCCTTCAGCGACAGGCCGAGGGAGGTGAGCTTGTCGCGCACCTCGTCGACCGACTTCTGGCCGAAGTTGCGGATGTTCATCAGCTGCGTCTCCGAGAGGGCGACCAGCTCGCTGACGGTGTTGATGCCCTCGCGCTTGAGGCAGTTGTACGACCGGACCGACAGGTCGAGGTCTTCGATCGGCATCGACAGCTCGTTCGACAGGACGGTCTCCACCGGCGCGGGGCCGATCTCGATGCCCTCGGCCTCGACGTTCAGCTCGCGGGCGAGGCCGAACAGCTCGGTGAGGGTGCGACCGGCCGACGCCACGGCGTCGCGGGGCGCGATGGAGGGCTTGGTCTCGACGTCCAGCACCAGCTTGTCGAAGTCGGTGCGCTCGCCGGCCCGGGTGGCCTCGACGCGGTACGACACCTTCAGCACCGGCGAGTAGATCGAGTCGATCGGGACCTGGCCGGCCTCGGCGTACTCGTTGCGGTTCTGGGTGGCCGAGACGTAGCCGCGGCCACGCTCGATGGTGAGCTCGAGCTCGAAACGCGCGGTGTCGTTGAGGGTCGCGATGACCAGCTCGGGGTTGTGCACCTCGACGCCCGCGGGGGCGGAGATGTCGGCGGCGGTGACCTCGCCGGCTCCGGTCTTGCGGAGGTAGGCGGTGATCGGCTCGTCGCGCTCGCTGGAGACGACCAGCTGCTTGATGTTGAGGATGATCTCGGTGACATCCTCCTTCACACCCGGAATGGTGCTGAACTCGTGGAGGACGCCGTCGATGCGGATCGACGTCACGGCAGCGCCGGGGATGGACGACAGGAGGCTGCGACGCAGGGCGTTGCCGATGGTGTAGCCGAAGCCGGGCTCGAGCGGCTCCACGACGAAACGGCTGCGGAACTCCCCGATCTTCTCCTCGGTCAGAGTGGGACGCTGTGCGATGAGCACGATGTGTTCCTTTCAGTCACGTGCCCGCTATATGACACGTGCGGTGGGTGAGTATTGAGTTGTGTTCAGGGATGCCGCGGAAGCGTGCACCACGAGGGAACGCGCCCCGCGGCATCCGTGAGTCAGAATGCGGAAGGTCAGACGCGGCGGCGCTTGGGCGGGCGGCAGCCGTTGTGCGCCTGCGGGGTGACGTCCTGGATCGAGCCCACCTCGAGACCGGCGGCGGTCAGCGACCGGATCGCGGTCTCGCGGCCGGAGCCCGGACCCTTGACGAAGACGTCGACCTTCTTCACGCCGTGCTCCTGCGCCTGACGCGCGGCGGACTCGGCCGCCATGCCCGCGGCGTACGGGGTCGACTTGCGCGAGCCCTTGAAGCCGACGCCACCGGAGGATGCCCAGCTGATGACGGCGCCCGACGGGTCGGTGATCGAGACGATCGTGTTGTTGAAGGTCGACTTGATGTGGGCCTGACCCACAGCGATGTTCTTCTTCTCCTTGCGACGGGGCTTGCGCGCCGAGGAGCTCTTGGCCTGTGCCATGTGCGTGTTCTCCTAAACCCTGGGGGCGGCGCTCAGCGCGCCTTCTTCTTACCGGCGACGGTGCGCTTCGGGCCCTTGCGGGTACGCGCGTTCGTCTTCGTGCGCTGCCCGCGCACCGGGAGGCCGCGGCGGTGGCGCAGGCCCTCGTACGAACCGATCTCGACCTTGCGGCGGATGTCGGCGGCGACCTCACGGCGGAGGTCACCCTCGACCTTGTAGGTGCCCTCGATGTAGTCGCGGAGCGCGACGAGCTGGTCGTCGCTGAGGTCCTTGACGCGGATGTTCTCATCGATCCCGGTCTGCGCGAGGATCTCGTGCGAACGGGTACGGCCGATGCCGTAGATGTAGGTCAGGGCGATGACCACGCGCTTGTCGCGCGGGATGTCGACGCCGGCGAGACGTGCCATGCGGCTCTCCTAGGAGTGTCGTGGAGGTGTGGAGCAGGATCGGTGCCCGGGCCTCCGCCCGAGGTGTCCCCCGCTGTGCGGGTTCTGATCCTGCCGGTGTGTGTTCAGTTGTGAGTCGGTGGGTGTCAGCCCTGGCGCTGCTTGTGACGCGGGTTGGACTTGCAGATGACCATGACGCGACCGTGGCGGCGGATGACCTTGCAGTGGTCGCAGATGGGCTTGACGGAGGGATTGACCTTCATGATGTTCCTGTTCGCTGTCTTCGCCGGGCACGCGGGCTCTTCCGACCCCGCGTGGGGCGTTACTTCTCGGCCGGACTAGCGGTAGCGGTAGACGATGCGTCCGCGGGTGAGGTCGTAGGGGCTGAGCTCCACGACCACGCGGTCCTCCGGGATGATGCGGATGTAGTTCTGCCGCATCTTGCCCGAGATCGTGGCGAGCACCTTGTGACCGTTGGTGAGCTCAACGCGGAACATCGCGTTGGGCAGCGCCTCGGAGATCACTCCCTCGATCTCGATGACACCGTCTTTCTTCGCCATAAACTCGCTATCGCTCGTTGCAGACCGGCCGGTCTGCGGTGGATGGGGATTCGGTGCGGCGACACGCCAATGAAGGCGCAACGCACCAAAGATCAATCATACGTGATAACGGATGCCTCGGCAAACCGCGGCCGGCTTCCCTCTCCCCTGCCCCGAGAAACCACTTCTCCGCCGAAACCTCCGGCGCGAGGCAGGGGTTTCGGCGCGAATGCGATGCCTCGACGAGTCCTGCACAGACGGGCCCTCGAGCGGGTTGCCCACAGATCCAAGGGAGGACGAGGCCGCAGGTCCCGCCGCGGCACCACGCTGACGACATGACCATACTCCCGCGTCCTCTCGCGCTCCGTTCGAGCCCGATCGAACTCCTCCGGAGCGCCGACGCGGTGCTGCGGCCAAAGGCGTTCCGCGATCGCGCCAGATACGTCGCCGTGCGCCCGGGGGTATACGCGCCCCGTGAGCGGTGGGAGGACCTGGCACCCTGGGAGAGGTATCTGGCCCGCGTGCACGCCTATGCGCAGACCAACCCCGCCGCCGTGTTCGCCTTCGAATCCGCCGCAGCGCTGTACGGCCTGCCGTTGTTCGGCGAGCCGCGGTCGGTTCACGTCTTCGACGAAGATCGGTCGCGTTCTCGCCGTTTCGGCGATGTCGTGGTGCACACCAGCGCCGATCACCGGGACATCCGGCATGTCGACGGTTTCCACATCACCGCACCCGCCGAGACCGCCGTCGATCTGATGCGCGTCCTACCCGCGCCTTTCGCGCTCGCCGTGGGCGATACCGTGATCGCGCCTCGACAGGTCGGTCTCGTCTCGCTGGCGGAGCTCATCGCGCTCGCGGACCTGCAGATCAACCGGCGCGGGATCCGCCAAGTCCGCCTTCTGCTCGAGACGGTCGACCCCCGCGCTGAGAGCGTCGGCGAGAGCATCGGCCGCGCGGTCATCCTCTGGTCGGGTTTCGAACGCCCGGAGCTGCAAGTCGAGTTCCGCACCGGAGGCATCACCGACCGAGTCGACTACGCGTGGCGAAGCGTCCGGGCCATCGCCGAATCCGACGGTTAGGGCAAGTACCGCGCTGAGACGGCCGATGACGCGGTGCGCGCCATCATCCTGGAGAAGCAGCGCGAGGACCGGCTCCGCCGGCACTGCGATACCTTCGGCCGCTGGGACATGCGGGCGGCGATCGCCATCGATCCGGTGGTCGCCGAGCTTCGTCGTCTCGGCGTTCCTCGCGTCACCGCACCCCGGTGGGCGCTCCTCGCCGCGATGCGATCCAACCCTCGCTCCCTGCAAGGACGAGGCCCACATGCCGAGAAACCAGATTCCCGCCGAAACCCACCTTCGGCGCGGGGTGTTTCGGCGTGAGAGTGGTTTCTCGGCGAAGGGGGGAGGGGGGAGGGGGGAAGCTCAGGTGGCTAATCGAACAGAGACGGGAGGTCGGCGGGAGCCGGCAGCGTCTGATTGGAGATGACCTCGCCGTTGACGGCGAGCGTGGGGGTGGCGATCCCCGACTGACCGGGCTGCACGGGCGTCCGCTCCGTCATCGAACCCACGAAGCCGCTGTAGCGCTGCTCGTTCACACACGCGTCGATGCCCTCGGCGCCCACCGAGCCCGCGACCTCGATGAGCTGGGCGTCCGTCAGCCCCGTCGTGCCTTCGGCGGGCTGGTTGGCGTACAGCGCCTGCATGTAGGCGACGGATGCCTCGGGCGCCGTCTCGGCGACGCAGTACATCGCGTTCGCGGCGCGCGTGGAGTACTCCGTGCCCTGCGAGTACCGATCGAGGATGGCGATCGGGTGGATGTTCAGGGTGACCGTGCCGTCTTCGACCAGCTCCTGGATCGGCTCCCCGTAGGCCTGCTCGAACTGGTTGCACACCGGGCACATGAAGTCGATGTAGGTGTCGAGGGTCTGCTCGCCCTCGCCGACCTCGATCGCACCGGTCTCCTGGTTGATGATCGCCGCCTGGGGAGCCGGCCCCGGGTCATCCGAGCGCCCATTGGACCAGACCACGATGGCGGCCGTCGCGACGAGCGCGACGACAACGGCGACGCTCACCCAGATGGCGAACCAGTTGACTTTGCGCGTGGCGGTGGCCATCGGCGTCCTTCCTCGAGAATCCCGGTGCTAGCGGATCGGCACGGGCGTCACGCCGAACGGTGCGAGCCCGGCGGCACCGCCGTCGGGGGCGGTGAGCACCCACACCCCGTCATCATGCACCGCGACGCTATGTTCCCAGTGGGAACCGGCCGAGCCGTCGACGGTCGAGACGGTCCAGCCGTCGTCTTCCACGTAGGTCGCATGCGATCCCTCGACGACCATCGGCTCGATCGCCAGCGCGAGCCCGGGCCGCACCTCGGGACCGGCATCGGGCACGCGGTAGTTGAACACCGACGGCGACTCGTGCATCTTCCGCCCGATGCCGTGGCCGACGTACTCGCGAAGGATGCCGTAGCCCTCACCGTGGGCTTCGATGTAGTCCTCGATCGCCGCACCGACCTCGGCGATGTGTCGGGCGGTCGCAAGCGCCGCGATGCCGGCCCAGAGCGACCCCTCGGTCACCCGCGACAGCTTCTCGCGGCGGGCGACGAGGTCCGGCCGCGCCGGGTCGGGGATCACGATGGTGAACGCCGAATCCCCGTTCCAGCCCCGGTACTCCGCGCCGGCGTCGATGGAGAGGATGTCGCCGGGCTCGAGCGCCCGGTCGGACGGGATCCCGTGCACCACCTGCTCGTTCACCGAGGCGCAGACCGTGTGACGGTACCCGCGGACGAGCTGGAAGTTCGAGCGCGCACCGCGCGAGACGATGAGATCGGATGCCGCGGCGTCGAGCTCGGCCGTCGTGACACCCGGCGCGACGAGCGCGCGCACCGCGTCGAGGGCCGACGCGGTGATGAGGCCGGGCTCGACCATCGCCCGCAGCTGCGCCGGCGACTTGTAGATCGAGCGACGCAACCCCACGCTCGGGGTCACACAGCCGCCGATCGGACCAGGCCGCGCGCCGCGAGGGCGGCGAGGATGCGCTCGGTGATCTCGTCGACCGAGCCGGTGCCGTCGATCTCGTCGACGATGTCGCGCGTCGCGTAGACGCCGATGATGGGCGCCGTCTCGTTCTCGTAGATCTCCAGACGCTGAGCGATGACCGCCTCGGTGTCGTCGGAGCGCCCCTGCTCCACGGCTCGCCTGCTCAGCCGCGCGATGGACTCCTCACGCGGCACGTTCAGCACGATGACCGCGTCGAGCTTCTCCTCGCGACCGCCCAGGAATTCATCGAGGTGCATCACCTGCGGGAGGTTGCGGGGGTAGCCGTCGAGGAGGAAACCGTCCGCGGCATCCTGTTTCGACAGCCGGTCGCGGACGACCGCGCTCGTCAGCTCATCGGGGACGAGCTGGCCGGAGTCGACGATGCCCTTCACCTGCAGGCCGAGCTCGGTGCCGCCGGCGACGTTCGCGCGGAAGACGTCTCCGGTGGAGATCACCGGAACGCCGAACGCTTCGGCGATGCGCACGCCCTGCGTGCCCTTGCCCGACCCCTGCGGGCCGACGATGAGGAGACGGGTCATCGCAGGAGTCCTTCGTAGTGGCGCTGCTGAAGCTGCGCGTCGATCTGCTTCACGGTCTCGAGGCCGACACCGACGATGATCAGGATCGAGGCGCCGCCGAAGGGGAAGTTCTGGTTGGCGCCGACGAGCGCCAGGGCGAACAGCGGCAGGAGCGCGACGAGGCCGAGGTAGATCGAGCCCGGCAGCGTGATGCGGGTGAGCACGTAGTCGAGGTACTCCGCCGTCGGGCGGCCCGCACGGATGCCGGGGATGAAGCCGCCGTACTTCTTCATGTTGTCCGCGACGTCGACGGGGTTGAAGGTGATCGCGACGTAGAAGTAGGTGAACCCGACGATGAGGAGGAAGTACAGCGCCATGTACAGCGGGTGGTCGCCGGAGACCAGGTACTGCTGGATCCACGCGACCCAGCCCGGCACCTCCTGCCCCGGCTGCGGCTGGTTGAACTGCGCGATGAGGGCGGGGATGTACAGCAGCGACGAGGCGAAGATGACCGGCACCACACCGGCCATGTTGACCTTGATCGGGATGTAGGTGTTCGTTCCGCCGTAGGTGCGCCGGCCGACCATGCGCTTTGCGTACTGCACCGGGATCCGTCGCTGGGACTGCTCGACGAAGACGACGAGCCCGACGACGACGATGCCGACGGCGAGGACCAGGAGGAAGACCTCGAAGCCGCGCGACTGGGCGATCGCCCACATCGAGGCGGGGAAGGCCGCGGCGATCGAGGTGAAGATCAGCAGCGACATGCCGTTGCCGATGCCGCGCTCGGTGACCAGCTCGGCGAACCACATGATGAGGCCGGTGCCGGCGGTCATCGTGATGATCATGAGGAGCTGGGCCCACCACACGTCGTTGGTGAGGAGCTGCTCGCACTCGGGGACGCCGGTGATGCCGAAGAGCTGACCGCTGCGCGCGACGGTGACGAGCGTCGTGGACTGCAGGAGCGCGAGGGCGATCGTGAGGTAGCGCGTGTACTGGGTGAGCCGCGCCTGACCGGCCTGGCCCTCCTTGTAGAGGGCCTCGAAGTGCGGGATCACCACGCGGAGGAGCTGCACGATGATCGTCGCGGTGATGTAGGGCATGACACCCAGCGCGAAGATGGACAGCTGCAGGAGCGCGCCACCGGAGAAGAGGTTCACCAGCGACAGCAGTCCCTCGGTGCCGGCGCTGTCGCGGAGGCAGGACTGCACGTTCGGGAAGTCGACGAACGGTGCCGGCACGTGCGCGCCCAGGCGGTACAGGGCGATGATGGCCAGGGTGAATGCGATCTTCCGCCGGAGATCCGGGGTGCGGAAGACACGCGCGATGGCGCTGAACAAGAGGCTGCCTCCAGAGGGGATGCCGGCGGCCACGCGGGCACACCGACTCCCAGGGTAACGCAGGAGGGGCCGGAGCGAGCTCCGGCCCCTCCCAGTGGCCTTACTTTGCGGTGCCGCCCGACTCGCCGGCGGAGACCGTGCCGCCTGCGGCGACGATCTTCTGCTCGGCCGAGCCCGACACCTTGTCGACCGACACGCTGAGCTTCACCGAGATGTCGCCGGTGCCGAGCACCTTGACCTTCTCGTTCTTGCGCACCGCGCCCTTGGCGACCAGGTCGCTCACGGTCACGTCGCCGCCCTGCGGGTAGAGCTCGGCGAGCTTGTCGAGGTTGACCACCTGGTACTCCACGCGGAACGGGTTCTTGAACCCGCGCAGCTTGGGAGTGCGCATGTGGAGGGGCATCTGCCCACCCTCGAAGCCGGCCTTCACCTGGTAGCGGGCCTTGGTGCCCTTAGTGCCGCGGCCGGCGGTCTTGCCCTTCGAGCCCTCACCACGACCCACGCGGGTCTTGGCGGTGTGGGCGCCGGGGACCGGGCGGAGGTGGTGCACCTTCAGCACGCCCGGGCGCGAGGCCGGGGCATCCTTCTTCGGCGCGCTCTTCGCGGCGGTCTCCTTCTTCGGCGCAGCCTTGCGCGCCGTGGTCTTCTTCGGCGCGGACTCGACGGCCTCGGCCGTCTCTTCCTTCTTCTCCGCCATCAGTCGATCTCCTCAACCTTCACGAGGTGGGCGACGGTGCGCACGTACCCGCGGGTCTGGGCGTCATCGGGACGGACGACCGTGTCGCCGATCCGCTTGAGCCCCAGGCTCCGGAGGGTGTCGCGCTGGTTCTGCTTCTCGCTCACCTTGGACTTGATCTGCGTGACCTTCAGCCGGGTGGCCATCAGGCACCTACCTTCGCTGCAGCCGCGGCCTCGGCCTCGGCACGGACGAGACGCGCGGGAGCGACCTGGTCGAAGTCCAGACCACGGCGCGCGGCGACGTGGCGGGGCTCCTCGAGCTGCTTCAGCGCCTCGACGGTCGCGTGGACGATGTTGATCGTGTTCGACGACCCGAGGGACTTCGACAGCACGTCGTGGATGCCCGCGCACTCGAGGACGGCACGCACCGGGCCGCCCGCGATCACACCGGTACCGGCAGCGGCGGGGCGCAGGAGCACCACACCGGCAGCGGCCTCACCCTGCACCGGGTGCGGGATGGTGGAGCCGACACGGGGCACGCGGAAGAAGTTCCGCTTGGCCTCTTCGACGCCCTTCGAGATCGCCAGCGGCACCTCGCGGGCCTTGCCGTAGCCGACGCCCACGAGGCCGTTGCCGTCGCCCACGACGACGAGCGCCGTGAAGCTGAAGCGGCGACCGCCCTTGACGACCTTCGACACGCGGTTGATCGTCACGACGCGCTCGAGGAACTGGCTCTCGCTGCGGTCGCGCGACCCGCGGTCGCGGTTCGGGTTGCGCTCGCGTCCGCCGCGCCGCGGCTCGCGCTCGCGCTCGGCCGGCGCCGTGGTGGCGGCGCCCTCGGCCGGAGCCTCGGCGGCGGCCTCTGCGGTCACGTTGTTCTCCTTGTTGTCACTCACAGGTTGAGCCCCCCTTCGCGGGCGCCGTCGGCGATGGCCGCGACACGACCTGCGTATCGGTTGCCGCCGCGGTCGAACACCACGTCGGAGACGCCGGCGGCCTTCGCGCGCTCAGCGACCAGCTCGCCGACCTTGCGGGCCTTGGCGGTCTTGTCGCCGTCGAAGCCGCGCAGGTCGGTCTCGAGCGTCGATGCGGATGCCACGGTGTGGCCCTTGGTGTCGTCCACGACCTGCACGAACACGTGCCGCGCGGAGCGGGTGACGACCAGGCGGGGACGCTCGGGCGTGCCGACGACCTTCTTGCGAAGGCGGGCGTGACGACGCGAACGCGCGTCGGACTTCGTCTTCACAGCCATGGTTACTTACCAGCCTTTCCGGCCTTGCGCCGGACGACTTCGCCGGCGTAGCGCACACCCTTGCCCTTGTACGGCTCGGGCTTGCGGATCTTGCGGATGTTGGCAGCCGCCTCACCGACGGCCTGCTTGTCGATGCCGCTCACGGTGACGCGGTTGTTGCCCTCGACGGTCAGCGTGATGCCGGCGGGCGGGTCGACGAGCACCGGGTGCGAGAAGCCGAGCGCGAACTCCACGGAGCTGCCGCGCTGTGCGACACGGTAACCCGTGCCGACGACCTCGAGACCCTTGGTGTAGCCCTGGGTGACGCCGATGATGTTGTTGTTGATGAGCGTGCGGGTCAGGCCGTGGAGCGACCGCGACTCGCGCTCGTCGTCGGGACGGGTGACGAGCACCTGGTTGTCCTCGACGGAGACTTCGATGGGACGGGCCACGGTGAGCGAGAGCTCGCCCTTGGGGCCCTTGACCGCGACATCCTGCCCGGTCACCGTGACGGTGACGCCGGAGGGGATGTCGATCGGCAGACGTCCGATACGCGACATGTCAGATCACCACACGTAGGCGAGGACTTCCCCACCCACGCCCTTCTGCTCGGCCTGACGGTCGGTGAGAAGACCGGAGGAGGTGGACAGGATGGCGACACCGAGGCCGCCGAGGACCGTGGGGAGCTCGGTGGAGCGTGCGTACACGCGGAGGCCGGGCTTGGAGACGCGCTTGATGCCGGCGATCGACCGCTCGCGGTTCGGGCCGTACTTCAGGGTCAGCGTGAGCGTCTGGCCTACGCGTGCGTCCTCGACCACCCAGTCGGAGATGTAACCCTCCTGCTTGAGGATCTCGGCGATGTGGGTCTTGAGCTTCGAGCTCGGCAGCGACACGGTGTCGTGGTGCGCCGAGTTCGCGTTGCGCAGACGGGTCAGCATGTCTGCGACCGGGTCTGTCATCGTCATGGTGTGCTTCTTTCGTTCATGAGGTTTCGGCAGCCGGTACACGACTGACGACCTTCCATGGGAGTCTCCGACCCTTCGACGTGCTCATGGGCCGGAGCGGGATGGGTGTTACTGCTGGGCGTCGTCGGTGCGGAACGGGAAGCCGAGGTGACGCAGGAGCGCGCGGCCCTCGGCATCCGTCTTCGCCGACGTCACGATGGTGATGTCGAAGCCGCGGACGCGGTCGATGCGGTCCTGGTTGATCTCGTGGAAGACCGACTGCTCCTGCAGACCGAAGGTGTAGTTGCCATTGCCGTCGAACTGCTTCGGCGAGAGCCCGCGGAAGTCGCGGATGCGCGGCAGGGCGAGGCTGATCAGGCGGTCCACGAACTCCCACGCGCGGTCCCCGCGGAGGGTGACGTGCGCGCCGATGGCCTGACCCTCGCGCAGCTTGAACTGCGCGATGGACTTGCGGGCCTTGGTGACGATCGGCTTCTGGCCGGTGATCTTGGTGAGGTCGTCGACCGCACCATCGATCACCTTGCTGTCGCGCGCGGCTTCGCCGACGCCGGTGTTCACCACGACCTTGACCAGGCCCGGGATCTGCATGACATTGGCGTACCCGAACTCGTCCTGCAGCTTCTGCTGGATCTCGCTGCGGTACTTCTGCTTCAGGCGCGGCTGGATTTTGCCAGCGGGCGCGGCAGTTGCGGTGCTCATATTCAGAGGTCCTTGCCTGACTTCTTCGCGTAGCGCACGCGAACCGTGCGCTTCACGCCGTCCTTGGCCTGCTCCTCGACGCGGTGGCCGACACGGGTCGGCTTCTTCGTCTGAGGGTCGACCAGGGCGACGTTGGAGATGTGGATCGGGGCTTCCATCGTTTCGATGCCGCCCGTCTTGGTGCCGCGCTGGGACTGGCCGACGCGGTTGTGCTTGGTGACGTAGTTCACGCCTTCGACGATGACGCGGTTCTGCTCGGTGAGGACCTCGAGGACCTTCCCCTGCTTGCCGCGGTCGCCGCCGCGCTCGGGCTTGGCGCCCGAGATGACCTGAACCAGGTCGCCCTTCTTGATCTTCGCCATGATCAGATGACCTCCGGGGCGAGCGAGACGATCTTCATGAACCGCTTGTCGCGCAGTTCACGGCCGACCGGCCCGAAGATGCGGGTGCCGCGGGGCTCCCCGTCGTTCTTCAGGATCACGGCGGCGTTCTCGTCGAACTTGATGTACGAGCCGTCGGGACGACGGGTCTGCTTGACCGTGCGCACGACGACTGCCTTGACGACATCGCCCTTCTTGACGTTGCCGCCGGGGATGGCGTCCTTGACCGTGGCGACGATGACGTCGCCCAGGCCCGCGTAACGGCGGTTGGACCCGCCGAGCACGCGGATGGTGAGCAGCTCCTTGGCGCCGGTGTTGTCGGCGACCTTCAGCCGGGATTCGTTCTGAATCATGTTGTTACTTCGCCTTCTCGAGAACCTCGACCAGGCGCCAGCGCTTGGTGGCCGACAGCGGACGGGTCTCATTGATGAGGACGAGGTCGCCGATGCCGGCGGTGTTCGTCTCGTCGTGCGCCTTCACCTTGGACGTGCGGCGGATGACCTTGCCGTACAGCGGGTGCTTCACGCGGTCCTCGACCTCGACGACGATGGTCTTGTCCATCTTGTCGCTGACGACGTAGCCGCGGCGGGCCTTGCGGTACCCGCGGGCGCCCGCGTCGCGGACGTCGTGCTCGGCGCTCTCGTGGCCTGCGACCTGCTCGGTCGCGTCGGCCTTCTTCGCGGTGGCCATCACTCAGCCCCCTCTTCCTTGGCGGCCGAGTCGGCGGCATCCGCCTTCTTGGCCTTCTTCTTCGTCTTCGTCGCGGTCTCCACGGGCGCGGGCGTGGCACGGATGCCGAGCTCGCGCTCACGGATCACGGTGTAGAGCCGGGCGATGTCGCGCTTGACGGCGCGGATGCGGCCGTGGCTCTCGAGCTGGCCGGTGGCCGACTGGAAGCGCAGGTTGAACAGCTCTTCCTTGGCCTTGCGGAGCTCCTCGACGAGACGCTGGTCTTCGAACGTGTCGAGCTCGCTGGGAGCGAGCGTCTTGGTGCCGATCGCCATTACGCGTCGCCCTCCTCGCGCTTGATGATGCGTGCCTTCAGAGGCAGCTTGTGGATGGCTCGGGTCAGCGCCTCGCGAGCGAGCTGCTCGTTCACGCCCGAGACCTCGAAGAGGACCCGGCCCGGCTTGACGTTGGCGACCCACCACTCCGGCGAACCCTTACCCGAACCCATGCGGGTTTCGGCGGGCTTCTTGGTGAGCGGTCGGTCGGGATAGATGTTGATCCACACCTTGCCGCCACGCTTGATGTGACGGGTCATCGCGATACGAGCGGACTCGATCTGACGGTTCGTCACGTACGCGGGCGTGAGCGCCTGGATGCCGAACTCGCCAAACGACACCTTGGTGCCGCCGGTGGCCTGGCCCGAGCGCCCCGGGTGGTGCTGCTTGCGGTACTTGACCTTGCGGGGAATGAGCATTACGCCGACGCTCCTTCTGCGACGGGGGCCTCGCTGCGCGGGCCACGGCGGCGGTCGCCACCACGGTCGTCACGACCGCGGGACTTCGGCGCGTTGGCCTGCTCGCGTGCGAGCTCCTTGTTGGTGAGGTCGCCCTTGTAGATCCAGACCTTCACGCCGATGCGGCCGAAGGTGGTCTTGGCCTCGTAGAAGCCGTAGTCGATGTTCGCGCGGAGGGTGTGCAGCGGCACACGGCCTTCGCGGTAGAACTCCGACCGGCTCATCTCGGCGCCGCCGAGACGGCCGGAGACCTGGATGCGGACGCCCTTGGCGCCGGCGCGCTGCGCGCCCTGCAGGCCCTTGCGCATCGCGCGACGGAACGCCACGCGCGCCGAGAGCTGCTCGGCGACACCCTGCGCGACCAGCTGAGCGTCGGCCTCGGGGTTCTTCACCTCGAGGATGTTCAGCTGGATCTGCTTGCCGGTGAGCTTCTCGAGGTCGGCGCGGATGCGCTCGGCCTCGGCGCCGCGGCGGCCGATGACGATGCCCGGGCGGGCGGTGTGGATGTCGACGCGGACCCGGTCACGGGTGCGCTCGATCTCGATGCGGCTCACGCCCGCGCGGTCGAGCTGCTTCTGCAGCAGCCGGCGGATCTTGATGTCCTCGGCGACGTAGTCGGCGTAGCGCTGGCCCGGCTTCGTCGAGTCCGAGAACCACCGCGACACGTGGTCCGTGGTGATGCCGAGGCGGAAGCCGTAGGGGCTGACTTTCTGACCCATTACTTGCTCGCCTTCTTCGTCTTGGTACCCGTGCTGGACGAGCTCGTCGGAGCGTCGTCGACCTCGGGCGTCGAGAGCACGACCGTGATGTGGCTCGTACGCTTCTTGATCTGGAATGCGCGACCCTGAGCGCGGGGCTGGAAACGCTTGAGCGTCGTGCCCTCGTCGACGTACGCGTTCTTCACGTACAGGTCGGCGTCATCGAGGTACTCGTTCTCCTTGTCGGCCTTCACGCGAGCGTTCGCGATCGCCGACTCGACGAGCTTGTAGATCGGGTCGCTGGCACCCTGCTGGGCGAACTTCAGGATGGCCAGGGCCTCCTGAGCCTGCTTCCCCTTGATGAGGGCGACGACACGACGAGCCTTCTGAGGGGTCACGCGGATGTGTCGCACGCGTGCGATGGACTCCACCATTTCTCTCTCCTCTTGCCCCCGCGTCAGCGGCGGCGGCCCTTCTTGTCGTCCTTCACGTGACCGCGGAAGGTGCGGGTGGGCGCGAACTCGCCCAGCTTGTGGCCGACCATGGTCTCGGTGACGAACACCGGGATGTGCTTGCGACCGTCGTGCACCGCGATGGTGTGACCCAGCATCGCCGGGACGATCATCGAGCGACGCGACCAGGTCTTGATGACGTTCTTGGTGCCCGCCTCGTTCTGTGAGACAACCTTGCGAAGCAGGTGCTCGTCGACGAAGGGACCCTTCTTGAGACTGCGTGGCATCTGGAGTTCCTACCTACTTGCGCTTCTTGCCGGCGTTGCGACGGCGGACGATGAGCTTGTCGCTCTCCTTGTTGGGGTGCCGGGTGCGACCCTCGGCCTGACCCCAGGGCGACACCGGGTGGCGACCACCGGAGGTCTTGCCCTCACCACCACCGTGGGGGTGGTCGACGGGGTTCATGGCGACACCGCGGACGGTCGGGCGGACGCCCTTCCAGCGCTTGCGGCCGGCCTTGCCCCAGTTGATGTTCGACTGCTCGGCGTTGCCGACCTCGCCGATGGTGGCGCGGCACCGGACATCCACGTTGCGGATCTCGCCCGAGGGGAGACGGAGCTGTGCGTAGGGTCCGTCCTTCGCCACGAGGCGCACCGAGGCGCCGGCGGAGCGGGCCATCTTCGCGCCGCCGCCGGGGCGGAGCTCGATGGCGTGGATGACGGTACCCGTGGGGATGTTGCGCAGCGGCAGGTTGTTGCCGGGCTTGATGTCGGCCGAGGGACCCGACTCGACGACGTCGCCCTGCTGGAGGCGGTTCGGCGCCAGGATGTAGCGCTTCTCGCCGTCCACGTAGTGCAGCAGCGCGATGCGCGCGGTGCGGTTGGGGTCGTACTCGATGTGCGCGACCTTGGCGTTGACGCCGTCCTTGTCGTCGCGACGGAAGTCGATCACACGGTACTGGCGCTTGTGGCCACCACCGATGTGACGGGTCGTGATGCGACCCTGGTTGTTGCGGCCGCCGGTCTTGGCGAGCGGGCGAAGGAGCGACTTCTCCGGCGTGGATCGGGTGATCTCGGCGAAGTCCGCCACCGACGAGCCGCGGCGACCGGGGGTCGTGGGCTTGTACTTGCGAATGGCCATGGTTGTTCTCGTCCCTGTCCCGGTGTCAGCCGACTGCCGTGAAGATGTCGATGGTGCCCGACTTCAGGGTGACGATCGCGCGCTTGGTGTCCTTGCGCTTGCCGATGCCGAAGCGGGTGCGGCGGTGCTTGCCGACGCGGTTGAGCGTGTTGACCGACGCGACCTTGACGCCGAAGATCTTCTCGATCGCGAGCTTGATCTCGGTCTTCGTGGCGCGGGTGTCGACGAGGAAGGTGTACTTGCCTTCGTCGATGAGCCCGTAGCTCTTCTCCGACACCACCGGCTTCAGGATGATGTCGCGCGGGTCCTTGTTCACGGCGAGATTGCTCATGCCGAGACCTCCTGGGTGGTGGCCGTGCGGGCTGCGACGAAGGCGTCGTAGGCGGCCTTGGTGAAGACGATGTCGTCGGAGACGAGCACGTCGTAGGCGTTCAGCTGGTCGAAGCTCAGCACGTGGACGTACGCGAGGTTGCGCACGCTCAGCACGCTGATCTCATCCGCGCGGTCGACCACGACGAGCACGTTCTTCACGGCGCCGAGGTCGGTGAGGACGGCAGCAGCGGCCTTCGTCGAGGGGGCGTCGGTGACGCCGAGCGACTCGACGATGTGCAGACGCTCGCCACGGGCACGGTCGCTCAGAGCGCCGAGGAGCGCCGCGGCGATCATCTTCTTGGGGGTGCGCTGCGAGTAGTCGCGGGGCTGCGGGCCGTGCACGGTCCCACCGCCGCGGTGCTGCGGCATGCGGACCGAACCCTGACGGGCGTTACCCGTGCCCTTCTGCTTGAAGGGCTTGCGACCCGAACCCGAGACGTCGCCGCGGGTCTTGGTGGCGTGGGTGCCCTGCCGGGCGGCGGCGCGCTGGGCGACGACGACCTGGTGGATGAGCGGGATGTTCGTCTTGACGTCGAAGAGCGCGGCGGGCAGCTCGACCGAGCCGGCCTTGGTGCCATCGGCGCTTCGCACGTCGAGCGCGAGAGTGGAGTCAGCCATGTCGATCAGGCACCCTTCACTGCGTTGCGGACGTAGACGGTGCGGCCGCGCGCGCCCGGGACGGCGCCCTTGACGAGCAGCAGACCCTTCTCGGCGTCGACGGCGTGCACCGTGAGGTTGAGGACGGTCACGCGCTCGCCACCCATACGGCCGGCCATGCGCATGCCCTTGAAGACGCGGCTCGGGGTCGACGACGCGCCGATCGAACCGGGCTTGCGGTGGTTGCGGTGCGCACCGTGCGAGGCGGAGACACCGGAGAAGTTGTGACGCTTCATCACACCCGCCGTGCCCTTGCCCTTGCTGGTGCCGACGACGTCGACCAGCTGGCCGGCCTCGAAGAGACCGTCCACCGTGAGCTCCTGACCGAGTGAGTAGTCAGCGGCGTCCGCGGTGCGGATCTCGGTGAGGTGACGGCGGGGGGTGACGCCCGCGGCCTCGAAATGGGCCGTCAGGGGCTTGTTCACCTTGCGCGGGTCGATGGCGCCCGCGGCGATCTGGACGGCGCTGTAGCCGTCCTTGTCAGCGGTGCGGATCTGGGTGACCACGTTCGGGGCCACTTCGATCACGGTGACGGGAACGAGCTTGCCGTTCGCGTCCCAGACCTGGGTCATGCCGAGCTTGGTGCCGAGCAGGCCCTTGGAAACCTTTTCGTTGATGTGTGCCATTGCCTGCAACCTCAGAGCTTGATCTCGATGTTGACGTCGGCCGGCAGGTCAAGGCGCATCAGCGAGTCGACGGCCTTGGGCGTCGGATCGATGATGTCGATCAGACGCTTGTGGGTGCGCATCTCGAAGTGCTCGCGGCTGTCCTTGTACTTGTGGGGCGACCGGATGACGACGACGACGTTCTTCTCGGTCGGGAGGGGCACCGGGCCCACGACCGTCGCGCCTGCACGGGTCACGGTGTCGACGATCTTGCGCGCCGACGAGTCGAGACCGGCGTGGTCGTACGACTTCAGGCGAATGCGGATCTTCTGTCCCGCCATGTGTCTGCTCACTCTCTTTCCGCGTCGTACCGTCCCGGAGGGCCCGGGGGCATTGGACGCACGGTGGCGCTACGCGCCGTGGCACTCTCGCACCGCTTGCGCAGTGCGTTGCTGCACCGCTGTTCTGCTGTCAATCCGGGAGCGCGGGGCACCCGGCATCCGTTCCTCCTCGGCACGCGAACGCGCGGCTCACCAGCCGGAGGAGAATGGATGTTTCGTTCTGCTGCCCGCGGCCTAGGCTCGTGGCGCTTCCGCGCCGCCTATGCACTGCCCTGGCAGTGATCCGTCGCACGCCGAAGCGCGCCGGAATGTGGAACTGGAACAGTCTACGTGTCGCCCGGGCGTGTCGCAAACTCGGGCGTGTCGCGGAAACGGCGAAGCGCCGGCGCCCGTCCCGGGTGCGCGGCGCGTCGAGTGCTACTGGTTGCCGATGTGCTTGTCGACGGTGTCGCGGACGCCGTCGACGTGCTGGTCGACGCTGTCGGGAGCGACCTTCTTGACGAAGTCCGCGGCCGCGTCGAGGACCTTGTCGCTGACGCCCTCGGCCTGTTCGGACTTCAGCGTCTCGTTGATCTTGTCCTTGTTCTGATCGAGGAACTGCTTGCCCTGATTGACCAGGTCGTCGATGCCCATGGGTGCTCCTTCGCGAGGGGTGTGGCACCATCATGCCGCGCCGCGGGGGGTGTGGGGATGGGATTCTTCCGGTCGGGTCACCGTCGTGGGGACGCGCCCGCGACGAGATCCGCCGCCGGGATGACGGATGCGTCAGCGAGCAGGGGCAGACGCCGGGCAACCCCTCCTGCACAGGGGCGCGAGGCGGGCGGTTCCGCACAGATCGGGTCGACCGCCAGCACGCGGACCCCGGCCGCTCCACGATCGAGGCATGACGAGGGATGCCGCCGCACGCCATCGCCGGAACGAGATCGAGCGCGAGCTCGCGCAGCACGGGGGGATCGCACCGGTGTCGGTCCTGATCGCGCGCGGACACAGCCGGCACGTCATCGACCGACTCTGCGCCGAGGGCGCGCTGGTCCGGCTGCGAAGGGGTTGGGTGGGGCTTGCTGCGAGCGACCCGCAGCTGGCAGCGGCCGCGCGGCACGGCGTGGTGCTCACGTGCGCGACGGCGGCCGAACGGCTCGGACTCTTCGTCCTCGCCCCGCCGTCGCAGCCGCACGTCGCCGCTCCGCCCACGAAGGGGCGGGCCGGCGGCCTGGCGGCTCACGTGCACTGGGCGCGGCCGGTCGTGCCGCGGCATCCGCACGGCCTCGTCGACGTCGTCGAGAACGTTCTGTGCCTCGCCGCCGCCTGCCTGCCGCACGAAGAGGCGCTCGCCGTGTGGGAATCGGCCCTTCGCCGGAGACTCGTCGATCGGAAGGCACTGGAGACCCTGGCCCTTCCGCCTGCGGCGCGCGCACTCCTGCGCGAGGCGGATCCCTTCGCCGACTCGGGCCTGGAGACGCTGGTGATGCCGCGACTCAGGTGGCTGGGGCTTCCGCTCCGCCGTCAGATCTGGATCAGCGGACACCGCGTCGACCTGCTCATCGGGGACCGATTGGTGATCCAGATCGACGGTGCGACCCACACCGGCGCGCAGCGGTCGAGCGATATCGCCCACGATGCGGAGCTGATGCTGCTCGGCTACCACGTCATGCGGGTCGGGTACGAGCAGATCGTGCACCGCTGGCACGAGGTGCAGGAGCGGATCATGCGCGCGATCGCGCAGGGCCTGCACCTGGAGCGGTGACCGGCCGGCGCGGCGGGCGCACCCGGGATGAGATCCGCACTCGGGATGACCGAAACCCGCTCGGGATCATCCCGTGCGGTGATCTCCTCCCGCCTGCGCAGCGGGTCGTGCCTCCGCGGAGGAAGCGGGACGGGAGCGCCGCGGGCGCGCGGACCGCCCCGAGAGCCAGATGTAGAGCACCGCCGCCGCGACGACCGCGGCGGAGATGACGATCCACCACGGGAAGGTCGGGATCTCCGGGCGCCGGCCGGCGTCATCGAGATCGTGCTGGGGCGTCGGGATGACCCGCTCCCCCGTGACCAGGATGCGGTGGCTGTTGATCCCGAGCGGCGTGCAGGTCACGAGCGTCATGAGGTCGCGTCCGGCCTGGGGAAGGAGCGCCTCGGTGTCTTCGGGCTGCACCACGAGGGTGCGGATCACCCGATAGGTGAGCACCTCGCCGAAGACCTCGACCGTGAAGGTGTCGTCGACCTCCACCCGGTCGAGGTGGGTGAACAGCTCGGATGTCGCGAGCCCGCGGTGCGCCGTGAGCACCGAATGCGTCGAGGCCCCACCGACCGGAAGGGCGGTGCCCTGCAGGTGTCCGACACCGCGGCGGAGCACCCGCTCGCTGGTGCCGTGGGAGATGGGGAGGTCGACCTGGATCGCGGGGATCTTGAGCCGAGCCATGAGGCCGTCGGCATCGGCGGCGAGGACGGAGTCGTAGTCGACGTCCTCGCCCGACTCACGGGCGAGCGGCAGTCGCTCGTTCGCGGCGACCTCGGCCCCTCCGGTGATACCCGCGTTGTACTCGCGGGCGCGCTCGAGCTCTTCGCGGAGGGTCTCGGCGCCGAGATCGGTGATGTCGTGGGAGTAGGCGTCGATCCGCTGCGACTGCTCGTACTGCGAGAACCACGCGGCGATCGAGGGGTACTGCACGAGGGCGGCGCCGAGGATGCAGAGCACGGCGATGACGGTCGGGATGACCGGCATCCGCCACGCTCGCGCGCGGCGCGCATCCCGTCGCAGGCGCGCCGACGGGGGCGGAGCGTCGGAACGCTCCACCCCCGCCGGCGTCATGTGTGCGATGGTACGCGCGGCCTCAGACCGCGGCGCTGTCGGCGACGCGCGCCTGCGCGGCACGGCGACGGGACACGACCACCGCGGCGCCGAGCGCCGTGACGATCATCGCGGCACCGCCGACGGTGAACCACAGCCCGCCGTCGCCACCGGTGAGGGGCAGCGCGAACGCCGGCACCTGCTGGTGCTGGAACTCGACGTAGTTGCGCACCGGAGGAACCGTCGAGGTCTCACCGGCGACGACCTGCGTGACGACGCGGTCGGGCGTCGGCAGCTGGAAGCCGGCAGGAGGAGTGATCTCGCGCACGTAGTAGGTGCCCGGGGTGATGATCGGGATCTCGACGAACCCGTCGGCACCGGTGGTCCACTGCGAGACCCCGTCGATCGTGATGGGGTTCTGGTTGCGGTCGGCGTCCTGCTGGGTCAGGTACACCTGGTAGACCGCACCCTGCAGCGGCACCCGCTCGCCCGCGCCGGTCGACTCGAACGCGAAGACCGTGAGCTGGCCGATCGGCGTGACGCCGGTGACGGTCGTGGTGGAGCCGTTGACGGTGCCGCTCGCGGTGTTGACGATGCGGCCGTCAGCAGGGACCGCCACGGCGCGCGTCAGCACGTTGAACGTGACCTTTCCACCCTGGAGCCCGGTGAGGCGAGTGAGGCCCGCGGGCGTGAAGGTGAGCGTGCTGTCGGCACCGGTGGTGACGATCGTGTAGTCGGTGCCCGCCACGAAGTTCTGCGCGACACCCTGCGCGTTGGTCACCACGACGTTCGTCGGGGCGACGCCGGTCGGACGGTCGACGTCCTCGACGTACTCGAGTTCGGCCGGAATGGTGTCGGTGAGCGAGAAGCTCTCCACCGAGCCGCCGCCGGCGAGCGTCGGGATGTTCCCGGCGATCGCCCAGCGGATGAGGTCGGGGTTTCGTGCCTCGACAGAGTTCGCCGGGGCAGGAACGCGGGTCTTCGTGATCTCGGTGACGGCGTTCTTGGGGTAGACGTGCACGTCGTAGATCCACTCGTTCGCCGGGGCGCCGCTGGGTCCGGTGGGGAACGGCAGCGTGACCAGGAACGGCGCCGACGGGTTCGTCGCCGCGCTCGGAACCGTGGTCTCGGTGACGAGGTAGAGGCCGATGGGCATGTTGGTCGGGAAGGTGGCGAGACCGGCCGAGTTGCTCAGCGTCGACGTGAACGTCGTCGTCGTCAGACGCTGCGCGGCCGAAGCCGGCGTGAGGTTCGTCACCGCGCTCCACCCCTGCGGGGTGAGGAGGTCGACGTCGGCCACCAGCGTCGCGGTGAAGCCGGCGCCGGCAAGCGGCGTACCCGGCACACTCGGGAGCTCCTGACCGGTGCCGATCTGCAGCGGGCTCTCGGGCCCGAGCGCGAACTTGTGCACCGTCAGGCTGCGGGCCTGGTTCGGATCGATGTTGCCGGGCAGGGTGACGCCCTGCGCGGGTGCGACCGCCGCGATGGCGGTCAGCACACCGAGCGTCAGCGCGCCGAGGGCGGCTGTCGCCCGGCGGGCGATGGATGCGGACATTGTGTGTTCCCCCTTGGTTGTGGTGGTGGAGTGCGATGGATTCGCGTGTGGGTCTGGATGAGTCGGATGGGATGAGCTCATGGGCCTGCCTCCTGGAGGGCCGGCTCTCGTCGGCGACGGGCGTGGAGCACGCCGCCCAACAGGGCGAGGATGAGGAGCGCGCCGCCGGCGTAGAGGTACGCGTCGGCGCTCGTTCCGCCGGTGAGCGGAAGGGCGGGCGGCTGCACCGGCGCGTTGACGAAGCGGTAGACCGCGCTCTGCCCCGCCGCCGGGGCGGTGATGGCCGCGGAATCGACCGGCGTCCATGTCGAACCGACCAGGCGCTCGAGGCGCAGCTGGCGGTACGCGACCCGGCTGTTCGGGTCGGTCGTCGTCTCCGAGAGCGTGTACCCGTGGCCGGGCCGCACGTCGAAGGTGTTCGCGGGGTTGCCTGCCGCGACGTAGGCCGCACCGATGCGGCTCTCGGTGGGGAGAGTCGTACCGGCGAGCGCCGCGGGCGCGGCGGTCAGCCGCCAGTCGCTCACCTGGAATCCCGGACGGGGGTTCTCCACCTGTTTGAGGAGGGTGAGGGATGCCGTGGCGAAACCGACCGTGCAGGTGACCGCCGCTCCCGCGGCGAGGGTGACGTCGCTCGTCGCCGACACCGGTACGGACTGCCCCGCGGCATCCGAGCACTGCCATGCACCCGTCTGCACGTAGGTGGCCGAGCCGCCGGAGGATGCCAGCCGATAAGCGACCCCGGGGGTCACCCGCACGCCGCTCGCGGCGGGAGTACCCGAGGCGCCGGCGGGGCCGGGCAGCGAACCGGTCGGACCGGTGGCCGAGAGGCGCCAGTCGCTCGGGAGGGCGGAGCCGTAGGACACCGTCGCCACCAGGGTGAGGGAGGCCGACGGACGGTTGGTGAAGGTGCACTCGACGGCATTGCCCGGCGCGAGGTCGGCGTTGACCGTGGCGCGGACGACACCCGCGACCGTCGTCACCGAGACCGTCGCGTTCGCCCCGTTGACCGTGCAGACGAGGCTCTCGTAGCGGAAGCCGGGCTGCTCGGTCTCGGTCACCGTGACGCGGCCGCGGTGCGTCGCCGCGCCGAAGAGCAGGCGCCAACTCGCCGAGCCGTCGGCGCCGGTCTGCTGCTCGGGATTCCGCGACGGGAGCGCGGTCACCGTGCTGCCGGTGTTCGCCTGCACGGTCGTCCCGACCGTCCACCCCGGCGTGGGCGTGCGGTTGCCGCCGCTGTTGTCTTCGACGATCTTCGTCACGCGCACCGTGGCGAACGGCTGCGGCGTGTTGAAGAAGGTGCAGGCGACCCCGACGCTCAGTCGGTTGGGGATGCGCACCGAGGTCGATCGATCGGTGCCGTTGGCGATGCGGACCCCCTCGGCCCAGCACTCGTACACGGTGGTGTAACTGGTGAGGGGGCTGAGGGATCCGGCAGCCATGGTCTCGGCGATCGTCACGGTGGTGTCGATCTGCACCGGTACGGGGCCGACCCGCGCTGCCTGAAGGCCCGTCGCCGTCCCCGAGGTCGTCGCGATCGCGGACTCCACCGCCGGAGAGCCGGTCGACAGCGCCAACCGGAACTGATCCGTCGTGGAGATCCTCGACCCGACGAGGTTCTTCTTGATCGAGATGGTGGCGGGCGTGGCGCAGCCGGCGAGGTCGGTGCTGCCGCTCGCGGGCGTCACGCTGTTGATGCTCGCGCGAGGACTGCCGGGAACGCGCACCCAGGTGGTGGGGTCGAACTGGTACGCCAGCGTTCCGTTGCCCAGGTAGACCGTTCCACGTGGGGAGAACGCCATGCCGTTGACGCCGGTCAGTGCATTGTTGGCGTCGGTTCCACTCAATGCACGCCGGACGGTGGCGCTCGCGGCGAGTGTTCCTCCGGAGGCCTGCGAGAGCGCCTGCTGCGTGACGGTGAAGAGCCCGACGCTGCTGGAGTCGCTCGGCGTCTGCACGATGTGGAGGTTTCCTGCGGCATCGAAGGAGATGTCGCCGTTCTCACCGGCGGTCGTACCGGTGGCGACCTGGCCGAGGTACAGGAAATCGCTGGCGCCCGGGGTGTCGGGGTTGTACTCCCAGAGGCGCACCGAACCCGCGGTGGACTTGCCGACGAGGAAGCGTCCCGTCAGCGGATTGACCGCGCCCGCGATGATCGTGCCGGCGACCGCTGCACCGTTCCGGTCCTGAAGTGTCCCCTCCGCCGCCGTCAGCGCCGTGCGGGTCGCCTGAAGCCCACCCGACGCCGAGGCGGTGTAGCGGAGGACGGCGGTGACGTTCGAGGCGCCCGCGTCGCGGTCGAGCGCGAACGCGACAGTCCCGTCGTTGTTGATACCGAGGGCGTTGGCGTCGGTCGTCCCGGCGACGGCGCCGAGGATCTGGCTGACGCTTCCGGTACCCGAGCCGTTGACCTGCGCGATCGACCCGTTGGCGCGGAGCGCGTAGAAGTACGTGCCGTCGCAGTAGAGCCGCGCCACCTGCGGCGTGTTGGTGAAGGTGCACTCGACGGTCGCGCCCGCTTCGTCGGGGATCGTGATCGAGCCCGAGACGGATGACCCGGTGGCGATCGTCACCCCGCCGCGGGAGCACTCGTACCCGGTCGTGTAGGTGCTGAGGCTCGCGCTCGTGACGACGGTCTCGGAGATGGTGTAGGTCTGGCCGCGCGTCACGGGGAGCGGGCCCAGCTGCACGTTCTGAATTCCGGTGGCCGATCCGGTCGTCGTTGCCGCCGCGACCTCCGTGCCGCCGAGACTCAGGGCGAGGCGGAACTGGTCAGCCGCGAGAGCGCGGCCCGCGACGTTCTTGCGGATCGTGATCGTCGCGGGGGCCTCGACGGTGAGGGTGGCGCTGTCGGGGGCGACGAGGGCGGTCGTCACATTGGCCGGACCGTTGGTGTAGCTTCCGGCGTTCGCCGCGACGACGTTCACGGTCACGGTGCAGCTCGTCGCGCCGGTGGCGAGGTCGCCGCCGGTCACGGCGATGCTCGTGGCCCCTGCTGCCGCCTGCACGCTGTACGCCGCGCCGGTGCTGCTCGTGCAGCTTCCCCCGACGGCGGGTGTGGGGGCGACGACCAGGCCGGAGGGAAGCGCGTTCGTGAAGCTCCAGTCGGGCTTCGCCGCGAGCTCCGCGGTGTTCGTCACGGTGAAGGTGAGCGTCGTGGGATTCCCGGCCGTCACGGTCGACGGGCCGAAGGCGAGATCGAGGCTCGGCGTGACATCCAGCAGGCGCAGGTTGTCGAGGGCGAAGTCGTTGCCCGCGGAGGCGAGGACCTGGTTGGCGATCCGGATGCGGGCGCCGGCGGCCTCGGAGGGCGTCAGCTGCACGGCGGTGTCGGTGGTGAATCGCCCCGCCCGGACCGCCAGCGTGCTGCCGTAGTTGGCGGTCTGGCTCTCCGCGGTGTTGATGAGCGGGGAGTTGTACCGCCCGCCGGTGACGTTGCACGCGATGATCGGCGCCGTGGTGAGCGCCCGTGTGGTGCCGCCCACGAGAAGAGCCACGTCCAGCCGGGAGTTGTTGTTCGCGCCGCCCGGGCGGAGGGGACAGGAGTCCTCGGACACGTCGAGCGACACGGCGTAGTAGCGGTTCGTCGTCGGCGCCGGATTCAGGGTCGCGCCTGCGCGCGCCTCGAGAACCACGGTCTGAGCCGTCGTCGCGGTGCCTGTCATGGAGAGCTCCGCCGTCGCCCGGTTGGCGCGGGTGGTGGCGGTCGAGCCGACTGCCGGCGCCGTATCGGTCGCGCCACCGGTCACGCCGGCGTTGAGCTGGCCGAGCACATCGGCGAGGCGTCGGGCCTGGCGCTGCGTCAGCGCATCGACGGTGGCGGTGTCGGCGTCGCACAGGGCGGTCGTCCCGGTGAAGCTGCTGTCGTAGCGGAGGAGGACGCCGTTGCAGTTCGGCGCGCTCCCCCAGAACGTCGACGCCGTGTAGCGGAAGGTCGCCGCCGACGGGTACTGAGCGAGCGTGAGGGGCGCGGTGCCGGTGACGTCGTCGAACGACTCCGTCCACACGGTCACGGGACCCTCGGGCACTCCCGCGGCGAGCGGACGGATGTCGCCGGGCGCTCCGTCGCGGATGGACGCGGTCCTAGCGGCCCCTGCCGACGCGGCCTGCGCGGGCGCGGCGACAGCCGGCACCAGACCGGCGCCGACCAGCACCAGGGGCACGAGCGCGGCGAGCGCGCGCAGCAGTGTGCGCCGCCCGGCGCGCGCGCGAGCGCGAGCGAAGGACATCAAAAGGGAACCCCGAACCAGGCGCGACGAAGACGCGCGTGAACAGAACCATGGCGCGATGCGAGCGACGCCGGTGCGGGGTTCGAGAAGCAGCTCTGCGAGGATCCCCGTCGATCACCGACGGAGAAGTATGCGTTTTCCGCTCCCTGCGATCAGCAGTAAAGCAAAGAAGACAGCTTCATGCAAATCGGCGGCGTGTCTGGTCGGAAAACGGTTGGTGACGAGGCGGTGCGGTGCTGCAGCGGGGGTTCCGGCGCCCACGGGATGAGATCCGCATTCCGGATGATCAGATTCCCCGATCCGTCATCCCGGGTGCGGATCTCGTCCGGGGAGCGCGGGGTCGTCGCGGGCACGACGAAGCCCCCCGGGAACGGATGTCCCGGGGGGCTTGTCGACCGAAGGTTCGGCCGAGGTCTGGATGCGGCCGCGGTGCGGCCTACTCGACCTGAGCGGCAGGAGACGCGACGCCGCGTCGCGGCATCGCGTCTCCTCGGCTCACTTGAGGATCTTCGTGACCGTGCCGGCGCCGACGGTGCGGCCACCCTCACGGATGGCGAAGCCGAGGCCCTCCTCCATGGCGATCGGCTGGATGAGCTCGACCGTCATGTCGGTGGTGTCGCCGGGCATGACCATCTCGGTGCCCTCGGGCAGCGTGATGACGCCGGTGACGTCGGTGGTGCGGAAGTAGAACTGCGGGCGGTAGTTCGTGAAGAACGGGTTGTGACGCCCACCCTCGTCCTTGGACAGGATGTACGCGGTGCCCTCGAAGTTCGTGTGCGGAGTGACCGAACCGGGCTTCACGACGACCTGGCCGCGCTCGACGTCGTCACGCTTGGTGCCGCGCAGGAGCAGACCACAGTTCTCGCCGGCCCAGGCCTCGTCGAGCTGCTTGTGGAACATCTCGATACCGGTGACGATCGTCTTCTGCGTCGGACGCAGGCCCACGATCTCGACCTCGGAGTTGATGGCCAGGGTGCCACGCTCGGCGCGGCCCGTGACGACGGTGCCACGACCGGTGATGGTGAAGACGTCCTCGATGGGCATGAGGAACGGCTTGTCCTTGTCACGCACCGGGTCGGGGATCGACTCGTCGACGGCCTCCATGAGCTCGACGATGGACTGGGTCCACTTCTCGTCGCCCTCGAGGGCCTTCAGGCCCGAGACGCGCACGACGGGCGCGTTGTCGCCGTCGAAGTCCTGGCTGGAGAGCAGCTCGCGGACCTCGAGCTCGACGAGCTCGAGGATCTCCTCGTCGTCGACCATGTCGGCCTTGTTGAGCGCGACGAGCAGGTAGGGGACGCCGACCTGCTTGGCGAGCAGAACGTGCTCACGGGTCTGAGCCATCGGGCCGTCGGTGGCGGCGACCACGAGGATCGCACCGTCCATCTGAGCGGCACCGGTGATCATGTTCTTGATGTAGTCCGCGTGGCCCGGGGCGTCGACGTGGGCGTAGTGACGCTTCGGGGTCTCGTACTCGACGTGCGAGATGTTGATGGTGATACCGCGCTGACGCTCCTCGGGAGCCGAGTCGATCGACGCGAAGTCGCGCTGCACGTTGGTGGCCGACGGGTACTTGTCGGCGAGCACCTTCGAGATCGCGGCGGTGAGCGTGGTCTTGCCGTGGTCGACGTGACCGATCGTTCCGATGTTCACGTGCGGCTTGGTCCGCTCGAACTTGGCCTTAGCCACTGGGTCCTCCTCAGGACGGTCGTGTAGAAGTTCCGGGCGCTGGTTTGCGACCGGTCGTCTACGGGGATGCCTCCACCTTAGTAGAGACGGTTCTGGTCATTCTGTGTGAAGTTGTGCTCCGGGATGCCTCGTCGTGGAGACATCCCGGAGTGAAGGGCTACTCGCCCTTGGTCTTCTGGACGATCTCGTCCATGACGTTGCGCGGCACCTCGGCGTAGCTGTCGAACTCCATCGAGTACACCGCCCGGCCCGAGGTCTTCGACCGCAGGTCTCCGATGTAGCCGAACATCTCCGACAGCGGCACGTTGGCCCGCACGACCTTGACGCCCGCGGCATCCTCCATCGACTGGATCTGCCCACGACGGGAGTTCAGGTCGCCGATGACGTCACCCATGTACTCCTCGGGAGTACGCACCTCCACGGCCATGATCGGCTCGAGGATGACGGGGTTGGCCTTGCGGACGGCCTCCTTGAAGCCCATGGAGCCGGCGATCTTGAACGCCATCTCCGAGGAGTCGACGTCGTGCGAGGCGCCGTCGATCAGGGTGGCCTTCACGCCCACCATGGGGTAGCCGGCGAGGACGCCCACGGCCATGGCGTCCTGGAAGCCCTGGTTGGTGGGCTCGATGTACTCGCGCGGGATGCGGCCACCGGTGACCTTGTTCTCGAACTCGTACGTCTTGTCGGCCGTGACCTCGAGAGGCTCGATCGCGAACTGGATCTTCGCGAACTGACCCGACCCACCGGTCTGCTTCTTGTGGGTGTAGTCGTGACGCTCGACGGTCTTGCGGATCGTCTCGCGGTACGCCACCTGGGGCTTTCCGACGTTCGCCTCGACCTTGAACTCGCGCTTCATGCGGTCGACGAGGATGTCGAGGTGGAGCTCGCCCATGCCGCGGATGACGGTCTGGCCGGTCTCGGAGTTCTGCTCGACGCGGAACGTGGGGTCCTCTTCGGCGAGCTTCTGGATCGCGAGACCCAGCTTCTCCTGGTCGGCCTTGGTCTTCGGCTCGATGGCGACCTCGATGACGGGCTCGGGGAAGGTCATCGACTCGAGGACGACCTGGTTCGTCGAGTCCGACAGGGTGTCACCGGTCGTGGTGTCCTTGAGCCCGATCACGGCGTAGATGTGACCGGCGGTCACCGAGTCGACAGGGTTCTCCTTGTTGGCGTGCATCTGGAAGATCTTCCCGATGCGCTCCTTCTTGCCCTTGGTGGCGTTGACCACCTGCGAGCCGGAGTCGAGGTGACCCGAGTACACGCGGATGTAGGTGAGGCGACCGAAGAAGGGGTGCGAGACGATCTTGAACGCCAGCGCCGTGAACGGCTCGTCACGGTCGGGGTGACGCTCGATGATCTTCTCTTCGTCCTTCGGGTCGTGCGCCTCGATGGCGGGCACGTCCACGGGCGACGGCAGGTAATCCACGACCGCGTCGAGCATCGGCTGCACACCGCGGTTCTTGAACGCCGAACCGCAGAGCACCGGGTAGATCTCGGAGTTGATCGTCATCTTGCGGATGGCGCCCTTGATCTCCTCCGGCGTGAGCTCCTCACCGCCGAAGTACTTCTCCAGGAGCACCTCGTCGCTCTCGGCGACGGTCTCCATCAGCTTCTCGCGGTACTCCGCGGCCTTGTCGGCGAGGTCTGCCGGGATCTCCTGGACCTCGTACTTCGCCCCCATCGTCACGTCACCCTTGGCGTCACCCGGCCAGACGAGCGCGCGCATGTAGACGAGGTCGATGACGCCGACGAAGTCGTTCTCGGCGCCGATCGGGATCTGCAGCACGAGGGGCTTCGCCTTCAGGCGGTTGATGATCGTGTCGACGGTGAAGTAGAAGTCGGCGCCGAGCTTGTCCATCTTGTTGACGAAGCAGATGCGCGGGACGTTGTACTTGTCGGCCTGACGCCACACCGTCTCGGACTGGGGCTCGACGCCCTCCTTGCCGTCGAAGACAGCGACGGCACCATCGAGCACGCGCAGCGACCGCTCCACCTCGACGGTGAAGTCGACGTGGCCGGGGGTGTCGATGATGTTGATCTGGTTGCCCTCCCAGAAGCAGGTGACTGCCGCGGAGGTGATCGTGATCCCGCGCTCCTGCTCCTGCTCCATCCAGTCGGTGGTGGCAGCGCCGTCGTGGGTCTCGCCGATCTTGTGGTTGACGCCCGTGTAGAAGAGGATGCGCTCGGTCGTCGTCGTCTTGCCGGCATCGATGTGCGCCATGATGCCGATGTTGCGGACCTTCTTGAGGTCGGTGAGCACTTCTTGTGCCACGGGGTGTCTTCCTTACGTCGTTTCGGTGTTCGCCTGCCGGGGGGTTCTCCCCCGGCAGGCGGCAAGGATGCTGGTTACCAGCGGTAGTGGGCGAACGCGCGGTTCGACTCGGCCATCTTGTGGGTGTCTTCGCGGCGCTTCACCGCGGCACCCAGGCCGTTCGAGGCATCCAGGATCTCGTTCTGGAGGCGCTCGGTCATGGTCTTCTCACGGCGACCCTTGGCGTAGCTGACGAGCCAGCGCAGCGCCAGCGTGTTGGCGCGGTGGGGCTTGACCTCCACCGGCACCTGGTAGGTCGAACCGCCGACGCGGCGGCTCTTGACCTCGAGGGTGGGCCGGACGTTGTCGAGGGCCTTCTTGAGGGTGGCGACGGCGTCCTGGCCGCTCTTGGTCTCGACGCCGCGGAGGGCGTTGTAGACGATCGACTCGGCGATCGACTTCTTGCCGTCGACGAGGATCTTGTTCACGAGCTGGGTGACGACGGGCGCACCGTAGACGGGGTCGTTGACGACGACACGGCGGGGGGCGGGTCCCTTACGAGGCATCTGACTCAGCCCTTCTTCGCGCCGTAGCGACTACGGGCCTGCTTGCGGTTCTTGACGGCCTGGGTGTCCAGGGCGCCGCGGACGATCTTGTAGCGCACACCGGGAAGGTCCTTCACACGGCCGCCACGCACGAGCACGAGCGAGTGCTCCTGCAGGTTGTGACCCTCGCCGGGGATGTAGGCGGTGACCTCGGTACCGTTGCGCAGCTTCACACGGGCGACCTTGCGCATCGCCGAGTTCGGCTTCTTGGGGGTGGTGGTGTACACGCGGGTGCACACGCCCGCCTGCTGCGGGTTCGACTTCAGTGCGGGAGCCTTGGTCTTCGAGACCTTGGGGCTCCGGCCCTTGCGAACCAACTGCTGAATGGTTGGCACGTTCTCTCCTTGTCAGTGCTGCACGGTGACAGCGTCGTGGTTTCACCACAGATCCACCGGCGCGCAGGAGCACCTGCGCGGTTTTCGGGGGTGGATATGCCGTGGGGGTGGCCTGTTCACAGGTCCGTTCCCGGGATGCGGCGCCATTCCCGGCCGCTCGCCGACGCCCGACACCGCGGGCACAGCGGACGGCGCGCGTGTGCGCACACCCGGTCAATGATACGCCCCTTTCGGGGGGCGGGCAAACGAGCGGGGCCGAGCGCGGTCAGTCGGGCTCAGACGGGAACGACGAGCACCGCGACGAGGCCTCCCACGATCGCCGCCAGCCCCACGAGTGCGGCGAGCGCGGCGATGAGAGCGCGGGCACGCGCCCGGCGCCGGCGCCCCGGCGCGGCGGCGGCGACGTCGACGACCGGCTGCGGGGCGCGAAGGTCGGGCGTCGTCCGCGCCACGCGGGCGGCGGTGTCGGCTCGCGGCGTGTAGGCGTCCTCGGCCTGGGGTGCCCGCGCCGCGCGCGAGGCACCCGCGGCGGCGGGAGCGGGAGGGATGACCGGCCGCGGCCGGTCGCCGGAGGTGTCGACCGATCGTACGGTGCGTTCGCCCGGCTGCTCCCGACGGGACGGCGCCGTCTGTTCGACGGGGGCCGGCAGTCGCCGCGACGACAGGGCGGTCGGCTCGGGGAGCTCCTCGGAGTCGGGGTGCGGCGTCACCGATCGCTCCGGACGAGACGGATCTCGGCGTCGCCGAGGAAGAAGCGATCACCCGCCTCGACCTCGACCCCCGACGGCGCTTCGACCTCGGTGCCCATCAGGGTGGCGAACACCACGCCGTTGGTCGACCCGAGGTCGGTGATGTACCAGGTGTCGTGGCGCAGTTCCAGGCGCGCATGCGTGCTCGACACCGTCGAGTCGTCGATGCGGATCAGCTGCGCCCGCGGGTGGTCGGGGTCTTTCGCCGGCTTCCGGCCGAGGATCGCGACATCGGAGGAGATGGCGATGGACTCCCCCGCCGGCGTCACCACGGCCCAGCTGGTGCGCCGGCGGCGGGCGATGATCGTCTGGTCGAGTCCGTCGTCCAGCGCCGGGACGCCGGGACGGGGGTGCTGGGCCGAGACGGCTCCCGTGGCCGAGCGCGGTGAGCCGGCGGTGGGGGCGCCGGCGATGGCCGAGACGGGACCGGATGTCTCAGGGAAGGGCTCCGCCTCGGGCATCGGTGACGGCGCCGGACGCCACGCCTCCTCGTCGGCAGCCGGTTCTCCGGTCGGCGCGGGTGCGGGCACCCGGGTGAGCGGGGCCTGGAAGACCGGGATCTCGGGCGCATCGTCGTCGAGGTCGGCGTCGGCGGTGCTCCGCCGGCGGATGGGCGGCTCGTCGTCGTCGACCTCGGCCGCGGGGGCGGCCGGACGGGTCGCCTGGGGAACGGCCGAGATCGGGGCCGGGGCGCCGGTCACCGCACCGGTCACCTCGCCGGTGACATCCTGATCCAGCACGAAGCCGTGCCAGACCGACTCGGCTCGCCGCGTCTCGGCTCGTGACGGGGCGGGAGGCTCGGCGGTCGGAGCGGCCGGCACCTCGATGGCGGCTTCGGCCACGACCGCTGCCGCCGGTGAGCCGGCCGCCGGTGAGCCGGCCGCCGGATGGTCTGCCGCCGGTGAGCCGGCCAGGGCGTCCTCAGCTGAGGGGGTCGGCTCGGGATCCCAGGACCGAACGGGGCGGAACGGCTCGACCGAGGGCCAGACCGGACCGGTGGTCTCGGGAGGGGTGAAGCGCGGGGGCTCGGGTCGCGCGAAGAGGGCGGCGGTGTCGGAGGGAACGCCCACGTCATCGCGGCCGTCGTCGGGGTCGGGATCCGCGGGGGTGCGCACGACCGCTTCGGGCGTTCGGGGATCGGTCGAGCCGGCGTCATCCTTCTCGGCGTCCGGCTCAGCCCCGTCCTCGGCGCCGGCCCCGACGTCGACGATCGCACGGTCACGATCACGGTCACGATCACTGTCGCGCGAGTCGGCGGACCGGTCATCGGGCGCGGGGAGAAGGGGCGTGTAGACCGCGCCGCGGGAGGTCGGCACACCGTAGGCCCGCTCGTCGAAGTCGTCCACTGCTCCCCGACCGGCCGCTCCCGAGCCGCTGACCGACCCGCCCAGGTCGGGGTTGACCGTGCGCCGGGGACCGAGGTCGTCGCTTCCCACCCAGCGGGCCGACCCGAAGCCGACGACCGACGCCCAGACGGGGAACAGGAAGGCGGCGAGCACCGTCATCCCGCCGCCGAAGCCGAACGCGCGACCGATGCGGTGGCAGGCGACGATGATCGCGACCCAGATCAGCAGCGGGCCCACCACGGGCAGGAGGAGGAGAAGGACGAGCCACCCCGAGAAGCCCCCGAGCTGCAGCAGCACGACGAGGTTGAGGATCGGCACCCACGCCTTCCACGCCTGTTCGCCGGACTTGCGGAACACCGCCCCGAGGGCGAGGGCCGTCCACACGTACAGCACGACCGCCACGAGGGCGCTCGAGACTGCCACCGTCAGCACCAGCGATGTGTCGGTTGCGCTCATGTCGTTGCGCGCGCGGGGACGGTGCCCCGGCGCTTCCCCCTCTCGACGGGGCGCGAGCTGTCTCCCCCAGGCGACAGCTGTCGGATGAATGATCTCAAAGATACGGTCGCGACAAGCCCGCGCCAGAAGCCACGCGCACGGCGGAGGCGCCGCCGCTCGGCGTCGACGCGGCGCCAGAACTCCGCGGCATCCCTCTCGAGGATGCCCGTCTGGGAGAAGACCGCCTGATCGGCGACCGCGGCGAGTTCGTCGCCGCGGTCGGACCCGAGCGAGCGCGCGAACTCGGCACGGGTGAGCGAGGCGGGTGCGGGGTGACCGGCATCGACCGCGGCGTCGACGTACTCCTCCCACCCTGACGCCACCCGGGTCCGCACGTCACCGGTTCGCCGCCGGGCACGGCGGCGAACCGCCTTGGCGGCGATCACGGCGAGGAAGGGCCCGAGGAACAGGAGGAGGACGAGCAGCACGATGCCCGCGACGCGGAGGATCGGCCAGAGCCAGGAGAGGTCGAGACCGGATGCCGCGTCGTCGTCGTCATCGCGCGCGGAGTCCTCCTGGATCGGGTCGGGGGGAACGACCTCCTCGACGGGGTCGGGCAGCACCTCGGTGACGTTCTCGGGGTCGCGCTGCTCGGTCACCTCCAGGCTCGGCGACTGCGCGTACTGCGGTGTGACGTCCACCGGCACCCACTGTCCGTCGGCGGCCTGCACCTCCGTCCACGCCGCCAGGTCACGGCCGCGGCAGACACCCTCGTCACACACTGCGAGACCGGCGTCGGGGGAGGCCAGGCGCGCGCCGACGACCACCCGCGACGGGAATCCGAGCTCGCGGGCGATGAGGGCGACCGCCACCGCGAACTGCTCGTCGTCGCCGACCGCCGCGACGTAGTTGCCGGTCTCCGCCGCACGCGGGTCGGCCTCGCGCTCGAGGAGCGCGGCGAACATGTCGTCGATGCGGGCAAGCGAGTGCCCGGCGGCGCTCGGCTGGAACCGGTAGTCCGCGAGGTCGGACATCCATGCCGGCACCGTCTCCCCCACCTCCAGCGCGTGGCTCAGGTACCCCCGCTCGCGCAGCAGCGACACCAGCGACTCCAGCGCCGCTCCCCCCTCGCCGGCGGCGTGGCGCTCGACCCACCGCTGCAGATTCTGGGGCGCCGCGGGCGCCGTCCCCGGAGCGGGCGCACCAGGAGCCTGCAGACCGGCGAGCGCCGGAACCTCGGGAAGAACCGCCGTCACCTCGACACTGTCTCCCTCGCGCACCCCGCCGCCGGCGGTCTGCACCCCGGCGGCGAGGTCGGCGTTGTAGTAGAAGCGGTCGGTGAGCAGGTCTCCCCGCGGCCCGGTGAAGTCCACCTCCGCGACCCGGCCGAACGTGGGCAGCCACACCGCCTCCCACCCGGCGATCCCGATCTCGGCGCGGGCCTCTCGCCCGGGCCCAGGATCCAGCGTCGAGGGAACCCGGATGAAGCGGGAGGCGGCATCGGCGCCGCTTCGGAACACCTCGCCGTCGTAGGCGTCGAGCGTCGCCAGCCGAACCCGGTCGACAGCGGTGCCGCCCGAACCCGCGGCCGGCGTGACGGTGAACAGCACCTCGTCGGCACGGTCGTCGGCGAAGGAGCCGCGGTACTCGGCGAGCGGGCTGACCTCTCGCGAGAGGTCGAGCTCGGGTCCGGCGGCGGAGCGCAGCACGTCGCGCTCGGCCCCCTGCGCGGCGAAGGGGATCACCCCCGCCCCGACGGCGACGGCCGCGACGATCATGGCCGTCCCGAGGAGTGTGCGCCGCCGCTCACTCCGCGAGGGCCGGCGGGTGATGCGCACGCCGCTGGTGAGGGCGGCGCGCTCGAGCGCCCGGATGCGCTCGTCATGCGCCCGCCAGGCCATCCACAGGATGCTCGTGACCATCGCGGCGACCCCGGTGGCCGTCTCGACCGGCGCAGGAAGAATGACAGGCCCGACCGCGAGCGGCGCGCTCACGCTCGCCCGACCGAAGAGCAGACCGAAGGCGGTCATCGCCAGAGCGATCGGTACGGCGGCGTAGGCGAGCCGGTCGGCGCGCCACGACAGTCGCAGCACGGCCGCCGTCCCGAAGAGGAAGACCACGAGGGCGGGGACGAGGAGGTTGCGGTACGAGCCCACGGGCAGCTCGACGGTGACGAGGTCCTTCCATCCCACGATCGCACCGGCGGCGAGCTCGCCGAGGCCTCGGAGGAACTCCAGCGGACCCGTCAGTCGCGACGGCACCGCGACGGGCACCCCGGCCAGGACGAACACCCCGACGAGGAGGGCGGCGACGAGCCATCCGCTCCCGCCTCGCAGGCGCGTGACGACGACCACGCCCGCGGCCAGGATGGCCGCGACGGCGACGAGCAGCAGGAACGACGCAGAGCGGTAGATGGGCCACGCCGCCACCGCGGCGATGAGAACCATCAGCGCGGTGAAGAGGCTCCCCGCGACGACCCGCGGGCGGGCATCTCCGGTGGCGCGTGTCTCCCCGCTCACGAGGCGGCTCCACGGATGAGGAGCCCTGACAGGTCGTCGAGGGTTCCGACGGTGAGGACGCTGAGTCCGGTGAGGGCCTGCATGCGGGGGTGCGCGCGCTCGTCGCAGATCACCGCGGCGACGGCGGTGTCGGCGGGGAAGCCGAGGGCCGCCTGCTGCAGGCGGGCGAGGGGAACGGTTGACCCCACGACGAGGAAGGCCACCGACAGCCGCTCGTTGGCCTCGGCGGTCAGGCGGCAGACGTCGCCGATCGGCATGGTGCTCTCGAGCAGCTCCACGCCGCTGAAACCGTCGAGCATCGCCCGTGGTGAGACGGCGGGAAGATGACGGATGGCTCGGAGGCGCCCGCGCACGACGCGCGGGATCTCGGATCCCACGACGATGTCGAGGTCGCGGGCATCGCGCACCGCGCGCAGGCCGAGGGAGGCGGCGCAGCTGACGGCGAGCTCGAATTCGTCGTCGTCGAGGTATTCGCCGTCGGCGACGCCGAGGACAACGGCCATGCGGGAGCGCCGGGTCTCTTCGTACTGGCGCACCATCAGCCGACCGGTCTTCGCCGTGGACTTCCAGTGGATGTGGCGTCGGGAGTCGCCCGGGGCGTACTCGCGAATCGCGTGGAACGACATGTCGGCGTCGACGAGCCGGCGGGTCGGACTCCCCTCGAGGTCGCGGACGAGTCCGGCGCTGGTGGAGGGAAGGGCCACGGTCTTCGGGTGGACGAACACCTCGTGCACGTCGTCGAAGGCGTGCTCGCGGCGGAGGAGTCCGAGCGGGTCGGAGCGGACTGTCGTCGCCGGGCCGACCGGCACGATGCCGCGGCGGAGGGAGGGGATCTCCAGGGGCTGCGACACGGTGTGCCCCGGGCGAAGGAGCGGAACGCCGAACTCGACGAGCCCCGCGCCGACGGGGATGTCGAGGCGGCCCGGGAGCGCGCTGCGACGGCTGTCGTTGCGGACGGTGATCTCCCCGGCGATCCCGTGGCCGGCGACCACCCGCTCGTGCGTGAGGGCCAGGTCGACGTCGTACGCGCGGGCGCCGAAGAGGAACGGGATGCTGAGGAGGAGGAGCACGAGCGACACGCCGCCCGCGACCATCCACTCGGTCCACCCGAAGATCACGCCGAGGCCGAGTCCTGCTGTCGCCGCGAGCACCACGAGCGCGCCTGCGGGGCGGATGGTCCGGCCCGCCCAGTCCACGGCGACGCGGGTCGCGGTCCGGACCGCGCGGGCGGCCACGGTGCTCCAGACCACCGCGCGTACGAGCGCCCGCGAACGCCCCGCCGCGGTGAGCTGGGAGGTGAGCTGCTCGGTGCTGCCGATGCCGGTGCCTCCGAGGGCCGTGCCGCCCAGCCCCGCGCCGTGGAGGGGGGTGTGGGTGCGACCGACCCGCCCGGTGCCTCCGGTGCTGCCGTCGCCGGCGGAGGTGCGGGTGTAGCGGGAGTCGGTCGTACTCATGTCGGGTCAGACCGTCGCTTCGCGGCGGGTCGGCGGAGCGACATCCAGCAGCACCTGCCCCACGACCGCCTCGGGGGTCACGCCGTCGAACTCCGCCTCGGGCTGGAGGATCAGTCGGTGCGAGAGCACCGCGACGGCGAGCGCCTTGACGTCGTCGGGAGTGGCGTAGGTGCGGCCCTGCGAGGCGGCGCGCGTCCGCGTCGCGCGGGTGAGGGCGAGGGCGCCGCGGATGCTGACCCCGAGGCGCACCTCGTCGGCGGAGCGCGTGCCGTCGACGAGCCGGGCGATGTAGTCCAGCACGAGGGCGTCGACGTAGACGTTGGCGGCGAGGTCGGCCATGCCGACGAGCGCCTGCGGCGTGATCACGGCCGGGAGCTGAGCGGTGGGGATCGCCGCGCCGTCGAGGATGCGGACGGTGGCGGCGTGGTCGGGGTAGCCGAGGGAGGTGCGCATGAGGAAGCGGTCGAGCTGCGCCTCGGGCAGGCGGTAGGTGCCGGCCTGCTCGACCGGATTCTGGGTGGCGAGCACGAGGAAGGGGACGCCCACCTGCCGGCTCACGCCGTCGACGGTGACCCGTCCCTCCTCCATCACCTCCAGGAGCGCCGCCTGCGTCTTCGGACTCGCCCGGTTGATCTCGTCGGCGAGGACGATGTTGGCGAAGACCGGCCCGGCGTGGAACTCGAACGAGCCGGTCTTCTGGTCGTAGACGGTGATCCCGGTGATGTCGCCGGGAAGCAGGTCGGGGGTGAACTGGATGCGCGTGTTCGTCCCCTGCACCGACTGCGCCATCGCCCGGGCGAGCGAGGTCTTCCCCGTGCCGGGGACGTCTTCGAGGAGCACGTGCCCGTCGCTGAGCATCGCGGTGAGGACGAGCTCGACGACGTGTCGCTTGCCCAGCACCGCCCGCTCGACGTTGTCGGCGAGCTGACCGAACGTCTGGGCGAACCACGTCGCCTGCTCCTGCGTGATCGTCATCTGGTCGTCCTCGGTGTTCGGTGCTGCTCGTGTCGGTCGGGGGTTCAGGGGGTGGGAGGGGCGGCGGTGTCGCCCGGCTGGCAGTCCGCCTCGAACTCCCGGGTGACGGACTGCAGGCCCCAACCCTGGGCCGACCAGTCGACGGCCACGCCGATGCCCGCCACCCGTTCGGCCGTGATCGGGACGGAGAAGCTGCCCGCGGTGTGCGGGACGACGTTGCCCTGGGCATCGAAGTACCGGAGGTTCGCGGGACTGAACGTGATCGCCGCTCCGGTGCCTCCGGGGCCGGTCGAGGAGTCGCCGACGAGTGTGAGGGTCTGACCCCCGACGCAGGAGGTCGCACGCCAGGACGCGGTCATCTGCCATGGCGCACTGCCCGCGCGGGGGGTGACGGTGGCTTCGGCCGACCGCGTCCCCCAGAACTCGTGCTCGTACCAGACGCGGATCCGGGGGTCCTGACCGAAGACGCCCGAGGGGAAGCCCGAGAAGGCCACCCGATTGCGGTTGGGCACCTCCTCGTTCGAGGTCGGCTGCTGACGGATCACCCAGTCGGCACGGTTGCCAAGGACGTCGGGCGCACCGTCCACCACGAAGGTGTAACCCGCCGGCGGGCGCCCGGACTGCACGGCGCGGACGGTCGCCGTCGTCGCGGCCTCTCCGAACACCTCGCCCCGGTACACCGATTCGACGCAGAGGTCGAACGCGTACTCCTCGCCGTCCTCGAGCCCCGGGAAGGTCGCGGTCGCGCCGTTGTCCCGCGGCACGCACCGCTCGTCCTCGGGGACGATGCCGTAGCGGAGGGTCGAGCCGGCGCCGTTCACGCCGGCGCTCGCGCGCGCGGTGACCGTCGTGGTGCCGTCGCCGTTCGAGGCGGCCTCGAGCGCCAGGTAGGGCTCGAGCGGCGCGCCGATGCCGTTGGCGTTGACCGTGATCGAGGCGCCGGCGCTGCCGCCTCCGCCGCCGAGGCCCGGCGGCCGGTCGAACCGGGAGTACGGCGTGACGGTGACCGGCGTCGGCGAGTTGGCCCCGACCCGGTAACTCCGCACCTCGACCCGCGCATCCCGGCTGCCGATGCTGACGACCTGCCGGTCACCGGTGGGGCTCGTGATCTCGAGCGACCCCGTGCGCGAGGGATCGATCCCGTCGATGACGAGGGAGACGTACCCGCCGTCGCCGCGCGTCTGCACGGGCGTCCAGGTGACGGCGCCCGGTGCCGGCGGGGCGTCGTAGGCCCAGGCCTCGGTGCGGACCGCACCCCGGGACTCGCCGACGGGGTTCACGGCGACCGCCTCGTACGTGCGTCGCTCGCCGTTGGGCGCCGAGATCGGCGGACATGTTCCCGCCGGCCCGCACTCGGCGACCACCTGTCCGCCGGAGCGGATGCGGAAGCCGCTGAGCCCGGGGTAGGCCAGTCGCGCGTCGCCGGGGTCGACGCGCAGCGTGACCGATTCGTTCCCGAACGCCGTCTGCACGAGCGCGGCGGGCGTCTTCGGGAAGCCCTGCAGATCGAGAAGCAGGCGCCCGTCGCGCTCGCCGGCGGTTCGCCGGCCCTGCGCGTCGACGACGGAGAACGTCGCCGCACAGGTCGCCCCCGGCGCATCCGTCGTCCACGACGCCGTCACGGTGCGGGAGGACGACACCTGGAAGCTGACGCCGACACACGCGCCCACCGGGCGGACGTCGACGACCGCGAGGGGCGTGCGCGGCAGCGGGTTCACCTCGCCGGGGGCGCCGACGACCGTGATGGTGCACGACGACCCGCCGGCCTGGGAGCACTGCTGGGCGGCGGAACCCCCCTGCGGCAGGGTCGAGGGCGCGGCTCCGACGCGGAGGATCAGGCGCGAGGGGGCGGTGTTCGGATGACTCGGGGCCGACACCGCCACGACTTCCTCCCGCCCGGGGACGGCGCCGTCTGCTCCGGTGACGGTGACCGTCGATCCCTCGAGGGCGACCTCGAACGCTCCCCCGCCATAGGCGAGGGCGTACTCGATGCCCTCCCAGTCCTCCCGAAGCTGCCAGCGCGTCATGTTCCGGAGGTCGAAGGTGGCCGTCTCGCCGGGGCCGACGGTGAGGGCGCCCGGCCGGAGCTCGGGCTGGGGGTTCTGCGCCTCGACGAGGATCGGCACGGGGAGGTAGGTCCACTCCTCGGTGCCGGCGATCCGGACCGGAACCTCGCAGGTGTCCGACCAGGGCGCGCCGGCGCCGGCGTCGTAGCGGATCACGCCGCCTCCGGTGGCGGTGCAGGCCGCCTCGGCGCGCGCACCGGACGCGCTGACGTCGTCGCCGACCTCGAGGTCGGCGTTGCGCGGCAGGGCGACGAGATCGTCCATGTCGAAGGTCACCGACTCCAGCTCGCGCACCTCCACCGGCCCCGCGGCGGAGCGGAGCGCGAGTGACAGGTCGGCGTCGCCGGGGACCCGCAGGAACCCGAAGCTGGTGACCGCACCGGCAGCACCCTCGCCCGTCACCGAGAAGGGGATGACACGGGTGGTATCCGGGAGCTCGCCGCGCAGCCGCGACCCACGGGCCGTCACGTCGGCGGGGTCGCCCCAGAGATCGAGCTCGAGGTCGGCGGTATCGCCGCCCGACCACGACACCTTCCCGGCGAGCACGTCGACCCCCTCGACGAAGTCCTCCCGGGTCTCGGCGGTGAGGATCGTGTCGTCGACGACCGGGTAGTCGGGCACGCTCTCGCGGACCACGGTCACGACGATGAGGCCCCGGCCGGTGTTGCCGGAGCTCGACGCGACGTCGTAGAGGAACGACATGGTGCCCGGCTCGGTGCCGGCGGCGATGACCACCTGGCGCTCGCCGACCGAGCGGATCCGGCTCGCCAGCCGGCCGAACTCGGGATTCTCGCTGCCGTCGTCGAGGGTTTCGGTGAGATCGGGCCGAACATCCGTGAGCGTCAGCTCGCCCCGAGTCGGATCGCTGTCGTTCGACAGCGGGCTCACTCGGATGGTGCTCTCGGTGCCCGCCTGCACCTGCACATAGTCGGTGAAGGTCACCGGGCTCGGATTCGCGTCGCTGTCGAGCACACCGATGCGGGCGATCCCCTCCCCGGTCTGCCCGAAGGCATCGACCACCCGGTAGCCGAAGGTCACCTGACCGCTGTCCCCCGCGACGCTGGTGTAGACGATCGAGCCGCCGTCCGCCGAGATCGTCGCCACACCGGTCTCCGGCTGCGAGGTGATCCGGTCGAGGGCCACGCTGTCGCCGTCGGGGTCGGCGCCGAACCCGTCGAATTCCAGCGTGGTGGACTGCCCGCTGAGCACGCGCCCCTCGAGGGTCTCGGGCGCCGGCGGCCGGTTCTCGTCGTCGGGAAGCACGGTGATGCGCACCGTCGCGTGGTCCTGCAGGGCCGGCGCGCCGACGGTGGAGACGTCGTACTCCACGGTGTATTCGCCCGGCGTGTCGGGGGCGAGGTAGCGCAGCACCTCCCCCGAGGCGAAGGCCAGCGCCTCGGGCGATGAGGAAGTCACCGTCGCGGGGTTCAAGCTCGGCCGCCCGCCCGCCGGGGCGACGTCGTTGTCGAGGACCGGAATGTCCACCTGCGTCCCGGCGCGGACGACCAGGGTGTCGTCGACGGCGATCGGTGCGAGCTCGGGCGCGGGCGGCAGGAGATAGACCGTCGCCTCCCCCTCCACCGAGGCGCCCTGGTCCTCGGTGCCGTCGCTGACGGTGTAGGTGACGGTGCCGAGGCGCCCGGGTACCCCATCGGCGGTCGAGCCCGACACGCGGAGGAAGTTCTGCGACAGCGTGTCGAACGACAGGCTCGCGCCGGCATCGGGCTGGGCCTGCACATCGCTGAGGAGAAGAACTCGCCCGGTGGGATTCGACACCGCGGCGAGGACGTCGAGCGTCGCATCCTGCTGGGGGCGGACGAAAGCCACCACCGGGGCGGTGGCCAGCGCGGGAGGCGCATCGGCCGCGAGTGCCGTGATCCGCACCGTGCCGTTCTCCTGCGTCGCGCCGTCGGTGACGACGACGTCCACCCGGTAGGTGCCCGGCTGCTCGGCGCGGAAGTCGAACGACGTCGACGCTCCGACGACGGTCGCGGTCGCCGCTGCGTCGTCGAGCACCCGCACCGCCTCGAGGCGCAGGGTTCCCGCGGTTCCGGTGACGTGAGGCCCGACGTCGACGGTGAGGGTGGCGCCGGCGGTGTCGATCACCGCGAAGGACTGCATCGTCAGAGCCGGCTGCGGAACGACCCTGACGATGAGCGACTTCGTGGTCACGAGACCCCTCGTGTCGGCCACCGACACCAGGATCTCGATGAGCTCCTCCGCCTCCGCGCCGCTCTCGGCGTGCTGGTAGACCACGTCGCCGGCGGGCGTGGCGGCCACCGCTCCCACTCCCGAGAGGTTCTCCGCCGACAGCAGCAGCATCGGGTCGCCGTCGGGGTCGACCCACCCGGGCATCACCGGGACGGTGATCGTGCCCCCCGGCGCGACCTCGGGGTTCGGCCACTCGGCGAGACACCGGTCGACACCGCACCAGGCGGGGGCGCCGTTCTGGGCCGGATCCGCCACGGTCAACGTCACCGTCGTCGGCGACGACGGCAGCCCGCCGACCGCAGTGCCGTCGGTGACGCCGTAGGAGAAGGAGGCGGTCCCCGTGGCGCTCGGAGCCACGCGGACGGCCAGCCGCTGGCCGTCATCGGTGATGGAGACGGCGCCGAAGGCGGGATCGAGCCCCGCGACCGAGGTCGCGTCGATGCTCAGGACGTCCTCGTTGGGGTCGTGGTCGTTGAGGAGCACCGGCAGGCTGACGAGCGCGCCGGGGCGGACGCCGAAGGCGTCGGGCTCGGCGATGGGCGCCTTGGGGTCGATGACGACGCTCAGCTGCTCCTCGCTCGGCTGGGCATCGGCGTTGATCTCGTCGTCGAGCGTCCATCGCTGGCTGGAGGGGACGAGTCGTCCGTCGGGAACGGTCCACACCCATCCGGAGCGGGTCTCGTTGAGGATCACGGTGTCGCCGTTGGTGGTGAGGACCGGACGCCGCTGGTCGTCGAGCTCCTGCCCGGCGTAATCGAGCGGTACGAGTCCCCGGTCGGACACCCACAGCTGCCCGCCCCCTCCGTTCTCGCCGAGCCACGCCGCGTGGACGACGCCGTCGCTGACCAGAGGCTGCGCGGGTGCTCCCGAGAGGCCCGGCGTCGCTTCGACCTCGGGCTCGCCGCCGTCCACCGGTATCCGCAGGAGCGAGGTGTCGGTGGCGAGGTACACGGCGTCGCCGACCGGGTCGGGGGTGCTGACGACGGAACCTTCGGCGGCCGCCGCGGCCGCGGCATCCGTTCCCTCGATCAGGTACGCGCCGCTCTCGCGGTCGACGAGCACCCAGGTGTCGCCGGCCGCCGTGACGGCCGGGTCTCCCACGTCGTCGACGGCCGCGGCGTCGCGGGAGCGCACGCTGGACGCCGCCAGGTCGTACGTGATGACGGACCGGTCGGCGGCGGAGTAGGAGAGGAGGATGCCCCGGTCGTCCACCGCGATCGCATCGGCGGTGTAGGAGGGGGCATCGTCATCGTCGTTCGGCAGGGGGTCGAGAAGCTCGGCGGCTCGGTCCTCCGAGAGGCGTCCGGTGTAGACCCGCCCCGATTCGGTGCGGTACACCACGAAGTCTCCGGCGGTGACGACGTCGACCGTGCCGTCCGGGGTGCGCGGCGACTCACGGAGCTCGTCTTCGCCGAGATCGACGGGGAGCGCCTCGTCGATACGGGTGACGCGGCTGTTGCTCCCGGTGAAGAGGAACGCCCCCGCCGTGGACTGCGCGACCTGCGAGGGGTCGTCGACGGTCCGCACCGTGTCGAGCTCGAGGATCGAGGTGTTCACCCGGGCGTACCGGGTGCCGTCGCCGGTCTGCAGCGCCCAGACCGACGTATCGACCGGCGGGGTCTCCTGGGCGTCGAGGCCCGGCCAGACGATGCTCGCGACGACCACGCTCGTGACGGCCGTGGCACCGGCGGCGAGGGCGAGGAGCGGACCGCGGCGAAGGATGCCGGGGCTTCCGGCCCGCCCTCGGTCACCACCGCGGGCGCCGCGCCGCAGCGCCATCAGAGGACTCCCACGGCGGTGAGGGCCGCCAGCACGACCGCGACGAGCGCCACCGCCCCCACGCCGCCGAGCACCCACGGAAGGGCGCGGTGCGGCGGTGCCGGCGGCGCCGGGGCCGACAGAGAGGTGTCCTCGTCGCGGAGAAGACCGGCGACTCCCGTCGTCTCCGCGCGCTTCCGGGTCACGGGGCGCTCGAGGCGGCTGCGCGCGGGTCCGCGGAGGCGGTCGTCGGACAGATCGATCCCCCCGGTCCCCGCCCAGTCCGCCACCGGCACCTCGAGCGGAGTGGGCGACAGCCCGAGCCCCGTCTGCACGAGCCGAAGCGCATCGGCGAACTGCCGGGCGGTGGCATACCGCTCCCTCGGGTCGCGGCTCATCGCGCGGGCGAGCACGTCCTGCAGCTCATCGGGTACGTCGGGGCGGGCGATGGGGGTGTAGCTGGCCTTGGCGATCCGTCGCCGCAGGAGCTCCTTGGTGTTCTGCCCCTTCTCGCGGCGCTCGAACGGACTCTGACCGGCGAGGAGCGAGTAGACGGTCGCGCCGAGGCTCCACACCTCGCTCGCCACGGTGCCGGCGGTTTCTTCGGCGACGACCTCGGGAGCGCTCCACGGGATCGACATCGCCAGCACCTCGCCGGCGCTCGCGCGAACCAGCGAGGAGGAGATCCCGAAGTCGGCCAGCACCGGCGCGCCGAAGGTGGTGACGAGGATGTTGCTGGGCTTGACGTCGCGGTGCACCAGGCCCGCCTGGTGCGCCGACTCCAGGGCGCTCGCCATCTTCACCCCGATGGCGAGGACTTCATCGACGGGAATGCGCTCGATGCGGTAGCGCTGCGCCAGCGACCCGGGGCAGTACTCCATGACGATGTAGGGCCGCCCGTCGGCGGAGATCCCCGCCTGGTAGACCGTGACGATGGAGGGGTGGGCTGACAGGTGCGCGAGGACATCGGCCTCGGCGTTGAACATGCGCCGCAGGTCGGGGTCGCCGACGTCGCTCGGGAGGACCTTCACCGCGACATCCCGCCTGGGCATGTCCTGCCCGTAGAGGAAGACGTCGGCGAAGCCGCCCGACCCGAGGGGACGGATGTAGGAGAGGCCGGGGAGGATCGGGGGCGCGGAGGGCAGGCGCGCGGTCATAGCATCCCTCCCCCGGAATCCCACCCGCCCACCTGGCGGGATCTCAGCGTGTCGACGCTGGAAACCCGGCCATGGTAACAAAGCGTGCTCCACGCGCCGCCTCGCACCGCGGCCGTCGGGGAGAAGGCTGTCGCGATCGTTACAGAGCGCCGGGGCCGGCGGGGCCGGCGGGGTCGCCGGGGTCGAAGGGCGCATCCAGCGACCGGGTGAGCTCCTCGAGCATCGCCTCGATCTGCGGTTCGACGTACTCGGCGATGCCGGCCTGGATGCGCAGGCGATGGTGGAGGAGGATCGTGCACACCTCGCGTCCGACCATGTTGGCGTAGTCGTCGGCCAGCCCGACCTCCTGCCGGAGGGCGGCCTTCGCCTCGTCGCTGAGCGGCGGGAGGGCCGGAACGACGGCATCGGCCTCCTCGGCCATCCCCGACAGGGTGAACAGGAACGGCGCGCCGGGCGTCGGGTCGGGGTCCAGCGGCAGTCCCTCGAACTCCGGCTCCAGTCCTTCTCCCGGGCGATAGCTGCGCGCCCGGTTGCGTGCCGCCTGCTGATCGAGCTCGGCCTGGAGCATCGGCAGATTCACCGCGGTGTACTCCGCCACGGCGTGGTCGACGATCGTCTTGATGCGCGTGGAGAGCCCGTGCTGCACCCCGTGCGGGACGTCGGCGCCGAGACCGGCGGCCGAGAGCACCGGCGAGCCGAAGCAGCGCCGGCACGGCGCGACCCGGCCGCGATGCGTCGCCGGCTCCCATCGGGGCAGCCACTTCAGCCAGGCGTCGACCGCCTGGCTCACCTGGGTCTCCAGCGACCGCTCCACGATTACAGGCTAGCCCCGGTGGTGCCGGGCGCTCCGGGCACGGCCGCCCGGCGGGTTCGGCGCGTCATGCGTCGTCCTGCCCCTCGCGCCCTTCCCAGGGCCACCGCGGCTTCTCCGCGCGGGTGCGCACCATGGCGACACCCGCCCAGCCGGCGACCGCTCCGGCGGCCGCGAGCACGACGCCGAACCACGAGGCCGCGATCCCACCCGCGGCGGTGGAGGCGACGCGGAGCTCCTGGCCCGAGCCGGCGACGACGACCCACAGCACGACGACGTACGCGAGGTAGGCGCCGAGGGCGGTCCACAGTGCGGTGGTGTAGCGGGGCGCGGGAGTGGCCGGCGTGGTGGGGGTGAGAAGCGGGGCCGGGGGCGAGCCCTCCGACGGCGGAGGCAGGAGCGGGCGCGGCATGACGAGAAGAAGCACCGCGGCGACCGCGAGGGCAGACGCGGTCGCGGCGAAGACGCCGGGAAGCGGGCCGAGCCCCTCGACCTCGATGACGCTCCGGTCGAGGGCGAGGCTCGTCATCCCGAGCCCGAAGATCATGAGTGCGACGTAACCGACGGTGGCGAACGTCACCGCGATCAGCGGCGGCACCGGAACCCGGGGGCGGTCGTCCGGTGGTTCGATCACGGTCTTCCGGTCACGTCGCTCGCACGGGCCCGACCCGGGTCGTCACCGGGCCTCACTGGCGGACGAGCTGCGGGCCCGCCTCGAGCGTCCGCTCGTACTCGCGCTGCGCCTCGTCGTTGAGCTCGGTGACGCGGCGGCCGCGGGCGGCGACCCACGCACCGAACCAGATGGTCAGCTCCCGGCCGAGGATGAAGGCGACGATCGCGAGCGGTGCGAAGAGCTGCTCGGCGGTGAGCGCCGCGCCCTCGCGGGCGGTGAGGGTCCAGAACGGGGCCTGGAAGAGCTGTCCGAGCACGTGCCCGGCCCAGGCGGCGAAGCCGACGAGGAGTCCGAAGATCACCCAGGAGCCCCAGCGTCCGCGGTTGATGATCGCCCCCAGGAGCCAGAACGCGAGGAAGAAGACGAGCACCGGGATCCACAGCGCCCAGGTGGTGAGGGCCTCGAGAGCGGAGGTGGCGAGGGTGTCGAGGGTGACATCCCCCGCGAGGGCTCCGAAGCCGAGCCACGCCGCCAAATAGAGGACGGCGAAGGCGAGGGCGGCGAGGAGACCGATCGCGCCGGCTGCGGCCCGGTTACCGCGCGGACGCGGTGCCTCGGGGGCCTGCACGAAGATCGGCTGGGGCGCGGGCGCGGTCGCCTGCGGAAGGGGCGCGGCGACGACGGTGGGGGCGTCGTAGCCGCGGTCGGGAACCGGCTCGCTCGGTGTGACGCGCGGCGCGGAAGACGGGGAGGCGGCGGAGACCGGCACGGCGGCGGGAGCGGCTGCGGGCGACGAGGTCGCCGGCGCGGCGGCGCCCGATGACGCGGACGCTTCGTAGGCGGCGAACCGGTCGCGCTCGTCGTCGTCGCGGAAATCGGAGGCATCCCACTGCGCGGTGGCGGCCTCGCTCGGCGGCGCGTAGGCGCGGTCGGCCGTGTCGCGGTCGGTGGCGGGGACGGCAGCGGGCGTGGACGAGGGGGCCTCGCCCGACGCGCGGTCGGCGGCGGAGCGGTCGTCGAGGGAGCGATCCACGGCCGCGTCATCGGAAGCCGTGTGGTCGGAAGCCGAGTCGTCGGAGACAGGACGGTCGGCAGCGGAGCGGTCGCTCGGCGTCTGGTCGGCGGGAACGGCCTGCGCACGGGCGGCCTCAGCCTCGGCGAGCCCCTGGTTGGCGCGGGTCACGACGTCGTCATCCGCCGGACGGGGCTCCTCGACGGGGTCGCCGTACGACGACTTTGCATCACTCATCGGTCGCACTCCTCACGCGGGGCGTCGTCCCCGCACAGCGAAACTAGCGGCCGGCGGCCCGGGAACCGTGCAGGCGTGCCGCGCGGCGCGCGACCCGGCTCCGCGATCCGCTTCACATCGGCCCGGGGCGGGCGACCGCAGACCGGCCGTGGCCGGGACGGGCGCGGGGTCGGATCCCGACTCCATGCCGGCATCGGCATATTTGCCGCTCCACCGGGGACGGTGGCACTCCGCCGCGCGCCGCCGCGTCATCGGGGCTGTCGTTCGTAAGGTGACGAGCATGGCAGCGCGTGCGGTCGTCGGGGCGGCGACATCCGTCCTTCTCCTCGTCGCTCTCAGCCTCGTCGGATGCGCACCCGAGCCCGGGAGTGCCCGACCGAGCAGCTCCCCGTCGAAATCGGCGACACCGACCTCGACCCCCTCGCCGACGGCGACGCCGTCTCCCGCCGCGACGGGCCTCGTGGGTGCGGCACTGGTGCCCGAGGACTGCACCGCGCCGCTGACCGCAGCCGTCCGGGAGCAACTCGCCGACATCCCCCTGAACGATCCCGCTGACGGCACGGCCGTCGGACCGCAGCCCGACGGCTCGCTCATCTGCCTGTGGCGCGATCCCGCCGCCGACACGACGTTCCTCGAGACGCGCTACGTGCCGACGAACCGCGGTCCGGCCCTCGATCTTCTCAACGGGCTCGCCGCGGATGAGGGATTCTCCTGTTACACCCCCGATGACGGAACACGCTGCGAGCGCACCTGGGAGAACGAGCAGTACCCGGGGGTGATCGATGGGCGGACGCTGTTCTGGCGCGACGACCTGCTCATCGACACGGGGTACTCGAACCTCGCCCCGAGCGGCTACACCTCCGCGATCGTCGCGGCGCTCTGGCCCTGAGCGGAGGACCCGGGTGGATCCTCATCCCCAGAGGCGACCGGAGATGAGGGCGGCGTAATCCTCGGGGTGCCAACCGCGTTCGACGTGGGCGAGCCACACCCCGTCGCGGATGACGTGCGTCTCTGTGGCGGAAGCGTCACGGCGGTCGCACTCGACCCCGGTGCCTGCGGGCCGGCAGGCGAACCCCGCCGCCTCGAGCACGGGGCGGGCGAGCGCCGCTGCGTCGGCGCCCACGGCGGACAGAACGGTCTGCAGCGACTGGCCGTCGCGGGTCCGCCACTGGCAGGAGACGCGAACGGTCGGTCCGAGCGTCTCGGCGAGGGCGACGGCGGCCGTGTCGGGAAGCGCGACCGACTGGCCGAGGAGGGCGCCGGGGAACCACGCGAGTTGACGCCACAGCTCCGCGGGGTAGAGATCCCGGCAGTCGAGGGGCGCCTCGCCGGCGAGGGCGGCGGCGACCGGGTCATCCGCCTGCTCTTGTGCCGCGCGGGCGCTGGCGTCGCGCAGGGCGTCGCCCGCCCAGGTGATCACGACAGGCGCCATGGGCACGGCCAGCCACACCAGCGCTGCGATCACCGCCGCACACAGGATCCCCGCGGGGGCGGCGATCCAGAGGCTTCGTCCGGGAATGCGCGCCACCTCACACCTCCGTCCCCACGGTACGGCGGTCACCGCGCTGATCCGGCGTGTGCGGCGGCGCGTCGCAGGGTCCGGCGCGCGGACCATACCCCGAACCGCGCACGACGTCCACCCCCTCGGGGCTGGAGAAGCGACCTTGCACCGTAGATGACACAGATCGAGATCGAACGACGCCCGCCCTGACCGAGGAGCCGGGGTCGCTCGAGGAGACAGGAGTGTGACATGACGACGGATATGACAGGCGGACAGTCGGGCTACGGCACCGCCACCACGGACACCACGGTCGGCGGGTCGGGCTCCGACGGCTCGTCCGCTGCCGGTCAGGTGAAGGACCGTGCGAAGGAAGCGACCCACGAGGCGGGCGCCGGGGCGAAGCATGTCGCCGGTGTCGTCGGCGAAGAGGCGGGTCATGTCGCCGGCCAGGCGAAGTCCGCAGCGCGCGGGCTCCTGCACGAGGCGCGGACGCAGCTGAGCGACCAGGCCTCCACGCAGAAGACGCGCGTCGCCGACAGCCTCCGCAAGACCGGATCGCAGCTGTCGTCGATGGCCGAGAACACCGACCAGGGTGCTGCCCAGACGGTGGTGCGCAACATCTCGCAGCAGGTCGACAAGGCGGCCGGGTGGCTGTCCGACCGCGAGCCGAGCGACATCGTCGACGACGTCCGCCGCTTCGCGCGCCGGAACACCGCGGCCTTCCTCACCATCGCGGCGGGTGTCGGCCTTCTCGCCGGCCGCCTGGCGCGGTCGCTCGCGAGCGAGCACAACGACAACAACGGATCGTCCTCGGGCGGCTCGAACGGGAACCGTCTCGGCGGCGGCGTGGGCCGGAGCGGCGACACCGACCTCATCGGTGACACCGGAGCAGGCTCCTACGGCTCGGGCTACGGCGCGGGTCTTGCCGGCGGCGCAACGGGTGCGGCAGTGGGCGGCTCGGTCGTCGACGCCGATCTCACCGACGCCGGCCGGAGCGGCTACGCCAGTGGCGACACCGGCTACGCCGGCGGCGGATACGAGGGCACGACCGGCCCGGGCTACGACGAGACGCCCGTGGCCTCGGCTGTCGCCGCGGGATACGGCTCCGACACCGATTCGGGCACCTCCGGCTCGGAGTACGTCGAAGAAGTGATCGTCGTCGAGGGTGATGTGGACGGCGACCGATCGGGGAACGAGTACCGATGACCAATCCCACCTTCGATACGCCCTCTCAGCAGCAGGCGGCCGAGTCGTCTGTCGGTGAGCTGATCGCCGAGGTCACGCGTGACCTCTCGACGCTCATGCGACAGGAGCTCGAGCTGGCAAAGGTGGAGGTGACGGAATCCGCGAAGAAGGCGAGCGCGGGCGCCGGCATGTTCGCCGGCGCCGCCTACGGCGCCATGATGGCCATCCTCTTCCTGTCGATCGCCCTGTGGTGGGCCCTCGGCACGCTGGTCGGCAACGGCTGGTCGGCGGTCATCGTCGCCGTGCTGTGGGCCGCGATCGCGGCAGTGTTGTACGCCGTCGGTCGGTCGCAGCTGCAGAAGGTGAAGGGCGCCCCCCAGACGGTCGAGACCGTCAAAGAGATCCCGGAGACATTCAAGAGGAACGAGGAAAACCGATGAGCACCCCTGAGCAGATCCGCGAGGATATCGAGCGCACCCGGAGCGAGCTGGGGCAGGACGTCGACGCTCTCGCCGACAAGGTCACCCCGGGCAAGATCGCCGAGCGCCAGAAGACGCGTCTGCGTCAGCGTTTCGACAATGTGAAGGAGCGAGTCATGGGCAAGGCAGAAGACCTCGGACAGTCCACCTCCGGCGCAGCGTCGTCGGCGGGGAACGCGGTCAGCGGCGCGGCTTCCTCGGCCGGGCATGCAGTCACCGACGCGGTGTCCGACCTTCCGAACAAGGCCCGTAGCGCCACGCAGGGTTCGCCCATCGTGGTGGGCGCCATCGCCGCCGGCCTCGGCTTCCTGGCCGCGAGCCTCATCCCGGTGAGCAACACCGAGAAGCGGCTGGCGTCGCAGGTGCGCGAGCAGGCCCAGCCGCTGGTCGACAAGGCGCAGGATGCCGCCAAGGGCGTCGCCTCGAGCCTGAAGGAGCCCGCCCAGGATGCGGTCCAGCAGGTCAAGGAGGCCGCCACCGACTCCGCCCAGACGGTGAAGTCGGAGGCGCAGGACAGCGCGCAGCACGTCAAGGAGAACGTCACGCACAGCGCCTGACACTCCGCAAGCGACGAAGGGCCCCGGCTTCCCGCCGGGGCCCTTCGTCATGCCCGCCCCGCCTCATCCGCCCCTTCCGCGTCGCGGGGTTGCCGCGCATGCGGGATGAGACCCGGTCTCGGGATGAGTGGCTGCGCGATCCGGTCCTCCCGGGAGCCGATCTCATCCCGAATGCGCGGCGCACCCGCGCGGGAACGGCGAAGGGCCCCGGCCGAAGCCGGGGCCCTTCGTGCGGCCTCCTGAGCCAATCGGCTCGGGCGTACCGCCTCGACTCAGTTGTAGGTGCCGAAGTCGTCCGTGGAGAAGCTGTCGAAATCGACGTAGCTCAGGTCGGCGTCGCTGTAGGCGCCGTCCGAGGCGAAGATGCGGTTGGGGTACCGCTCGCTCTTGGCCTCCTCCGTCGCCTCGACCACGACGTTGCGGTACTTCGCAAGGCCGGTGCCGGCGGGGATGAGCTTTCCGATGATGACGTTCTCCTTCAGGCCCACCAGCGGATCGCTCTTGCCCTCCATGGCGGCCTGCGTGAGAACACGCGTGGTCTCCTGGAACGACGCGGCCGACAGCCACGACTCGGTCGCGAGCGACGCCTTGGTGATACCCATGAGCTCGGGACGACCCGACGCCGGGCGCTTGCCGGAGGCCACGGCCTCGCGGTTGATCGCCTGGTAGCGCTTGAGGTCGACGAGCTCACCCGGAAGCAGCGTGGTGTCCGCGTGGTCGACCACGGTGACCTTCCGCAGCATCTGGCGCACGATGACCTCGATGTGCTTGTCGTGGATCGGCACACCCTGCGAACGGTAGACGCCCTGCACGCCGTTCACGAGGTACTTCTGCACCTCGCGGGCGCCCATGACACGCATGACCTCCTTCGGGTCGAGCGTGCCGACCTGAAGGGGCTGGCCCACCGTGACGTGCTGGCCGTCCTCGACCAGCAGCGTCGCACGCTTGAGCACGGGGTAGACCACGGGCTCGTCACCGGAGTCGGGCGTCAGGATGATCTTCTTGGACTTGTCGGTCTCGTCGATCGTGATGCGGCCATCGGCCTCCGCGATCGGCGACGCGCCCTTGGGGGTACGCGCCTCGAAGAGCTCCTGCACGCGGGGAAGACCCTGCGTGATGTCATCCGCCGACGCCGACCCACCGGTGTGGAAGGTACGCATCGTCAGCTGGGTGCCGGGCTCACCGATCGACTGCGCCGCGATGATGCCCACGGCCTCGCCGATGTCGACCATCTTGCCGGTCGCGAGCGAGCGGCCGTAGCAGCGCGCGCACACACCGACCGCCGAGTCGCAGGTGAGGACCGAGCGCACCTTGATGCTCTCGACACCCGCCTCGACCAGCGCGTTGATGACGACGTCGCCGACGTCGGAGCCCGCCGCGGCGAGCACCTCACCGGTGGCGCTGACGACATCCGCCGCGAGCGTCCGCGCGAACACGGAGTTCTCGACGTTGGCATCCTTCACCAGGGTGCCGTCCATGCCGGGCGCGGCGATCGGCAGCTCGAGGCCCTTCGACGTGCCGCAGTCCTCCTCGCGGATGATGACATCCTGCGAGACGTCCACGAGACGCCGGGTCAGGTACCCCGAGTCCGCCGTACGGAGGGCGGTGTCGGCCAGACCCTTACGCGCACCGTGCGTGGCGATGAAGTACTCCGCCACACTCAGCCCCTCGCGGTACGAGGAGATGATCGGACGCGGGATGATCTCACCCTTGGGGTTGTTCACCAGGCCTCGCATACCGGCGATGTTCCGGATCTGCAGCCAGTTACCACGGGCGCCCGACGACACCATGCGGTTGATGGTGTTGTCCTCGGGGAAGTTCGCCCGCATCGCGGCCTGCACCTCGTCGGTGGCCTCGGTCCAGATCTTGATGAGCTCCTGCCGACGCTCGGCGTCCGTGGTGAGACCCTTCTCGAACTGCGCCTGGACCTTCGCGGCCTGCTGCTCGTAGCGCCCGACGATCTCGCCCTTGTTCGGCGGGGTCAGGATGTCGCTGAGCGCGACCGTCACGCCGGAGCGCGTGGCCCAGTAGAAGCCGGCGTCCTTGATGCGGTCGAGGGTCGCGGCGACCTCCACCTTCGGGTACTCCTCGGCCAGCTTGTTGACGATCTGCGACAGCTTGCCCTTGTCGGCCTGCTCCCGCACGAACGGGTAGCCCTTGGGGAGGGTGTCGTTGAAGATCGCCTGGCCGAGCGAGGTGTCGACGAGACCGTGACGCTCGTACTCCTCGGGCGCCTCCCCCTCGAGGAAGGTGAGACCGGGGATGCGGATGCGGACCTTGGCCTGCAGGTCGAGGGTGCCCTCGTCCTTCGCCAGGATCGCCTCCGACACCGAGCCGAACACGCGTCCCTCACCGGCGGCGCCCTCCTTGACCGTGGTCAGGTGGTGGAGGCCGATGATCATGTCCTGCGAGGGCAGGGTCACCGGGCGGCCGTCCGAGGGCTTCAGGATGTTGTTCGACGCCAGCATCAGGATGCGGGCCTCGGCCTGAGCCTCGACCGACAGCGGCAGGTGGACGGCCATCTGGTCGCCGTCGAAGTCCGCGTTGAAGGCGGCGCAGACGAGCGGGTGGAGCTGGATGGCCTTGCCCTCGACGAGCTGCGGCTCGAACGCCTGGATGCCCAGGCGGTGAAGGGTGGGGGCACGGTTCAGCAGCACCGGGCGCTCGCGGATGATCTCCTCGAGCACGTCCCAGACCTCGGGACGGGTGCGCTCGACGGCGCGCTTGGCGGCCTTGATGTTCTGCGAGTGACCGAGGTCGATCAGGCGCTTGATCACGAACGGCTTGAACAGCTCCAGCGCCATCTGCTTCGGAAGGCCGCACTGGTGGAGCTTCAGCTGCGGACCGACGACGATGACCGATCGGCCCGAGTAGTCCACGCGCTTGCCGAGCAGGTTCTGGCGGAACCGGCCCTGCTTGCCCTTCAGCATGTCCGACAGCGACTTCAGCGCACGGTTGCCGGTACCGGTGACCGGGCGACCGCGACGGCCGTTGTCGAACAGCGCGTCGACGGCCTCCTGCAGCATCCGCTTCTCGTTGTTGACGATGATCTCGGGAGCGCCGAGGTCGATCAGGCGACGAAGGCGGTTGTTGCGGTTGATCACGCGACGGTAGAGGTCGTTCAGATCGGATGTCGCGAAGCGGCCACCGTCGAGCTGCACCATCGGGCGGAGCTCCGGCGGGATCACCGGGACGACGTCGAGCACCATCGAGGCGGGGCTCATGCCGGTCTGCAGGAACGAGTTGACGACCTTCAGTCGCTTGATCGCGCGGATCTTGCGCTGGCCCTTGCCCTCGGCGATCTGCAGGTGCAGGCTCTCCGCCTCGGCGGCCAGGTCGAACGCCTCGAGGCGCCGCTTGATCGACTCGGCGCCCATGTGGGCCTCGAAGTACTGACCGAAGCGGTCCTGGAGCTCCTGGAAGATCTCGTCCTCGCCCTTGAGCGAGCCGACCTCGAGGGTGCGGAAGTCCTCCCACACCCGCTCGAGCTTGGCGATGGAGTCATCCGCCTGCTTGCGGATCTGCGCCATGTCCTTCTCGGCGGCGTCCTTGACCTTCTTCTTCTGGTCGGCCTTGGCGCCCTCTTCCTCCAGGGCGGCGAGCTCCTCCTCCAGCTTCGACAGACGCGCGGCGACCTTGGCGTCACGGCGGTCGCCGAGCGTCTTGATCTCCAGGCGGATGTTGTTCTCCTGGGTGGCGAGGTCGCGGTGACGCGCCTCCTCGTCGACGGAGATCACCATGTAGGCGGCGAAGTAGATGACCTTCTCGAGGTCCTTCGGCGCCATGTCGAGCAGGTATCCGAGGCGCGACGGGACGCCCTTGAAGTACCAGATGTGGGTGACCGGGGCTGCCAGCTCGATGTGGCCCATCCGCTCGCGGCGGACGGAGGACTTGGTGACCTCCACGCCGCAGCGCTCGCAGACGATGCCCTTGAAGCGGACGCGCTTGTACTTACCGCACGCACACTCCCAGTCGCGGCTGGGTCCGAAGATCTGCTCGCCGAAGAGGCCGTCCTTCTCGGGCTTGAGCGTGCGGTAGTTGATGGTCTCGGGCTTCTTGACCTCGCCGAAAGACCAGCGGCGGATGTCGTCGGCCGTGGCGAGGCCGATGCGAAGCTCGTCAAACGTTGTTGCGTCGAGCACTAGTTCTCCTGTTGTCAAAAGTGTGGTTGCGGTCGGTCGAGCGGTCTCTGAACCCGTCAAAGGGTCAGATCTCGTCGATCGACGACGACTCGAAGCGGCTCGAGATGTTGATGCCGAGCTCCTCAGCGGCGCGGTACGCCTCATCGGTGCTGTCGCGGAGGCTGACCACCGCGCCGTCGGCCGAGAGGACCTCGACGTTCAGGCACAGCGACTGCATCTCCTTCATGAGCACCTTGAACGACTCGGGGATGCCGGGCTCCTGCAGGTTCTCGCCCTTGACGATGGACTCGTACGCCTTCACGCGGCCGGGGATGTCGTCGGACTTGATCGTCAGGAGCTCCTGCAGCGCGTAGGCGGCGCCATAGGCCTCGAGTGCCCACACCTCCATCTCACCGAAGCGCTGGCCACCGAACTGCGCCTTCCCACCCAGCGGCTGCTGCGTGATCATCGAGTAGGGGCCGGTCGAACGGGCGTGGATCTTGTCGTCCACGAGGTGGTGCAGCTTCAGGATGTACATGTAGCCGACCGAGATGGGCGCGGGGAACGGCTCACCGGAGCGGCCGTCGAACAGCTGCGTCTTTCCGGTGGAGTCGATCAGGCGCACACCGTCGCGGGTCGGGGTGGTGGAGTCGAGGAGACCAGCGATCTCCTCTTCTGCAGCACCGTCGAACACCGGGGTCGCGACCTTGGTGCCCGGAGCCGCTTCGCGGGCCTGCTCAGGCAGACGCACGGCCCACTCCGGGGTGCCCTCGACCTTCCAGCCCTGCTTGGCGATCCACCCGAGGTGGGTCTCCAGCACCTGGCCGAAGTTCATGCGGCCGGGGATGCCGAGCGGGTTGAGGATGACGTCGACCGGCGTGCCGTCGGCGAGGAACGGCATGTCCTCGACCGGGAGGATCTTGGCGATGACGCCCTTGTTCCCGTGGCGGCCGGCGAGCTTGTCGCCCTCGGTGATCTTGCGCTTCTGGGCGATGTAGACCACGACGCGGCGGTTCACGCCCGAGCCGAGCTCGTCGTCGCCGTCCTCGGCGTTGAACTCCTTGACGGCGATGATCGTGCCCTGCTCACCGTGGGGGACCTTCAGCGACGTGTCGCGCACCTCGCGGCTCTTCTCGTTGAAGATCGCGCGCAGCAGGCGCTCCTCGGCCGACAGCTCCGTCTCGCCCTTGGGCGTGACCTTGCCGACGAGGATGTCGCCGGGACGCACCTCGGCGCCGATGCGGATGATGCCGCGCTCGTCGAGGTCCTTCAGCAGGTCGGGGCTGACGTTGGGGAGATCACGGGTGATCTCCTCCTTGCCGAGCTTGGTGTCCCGGGCGTCGACCTCGTACTCCTCGATGTGGATCGAGGAGAGGGTGTCGTCCTTCACCAGGTCCTGGCTGAGGATGATGGCGTCCTCGAAGTTGTGGCCCTCCCACGTCATGAACGCCACGAGGAGGTTCTTGCCGAGCGCGAGCTCGCCGTTCTCCGTCGCGGGTCCGTCGGCGATGACCTCGCCGGCCTCGATCCGGTCGCCGGCCGAGACGACGACGCGCTGGTTGTAGCTCGTCCCCTGGTTGGACCGGTCGAACTTCCGCAGGAAGTAGTCCTGGGTGCCACCCTCGTCGAGCTGGATGGTGACGACGTCGGCCGAGACCTCCAGCACCACACCACTCTTCTCGGCGGTGACCACGTCACCGGCGTCGACAGCGGCGTAGCCCTCCATACCGGTACCCACCAGCGGCGAGTCCGAGCGCAGCAGCGGCACAGCCTGACGCTGCATGTTGGCGCCCATGAGCGCGCGGTTGGCGTCGTCGTGCTCGAGGAAGGGGATGAGGGATGTCGCGACCGACACCATCTGGCGCGGCGAGACGTCCATGTAGCCGATCTCGTCGGCGGGGAACAGGTCGACCTCGCCGCCCTTCTTGCGGGCGAGCACGCGGTCTTCGGTGAAGTGACCGTCGGCCTGCAGCGGGGCGTTGGCCTGGGCGACGATGTAGTCGTCCTCCTCGCTCGCGGTGAGGTAATCGATCTGGTCGGTGACCTTGCCGTTCACGACCTTGCGGTAGGGCGTCTCGATGAAGCCGAACGAGTTGATCCGCGCGAACGAGGCGAGCGAACCGATGAGACCGATGTTCGGGCCTTCCGGCGTCTCGATCGGGCACATCCGGCCGTAGTGCGACGGGTGGACGTCACGGACCTCGACGCCGGCGCGCTCACGCGAGAGACCACCGGGACCCAGGGCCGACAGACGGCGCTTGTGGGTCAGACCCGCGAGCGGGTTGTTCTGGTCCATGAACTGCGACAGCTGCGAGGTGCCGAAGAACTCCTTGATCGCGGCGACCACGGGCCGGACGTTGATCAGGGTCTGCGGGGTGATCGCCTCGATGTCCTGCGTCGTCATGCGCTCGCGGACGACGCGCTCCATCCGCGACAGGCCCGTGCGGACCTGGTTCTGGATCAGCTCGCCGACCGCGCGGATGCGGCGGTTACCGAAGTTGTCGATGTCGTCGGTGTCGAGGCGGATCTCGACGTCCTTGCCGCCGCGCACGCCGTCGAAGACCGTGTCACCGCGGTGCAGACGCACGAGGTACTTGATGGTGGCGACGATGTCGTCGACGGTGAGCACCGAGTCCGACAGCGGCTTGTCGAGGCCGAGCTTCTGGTTGATCTTGTAGCGACCGACCTTCGCCAGGTCGTAGCGCTTGGCATTGAAGTAGAAGTTGTCCAGCAGCGCGCGTGCGGCTTCGGCGGCGACCTGCTCGCCCGGGCGGAGCTTGCGGTAGATGTCGCGGAGCGCATCCTCCTTCGAGAGGATCGTGTCCTTCGACAGCGTCTCCTCGATGGAGTCGAAGCCGGCGAACTCGTTCAGGATGTCTTCGCTCGTGAGGCCCAGGGCCTTGAGGAACACCGTGACCGACTGCTTGCGCTTGCGGTCGATGCGCACGCCCACCTGGTCGCGCTTGTCGATCTCGAACTCCAGCCACGCGCCGCGACTGGGGATGATCCGGGCCGAGACGATGTCCTTGTCAGACGTCTTGTCCGGGGTCTTGTCGAAGTACACCCCGGGCGAGCGGACGAGCTGCGAGACCACGACACGCTCGGTGCCGTTGATGATGAAGGTGCCCTTGTCGGTCTGGAGCGGGAAGTCGCCCATGAAGACCGTCTGGGTCTTGATCTCACCGGTCTGGTGGTTCATGAACTCGGCCTCGACGTACAGCGGGGCGGCGTAGGTCTTGCCGCGCTCCTTGCACTCCTCGATCGAGTACTTCTCCGGCTCGAGGTAGGGGTTCGTGAACGAGAGCTGCATGGTCTCGCTCAGGTCCTCGATGGGCGAGATCTCCTCGAAGATCTCCTCGAGTCCGCTCATCTCCGGCACGTCGGTGCGACCGGCGGCCTGCGCCTCCGCGACGCGGGAGCGCCACGCCTCGTTGCCGACGAGCCAGTCGAAGGACTCGGTCTGCAGCGCGAGAAGGTCGGGAACCGTCAGCGTGTCGGAGATCTTCGCGAACGAGAGCCGCGATGCGCCGCGGCCGTTCTTGGGGGTGGTGGGATTGGATGCGTTGGGCGCAGCAGCCAAGGGGATAACCTCCGTGGGCCCGGAACGGGCCGCGTTTCCTTGTCGTCAGGTGGAGTGCTCCAAGTCCCCGAAACCAGCACGTCGCGCACCGCGGTGAAGCGGGGGCGTGCAGGCACAGCCGACCACCATATGAGGGCAGGGGGAATCCAAGAGCGCAACTACCAAGCATAGTCCGGATGACGCGCCGTGTCCAGCGCGATCCTTGACGAGTTGGTAATCCTCGGGTATAACCCGCGACATCCCCGCGGCATTCCCCGGAATCTGGCGCCGAAGCGGGCCGGGGGTCCATGATGTTCCCCATGACGGGGGGCGATGGCGCCGCCGCCGGAGTTCTGGGGAACGCGGTCGGCGATGGGGCGCGGGCGGTGATCCGCACGCCCGATCAGCGGCTGCGCGTGTTCGTGAGTTCGACGCTGCGCGAGCTCGCCGACGAGCGGCGCGCCGTCAAGCGCGCGATCGAGGGGCTGCGACTGGCGCCGGTGATGTTCGAGCTCGGGGCGAGGCCCCATCCCCCGCGCGCGCTGTACCGCTCCTACCTCGCGCAGAGCGACGTCTTCGTCGGGATCTACGGCGACAGCTACGGCTGGGTCGCCCCCGGGGAAGAGGTGTCCGGACTCGAGGACGAATACCTGCTGGCCCCGCGCGAGATGCCCAAGCTCATCTACATCCGCTCGGCGACCGCTCGCGATCCGCGCCTGGCCGCCCTCATCGACCGCATCCGCAGCGACGACACCGCCGCCTACCTGCCCTTCGACTCCCTCGACGAGCTCGAGACCCATGTGCAGGACGACCTCGCCACCCTCCTCGCCGAACGGTTCGACGCCTCGCGCGCCCTTCCCGACCGGGAGGTCGCCGACACCGTTCCCGTCGCGGCGCCGAAGGTTCCGATCCCGTACACCACCACGATCGGTCGAGACGAGGATGTCGCCGCGCTCACCGATCTGCTGACCGGCTCCGCCCACGTGGTGAGCCTCATCGGCCCGGGGGGTGTCGGCAAGAGCCGGCTGGCGATCGAGGTGGCGCGGGCGAGCGAGGAGCTCTTCCCCGACGGGGTCTACTTCGTTCTGCTGGAGGGGGTCCTCGAACCGGGCCTCGTCGTGCCGACCATCGCTTACAGCCTCGGCGTGCGCGACAACGGCGAGGCGCCCCTGGAGGAGCGGATCGCCCGCGCCCTCGCGGGGCGACGGGTGCTCGTCGTGCTCGACAACTTCGAGCAGGTGATCGACGCCGCACCCGTGCTGGTCCGCCTCTCGCACGCCTCGCCGATGGCGACGTTCCTCGTCACGAGCCGGATCGTGCTGCGGATCCGCGGCGAGCAGGTCTACGACGTCTCGGGGCTTCCCGTGCCCGATGCCTGGAGCCGCGCGAGCGTGGAGCGCGTGAGCGAGATCGCCGCCTGCCGGCTCTTCGTCGATCGGGCGGCCGCAGTGAGCCCGGGCTTCGCCCTCACCGAATCCAACGCGCAGGACATCTCCGACATCTGCCGCCGCCTCGAGGGGTTGCCGCTGGGCATCGAGCTGGCCGCAGCGAAGGTGCGGGTGCTCGGCACCCGAGGGATCGCCGAGCGGCTCGAACAGAGCCTTCCGCTCCTCACCGCGGCAGTCCGCGACCTTCCCGACCGGCATCGCACGATGCGCGCGACGATCGACTGGAGCGTGAGCCTCCTCCCCGAGGCGCAGCGACAGATGCTCGAGGATCTGGGCGTCTTCGCCACCCGCTTCACGTTCGACGCCGTCGAAGCCATCGGTCGCGGGCGGGTGTGGGGCGACACCGCGATGGAGGATCTCGCCGCGCTCGTCGACTCGTCCCTCGTCAAACCCGTCGACGTCGACGGCCGCCCGGTGTTCTCGCTGCTCGCGCTCGTACGCGAATACGCCCTCGCCCGGCTGAAGGAGCGGGGTGAAGCGGGGCTCGTGCGCGCCGCCCACGCGGACTACTACCGGGGCCTCGTGGCGCGGGTCGCCCCCGCGCTCGGCGGCCCGGGTCAGGCCGACGCGGTGGCGGAGCTCGGGCTCGACCTGCCGAACCTCCGGGCGGCGGTCCGCCACCTCATCCACACCGATCGCCTCGACGACGCGGGCGATTTCGCCTGGTCGCTCCTGATCTATTGGTGGGTGGCCGGCTTCTTCGCCGAAGTTCGCGTGTGGATGCTCGAACTCCTCGGCAAGGATCAGACCATCACCGGGCACACGCGCGCGGTCGCCTGGTTCTTCGCCCTCTGGGGCGAGATGTGGCAGCGCCCGAGCGAGGAAGCGGTCGCCGGGCTCGGAGAGTGCATCCGCCTGTTCGCCGAGAGCGGTGACGAGGATGCCTCGGCGATGGCTCTCGCGGCACGCGCCACGGCGCGCCTGCAGCTCCCGCTTCCCGATCTCGACACGGCCGAACGGGAGCTCGGCGATGCCGTCGATCGCCTCCGGGCGCTCGGGAACACCTGGGCCGAGGCGATCACCGAGGTCGCGCGGGGCCGGCTGGCGTGGCTCCGAGGACTCACCGCCGAGGCGCTGGAGCACTTCGACCGGGCGACGGAGGTCGCCGCCGCCGGCGGTGACCTGTTCACCACGTCGGTCGCAGGCAACCACCTGGCGCGCCTGCAACTGGTCCGTGGGGAGATCGATGCCGCCGAGGCGCAGTGCGTCCGCACCCTGCTCGTCTCGCTCCGCCTCCACTTCGAGGAGGGCATCGCCTACGGTCTGGAAGGGCTCTGCGCGGTCGCGGCCGCCCGCGGCGACGGAGAACGCGCCGGTGCCCTGTCGGCGGTCGCCGCCGTCATCCGACATCGGATCGGCGTCTTCGACGCCGAGGCCTTCACCGTCCACACGCCGCAGCTCGACGCGATGCGCACCGCCGACCCCGACGCGGTGGCCGCCGGCGAGCGGCACGGCGCCGAGCTGACCCTCGCCGAAGCCCTGGCGCTCGCTCTTCCGCCCGACGCGAGACCCGAGGCGGAGGCGATCCTCGAGCGCTGGTGAGACGACCGAGGGGGCGGCCCCCCGGCCACCCCCTCGTGCACACCGGTCTCGCTACCGGCGTGCGCCCCTCGCCCGCATCCGCGCGAGCACCAGCAGCGCCGCCCCCGCGGCCACTGCCCCCAGCGCCGGCAGCGCGTCGATCGCGCGACCCCCGGTCGCGGCGAGGGAGGAATCGGATGTCTGGGCCCGCCACGTCTCGACGGGAGCTGCGGCCCCGGGGCCGGCGGCCGTCGCGGCGTCCGGGCCGGCGGAAGGCGTCACGACCGGCGGGTCGGCCGGAGCGGCAGGGCCGGTCGGCTCGGACGGCTCGGTCGGCGTGCCCGGGTCAGCGGGGTCGGTCGGATCACTCGGGTCCGTCGGGTCCGTCGGGTCGGTCGGGTCCGTCGGGTCGGTCGGGTCGGTCGGGTCCGTCGGATCGGTCGGGTCGACGGGGGCCGGCGGCTCCGAGCCATCCGTCACGACGATCGTGAGGACGCTTGTCGCCACACCGGTACCGTCACCGATCTGCAGAAGGAACTGCCGGCTCCCGACGAAACCCGGTGCCGGCCAGTACCGCCATTGCGCGACATCGGTCGACCAGTTCTCTCCGGGGATCGCTCCGCCGATCGGCGAGGAGTTGAGAAGGTCCAGCACATCGCCGTCGGGGTCGATGTCGTTCGCGAGGAGCACGCTCTCGGCGATGGTGAGCTGCGTGTCCCGTGGCGTGGTGGCGCTGTCGTCGCCGGGAACGGGGAGCGCGTTCGTCGGCACCGCGGGGGGCTCGCCGACGGTAATCGTCACCGTGGCCGGTGACGCGCTCTTGATCGTGGCGTCGAACCGGTCGAAGGCGTAGTAGGTGAAGGACGCGACTCCGCTGAAGCCGGCCGCCGGCGCGAAGTCGAACGTGCACTGCTGGCCGTTGGTGCTGGAGAAGAATCCTCCGGCGAGGTTCTGGATATCGCCCGCTCCGATCGGGTCGCCCTCGGCGTCGGTGTCGTTCGCGCAGAGGTGAAGCGTGATGGCGGTCTCGTAGGGCGTCTGGAACGCGTCGTCCACGGCGACAGGCGGTGTGTTCACCTCGGCCGGACCGAGGTCGGCCGAGGACGGCGCCTCGGGAGCGACCGAGGCGGGCGCAGCGGGCGCGGCATCGACGGGCGGCTCGACGGCGACCTGTTCGGCAGCGGTCTGGTCGACAGCGACCTGTTCAGCCGCAGTCTGGTCGACAGCGACCGGCTCGGCAGCGGCCGGCTCGACAGCGACTTGCTCGGCAGCGGGCTGCTCCACGGTGGCCTCCGCCACCGGGGCGGGCTCGGCGGCGAGCGCCGCCGACACGGGTCCGGCGGTCATCACCAGGCCCAGGGCGGCGACGGCTGCGGCAGCGCTGCTGGCGCGGCCGCGACGGGAAAGGGGGAGGAGGGTCATGCGGGATCCTTTTCGCGAGAGTATGCAGCCGGAGGCGAGCCGGCCGACAACGAGGTTCCCGCGAACCGGGGCGGGCCGACATGGGGACCCGATGCTCAACCTCTGGCGCCCGTGATTACTCAGCCGTACCGCCGCTACTCAGGTCGGGGCTCGGGGGCCTACAATCGCGCTCAGCGTGGATCTCTCGCCGGATCAGGAGGCGCGATGACCGAAGGCCCGTGGGATCGGGTCCTCGCCCCGTGGCCGCTCGTCGGGCGCGAGGCGGCGCTCGAGCGCGCCCACACGGCGCTTCGCGGGCATGTTCGCACCCTCGTCTTCTCCGGCGTCTCGGGGGTGGGGAAGAGCCGCGCCGTCGCCGCCGTCGGTGAGCGGATGGCCGCCGAGGGATGGCTGGTCCTCCACGCCTCGGCGACGGCGATCATGTCGGCGGTGCCGCTCGGTGCGCTCCTGCCCCTCTTCGCCGCCGACCGGGTGCAGCTGCGAGAGGCCGCCTCCGACCCGGGCACGCTGTTCCACCGCTCCCTCACGGCACTCGAGGCGCTGGGGCCGGCTCCGAAGCTTCTCGTGCTCGACGATCTGAGCCTGCTCGATCCGCTGTCGACGACCCTGGTGGCACAGCTGGTCGCCACCGACGGCGTGCGCCTGGCCACGACGGTCCGCACCGGCGATCCGCTCCCCGATCCCTTCCTCACGGCGTGGACGCCGGATCGCTCGCTGCGGATCGACCTCGAGTCGCTCGACGTCGAAACCACCCGGCGCCTGCTGACGGAGGTCCTCGGCGACCCGGTCGCGCATCGCACCGCGAGCGAGTTCCACCGCGCGACACGCGGGAACCCGCTCTACCTCCGCGAGCTCGTCGTCGGCGCGCTCGACGGCGGACGGCTGGCTCGGGAAGCGGGTGTGTGGCAATTGGTCGGCGCCCCCGTCGGCACCCCGGCACTCCGCGACCTCCTGCTGGCACGGATCGCGCATCTCGATTCCGCCGAGCGCGACGTGGTCGAGCGGCTCGCCGTCTGCGGCCCGCTCCCCGTCGATCATCTCCGGGCGCCGGACGCGCGGGGCGCGCTCGCGCGGCTCGAGAAAGTCGGGCTGGTCGAGATCGGATCGGGGATGACCGCGGCGCTTTCGCACCCGCAGTACGTCGGCGTGGTGGCGGACTCCCTGTCGACGCTCCGCTCCGCCGACCTGCTCCTCGAGCAGGCCGACATCCTCGACGCCACCGCCGGCGGAAACGCTGCGGGCGCCCTGCGGTCGGTGACCTGGCGCCTCGCGGCCGGAGCGACCGCCGACCCCGACATCCTCACCGGCGCCGCGCTCCTGGCTCGACAGGCCGGCGACCACGCCACCGTGGAGCGACTCGCTGCCGCGGCTCTCGCCGCGACCGGTCCTCGGGCCGACCTCCACCTCCTCCGCGGCGAGGCGCTCCTCCGGCGCGGTCGGGTGTCTGAGGCGCTCGTCGAGCTCCGCGAAGGAGAGGCTCTCGAGCCGGAGGGGGAGCTGGCGACATCCCTCACCGCCGCGCTCGCCCTCGCCCACGTCAGCGTCCACGAGGGGCTCGGCGAGGCCCTGACCGTCCTCCGCCGCGCCGACGCGGCGGGCACCACGCCCGCCCTCGCCCTCATGCGGGCCCTCGTCGAGCTGTACTCGAACGACGCCGCCTCGGCGACGCGGACCGTCGCCGGAGTCGCCGAGATGCTCGGTGACAGTCCCGCCGAGCGCGCGATCATCGCCGCGGCCGAGGCGCAGCCTCTCGCAGCGCTCGGCCGCCTGGACGAGGCGCTGGCCGCGGCAGAGGAGGCGCTCGCGTTCGCGCGCGCCACGGGGGGCGCCGCGGTCCCCGGCCACACGGTCGCCAACCAGCTCCACACCCTGGCCACCGTGCAGTTGCACGCGGGGTTGATCGAGCGGGCGCGCGCGACGGCGACCGAGGCGCTCGTCGCCGCGATCGGCGCCGACGACGAGATCGTCACCCGGTCGATCGAATTCCTCCTCGCCCGCATCGCCCTCGAGGCGGGTCGGCTCGAGACCGCCGCGCGCTGGTATCGCGACACGATGAGCGGCGCGATGACGGTCGGCCCGATCAGCCTCTACATCCCGGCCCTCGCCGGACTCGCCATGGCGCTGGTGATGCAGGGTGACGCCGCGGGCGCTCAGCGCGAACTCGACACCGTCCCGGCGGGCGTCGACACCGGCCCCGGTGGGATCGTCGCCCGCGCCTGGATCGCCGCCGCCTCCGGCGATCTCACCGCCGCGCGACGTCTCCTCCTCGCCGGAAGCAGCGACACCGCCGCCAAAGGACATCACTACCTCGCCGGCGTGTACCTCCACCACCTGGCCCGGATCGGCGGAGCGGATGTCGCGGCACCGGCGCTCAGCGAGCTCGCCGCGTTATCCGGCAGCCCGCTCGTCGCCCTCCAGGCGGCGCATGTCCGGGCCGAGGCCGGCCGTGACCGGGCGGGCCTCGAAGAGGCCGGTGCCGAATGGGCGCGGCGCGGAGCGCACCTGTTCGCCGCGGAGGCGTTCGCCTCGGCTGTGCGTGCCGCGCGAGCGGAGGGCGCACAGCGGGTGGCGGTGTCGCTGCAGTCCCGCGTCGACGAGGAGCTCGCGCGATGCGAAGCGCCCGCGACGCCGCTCCTGCGCTTCACCGAGGAGCTGAGCCCCCTCACGCGCCGCGAGCGGGAGATCGCCGCCCTCGCTGCGGACGGGGCGAGTTCGAAGGAGATCGCGGCGAAGCTCTTCCTCTCCACGCGCACCGTCGACAACCATCTGCAGTCGGTGTACGGCAAGCTCGGGATCAGCGGGCGCCACGAGCTGGCGCGACTCTGACGTCAGACCGAGACACCCGTGACCACCTGATCGCGGAGGTCTTCGAGGCGCAGGCGGACGCGCGCGACGACGTCGTCCCCGGCACCGAGGTCGTGGAGCGAAGTGGCCAGATGCTCGACGACGGCGTCGAAGGCGTCGGGTGTGATGTCCATCCCGGCGTGGGCGGTGTGCAGTTCCCGGCCCGAGAACAGATCGGGGCCGCCCAGCGCCGCCGCGAGGAAGGCGCGTTGGTGAGCCTTCAAGCGCGTCATGTCGACGTCGGCGAACCACCGGGCGAGGTCGGGGTCGGCTGCCACTCGGTCATAGAAGACCGTGACAGCGGCTTTCACGGCACCCGAACCCCCCAGTTCGTCGTAAACGCTCATGCCGCCCCTCCCTTCGCCCGGTGTTCGCACTCCCCAGTGGTCAGAGACTACGAGGCCGGCGACGGCGTCGCCTAGGCAATCACTACTCAATCTGTTCGGGGCCGGACGATGCGTCCCCGCGTGCGTGACGGAAGCGGATGACGGTGCCCGGCCGCGCCTGCCCGAGGAGGTCGAGCGAGGCATCCGTCACCACCGCGATGACGGGGTAGCCGCCGGTGACCGGGGCGTCGGGGCCGAGGATCGTGGGGCGCCCGCTCGGCGGAACCTGGAGAGCACCCGGGATCATCCCCTCGCTGGGGAGCTCGTCCGTGCGAGAACGGTCGAGGGATGGGCCGTCGAGGCGGATGCCGACGCGATCGGCGGCGGTGGTGACCGTCCAGGTCGCCTCGTAGAGCGCGGCGTGCGCCGAAGGGGCGAACCAGTCGGGGCGCGGGCCGGGCCCGAGGTCGAGCTCGAGCGTTCCGCCTTCGGGCGCGCCCCACGGCGCATCGGGAGCGACCGGCACGGGGAGGTCCGGCTCCGCTCCCACCGGCAGGACCGTGCCGGGAGCGAGGGCGACGGGTCCGAGCGCGGCGAGGGTGTCGGTGGCGCGGGAGCCGATCACGAGGGGCGTATCGATGCCGCCGCGGACGGCGAGGTAGGCCCGGGCGCCGCGCTCGAGCCATCCGATCTCCAGCTCGGTGCCGGCGGCCCAGAGGTGCGGCGTGTAGGGATCGAGGAGGCGACCACCTCGCAGGAGCGGGCCCCATCCGCCGGTGACGGCGATCCAACGGTCGCGGTCGGTGACCGCACGGAAGCCGCCGACGGCGACCTCGATGCCGGCGGCGGACTCGGGGTTACCCACGAGGCGGTTCGCCGCGCGGAGAGCGGTGCGGTCCATCGCCCCGGCGCGGGCGACGCCGAGGGCCGCGGAGCCGGCGCGGCCGAGGTCTTGGACGGTGGCGAAGAACCCCGGGAAGGCGACGCGGATGCTTCCGGTTCCGCGTCCACCCCCGTCGGCGTCGTCCGTTCGGGGCACGTCGGCCGGCGTTCGGGGCCGGTTCGTCGGTTCGGAGCGGGCCGCGCGCGCCTCGACCGGAGCCGGGCCCGGACCGGCGCCGGTCGGTCGGAACCGCACCCGTGTGCCGGGGGCGAGAAGGGCCGGATCTGCGGCGCCCGGATCGAACAGCGGCGCATCGGTCGTGCCGATCAGGCGCCAGCCGCCGGGGGTCTCGCGCGGGTAGGCGCCGGTGAACCCGGCGGCGAGGCCCACGGCACCCGCCGGCACCCGCATGCGGGGGGCGTCCAGGCGCGGCACGTCGAACGGCCACTCGTCGCTCACGAGGTACCCGAAGCCCGGGGCGAATCCGGTGAAGGCGACCGTCCATGTCGTCGCGGCGTGGCGGCGCGCCAGACCCTCCGCATCGGTCTCGAGGAGCGCCGCGGTCTCCGACAGATCGGGGCCGTCATAGCGGATGTCGAGCACGACCTCCCGCGTCGGCTCCGGCATCCTCGGGACGGGCGCGGCGGCGGCATCCCTCATCCACGCGCGGGCACGGGCGAGCGGAAGGAGCGCCGGGTCGACCACCACGAGCACCGTGCGCGCCGCCGGCACGAGATCGACCACGCCGGCGGGGCGGTCGGCGGCGAGCCGGGCGTGGAGGGCGCGGGCCGCGGCGAGCGAATCGACCTCGGCGAGGACCGCCCGCTCGCCCATGGGCAGCAGCCGCGTCACCACGGCGCGCGGACCTCGACCCCGGCGGCTCCGAGCGCTCTGCGCACGGCGCGGGCCATTGCGACCGCAGCCGGCGAGTCGCCGTGCACGCACAGCGAGGCCGCCGCCACCGCGATCACCGAGCCGTCCACGGCGACGACCTCGCCGGAGCGGGCGAGGCGGATCGCACGAGCCGCCGCGGCGTCTGGATCGTGGAGCACCGCCCCCGGCTCGCCCCGGGGAACGAGACCGCCGGCCGGGAGGTAGCCGCGGTCGAGGAACGCCTCTTCGACGAACGGAAGGCCGACCCTTTCGGCGGCGGCGGCGATCTCCCCGGGCATGCCGAGGATCGGCACCGGCCTTCCCGCGCGCGCGGCGAGAGCCGCGACCGAGCGCGCGACGACCGCCGCGACCTCGGCGTCGGTGGTCACGGCGTGGTAGAGCGCACCGTGGGGCTTCACGTACCGGATGTCGGCGCCGGCCCGCTCGAGGGCGGCGAGCTGGTCGTCGAGCGCCGCACCGAGGTCGTCCGGCGGGAGAACCATCGCCACACGCCCGAAACCCTCCCGGTCGGGGTACGAGGGATGCGCCCCTACGGCGACACCCGTGCGCGCTGCGCGCGCGACCGCCTCCCGCATCGACGCCGCGTCGCCGGCGTGTCCTCCGCAGGCGATGCTCGCGCTCGAGATCACCGCGAACATGGCCTCGTCATCGGCCGTCGGCACGCCCTCGACCGTTTCGCCGAGGTCGGCGTTGAGGTCGATGGCGATCACTCCTTCACGCTAGCCCGGTGGGGCAACGTCACGGATGAGTAAAGGCTTCGCCCCTCGGATGCGCGTCGACACCGCGCCAGGCAGGATGGGGGGATGCCCCGATCCTCCGAGCACCCCGCCGCCGGGACGCCGCTGCTGCAGGTGCGCGATATGGCCGTCGACTTCCGCACTGTGGACGGCGTGGTCCACGCCGTGGAGGGTGTCGATCTCGACCTCGCCGCCGGCGAGACGCTCGCCATCGTCGGGGAGTCGGGCTCGGGCAAGTCGACCTCGGCCATGGCGGTCATCGGCCTCCTGCCCGGCAACGGCACGGTCACCCGCGGCAGCATCCTCTTCGAGGGGGAGAACCTCGTCGGCGCCCCCGAGTCGGTGATGCGCCAGGTACGCGGCCGGTCGATCGGCCTCGTGCCGCAGGACCCCATGTCGAACCTCAACCCCGTGGCGAAGATCGGCACGCAGGTCGCCGAGACGCTCCTCGCCCACGGCCTCGCGACCCGCAAAGACGTCGACCGCAGGGTCGTCGAGACGCTCGAAGCGGCCGGCCTCCCCGACGCCGCCGCGCGCGCCAAGCAGTACCCGCACGAGTTCTCCGGCGGCATGCGCCAGCGGGCGCTCATCGCGATCGGCCTGGCCTGCAACCCGAAGCTCCTCATCGCCGACGAGCCGACGAGCGCGCTCGACGTGACGGTGCAGAAGACGATCCTCGATCAGCTCGAGCGGATGACCAGCGAAACCGGCACCTCGGTCATGCTCATCACCCACGATCTCGGACTCGCCGCCGAACGCGCGTCGCGCGTGGTCGTGATGCACCGCGGCCGCATCGTCGAGCAGGGACCGGCCCGCCAGATCCTCGAAGATCCGCAGCAGCCGTACACCCAGGCACTGGTGAAGGCGGCGCCGTCGGTGGCCGCCGTGCGCCTGCGCCCGGAGGTCTACCGCAAGACCGAAACGGCGGATGTCTCGGCGCCGGCCGCGCCCGCGGCATCCGTCACTCCCCGCACCGAGGATCCGACGCCCTCGGCACCCGACCACATCGTCGAGGTCGATGGGCTCACGAAGACCTTCCCGGTGCGGGGCCAGAAGGAGGACTTCGTCGCCGTGAAGGATGTCTCGTTCGCGATCCCCCGGGGGCAGACCGTCGCCATCGTGGGGGAGTCGGGGTCGGGCAAGACCACGACCGCGCGGATGATGTTGAAGGTCGTCGAGCCGACGAGCGGGACGATCTCCTTCGACGGCGTCGACGTGTCGACCTTGAAGGGCCGCGCGCTGAAGGAGTTCCGGCAGAAGGTGCAGCCGATCTTCCAGGACCCCTACTCGTCGCTGAACCCGATGTTCACGATCGAGCGCCTCATCTCCGAGCCGCTCGACCACTACAAGCGCGGATCGTCGGGCGACCGCCAGAAGCGGGTGCGTCAGCTGCTGGATGACGTCGCCCTCCCCCAGACGATGCTGCGGCGCTACCCGTCGGAGCTCTCCGGCGGGCAGCGTCAGCGCGTGGCGATCGCGCGGGCACTGGCGCTGTCGCCCGCACTGATCGTCTGCGATGAGCCGGTGTCGGCGCTCGACGTGCTCGTGCAGGACCAGGTGCTGCGGCTCCTGCGCGACCTGCAGCGCGAGTACGGGCTGAGCTACCTGTTCATCTCGCACGACCTCGCGGTGGTGCGCCTCATCAGCGACTACGTCGGCGTGATGAAGGACGGGTACCTCGTCGAGGCGGCGTCGGGCGAGGAGATCTTCACCAACCCGCGCGACCCCTACACGCGGCGCCTGCTGGCCTCCATCCCCGGCAACGAACTCGACATCGCCGTCTGACGGGCTTCGCGCCCCCTCCTTCTCGTCGCGCCTCGTCCCGCCCTCCGGGCGCAGAACGTGCTGTCACGGGGCGCCGAGGGAGCAGAAACTGCGCCCGGAGTCTCTCTGCTGCGCGGTCCGGGCGCAGGAAGCGTCCTCTTGTGGCGCCGAGGGAGCCGAAACTGCGCCCCGAGCCCCGCGGGACGCTCCCCTCGCGGGGCGACGAGCAACGAAGGATGCCCCAGGGGCGCGCGTTACGCGGGTCGCCGACACCCGCGCTCCGGGCGCAGAAAGTGCTGTCACGGGGCGCCGAGGGAGCAGAAACTGCGCCCGGAGTCTCTCTGCTGCGCGGTCCGGGCGCAGGAAGCGTCCTCTCGTGGCGCCAAGGGAGCAGAAACTGCGCCCGGAGCTCCGCGGGACGCTCCCCTCGCGGGGCGACGAGCAACGAAGGATGCCCCAGCGCGCGCGTCACGCGGGTCGCCGACACCCGCGCTCCGGGCGCAGAAGATGCGCATTCGCGCCGTCGAGGGAGCCGAAACTGCGCCCGGAGCCTCTCGTTGCGCGCTCCGGGCGCAGCAAGTGCTGCAAGGCGCCGAGGGAGCAGAAACTGCGCCCGGAGCCCCGCGGGACGCTCCCCTCACGTGGCGACGAGCTACGACGGATGCCCCGGGCCGCGCGTCACGCGGTTCGCCGACACCCGCGGTCCGGCGCGGAAGAGGGCGCGATCGACGACGCGAACTGACTGCGGAGCGACACCGACGGAGATGCAGCTACCGGGCGCGCGTCCGGGGATCCATCGCCTCGCGGAGCGCCTCGCCCAGCAGAGTGAACCCGAGCGCGGTGATCGTGATGCACGCTCCGGGGAGGAACGCCAGCCACGGCGCGATCGCCAGCTCCAGCTGAGCGTAGGTCAGCATGCGACCCCACTCCGCGGTCTGCGGCAGCCCGCCGCCGAGACCGAGGAACGACAGCGCCGCGGCCTCGATGACGGCCGTCGCGAGCGACAGCGTCGCCTGCACGATGACGGGGCCGATGGCGTTGGGGAGCACGTGGCTCATCGTGATCTTGCCGCGCCCGAGACCGAGCGTCTGCGCCGAGAGCACATAGTCCGCGGTGCGCTGCTGCAGCATCGAGGCGCGCAGCAGCCGCGCGAACACCGGCACCTGAGCGGCCCCGATCGCGATCATCACCGACAGCTGGGTCTGACCGAGGATCGCCGCGATCGAGACGGCCAGCAGGAGCGAGGGCACCGAGAGGAGGATGTCGACGAAGCGCATCACCACCGTATCGACCCACCCGCCGAAGGCGCCGGCGAGGAGGCCGAGGAGGAGACCCCCGAGCAGCCCGAACGCGGTCGAGACGACGCCGATCGTCAGCGACGCCTGCGCTCCCCAGATGAGCTTGGACAGCACGTCGCCGCCGAACCGGTCGAGGCCGAGGGGGAACTCCGGCAGTTCGCCCGGGCCGGGGATGTACGTCGGGGTGATGTAGCGCTGCCCGGGCAGGTCGGTCGGTCCGTAGGGGGCGAGCACCGGCGCCAGGAGCGCGACGAGGATGAACAGCGCGATGATGACCGCGCCCACCCACGCCGAGGGGTTCCGCCGGAGACGGCGGAAGACGTCGCGCCAGAAGCCGCCGCGCACCTGCGCGCCGAGGAGCTCGCGATCGTCGATCGCAGTGTCGTCGACGGGGCCGCCGCTGGGAGCCGGGGGAAGCATCGCCGAGGTCATTGGACCCTCACTCTCGGGTCGATGAAGCTGTACGAGACATCCACGATCAGGTTGATGAGCGCGTACGCGATCGCGATGAAGATGATGAAGCCCTGCAGCACCGGGAAGTCGCGGGTGAAGATCGCGCGGGCGAGGAAGGAACCGATGCCGGGGTAGGCGAAGACGGTCTCGGTGAGGACCGCGCCCGAGATCAGCAGGCCCGTCTGCAGACCCACGGTCGTCACGACCGGAAGGAGGGCGTTGCGCAGGATGAATCGCCCGCGGATCGTCCCCTGCGACACGCCCTTGGCCATCCCGGTGCGGACGTAGTCGGCGTTCTGCACCTCGAGCACCGAGGCCCGGGTGATCCGCACGATGATCGCCAGCGGAATCGTCGCCAGCGCCACCGCGGGGAGGATGAGGTGCGTGAAGGCATCCCACGCCGCATCCCACTCCCCCGTGATGATGCCGTCGATGATGTAGAAGTTCGTGTAGTGCGTGGCGTCGATGCGCGGGTCCTGCCGCCCCTCCGACGGGAGCCACCCCAGCTGCACCGCGAAGACCCACTTCAGCAGGAACGCCAGGAAGAACACCGGGATGGTGATCCCGAGGAGGCTGGCCCCGACGGTCAGATGATCGGTGGCCTTGCCGTGCCGGCGGGCGGCCCAGTATCCGAGCGGGATGCCGATGCCGACGGCGAGGAGGAGGGCGGCGGATGACAGCTCGAGCGTTGCCGGGAAGCGCCGCCAGAACTCCTCGGTGACCGCGCGCCCGGTCTGGATCGACGTGCCGAAGTCGCCCTGGAGAAGCCGGCCGAGCCAGACGAGGTACTGCTCGATGAGGGGGCGGTCGAAGCCGTAGAGCCGGTTGATCTCGGCGACCGCCTCGGGGGTGGCCCGCTCGCCGAGGAGGGCCACGGCGGGTCCGCCCGGGAGGGCGCGGACCCAGAGGAACAGGAGGATCGAGAGCCCGAACAGGGTCGGGATGAGCAAGAGGAACCTCTTGCCGATGGCGCGTAACACGGAGCGGAAGCCTTCGAAGACGCGCGACCGGCCCTCAGCGGGCGGCCGCGGGCGTGCGGGGGGACGGACGAGCGGATGTCGCGACGCGGCGGTATCGGCCGCGTCGCGACATCCGGGGCGTCCTTACTCGGACAGCTCCACCATGTTGTAGACCTCGTCCTGCACCGGGCTCGCCGGATAGGACGTCACGCGCGGGTCGAATGCGAGGGTCGGCACCGGGTGCGCGAGCGGCACGCCGGGCAGGAACTCCATGATCTGCGCGTTGGCGTCGGCGTACGCCGCCTCCTGCTCCTCGACGGTCGCAAGGCCGCGGCCCGTGGTGAGGGCGTCGAACAGCTCGGGGTTCTCGAAGCCCCACTCGTTGGAGAAGGCGCCGAAGAACGTCCCCACGAAGTTGTCGGGGTCGTTGTAGTCACCGGTCCAGCCGAGAAGGTGGATGCCGTGGTCGCCGCCGCCCTGGATGAGGTCGAGGTACTCGCCCCACTCGTTGGACACCGGGTTCAGCACGATGCCGACCGCCTCGAGCTGCGACTGCAGGTTCGTGAAGATCTGCTCGGGGTTGGGCATGTACGGCCGCGAGATGTTCACCGGGTAGTTGAAGGTGATCGTCAGCGGGTTGGCCTCGGTGTAGCCGGCCTCCTCGAGGAGTGCCTGGGCGGCGTCGGGGTCGTAGTCGTACGTCTCGACGTCGGGGTTCCAGCCGATCACGCTGTCGGGCATGAACTGCGTGGCGACCTCGGTCCCCTCGGGAAGCACCTGCGAGATGAGCTGCTCCTTGTCGATCGCGTGGGCGATCGCCTGGCGGACGCGCTCGTCGGCGAGCTCGGGCACGGCCTGGTTCATGCCGAGGTAGAGCACGTTGAACGGGTCGCGGTTGGCGAGGGTGAAGCCCGCCTCCTCGAGGGCGCCGAGGTCGGCGGGGGCGACGAGGTCGTACCCGTCGATGCTGCCGGACTCGAGGGCCTGACGGCGGGCGGTGGTGTCGCCGATCACCTGGAAGATGACCTCCTCCACCTGACCTTGCTCGCCCCAGTAGTCCTCGTACGCGGTGAGGGTGGTGGAGCTTCCCGGGTCCCACGACTCGAACTGGAAGGGGCCGGTGCCCGTCGGGTGACCGGTGGCGTACTCACTGAGGGTCGGCGCTTCGGCGGTGCCGCCCACCTCGTCGGCGGCGTACTCCTCGAGGGCCGTGGGGCTCTGGATCGCGAACGAGGGCAGCGACAGAGCCGGGATGAATCCGGCGAAGGGCTGCGTGAGGGTGATGGTGACCTCGGTGTCACTGGTGGCCTCGCAGCCGCCGTAGATCGAGGTGCCGGTGTCGGCGTAGCCGCGCATCAGCTTGCCCCAGTAGTACGACAGGCTCTCGCTCTGGGCGATGCCGGTGAAGTTGTTCTGGCGGTCGAAGTTGAAGCACACCGCCTCGGCGTTGAAGGGCGTGCCGTCGTGGAAGGTCACCCCCTCCTCCAGCTCGAAGGTGTAGGTCAGGCCGTCCTCGGACTGCTCCCAGCTCGACGCGAGCAGCGGGGCGGGGTCCGCCGTGCCGGGCTCGACACCGACGAGGCCCTCGAAGATCTGCCGCGAGACCCGGAAGGACTCGCCGTCGTTGGCGAAAGCCGGGTCGAGGCTCGAGACGTCGCCGGACGCGCCGAAGACGAACGTCGTGTCGACGTCGCTGGGCTCCTCGCTGCCGCCGCCCTCTTCGCGCTGACTCGCGCAGGCGGTGAGGACCATCGATCCGATGGCGATGGCAGCGGCGCCCGTGAGCAGGCGCCTCTTCGTCGAATGGAGCATAGGTACTGCACCTTCCAGTTCGATCGCAGGCGCAGCAATGCTGTTCATCCCCGGCCCACGAGGGTGTGATCCCTCGACGCTACCCGCGGTGGGCCCGAGCGTTGGTCACGGTGAGGTTGCGATTCCGTTTCGGGCGCCGAGGGCGGGGACGGATGCCGCGGGCTAGCGTTGACCCATGGCGCGCGCTCGGGTGGAACAGGCTCGACCGTCGGCACGACTGGGCGACGGCACGATCGCCGAGATCGCCGAGTCGGAGTACGCCGCCGGCTGGGAGCTGATCGTCGACGGCACCCCGCAGTCGCACGTCGATCTCGATGACCCCAGGCACCTGCACTTCGAGTACATCTCGCGCATGGGCGCCGTGATCGATCGGCTGAAGCTCCCCGGTCAGCCGCTGACGGCGGTGCACCTCGGGGCGGGAGCGCTGACGCTCCCCCGCTACGTCGAAGCCACCCGGCCGGGCTCGCGCCAGCAGGTGGTCGAGCTCGAGCAGCCGCTCGTGGATCTCGTGAGGGCGCACCTGCCACTGCCTCGCGGGGCGGCGATCCGGATGCGGATCGGCGACGCGCGAGCGGTTCTCACCCGGCTCCCGGCGGGTCTGGTGGGCGCGGTCGATCTCCTCGTCTCCGACGTCTACGCCGGCGCCCAGACGCCCGCGCACCTGACCACGGTCGAGTTCTACCGCGAGGCCGCGCGCCTCCTCGCGCCCGACGGCGTGCTGCTGGTCAACGTCGCCGACGGGTCGGGGCTCGCCTTCGCGCGCCGTCAGGTGGCCACCGTGCGCGAGGTGCTTCCCCAGGTGATCGTGCTCGCCGAGGTGCAGACGCTGAAGGGCCGCCGGTTCGGGAACCTCGTCGTCGCCGCATCCGCTTCGCCCCTTCCCACCGAGTGGCTCCCCCGCCTGATGGCCGCCGGTCCCCACCCGGCCAAGGTGGCCGAGGGCGCCGAGATCGACGCGTTCGCACACGGGGCGCGCATCGCGACCGACGCCGACGCGACGCCGTCGCCGAAACCGGCGGCGTCGGTCTTCGAGCGCTAGCGGTCACCTACGCCGGCAGCGGAAACTCCGCCCGGAACCGCGCCCGCTGCCAGAGCACGACCAGCGCGACGAGCACGAGCGCGGCGAGGATGCCCACACCGACCGACACCGGAAGGCTCGCACCGGTGGCGCCGACCAGGAGCGCGACGCCGCTGCCTCCCACGACCGAATTCACGGTGCCGATCATGCTCGCCATCGTCCCGATGTACGACCATCGGATGCTGCGGACGGCGATCATCGCCCGGGAGTCGGCGCCCTCGTCTCCGCTCGAGGGGAAGAACGGCGCCGCGAGCGGCGAGATCTCGGCGTAGTACCGGCGGATCCGGGTCATCCCGCGCAAGGCGCGCAGGTTCTCGATGGTCGTGTCGATCAAGCGCGCCACCGTGAACCATCCCAGGGTGAACACCGTCGTCAGCGCCGCAGCGGCGAAGGGCCCGAACACGTCGCCCGAGACGCCGAGGACGAATCCCAGCGACACCAGCGTGCTCGAGAGGGTGAGGAGATACAGCGACGAGCGGCTGCTCGCCTCGCTGATCGACGCCCCGGAGGCGCCCTGCAGCACGAAGTACTCGGTGTTCAACACCGCCAGGAGGTCGGCACGCTCCCGCTCGTCATCGGTCATGGGAATCACCGTAGAAGCACGAGAGACCCCCCGGGTCGTCGAGGCGGAATTGCTGCTGCGGACGCGATGCCCGGGGTGACGCGCAGGCCGGGGGCCGAGGTCGTCCCTCCGACGCGTCGGCGTGCCACGCGCGGCGATGGGAGCCCGTCGCGCACACTGGAGGGGCGTGCGCTGCAGCGCCTCGAGCGCGGAAGGAGTCGATCATGAGCTACATCCTGGGATACGACCCCGACACCCTCCGGGAGCTCGTGGAGCCCGAACGGTGCGAGGCCCGGCTGGCCGAGATCGGCGAGCAGCGGAGTCTGCCGGCCCTCCTCGAGCGGGTCTGGCTGCTGAAGGTGCTCGACCGCCTCGACGAGGCTCTCGTGATCTCGGAGCAGTCCGTGCGGGTGGCGCGGATGGCGGGCACTCGGCGAGATCTGCTGCGCGCGCGCATCCTGCACGCGACGGTGCTGCAGGTGCGCGGCCAGCTCGCCGCCGCCGATCAGGAACTGACGACCTGCGCCGAAGAGGCCGAGGGCCAGGGATGGGCCGGGATCGCCGCGTTCGCCTACCAGCACCGGGGCAAGACCCGCTACGACGGCGAGGACTACGACGCCGCCCGCACCGACTTCAAGCGCGCCCTGTTCCTCCGCCAGGAGTCGGGGGCGCCCGACGACCAGCTGGAGTCGTCGCTTCTCGCGATCGACGCGGCGGAGCGGCGGCGCATGCGCACCTCCGTCGCCAGCTGAGTGTCGGAGATACGTTCTAACCTTCCCGCATGACAGAACCGGAACGGGTGCGCGTCTGGGCGAACGCGCTGATCACCCGGCACCTCGACCCTTCGTGGACCTTCTCCTTCGACAACGCCAAGCGGCGGGCGGGCCTGTGCGACTTCGCACGCAAGCGCATCAGCGTCTCCCGATACCTCTCCGCCCGCTATGACGACGAGACCAATCACCAGACCCTCCTGCACGAGGTCGCCCATGCCCTCGCCGGCCCCGCCGCCGGACACGGTGTCGCGTGGAAGCGCATCGCGCGAGACCTCGGCTACGTCGGTGGCACCACGCACCGCGGCGAGACCGCGACCGAGCTCGCCCCGTGGGTGGGAACCTGCCCCCGAGGGCACGTGGCCTATCGACATCGCCGGCCGCCCCGGGCGACCTCGTGCGTCACCTGCGCGCCGCGCTTCGACACGCGGTACCTCTTCACCTGGACTCGGCGCGAGATCTCCGCAGCTACGCGACTGGCCGCCATGACGCCGCGGTAGGGGACGTCAGAGGCGGACGATGCGTCCGTCGCGGACCACCGGCACGACGGATGACGCGTCCACCTCCGCCGCCCGCAGAACGTCGTCGCGGAGGTCTCTTTCGAGCAGCTCCTGGCCCGAGCCGCTCGCCGTCAGGAGGTGGCGCATCGCGCCGCGAAGACCGCGGTACGCCTCTGCGGCCACGGCGGCCTCGGGCGAGGTGTGATCGATTCCGCGGGCGGCGAGCGCGTCGATGACGGCGCCGGCGCCGAGGAGGTCTTCGACGGCGAACCGCAGCGGGGCGCCGGTGTGTCCGAGCTCTCCGGCAGCGACGACCGCGACGGAGGTGCGCCGGCCACGGCGCTCCTGCTCCGCCGCGATCGCGGCGGCGACCGCCGAAGCGTTTCGGAGCGCGGCGAGCAGCACGACCGGACCCTCGGGGTCGGCGTCGAGAGGGCGCGGGCCGACGGGTTCGGGCGCCGAAGCGGCAGCGGCGGTGGCGGCCACGCGGGCGCCGTTCAGGGAGATGGCGAAGGCCGAGGCATCGAGCACGACCTCGCCGCCCCGCTCGACCACGTCGATCACGGTGCTCGAGAACCGGAGCACGTCGACCACCACGATGATGTCGGAGGGTTCCAGGCGGGCGAGGGCGTCGAGACCCCAGTCCAACCGCACCTGGTAGCGGCCCTGGTCGAACGGCGAGGTCACCTCGACAGCCTAAACGGCCGGTGCAGCCGGGCGAGGGTGGAAGACTCAGGGGATGCGGATCCTGCTGAAGCTCGTCATCGACTGCGACGCGGATGCCGCGTGGCGCGCCCTGCACTCCCCCCGCGCGGTGGCGGAGCTGTACGGGCCGATGGTCGATCTCGCGCCCCTCGGCCCCGACGCGCTGCCGACGGCATGGGAACCCGGCGCCGACGTGGGCGTGGAGATGCGCCTCGTCGGCCGGGTTCCTCTCGGTCGCCAGCTCATCCACGTCAGTGAGCGGACGGTGCCCGGCCCGCACGGGCCCGTACGCATCTTCCGCGACAGCGGCATCCCGATCGCCGGGCCGCTGGCGGCCCTCGACGTCTGGGACCACCAGATGGCGGTCTCCCCCGCCCCGGGTGACCCGGCCAAGACGCTCTGGCGCGACCGGCTCGTGATCGGGGGACGGGCGGCGCCCGTTCTCTGGCCCGCGCTCTGGGCGACCTGGCAGTGGCGCGCCGCGCGCATCCGTGCCCTGGCGCCCTCCTGGGCGCACGATCCCGCGCCCGAGGATCCGGCCGCGGAGTAGGCGACCCCTTCGACCGGGGCCGCCCGGCCCGGTTTCCCGCGCGAAGCCGCGGCGCCGCACACCGGAGGAGATCCGGTGGCAGGCGGTGCGTCCAGCGACGATTCTCCTCCCGCGGCGGGATCTCCTCCGGTGTGCGCGGCGCTACTCGGCCAGCACCTCGACCGGCGCCACGCGCGTGGCGAGCCGGGTGGGCACCACGGCCGCGACGAGGGTGAGCACCGCGGTCGCCGCGACGATCACGAGGACCGGCAGCAGCGGAACCGCCGGCCACACGAACGTCGGTCCCGGCGGCAGGGTGGGGTCGCCGGGAACCGAACCGAGGAGCGACTGGGCGCCTGCCCAGCCGTAGGCGATCCCGAGCACCAGTCCCGTCGTGAGGGCGGCGATCGTCACGTGTGCGGCTTCGAGCAGCACCACCCGACGCACCTGCGCGTTGGTGAGGCCGAGCGCGCGCAGGAGCCCCAGTTCACGGCGGCGCTGCACCACGCCGAGCGTCAGGAGGTTCACGAGCCCGACCGCAGCGATCACCGCCGACACCCCGACGAGGCCCATCATGACGGCGGCGAAGGTGTCGAGCAGGGCTGCCATCTCGGGCGGCAGCTCGCCGCCCGCCGACGCGGCGAGCACCGCCTTGGTCGACTCGATCGCGACGGCGAACATCGTCACGAGCGTCACCCCCATGACGACGCCGATCGCCATGCGGCTCGAGCGCTCGGGGTAGCGGAGGGCGTTCTCGGCCGCCAGGCGCGCGGTGGCCGAGCGACCGAAGATCCGGCCGATCAGGCGGAGGACCGGCGGCATGATGAGGGCGGCTCCGAGCGCGATGCCGGTGAAGGAGAGGATGCCTCCGATGAAGGCCACGACCACTCCGAGCGGCGTGAGGAGTCCGAGCGCGATCCCTCCCGCGACGAGTGCGGCCCCCGCGAGGAACAGGGCGATCGCGGCGACGTTCCGCCCGGTCCGTCGCACGACCTCCTCTCGGGAGGCCTCGACAGCACCACCGAGAGCCTGCAGGGGTGTGACGGTGAGAACCCGCCGCGACCCCGCCCATGCGGCGACCCAGGTGGTGGCCGCCACGATCGCCGCGGGAATGAGCAGCTGGCCCTGGACGACGGAGTACGAGACATCCGGCACGCCGAGCAGGCGGCCGGCGGCGAACACCCCGAGCGCGGCGACGCCGGTGCCGGCGATGAGGCCGAGGACCGCGCCGATCGCGCCCACGACGAGTCCCTGGCGGGCCACCTCGGCGCGCTGCGATCTCGCCGACGCGCCGACCAGACGCAGGAGGGCGATCTGCCGCGTACGGCCGGCGATCACCGTCGAGAAGGTGTTGGCGGTGACGATGCCGGCGACGTAGACGGCGACGCCGAGGAGGATCACGGTGAGGAAGCTCAGCACGAAGGCGAGCGTCTCGCTGTCTCCGATGAAGGGGTCGGCGTTGAGCACGGCGGCGAGATAACCGGTCGCCGAGACGAGGATCACGCCGAAGGCGCTGGAGATCGCCGAGACGAGAATGCTCGCGCCCATACCGCGCTCGCGGAGGAACGCTGCCGGGGCGGAGCGGCCACGGGTCATCCGTCCCGTCGCGGGGGCGACCGCGACCGCGCTCACGCCGTCACCGCCGCGGCGCCGGCACCCTGGCCGAGTTCGCCGGCGAGCAGGAACGCGGAGATCTCCTCGGCGGTCTGGCGCGGCTTGTCGGCGACGATCCGCCCGTCGCCGAGGACGATGACGCGATCGGCGTGGCTCGCGGCGACGGGGTCGTGGGTCACCATCGCGATCGACTGCCCGTGCTCGCGGCTGGCGTCGGCGAGGAGGCGGAGCACTTCGCGGCCGCTCCGGGAGTCGAGGTTGCCGGTCGGCTCGTCGGCGAACACGACGTCGGGCGCCGTGGCCAGGGCCCGGGCGATCGCGACGCGCTGCTGCTGGCCGCCGGAGAGCTGATGCGGCCGGTGACCCAGGCGCGGCGCGAGACCGAGAGCCTGGATGAGCCGGTCGATGCGGGCGCGCTCGAGGGCCGAGGGCGTGCGGCCGTCGAGATCGAAGGGGAGAAGGATGTTTCCGAGGGCGTCGAGGGTGGGAACCAGGTTGAACGCCTGGAAGATGAAGCCCACACGGCGGCGGCGGAGCACCGTGAGTTCGAGGTCGGTGAGGCCCGTGATCTCGGTGTCGCCGAGCCAGGCGCGGCCTGACGAGGGAGCGTCGAGCCCCGCCATCACATGCATGAGCGTCGATTTGCCCGAGCCCGACGGACCCATGATGGCGGTGAACTCGCCGCGGCGGATCCCGACGGTCACGCCGTCGAGGGCGCGGACGACGCTGTCACCGGCGCCGTAGGTCTTGGTCAGTTGCTGAACCCGGGCGGCGAGCCCGAGGTCGGAGGAGGAGATGTGCATGCCTTCGACGCTAGAAAGCCGCGGCGCCGCGCGCGTCGGCCCCGAGGTCGATCCGCGTACATCGGAAGGATGACCCGGCCGGGCCCCGCCACGACGGTGACGCGGCGGGCTCAGGCCAGGCCGTGCTCGAAGGCGAACACGACGAGCTGCACGCGATCCCGGAGGGCGAGCTTGGTGAGGATGCGGCTGATGTGCGTCTTCACCGTGGCCTCCGACAGATACTCGCGCGCCGCGATCTCGGCATTGGAGAGCCCGCGCGCGGCGAGCGCGAAGATCTCGCGCTCGCGCTCGGTCAGATGGTGGAACGTCTCGGGTACCGGGCGCGGCGTCGCATCCGTGAAGCGCGCGAACAACTCCCGGGTCGCCGATGCGGCGATGACCGCCGACCCCGCGTAGACGGTGCGAATCGCGGCGAGGAGGAACTCGGGGTCGGCGTCCTTCAGCAGAAAGCCGCTGGCGCCCTGCTGGATGGCTCGCGCCGCCGCCTCATCGAGGTCGAACGTCGTGAGCATCACCACCCGCGGCGGGTCGGGGTCGCCGAGCAGCTCGGCGGTAGCGGCCAGGCCGTCCATCACCGGCATCCGGATGTCCATGAGCACCACATCCGGCCGCGCCGCCCGCACCACCGCGAGCGCCTCCCGCCCGTCGGCCGCCTCGCCCACCACCTCGAGGTCGGGCTGCGAGTCGACCACCATCCGGATGCCCGCGCGAAACAGCGCCTGGTCATCGACGAGAACGACCCGGATCACGGCTTTCGCCCATCCGTGCGTGCACAACCGCGGGGGCCCGACGCGACGCGCCGGGTACGGGCGCGTCCGCGCGGCGTGGCGGCCGCGAGACCCGCGGGTGTGCACGGCGCGGGCCTCGACCACGAGGACGGCGTCATGCGAAGCCCTCCACCGGGATCGAGGCACGCACCGCGAACCAGCCTGACTCCTCCGCCGCGGCGAAGTCGCCGCCGACGAGCTGGGTGCGCTCGCGCATGCCGATCAGCCCGTGCCCCGTGCGGGTGGGGGCCGATGCCCCGGCGACCACGGGGTTGCGTACCGTGACGTCGACCCGGTTCGCGCTCCACGACAGCCGCACCTCGACCGGCCCGCCCGCCTCGCCGTGGCGGAGTGCGTTCGTGAGCGCCTCCTGCAGGATGCGATAGACGGCCAGCTGGACGGATGCCGGCGGCTCCGCCGGCGGAGCAGGGTCGATGTCCACGCGCAGGTCCACGCCGGCGGCGCGCACCTGCGCGTACAGCGCGTCGAGATCGGCGACACCCGGTTGCGGGCCGTCGCCCTGGCTGTGCCGGAGTTGGGTGAGAAGGAGGCGCACGTCGGCGAGAGCGGCGCGCGCGGTCGTGGAGATGGTCTCGAGCGCGGCCGTCGCCGCGTGCGGGTCGGTCGCCGCGGCGTACCGCGCGCCGTCGGCCTGCGCGACCACGACGGCGAGGGAGTGGGCGACCACATCGTGCATGTCGCGGGCGATCCGCACGCGCTCGAACTCCGCGGCGGCTTCCGCCTCAGCGCGCTGCTGCGCGATCCGGGTCTCCCGCGCACGCCGCGTGGTGCGCACGAGCGCCCCGCATGTCCAGGCGAACATGAGCGCGAAAGTCGCGCCGCCCAGGAGGATGACAGCCACCGGGAGCAGGGAGAGATCGAGGGGACCCGAGTAGAGCGGCCCGAGATACAGGTAGGCCGTGATGACCACCGCACCGGCGACCGATGAGGCCAGACCCGCCCAGTAGACGCGGGTCGTGCCGTACGCGGCGGTCGCGTAGAGCACTCCGAAGATCGCGAGGTCGACGAGGCTCGGACCGCGGAGCATCGCCATCTGCGTGATCGCGGCGATCCAGGCCACACCGAGCGCGAGCCCCGGCGAGAAGCGCCGGAGGCCGAGCGCCACGCTGAAGAGCGCGACGTAGCCGAGGACGCCCAGCACCGTCAGCGAGCCGGCGGGCGGACCGACCATGCCGATCCCGGCGTTCAACTCGAAGACGACCGTGACGAAGAAGAACGCGGCCGCCACGGCGATGTCGGTGGCGACCTGCAGCGGTCGGAGCGGGCGGAACACCGTTACACGGTACGGGAGCGGATGCCGCGCGGCATCCGTCGTCCGATGTATCTCCGCGACACGTGCGCGGCCTCTTGTGGCGGTGCAGCCCGAGGCTTTACTGTCCGGACACAGGCCGAAACCGGCGGGAAACGTCAGCGCAGAAGGATCAGTCCACGGGGTGAGACCCACCGGCCACCGATCCCGACACCGGTCCCCGTCGGCGTCAGCACGAAGAGGTACTGAACGACCACGGACGGAGACCGGAGATGACGACGGTGCGCGCAGCGATCACGCAGACCACCTGGACCGGCGACAAAGAGTCGATGCTCGACAAGCACGAGGGCTTCGCCCGCGATGCCGCCGGGCAGGGCGCTCAGGTCGTCTGCTTCCAGGAGCTGTTCTACGGCCCCTACTTCGGAATCACCCAGGACAAGAAGTACTACCGCTACGCCGAGCAGGCGGACGGCCCGATCGTGCAGCGGTTCGCCGCCCTCGCCAAGGAACTCGGCACGGTGATGGTGCTGCCGATCTACGAAGAAGCCGAGACGGGGGTGTACTACAACACCGCTGTGCTCGTCGACGCCGACGGCTCGATCCTCGGCAAGTACCGCAAGCACCACCTCCCGCACCTCGACCGCTTCTGGGAGAAGTTCTACTTCCGCCCCGGGAACCTCGGCTACCCGGTGTTCGACACCGCGGTGGGACGTGTCGGGATGTACATCTGCTACGACCGGCACTTCCCCGAGGGATGGCGCGAGCTGGGCCTCGGCGACGCTCATCTGGTGTTCAACCCCAACGCCACCAAGCCCGGTCTGTCGAACCGGCTCTGGGAGGTCGAGGGGCCGGCGGCGGCCGTGGCGAACGGCTACTTCGTGCTGCAGCCCAACCGCGTCGGCCGCGAGGACAACGAGTACGGCGAGCTCGCCGTGGACTTCTACGGCACGAGCCAGATCATCGACCCCCGCGGCAACTTCGTGGGCGAGCGGGGTTCGGGCGAGCACGAGGAGGTCCTCGTGCGCGACCTCGACCTCGACATGGTCCGCGAGATGCGGGACGACTGGCAGTTCTTCCGCGATCGTCGTCCCGACTCCTACACGAGGATCGCCCGCCCCTGACCCCCCTCTCGCACCCACGACATGAGCGCACCGGAAGCGGAGCGGCGCAGGCTGCGACGGCGCTGGCATCGGGTCTGGCGGGAGCGCCGGCAGAAGGCCGACGCGGGGGCAGGCGCCGGCGCGGCCTGCGCCGCGCAGCGATAGACAAGGAGAGCACTTCATGACCACCACACTCATCACCGGAGGCACCGTCGTCTCCGCGACCGGACGCGGCGATGCCGACGTCCTCATCGACGGCGAGACGATCGCGGGCGTGCTCGCGCCCGGGTCGCAGCTGCTCGGGACCGACCTCGCGTCATCCGTCGACACCGTGATCGACGCGACCGGCAAGTATGTGATCCCCGGCGGCATCGACGCCCACACCCACATGGAGCTGCCCTTCGGCGGCACCAACGCCAGCGACACGTTCGAGACCGGAACCCGCGCCGCCGCCTGGGGCGGAACGACGAGCATCATCGACTTCGCCGTCCAGCGGTACGGCGAGCGCGTGCAGGACGGCCTCGCCGCGTGGCACGAGAAGGCTGCGGGCAACTGCGCGATCGACTACGGGTTCCACCAGATCATCGGCGGCGTCGACGACGACTCCCTCGCGGCGATGCGGGGCCTCATCGACGAGGGCGTGACGAGCTTCAAGCTGTTCATGGCGTACCCCGGGGTCTTCTACTCCGACGACGCGCAGGTGCTGAAGGCGATGCAGGTCTCGAACGAGACGGGCCTGCTGACGATGATGCACGCCGAGAACGGCCCCGCGATCGACGTCTTGGCCGCCCAGCTCGCCGAGGCGGGCAAGAAGGCTCCCTCCTACCACGGCATCGCCCGCGCCTGGCAGATGGAGGAGGAGGCGACCCATCGCGCGATCATGCTCGCGAACCTCACGGGGGCGCCCCTCTACGTCGTGCACGTCAGCGCCAAGCAGGCCGTCGATCAGCTCGCGTGGGCCCGTGATCAGGGGTGGAACGTCTTCGGTGAGACCTGTCCGCAGTACCTCTACCTCTCGCTCGAAGAGCAGCTCGGCGCCTTCAGCGAGGAGTGGGGGCAGTTCGAGGGCGCGAAGTGGGTGTGCTCGACGCCACTGCGCAGCCGCAAGGAGGGACACCAGCACCACATGTGGCAGGCCCTCCGCACCAACGACATCCAGATGGTCTCGACCGACCACTGCCCCTTCTGCATGAAGGGGCAGAAGGAGCTGGGGCTGAACGACTTCCGCGCCATCCCGAACGGCATCGGCTCGGTGGAGCACCGCATGGACCTCATGTACCAGGGGGTCGTCACCGGCAAGATCACCCTCGAGCGCTGGGTGGAGCTCACCTCCACGACCCCTGCCCGCATGTTCGGGCTGTACGGCACGAAGGGGGTGATCCAGCCCGGCGCGGACGGTGACGTCGTGATCTACGACCCCAACGGCCACACCAGCATCTCGGCGGCCACCCACCACATGAACATGGATCACTCCGCCTGGGAGGGCTACGAGATCGACGGCCACGTCGACACGGTGATCTCGCGCGGCAAGGTCATCGTCGACGGCGGGATGTACCACGGCAGCAAGGGCGACGGAAAGTACCTCCGTCGCGGCCTCAGCCAGTACCTGGTGTGATGGCGATGGATTTCGGCGTCGTCCTCCAGACCAACCCGCCCGCCGCGCGCACGGTGCAACTCGCGAAGCTCGCCGAGGCGCACGGCTTCAGCCACGTGTGGACCTTCGACTCGCACCTGCTGTGGCAGGAGCCCTACGTCATCCACTCGGCGATCCTCGCCGAGACCAAGCGGGTGACGGTCGGGCCGTTCGTGACGAACCCCGCCACGCGCGACTGGACGGTGACCGCGTCGGTGTTCGCCACCCTGAACGAGATGTACGGCAACCGCACGATCTGCGGCATCGGCCGCGGCGACTCGGCGGTCCGCGTCACGAACGGCAAGCCGACGACGCTGAAGGAGCTCCGCGAGTCGATCCACGTCATCCGTGAGCTCGGCAACTCCCGACCCGTGGAGTACAACGGCGCCACCCTGCAGTTCCCCTGGAGCCGCGGGTCGGAGCTCGACGTGTGGGTCGCCGCCTACGGGCCGCTGGCGCTGAAGCTGACCGGCGAGGTCGGCGACGGCTTCATCCTGCAGCTGGCCGACCTCGACATCGCCGCCTGGATGATCAAGACCGTGCGGGATGCCGCCGAGGCGGTCGGCCGCGATCCCGACGAGATCGCCTTCTGCGTCGCCGCCCCCATGTACATCGGCACCGACCGGGCGCACATGCGCGACCAGTGCCGCTGGTTCGGCGGCATGGTCGGAAACCACGTCGCCGACATCGTGGCGAAGTACGGCCAGCACGGCGCGGTGCCCGACGCCCTCACCGACTACATCGCCGGCCGAACCGGGTACGACTACAACACCCACGGCAAGGCCGAGAACGACCACGTCGACTTCGTGCCCGACGACATCGTCGAACGGTTCTGCATCCTCGGCACCGCCGACGAGCACATCGCCAAGCTCGAGCAGCTGCGCGCCCTCGGTGTCACCCAGTTCGCCGGCTACCTCCAGCACGACAACAAGGAGGAGACGCTCCGCGTCTACGGCGAGACCGTGATCCCGGCCCTGCAGGCCCACGTGGCGGCGAAGAAGTGAGGGCCGGATGACGCGGACGGATGTCGCACCCGACGTCGTCACCGCGGCGGCGCAGTCGACGTCCGTGCGCGTGGCCCGCCGCCGGGGCGACCGCGGCCGACGAGGGTCGGCGTGGCTCTGGGGCGCCGTCGGCATCGCCGCGGTCATCCTGCTCTGGGAGGGGTACAAATTCCTCGCCCCCGAGGACGGGGTCGTGATCGCCGGAGTCCGCCTCCTCCCGCGCACCACCGATCTCGCGATGCCGCACGTGTGGGACATGCTCGTCCGCCTCGCAGAGCCCGTGACCCGCGCCGACGGCGCGCCGCCCCTGTGGCTCGCCGTGGGTCTCGGGGCCCTGACGACGCTCGGCATCGCCGCCGCGGGCTGGCTCGTCGGGCTGGTCGTCGGCTTCGGGCTCGCCCTCGTCATGCAGCGGTGGCGGCTGGCGGAGTGGGGCCTCCTCCCCTGGATCATCCTCAGCCAGACCGTGCCGCTCATCGCGTTCGCCCCGATCGTGCGCAGCTGGGGGTCGCGGATCGAGATCGGCGGGCTCGAGTGGCAGGACTGGATGTCCGTCGCCGTCATCGCCTCGTACCTCGCCTTCTTCCCGATCGCCGTCGGGGCCCTTCGCGGGCTGCAATCCCCCGACCGCATCAACGCCGAGCTCTTCCACACCTACTCCGCCGGGTACTGGCAGACGCTCTGGCGGCTGCGCCTTCCCGCCGCGGTGCCCTACCTCCTGCCCGCCCTCCGCCTCGGAGCCGCCAATGCCGTCGTCGGCGCGGTGGTCGCCGAAGTGTCGACAGGACTCCAGGGCGGCATCGGCCGACTTCTCATCCAATTCGCCGGGCAGGCGTCCGGCGACCCCGCCAAGGCCTGGGGACCGATCTTCGGCGCGATCGCCCTCGGGCTGGTCGCGGCGGGATCGGTGGCCCTCCTCGGCGTCATCCTGAAGGACTATCGACGAGGCGAGGCCCCGGCATGACCGCTCCCCACCCCGCGTCCGCGAGCACCGCGACCACCGCCGCCGTATCGGTGACGGCCGTGACGAAGACGTTCTCGACGAAGGCCGGTGACGTTGCGGCCCTGAGCGCCGTCGACCTCACCGTCGCCGAGGGCGAGTTCGTCTCCCTCATCGGCCCGTCGGGTTGCGGCAAGTCCACGCTCCTGCGTCTCATCGCCGATCTCGATGAACCCTCGAGCGGTCGGGTGGAGGTCTTCGGCAAGGAGCCGTCGCGCGCACGGCGCGACCAGGACTACGGCATCGCCTTCCAGCAGGCGGGCCTCCTTCCCTGGCGGACGGTCGCGGCGAACATCGCCCTCCCGCTCGAGCTCCACGGGGTCGCGGCCGCCGAGCGGCGCGCGCGGGTCGCCGCCCTCGCCGAGATGGTCGGCCTGTCCGACTTCGCCGACCGCTACCCCGACCAGCTGTCGGGCGGCATGCAGCAGCGCGTCGCGATCGCCCGCTCCCTCGCCGAGCAGCCTCGCCTCCTCCTCATGGACGAGCCGTTCGGCGCGCTCGACGAGATGACCCGCGAGCACATGCAGACCGAGCTCGCCCGGATCGCCGGCGAGACCGGCGCGGCGGTCGTGTTCGTCACCCACTCCATTCCCGAAGCGGTGTTCCTCTCCGACCGGGTGGTGGTGATGTCGCCACGACCGGGCCGCATCACCGCGGTCATCGACACCGGGTTCGGCGAGGCCGCGCGCGACGAGGCGCTGCGCGAGGCATCCGTCTTCTTCGACCGCGTCACCGCGGTGCGCGAAGCCCTTCACGGCACGCCCGATTCAGCACGAGCCGGCACGCGGGAGGTGCGATGACCCTTCGACAGGCGGAGACACCGGCGGCAGCGGCGGCGGAGCGGCGCCTGAAGGTCATCGCTCCGATCGTCGTCGGCGTGGTGTTCCTCGGCGTCTGGCAACTTCTCGTCGGGGTCGTCGGCGTCTCGGACTACCTCCTTCCAAGCCCGGCCGCCATCGTGGAGGAACTCGTCGCCTTCGGCCCCGCGATCGCGCAGGCCACCCTCGTCACCGGCACGAACGCCCTCATCGGACTCGTGGTCGGAAGCGTCGTGGCGCTCGTGCTGGCCGCCCTGGCCTCGCGGTGGCGGGCAGTGGACGGGATGTCGGCACCCGTCGTCGCCGCCCTGGCTGTCGTTCCCATCGTCGCCCTCGCGCCGGTCCTCAACTCGATGTTCGGCGCCGACAGCCAATTCGGCCGGCAGGCGATCGCCGCCCTCGCCTCGTTCGTGCCGGTCTTCCTCAACACCCTCCGGGGTCTCCGCCAGACGCGCCCCGTGCACCGCGACCTGATGCGCAGCTACGCCGCCTCGGGCGCGCAGTCCTTCCGCGTCGTGACGCTTCCCACCGCGGCGCCCTACATCCTCACCGGCATCCGGATCGCCAGCTCCCTCGCCGTCATCTCCGCCCTCGTCGCGGAGTACTTCGGCGGACCCCGCGGGGGCCTCGGCAGCTTCATCTCGACCTCCGCCGCGACGAGCGCCTACGCACGCGCGTGGGCGTACGTCGCCGCGGCGATCGCGCTCGGCCTGGTCTTCTTCCTCGTCACCGCCGCGCTGGAGCGGCTGGTGCTGCGTCGCACTTCCGGAGGCGGGCGATGACGCCCCCCTCCCGGCAACGTCCTCGCCCTGCGAGGCCGGTCCCGCACCACCCCACACCGCACGTCCCGCCCGGGACCCGAAGGGAATCATCATGAGACACAGCACACGCCGCGGCCTCGCCGCCGGCGCCGCCGCGGTGGCCGCGGCACTCGTCCTCTCCGCCTGCGCGAGCGGTGGATCCGACTCCGGCGGCGGCGACGCGTCGGGAGGCTCCGGCGGCGAGCTCACGCCGGTGAAGCTGCAGTTGCAGTGGCTGCCGCAGGCGCAGTTCGCCGGTTACTTCGCCGCCGCCGAGGAGGGCTTCTTCGAGGAGGAGGGCCTGGAGGTGGAGATCATCCCCTCGGGCGGCGACATCGTCCCGCAGGACGCGCTGGCCAACGGCGACGTCGACTTCGCGATCGCGTGGGTGCCGAAGGTGCTCGGGTCGATCGAGGCGGGAGCGAACCTCACCAATATCGCGCAGATCTTCCAGCGCTCGGGCACGCTGCAGGTGGCGTGGGCGGACTCCGGTATCGAGTCCGTCGCCGACTTCGAGGGCCAGCGCATCGGCTCGTGGGGTTTCGGCAACGAGTGGGAGATCTTCGCGGCGATGGCCGCCGAGGGGCTCGATGCCAGCACGGTCGAGATCATCACGCAGGACTTCAACATGAACGCTTTCCTGCAGGGTGACATCGACGCCGCGCAGGCGATGACCTACAACGAGTACGCCCAGCTGCTGGAGACCGTCGACCCCGACACCGGAGAGCTGTACCAGCCGGAGGACTTCACCGTCATCAGCTACCAGGACACCGTCGGCGCCATGCTGCAGGACGCGATCTGGGCCGACACCGAGCGGCTCGAGTCCGACGAGGCCTACGCCGAGACGGCGGTGTCGTTCCTCAAGGCTGTGATCAAGGGCTGGGCGTTCGCGCGCGACAACCCCGAGGAAGCCGCCGACATCACGCTCGCGTCAGGCTCGGGCTGGGGCCCCAGCCACGAGCTCTGGATGATGAACGAGACGAACAAGCTCATCTGGCCCGCGACCGACGGGATCGGCATCATCGACGAGGCGGCCTGGAACCAGACCGTCGAGGGGGCGCTCGCCGCGGTCAACGAGACCGGCGCTCGCCTCATCACCGAGGAGCCTCCCGCGACGGCGTACTCGAACGACTACATCCAGCAGGCGCTGGATGAGCTCGAGGCCGACGGCATCGATGTGTTCGGCGAGTCGTTCGAGCCGATCGAGGTCGAACTGCAGGAGGGCGGGAACTAGCCCCCTCCCCAACCTGCCCCTCATCCGCGAGACTGCTTATGCACCCTCGCGGATGAGGGGCCGCCGCCGCGGAAGGAACCCCATGACCACCGACATCCAGACCGACACCGGCTTCTCATCGGACACCGACGCGCGGGCGAAGGAGCTCGACCGCGCCCACGTCTTCCACTCCTGGTCCGCTCAGGCAGGGCTCGATCTGCCGGTCATCGCCGGCGGATCGGGGACGACGGTCTGGGACCACGCCGGCAACCGGCTGCTGGATTTCTCCAGTCAGCTCGTCAACGTCAACATCGGCCACCAGCACCCGGCCGTGGTCGCGGCGATCCAGGAGCAGGCGGCGCGACTGGCCACCATCGGGCCCGCGACGGCGAACCTCCAGCGCGGCGAGGCTGCCGCGCGCATCGTCGCCCGTGCCCCCGAAGGCTTCTCGAAGGTGTTCTTCACCAACGGCGGCGCCGATGCGATCGAGAACGCCGTGCGCATGGCGCGTCTTCACACCGGACGCGACAAGGTCCTGTCGACCTACCGGTCGTACCACGGCAACACCGGCGCGGCGATCGTCGCGACCGGCGACTGGCGCCGCATCCCGAACGAATTCGCCCGCGGCCACGTGCACTTCTTCGGCCCGTACCTCTACCGGTCGGAATTCTGGGCGACGACTCCCGAGGAGGAGAGCGCCCGCGCCCTCCACCACCTCGAACGCGTCATCCAGGCGGAGGGTCCGGCGAGCATCGCGGCCATCCTGCTGGAGTCCGTGCCCGGCACCGCCGGCGTGCTCATCCCGCCGCCGGGGTACCTCGCCGGGGTTCGTGAGGTCGCCGACCGCTACGGCATCCTCCTCGTCCTCGATGAGGTGATGGCCGGTTTCGGGCGCACCGGCCGCTGGTTCGCCTTCCAGGGCTACGACGTCGTCCCCGACCTCATCACCTTCGCCAAGGGCGTCAACTCCGGGTACGTGCCGGTCGGCGGCGTCGTCATCTCCGACGAGATCGCTCGGACCTTCGATGAGCGCGTCTTCCCCGGAGGACTTACCTACAGCGGTCATCCCCTCGCCGCGGCATCCATCATCGCCGCCCTCGACGCGATGGAGGCCGAGGGCATCGTCGACAACGCCCGGCGCGTCGGCGCCGAGGCGATCGGACCGGGTCTTCTCGCCCTCGCCGAGAAGCACGAGCTGATCGGAGAGGTGCGCGGCGAAGGGGTGTTCTGGGCGGTCGAGCTCGTCGCCGACCGCGAGACCCGGGCGCCGCTCCCGGCGGCCGCCATGGGGGCGCTGAAGAAGGACCTCCTCGCGCGCGGGCTGCTGCCGTTCGTTCAAGACAACCGCATCCACGTCGTGCCCCCCTGCGTCGTCACCGACGACGAGGTCGCCGAGGCCCTGGCGATCTACGACGCCGCGCTCGCGGCGGTGCGGCTCTGAGGGCAGACTGAACCCACCCGTCCCTCACGAGGGGACAGATCGGAAGGAAGACATGACCGACACGACGACCCTGGAGCGGACGACGCCGTCTGCCACCACGATCCTCGACCACTGGGTGGGGGGCGCTGCGTGGGCGGGCGAGAGCGAACGCACCGGTCCGGTGTTCAATCCCGCGCTCGGCACGGTGCAGAAGGAGGTGCGCTTCGCGACCACCGAGGATGTCTCGTACGCCGTCTCGGTCGCCTCCGCCGCCGCCGCGGGGTGGAAGGACGCGAGCATCGCCAAGCGGCAGCAGGTGCTGTTCGCCTTTCGCGAGCTCGTGAACCAGCGGAAGGACGAGCTCGCCGCCATCCTCACCTCCGAGCACGGCAAGGTGATCTCCGACGCGCACGGCGAGATCGCGCGCGGCCTGGAGGTGGTGGAGTTCGCCTGCGGCCTCGGCCAGCTGACCAAGGGCGCCTACTCCGAGAACGCCTCCACCGGGATCGACGTCTACACCCTCCGCCAGCCCCTCGGGGTGGTCGGCATCATCAGCCCGTTCAACTTCCCCGCCATGGTGCCGATGTGGTTCTTCTCCATCGCCATCGCCGCCGGAAACGCCGTCGTGCTGAAGCCCAGCGAGAAAGACCCCTCGGCGGCCAACTGGATGGCCGAGCGCTGGAAGGAGGCGGGACTGCCCGACGGTGTCTTCACCGTCGTCCACGGCGACAAGGTGGCCGTCGACGCGCTGCTCGAGCACCCGGATGTCCGGGCGATCTCCTTCGTCGGATCCACCCCGATCGCCCGCTACGTCTACGAGACCGGCACCCGGCATGGCAAGCGCGTGCAGGCCCTGGGCGGTGCGAAGAACCACATGCTGGTCCTCCCCGACGCCGACCTCGACCTCGCTGCCGACGCTGCGGTGAACGCGGGCTTCGGGTCCGCGGGCGAACGCTGCATGGCGATCTCGGTCATCCTCGCCGTCGACACCGTCGCCGACGCTCTCGTGGAGAAGATCTCCGAGCGGATGGCGACGCTCCGCACCGGAGACGGCACCCGCGGCACCGACATGGGACCGGTCATCACCGCGGCGCACCGCGACAAGGTCGCGTCGTACGTCGACATCGCCGCCGACGACGGCGCCGCCGTCGTCGTCGACGGCCGGGGCATCGAGGTCGACGGCGACCCCAACGGCTTCTGGGTCGGCCCGACGCTGCTCGACAAGGTGCCGACATCCTCGGCTGCCTACCGCGACGAGATCTTCGGACCGGTCCTGTCGATCGTGCGGGTCGACGGCTACGAAGAGGGACTGGAGCTCATCAACTCCGGTGCCTTCGGCAACGGCACGGCGATCTTCACCAACGACGGCGGCGCCGCGAGGCGCTTCCAGCACGAGGTGCAGGTGGGGATGATCGGCGTGAACGTGCCGATCCCGGTGCCGGTGGCCTATCACTCCTTCGGCGGCTGGAAGGCGTCCCTGTTCGGCGACGCGAAGGCGTACGGACCGCACGGGTTCGACTTCTTCACGCAGGAGAAGGCGATCACCTCGCGCTGGCTCGACCCGTCGCACGGCGGCATTAACCTGGGCTTCCCCCAGCACAGCTGACGCTCGCCGCTCACCCCCTCCCCCCTCCCCCCACAAGGCACCCGCGAAAGTGCATCTGGGGGCCGAGGGTGCGGGGTTCACCCGCTCTCTCGGCGCGCAGTCGCACTCTCGCGGGCTGGGGAGGTCGGGACGGGGAAGGTGGGGAGGGGGAAGGCGGGGAGGGGGAAGGCGGGGAGGGGGGAGGTCGGGACGGGGAAGGTCGGGACGGGGAAAGCGGGGAGAAGAGGGAGAGCGGGAGCGAGGTCAGCGGGCGCGGGGGGCGTAGACCGTCACGGCGTCGGCGACCGCCCGGCAGCGGAGGGTGAACTCCTCGCCGGGCGGCTCCTCGAGTTCGCCGTCGTGCACCCAGACTCCGGGATGTCCAGGAGCGGGACGCACCGTCATGGCGAACTCCGCCACCACGAGGCGCTCGACGTCGCTGCGCGGTGGCATCAGCCCGACGGCCCGGAGGACCGCCGCGGTGCGCTTGCCGAAGGCGAGTGAGGCGACGGCGCGCAGATGCGTCCCGCGAGCGTGGTGGATACGGATGTCGAGCACGGCCTCCTCGAGGTGCGCACGCTGCATCGTGGCCACGCGGTCGGGGTCGTTCGTCCCCACCCCGACGAAGACCGACCACACGCGGGCGCGGCGGCCGTCCCGCACGATCGTGAGCGGTTCGGCACCGCGCATCGTCCGCCCGGCGGCGACCATCCCGCCGATCCACTTGCCGAGCCGCTTCCGACGTTTGTCGCGCTCTTCGATGAGCTCGGGATAGGTCCCGACCGACGCCGCGTTGAGCACGAGCACGGGCTCGCCGTCGCCGTCGTGAACCTCCATCGCACTCACCGAGACGGTGGCGTCGGCGACGTACGCGTCGATCGCCGTCTCGACATCGTCGATGCCGGCGGAGCGGGCGAAGTGGTTGAACGTTCCGCCGGGCATCACGAGAAGGGGCACACCGCGCGATCGGGCGAGGCCCGACATCCGTGACACCGATCCATCACCGCCGTAGACGCCGAGCACTCGCGGCGGACCCTCGGCGGCGAAGGCCTCGGCGACGGCGTCGTCGAGGTCTTCCCCGTCGCCGAGCTCGTGCACCCTCGCGAGGGGAAGGCGGGTTGCGATCACGTCCGCCGGATCGGCGCGGACGACGGATGTGCCGGACTGAGCGTTCCGGACGATGAAGAGACCCTCGCCGCGCCGTCGCGCGTCCGGATCGGTGGAGGGCGTCATCCCTCGACGCTACCCGTCAGGGCGCGTCCGCAGAATGGGCCGGCAGAATCGGCCGGTTCTCGTAGAAGGTCTGCAGCACCACGGTGGTGCGGGTGTTGACCTGGGCCGCCGCACGGATGTCGCGGATCAGCGACTCCAGATGCCGGGGGCTCTCGACGCGGACGAAGAGGATGTAGCTGGCGTCGCCCGCGATCGAGTGGCAGGCCTCGATCTCGGCCAGGTGCTCAAGCTTCTCGGGCGCGTCGTCGGGCTGTCCGGGGTCGAGGGGCGTGATCTCGACGAAGGCCGACAGCGGCTTGCCCACCGCCTCGGGGTCGACTTCGGCGTGGTACCCCGTGATGACGCCACGGGCCTCGAGCCGGCGGAGGCGGGTTTGGACCGCCGACACCGACAGCCCCACCGCGGCCGACAGCTCCGACAGGGTGGCTCGGGCGTTGGCGGTCACCACGGCGATGATGCCCGCGTCGATGTCGTCATCGAGGCGCGGGCCTCGGTTGCGATCGGAGCCTCCCGTCATGGTGTGAGCGTATCGCCCGAGCGTACGAGACAGGAAGATTTCCGACGAGCTTTGCGTAGGACAGGAAGACTTCCTATACTTTTGCGCATGAGCACCACCGTGAGCACACCCGTGAGCACCCCAGGGAGCACCCCAGGGAGCACCGTCATGTCCGCCTCGCGTGCAGCCGCCCCGGCGCCCGCGGTAGAGACCTCGGCCGAGTGGCTCGCCCTCAAGACGGCGACGACCGCCCTGCAGGAGCTGCAGGTGAAGGACGGCTCGGTGCCCGACCCGGCCGATCACCCGGAGGCGCGCCGGCTCATCGGGACGATCGTCGATGCCATCGCCGCTCTGGCGCCGCGTTTCCCGCACGACGAGGCATACCTCGCGGCATCCGTCGCCGACCTCCGCCGCTGGATGGACGACGGCTTCGGGGTTCCCGACTTCCTCGACTCCCTCGTCGCCTTCCAGCCGCAGCAGCACCGGGTCGACGGGCTCCGGCACCTCGTCGTCTTTCCGATGTACACCCAGAACGGCTCTCCCGATCGCCACCTCGAGGCGCTCCTGGTCGAGGTCATCTGGCCCGAGTTCATCGCCCAGCTCGAGACCGAGTACACCAACCGGCTCTTCCTGTCGCTGCGGCTGATCGATTTCACGCCGGGCTACGACACCAACAGCGCCGTGCTCTTCCCCGAGACCGTCGCGATGCGCGAGATCCCCACCTTCACCTGGGGAGCGATCTTCCAAGACCGCGAGGCGGCGCGCTACCGCCGCGTGACGCGCGCGGCGGCCGAAATCACCAAGCTCGACCTCCCGGCCGACGCCGCCCGGATGCTCGACGACCAGGGGCTCACCGAGAAGACCTTCGTGATGTGGGACCTCATCCACGACCGCACCCACATGCGGGGCGATCTGCCGTTCGACCCGTTCATGATCAAGCAGCGGATGCCCTACTTCCTCTACTCCCTCGAAGAGCTCCGGTGCGATCTCACGGCGTTCCGGGAGTGCGTGGCGATCACCGCGCGACTGCGGGCCCAGGACGAGCTGACCGACGTCGAGGCCGAGATGCTCGAGCACGCGGTGCTCGTGCAGTACGCCGTGATCTTCGATCGGATCTTCCGCTTCGCCATCACCGGTTCGCGGGTGCGCAACTACGACGGGCTCGGTGGACAGCTGCTGTTCGCGTGGCTTCACCAGCGCGGCGTGCTGCACTGGACCGACACCTCCCTCGCCTTCGACTGGGACGGCGTCCCCGCTGCGGTCGTCGCGCTCGGCGATGCGATCGACGAGCTGTACTGGCGCTCGATCGACCGGCCCAAGGCGGCGCACTGGCTGGCCGCTTACGATCTCGTGCGTCAGACCCTGACACCGCACCCGGCGTCCCGGTGGGCGCGGGGCCTCCCCGACGAGATCCTCGCGGGGCCGCCGAAGGGTTACACCGACGCCGTCCTCGACGACGAGTTCCCGCTGTCGATGTTCTTCGAGGCGCTGGAGAAGAAGATGCGCCCGGTGATCGAGTCGACAGCGGGCATCCGAGGGACGGATGACTGAGGCCGGCGGACTCGCATGACCGACGCCGGCGCGAACGGGCGACTCGTCCTCCTCGCGGGAGGAACGAGCGAGATGGGGCGGGCCGCCGCCCGCGCGCTCACCGCGGCCGGGGCGCGGGTGATCGTCGCCGGGCGCGATCCCGAGAAGCTCGCCGCGATGGCGGCGGAACTGCCGGCCCTTGCGACGCAGGCGGTCGACCTCACCGACGGCGGTGCCGTCGAGGCTCTCGCCGACCGTGTCCATGCGGAGAGCGGCCGAGTCGACGGCCTCCTGCACCTGGTCGGCGGGTGGCGAGGCGGCGGGGGTCTCGCAGGCCAGAGCGAGGCGGATTATCGGGCACTGGAGACGTCGCTCACGGCGCTTCGGCACGTGTCGCGGGCCTTCTTCGACGACCTCACCGCGTCGCCCGCGGGGCGGCTGGCGATCATCTCCGCCACCGCCGTCGGCCGTCCCCTCGCGGGCGGGGCGAACTACGCCGCCGTGAAAGCGGCGAGCGAGGCGTGGACGCGCGCCGTCGCGCAGGGCTTCGCCAAGCAGGCGCGGGATGCCGGTGAGCCGGCACACGCCGCCGCGGTGATCTATCGCGTGAAGGCCCTGTCCGGTCTCGAAGAGCGTGTCGCGGGGGAGTTCACCGCGCTGTTCGGCGTCGACGCGGCATCCGTCAACGACGCCGTCGTGACCCTCGACTGACCGGACCTTGCCGGTCGCCGTGCCGTGGCCGATGCTGGTCGGATGACCGACGCGCGCGATCGCGGTCCCTTCTTCCACGGGACCAAGGCCGATCTTCAGGTGGGAGACCTGCTGCGGCCCGGCTTTCCCTCGAACTATCGCCCCGAGATCGTGATGAACCACATCTACTTCACCGCGCTCCCCGACGGGGCGGGGCTCGCGGCCGAGCTGGCGCCGGGCGATGCGGCGCCGCGGGTGTACGTCGTCGAGCCGACCGACGCGTACGAGGACGATCCGAACGTCACCGACAAGAAGTTCCCAGGGAACCCCACACGCTCGTACCGCAGCGCCGCTCCGCTGCGGATCATCGGCGAGAAGACCGATTGGACCAGGCTCACTCCCGAGGCGCTGCGGGCGTGGCGGGAGCGGCTGGCCGTGCTCGAGGCGGAGCGGGCCGAGATCATCAACTGAACCGGCGCTGCACGAGGCGTGGCCCGCCTCGCCGAGCCGGGCCGCGCCGTCGGCGCCCTAGGCTTGAACCCCGTGACGACCATTCACGACACCGCCGTGCGCGGCTTCGCCTCGGACAACTACTCCGGCGTGCACCCCGAGGTGCTCGCCGCGATCGCCGCCGCGAACGAGGGCCACCAGATCTCCTACGGCGAAGACGCCTACACCGAACGCCTTCAGGAGGTCTTCCGCACGCACTTCGGCGAGGGCGTGGAGGCCTTCCCGGTCTTCAACGGCACCGGGGCGAACGTCGTCGGGCTGCAGTCGATGCTTCCCCGCTGGGGGGCGGTGATCGCGGCCGCGAGCGCCCACATCAACGTCGACGAGGGCGGCGCCCCGGAGCGGGTCGCCGGCATCAAGCTCCTCACCATCGCCAGCGGCGACGGCAAGCTCACCCCCGAGCTCATCGACCGCGAGGCGTGGGGCTGGGGCGACGAGCACCGGGCCCAGCCTCTCGTAGTGTCGATCACGCAGTCGACCGAGCTCGGCACCCTGTACACGCCGGAGGAGATCCGGGCGATCGCCGACCACATCCATCCGCTCGGCATGCGCCTGCACCTCGACGGGGCCCGCATCGCCAACGCCGCCGCCGCCCTCGACCTGCCGGTCCGGGCGTTCACGCGCGACGTGGGCGTCGATGTGGTGAGCTTCGGCGGCACCAAGAACGGCGCGATGCTCGGCGAAGCCATCGTGGTGCTCGATCCCGAGGCATCCGCGGGTCTGACCTACCTGCGCAAGCTCAACATGCAGCTCGCGAGCAAGATGCGTTTCGTCTCGGCGCAGCTCGTCGCACTCCTGGAGGGCGACCTGTGGCTGCGGAACGCCCGGCACGCCAACGCGATGGCTCAGCGCCTGCGCGGAGCGGTCGAGGCGGGTCTCGCCGACGGTTCGATCCAGGGGGTGTCGTTCACCCAGCCGACCGAGGCCAACGGCGTCTTCGCGGTGCTGCCCGAGGGGGTCGCCGATCGCCTGCGCGAGCGCTTCCGGTTCTACGACTGGGATGCCGCGCGGCGCGAGGTGCGCTGGATGTGCTCCTTCGACACCACCGAGGCCGACGTCGACGCGTTCGTCGCCGAGCTCTCACGCCTCACCTCGGCCTGACCGAGCGGCGCGGCGCGCACCAAGTCCGGAGAATCGCGCGAACGTCGCACGGAAGCGCCCGCGGGGCTGCGAACTTCGCGACGATCTCCGAACTTCGTCGCAGCGGCCGGTCTCGGTCAGCCGGCGGGCGGCCCGGGAGGAACGAGCCGGCGCACGGCCGGGCGACGGCGACGGCGACGTCGGAGGGGACTTCGAGGCATCCGTCCCTCAGCGGAGCGCCCCGACGCTCGCCAGCGCCAGCCGGATGAGGGTGCCGCGGCCGCCTTCCATCTCGGCGGCGAGGGAGTCCGAGGCTGCCTCGTCCGGGGAGAGCCAGGTGACTTCGAGCGCGTCCTGCCGGGGCTCGCAGGTGCCGGTGACCGGCACGACGAAGGCGAGTGAGACGGCGTGCTGCCGATCGTCGTGGAAGGCGCTCACGCCCGGGAGCGGGAAGTACTCCGCGACGGTGAACGGCACCGGCTGCGGCGGCAGCGAGGGGAAGGCCATCGGGCCGAGGTCGTTCTCGAGGTGACGGAAGAGGGCGTCCCGAACGGTCTCGCCGTAGCGCACTCGCCCTGAGACGATCGTGCGGGTGATCTCGCCGACCGGCGTCGCCCGGAGGAGGATCCCGACCTGGATCACCTGTCCCATGCCGTCGGTGCGCACCGGCACCGCCTCGACGTAGAGCATCGGCAGCCGGCGGCGTGCCTCGGCGAGCTCGACGTCGCTCAGCCATCCGGGGTTCGCGCCCGAGCCGTTGCCCGTACCGCCGCTTCCGCCCCCGAGACCCTCGAGCGGGTCGCGTCGCGCGCCGCGCGCGTCGTCGTTCTCACTCGGGTCTGGATCAGGGGTACGCACCGGCATGTGTCATGTATACCTCGGGGCGGGGTCGGTGTCGGTGCGGTCTGGGAGGATGTCCGCATGTCCGACGTCTTCGGAGAGCCCGCCCTCGACGACACTGCGCTCGACAGCGACACTGCGCCCCACAGCGACAGGGCGCTCGACAGCGGCGCTGGGCTCGACAGCGGCGCTGGGTTCGATAGCGGCGTTGGGTTCGACAGCGACACGGCGCTCGACGACGCCGCCACCCTGTGGTCGGCGGAGCCCGCTGATCGACCCGGGCGCCCGCTGCTGGTCCTGCTCCACGGGTACGGCGCCGACGAGCGCGACCTCTTCGCGCTGACGCCGCACCTTCCCGAGGCGTACGTCGCCGTCGCGGTGCGGGCGCCGCTCACCCCGCCGTGGCCCTCCCCGGGCTACTCCTGGTATCCCATCGAGGGACTGCAGAGCCGCGATGCCGACGCGACCACCGCGGCGGCCCGGGCGCTCCTCCGGTGGCTCGATCACGCCGGCGCCGACGCTCCGAAGGTGGGCCTCCTCGGCTTCTCCCAGGGCGCGGCCGTCGCCCTTCAGGCACTCCGCCTCGACCACGAGCGGTTCGCCTTCGCGATCAACCTCTCCGGTTACGCCACCCCGGGACCCTTGCCGGGCGATGCCGCGCTCGCGGCGCGCCGACCACCGGTGTTCTGGGGCAGAGGCACGCGCGACGACGTCATCCCCCCGTTCCTCATCACGCACACCACGCAGTGGCTCCCCGACCACGTCGACCTCAGCGGCCGGGTCTACCCCGGCCTCACCCACAGCGTGTCGGAAGACGAGCTCCACGACGTGCGGGTGTTCCTCGAGAAACGCCTCGCGGACGGTCAGGAAGCGGGACCCCCTCCGGGAGGCTGATCGGTCGCGCCCGGGTCATCCGGCTTCTTCTTCCCCGCCGGGTTGAGGTCGCTGAATGCGAATGCGAAGGCGATCCCGATGCCGGCGCCGATCGCGATGCCGAGGCCGATGTTCCCCATCGACACCCCGATCGCGACACCGACCGCGAGGCCCAGGGCCAGACCGACACCCCAGCCGGGCTCGACCTTCTTCCGTTCCGGAGTGTTGTCGGACATGACTGCGACGATACGGATGGCCCGCGCCGGCCGATTCCCCCCGGGGGCGGAATTCGCGCCTCCACCTTGCGACGGAGGGGTGGGCGGCCTCTATAGTGGGGTGGCCCTGTTCCCGACGTGAGGAAATCCGGTGAAGGTACTCGACGGCTCCGCGTTCGCGCGCTGACACCGTCGACCCGCCGCATCCCGTCAGGTTCTTCCTGCCGTTCGTCGGCGCCCGGTGTCTGCGCATCCCACAGACATCCCGGGAGGCCTCGTGCCGCAGACATCCTTCACCCCTTCCGTCGTCATCGACGACGTCTCCTTCTCCTGGCCTGACGGCAGCGTCGCTCTCCGCGACCTGTCGGGCGCATTCCCCGCAGGACGGACCGGTCTCGTCGGCCGGAACGGATCGGGCAAGACCACACTCCTCCGCCTCGTCGCCGGCGACCTGAGCCCCGTGCGCGGCCGGATCACCGTCTCCGGAGCGGTCGCGACCCTGCCGCAGCGCCTCACGCTCGAGGTCGACCGCTCGGTCTCCGACCTTCTCGGGGTGAGCGCTCCGCTCGCGGCGGTCCGCGCGATCGAGCGCGGCGACGTCGACCCACGGCACTTCGACGCGGTCGGCGACGACTGGGACGTCGAGGCCCGCGCCCACGCGGCCCTCGCCGAGGCGGGACTGGCTCCCGAGTTGCTCGACCGACGGGTCGGCGAGCTTTCGGGTGGCGAGGCGGTGCTCGCCGCGATCGCGGGGATCAGGGCCGGTGGGGCGCCCATCGCGCTGCTCGACGAGCCGACCAACAACCTCGACCGGTTCGCGCGGCGACGCCTCGCGGCGCTCGTGCGCACCTGGCGGGGGACCCTCATCGTCGTCAGTCACGACACCGCGCTGCTCGACCTCATGGACGACACCGCAGAACTCTACGACGACACGCTGTCCGTGTTCGGCGGGCCGTACTCCGCATGGCGCGACGCCCTCGAGGCCGACCAGGCGGCCGCCCGCCAGGCAGAGCGTGCCGCCAAGCACGCGGTGCGCCGGGAGAAGCGCGACCGCATCACCGCGGAGACGACCCTCGCTCAACGCGCCGCGATGGGTCGGAAGGCGCAGCTCGAGAAACGGGTGCCGAAGATCATCGCCGGTGGACGCAAGAACGCCGCCCAGGTGTCGGCGGGGAAGTACCGCACGGCCATGGCCGACCGCGAGGCGACGGCGCGGGCGGCGCTGGATGCGGCGGAGCGGCGCGTACGCGACGACGACGTCATCCGCATCGACCTTCCCGATCCGGGTGTCGCAGCCGGCCGGCGCATCGCGACGATCGGCGACGGCGAGCGCGCCTGGGTCATCCAGGGGCCGGAGCGCGTGGCGATCGTGGGCCCGAACGGCGTCGGGAAGACGACTCTCCTCGAGCAGCTCGTCACCGGACACGCGGGGCGGAAAGACATCCGCGCCGCCGCGCACACCGACCGGATCGGCTACCTGCCGCAGCGGATCGACGGCCTCGATGACGGGTCGTCGGCGCTGCAGGCCGTGGCGGGGGCGGCCCCTGACACCGGCACCGTCGAGCTGCGGAACCGGCTCGCCCGGTTCCTCCTCCGCGGCGACGCGGTGCTGCGCCCGATCGGGACGCTGTCAGGAGGCGAGCGGTTCCGGGTGGCGCTCGCGCGGCTGATGCTCGCCGATCCGCCGCCGCAGCTGCTCGTGCTCGACGAGCCGACGAACAATCTCGACCTCGACACGGTGGATCAGCTCGTCGACGCCCTCGCCGCCTACCCGGGAGCCGTCCTCGTGGTGAGCCACGATGATGCGTTCCTCCGGCGGCTGGACGTCGGTCTCGCGCTGGAGCTGTCGGCAGACGGGAAGCTCGAGGAGGCCGAGCTTTGAGGCGCGCCAGTCGCGCAGGCCGCGCGCACGGGATGAGATCCGCACCGGGGATGACGCGGAGGTCAGGATGACCCTCCGGTGCGCCGATCTCATCCGGTGTGCGCGCCGGGGGCCGCCCGAGGGCGCCGCGGACCGCAGAACCGCCCCGATGTCGGAGGTGCACGAGAAGATGGAGGGATGAGCGATGTGCTCGCGCGATTCGGTCCTGCCACGCAGGACTGGTTCCGTGGCGCCTTCGCCGAGCCAACCCCGGCGCAGGCGGGGGCGTGGGACGCCATCTCGCGCGGCAAGCACGCCCTGGTCGTCGCCCCGACCGGGTCGGGGAAGACGCTGTCGGCGTTCCTCTGGGCGATCGATCGCATCTTCCGGGAGAAGGATGCCCCGGCGCGCTCCGATCCCGAGCCGCGCCGGCGGCGGGGCGGGCGCACCGCACCGCCCCCGCAGACGCGCGTCCTCTACATCTCGCCGCTGAAAGCGCTCGGCGTCGACGTCGAGCGGAACCTCCGCTCCCCCCTCGTGGGCATCGGCCAGTCCGGCCGGCGGCTGGGGCAGCCCGTACCGAACGTCACCGTCGGGGTGCGCTCCGGCGACACGTCGTCGAGCGATCGCCGCAAGCTCGTCACCGATCCGCCCGACATCCTCATCACCACGCCCGAGTCGCTGTACCTCATGCTCACGAGCCAGGCGGGTGAGACGCTCCGCGAGGTGCACACCATCATCATCGACGAAGTGCACGCCGTGGCCGCCACCAAGCGCGGCGCGCACCTCGCCGTCAGTCTCGAGCGCCTCGACGCCCTCCGGCAGGGGCATGATCCTGCCGCCGCGCCGGCGCAGCGGATCGGCCTGTCGGCGACGGTGCGGCCGATCGACGAGGTCGCGCGGTTCCTCGGCGGCTCGCAGCCGGTCGAGATCGTCGCGCCCCGCTCGACGAAAGCGTTCGACCTTCGGGTGGTCGTGCCCGTCGAGGACATGCTGAATCCGCCGCCCCCTCCCGGCGCGCCCCCGGAGGAGCCCGCCGGTGGCGATGCGTCAGCGGAGTGGTACTCGTCGGACTCCTCCCCCGCGGAGGAGCGCACCGGGTCGCTCTGGCCGCACGTGGAGGAGGCGATCGTCGACCGCATCCTCCAGCACCGCTCGACGATCGTCTTCTCGAATTCCCGGCGGCTCGCCGAGCGCCTGACCGGGCGATTGAACGAGATCTACGCCGAACGGCAGGGTGTGGCCCTCCCCGAACCCGCAGTGCCGGCGGCCATGATGGCGCAAGCGGGCGCGTCGGCCGGGGCACCGCCCGTCCTCGCCAAAGCCCATCACGGCTCCGTGTCCAAGGAGCAGCGCGCGCAGGTCGAGGAGGAGCTGAAATCGGGCGCTCTCCGCTGCGTCGTGGCGACCTCGAGCCTCGAACTGGGGATCGACATGGGCGCGGTCGACCTCGTGATCCAGGTGGAGGCGCCACCCTCGGCCGCGTCAGGGCTCCAGCGGATCGGCCGCGCCGGCCACCAGGTCGGCGAGACCAGCCGCGCCGCCCTCTTCCCGAAGCATCGCGGCGATGTCCTGCACACCGCGATCGTGACCGAGCGGATGCTCGCCGGGCAGATCGAGGCGATCGCGGTGCCGCAGAATCCGCTCGACATCCTCGCCCAGCAGACCGTCGCCGCCTGTGCGCTCGGCCCGATCGACGTCGAGGGCTGGTTCGACACGGTGAAGCGGAGCGCGCCGTTTCGCACCCTCCCGCGCTCCGCCTACGAGGCGACCCTCGACCTCCTCGCCGGACGCTTCCCCTCCGACGAGTTCGCCGAACTCCGCCCTCGCCTGGTGTGGGACCGTGACCACGGCACCCTCACCGGCAGGCCGGGTGCGCAGCGCATCGCCGTCACGAGCGGCGGAACGATCCCCGATCGCGGTCTCTTCGGCGTCTTCGTCGCGGGAGAGTCGCAGAACGCCCGCGTCGGAGAGCTCGATGAGGAGATGGTCTACGAGTCGCGGGTCAACGACGTCTTCACCCTCGGCACCACGAGCTGGCGGATCGTGGAGATCACCCACGACCGCGTCAACGTCGTTCCGGCGTTCGGTCAGCCCGGAAAGCTCCCGTTCTGGCATGGCGACGGCATCGGTCGCCCCGCCGAACTCGGCGAGGCGCTGGGGAGGTTCTCGCGCGAGGTCTCGTCGGCAGGCGCCGAGAAAGCGACGGCACGACTGGATGCCGCGGGCCTCGACGCCCACGCGCAGGAGAACCTCCTCACCTATCTCGCCGAGCAGCGGGCAGCGACGGGCTCCCTTCCCACCGACCGGACGCTCACGGTCGAACGCAGCCGCGACGAGGTCGGCGACTGGCGGGTCATCCTTCATTCCCCCTACGGCATGCAGGTGCACGCGCCGTGGGCGCTGGCCGTCAACGCCCGCATCCGCGAGCGTCTCGGAGTCGAAGGCGCCGCGGTGGCGAGCGACGACGGCATCATCGCCCGGGTTCCCGACGCCACGGCCGAACCCCCGGGCGCAGAGCTCTTCGTCTTCGAGCCCGCCGAGCTGGAGCAGATCGTCACCGACGAGGTCGGCGGCTCGGCGCTGTTCGCCTCGCGTTTCCGCGAGTGCGCGGCGCGCGCGCTGCTCATGCCCCGCACGAATCCCAACCGCCGGAGCCCCCTCTGGCAGCAGCGTCAGCGCGCCGCGCAGCTGCTCGAGGTCGCGCGGCGCTACCCGACCTTCCCCATCATCCTCGAGACCCTCCGCGAGGTCCTGCAGGACGTCTACGACCTTCCCGCTCTGATGCGGCTCGCCGCCAGCATCGCCGACCGGCGCATCCGGCTCATCGAGACGACGACGAGCCAGCCGTCGCCGTTCGCGAGAGACCTCCTCTTCGGATATGTCGGGGCGTTCATGTACGAGGGCGACTCGCCCCTCGCCGAGCGTCGGGCCGCGGCGCTGTCGGTCGATCCCGCGCTCCTCGGCGAACTCCTCGGCAAGGTCGAGATGCGGGAGCTCCTCGACCCCGATGTCATCGCGCAGTTCGAGCGCGAGGCGCAGCGGCTCGATCCCGAGCGACGGGTGCGGGGGGTCGAGGGCGTGGCTGACCTGTTGCGCCTCCTCGGCCCGCTCGACGCGGGCGAGGTCGCCCTGCGCCTCCAGCCCTCCGGCTCGGCGACGGCGGGCGAAGCCGGGGCCTCCGCGACACCGGCCGAAGCCCGCGCCCTCCTCGACGAGCTCGTCGAGACCCGGCGCGCGATCGCGGTGACCATCGCCGGCGCCCCTCGCGTCGCCGGAATCGAAGACGCCGGGCGCCTTCGCGACGCGCTCGGCGTGGCGCTGCCGGTCGGCATCCCGGTCGCCTTCCTCGAGCCGCTCGCCGATCCGCTCGGCGACCTCGTCGCGCGGTTCGCGCGCACCCACGGGCCCTTCACCACAGAGGCCGCGGCGTCGCGGCTCGGGATCGGCACAGCCGTCGCCCGATTCACCCTGCAAAGACTCGAAGCCCAGGGGCGGATCGCCAGCGGCTTCTTCCTGCCGGTCAGCGACGACCGCGCCGGCCGCACGGATGAGGCGGAATGGTGCGACAGTGAAGTGCTCCGCCGCCTCCGCATGCGCTCCCTCGCCGCGATCCGCGGAAGCGTCGAGCCGGTGCCCCCCGACGCCTTCGCCCGTTTCCTCCCCGAGTGGCAGCACGTCACCCGGCCCCTCGAGGGCGTCGACGGCGTCGCCGCGGTGATCGAGCAGCTGGCCGGGGTGCCGATCCCGGCGAGCGCCTGGGAGTCGCTCGTCCTGCCGTCCCGCGTGTCGGACTACTCCCCGGGCCTCCTCGACGAACTCACCACGAGCGGCGAAGTCATCTGGTCGGGCCACGGCTCCCTCCCCGGCCGAGACGGCTGGATCGCGCTGCATCCCGCCGACACCTCTCCCCTCACCCTCGCCACGCCCGACGACGAGCTGGCGCCGGACTCCCTCGAGGCACGCCTCATCTCCGTGCTCGAGGCCGGCGGCGCCTACTTCGCCGCGCAACTGCGCCAGCTCGCCGACGCCGAGAACGAGCAGTCGGTCGTCGAGGCGCTCTGGGCCCTCACGTGGTCGGGCCGGGTCACCAACGACACCTTCGCGCCGATCCGGACCCTGCTCGGCGGCGGCTCGCAGGCGCACCGCGTCACCCGGCGGGCACCCCGAGCACGGATGTATCGGGGCGCTGCCCTTCCTCGCGTCGTCGCCTCCACCCCGCCCCGCCCGCCCGCCATCGGCGGCCGCTGGTCGCTGCTGCCGCCGCCCGAGCCCGATCCGGCGCTTCGCGCCACCGCATCGGCGAGCCTGCTCCTCGACCGCTACGGGGTGGTCACCCGCGGCTCGGTGCAGTCCGAGGGCGTGCCCGGGGGCTTCGCCCAGGCCTATCGCGTGCTCGCCGGTTTCGAAGAAGCCGGGCACTGCCGGCGCGGATACGTCATCGAGAAGCTCGGCGCCGCGCAGTTCGCCGCGTCGAGCACCGTCGACCGACTCCGCCACTTCGCCGCCATCCCCGACCCGCCTCCGCTCGACGCCGTGACCCTGGCCGCCACCGACCCGGCGAACCCCTATGGCGCGGCGCTTCCCTGGCCGAGCCTCGACGGCGTGTCACATCGCCCCGGGCGCAAAGCCGGGGGGCTCGTCGTGCTCGTCGACGGCCGACTCGTGCTCTACGTCGAGCGGGGCGGCAAGAGCACGCTGGCCTTCATCGACGACCCTGCGATGCACGATGCCGCCGCGCGCTCGCTCGCCGAGACGATCCGGGCGCGGCGCCTGGACACGGTGACCATCGAACAGGTCAACGGCGCCTTCGTCTTCGGCACGGGCGTCGGCGGAGCCCTCCGTGAGGCGGGCTTCGTCGAGAGCCCGCGGGGCCTCACCCTCCGCCGGACGGCGGCGGGTGCCGCCATCGCCGGAGCCGCCCGTGCCTGAGGGCGACACCGTCTTCCGGGCCGCGCGCCGGCTCGACGAGGCCCTCTCCGGCCGACCGGTGGTCCGGTTCGACCTTCGGGTTCCGCAGGCGGCGACGGTGGATCTCACCGGTGAGACCGTGCATGCGGTCGTCCCCCGGGGGAAGCACCTCCTCCATCGCATCGGCGACTTCACTCTCCACAGCCATCTCAAGATGGAGGGCGAGTGGCACGTGTATCCCCGCGGCGGGCGGTGGCGGAAACCGGGCTTCAAGGCGCGGGCTGTCGTCGGGAACGCCGAGTGGGATGCCGTCGGATTCGACCTCGCCGACATCGCCGTCGTCCCCACCGCGCAGGAGGGCACTCTCGTCGATCACCTCGGGCCCGACCCGCTCTCCGCCGGATGGGATGCCGCCGAGGCGGCCCGGCGCCTGGGCGCCGACACCCGCGCGGTGCACGTCGCCCTCCTCGACCAGCGGAACGTCGCCGGGTTCGGCAACGAGTACGCCAACGAGATCCTCTTCGTCCGGGGCATCCTCCCCACCCGTCCTGCGACCGAGGTCGACGCCCCCGCGCTCCTCGATGTCGGCGCGCGGATGATCCGCGCGAACCGCGACCGCTCGGGGCGCACGTTCACCGGCGACACGCGTCCGGGCCGGAGCACGTGGGTGTATCGCCGGGAGGGGCGGCCGTGCCGCCGCTGCGGCACCCCGATCCGGGGCGGCGATCTCGGTGCCGACCCCACGCGCGAGCGCATCATCTTCTGGTGCCCGGTCTGCCAGACCTGAGGCCCAACACCCCATCCGCCCATAGACCCGCACCGAAGAGTTTTCAAGCCCCTGCATCCGCGAAGGCCGATGCGAGGGAATGAATCTGTACAGGCACCGGTTGTATCTGTACTCGGCCCTATCGGCGCCGAAGGAGGAGATCGTGGGTAAGAACTACGTCGACATCGAAAACGACCAGGGCGAGACGCTCCGGTACCGTAAGCACGTCAACGGCCGTGGGCTGATCGCGCACGGCGCGAAGGTGCACCCGACGGCCATCGTCGAAGCCGGAGCGTATGTCGAGCCCGGCGCCCAGATCGCGGCGGGCGCTCATGTCGGCCGTGGCGCCTGGGTCGAAGCCGACGCGATGATCGGACCCGATGCGCGCATCGCGCCCCACGCCCACATCGGGCCCGGAGCCGTCATCGGCGCCGGAGCCCGGATCGGCGTGCGCACGAACATCGGCGCCGGCGCGCGGGTCGCCGTCGGATCGCTGATCCGCGACGACGAGACCGTCGCCGACGGTGAACGGATCGCCACCGACAAGCGGGGATTCCGATTGGCTGCGTGATCGACGGACGATGAAGACGCCGCGACTCCCCCGGGGGTCGCGGCTTCGTCGTTTCCGGGCACGCGTCCCGCCGTAGTCTGGCATCCATGACCACGCGCGGATTCCGCCTGGGCGCGATCCCCGGCGCCACGCCCGGGAAGTGGATCGACATCTGGCGCGAGCGG